>ENA-UOOE01000014-UOOE01000014.1-fermentation-metagenome-genome-assembly--contig:-NODE-14-length-223179-cov-410.145950_pt1 | contig 223179 bp, 189 predicted proteins | sample MGYA00245776_ERZ724021 | MGnify/ENA primary metagenome ERZ724021 (study PRJEB28704, sample SAMN03018321) | fermentation metagenome | biome: anthropogenic terrestrial biome; feature: soil... | reverse complement strand
TCGCGGCGACTCATATATAATACCACTGCCTTCTCCCTTTGTCAACTACTTTTTTCATCTTTTTTTGCTTTTTTTTAAAATCCGTATGAGTGGCACGTTTTGGGGCACAATTCTCTCTAAAAGGAGGATCGGTATGAAAAAAGCAGGTATGACAGCATGGCGTGTGCTGGTTGTTCTTCTTGTTTCCCTTCTTGCGTTCGGAATGCTGCTGCACTATGGCCGCAGCACTCAGACATTTTCCCGTCTGGGTTCTCAGGGTACAGAGGTTACCAAAATTCAGACAAAGCTCAAACAGATGGGCCTTTATTCTGGAAAGACTGACGGCATCTACGGCAGTTCCACGAAAAAGTCAGTTGTCACCTTTCAGAAACAGCAGGGCATTACTGCCGATGGTATAGCGGGCAAGCAAACGCTGCAGGCCCTAGGCATTAGCGGTGGTTCCAGCGCAATGGCAACGGGCGGACAGGGCAAGTACTCCAACAACGATATTAAGCTGCTAGCAACGATTGTGTCCGCGGAAGCGCGCGGAGAACCATATGAAGGACAGGTGGCCGTTGCTTCAGTTATTCTCAACCGTGTGGAACACCCCTCTTTCCCCAACACGCTTGCCGGAGTTATTTATCAGCCAGGTGCGTTTAGCTGCCTGACGGACGGCGGTGTCAATGCGGCGGTGTCGGATTCTGCCTACAAAGCTGTCCGCGACGCCATCAACGGATGGGACCCGTCCGGCGGTGCAATCTACTATTATAATCCCGTCAAAAGTACAAGCAAATGGATTTTCTCACGGCCAGTTATTACGGTTATCGGCAAGCATCGCTTCTGTTCGTGAAAAAAGAGCGCCCGGTCTTTCCCGGGTGCCTTTTTACATAGTATACGAAGCCGATGTCCTTTTGGCAAGGACTAAATAGATCCATATTATCATTTTTTATCCATTATATATTTTTATCTATAAGAATAGGAAATAACCGCTGTTTTCTTTTTCAAAATGTGCGGTAAGCTTTGGCATCTTTCTTCTCTCTGCCTGCCGGCCGCCGCCTCATCGCAGACTAAAGAATTCATGTTCCAAAATAGAAAGTTCTCTGTAGATATCTGTTGCCAGTGCAATGTCCAGATAGGAAAGGTCTCTTTCCCACTTGGAAACAGTTGTGTTTGTCACAAAAAACCGTTTTGTCCGTTCTGCTTGTGCCATCCCCACCTTGTCTGCGCTTCTGCATTGATATAGGCCCCAAAGCTTTCTTTTTCCTGTTTGCTATATTTCCTATATTGTTTTCGCCATAATTGCAGGTCGGCTTTTCTGCCTGCGTCAAGAGAATTTCCCCTTGGCGGCTCGACTGCTGCGCCACCCGCAAGAGTATACAAAAAGGGCGTGCCCTTTCCATAAAAGGCACGTCCTCTTTTTTAAGCCTTATAGGCCTTGAATTTTTCTATAATTTCTTTCTGCCGGGAAGATACTGTACTGCCATTGGCACTGTCCTTATATACCATCAGGTACTTGCCGTTGCTGCTCAGGCAGGCGGGGATTTTCTTTTCAAACAATGTAAAGCTGTTGCTTTGTTTGACTTCATCCAGAATCTTCTTTGCGGTGGCATTGGGGCTTTTCAAATCATATTCATAAAGCTCAATGGTTTCCGTACTGTTTTTGCTGATTGTCTTGGTATAGCGACGGCCGCCCTTGGCACCAATCAGCTCATACTCCAATTCTACGCCGCTGCCTTCGATATAATGGCTGTCGCCCATATAATTCAGCAGGCCCTTCAAATTGTCGCTGTATTTGGCTGGGTTCACACTGACGGCAGAACTCGCTGCCTGCGAAGGAGCCGCTGATGAAGCCGCCGAGGCCGCAGAAGAGGCAGAGCTGCTGGTACCGGAAACCGGCACATCCCCCGGCCCACAGGCCGCACAGGAAAGCACCAGTACTGCAGCTGCCGCAATAATCATTGCTTTTTTCATAATTTCCTCCGGTCATCTGCAAAAATATCTATATAGTAGAAAAACCGCTACCAAGAGCGGTTTTTGGTTCCGCGGTTTAAAAACCGCATTCTGTTTGGTGGACACGAGGGGACTCGAACCCATGACCTCTCGCGTGTGAGGCGAGCGCTCTAACCAGCTGAGCTACGCGTCCATACCTCAACAAAAGATAAGAAAAAGAAAAAAGGAAGATAAAAGTGGTGACCCGGACGGGATTCGAACCCATGAACCCGCCGTGAAAGGGCGGTGTCTTAAACCACTTGACGACCGGGCCATATGGTAGCGGCAATAGGATTTGAACCTATGACACTTCGGGTATGAACCGAATGCTCTAGCCAGCTGAGCTATGCCGCCATACAGCGCCTCACACGCTGCGAAGCGCTTATTATTATAACCGAAAGGACACTGTTTTGTCAAGCCCTTTTCAAAAATATATATTTTCAATGAAAAAAGCAATTCTTTGCGTTTTTTCGCCGCATAGTGTACGCTTACTTGGATTGATTGTTGACCGAATCCTTCAGCAGGACATCATGTGCGCCGCCCTCAACAATGCTGGTGCTGGAAACCAGTGTCAGCTTTGCCTTCTGCTGCAGTTCACGGATGGTCAGTGCACCGCAGTTACACATAGTGGACTTTACTTTATACAACGTTGTCTGCACGTTGTCCTTTAAAGAACCGGCATACGGCACATAAGAATCCACACCTTCCTCGAAGGAAAGCTTCTTTGCACCGCCCTGGTCATAGCGCTGCCAGTTGCGGGCACGGTTGCTGCCCTCGCCCCAGTACTCTTTCATATACTGACCATTGATATTGACCTTATTTGTCGGAGACTCATCAAAGCGGGAGAAATAACGACCCAGCATAACAAAATCAGCGCCCATAGCCAATGCCAGTGTCAGGTGGTGGTCATAAACAATACCGCCGTCCGAGCAAATCGGCACATAGACGCCGGTTTCCTTATAATACTCGTCGCGTGCCTGGGCTACCTCAATGACAGCGGTTGCTTGTCCGCGGCCGATGCCCTTGGTTTCACGGGTAATGCAGATGGAACCGCCGCCGATGCCAATTTTCACAAAGTCCACGCCGGCGTCCGCCAAAAAGCGGAAGCCGTCACCGTCCACGACATTTCCCGCACCAATCTTTACACTGTCGCCATACTGTTCACGTACCCAGGACAGTGTCATCTTCTGCCAGTCACTGTATCCTTCGGAGGAGTCGATGCACAGCACGTCCGCGCCGGCCTCCAGCAAAGCCGGAATGCGTTCTTTGTAGTCGCGGGTGTTAATACCGGCACCCACCATATAGCGCTTCTTGTCGTCCAGCAGCTCGCTTGCATTCTCTTTATGGGCGGAGTAGTCTTTCCGGAAAACAAAATAGTGAAGTCTTCCGTCCTGATCTAGCACCGGCAGTGCATTCAGCTTGTTTTCCCAAATGATGTCGTTGCACTCGGACAGGGTAGCTCCCATCGGTGCGGAGATAACCTTTTCAATCGGTGTCATAAAGGTATGCACCTGCGTTTCCACAGGCATACGGCTGATGCGGTAATCTCTGCTGGTAACAACGCCAAGCAATTTTCCGGTACCAGTACCGTCATCCGTGACCGCCACAGTGGAATGTCCGGTTTTTTTCTTCAGTTCCAAAATATCCGCCAGTGTCTGGTCCGGCTTAATGTTGGAGTCACTGGGAACAAAGCCCGCTTTGTAAGCCTTGACTCTGCCCACCATGGCAGCCTCCGCTTCAATGCTCTGGGAACCGTAAATGAAGGACAGGCCCCCCTCTTTTGCCAGTGCAACCGCCAGTGTATCATTGGAAACGGACTGCATGATGGAAGAAGTCATGGGGATGTTCAAAGTGATATCTGGCTGTTCCCCTTTGCGGAACTTTGTCAGGGGTGTCTTCAGACTCACGTTGTCCGGTGTGCACTCTGAAGAAGAATATCCAGGCACCAGCAGATATTCATTGAAAGTATGGCAGGGTTCTTTGAAGTAAAAGGCCATTTGCTTGCATCCTCCGATTTCAGTTTTAGTTTGATTTTACTTTCTGTCTGCCGCGAAAAAGGCTGATAAAAAGGAAGCTGTTAAAACCGGCATTACGCGGTTTCAAACAGCATTTCATTCGGGCAGTCTCTCTTATAAATTATAGTCCATTATAACACCCGCAAACCCTGTTTTCAACACAAATCCGCCGCGCATCTGTATTTTTCGCTTAATTTTCGCAGAAAACATATCCTCTTTTTCCATCATTCTCTTGTTTTTGCAGGACTGCAGAGATTCTTTTCGTTAGCACTGTACTAATGCGGCAAAGCTGCGGATTCCCTGTTTTCGGCCCGCCATCAAAAAACCGTTCTTGCGCCGTTCTCCCTGTACCTGCAGCATATCACCCAACACGGCTTCTGCCATATAGCTGATATGCACTTTCTTCCACTCCTTATATTGCTCCGGCAAAAAGTCTTCCACAATATCGCCATAAATGGTATTGTTAAGGTGATGATTCATATCCAAATCACTATAACGGACAGGCCTTTCCCCCAGCGGCGGCAGTTCCTCATTGACACGCAGTTTCGTTACCCGCTGTTCCCGCGGCAGAATCGACTGGGGGAATACATGATAATGGAAAAGCGCCTCTTCCGGACGCATGGGGCGGTGTGTGCGGCAGTCCACACCGACACTTGCCTGCAGAATATGCGCAATTTGTTCTTCTCCGCTGTAAAAAGTGAAATCGCGGTACAAATGCACACCTGCTGTGCCCAGTGCCCGTGTGACAATGCGCAGATTCTCGTTCCGAATTGGTCTTCGCTGAACCTCCACCGCATTTTCTGTTATCAGCAGCGCAATGCCGTCGTGGTACATTTTTTCGTACCCAAGCCCGACCGCGTCCATGTGCTCTTCACCGGTTTCCTGTTCCATGCGCAGCAGGCCGGAAAGGTGCATGGTGCTGTCCGCACCTATCTGGTGGCTTTCAACCCGGGCAGTCCGTTCAAAAACCTCTGGTGAAACAGCCGCATTTGCTTCAACATTCATGTACAGTATCCCCTTTCGTTATTTGAAAACAGGACTGTTTGCCGCAGAAATCTCCGCGGATAAACAGCCCTGTTTCAATTTTCAACTCTGTTCTTTACAGGCAGGTGAGTTCTTTATTTCTCCGGCTGAATAACATCAATGCCCATATACGGACGCAGGACTTCCGGCACCGTAACGCTGCCGTCGGCGTTCTGATTCTGTTCGACAATTGCCGGCATAATACGGGACGTTGCTAAACCGGAAGCGTTCAGTGTATGCACAAAGTGCAGCTTGCGGTTTGCATCACGGTACTTAACATTGCCGCGGCGTGCCTGATAATCCCGTGCATTGGAGGCAGAGGAAACTTCCTTGTAAATCCCCATGGAAGGAATCCAAACCTCAATATCATATGTGCGAGCCATGGAGAAGGAGCAGTCCCCTGCTGCTAAACGGCTGACACGATAGTGCAAACCCAGTTCCTGTACCAGGCGTTCGGCCTTACCGACCATTTCCTGAAATGCGGCGTCACTGCCCTCCGGTGTGGCATACTGTACCATTTCCACCTTGTTGAACTGGTGGCCGCGAATCATGCCGCGCTCTTCGCTACGGTAAGAACCGGCCTCTCTGCGGTAGCAGGGTGTATATGCAATGTATTTACGCGGCAGGTCCTTTTCAGAAAGAATCTCATCACGATGCAGGTTAACCAGTGCGGTTTCAGCGGTCGGCAGCATAAATTTCTTTTCGCTGCTGGTCGGGTTCTGAATCCAGTATACTTCATCTGTAAATTTCGGGAACTGGCCCGCTACATAACCACACTCATAATTCAGCATATGCGGCGGCAGAATAAGTTCATACCCGTCAGAAAGATGCTCATTGATAAAGAAGTTAAGAATTGCCCATTCCATGCGTGCGCCCCAGCCGCGGTAAATCCATGCACCGCTGCCAGCAATTTTTGCACCGCGCTGGTAATCAATCATACCCAGGCTTTCGCAAAGGTCTACATGATTTTTCGGCTCAAAATTGAAGACCGGCTTTTCTTTAAAGTAGTGGTCCGGAATATTCTGCTCTTTGCCGCCGGGCTGTACGTCCTCATCCGGCAGGTTAGGCAGGGACAGCATCAGTGTCCGCTGCTTATCATTGATTTCAGAAAGTTTTGCATTGGCTTCTTTCACTTCTCCGGACAGGGCCTTCATCTTTGCGAGGACCTCAGAAGCATCGCCGCCAGCCTTTTTGATTTTTGGGATTTCTTTGCTGACAGCGTTCTGCTCTGCTTTTTTGCTCTCCACTTTGCCGGTTGCTTCACGGCGTTCTTTGTCCACCGCCAAAATCTCATCGACAACGCCGTCCAAATCCATCTGTCGTTTTTTGATTGCCGCTTTGACATAGTCCGGTTTTTCACGGATAAGTTTGATATCAATCATTTTGTTTTCTCCCCCAATATCCCTTTCTTGTCATTTCCTATATGGATTCAAAATTTAGTTTTTATTCAAATTGTTTCAGCAGTGATTTCAGGTCATCTTCACCGTTAAACTCAATATGTAAGACGCCTCTTTTTCGGCTTCCGGTCACTTTTACCCGCCGGCCGAGCTGTTCATGCAAAGAAAGCGCTGCTTCGTCATAAAACGGAATCTGGTGTTTCAGACTGCTGCCTTTCAGCTGTGCGGCGAATTGCTTGGAAAGCTTTTCCAGTTGTCGAACGGTCAGTCCGTCTTTTATACAGCGCAGTGCCATCGGCACCTGCTGCTCCAGTGGAAAGGCCAAAAGAGTACGCGCCTGTCCTGCCGTCAGCCTGCCCTGCTGCAAAAGTTCCTGCACCTGCTGCGGCAGATGCACTAAACGCAGCGCGTTGGCGACCGCCGGTCGAGATTTTCCGACACTGTCTGCCACTTCTTCCTGCGTCATTTCATACTGGTCCATCAAAGATTGATACCCTTCCGCTTCTTCCAGCGGATTCAGGTCTGCGCGCTGTAAATTTTCAATCAGCGCCATTTCCATCACTTGCTGGTCCGTCAGTTCCCGCACCAAAACCGGCACCTGCCGAACACCCGCCATGTGTGCCGCACGCCAGCGGCGTTCCCCCGCGACAATTTGGTAACCGCTTTGGTCCGGCAGCGGCCGTACAAGCAGCGGCTGCAAAATGCCATGTTGCGTGATGGACTCTGCAAGGCCAGCCAGTTCTTCCTCGTCAAATTTTCGCCGCGGCTGGCTGCGGTTTGGTTCCAAGTCATTGATGCTGACCATAATGGAAGAGTCGCCGTCCTCCGTATCATTCTCTGCAAAAATGGCATCCAGCCCCTTGCCGAGGCCCCTTTGTTTAGAGGACAATCTGTTTCACCTCACTCTTTATGCTTATGAATCAGTTCCACTGCCAGCGCATTGTATGCCTTTGCGCCCTTACAGTTACGGTCAAAGTACTGAATGGGCTGTCCAAAGCTTGGTGCCTCACTCAGGCGTACCGTGCGTGGAATAACCGTTTTGAAAACTTCATCTTTAAAATATTTCTTTACTTCATCTACAACCTGCTGGGTTAAGTTCAGCCGGCCATCATACATGGTCAGCAGAACGCCCTCAATTTCCAGCCCGCGGTTATATTGGCGCTTTACTCGACGGACACTGTTTATCAGCTGGCTAAGGCCCTCCAACGCATAGAATTCACACTGAATCGGAATCAGCACACTATCCGCCGCAATCAGCGCATTAGTTGTAATGAAGCCAAGGGACGGCGGGCAGTCAATCAAAATATAGTCATACTGGTCCCTAATGTCGGCCAAAGCACGCTTCAGTATGATTTCCCTGTGGGGCTTGTCCACCAGCTCAATCTCCGCCCCGGACAGGTCCAGTGAACTAGGCAGCAGCGAAAGATTATTAAACTCTGTCTTTAAAATAGCTTTCTGAACAGCAAGGTCCCTTATCAGCACATCATAGACCGAAACCTTCAACTTTCGGCGGTCCACTCCTACTCCGCTGGAGGAGTTCCCCTGTGGGTCCGTATCAACCAGCAGTGTCCGTTTTCCGGCTGCACCAAGGGCAGAAGAAAGGTTGACTGCGGTCGTTGTTTTCCCCACGCCGCCTTTCTGGTTAGAAACAGCAATTATGCGGCTCATTATCCAGCTCCTCCCTTTTTATAATATGCTTTATTATACCACGGAAAGAGGGGTAAATAAAGGGGCGGAAAGTATTATGTTTCACGTGAAACACAACACATAAAAAAAGGGCCTGCCACGGGGCAAACCCTCTTTTTGAAAATGATTGTGGGAAAATGATAAGAAATAGGCTTTTCTTGTAATCTAAAATTTTAATAGAGCGGTTTTAGGCGGGCTGCTTGTCCGTCTGTTTATTTTGTGCCTCATTTTTAGGGATACGCACAACCCATTCCAGATATTTTTCTGTTTCCGTCTGGTAGGTTTCCGCCTGTACACCGGTCTTTTGCAGAGTGGTGACCGCATGCTGAATAGTGTTGCCAAAAATGCGGACATCCTTGGGAACCGGCGTTTGATGCTGCCGATGCTTTGGCTCTTCTTTCAGCATCTTGTTCACTAGTGCGTCTGTCTGCTGCACATTCATGCCGCTGCGCAAAATCATCCCCAGCACCTGTTTTTGCTGCTCGGGGTCTGATAAACGCAGCAACGCGCGCGCATGCCTCTCCGTCAAGTGGTTCTCCACAATACAGGCACGCACATTTGGCGGCAGCTTCAGCAGCCGCAGTTTATTCGCAACGGCGGACTGGCTGCGTCCCAGCCGCTCAGCACATTCTTCCTGCGTAACGTCCCAGACTTCAATGAGTCGCTGAATGCCTTCCGCTTCTTCAAACATGTTGAGGTCCGAACGCTGTAAATTTTCTGTCAGCGCAAAAATAGCACTTTCGCGGTCGCTGCAGCTGGTAATGAGGACCGGTACGTCCTTCATTCCCAAACTTCTGCAGGCACGCAGGCGTCGCTCACCGGCAATCAGTTCATACACACCACCGGACATACGCCGTACGATGATTGGCTGCAACAGGCCATTGGCTGCAATGCTGTCCGCCAGTTCTTTCAGCTCCTGTTCTGCAAAGGTGCGGCGCGGCTGTGCCGGATTTGGACAAATACAATCAATACCCAGCTTTATAATGTGCTGTTGTCCCAGCATGTTTTCACCTCCCTGCTTGTCTACTATCTTAGCACAACGCATTTGTATGAATTTGTAGAAAGGTGATGCAAAGGTTATCTTTCGTTTTTCTATTAAAGGAAGGCAAAAACAGAAAGTGTCATTCACTTCTTTCCTTGTTGAAAACTATGTTGAAAGTTATCAGAAGCCGTGTGCTTCCCATCTTGCTACGGTGGAAAACTATAAGGGATTCTTCTTCATTTTTTTCGTGGTACGTGGATACGATGCAGGACAATGCTTCTCGTGCCGAATTTGCAGGAAGGTTCGTTCACTGCCATCCGGCAGCGTGTACTGCTCCGCACGCTCCAGTTTGCCGCCCAAAACCTGCAGTGCATTCTGTGCATCGGCCAGTTCTTCCTGTGCCGCTGGTCCTTTCCACGCACAGAAACTGCCGCCGACTTTGACCAGCGGCAAACAGTATTCGCACAGGACCGGAAGCGGCGCAACCGCACGCGCAAATGCAAAGTTGTACTGCTCCCGCTGGTCTACATTTTTCCCGGCTTCTTCTGCCCGTGCATGCAGGGAGTTGAAATCCACCTTAATATTTCGGCTGATGTCCTCCAATACACACAGGCGTTTTTGCAGACCGTCCAACAGTGTCAAGCGCATATCCGGCACTGCCAGCTTCAGCGGTATCCCCGGAAAGCCCGCGCCTGTACCAACATCTATACAGCGCTGTCCGGACAGAGAAATCCACTGCAGCGGATATAGGGAATCTAAAAAATGCTTTTGGACGAATGCTTCCGGTTCTGTAATCGCAGTTAAATTGATTTTTGTATTCCATTCCAGCAGCTGTTCCATGTACTGCTGGAATTGACGGCATTGTTCCGCGGAAAGGGAAATACCACAAGCGGCGGCGCCGTCGTTCAGCATGGACTCTATATTCTTCATTTGCTCTGCTCCTTTGTCAGCCAAATCAGCAGAACACTGATATCTGCCGGACTGACACCGGAAATGCGGCTGGCCTGTCCGATATTCGCCGGCTGCACACGGTTCAGCTTTTCCTGTGCCTCACTGCGCAGACCAGTCACTTCGGTGTAATCAAAATGTCTAGGCAGCAGTTTGCCTTCTAGGCGGCGCATTTCGGCAATATCTGCTTTTTGTCTCTTAATGTATCCCGCATACTTCAGTTCAATCTCCGCATTTTCAAAAACGGCAGTTGGATAGTCCGGACGTTCCTTGTCCACCGGCGTCAGCACTTCATAGTTTAACTGCGGACGCTTCAGCAGCTCGGACAGATGTACCCCTGTGTGCACCGGTGATGTTTCACGTGAAACAAGAATCTGATTCAGTGTATCACTCGGCGGAAAAACCGTTTTCTGTGCGCGCTGTATCTCTGCTTTTTTCTGTTCTTCCTTCTGTTGAAATCTCTCCCAGCGGTCATCACTGATTAAGCCAACTTTACGGCCTATGGGTGTCAGGCGTTCATCCGCGTTGTCCTGCCGCAGCACTAACCGGTATTCGCTCCGGCTGGTCATCATGCGGTAAGGGTCCGTAACACCTTTGGTCACAAGGTCATCAACCAACGTACCAATGTAGGAACTGGCACGGTCCAAAATCATCGGTTTCCGTTTCTGCACTTTGAGGGCCGCGTTAATGCCCGCTACAATTCCCTGTGCAGCAGCTTCTTCATATCCGGAACTGCCGTTAAACTGTCCCGCTCCGTAAAGGCCGGGTTGATCGTGGAACTCTAAGGTCGCATCCATCTGCAGCGGGTCCACACAATCATACTCGATTGCGTAGGCACAGCGCATAATCTGTACATGTTCCAGCCCTTTTATGGTGTGATAGAACTGCAGCTGTACTTCTTCCGGCAAGCTGGAGCTCATTCCCTGTAAATACATCTCTTCCGTGTTCAGTCCACACGGCTCAATGAACAGCTGGTGACGCGGTTTATCGCGGAACCGCATAATTTTATCCTCAATGCTGGGGCAGTACCGCGGTCCTATGCCTGAAATGCGTCCGCTGTACAGCGGGCTGCGATTGATATTTTTTAGAATGATGTCCTTTGTTTTTTCATTGGTCCAGGAAACATAACACACCGCTCGATTTTTTCCCGGTGTCTGTGTATCATACGAAAAAGGAATCACTGGATTATCTCCTTTTTGTACTTCCAGGTCTGAAAAATCAATACTGCTGCGCAGTACACGGGCCGGTGTTCCGGTCTTGAAACGGTGCAGCTGCAGCCTCAGTTTCTGCAGCGGCTCGCTTAAAAAGCCCGCGGGGAACATACCGTCCGGACCGCTGTCATAGCCAACTTCCCCAACATAAACACGTCCACCCAAAAATGTGCCGGTCGCCAGCACCACTGCCTGCACGGTATACACCGCACCCATGCGTGTGACCAGCTGCCAGCCTTCACCTCTTCGGCGGAGGTCCACCACTTCCGCCTGCTTGAGGTATAAATTCTCCTGCAGCTCCAGCTTATGCTTCATAATTTCGCTGTATTTTCTGCGGTCTATCTGACAGCGCAGGGAATGCACCGCCGGACCTTTGCCGAGGTTCAGCATGCGGCTCTGCAAAAAGCAGGCGTCCGCCGTGCGGCCCATCTCGCCGCCAAGTGCATCAATTTCCCGCACCAAATGTCCTTTTGCTGTTCCGCCGATGCTTGGGTTGCAGGGGCAGTTTCCCACCGCGTCCAGATTGATCGTAAAAACCAGTGTCGAACAGCCCAGCCGAGCACTGGCCAAACCAGCCTCTATGCCGGCGTGGCCGGCACCAACCACCGCCACATCATACAGGCCAGCGTCATACTCATATTCCATGATATCCTCCTGTATCTTAAAAACCCGTATTCAAGCCCATCTTTCGTATAGAAAAACTGCCCCTTATTGTAAAACGGACGGGGCAGTTCTGTCAAACATCTTTTTGCCGCAGAAAGAAATCATTTTCCCACACAGAAATTTTCAAATACTTTGTCAATCACTGCATCTGAAGCACGCTCACCTGTCAGTTCCATCAGGGCGGATACCGCATCCTCCACACAGACGGTCACGGCGTCCAGCGTCATGCCGCCGTGCAGTGCTTCCAGCGCCTCCGTCAGTGCTCCATGTGACTGGCGGACTGCCTCTTTCTGCCGCTGTGTAAACAGCACGCCTGCCGAAGGGTCTATCTTCTGCAGGTGCAGTGCCTTTTTGACGGCCTCCGTCAGCTCCTGGAGACCGCTTCCCTGCAAAGCACTAATATATACCATCTGTTTAAACTTAGTTTTAATATACAATTCGTCTATTTTGCTTTCCATATCACTTTTATTGATAACCGCAATAGCTGGCATATTGCCAATCAAATCCATGAAAGCACGGTCTTCTTCCTGCAGCGGTTCCGAGGAATCAAACACAGCCAGCACCAGCTGTGCGCCCTCCACACGGCTTCGGCTGCGCAGGACACCCAGCTGCTCCACCGGGTCCTCTGTATTCCGCAGGCCGGCCGTATCCGCAAGCCGCAGGGGAACATCCCCCAGTAATACAGTTTCCTCCACAACGTCGCGCGTTGTTCCTGCATAGGATGTGACAATGCTTTTTTCACAGCCGGTTAGCAGGTTCATCAGCGTGCTTTTTCCCACATTTGGCCGGCCGGCAATCACCGTATCGACTCCTTCGCGTAGGATACGTCCGGTATCAAATCCAGCCAGCAGCTGCCGCAGAATGTGGTCCGCGGCCAAAAGGTCCTTTTCCAACTGGCTGTTCTCTACTTCCGGCACGTTCTCTTCCGGAAAATCTGCCCATGCGGCCAGATGAGAAGCGATATCGGTCAATGTATTCTGGACAGAGTGAATGCGCTGATTGAGGCGCCCTTCCTGTCCGGCGCGGGCCGCCTGTGCGGCACCTTTACCCTGTGCAGAAACCATCTCCATAACAGATTCCGCCTGTGTCAAGTCCATCTTTCCATTGAGATAAGCCCTTCGTGTAAATTCTCCCGGTTCCGCCAAACGTGCACCCGCCTGCAGACAGGCATCCAATAGGCGGTGCATGCCATACAGTCCGCCGTGACAGGAAAGTTCCACTACATCTTCACCGGTATAGCTTTTGGGTGCTCGATAATTTGCCGCCACACACTGGTCAAAGCTTCCGTCCCCGTCATGGACAGAACCAAACAGGGAAGTGTACCCCGGAATCTGCGTCAATTTTTTCCCGGAAACGGACGTAAACACACGGTCCGCTATCTGCTGAGCATGGTCGCCGGAAATACGCACAATGCCGATTCCTCCCGGCGCCATCGGTGTACTGATTGCTGCTATGGTATGCAAAACACAAGTTCCTCCTTTGACAAAAAGAGCGGCTGGACTCGGAAAGCCCGCCGCTCCTGTATCATTTCTGATTGGATGCTGTTCTTTTTTAAAAAACAGAAATAAAAATGTACGGAATTATCGCTGCTGTTCGTTGTCCCGGCTGGTATGGCCATGCAGCGGCACCGACGGACACTCTTCCGCCGGGTGGCGGTCCTGCTGTTCCGAAGACGGACGGCCGCTGTTTCTCGGGCCGGACGGGCGATGACGCGAACCATTGCCGTAAGGCTTTCTTCCACCCTGTTGATGTCCGTATCCCGTGTGCCCGCTTCTTCTATGCGGCTGATACCGTTCGCCGCCCTCCGGACCAATCACAACATGGCGGGTCTGGTCCTTGCCCTCACTCCAGCTGATGGCACCAGACACTTCCTGCACCGCCGTGTGAATAATACGGCGTTCATAGGGATTCATCGGCTCCAGGGAGTTGTTGCGGCCAGACTTAACCGCTTTCGCTGCCAGCTTCTTGCCCAACGCCTCCAGCGTTTCCCGACGTTTTTCCCGGTAGCCGCCGATGTCCAGCGTAATGCGATAATAGCTGTCTTCCGATTGATTCGCCACCAAACCCGCCAGGTACTGCAGGGCGTCCAGTGTTTCGCCGCGGTGCCCAATGATAAACCCAATGTCGCCGCCAGAAATGGAAAGCATAGCACCGCCTTCCTCCTTCTGTACATCTATCTGTAACTCCGGCAAACCGATATTGTTCAGGATACTTTCAAGGTAAGAGGCAGCTTTTTCAGCGGGGCCTTCCTCCACAAAAGCACGTACTTTTGCGGGGCTTCCGCCAAAAAGACCCAGTGTTTTTTTCACCGGCATTTCCAGAATTTCAAATTCCGCCTCATCCGGTTCCACACCCAGTTCACGGCACGCCGCCACGCGGGCCGCTTCCACCGTTTCACCGGTTTCAATCGCTTCTCTGCGCATCACACAGTATCCTCCTTTATATGCAAAACCTAGTCAACAGATATAGAGAAATGTGGCTGCGCCCCGACCTCACATCTCCTGGGGAAAAGGGCGCAGAAATGTTACTTTTTCTGGCCCATATAATCCGATTTGCTCTGCGGCTTTAAGGCTCCCTTATTCTTTTTCTGTCCGCCGGATTTTGCCTTTTTCTTGCCGGCTGCCGCATTGTCCACCGCAACCTGGTTATAGTTGCGCACACGGCTCTCCAGCTCCTGCTGAATTTCCGGTTCCAGCGGTTTCATGGCAGCCTCTCGCTGGTTCATCAGCAGAACATGGGAGCCTTCCGCCTCTGCGGTCAGCATCTGCGGAGAATAATACTTCTGCATCATCCACGCACGGACCAGGTTCATAAGGCCGCTGACGGCATAGTACAAGCTCATAGCTGCCGGCAGCGTACAGGTGATATATCCAAAGAACAAAGGCATCAGCACCATGAAAACGGTCATGCAGCCCTGCTGCGGCTGTGCCTGTCCCATTTTTTTCTGGCTGTAAGTCATATAAACCGTTGCAATCATCTGCAGAGCGATACTGGCAAAGGGGAGAATAAACAGCGGTGTCGTAAAAATTGTGCTCCAGAACTGTCCCGCTACTGCTGGTGTCTGCAGCAGATTCAGCCCCAGGAACATAAAGCTGCCGCTGAAAGTGGTCAGTTTCTGCATATCATAGGGGCTGAAAATGTTTGTCAGATAGGGCTGAATCAGGTGGAAGTCCTTCGCAATGTCCAGCTGGCGGTACATACTAGCATAGTTGCCCATCGTGCTGGCCAATGCATCCCCCGGCACACGCTGAATCAAGTCAGCAGCTTTTGACACAGCACCGGCATCCACATGCAGCACGTTGGTCAGCGGGCTGGCGTAGGCCCAGAACATAGCCATAAAGATAAGCATTGGCAGAAGCGTCATCAGGCAGCCGCTTCCCATGCCGCCCATGCCTTCCTTTTCATAAAGCTCCTGCTGTGCTTCCATCAGTTTTGGCTTGTCATTGGCGTAAATTTTCTTCAGTTCCTGCATTTTCTTCTGCATGCGCATACTGCCGGACATTGTTTTCTGCTGTTTGATGTACATGGGAAAACTCAGCAGCTGCAAAATAACGGTGAACAAAATGACAGCAACACCGTAGTTGCGCACCACATAGTACAGGCCATATAGCGGGTAGCCAATCAGCCAGCCAAGCCCGTTAAAAATATTATTAAAAAAATTCATAATACGACTTTTCTCCCTTATATCAGGACTTCCGCTTTTTTTGTTTTTTCTCTTTTTTCCCTCTCTTTTCCGGCACAGGATCATAGCCGCCCCGGCTGAAAGGGTTGCACCGCAGCACCCGCCACAACGCCAGCAGCCCGCCTTTCAGCGGGCCAAAACGCTCCACCGCCTCTATGGCATAGTTGGAGCATGTGGGGATATATTTACAGCACGGCCCGTGCAACGGGGAGATATTCCGCTGATAAAAGTGCAGCAGCCACAGCAGCAGCCGCTTCAATGCAGCAGGCCTGCTTTCTTCAGTTGCCTCTCCATTGCATACTTTACCGCCGTGCTTTTCACGTGCGGTGTTTTTGCGCGTGCCACAAAAATGAAGTCATAGCCGGGCTTAATCCGCGGAAGCAGGGCCCGGAACGCAGCCCGAATAACCCTGCGGGAACGGTTGCGCTGTACGGCATTTCCAATTTTTTTGCTGGTTGTAATACCCATCCGCACTTTTTTGCAGCGGTTTTTCAGGGCATAACAGACGACCACCGGGCTGACAAGGTTTTTTCCTCTGCCATAAATGCGCCGGAAATCTCTGTTTTCTTTGATAGGTTCGTACTCCATACGGTCAGCTCCGTTACATACAAAGAAAGGCCACACGAATGGTGGCCCTTAGTTTGCCTTCATCAGTAGGTCAGGCGTGCCCGGCCCTTGGCTCTGCGGCGTGCAAGAACCTTGCGGCCGTTTCTGGTGGACATTCTCTTGCGGAAACCATGTTCCTTCTTGCGGTGCAGCTTCTTCGGCTGATACGTTCTTTTCATAGGTAAAAACCTCCTTTCGGAATAAACCTTTGCAAGATAGCATTATATCTTATTTTTGCAGAGCCTGTCAAGTTTTTATCTCCTAATAAAGGACCAAAAGAGCAAAAAAAAAGACCCATGCAGCCCTTTCTTCCGTTTCTTGCCTTATATTCGTGTTTATGCTACAATGAAATAGTGTATCATTTAAATAATGGATTGGACTGCCTTTTTCCTATAAAAACGTCACTGTACAGAGGAGAGCTGAACATATGGATTCCTTCACAGAGGCCTGGGGGCTTATCTGCGACTACTGTAAAACCAAGATTACAGAGGTGGCCTACACCACCTGGATTTCGCGCATTGAGCCTGTTAATCTGGACTTTTCCAGCGGGACCGCGGTACTGAAAGTTCCAAACGATTTTCACCGAAAAACCATTACCCACTACTACCTGGATACCATCAAAGAGGCATTCTGGGAAGTTTTCGGAACATCAGACATCAAAATTGACCTGCGCACCGATGAAGACCTTGCGCCTAAAAAACAGGCGGAAAGCGGTCAGCCGGGCGCAGAAAACTATGAATATACGTTCGACACATTTATCGTAGGCCCCAGCAATAAGTTTGCCCATGCTGCCAGCATGGCTGTTGCCACAAAACCGGCTGAACTTTACAATCCGCTGTTCATCTACGGCAACTCCGGCCTTGGAAAAACACATCTTCTGTATGCCATCTGCAACGAAATTAAAAAGAATTCTCCTAATATGGATATTGTGTACATCAAAGGCGACGAATTTACCAATGAATTGATTGATGCCATTCAAAAGGGTACCACAGCTGAGTTTCACAACCGTTACCGCAATGCCGACGTCCTTTTGGTGGATGATATTCAGTTCATCGCCGGCAAGGACTCCACCCAGGAGGAGTTCTTCCACACATTCAATACCTTATATGAGGCAAAAAAGCAGATTGTTCTGACCAGTGACCGCCCACCAAAGGATATTGCTACCCTGGAAGAACGGCTGCTCACCCGTTTTGAGTGGGGTTTGACTGCTGATATCCAGCCGCCGGATTTTGAAACGCGCATCGCTATTATTAAGCGCAAGGCAGAGCTGCTGGGAATCTCACTGGACGACAATGTAAACGAATATATGGCCAACCGCTTGAAGGACAACATCCGCCAGCTGGAGGGTGCAGTCAAAAAAATGAAGGCATACCACCTTCTGAACGGCTATCCTCTGAATATCAGCACCGCACAGGCCGCTATCAGTGACATCATTAACAATGACCAGCCTGTACCGGTCACCATCGAAAAAATCATAGAGGAAGTCAGCCGTACGTTCGGCACAACACCGGAAGACATCCGTTCCAGCAAACGCAGTGCCAACATCAGCAGTGCGCGGCAGGTCGCTATGTATGTTGTGCGTGAAATTACGCAAATGCCAATGGCGCGCATTGGCGCAGAATTTGGCGGACGTGACCACTCTACGGTCGTGTACGCTATCCAGCAGGTCGAGAAAAATATCAAGAAGAACCCCCGGATGCGTGCCACTGTCGAAGATATCATCAAAAATATACGGGACCGCTGATTTTTTATACTTATCAGTATTCATTTTTTCGTATATTTATTCGTCTATTCCCTGTATATTTTCATCTTTATTCTTCAACTTGTTTTCAACTTTCCCCACCGAGTTTTCAACAGCGCGTTGAAATGTGGATTGTGTTGATTCTTTTTCACAAATTCCAAACTGTCCGCAGTTTAAAATTTTTTCTCTCTTTTCGCAGTGTTTTCCGGGCCTTTTCCCGTCTTTCAACTTTTCCAAAGCCCTTACTACTATTTCTAAATCTATCTCTTTCAAATTATACTCTCAGTAAACGGAGGCTGTCCTTCTATGAAATTCACCTGTGACCGTCAGCTGCTGACGGAAGCTGTATTAAATGTACAGCGTGCTGTATCTTCAAAGAGTTCCATCCCTGCCCTGCAGGGCATTCTATTAAAGGCAAAGCAAAATAGCATTTTCCTGTACGGCTACGATGCCGAAATGCTGGGAATGACTACGGAAATCCCCGCAGATATTTCCGAAATCGGTACAGTTGTTCTGTCCGCTCGTCTATTTGGTGATATTGTACGTCGTTTACCGGATGCCAGCGTACACATTGCGGCGGACGACCACAACGTTACAACCATTCAAAGCGGACAAAGCCATTTTTCCATCGTCGGCATTCCTGCAGAAGAATATCCGGAGCTTCCCCACGTTTCCAGCGAACGGAGCATTCGCATTTCCAGCCAAGTCTTAAAAAATATGATTCGGCAGACCATTTTTGCTGTTGCCGAGAGTGACGCCAAGCCGATTCACACCGGCACCCTATTTGAAATCGGGAACGGAAAAATCCGTTTGGTCAGCGTAGACGGCTATCGTTTAGCTATCCGGGAAGAAATGGTAAGCAGTGAGGAGCAGGACCTTTCCTTTGTCGTGCCGGGAAAGGCACTGCAAGAAGTCAGCAAACTGCTGCTGGAAACTGACGAACCCTGCACCATACAGGTCGGAAGCCGTCACATTCTGTTTATCATTGGCAGTTATACGGTCATTGCACGTCTACTGGAAGGCGAATTTCTAGATTATCGTGCAGCTATCCCGCAGACCAGCAGCACGACCATTACGGTCAAAACCAGCGATTTTATCGACAGTGTAGAGCGTGTTTCCCTGCTGATTACTGACCGGCTGAAAAGCCCAATCCGCTGCCTGTTTGATGAAGATACAGTTCGACTGTCCAGCTATACGCCTATCGGGCGCGCAAGCGACCAGTTCCCGGCACAACTGACAGGAAATTCTGTCGAGATGGGCTTTAACAATCATTATCTGCTGGATGCTCTGCGCAATGCTGAGGGAGATCAAGTGAAAATTGAGCTGAACGGTCCGCTTTCACCTATGAAGGTACTGCCGATGGAAGGAAACAGCTTTCTTTTCCTAGTGCTTCCGGTCCGCCTGAAAGCTTCTGAGGACTAAAAATTTTCTCTATTAAAACAACGATTGAGGATTAAAATAATATGAATAGGAAAATAATAACAATTAGTACACCTTATATCCGTTTGGATGCGCTGCTAAAGCTGGCGGGGGCGGTGGACACCGGCGGCCGTGCCAAATATGTGATTCAGAACGGTGAGGTACAGGTTAATGATGAGGTTTGCACCATGCGCGGTAAAAAGCTGCACCCCGGTGACACGGCTTCCTATGGAGGCAGTATCTTTGAGGTAGCGGAGTGAGAATCGTTTCCCTTTCCTGCCGGGATTACCGCAATTTAGCGCCGCTCTGTTTTTCACCGAAGCCGGAAGGAAATGTCCTATGGGGGCAGAACGCCCAGGGCAAAACAAACTTGCTGGAAGCACTGTGGATTTTTACCGGCGGCCGCAGCTTTCGCGGTGCGAAGGACAGCGAACTGGTACGTCACGGCGCGGCAGGTGCACGGCTTCTTCTCTCCTTTTACAGTGAGGAGCGGGAGCAGTCTGCGGAAATCCGCATTGCCGGCGGAAGACGACAGGTACTTCTTAATGGCATTGCACTGCATTCTCCTGGTGAATTGGTTGGACACGTTTATGCGGTTATTTTTTCACCGGAACATCTGGCGCTGGTACGCGGCGGTCCGGCAAATCGGCGCAGCTTTATGGACGCGGCGCTTTGCCAGATGAAGCCCGGATATGCTGGAATCCTCAGCCGCTACCACCGGGCGCTTTCGCAGCGGAATGCCCTGTTGAAGGATATTCCTCGTCATTGGGAGCTGGAAGATACGCTGCCGATATGGGACGCACGGCTGGTGCAGGATGGTGAACGAATTGTTTCACAGCGGAAAGCGTTTCTCAGCCGGCTGTCTGTTTTTGCGTCCTCCGTGTATGCCGGACTCAGTCACGGTGCAGAATCCCTGCAGATTTTTTACCATGCTTCTGCACCAAATTTTGCAGACAACCTGCAAAAAGAGCATAAGCAGGATATTCGGCAGGGCTTTACCGGCGCGGGTCCGCATCGGGACGACATGGTCCTGCAGCTGAATGACAGTTCAGCCCGCTCCTATGCCTCCCAAGGACAGAAGCGCAGCATTGTACTTGCACTCAAACTGGCCGAAGCGCACATTTTGGAAGAATGCACCGGTGAAAAGCCGGCTGTCCTGCTGGATGATGTCTTGAGTGAACTGGACAGTGCACGGCAGGACTATCTGCTGAATCACCTTTCGCAGTATCAGGTATTTATTACCTGCTGTGAACCGCAGCAGGCAATGAATCTGCACAGCGGTGGATTGTTTCGGGTAGAGAACGGAATGGTAACCGCTGCAGGGCCGGAAAAACGGAAAGGAGAAGTTTATGTATCTTCATCTGGGACAGAACACGGTGATACGAAGTGAAGATATCCTCGGCATTTTTGACATGGAAACTTCTACAATTTCTTCTTCCACGCGCGTTTATTTAGCAAACAGCGAAAAAGCAGGCCATGTTGTCAATGTTTCCATGGATATGCCAAAAAGTTTTGTCTTGTGCTGTCCGCCGGGCGGCCGGGAAACCGTTTACATTACCCCTATCAGCTCAGCCACTCTGCTGAGGCGCGCGAGCTTTGAAAAAGAACTGAGAAACGTGAACACTGACAGACAGGAGCCGATAAAATGAAACAAAACAGAGGCCCACGCTGCCCATACTGTGGGAAAAAAGTAAATCCACTGATTGCCTTTGTACTGAAGAACCGGGGGGAGTACCGCTGTACCAAGTGCAAAGGCATTTCAAACATTCATCTAAACGCTGGTATTTACCGGCTGGCAGTTGTTATGGTACTGGCTGCAGCAGCAGTGCTGCTGATTGAAGAAGTCTTTGTGCGCCATTTTACATGGTACTCTCCGCCGCTGGTTTTTCTGCCGTTTTTGATTTTTTACCTGCTGTCTGCCCGTTATGTAGAATTACGCCGTCCAGTTATTCCACGGCGTCCCGTGAAAAGACGCGCGCCAAACAGCATTACCGGAGGTTTTACGTCCGTTTGTGACCACAAAGAAGAACCAACCGTCAGTGTGCCTTCTCTGTATGACCGCCCTGTTGCGGTATATGAGGAAAGCCCTGAGCCTGTCCATGAGGACCCCACTATCCAAATGGGACAGATTGACGAAATGTCACCAGTTCCGCCGCTTCGGACAATCAAAGCACAGAAACAAAAACAAGAAAAGGTACCAGAAGAACTGCTGCATCAGTTTGAGGAGAACCTTGGCGAAGAAGCAGAACCGGTCTTCTACAAAAAGACAGATGCAAAAACTCCCTCCGGAAAATACCACAGTTACCGTGCCCCACTGGAAGAATCGGAGGAAAATCCGCATGAAAACCCGTAAACAGGCTTCGTGCTGCCCATGGTGCGGTGCACATTATACCCAGATGGAACGCTGCCGGGCGGCCCGCAAAAGCGGACATCTGCAGTGTCCGGTGTGCGGTCGGCTGATACACGCTTTCCGCAGCGGAAAACGCATGGCGGCCTTCATCTCTTTGACTGTGGCCATGTGTGTGTGTGATTTTTTTCTGCTGCAGGCAGGTGTTCCACTGGTTGGCATCTGGGTACTGACAGCGGCGCTGGCAACGGTGCTTTGGTGTTTTCGCGGCTGGACGGTCGTCTTTGAAAAATCGCCTTCTTAGCGGAAGACGAATTTACATACTAGAGTTGAAAGAATGAAAAATTGGAGTCAGGTGCCGGCGCAGCTTTGTGCCGGCCCGGTTTGTTGTTTGGCTCCCCGCAGGAGGTTTCAGCTTTGAAGATCAATCAGGTAACACACGCAGAGGAAACGTATAACGCAGACCAGATTCAGGTCCTGGAAGGACTGGAGGCTGTTCGCAAGCGTCCGGGTATGTATATCGGCTCTACCGGTGAGCGCGGTTTGCACCATCTGGTGTATGAAATTGTCGATAACGCCGTTGATGAAGCTTTGGCGGGCTTCTGTGACCGTATCGATGTAAAGATAGAACCGGGAAATATCATCAATGTCACCGACAATGGCCGCGGCATTCCAGTGGGTGTGGAGCATAAAACCGGCATGCCCGCCGTGACAGTCGTTTATACTGTTCTGCACGCCGGCGGCAAGTTCGGCGGCGGCGGATATAAGGTTTCCAGCGGCCTGCACGGCGTAGGTGCCTCGGTTGTCAATGCGCTGTCCTCCTGGCTGGAGGTCAAGGTCATTCATGAAGGAAAAGTTTATTTTCAGCGCTTTGAGCGCGGTAAAGTAGCCTGTGACCTCAAAATTATTGGTGAATCTCAGCCTGGTCAGAGCGGCACCAATGTCCGTTTTCAGGCGGACCCGGATATTTTTCAGGACACCACTGTGTACAAATATGAAATCCTGCAGAAACGGCTGCGGGAGCAGGCTTTCTTAAATGCCGGCATCAATATCGTTCTGACGGATGAACGTGACCCGGAAAATATCATTTCCAACCGTTTTTGCTATGAGGGCGGTCTGTCTAGCTTTGTGGAGTTTATCAATAAAGATAAGGAGCCGGTTCATCCGGATGTCATTCATTTTTCCGCTACGGCGCCGGACGGCAATTCCACAGCGGAAATTGCCATACAGTACACGGATTCCTACAACGAAATGCTCCTCTCCTTTGCCAATGACGTCCATACAACGGACGGCGGCACCCATGTGGAGGGCTTTAAACGTGCACTTACCCGCGTGATGAACACCTATGCGCATCAGCACAACCTGTTGAAGGACAGCGATGAAAACCTGAGCGGTGATGATGTGCGGGAGGGCCTGACGGCGATTATCAGCATTAAGGTCAAAGATGCCCAGTTTGAAAGCCAGACGAAGGCCAAACTCGGCAATACGGAAATTGGCACGCTGGTCAACTCAGTTGTAGGAGATAAACTTTCAACTTATTTGGAAGAACATCCGGGTGTTGGCAAAGCTATCTTTGAAAAATCGCTGGCCGCTTCCCGTGCCCGTGCAGCGGCACGGAAAGCGCGGGATCTGGTCCGCCGCAAATCTGTTTTGGAAACCGCCAGCCTTCCCGGCAAGCTGGCAGACTGCCAAAGCCGTGACCCGGAAGAAACCGAAATCTACATCGTGGAAGGTGATTCCGCAGGCGGCTCCGCGAAAATGGGACGTGACCGTAAGTTCCAGGCAATTCTCCCCCTGTGGGGCAAAATGCTGAACGTGGAAAAGGCGCGGCTGGACAAAGTTTACGGCAATGAAAAACTGATGCCAATCGTTACGGCACTGGGCACCGGTATTGGCGACGACTTTGATATGACAAAGCTGCGCTATGGAAAAATCATCATTATGGCCGATGCCGATGTTGACGGTTCCCATATCCGTATTCTGCTGCTTACATTCTTTTATCGTTTTATGCAGCCGCTGGTGGAGCAGGGCCATATCTATCTTGCACAGCCGCCGCTGTACCGCCTAATGAAAAACAAGCAGTACTATTACGCTTATTCGGATGAGCAGCGCGACCAGCTGATGCAGGAGCTTGGCCAGACCGATATGCAGCGGTACAAAGGTCTGGGCGAAATGGACCCGGAGCAGCTGTGGGAAACGACCATGAACCCTGAAACACGCATTATGCGCCGGGTAGAAGTGGAGGATGCTACAGCTGCGGACGCTGCCTTTACAGTGCTAATGGGTGATAAGGTTGCCCCACGCCGGCAGTATATCGAGGAGAACGCCAAATATACGGAAAATTTGGATGTTTGACAAAAGGACACAGCTTCCACTGTGCGGCGGGTGTTTTCATTTGCCCGAAAATCTGGTATAATAAAAACATATTCATTCGGTAAAAATTGAGGCCGAAACGGACAAAGGAGTTTATAGAGAATGAGCGAAAAACAAATCGAGGAAGAGGCTGTAAAGCCTCCGCAACCGGAGCAGCAGGACGCAGACGACGACGGCATCCGATGGGACGGCAGTGAGGCACGCATGGTCCCGGACGAGGATGCGCAGGCATATGAGGAAAAGATGACTGCAGTCCGTATCCGCTATAAGCTGACGAAAGAGGAGCTGTGCCGTGCCCTTCTGCGGGAGGGCATGAACCGAAGCAAACGGTTTTTGCTGTGCGGCATTTCCATTGTTTCATTTGTCGCGGCGGCCGCTTTTCTGGCAGAATTTAGTCTGCGGTCACTTCCCGCTATGCTGTTGTTTGTTGTGATGTTTTTGGTAGTCGGTATCTTTTCGGCTGTTTTTCCGCGGTTCGCTATTCGCAGATTTGTTCAGAAAAACTATGATTGTCAGGAGTATGTACTAAATATTTACCCGGATGTAATAGAGGGAACCTACGGCAATGAAAAAATTTCCATTCCGCTGGATGGCTCTGCCTGCAGTATGCTGTACAAGGGACTGGCGCTGTTGCAGTATAGTGAAAAGTCCGGCAGCGGCCCCAAAAAGCACTTGTTGGTTATTCCGCTGCGCAGTGTGGAGCCGGGCGTTTTGGCAGACGTGGAGGCTATGCTTTGTGTCGGAACCCGCCGGGTTAGAAAATAAATCTGCTTTTTATACGGCGTGTTCCTGACACGGCCGTTGTTTCGCCGGACAGACCACAGCGGAACATTGTGTACATTGGTGTACGGGAGGAAGTCCTTTCATGGATGAAATACAAAATGAAAATAAATCAAAAATTATCGATGTAGACCTGGAAAAGGAAGTACAAAAATCCTTTATGGCATATTCTATGTCGGTCATTGTACAGCGTGCATTACCGGATGTACGGGACGGGCTGAAGCCTGTCCACCGCCGGATTCTGTACGCCATGTATGAGGACGGCATTACACCGGATAAGCCCTATAAAAAATGTGCAACCACCGTCGGCGACGTGCTGGGCCGGTATCATCCGCACGGCGACGCCTCTGTGTATGACGCGCTGGTACGTTTGGCACAGGATTTTTCCATGCGCTATATGCTGGTAGACGGCCACGGCAACTTTGGCTCCGTGGACGGTGACCCGCCGGCTGCTTACCGTTATACAGAATCCCGCATGAGCCGCCTGTCCGTAGAAATGCTGCGCGATATTGATAAGGATACGGTCGATTTTGGTTCGAACTTTGATGACAGCCGCAAGGAACCCACGGTACTGCCCGGCCATTTTCCAAACTTGCTGGTCAACGGCTCCACGGGTATTGCGGTCGGTATGGCAACCAATATTCCACCGCACAATATGGGAGAAGTTCTGGACGGCGTCTGTGCCCTTATTGACGATCCGGATATCGGCCTGGAAGGTCTGATGCAGTACATTAAGGGACCAGATTTCCCGACAGCCGGTATCATTATGGGCCGTGCGGGTATCCGTGCCGCTTATGCAACCGGACGCGGCCGCATCACGGTGCGTGCCCGCGCGGAAATTGTGGAGGAGAAAAACGGCCGCTTCAGCATTGTTGTTACGGAACTGCCCTATCAGGTCAACAAAGCACGCCTGATTGAAAACATGGCGGACCTTGTTAAAAACAAGCGCATTACTGGCATTTCCAACATTGAGGACCATTCAGACCGCAACGGCATGCATATTCTTATTACGCTCAAGCGGGACGCTTCCCCTCAGATTATCCTGAACCAGCTGTATTCTTACACCCAGCTGCAGACAACCTTCAGCGTCAATATGCTGGCGATTGTCGGTGCACATGGCAGCTACAGCGGCGAGCCAAAACTGCTGACCTTAAAGCAGATTTTGCAGGAATATGTGGCCTTTCAGAAGGACGTCATTACACGCCGGACAAAGTATGACTTGAAAAAGGCACTGGCCCGTGCGCATATTCTGGAAGGATTAAAAATTGCCGTCGATAATATCGATGAGATTATTGCCATTATCCGTTCCAGCCGTGACCGTGCTGCGGCGCGTGCGCGTATGACGGAACGTTTTGGGTTGGACGATATACAAACACAGGCCATTGTGCAGATGCCTTTGGGTGCCCTGACCGGTTTGGAACGCAAAAAACTGGAAGAAGAACTGGCTGCCATAGAGGCAAAAGTGGCGGACCTGCGCGATATTTTGGCACACGAGGAGCGTGTCCTTGCTATCATTAAGGAAGACGCGCAGAATGTCAAGAAAAAGTTCGGCGATGAACGCCGCACCGAAATTGTTTCTGTTTCCGGTGAAGTGGATATTGAGGACCTGATTCCAGACGAGGAATGTGTGCTGACACTGACGAACTTCGGTTATGCCAAGCGTCTGGCGGCGGATACCTATCACACACAGAACCGCGGCGGACGGGGCATCAGTGCTATGACACGTCGGGATGAGGATTTTGCCAGTGAGATGTTTGTGTGCGGCAGCCATGATTATGTTTTGTTCTTTACCAATTTTGGCCGTGTGTACCGTCTGAAGTGCTATGAAGTGCCGGAGGGCAGCCGTACCAGCAAGGGTGTCAATATTGCCAACCTGCTGCCGATTTCACAGGGCGAAAGTGTCACCTCCATGATTCGTGTGCCGGAGTTTGACGATGAAAGTTATCTGTGTATGGTTACCCGCAATGGCATTATTAAGCGCACAGCGCTGTCCGCGTATAATACGGCGCGGAAGGGCGGCGTGATTGCGCTGGGTTTGGACGACGGTGACGAGCTGTGCTGGGTGCGTCTGACAAGCGGCGATGATGAGCTGCTGGTTGCTACCCATTTTGGTATGGCCATTCGGTTTAATGAAAATGATGTGCGTCCAATGGGCCGTGCGGCGCGCGGTGTTAAGGCGATTACCCTGAAAGAAAGCGACTACGTTGTCGGCATGAGTATCCTGCGGGAAGGCGGCCGTGTGCTGACAGTCAGTGAAACTGGCTTTGGCCGTCTGTCACCGATTGAAGATTACCGCATTCAAAACCGTGGCGGCAAGGGTCTTACGAACTACCATATTGATAAATATGGCTGTGTGGCCGGCATTAAAGTTGTGGACCTGACAGACGATATTATTTTAATTTCGGAGGACGGCATTCTTATCCGTATTCCGGCAGATTCCATTCGTATTTGTTCCCGTCCGAGCAAGGGTGTCAAAGTAATGCGGCTGAACGGCACCGACAAAGTTGTCACGCTTGCCCGTACAGAGCATGAGGAAGACGTGCAAATGGACGAACTGCCGGACAACGGTGACAATGACGATGAAACGGAAGGCGCTGACGATTCAGCTGAAACGGAAGACCAGCAGCCTGAAGAGCAGGAAGAAAACTGACCTGCAAAAAAATACCCGCTGAGGTGAAGCAGATGATACAGACAGAAAAAACGCTGGAACAAAAGTATATGTACCACGGCCGAATCCTGCAGATGCACGTGGATAAAGTACAGCTGGAGGACGGCAGCGTTTCCGTACGGGAATGTATCGACCACCCGGGCGGTGTGTGTGTGGCGGCCATTACGCCAAAAGATGAAATTCTTTTGGTTCGGCAGTTTCGATACCCCTACCATGAGGCAGTGGTAGAGGTTCCGGCTGGCAAGCTGGACCGCCTCGGCGAGGACCCGCTGGAAGCGTGTAAACGGGAGCAGCTGGAGGAAACCGGCACGTCTGCGGAAACCTACCTTCCGCTTGCGGTGCTGTACCCTTCGCCCGGCTATACCAATGAAAAACTGTATCTGTATGCCTGCCGCATTACCGGGCAGGGCTGTCAGCAGTTGGATAAGGGCGAGTTCCTGGATGTTGAGCGTGTTCCCCTGCGAGAGGCCGAGGCAATGGCTGCGCGCGGCGAAATACACGATGCAAAGACGTATGCGGCGATTCTGCGTACAGCACAGCTGGTCAAAGAGGGAAAGCTGTAACCGAAAACCGCTGGAAAGGTATTTTTGCAGGTTAATGGAAATACAGAGCTTTTCATGAAACACGGAGCAAAACAGATGAGGGCTTTTCCGGCCTTTGTTTGTTTTGCTCTTTTTTGAAGCACGGGGGTTTATTTTACAGGACAGGAGGAATGCAATATGTATGATGCAGCAATTATCGGCTGCGGCGTAGTCGGTGCGGCGGCGGCCTATGTCCTTTCCCACTATGACCTGAACGTGGTGGTGTTGGAGGCGGAAAATGACGTTGCGGAGGGTGCGACCAAGGCAAACAGCGCCATTCTTCACGCGGGATTTGACCCGGAGCCGGGAACCCGCATGGCACAGCTGAATGTCAAAGGCATTGCGCTGGCAAAGAAAATCTGCAGCCGGCTGGACGTTCCCTATCGGGTATGCGGCAGCATGGTGCTGGCACTTTCACCGGAGGACCTGCCGCGGCTGCGGCATTTGTATGAAAATGGTCTGGCAAACGGTGTGCCGGATATGCAGCTGCTTTCCGCACAGGAAACGCTGCAAAAAGAACCGAACCTTTCCAAACAGGTTTTGGGTGCCTTGTGGGCGCCCAGCGCCGGTATTGTCAGCCCGTGGGAGTATGCGCTGGCCATGATAGAAGTGGCCGTGCGGAACGGCACAAAGCTTTTGCGGCGCAGTCCTGTTTCCGCCATCCGCAAAAAAGACGGTGTCTTTTCGCTGACAGTCCCCGGCGGGACGATTGAAAGCCGGTATGTCATCAATGCAGCGGGTGTGTATTCGGAAAAAATACATAATCTGATTTGCCAGCCGCGTTTTCATATCCTCCCCACCCGCGGCGAGTACTATGTTTTGGACAAAAACGAGGGCAATTTGGTACATTCTACGATTTTTCAGTGCCCTGGAAAATTTGGAAAAGGCGTTTTGGTTACACCAACAGTGGATGGCAATCTGCTGATTGGCCCGAATGCGGAAGAAGTGGAAGAGGAGAACCGGTCCTGTACGGCCGCCGGACTGCATTTTGTCGAAGAAAGTGCCAGACGCAGTGTGCCGGGCTTTCAGCTGGGGGACGCGGTCCGCAGCTTTGCGGGCGTGCGTGCCAACGTGGACACGGACGACTTTATCATCGGCGAGGCACCGGACGTGCCGAACTTTATTGACCTTGCGGGAATCAAATCCCCCGGCCTGTCCTCGGCTGCGGCCATTGGACAGGAAGTGGTCAAAATTTTGCGGGACAAGCATGACCTGCCGGATCGGAAAAAAGAGTATCGGGACGGCCGCCGTCATATTCGCTTCCGCCAGCTGTCGCCGGAGGGTAAAAAGAGGTTGGTACAGGAGTACCCCGCGTACGGTCGTATTATCTGCCGCTGTGAAACTGTTACAGAAGGCGAAATTTTGCAGGCCATTCACAGTGAAGTGCCTGCGTGGACGATTGACGGTGTCAAGCGCCGCTGCAATGCGGGCATGGGGCGCTGTCAGGGAGGCTTCTGCGGACCGCGTGTGCTGGAACTTCTGTGCCGGGAACTGCATATGGACCCGCTGCAGGTACAGCAGGACCGTGACGGCAGCTATGTGCTGGCCTGCGAAACCAAACAGGGAGGGAATCCTCATGTATGATTTGATTATTGTCGGCGGCGGTCCTGCCGGTTTGGCGGCTGCGTACCGGGCTTATCAAAGCGGTCTTCGCCGTATTTTAATTATCGAGCGGGACAAAGAACTGGGCGGCATTCTGAACCAGTGCATTCACAACGGGTTCGGTCTGCACCGGTTTGGTGAGCAGCTGACCGGCCCGGAGTACGCCGGCCGGTTTATCGATATGCTGCAGGATACACAGGTGCAGGTCAGCTTGGATACGATGGTGCTGGCTGTGACACCGGACAAAAAGGTACACTGTGTTTCACAGAAAGACGGATACCGTGTCCTGGAAGCAAAGGCTGTTTTGCTGTGCATGGGTTGTCGGGAGCGTCCCCGCGGTGCAATCGGCATACCGGGAACCCGGCCGGCCGGTATTTACACGGCTGGCACCGCACAGAGGTACGCCAATATAGAGGGATATCTGGTCGGCAAACGCGTGCTGATTCTCGGCAGCGGCGACATCGGTCTGATTATGGCACGCCGCATGACACTGGAGGGTGCCAAGGTGTTGGCCTGTGTGGAACTGATGCCCTATTCCAGCGGCCTGACACGAAACATTGTGCAGTGTCTGCAGGACTTTCATATTCCGCTGTACCTTTCTCATACCATTGTCGATATACAGGGACAGAACCGTGTCGAAAAGGCGGTTGTTGCTAAAGTGGGACCGGATCGCAAACCCATTCCCGGAACGGAAATCACCTTTGACTGTGACACCATCCTGCTGAGTGTCGGCCTCATTCCCGAAAACGAGCTGACGCGGCAGGCTGGTATCTGCATGGACCCGCACACAAAGGGCGCTGTGGTCTATGAAGATATGGAAACCAGCATTCCCGGCATTTTTTCCTGCGGCAACGTTGTGCAGGTACATGATTTGGTGGATTTCGTTTCCGATGAAAGTGAAAAAGCCGGCACGGCCGCTGCCCATTATGTACGGTGCGGCGAGCCGTCCGGCGGTCGTGTGCTGGAGCTTCAACCCGGCAGTGGTGTGGGCTATACGGTGCCGCAGCGGGTGCGTCTGAATCATGTGGAAAAGACAGTGACGGTTTCGTTCCGTGCCCGCCGTATTTTTGGAAAGAGCAGCATTGTAGTAAGAAGCGGCGATGCCGTAACGGCGCGTTATCCGCGGGAGCGTGTTACGCCCGGTGAAATGGAGCATATTTCTCTTCCCCGTGTTCTGTTGGAAAAGGCGCCGCAGGATACGCTGACCGTACAGGTAGAGGAGGCATAGATGCTATGAAAGAAATTATCTGTACCTGCTGTCCGAAAGGCTGCCGCCTTCAGGTAGATGAGATGCAGGACTATCGCGTGACAGGCAACGGCTGCCCGAACGGCGCTGTTTACGGTCGGCAGGAAGCAACCAATCCCGTACGCATTGTTACCAGCACTGTGCGTATTCGGGGCGGTCTGCACCCGCGCTGTCCAGTTAAAACTGAACAGGCCGTTCCCAAAAAGCAGGTGCCCGCAGTCATGAAAGCTTTGGAAAAGGTGGAACTGCAGGCGCCTGTTTCCCGTGGGCAGGTTGTTTTGCAGGACATCTGCGGGACCGGCGTCAATCTGATTACGACACGCAGTATGTAAACAATAAAAAAGTCCGAACAGCTTCTTTTAAAAACAGCTGTTCGGACTTTTTCCTGTTTATTTGGATTTATCAGAGATAAATTTTTCCTTCTTTTCCGTTAATGACATAATACACAATGCCATCCTCTGGTTTGACGTACAGGCGGCAGGAATAAATGGCACCCTTGTTGGTCATATGATAATCTGTTTTGGCACGTTCTATCAGGTCTGCGGTCTGTACTTCGCGGTTGCCCCACTGTACATAAACCTCCGGAACCAGTGCAGAAGCGGCCCTCCGGCCTGCCTCAGTGGCCTTTTTTCCGGTGTCACGGATTGTCTGCCCAACGGCCTTTACGGTCGGCTCGGCTTTCTCAGCGGCGTCTCTGGCGGCAGAAGCGGCTTTTCCTGCGGTTTCGCGCGCCATGTCGCTTACGGTTTGGGAAGCCTTGGCCATGGCCTCGCTTACCGGTTCCAGCTTATCTTTCAAGTCCTGTTTGGTTAGCTTCTTCTTTGTGTCCATCTTGTTTGCGCCTTCCTTTCATCTGTTTTTCAGGGGATATAGTTTCTTATTTTATTGTAGGCTATTTTTACAATAAAATCAAGTATAGGAAAAAATTTTACAATCAAGTGCGATTTTTATCATGACTGATTTGCTCACCGGCAAAGACATTGGTCAGGCCGGCTTCCGCGACACGTTCTTGCACTTCCACAGTATTGGTTGTGTATAAGCCTCGCTCCTTCATATGCGCGAAAAGGACCGAGCCGGAAAAAGTGAATTTTTTCCGTACGCCTTCCTCGGTTTTCATCTGTTCCCGCACAAAGTGAACAGCGTCCCCCACAGCCAGTGTATCGGGCAGTGTTAAAAGCGGAAGACCGCGGGCACACTGAACCGCATTCCATCCGGCCAGCGTACCGGTTGCAATGGCCTCCGTGTGGCCAACCAGCAGCCCCGACTTTTCTCCGGCACAGAACAGGTTGTCCATGCCCTGTACCCTCAGCGTATCGTCCCGCGGCGCCATGGCGAAGAACCGCATGGAATTGCCTTTTCCGCCAGCGTATGGGTCCTCGTACCGCGCGGTTTCAAAACCGGGCACTTTGTGCAGCTGCGCCAGCGTAAAATACGGTGTCATCAGCTTGGCGTGGCCAGTGTCCAGCAGGACCAGATTCTGTGAGTAAGCGGGTAAAGCGTACTGCTGGCACGCCTTTAGGGAGAGATGGTCTTCACACAGTTCCGGAGGCAGCGGAACAACCACCACACCATCCCGGTCCAGCTGCTCCACAATTTCCGGCGCCAGCGAGCCTTTCATCAGCTTGCAGGAGCCGCTCATGGCGCCAATGGAGCCGTCAGCTTTTTTTCCGTGCATTTCCGGAATGCCGCACAGGCCGGTCAGGCTGATTCTTCCGCCGAAACTGGGGCACCGCAGAATACACATGGCACAGCCGTTGCCGTATTTTGTGCAGTTTTGTGTGGGACCGGCTGTGCCGGTGGTATCCAGAAAAGCGTCCGCCGAGAAGCGGGTGCCGTCCTGCAGCTTCACAGCTTTTAGCTGGCTGCCGTCCAGTTCGACGCCGGTCACGCGGGATTGAAACCGCAGATGAATGCCGAGACTGCGCAGATACTGTTCCGTTTTTCCGGGCGTTTTGCCAACGTCGTAAAGGCTGGCGTGCGCGTGGCCGGGAAAGGAGATGTTTTTGTGACGGCAGCAACTGTCAATCAGCTGAAACAACTCGCCGCCGCCCATGGCAATGCATTCCTCAGCGGCGGTCCAGCGCCCGTTATTCCGCATAATACCGCCCACCTGCCCGGTACCCAGCAACATATCGGTGCGCTCCAGCAGAACGGTTTCTGCACCTGCCTTGGCGGCACGCACAGCGGCGGCGCATCCGGCCCAGCCCCCGCCGACAATGACAATTTTCATACAATTCGGCTCCTTTCTGGTCCTTTTTCTTATTTTAAAACTTTCCCGTTCATCTGTACAGCATACACGGAAAAAAGAGGAAACAATCCCGTCCTCTTTGACATCTGTCAGTGCTTTTTGTATAGAAAAACCGCTTTCGCAAACACTAGAAATAATTTGCATTTTGTTTGTCACAGATTCCATAGGATAATATTTGCGCGGAAGGAGCGGCTTTGTATGTACGAAAATCAGCTCATTCACGAAACCAGCCCGTATCTTCTCCAGCATGCCCACCAGCCGGTCAACTGGTATCCATGGGGGGAAAAGGCCTTTGCCAAAGCACGAGCGGAGGACAGGCCAATTTTTTTAAGCATAGGATATTCCACCTGTCACTGGTGCCATGTCATGGCAAAGGAAAGTTTTGCGGATAAAGAAATTGCAGCTTTGCTTAATAAAAGTTTTGTTTCCATTAAAGTGGACCGGGAGGAACGCCCGGATTTGGACAGCGTCTATATGGCCGTTTGTCTGGCGATGACCGGCAGCGGCGGCTGGCCGCTGAGTGTTTTCCTCACACCGGACAAAAAGCCGTTTTTTGCCGGTACCTATTTTCCTAAAGACAGCCAAATGGGGATGGTGGGATTCCGGCAGCTGCTGCAGGTTATCTCTGGGAAATGGAGACAGGACCGGAATGCACTGCTACAGTCTGCGGAGGAACTGACGGAACTTTTGTCCAAGCAAAAAACCAGCGGCGGCCATGTGGACGATTCTCTTTTGGACCGGGCAATGCAGCAGTTTCAGCAGAGTTTTGATGAAGAATACGGCGGTTTTGGAGAAGCCCCGAAATTTCCCACGCCGCACAATCTTTTGTTTTTATTGGACCGGTTTCAAAAAACGGGCAATTCCTCCGCGCTCCGTATGGTGGAACTGACACTGCGCCGGATGTATCGGGGCGGTCTGTTTGACCATATCGGTTTCGGTTTTTCCCGCTATTCCACGGACCGCGCGTTTCAAGTTCCGCACTTTGAAAAAATGCTTTATGACAATGCCTTGTTAATAATGAGCTATGCCAAGGCCTATGATGTCACAGGTGACGCTTTTTATTTGGAGGTCGCGAAACAGACAGCGGACTATGTGCTGCGGGAGATGACCAGCCCGGAAGGAGCGTTTTACAGCGCCCAGGATGCAGATAGCGAGGGTGCGGAAGGCCGGTACTATGCATTTACACCGTCTGAGATTCAAAAAATTTTGGGAGAAAAAACCGGAGAAGCGTTCAATCGCTGCTATGGCATTACCGAGTATGGAAACTTTAATGGAAAAAGCATTCCGCATCTGATGGGAAGTATGGAGGATGTTCATGCGTTGGCGGACTGTCTCCCCCCTTTGCGATTATATCGCAAACACCGTAGCCGTCTTCACTTGGACAATAAGATTTTGACGGCGTGGAACGGGCTGATGATTGCGGCACTGTCACAGCTTGCGCGTGTTTCCGGAAGTAAGCGGTACCTGTATGCGGCGCTGACCTGTGAGCAGTTTCTGCGGACAAACCTTTGTGAAGATAACTTTTTGTATGTCAGTTGGTGCAGCCGTGTCCGCGGCGGTCCCGGCTATCTAAATGACTATGCCTGCGCCATATTCGCCCTGCTGGAGCTTTCTCAGGCAGCGCAGGAACCGATGTTTTTGGTGAAGGCACAGCGGCTGTGCCAGCGGGCACTGCATGATTTCTGGGACCAGGAGCAGGGAGGCTTCTTTTTGTCGGGTAAAAAGAACGAGGAGTTGATTCTGCACCCCAAAGAAACGTATGACGGGGCCATGCCCAGCGGCAACTCGGTCATGGCGTACAATCTGGTTCGGCTGTCCCAAATGACAGACGATGCGCACTGGGAGGACCTTGCTCGGCGCCAGCTGGCGTTTTTGTCCAAACAGGCAGAGGAGATTCCGATGGGACACGCATTCTTTCTGCTGGCGCTTTCTGATTTTCTTTCACCGCCGGACCACGTCACGGTGGTGCCCGCGGCGGATGAAGATGTAAGCGAACTCCTAAAAAAATGCAGCCTAAACGCTATGGTGACAATTTTGAAGCGTCCCACAGCGGACTATCCGCTGCTGAATGGGCGAACAACCTATTTCGTTTGTACTGGACACTCCTGTCTGCCGCCCACCAATGAGCCGCCTGCCCTGCACCGACAACAGCCCGCAGAATTTTAAAAAACCGGAAGGCCCTGTTCAAAAGGGCTTTCCGGTTTTTTTCTGATTGTAGTTTTTAAAGATACCGTTATGCGGCATCAGTACGTGTCTTTTTTAACAGGCTGAGCATCACTGCGCCAACAATGCTGCCAGCAGCCAGAGCAACTACGTACATCAGCGGATTCCCTACCACTGGGAACACGAAGATGCCGCCATGCGGGGCACGCAGTGTACAGCCGAACAGCATAGAGAGTGCACCAGAAACAGCGGAACCGACAATACAGCTTGGCAGTACGCGCAGCGGGTCGGCTGCGGCATAAGGAATGGCACCCTCAGAAATAAAGCACAGGCCCATTACATAGTTGACAATGCCATTCCGGCGTTCGCTGGGTGTCCACTTCTTCGGGAAGAAAGTGGTAGAGAGCGCAATCGCCAGGGGCGGAACCATGCCACCGACCATGACCGCGGCCATCACGTCAAAGCTGCCGCTGGCCAAAGCCGCCGTGCCGAACACATAGGCTGCTTTGTTAACAGGGCCGCCCATATCCACACTCATCATGCCGCCCAAAATAGTGCCCAGCAGTACTTTGGAAACACCGCCCATCGAGTTCAGCCAAGCGGAAATGCCGGAATTGATGAGGCCCATCAGCGGGTTGATAGCACACATCACTATGCCGATACACGAGATGCCGCCCAGCGGATAGATAAGCATTGGCCGGATACCGTCCATACTTTTTGGCATATTTTCGGTGGTTTTCTCCAGAAATTTCACTAGGTAGCCTGCTACAAAGCCGGAGAGCAGTGCCGCCAAAAAGCCGCCGGAAATGCCTGTGGCATCGCCGCTGGCAAGTCCCGAAAAGTTGGTGCCGGTCATGGCCAGTATACCGCCGGCAAAACCAACTGCCAAACCGGGCCGGTCCGCAATGGACATGGCAATGAATGCGGAGAGAATAGGCAGCATATAGTTGAATGCCGCGCCGCCGATAGTCTTAAAGAAAGCCGCAAGCGGGGTGTTCATGCCGAAATTCTTTGGGTTAATGGCGTAATCATCAAATAAAAACGCCAACGCAATGAGAATGCCGCCGCCAATGACAAAAGGCAGCATATGTGAAATGCCGTTCATCAGGTGCTTATAGATGGTGTGACCGACACTGCTGTTCTGCGCTTCCTCAGCGGGTTTGCCGCCCTGTGCGTGGAACACGGGTATGCTGCCGCTTTCAATCTTTCGCAGCAGCTCCTCCGGCTTGTGAATGCCGTCATCTACACGGGTGAAAATGACGGGTTTGCCGTCAAAACGGGCGGTTTCGACATTTTTGTCCGCCGCAATGATAATGCCGTCACATGCGGCAATCTCGGCGGCGGTGAGCACATTTTTTGCCCCACCGGAGCCGTTTGTTTCTACCTTACAGGAAATTCCGAGCTTTTTGCCGGCTTTATCGAGTGCCTCTGCCGCCATGTAGGTGTGGGCAATGCCGGTGGGACAGGCTGTGACCGCCAGCACACGGTAGCCGGTAGGGACGCCGGCGTCCTCTTTTGTGATACTTTCGTTACCAAACTGCGCCTCTTCCTGCGTGTCAATTACAGAGAGAAACTCTTTTGGAGTTTTGGCGGCGTGCAGTTTTGCCACGAAATCTTCATTCATCAGCATCTGCATCATGCGGGCCAGCAAATCCACGTGCAGGTTGCTATTGTTTGGCGCGGCAATCATAAAAAACAGGCTGCTTTTTTCCGCGTCATCTGGGTTATACTGCACCGGCGTTTTCGGACGCAGGGCCGCAAGGCTTGGCTTTGTCACGCAAGTGCATTTTGCGTGGGGCACTGTGATGCCGCAGTCCACATAAGTGGAAGCCTCAGCCTCACGGGCATAGATGGCCTTTTTGTAGGTCGCCACGTCCGTGATGCCACCGTGGGTAACCTGCAGCGAAACCAGCTTGTCAATGACCTGCGTCTGATTTTCCACGGGGAAATCCAGCGCAATGGATTCGGTGCTGAGAAGGTCTGTGATACGCATGGTTAACTCCTCCCATTGTCATTCAATGAATTTTGTAATTTCCGCAAACAATTTTGCAAAAAAGATAAACAGAAAAAACTACATCTTTGCAAGCATCGCGTCGATTTCTTCTTTGCCTGCCAGCCCTAAGGAACAGGCGGTGGCGCTGCCGGCGGCGGTTCCTAAGCGCAGTGCTTTTTCATAGCTGCCAGTTTGCAGCCAGCCGGCCAAGAAGCCAGCTACCATGCTGTCGCCCGCGCCCACGCTGTTGCGTACTTTACCGCTCGGTGCGGCCATTCGGTGGACCTTTCCGGTTTCATCCAGCAGAAGTGCGCCGTCCTTTGCCATGCTTACCAGCACGTTGCGTGCACCACGCTCCTGCAGCTTAGTGGCACATTCAGTAATTTCCCGGTCGCTTTTCAGTTCCCGGCCAAAGATTTCACCCAACTCGTGGCTGTTGGGCTTAATCAGAAACGGTTGGTATGGGAGGACATTTACAAGAAGGTCACGTGTTGCGTCCACCGCGACGAGAATATTTCGTACGGCAAGTCTCCTCATAATTTTTTCATAGGTATCGCTTGCAAGACAGGCAGGAATGCTGCCCGCTAATACCAATATATCACCGCTTTTCAGCGCGTCCAGTCGGGTATAAAGCCGCTTCATATCCGCCGGTGAAATGACCGGACCACTGCCGTTAATTTCAGTTTCTTCCTTATCTTTCACTTTTACGTTGATACGCGTCATGCCGGAAGGAAGGCGAATAAAATCCGTTAAAAGGCCCATATTGTGCAGTCCTTTTTGCAGCCAGCTTCCGGTTTCCCCAGCGATAAAGCCCAGTGCAATGGCATCATGACCCAGATTTCGCAGCATCACGGCTACGTTGATTCCTTTTCCGCCGAACTGGTAGGTCTCATCGGTGCAGCGGTTAATTTTTCCCGGTTGCAGGTGATTTTCCAGATGGACCACATAATCAATAGCGGGATTAAAAGTCATCGTATAAATCATTTTACGTCACTCTCTTTTACCAAAGTATATTGGCGATATTTTTCATTTGGAAGGTGATTTGTAAAAATGGAACCCTCTATGAGAGGACAAATGACGGCGGCATAAACTTTGCCGAATTTGGAGTCATCTGTAAGAAACCAGGTTTCCATCGCACGGTTCAGCGCGGTATTTTTCAGCTCGGCTTCCTCCACATCCGGCGTGGTGAAACCTTCCCCCAGGGTTACACCGTTTGCACCCATAAAGGCCTTTGTGAAATGATAGCGCTGCAGGTTTGCCATGGCCCCTGCCCCTACAATCGCTTCTGTGCTGGGCCGTACTTGCCCGGCAAGTACATATACCCGACACCCCTTTTGTGCCAGGATGCGCGCATGGGCAATACCGTTGGTCACATAAACAGCGTGCAGTGCGCTGCCGGAAAGACACTTGACAAGCTGCAGGGTGGTGCTGCCCGCATCAATGTAGGCAAAATCTTCCGGACAAATCAGCTGTGCGGCGGCCGCGCCGATGTCAGCTTTCTGTGAAACAGCCTGCGCCTCTTTGGTAGTCATGGTTTCCTCGGCAGCGATAAAGCGGTTATTTGCTAAAGTTGCGCCGCCGTGCACGCGGTTGAGCCGGCCTTGGGTGTCCAGAGTTTGCAGGTCACGGCGAACCGTTGACTCGCTGGCGCCGAGAACGTCACACAGTTGCTGTACGGTAACAGAGTGCTTATCCTGCAGCATGTGCAGAATAATAGAAAAACGTTCTTCCGTAAGCATTTGACCACCTTCTTTCTGTGAATAATTACAGTATACAATCAAAAACATTCAATATCAATCAATAATATTCACAAATTTAGAAAAATTGTTTGAATATTTTGCATAAAGGCAAATTAAACTAACAAGACTTATTATATAAAGCAATTTCAATCATAATCAATCATAAAGAATCATTCCGCAGAGAAGGCGCGCAGAATCCTTCATACAGGGCAAAACCCTCTTACCGCTTAGTCCGATGCGATAGGAGGGTTCTATATCATTTGTAGTCTATTGGCATGATTTGTTTTTCGGGAGGGTGACAAAAGAAAAACGCCGAAAACCTTGACGGCACGGCGTTTGTGGTGTCCTCGGGCGGATTTGAACCGCCGGCCTACCGCTTAGGAGGCGGTCGCTCTATCCAGCTGAGCTACGAAGACAAATGAAAACTACTCTCCATTTTATCAAAAGAAAGAAAGAATGTCAATTTGGCTTTTTCCACGCCAGCATAAAAGCGTGCAGAAAAAGGGCCGCATTCAAAATTTCCAACAGAACAACTGCATAACAGACACAGCTTTTTAAAGTAAGAATGCCGCTCATTCGGTGGGCCACCACCGTGTAAAAAATGGAAGAGGAAATGAATTCCCAGGAACACATCCCAATGCACACACCGTATCTAGAACGAGTTTTGCGCAGGAAAGTTATCAGCCAGATGGCAACAGGAAGCACAAGCAGTGGAACACAGTACAGAAGGCCGCCGATAAAGTGTATCCAGTCTCCATACTTCAGGTACAACAGGCCCATTTGCAGGGAGTTAACAGGCAGGCGGCTGTCTGTCAAATTCCCTGCCGGCAAAAAAATCAGCACGACAAAAAGGACCTGCAGAATCAATGCGGCCCATTGGGTGATTTTCAGGTTCTTTTTATCGTAGCGGTCTCGTGACATCGGCAGGTCCCTCCTAAAAAGGTGATAATTTTTCTTTTTTATATTATAACAAAAAAGAGGGACTGTGTATAGGGTACGAAAAGGGCGCAAAAAACCGGTGCTGTCCTTTTGGGGCAGCACCGGTTTTTATTGGTCAGATACAGCAGCCAAAGGATGGCTGCATGTTATAGAAAAACTCAGGCTTTGGCCTTTGCGCGATTTTCTTTGATAGCGGCCTGTGCGGCAGCCAGACGTGCAATCGGTACACGGAACGGAGAACAGGATACATAGTCTAGGCCCGAGTTGTGGCAGAACTCAATGGAAGACGGATCACCACCGTGTTCACCGCAGATGCCGAGGTGCAGCTGCGGGTTGGCAGCTTTACCTTCCTCGGAGCTCATCTTGACCAGACGGCCAACACCCTCTGTGTCCAGATGCACAAATGGGTCAGATTCGTAAATCTTGTTCTCGTAGTAGGAATCCAGGAACTTGCCGGCATCATCACGGCTGAAGCCGAAGGTCATCTGTGTCAGGTCGTTGGTACCATAGCAGAAGAAGTCAGCTTCCTTGGCGATCTTGCCTGCAGTCAGTGCAGCACGCGGAATTTCAATCATAGTGCCGACTTCGTACTTCAGGTCCATACCGGAATCCTTAATAATCTTATCGGCAGTCTTCACAACGGTATCCTTAACAAACTTGAGTTCCTTGGCTTCGCCAACCAGAGGAATCATAATCTGCGGGACAATCTTTTTACCGGTTTTCTTTGTTACATTGATAGCAGCGTTGATGACAGCGGTGGTCTGCATTTCAGCGATTTCCGGATAAGTGACAGTCAGACGGCAGCCACGGTGACCCATCATCGGGTTGAACTCATGCAGAGAGGCGATAACGTCTTTCAGCTTTTCAACGGTGATGTGCAGATCGTCCGCCAGGTCCTTAATGTCGTTTTCTTTTGTCGGCAGGAATTCATGCAGCGGCGGGTCGAGGAAACGAATGGTGACCGGGCGCTCGCCCATGATTTCAAACAGGCCCTCGAAGTCGCCCTGCTGATACGGCAGAATCTTCGCCAGAGCCTTCTTACGGTCTTCTACATTCTCGGCGACAATCATTTCACGCATAGCCTTAATGCGGTTGCCCTCGAAGAACATGTGCTCGGTACGGCACAGACCAATGCCTTCTGCGCCAAAGTCACTTGCCTGCTGGGCATCCTTCGGGCGGTCAGCGTTGGTGTAAACCTTCAGGGTGCGGACCTTGTCGGCCCACTCCATGAAGCGGCCGAAGTTGCCGGTAATGGAAGCCGGAACGGTCGGCAGAGCTTCACCGTAAATGTTGCCGGTGGAGCCGTCAATGGAAATGTAGTCGCCCTCTTTGTAAGCCTTGCCGCCAAGGGTGAACTGCTTTTTGTCATAGTCAACGGTAATTTCGCCGCAGCCAGAAACACAGCAGGTGCCCATACCGCGCGCCACAACAGCAGCATGGCTGGTCATACCGCCGCGGACAGTCAGAATGCCCTCTGCGGACTGCATGCCTTCAATGTCTTCCGGAGAAGTTTCCAGGCGAACCAGAACAACCTTTTCGCCGTTCTTCTTCCATGCCTTTGCGTCCTCAGCGGAGAACACAACTTTGCCACAGGCAGCTCCGGGGGAAGCAGCCAGGCCTCTGCCAATGACTTCTGCTTTCTTCAGGGCATCCGGGTCAAACTGCGGATGCAGCAGAGCGTCCAGCTGATGCGGTTCAACACGCAGGACAGCCTCTTCCTTGTCAATCATGCCTTCATCGACAAGGTCGCAGGCAATCTTCAGAGCAGCGGTAGCGGTACGTTTGCCGTTACGAGTCTGCAGCATATAAAGGTGGCCGTCTTCGATGGTGAACTCCATGTCCTGCATATCCTTGAAGTGATTTTCCAGCTTTGTGGCAATATCCGTGAACTGGTCATACACAGCAGGCATCTGGTCCTTCAGATGGCTGATGGGGGATGGTGTGCGCACGCCAGCGACAACGTCTTCGCCCTGTGCGTTAATCAGGTATTCACCAAACAGCTTCTTTTCGCCGGTTGCCGGGTTGCGGGTAAATGCAACGCCTGTGCCGGAGTTGTTACCGGAGTTGCCGAATGCCATCTGCTGTACGTTGACAGCGGTGCCCCACTCGTACGGAATTTCGTTCATTTTGCGGTAAACGTTTGCACGGGGGTTGTCCCAGCTGCGGAAGACAGCCTTCACTGCTTCAATAAGCTGTACCTTCGGGTCCTGCGGGAAGGGTTTGTGCTCGTTGTCTTCATAAATTTTCTTGAAGACGGCAACCAGCTTTTTCAGGTCTTCAGCTGTCAGGTCGATGTCGCTCTTGTAGCCCTTTTCGGCCTTCATCTTGTCAATTTCATCTTCAAAGAGACTTTTGGAAACGCCCATGACAACATCGGCAAACATCTGAACGAAGCGGCGGTAGCTGTCGTATGCAAAGCGCGGATTGTTGGTCTTCTTTGCCAGGCCTTCCACGGCTTCATCGTTCAGGCCGAGGTTCAGAATGGTATCCATCATGCCGGGCATAGACTGACGTGCGCCGGAACGGACAGAAACCAGCAGCGGGTTTCTGTTGTCACCAAAGGTCTTCCCCGTGATTTTCTCGAGGCCTTTCATGTGCTCGAAGATATCCTTCTGGATTTCGTCGTTAATCTGGCGGCCGTCGGTGTAATACTGCGTGCAGGCTCCGGTCGTAATAGTGAAGCCCTGCGGAACCGGCATACCGGCTGCGGTCATTTCCGCAAGGCCAGCGCCCTTGCCGCCCAGGATGTTCTTCATCGTGATCATATCGCCTTTAAAGGCTTTGTTACCCTCGGTGAAGTAGTAAAGGTACTTGCAGCTCATAGACTGATCCTCCTATAAATTTTTTCTGATTCCTAATAAAACTTCAGGATGAGAAGCAAAATTAAGGATATAAAATCCATATTTAGACTTTCAAACGAAAGCCCAACAAATATTATAGCAAATGTCAGGAGGAAATTCCAGATGAATTTGTGTTTCTGCTGTTAATTTTTTGCGGATTTTTTGACTGGCCCTGCCTTTGGTCCGGCACAAGGCCCTGTTTTCCGCGGAAGCAGCGGAGATTGCGGATAAAGGTCTTGCATTTTGCCGCAGAAATACGTATACTGGTAATGTCTAATTATGACTTTCTTTACTGACAGCAAAAAACTGGCGGGCTGAGGCCCGTCTGCCCGGGAGGTTTTATGGGCATAATGGGAGAACGATACTGTGCAGTGGTTCTGGCTGCAGGGGAAGGTAAGCGCATGAAGGCAGACCGCCCAAAAGTGCTGTGCGAGGTACTATTTAAGCCAATGCTGCGCTGGGTGCTGGATGCCGTGCAGGCAGCCGGCATTCAGGACATCTGCTGTGTGACGGGACACCGCCACGAACAGCTGGAAGCATATCTTGCAAAGATTAATGCTGGTTCGTTTGCTGCACATCCTGTACGGTGTGTCCTGCAAAGGGAGCGCCGAGGCACCGGCCATGCGGTTATGACGGCCCGCGCTTTTTTGGAAAAACACCGCGGCGGTCAGGTGCTGGTCTTAAACGGCGACGCACCGTTTATGTCAGCGGAAACCATATCGGATGCGCGACAGATGCACGATGCAAGTCACAATGCTGCAACCGTCGTTTCGGCGAAAGTTGAAAACCCCACAGGTTACGGCCGAATTGTTCGTGACCCAGCAACACAGCTCCTTTCTGCGATTGTGGAGCAGAAGGACGCCAGTTCGGAAGAACAAAAAATTAATGAAATCAATTCCGGCTCCTATTGGTTTGCTGTGGATGACCTGCTGAGCGTTTTGGACGATATTACCAGCGACAACGCCCAGGGTGAATATTATCTAACGGACGCCATTGCGCTGCTTCACCGCAGCAGGCAGGTCAGCGTGTTTCCGGCGAAAGACTCAGCTGCAGTTTTGGGTGCGAACGACTGCATACAGCTGTATCAGCTGAACCAAATCGCACGGGAGCGCGTTCTGCACCGGCACATGGCGGAAGGCATTGCCATCCCTTGCACAGACGGCGTTATTATTGGACCAGATGTCAAAATTGGCGCATATTCCTGCATTTTACCGGGAAGTATCCTGCAGGGGACTACCTCGGTGGGGCAGGACTGCACCATTGGACCTAATACAATCCTGCAAAACGCGTATGTGGAAGACCACGTTTTGCTTAACTCCGTGCAGGTTTACAATAAAAAAGTTGCAGAAGGGGAGATTTTAGAACCCTATTCTGTACTGCGATAGTTGTCAACAACAGGGTGCTTCAGCGGTGGAGCACCCTGCTTGTGCGTGCGGGCCTTTTTGGCCTGTACACAAAATAGATGGAAAGAATAGCAGGGGGCACTTTTTCGGTGGAAAGGCACGCTTTGCGGTGACTTGTTTCCTGCGGAAAAAAGATGCCAAAAGGCAAAAAGACAAATGATTGTTTCAAAACAGGGGGAAAAGAAATGAATTTTCACGGCAAGGATATCAAAATTTTTGCTGGAAACGCAAACCCGGACGTGGCGCGGCAGATTAGTGAATGCCTCGGCCTGCCCATGGGCAAAAGTGAAGTCACCACTTTCAGCAACGGCGAAATCTCCGTTTCTCTGAAGGAATCGGTGCGCGGTTCCGACTGCTTTATTGTGCAGTCCACCTGCTCTCCGGTTAATGACAACCTTATGGAATTGCTGATTATGATTGACGCCATGAAGCGCGCTTCGGCTGCCCGCATTACGGCTGTCATTCCGCACTTCGGCTACGCCCGCCAGGACCGCAAGGCAAAGGCCCGTGACCCGATTAGTGCAAAACTGTGTGCCGATATTATTGAAACTGCCGGCGCCGACCGTGTGCTGACCATGGACCTGCACGCGGCGCAGATTCAGGGGTTTTTCAACATTCCGGTTGATCACCTGCGCGGAGCACCGCTGCTTGCTTCCTTTATGAAAGAACGTCTGGGTGACCATGTGGATGATTACCTTGTCGTTTCCCCTGACTTGGGTTCTGTCACACGTGCGCGTGATTTTGCGGAGCGCATCGGCACCCCTATGGCCATTGTTGACAAGCGCCGTCAGCGTGCCAATGAATGCGAAGTCATGAACATTATCGGTTCCGTTGAAGGCAAAAAGGTCATTATCGTCGATGATATGATTGATACTGCCGGTACACTGTGCAATGCGGCACAGGCCATCATGGAGCACGGCGCGGTTTCCGTCACTGCCTGCGCAACCCATGGCGTTCTCTCTGGCCCGGCCATTCAGCGCCTGCAGGATTCTGTCCTGAAGGAAGTTGTTCTGCTGGATACCATTCCCCTGCCGCCGGAAAAGCGCATTGATAAAATCACAGTGCTGCCGACTGCACCGACTTTTGCCGAAGCAATCGAGCGCATCTATGAGGATAAACCGGTTTCTCCGATGTTTATTTAATTTTCGCTTAAAAATGCATTAAAATTACAAAATAAAAAAAACAGGGTTGCCGCAAAGCACCGAAAAACCGGTGCCGTCCGCGGCAGCCCCTTTTGTGTTGAGGCATCGTATATTATGTTATTTTCTAAAAATTCCTTTTCTGCGGGACCGGTCGAGTGGATACTGGCCGGTTTGGGCAACCCCGGCAGCCAGTATGAGGGTACCCGGCACAATACCGGCTTTATGGCACTGGATACCATTGCAAAGAAAGCCGGCGTTTCCATAGATAAGCTGCAGTTTCAGGGACAGTGCGCCCAAGCTGTGGTGGGCGGCAAAAAAGTTTTGCTGCTGAAGCCCTCTACCTATATGAATCTGTCCGGCCAGAGCGTGACCGCGGCCATGCGCTTTTATAAGCTGCCGCCAGAACGCACCATTATTTTCTTTGACGACATTTCTCTCCCCTGCGGCCGGCTGCGTCTTCGCCGAAAGGGCAGCGACGGCGGGCACAACGGCATGAAAAATATCATTTATCTTGCCGGCAGTGACCAATTTCCCCGCGTGAAAATCGGCATCGGTGCCAAGCCGACGCCGCAGTGGGATTTGGCGGACTGGGTTCTCAGCCGTTTTTCGAACGAGGACAGCCAACAAATGCAACAGAGCTTTCAGCACGCGGCTGAGGCAGCGGAGCTGCTGGTCAATGGCAAAATGGTGGAGGCCATGAATCTTTATAACGGAAAAGGTTAAAGAAAGCTGTAAAAAGCGTATAAAGAACGCCGCACAACTGTAGAATGCAGTGTACGGCGTTTTCCGTTTAGCTAGACAGAACGGTCAGAGCTTAATAATTCCCAGGGAGTTCAGCACACTGGAAACCAGAATCAGAATAATAAAGATTGGCGCAATCCATTTAATCATGACATTGCACAGCTTTTCACGGCGGAACTTCGAGCTGATGGTTACTTCGTCGTCAATCGTCTTCATGCCAACAACCCAGCCGACCAGGATACAGGTGAACAGAGCGACCAGCGGCATAAGAATGCTGTTGCTGATAAAGTCAAAGAAGTCTAGGAAATCAAAGCCGAACAGGGTTACACCGGACAGCGCGCCGAAGCCCAGCGAAGACAAAAGGCCAAGCACCACGGAAATTGCCAGTGTCAGTATGGAGGCTGCCATGCGGCCAATGTGCAGTTTGTCCTGAAAAATGGACACAACCGTTTCCATCAGTGCAATCGAAGAGGTTAAGGCCGCAAACAGTACCAACAGGAAGAATGCCGCACCGGCAATGACTCCACCGAAGCCCATGCTGCTGAATACCTTTGGCAGCATGACGAACATCAGCCCAGGGCCCTGCTGCAGCTGTGCCTGGCTGCCGCCGGAGAAAGAAAATACGGCTGGAATAATCGTCAGGCCGGCCAGCAGAGCAACACCGGTATCAAAGATATCTACCTGTGTGGCAGATACTTCCAAATCGTCTTTCTTACTGCAGTAAGAACCGTATGTAACGGTAATACCCATGGCAAGGCTCAGGGAATAGAACAGCTGGCCGAGTGCCGCAAGCACGGTATTGACGGAAAAATGGGAGAAGTCCGGAATCAGATAATATTTGACGCCGGCCATGGCGTTTGGCAGCGTCAGGGAATACACGGCCGTGACAATACTCAGGATGAGCAGCAGAGGCATCAGGGTGCGGCTGACTTTTTCTACGCCTTTTTCCACACCAAGCATAACGATGATGGCCGTTGCAATCATAAAGACCATAAACCAGACAATGGGCTCCGCTGTCTGACCAATGTAATTTGAAAAGAAGCCGTCTTTTGAGGAAGCACCGGCTTGGCCGGAAATAAAGACACCAAAATACTTGAAAACCCAGCCACCGATAACGCAGTAATACGGCAGAATAATAATCGGCACAATGGAGGCAAGGTATCCCAGCCACTTGAAGCGGTGGTCCAGCTTGCCATACGCTTCAATAGCGGATATATGCGTTTTACGGCCAATAGCGAACTCTACGATCATCAGACTGAAACCAAAGGTGACAGCCAAAATGATGTACACAAGCAGAAAGGCGCCGCCTCCGTACTTTGCCGCAAGATACGGAAAGCGCCAGATGTTCCCCAGACCTACCGCAGAACCGGCCGCCGCCATCACAAAACCGATACGGCTGGTAAAGGATGCACGGCTTTTTTGTTTCTCTTCCATAAAAATCCCCCTCAGAACACTGCTTTAAAGCAGTAAGCATTTAAACTTGGAAACTTATAAATTTTAATCTCTATTATACCATAAGGCCCCAAGAACTGCAAAAAAATATGAGTATCTGACTTTCTGCCTTTTCGACAGGAAAAATGGACCTATTGTTTTATGCTTGACAGAACAGGAGAGCACTATGAAATTTATTGCAAATGCCCTTTCCCATATGGGAGAATATCAGACTTTGCTGGAGGCTGTGCGCCAGCATAGGTTTCCGGCGGCGGTTACCGGATTGTCCGGCATCCATAAGGCAAACCTGATTTATTCTCTGTGGGTGCATACCGGCCGCCGGGTGTTCCTTATTGCCGGCGACGAACCGGAGGCAAATCGGATGGCAGGTGACCTTTCTGCGCAGGGAATGCGTGCCCTGTATTATCCGGTGAGGGACTTTACGCTGCGCGGCGATGAAACCGCTTCCCATGAATATGAACACAAACGACTGCAGGTGCTGTCCCGCCTGACGGCCGGCGGCTGTGATGCCGTTATCTGCTGTATCGACGGCGCCCTGCAGGATACCATTCCACCGGAGGAACTGCGCAAGCGCACACGAACCCTTGCGCCCGGAGATACCGTTGCTCCGGAGAAAGTGGAAAAACTGCTGCTGAACTGTGGCTATGAGCGTGCGGCACAGGTGGAAGGCCCTGGCCAGTTTGCCCGCCGCGGCGGCATTTTGGATCTTTTTTCACCGGGAAACAGTGCCCCCGTGCGTGCGGAATTTTGGGGAGACGAAATCGACACGCTTTCTTCTTTTGATACACAAACACAGCGGCGAACGGTTCCAGTCGACAGTGTCTGCATATCTCCGGCAGCGGAAGCCCTGGCGGATAATACAGCCTCGCTGGCAGCGCGGCTGCGCAGGATTGCATCTTCTCTGCGGGGGAAAAATGCACCGCTCGCGCGGCCAATTTTACAGGAACAGGCTGATTCTCTGGAACAGGGTGTGGCCCTTTCATGCATGGACAAATTCCTGCCGATTCTGTATGACCAGCCAGCCTGCCTGCTTGACTATTGCGCAGAAAACGACCTTTTATTTGTCAGTGAAACCGTCAATGTTAAAGAAAAAATGCGCACAGCGCAGCTGCACTGGAACGAGGACCTGAAAGGGTATCTGGAGGAGGGCGTGCTGTGCAGACATTTAGACGATTACAATCAAACATGGACCGACGCACTGTCCTATTTTGAAAAGCGGGATACCATTTTTCTGGATACCTTTGCCCGCGGCAGTTATGAGATTCCTGTTCAGACACTGCTCAACTTTACAGCCCGTCAGCTTTCCGTTTGGGGAGGTTCCGTGCAGGTGCTGACCGAGGACCTGTCCGAAATGCTGCGCAAAAAATGGTCTTGTGCGGTATTGGCCGGCAATGAGCGCAGCACGCATACCATCGTGACCGACCTGCTTGCCGCGGGCATTAACGCCTACTATACAGAGGATACACAGGAAATTGCGCGCGGTGCGGTCGCAGTGCTGCCCGGCTCCCTTTCAGCTGGCGCGGAATGGCCCGGTGCCTTTTTGGGAATTCTTACGCATGGCCGGCTGCTGCAGTCCGACGGCCGCCGCCGCAAAAAGCACAGCAAAAACAGCCGCCCGCTTAGTTCTCTGTCTGAGCTGCAGCCGGGGGATTATGTTGTGCATGAAAGCCACGGCATTGGTATTTATCAGGGTATACAAAAAATAGATACCCACGGTATTGTGAAAGATTATCTGAAAATTCAGTATGCCAAGGGAGATATCCTGTATGTTCCGGTGACACAGCTGGACCTTGTCAGCCGCTACATTGGGCCGCGGGAGGACGCTTCCATGCATCTGCACCGGCTGGGCGGCACCGAATGGGAAAAAACCAAAACGCGTGTCCGCCGTGCGGTGCGCGATATGGCAAAAGAATTGATTCAGCTGTATGCAGCGCGTATGCAGGCAAAAGGCTTTGCTTTCTCCCCCGACTGCGATATGCAGCGTGACTTTGAAAGCCGGTTTGAGTTTGATGAAACCGATGACCAGCTGCGCTGCGTTGAGGAAATTAAGGCAGACATGGAGAAGCAGGCACCCATGGACAGGCTGCTTTGCGGGGACGTGGGCTTTGGCAAAACAGAGGTTGCTCTGCGCGCGGCATTCAAATGTATTTGTGACGGCAAACAGTGTGCGTTGCTGGTGCCGACGACCATTTTGGCATGGCAGCATTATCAAACTGCCCTGCGCCGTATGGAGGGCTTCCCTGTCAATATTGAGCTGCTGTCCCGCTTCCGTACCCCTAAACAGCAGCAGAAGATTATCGATAAGCTGCACCATGGCAGCATTGATTTGATTATTGGCACACACAGGCTCATCAGCAAAGATGTGGAGTTCCGCGACTTGGGTTTGGTAATTATCGATGAGGAACAGCGCTTTGGTGTGGCACAAAAAGAAAAACTCAAGCACCTGTGCAACAATGTCGATGTGCTTACCTTGTCGGCAACGCCGATTCCGCGTACCCTCGACATGGCCATGTCCGGCATTCGGGACATGAGCGTTCTGGAGGAAGCCCCCCATGACCGTCATCCAGTGCAGACGTATGTCATGGAGCACGATGAGGGCGTTTTGGCAGACGCCGTCCGGCGGGAACTGCGCCGCGGTGGGCAGGTTTACTGGCTGCACAATGATGTTGCTTCCATCACGCGTGTGGCAGCACGGCTGAAGGCCCGTGTGCCGGAGGCACACATTGGCATTGGTCACGGCAAAATGAGCGAACAGGAACTTTCGGAAGTATGGCGGCAGCTGATAGACCACGAAATTGATGTACTGGTCTGTACCACTATCATTGAAACCGGCGTAGATGTGCCGAATGCCAATACCTTAATTATTGACAACGCGGACCGAATGGGCCTGTCACAGTTGCACCAGATACGCGGCCGTGTGGGGCGCAGTTCCCGCCGGGCCTACGCGTACTTTACATTCCAGCCGAATAAGGCACTGTCCGAAATTGCCCAGAAACGCCTATCGGCAATACGTGAGTTTACGGAGTTCGGCTCTGGTTTTAAGATTGCCCTGCGGGACTTGGAAATTCGCGGCGCGGGCAATATACTGGGAGGAGAACAGCACGGTCACATGGAGGCGGTTGGCTACGAAATGTACCTAAAGCTGCTGGGCGATGCCGTGGCTGCCGAAAAAGGAGAGGCGCCGCCGCAGGGCGAGGAGTGCGTCATGGACTTGCCGCTGCAGGCACATATTTCGGAGTCGTATATCAGTGACAACAGCGGCAGGCTGGAAATGTACCGCCGCATTGCGGATATCCGCAGCGATGCGGACGCGCTGGATGTGACCGATGAACTGATTGACCGCTACGGTGACCCGCCCAAAAGTGTACAGGGCCTTATTCAGATTGCCCTATTGCGCAACATGGCCGGTTTGTGCGGTGTAACCGAAGTAAAAGAAGGACAAGGGCAGCTGCAGCTGTACCAGAAAAAGCTGAATATGCAGTGGATTTCCCAGCTGTCGGCACGTTATCCCGGCCGTGTGCTGGTTAATGCGGGCCAAAAACCCTATATTGCGGTTCACCCACAGCCAGGCGAAGATATTTTGGCACTGCTGAAAGACATTTTGGAAAGCAGCCCTGCCGCACCGAGTGGTTCATCCAGCAAAGCAAGCGCAAAACAAATGGACAAATGTACCTCTGTGTAGTATAATTTATCTGTTATATCCGCTTTTGTATATCAGGAAATACAGTCCATAAAATCTGACAATCGGAGAGTGTAGCAGCAATGAAATTAAAGAGATTTACGGCTGGTGTTTTGGCCTGTGCGCTGGTTGTCGGTGCCGCCGCCGGCTGCACCATTGGCAAAGATGAGTCCTGGTGTGCCAAGACCGCGAACTTGACTCTGCCTTCTGGTGTTTATATCTATGAACTTTACAACGCCTACAGCGAGGCACAGAGTAAAACCACCACAGCTGACATGAAAAAAGCAAAAATCGACAACAAGGACGCCATGACGTGGGTTAACGACCGCGCAAAGCAGCTGACGAACGAACTGTTCGTCCTGAACGACAAGATGAAGCAAATGAAGCTGAGCCTTACTTCATCTGAAAATTCCGCCGTAGAGCAAGCTGCGCAGAACGCATGGGCACAGCAGTTCTCCAGCACGCTGGCGGACAAGCATGTGTCCGAATCATCTTTCCAGACGGCGTATGCGGAATATATCTATCAGCTGCGCAAGGTCTTTATGGGCACCTATGACGCCGGCGGAAGCAAGGCAATCCCCACCAGCACCCAGAAAGATTATTTTGAAAAGCACTACTCAGACATTGAGTATATGTTTGTGCCGCTGGAAAAGCCGGCTTCTTCCGCATCCAGCGGTGCCGTTTCCTCCGCTGCCTCTGCCGCAGCCGGCAGCGCCGCCGCCACTTCCAGCGGAACAACAGCGATGACGGCGTCCGAAAAAGCGGCCCTGAAAAAAGAGTTGGACGGCTACCTTTCCCAGATTCGCGGTGGAAAAACGACACTAAAGGCCGCCAGCACGTCCTTTGCCAACGCCCACGGAACCTCCGACACTTATCAGGCCATGACCGGGGACATGGATTCCTCCACAGTGGCTTCTTCCCTGCCAACGGATATGATTTCTGCCGTGAAGGGAATGAAGGCCGGTGAAACACGTCTGCTGGAAGCTTCCTCTTCCTACTATGTCCTGATAACGAAAAACGACATTAAGGAAAAGACAGATTCCTTCCTGAAGAACGGCGACAACCGCCTGCAGCTGCTGTACGCGCTGAAGGGCGAAACATTTCTCCAGGATATTGAAAACGAAGCAAAGTCCTATAAAGGCGCCACATGGAACGACGCTGTAACAAAGAAGTTTACGGCGGACCTTTACTATACGGCGCCCTCCAGCACCGCTTCCGCAGCTTCTGCTGCCGCGCCGGTTTCCTCGGCAGCAGTCAGCAGTACTGCTTCTTCCAAAGCGTCCAGTGCTTCTTCCAAGGCAGCCAGCAGTGCAGCTTCCTCTAAAAAATAACTGCTTTCGTAAAAAAGCGTAAAAAATGCCGTCCCGGAAAATTCCGTGGACGGCATTTTTGTATGCAGTCAAAGATTAAAACAAAACCAATGTATTGTTGCGGACCGCACAGCGGCCTTCCAGCTCCGTGGTGTGCCCGGTTTGTGTATCCAGCAGGTGATAAAACAGAAGGCTGTCCTTTCCGTCACAAAGGATATCACGCAGCAGTAGCCAGCGGTCATCCAGACAGGCGGCCAGCTGTCCAAGGCTTCGGCTGTAGACCGTGTCAAGGGTACTGTTTAGAATTCCCTGTACATGGGTGCGTCCGTCCGGCAGGTCGCTCAGCTTGAAAAAGTGTCCGTTTTCCGCAAGAAAGGAAGCGTCCTTTTCCGAGGGAGAAAGATTGAGGGAGGCGGCCCGGCGCTTCGCGCCGGTGTGTTTGCTTATCGCGAGAAGCTGCTGATCCTGTGTCGGAAAATATTGGGCGCGGAAATATAAGGAATCCCGGTCCTGTCCGGCACAGCGAACCATACCATCAATTCCCGCCCGCAGGGTGCAGGTCATGGGAACTTCGGGGCACTCCGCTTCAATGGAGGAGAGAAACTGCTGCAGTGTGCACAGCCAAACACGGTCCTCGACAGGGGCGGAAACCCACTCACGTTCCAGAAAAGCTTTTTGCTTTTCCTTCTCGGTTCCCCATGCTTTTACGGCCAGCAGCCGGCGCTCACCGCCTCCATCAAACGGAATCAGCTGGGCACCGGCACAAATACGCGGGTCCCGAATGGACCAGCAGCAGTCCTTTTGCAGGTCATAAAGGCTTGCCGCCTGCCCAAAACCGGTGTGGCGGCGGTATTCCAAAAACAAAGAGGCGTCCCGCCGGCTGGCATGGGAGTACAGAACGACGTGGTCTGCATCCAGTGCGCAGCATCCGGCAAAGTTTCCGGCAAAGCGCACGCGGGAAAGCTGCTCTTCTGCACCGGTGTGCTTATTTAGCTTCAGTATCCATGCTTCACTGTCCCCGTTTTCCATGACGACAAGGACAGAGTCGGGAAAGGCAAAGGAGTGCATTCGGTATTCTGGTTTCATAATGAGGTAGGAAGCCAACGTGCGGCTGCTTTTTGCCGCTTGGCTGTAAACCAGCAGGGAAAGCCGGTGACAGCCCGGAGCGTTGGTTTCGCGGGTGTAGTACAAGTGCTCCCCGCCAATTTCAAGAAGCCTGTCATTGCAAGAAAGCAGGGTACGGCGCAGGTCTGCAGTTTTCACGGTTTCACCTTCTGTACAGGAACGAATTTGTCGAAAAAATAGGATAAAAGCATTATAACACAGTTTCTGCTTTTTTGCAGGTGCGGCGGCTTGAATCGTATTCCTTTTCGGCGGGGAACCGAGTATAATAAGGGTAGTAAACGCACAAGAAATAAGAGGATAAATCCTTTTTGGGGGCATGTCTGTTCCCAAAAGGTTCCTATAGGGAAAGAAGTAAAAGAATATGACGGAATACCGGCATGGCTCTGTAGTAGAACTGGACATTCACGGTGAAACGCGGGAAAGCGCCATGCACCTTTTAACACACTGGCTTTCCCATACACCGGCTGATGTGCAGGAGGTACGGGTGATTCACGGCTGCCACGGGGGCACGGTCCTGCGGGACATGGTGCGCAGGCAGCTGAAGCACCCGCGCATTGCTTCCAAACTCATTACGCTGAACCCCGGTGAAACCAGACTAATTCTGAAAAAAGGCTGAAGACGAAACGGAGGAAATACATGGCATACGTTTCCTTTACAGATGTACGCAAGGAGTACCGCATGGGCGACACGGTCACTGCTGCGGCAGATGGTGTAAGCTTTGAAATAGAAAAGGGCGAATTTGTCGTTATGGTTGGCCCAAGCGGCGCTGGAAAAACGACCATACTCAACCTGCTGGGCGGCATGGACAGCTGTACCTCCGGTAAGATTCTGGTGGACGGCAGGGACGTCAGTGCCTGCACGGAGCGCCAGCTGACGGAGTACCGCCGGCATGACGTGGGCTTTGTCTTTCAGTTTTACAACCTGATACAGAATCTGACGGCGCTGGAGAATGTTGAGCTTGCCTCCCAAATATGCCGCAGTCCGCTGAACCCGCGCAAAGTGCTGGAACGGGTGGGCCTTGGCGAACGAATGGACAACTTTCCGGCGCAGCTTTCCGGCGGCGAGCAGCAGCGTGTGGCCATTGCGCGCGCACTCGCAAAGAATCCAAAACTTTTGCTGTGCGACGAACCGACCGGTGCACTGGACTATGTGACGGGTCGGCAGGTTTTGCAGCTGCTGCAGCACACCTGCCGTGACAACGGCCGCACGGTTGTGGTCATTACGCACAACCAGGCGTTTGCCGCTATGGCGGACCGTGTGATTCATATTCATTCGGGAAAAGTGCAGAAGGTTACCCGGAACCCCGCTCCGCTTCCGGCAGAAAGGATAGAGTGGTAGTATGAAGGCATACGGAAAATCCATCCTGCGTTCCTTTTTCCACTCCGGCCGGCGTTTCTTTGCTATTTTTGCGATTGTAGCGCTGGGCGCCGGTTTTTTTGCGGGCATTTCCTCTGCGGCGCCGCAGATGCGCAGTACGGTAGACGGATACCTTGACCAGCAGAATACCATGGATGTGGAGCTGCTTTCCACGCTTGGCTTTTCCGAGCAGGATGTGCAGGCGGTGCAGAAAAGTCAGGGTGTGCAGGCGGCAACGCCCTCTTATGTGGAGGACGTCATGAGCCGCATCGGCGAATCGGACGTTAGTGTACGTGTCCATGCACTGCCGCAGAATGGAGCGAACGTCATGAACCGCCCCGTGCTGATTTCCGGCCGCTGGCCGAAAAATGGGCAGGAATGCGTGCTGGACAGTCAGCGTCTTATGCCTATTTCCCTCGGGGATTCCATCACCCTGCAGGAACAAAATGGGCAGAAAAATCTGAAGTACACGAAGCTAAAGGTTGTTGGGCTGATACAGTCACCTTTATATGTCAGCTTTTCGCTGGGTACGACCAATATCGGCAACGGACAGCTCGGTCATTATCTGTATGTGCTGCCACAGACTTTTTCTTCATCGGCGTATTCCTGTATGTATGTCACGGCAAAAAATGCAAAAGAAGTCAGCGCCTTTACGGAAGATTATCAAACAAAGGTGTCTGCCGTGTGCAGTACGCTGACATCTTTGGGCAAAACGCGTGCGCCGCTGCGCCGAAGTGAAGTGACCGCCAGTGCGCAGAAAAAGCTGGACGCAAGCCGAAAAACCTATGAAACGCAGAAAATGGATGCACAGAAACAGCTGGCATCCGCGCAGAAACAGCTGACCACTGCCGAAACACAGATAGCGGCAAACGAAAAAAAGCTAGCAGAGGCCCGTCGGCAGACAGCCGCTGGTGAAAAACAGCTTACACAGGCAAAAACGCAGTATCAGCAGGGGCTTACAGAATATACAGCGCAAAAAAAGCAGGCAGAAAGCCGTTTTACCGCCGCCGAAGAACAGCTGCGGAGCGGCCGTGAAGCATTGGCACAGGCACAGCAGAAACTAATGGCCAGCCGTGCGGAGCTGACCTCACAGGAAGCAAAGCTGTCAGATGCAAAAACGGAGCTGGCGGCCCAAAAGCAAAAGCTTACTGCGGCGCAGACACAGCTGGAGCAGTCGCGGCAGAAACTGAAGGGCGCTTCCACCGCGGTGGAACAGGCGCGGGCGGCGCTTGCCCAGCTGGAGACGGCCGGACAGGGTGCCAGTACCGAAGCGGCGGCACTGCGCGAACAAATAGAAGCCTATGACAAAGGAACCCAGCAGCTTGCCGCATCTGAAAAAGAACTCAACGAAAATCGTGAAAAATGGCAGCGGGCACAGGAACAGTATGAGAAGCAGGCTGCCGCCGCACAGCCAAAGCTGCAGGCTGCCCACAAAAAGCTTGCAGAGGGGGAAACGCAGATTTCCGCTCAAAAAGCGAAGCTTGCAAGCGGTGGGACCGCCTACCAAAGCCAAAAGCAGCGCACGGAACAGCAGCTGGCGGAGGCTGCACAAAAGCTTTCTGCGGCAAAAACGCAAATCCAGCGAAATACCCAAAAGCTCGCCGCAGCCAAAGCGGAAACAGAGGCCGGACAGAAAAAACTGAATGCTGCCTCGGTGGAGGTACGCAAAAACCGCGCCGCCTTTGAAAAGAGCCGCACACAAACACAGGAAAAGCTTGCCGCAGCCGAAAAACAGCTGACAAACGGTGAACAGCAGCTGCGGCAGGTGAAAATGCCGGTGTGGTATGTGCTGGACCGGGACAAAAATGTCGGTTTCCATAGCTTTACGCTTGACGCCGACCGCATGCAGTCTATTTCCCGCCTATTCCCTGCCTTTTTCTTCCTGGTCGCGGCGCTGGTCGTGCTGACGACCATGACACGCATGGTGGAAGAAGAACGTATCGAAATCGGTGCCTATAAAGCAATGGGCTTTTCGGAGCGGTCCATTGCGCGCAGGTACCTATTGTATGCACTGCTGGTCAGTGTGCTGGGCAGTGTCACCGGCGTTGTCATTGGATGTTTGACACTGCCGCCGGTTTGTTGGAACGCTTACCGCATTATGTACAGCGCGCCGCCCATGACCGCGCACGTTGTCCCATTTTATGCGCTGATAGGCTGCCTGCTGGCGGTGGGTGTTACCCTGCTGTCCACATGGGGTGCGTGCCGGGCAGTCCTGTGCGAAAAAACGGCGGCGCTTTTGCAGCCAAAGGCCCCGAAACCCGGCCGCCGAATTTTGCTGGAACGTTTGACACCACTGTGGAAACACATGAATTTCACAGCAAAAGTCACAGCGCGCAACCTGTTCCGCTATAAAAAGCGGCTGATTATGACGGTTGTTGGAATTGCCGGCTGCACCGGGCTGATTCTTACGGGATTCGGTATCCGCGACAGTGTGCGCCATGTGGTATATGACCAATACTACAGTGTCAACCAGTACAATACGGTCATCAGCCTGCAGGACGGCGGCCTTTCCACCGGCGCAAAAAGGATTATGCAGGACTCCTCGCAGTTTCAGAAATGGATGCTGTACACCAACCGTTCCGTGGATATTTCCAACCCGTCCGGAACGTCTATGACTGGCAATCTGATGGTGCCGCAGAATGCGGCGGGCCTTCAAAAATTCGTTCATTTGCGGGACCGCCGGACACACGCCCCGGTCGCTTTCGGCAGCAACAGTGTGGTGGTGACGGAAAAACTGGCGGACCGGCTGGGCCTGCGTGTCGGCGGCCATGTGGTGGTTCCGGACGGCAGCGGAAAAAAACGGACGTTTACGGTAACCGGCATTACGGAAAACTATATTTATCACTATGTCTATATTGCACCGGCTGTTTACCAAAAAGTGACCGGTGAAACGCCGAAAACGAATGGTGTGTGGGCCAGCACTGTGCAGCCGCAGAGTGCACATGAAACACTCAGCCGAAAGCTGACACAGCAGAGCGGCGTGCAGACAGTGGCCTTTTTGGACGATATCACAGCGACCTTTGACAACATGATTCGTGCACTGGATGTGATTGTTCTAGTACTGATTTTGTGTGCGGGAATGCTTTCCTTTGTTGTGCTGTACAACCTAACCAATATCAATATTACGGAACGCACACGGGAAATGGCAACTCTGCGTGTGCTGGGCTTTTATGAGCGGGAAAGCGCCGCGTATATTTACCGCGAAACAACGGTGCTTACGGCGCTTGGCTGTATTGGCGGGCTGTTTCTGGGCGTGCTGATGCACCACGCTGTGATTGCCACGGTCGAGATAGATATGTGTATGTTCCCGCGCACCATTGACCCGCTGTCTTACTTGTGGAGCGTGCTGCTGACGGCAGCCTTCACGGCCGCGGTCGATTTGCTGATGTATCCCCGCTTCCAGAAAATCAATATGGTGGAGAGTCTGAAATCCGTGGACTAAAAAACGGAAACCCTTTCTTTCTGCGGCCTGAATTGTGTTATAATGAGAAAACAAAATACTCATATTTCCGGCAGGAGGCGGTGACTTGGAACGTTTGCAGAAACCGGAGCAGCACAACTATATACTGCGGGCCTTTTTATTGGGGTTGGCAACTGCTGCGGTTATCTTTATTCCGTTTATGATTTATGATAAGGGCTATTTCCTTTTCTATGGAGATTTTAATGTACAGCAGGTGCCCTTTTATCAGATGTGCCACGATGCAATCCGCAGCGGAAACTGGCGCTGGAGCTGGACAACGGACCTAGGGGCCAATTTTGTCGGCTCCTATACTTTTTACCTATTGGGCAGCCCGTTTTTCTGGCTGACCATGCTGTTCCCCAGCGCAGCGGTGCCCTACTTGATGGGACCGCTGTATATCCTAAAGTTCGGCTGCGCCTGCGCGGCCGGCAGCATCTATCTGCGCCGTTACTGCAAAAGCGGCGATTTGGCGGTTTTGGGCGGCATGCTGTATGCTTTTTCAGGCTTTTCCGTTTATAACGTCTTTTTCAATCATTTTCACGAAGCCATTATTTTCTTCCCGCTGTTCCTGTGGGCAATGGACGAATATATGTATCACCGACGGCGGGGCGTGTTTGCGCTGTGCACCTTCCTGTGCTGCTTTGTCAATTACTACTTCTTTGTGGGACAGGTTGTTTTTGTCATCATCTATTGGCTGGTGCGCTGGTTTGCACATGATGAACAGTACCGCAGCATCAGCGGCAAGGACTTTGCCCTACTGTGGGTGGAGGCCGTTCTGGGAGTGGCGTGTTCCTGCATACTACTGCTGCCGACGCTGTTTGCCATTTCACAAAACAACCGTGTCAATGACCCCAGCAACGGCTGGAATGCACTGCTGTATGACCGCAACCAGCGTTATCTGCATATTTTCAGCTGCTTCTTCTTCCCACCCGACCTGCCGGCTCGTGCTAACTTCACGCCGGACAGCGACAGCCAGTGGGCTTCACTGGGAGCATGGCTGCCGCTGTTCAGCATGAGCGGCGTCATTGCAGCGCTGCAGTCCCGCAAAAAAGCATGGTATAAAACACTGTTGACCGTACTGTTCTTTATGGCGTTTGTGCCAGTTTTAAACAGCGCGTTCCAGCTGTTCAACGCTTCTTATTATGCGCGTTGGTATTATATGCTTGTACTGATGATGGTCCTGGCAACGCTTGCCTGCCTGCAGCGGACAGATGTGGACTGGGGCCGGGCGATTCGGTGGACATTGGGCATTACGCTGGCGATCGGTCTTTCTATCGGTCTAATGCCGAACATCACCAGAACCGATACCAACGACGGCCGGAAAATACAAACGATTTCCTACGGACTGGAAAAGTACCCCACCCGCTTCTGGGCTTATGTGGCCATTGCGCTGGTTAGTCTTCTTTTGCTCATTATTATTTTCCGATATTACCGCCGCCATAAAAAAATATTTCTGCGTATGGCTACGGTCGGTGTAGCATTTATCGCGGTTATTTACAGTCTGTTCTACATTACAACCGGAAAAACGCAGAGCGATGACACACACAATGAGATTATCCCCTATGCGCTGAACAAGGGTGATGACATTCACCTGCCAAGCGACGGCAAGCAGTTCTGTCGGCTGGACGTGTACGACGGCATGGACAATCTCCCCATGTACTGGCAGCGCCCGACGATTCAGGCGTTCCACAGCATTGTTCCCGGCTCCATTATGGATTTTTATCCCACCGTTGGAGTTACGCGCGATGTGGGCAGCCGACCCAGCACAGATGTGTATGCGCTGCGCAGCTTTCTGAGCTGCCGGTGGCTGTTTGACCCCATCAACCACGGGGAGAACTTTATCGACTCTGCCACCTCACAGGCGCGTATGCCCGGCTGGGAGTATTACGCAACGCAGAACGGCAGCAAAATTTATGAAAACCAGTATTTTATTCCCATGGGGTACAGCTATGACTCTTATATTACCCGTAAAGAGTATAACGCCTTGCCGGAGGGAGACCGCAGCTTGGCGCTGCTGAAAGCGCTGGTTGTCGAGGACAAAGATGTGTCAACTGCAAAGGCTACCTTGACGCATTACAGCAATATCAGTGCGGCTTCCTACACGGAGCAGGCCTACTTTGTGGACTGTCGGTCCCGCGCGGCCACGACCTGCAGCAGCTTTACAACGGATAAGCTGGGCTTTACCGCCAAAGTGACTGCGGATAAGCCGCGGCTGGTGTTTTTCAGCGTGCCGTGGGAGGGCGGCTGGAGAGCCTCGGTGAACGGCGCCGCGGCATCTATCCAAAAAGTAAACGTTGGCTTTATGGCGGTGCAGGTGCCGGCGGGTACTTCTACTATCCGGTTTACCTATCAGACGCCCGGGCTGAAAGCCGGCGGTGTGGTTACGGTAGCTAGCTTTGCCCTGCTGGGTGGGTACGTCTATATAACAGATGACAGAAACCGCTGGCACAAAAATAAAACTGCGGAGCTGCCAAAAACTTCAGAATAAAACTTTTTTCGCAAATTCCTGTAAAAAGACAGGGCCTTATGCAGATTTTCTGCATAAGGCCCGATTTTTATTGCTGTTTTGTATAAAAATTTATTGAAATTAGCGTCTATATAGATAGAAAAAGCAAGAACACTTGCTTTTTTAGTCCCATTTGCTGTAAAATAATCAATAAAAAGTTGCACATACTACAAGGCAGTCAAGAAGCAGTCAAGAAACCTTTCTGCACCTGCCGGGCAACATGAGGGGAAAACAGATGTATCATTTTTTTGCAAAGCTGTCGCGTATGCGGTATATTATGCGCTGGGGCCTGATGCGTAATGTACGCAGCGAAAACTTGTGTGAGCATTCCTGGGAAACGGCGGTGCTGGCGCACGCCCTTGCAACGCTTCGCAACCGGCGGTTCGGCGGTCATGTGGACGCACAGCGCGCAGCGGTGCTGGCCCTGTACCACGATGCACCGGAGATTTTGACAGGAGACCTGCCGACACCCGTTAAATACGCCAGCGGTGCCATCCATGCCGCCTATGAAAAAGTAGAGCGGGAAGCACAGCGGAACCTGCTGGGCTTGCTGCCGGCTGACCTGCGGGAAGACTATGCGCCTCTGCTGCGGCAGGACGACCCAGCCGACGGGGAACTGCTGCAGTTGGTGAAGGCGGCCGATAAACTGAGTGCCCTTATTAAGTGTGTCAACGAGCGCAGTATGGGCAACAGCGAGTTCAGCCGTGCAGAGGAAAGTACACGTGCGGCGCTGGCGGAAATGAAGCTGCCGGAAGTAAACCTGTTTGTGCGGGAATTTTTGCCAAGCTACAGTTTGACGCTGGACGAACAGATATGACCTTTTTCGGCAGGGACACAAAAATAGTTCTTTATTAGAACATTGTTGCCCTCGTTTTTTAGTATACTGAAACAGAATATCATGTATCTTGTCCTTTGAATGAACCAACAGTGAAGGGTTGATGTTGTGAAAAAGCAGAAAAAGCCACCCCTGAAAAAACGATATCTTGTCCGCAATATTTTGATTCTGGTACTCAGTTTGGCACTGCTGGTGGGCGGTGTTGGCTGTATTTATGTGGATAATGTTCTGGGGAAAGGGCAGTTTGTAGGCGACCAGAACAGCGTCCTCAACGAGCCGATTACTGCCAGCACAGTTGACTCCGGCACAAAGTACAACAGTAAGGGCGCAAACCAGGTAAACGGCTTGCTGAAAGATGAGGCCGTGACCAACATCTTAGTAATAGGTGTGGACGATTATCAGAAGGATGACCCGATTGGCCGTTCCGACAGCATGATGCTTCTTAGCTTAGACAACCGCCACAAAAAGCTGAAAATTACTTCATTCTTGCGGGATACTTACCTTGCCATTCCTGGGAATGGTTCCAACAAACTGAACGCTGCCTATCATTTCGGTGCCTGCAGTGCGGTGGACAGCGGCAAAGCAAAGGCTGGGGATATTACCAGCGTCAACGACGGTGCACAGCTCTGCATTAAAACGCTGGAGCTGAACTTTGGTATGTATATCGACCGGTATGTCGTTATCAAGGATTCTGTGTTCGACGATGTTGTCAACACATTGGGCGGCGTAGACGTCAACATTACCGCCAAAGAGGCAGGATTGATTAACTGCTATTCCGGCTCCACCGCGGAAAAACTGAAAGGTGTGGACGGCGTCCAGCATTTGGACGGCGCGCAGGCCCACTACTTTGGCCGTATCCGGCAAGAAGGATATGACGAGAACGGAAAAAACATCACAGCTCCGAACGTATACGGACACTACGGCGATGTTGGCCGTGCGGAGCGGCAGCGCATGGTTGTCACTTCCCTTGTCAATAAGTTTAAGAGCAGTAATCTAAAAACTTTGTCAGATACTGCGACAAAGGTGCTTTTTAAAGTCATTACGAACTTCAGCCGCAATGAAGTTTACAGCCTGCTGCCGCAGGTCCCTACTGTAATGAACTATCCAATGAAGCAGAATCAGGTTCCGGCGGAAGGAAACTATGACACACCGGTTATCAGTATCGGCAATCAGAGCGCAGACGTTGTGCAGATTAAGGATAACCAAAGGGTGGTCAAGGATGCGCTGACATTCCTATATGAAAGCGATATGCCGGATGTTTCCAAGGTAGCTTTGGCGGGAACCACCGGTACGGATACCAGCAGTAAGAATGAAGACTCCAGTGAGGCGACGGTAAAAACCAGCACGGATGATACCAGCTCCGATGAGGAATAAAAGCTAAGGAAAGGGCTGCTGTGGGTGATTCCTGCGGCAGTTTTTGCTTTTTCAGAAAGGACTTTCATACATGAGTGAAACACCACTTTATACGGCCCTGCGCCACCACCATGCATTGCACCGGGCGCCATTCCATACGCCCGGCCATAAATGTGCTGCTGGTGCGCTGCCGCCGGACCTTTTGCAGCTGGACTATACGGAACTGCCGGATACGGACAGCCTTTTTGAGGCAAGTGGGCCAATCCTGCAGGCGGAGCAGGCGGCAGCGGCACTGTTTGGGGCCCGGCGCACGCTGTTTTCCGCGGGCGGCTGTTCCCTGTGTATCCAGACAATGCTGCGGCTTAGCTGCCCGCAGGGCGGGACGGTGCTATGCGCACGCAATGCCCACCGAACCGCCGTAAATGCCATGGCTTTGCTTGGTTTGACACCACTTTGGGTTATGCCAAAGAATATACTTAATATATTAAATAAAAATACAGATAGGATAGATGCCTGCTATGTTACCAATCCGGACTATTATGGTCGTCTGTTAGATATTTCGGCACTGGCCGCTGCCTGCCGCCGGCGGAACATTCCGCTGCTGGTGGACAACGCACACGGCACCCAGCTGGCCTTTACACAGCCGGACCTGCACCCGCTGCACCAGGGGGCCAGCATGACGGCGGACAGCGCACACAAAACGCTGAATGTTTTGACAGGCGGTGCATGGCTGCAAATAGGTGAGGAACGATATGTACCGAACGCAAAGGGAGCCATGCAGCTGTTTGCCTCCACTAGCCCTTCCTATCCGATTATGGCGAGTTTAGACCTTGCCCGTGCCTTTTTGCAGGAGCATCCGGACGCTTTTGTACCGGTGCAGCGGCGGGTACAGCAGCTGTCACAGCAGGCGGCGTCCCGTGGCATTCTAAACGTCAGCGACGATCCCACACGCCTTTCTTTAAAAACGGCGGAAATTGGCCTGACAGGGACACGGGCGGCGGAGATTTTTCGACAGAACGGCGTAGAGCCAGAAATGGCGGACGGTGCCTATGTGGTACTCATTGCTACCCCGTGGAATATCCGAGAAGATTTTGCACGCGCCGCACGGGCGATAGCGGCGCTGCCGGTTGGGGAACCCCTGTCCTGCGGGCCGGAATTGCCGGCGCTGCCGCCGGTGCGTATGCCGCTGCGGAAAGCGGTCTTTTCTGCGTCCCATGAGGTTCCTCTGCAGCGGGCAGCCGGCTGTATTGCGGCCGAAGCGGCCTGCCCCTGCCCGCCGGGGATTCCCGTTGTTATGCCCGGCGAGGAAATCACGCCGCAGGCGGTGCAGTTTCTGGGCAGGTATGGCTTTCTGTCCCTGCGTGTGTTATAATTATTTAAAATATTATCATTATCTTTGCGTATACAGAATTTTCTGCCGGATATGGCTTGCATACTATAGTGTCCGGTTTTTCACCATATTTTTCATACGGAAAGACAGGGGGAACCTCAGAATGAAACTGGTACTTGCAATCGTCAGCAATGACGACGCCGCTCTGGTAAACAACAGCCTGACAAAGGCGGGCTTTCAGGCAACAAAATTAGCGACGACCGGCGGCTTTTTGAAGTCCGGCAATACGACCTTTATTGTGGGTACGCAGAACGATAAAGTGGACCGTGTCATTGAGATTCTGCGCAGACAGTGCAGCCGCCGTACCCAGATAATGCCCAGCACAAGCGCGCCGGACGGCACCATGTACGGCACCTACCCGATTGAGGTGACTGTCGGCGGCGCAACGGTCTTTGTATTGGATGTTGACCGCTTTGAAAAGCTGTGAAGCTGCGTCTGCCGCAGGAGCTGTGCCCGCCATCGGTAAGGACAGCTCTGCTTTCAGTTTATGAAACTGGGCGAGTGCCCCACGCGCTGGTTTTTGAGGGTGATGCACAGCAGACGTTGGCGCTGGCAAAATGGCTGGCACAGGTGGCAGTTTGTCTGGCGCCGGAAGAACGCCCCTGCGGACACTGCGCCGGCTGCCGGAAAGCGCTGGCAGGCAGTCATCCGGATATTATGCGGCTGGGTGGCGGTGAAGCTGGACGGTCCTTCCATAAAGAAGAGATTTCTGAGCTGCGGCGCAACGCCTATATCCGTCCCAACGAAGCGGGCGGACGAGTGTTCATTCTGGAGAATGCGCAGAACCTGTCACCACAGGCACAGAATGCCCTGCTGAAAGTATTGGAAGAGCCACCGACGAATGTGCAGTTCCTGCTGACCTGTGACCGAGCTACGTCACTGTTGGATACGGTACGCAGTCGGTCACAGATTTACACCCTTTCTGCTACAGAACAGCCGCAGGATGACGGCCTTGTGGCACAAATAGCGCTGGCGGTCTGCCGTCCAAAGGAAAGCGAGCTGCTGTACCTGACGGCGCCGCTGACAAAGGACCGTGTGCGTCTGCATACGGTGCTGGAAAAACTGATGCTCCTGTTTCGGGATGCGCTGGTGCTGCGCAGCGGCGGGACCGCTGTTTCAGGAGAAACCGAAACGGCGGAAAAATTGGCACAGCAGTTTACACGCGCACAGCTGTATCGATTTGTGCAGACCGCGTGGGAAATGCTCGGCGATACTGAGCGCAACGCCAATACGGCGCTGCTGGTGACGACACTGTGTGCACGGCTGCGCAGTGCCGCGGAGCATTAAACTGGCGAAAAGGCCGGAACTTTGAAAAGAATGCAAAGGAGGCACTATGGCGGAAGTAATTGGTGTGCGGTTTAAAAATCTGGGGAAAGTATATTACTTTGACCCGGAAGGAACACAGCTTCAAGTCGGCAGCCATGTCATTGTGGAGACAGCCCGCGGTGTCGAGTGCGGCGAGGTTGCCATGCCAAACCGTGACGTCCCCGAGAACCATATTGTGCAGCCGCTGCGCAAGATTATCCAGGTGGCAACGGATGAGGACATGAAAGTGGTGGAAGAAAACTGCCGGAAGGAAATCAGTGCTTTTTCCATCTGCCAGAAAAAAATTGCGGCACACAAGCTGGAAATGAAGCTGGTAGATGTAGAATATACATTTGATAATAATAAAATCCTTTTCTACTTTACGGCGGACGGCCGTGTGGATTTCCGTGAGCTGGTCAAGGATCTTGCCAGTGTGTTCCGTACACGCATTGAACTGCGGCAGATTGGTGTACGAGATGAGGCAAAAATGTTGGGAGGGCTGGGCCTGTGTGGGCGGCCGTTCTGCTGTAGCCAATTTCTGGTTGGGTTTCAGCCGGTTTCCATTAAAATGGCTAAAGAGCAGGGACTATCCCTGAACCCTGTTAAAATTTCCGGCACATGCGGGCGGCTGATGTGCTGCCTGAAATATGAGCAGGAAGCTTATCAGGACCTGCAGCAGAACACACCACCGGTTGGTTCCTATGTACAGACACCGCAGGGCAAAGGAACCGTTGTGGCGGTCAGTTTGCTGGTGGGAGTTCTGCAGGTGCATTTGGACAGTGCCCCACCGGAAGGAGCTCCTGTCCGCTGCAAAGTCAGCGAAACCAAGCTGCTGCGTTTGCCGGCTGCCAGACCTCGGCAGCGAGCAAAGGAAAAGGCTGGTAGGACCAATGCCGATAAAACCAATGGAAATAACCGAGAGAACATACGCGGCGGCCGCGATAATTGACAGTTTCAATAATTCTATCTTGCATTTCAGGGAAAGTATGATAAAATGATAACAAATACATTAAAGATGGAGGTGTGTTTATAATGGCATATCAGATCAGCAGTGATTGCATTTCCTGCGGCGCTTGCGCAGCAGAATGCCCGGTCAACGCAATTTCTGAGGGCGACGGCAAGTTCGTCATCGACGAAAATGCTTGCATTTCCTGTGGTTCTTGTGCAGGTGTCTGCCCTGTTGGGGCTCCTCAGGAAGGCTAATCTGCTTTTTTGCAGTGAGAAGGGCGGTGTGCAGGCACACCGCTTTTTTTCTTGCTTTAAAATATTCCTGCTGCGGTCCGTGCAGCAGAGGACAATCGAAAAAAGAGAGGACGAAATTCCATGCAGCTCTGCCCCGAAGAAAGGCTGGAACCCATTGGCGGAGGCCATCACGTTATCGTCAGCCGCCGTTACGGCTTTACAACAGATACCATCCTGCTGGCGAAGTATTCCATGCCACGCCATGGGGAACGCTGTGCGGAGCTGGGTACCGGCTGTGGAATGGTGCCGTTGCTCTGGTGCAACCGCGGCTGTCCCGGTGAGGTCTATGCTCTGGAGGTACAACCGGAAGCGTGCAGACAGGCGCAGCGCAGTGTGCAGCTGAATGCTTTCACACACCTGCACGTATTGGAATACGACCTGCGGAATATTGCCGTGCAGAAGGCCAGCGACTTGCCTCTTCCACTACAGTTGGATATGGTGGCCTGCAATCCGCCTTATCAGCCAGTTGGGGACGGTGTGCCAAGCCCGCAGGGCAGCCGTGCAGCCGCTCATCATGAAATCGGCTGTACACTGACAGAGGTGGCCGCCGCCGCCGCACGGCTGCTGCGCTGGGGCGGCAGTTTTTTCTGCTGTCTGCGTCCGCAGCGCATGGCGGAGGCGTTCCAGACCTTTTCGGCAGCAGGCCTGGAACCGAAGCGGATGCGGATGGTACAGCACCGGCTGCAAAAAGCGCCGTTTCTGTTCCTATTGGAGGCACGCCGTGGCGGCCGGCCCGGTTTGACTGTGGAGCCGGTGCTGTTGCTGGAGGAGGCGAACGTCCTGACACAGCTGGACGGTTTGAACGCAAGATATGGGGAGGGACTCCCGTGAGTGGTACATTATATATAGTTGGTACGCCAATCGGAAATTTGAGTGATTTTTCGCCGCGTGCGGTACAGGTTTTAAGCAGTGTCGATTTTATCGCGGCCGAAGACACCCGTGTGACGCTGAAACTGCTGACACACTTTGGCATTAAAAAACCATTGATTAGTTATTTTGAGCATAATAAGTGGCAGCGCGGCGGCGGAATACTGGATCGCATTGCGGCCGGTGAAAACTGCGCGCTGGTCAGCGATGCCGGGATGCCTGCAATTTCGGACCCCGGTGAACTGTTGGTCAAGCAGGCTGCGGAACGCGGCATTCCGGTGGCGGCGGTGCCCGGTCCCAGTGCAGTGGTAACAGCGCTGGCGGTTTCCGGTCTTCCAACCGGCCGCTTTACATTCGAGGGCTTTTTGAGCGTCAACCGCAAAAGTCGGCGGGAACATTTGGAAGAGGTCAAAAATGAACACCGTACTATGGTGTTTTATGAAGCGCCGCATAAATTGCTTGCCACCTTGCAGGATATGCTTGCCGCATGGGGGGACCGGGAGCTGGCGCTGGCGCGGGAACTGACCAAAGTACACGAGGAAGTGCGGCGTACCACACTATCTGAGGCGGCAGAATACTATTCACAGAATCCGCCGCGCGGAGAGTTTGTATTGGTTATCCACGGTGCTGCGGCGCCGGAAAAAGAGGTGCTTTCGTTGGAGGACGCAACTGCTTTGGCGCGCACGCTGATGGCGGAGGACAGCCTTTCCGCTTCTGCGGCGGCAAAGCAGGCGGCAGCGGAAAGTGGTCGCCGGAAAAACGAGATTTACCGTGTGCTGACAGCGAAAGAAGAAAAATAAAAAAGTTTTCCACACATTCTACATATTTCGTTGAAAACTTTTTTGATTAAGAAGAGAATTAATAAAAAAGACGTACCCTCATTTTGGGGGTACGTCTTTCTTCTATTCAGTTTCCTCGTCCAAATCGTCCAACACAATGTGACCTTCCCGCCGGGTGGCGTTCATGTCAATGACACGCTGGTTACGGCTGCCGCGAAAATGCAGTGTCAAATCCCGCTGCGTTTCTATATAGGGACCGTCTACCAGGTAGTCGGTCAAGTCCAGCAGCCGGTGCACGCCCGGTTTTGTGCATTTCAGCAGTTCCTCATAGGTCCAGCCGGAATAAACGGTCAAATCTAGTGTTGTTTCCCGTTTTAGCCGCTCGGCAAGGTCCGCCAATGCGTTGGCCTGAGCGAATGGTTCACCGCCGGAGAATGTAACGCCCCTTAACAGCGGGTTTTCCTTCATTTCAGCCAGTAAACTGTCAATAGAAGCAGTATAGCCGCCGGAAAAATCATGTGTCTGCGGATTTTGGCAACCGGAACAGTTATGCGGACAGCCCTGTACAAAGACCGTATAGCGAATGCCGCGGCCATCTACAATGGACTCCGGTTCTGTGCCGGCCAGCCGCAGCTCAGTGCAGGCCATGTTTGACACGGTCTTTTTCTTCGGCGCGCTTTGCATCGTTCCAGCGGTCCATGGTGCCTACCAAATAGCCGGTGATGCGGCGAATACGGTCAAAGCTGACGCCTTCGCCAACTGTATTGTTTTCAGGATTTACAATTAACTGATGTATCATAAAGCAGCACTCCTCTATTAAAAATAATGGGATAAAAAAGTTCAGTGTCCGTCGCAGCCACAGCCGTCAACAATCGGAACATTCGGGTACTTTTTACGTAGTTTATTCAGCTGTTCTATGCTGACTGGTTCGCCCTCCCGGCGGCCGCAGCGCGGACATACGTTGTCAATTACACCGTTATAGCCGCATACCGGGTCGCGGTCCACTGGATGGTTGACACTGCCGTAGCCAATGCCGGATTCTTTCATGCAGCGGACAACAGCCTCAAAGGCGTCCAGATTCTTGCAGGTATCGCCGTCCAGTTCTACGTAAGAAATATGGCCAGCATTTGTCAGGGCATGATACGGTGCCTCTATTTTAATCTTCTTAAATGCACTGGTGGAATAATACACTGGTACATGGAAGGAATTGGTGTAGTATTCACGGTCCGTAATACCCGGCAGAATACCATACTTAACCTTATCAATTTTAACAAACTGACCGGACAGGCCCTCTGCCGGGGTTGCCAACAGGGTAAAGTTCAATTTACGCTTTTTGCTCTCGTCATCCATACGTTTACGCATATGACCGATGATTTTTAAACCGAGCTTCTGGCTTGCTTCACTTTCGCCGTGATGTTTGCCGGTCAAAGCGACCAGTGTTTCCGCCAGGCCAATAAAGCCGACCGAAAGGGTGCCGTGTTTCAGAACATCTGCCACACTGTCATCGGGACCGAGCTTTTCGGAATCAATCCATACACCCTGTCCCATGAGGAATGGATAGTTGTACACCTTTTTGCTGCACTGAATCTTAAAGCGGTGCAGCAGCTGACGAATGCACAGATCAATGCGGTCATCCAAAATCTTATAGAAACGGTCGAGGTCGTGGTGTGCTTCTATGCCGATACGCGGCAGGTTAATGCTGGTAAAGCTCAGATTGCCGCGGCCGCAGGTTACTTCTTTGTCGGGGTCATAAACGTTGCCCATGACGCGTGTGCGGCAGCCCATGTAGGCGACTTCACTGTTATAGGTGCCATCATAATACTGCAGATTAAACGGCGCATCAATAAAGCTGAAGTTCGGGAACAAGCGCTTGGCACTGGTCTTCATCGCAAGCTTGAATAGGTCGTAGTTCGGGTCGCCGGGATTATAGTTAATGCCCTCTTTGACCTTGAAAATCTGTACCGGGAAAATCGGGGTTTCGCCGTCGCCCAAACCGGCTTCTGTTGCCAGCAGCAGGTTGCGCATGACCATGCGGCCCTCTTCACTGGTGCAGGTACCGTAGTTCACGCTGGAAAACGGAACCTGTGCACCTGCACGGGAGTTCATGGTGTTCAGGTTATGAATAAGGGCTTCCATGGCCTGATAAGTCGCCTTGTCTGTCTCATGCCAGGCAGTCTGGACTGCGAAACGGTGTGCGGTATGGGCCTGTTCCTCGGTGATTTCTTGGTATCCGTTTTCACGCTGATGTGCCGGCAGAATCTTTACCAGCTTTTCTTCCAGCGCATCGCTGTTGTTCATACGGATTTCATCGGCGTCCAGCTGGTTATACAGATAAGCAGCCAGCGCTTCCGCATCGGGGATACCCATCGAGAGATTGCCTTCAAACCACAGGGCAAGTCCCAGACGGTACATCTTCCGGTAGGTTTTAGCAACGCCCGGAGCCATGGAGTAATCGAAGTTCGGGACGGACTGTCCGCCGTGCATTTCATTCTGGTTTGCCTGAATGGCAATGCAGGCCAGCGCCGCGTAGGAGCGAATGTCGTTCGGTTCCCGCAGGGTACCGTGACCGGTGCAGAAGCCGCCTTTAAAGAGCTTCAACAGGTCAATTTGGCAGCAGGTTTCGGTCAGCATGTAGAAATCTTCATCATGAATATGAATGTCACCGTTCAGGTGCGCTGCGGCGATATCCTTAGGCAGCACATAATTGTTGATGAAGTACTTACTGCCTTCACTGCCGTACTTCAGCATGGTGCCCATAGAAGTGTCAGCGTCGATATTGGCGTTTTCGCGCTTTAGGTCTACATCTTTGGAGTCACAGAAGGTCAGCTCTTTATAAATATCCATTAGGTCGCCTTCCGCCTGACGGATTTTTGCGTGCTCAGCGCGATACAGAATGTAGGATTTAGCTGTTTTTGCAAAGGAAGCTGCAATCAGCTGTGCCTCTACTTCGTCCTGTACCAGTTCTACAGCAGGGACCTTTCCCTGCGGCAGGGAAGCAATGACCTTGTCTGCGATGGCATTCAAGTCCTGTGCAGACATTTTTTCACCTGTAACGGACTGATTTGATTTTTCAATCGCACGATAGATTTTTTTTCGGTCAAATGGGACAAGGTCACCGTTGCGTTTTCGAATCTGCGTAAACAATAAGATCCCTCCGATAAAAGCTGTGAAGAATTGATGTGTTAGGGATATTCTAGCACTGCAAAACGTGCTTGTCAAACACAAAAGTACCGCATGTAGACGCGGTACTTTTGTATATAACTATATATTGTGGTTTTGGAAAAACGAATTTTTCGTGTGAAAAGGGCTGCCTTATCGACTTCTCCACCGATTATTCCACTATTCTGTTGAAAAAAGAAGAGAAAAGGGGGACAACACCCGGTGTTTTCCACCCTTTTCAACCAGTTATCAACAATACAATGCGGCAGCATCCCAGCGGCAGATACACAATCTGTAGTACATGGACGGCGAAAAATTAAAGGTGCTTTGCCCAGGAGCAAAGTTTGACAGCGGCCTCCAGTGCACCGGAGGCCTGTTCGGTCAGGCGGTATTCCACCCGCGGCGGAATTTGCTGAAATTGCTGCCGCTGTATCAGACCGGAGGCGCACAGGTTCTTCAGGCTCTGGCTGAGCATCATGTCCGTGATGCCCGCGACACGGCTGCGGATTTCGCCGTAGCGCAGACTCTCCGCACTGCCTAGGACCAGCAGAATACGCAGCTTCCATTTTCCGCCTACCAGTTGCAGTGCATGGGACAGCAGGGCGTCCTGTTCCTCTTCGCCAACAACGGACAGAGAACGCCCGCGCTTTTTTCCCTTTTTCTCTTTTTCTTTGCTTTTTTCTTTTTTCATAGTGTGGATTCCTTCCGGCGGCGAGCAGCTTCGGCGGCAGAGTAAACACAGCCGCAGTAGTTCTGCCGGTACAGATGATATTGCTGTGAAAGGACGATGCTGCGCTGGAAACCGCCGCGCTTTTTAAAGTCACCCGGCAGCCATGTGACGCCGTATGTTTCGGCAAGCTCCATACCAATTTGGTTAAGCATCTGTGCGTTTTTGTGTGGGCTGATGGACAGCGTGGTTGTGAAAAAGTCAAAGCTGCTTTCTTTGGCAGCCTTCGCGGCTTCCGTCAGGCGCAGACGATAGCAGGCAAAACAGCGTTCTCCGCCTTCCGGCAGTGTTTCCATGCCCTTTGCCATGGCAAGAAAGCGTTCTGGGTCATAGCGGCCCGGCAAAAAGGACACCGGTGTTGGCAGCGGCATTTCCTGCAGCAGGCGGCGAACTTCAGCGACACGCTTTTCATATTCATCTTTAGAAGAAATATTAGGATTATAATAGAAAAGTGTAATTTGAAAATACGGGGACAGATACTCCAGAACGTAACTGCTGCAGGGTGCACAGCAGGCGTGCAGCAGCAGGCGGGGTTTTCGGTTTGGTGGCAGGCTGCGCAGGACCTGGTCCAGTGCCAGTTGATAGTTTTGTTTCTGCACTTTTTACAGCCTCCTTTGGGTAGCAACAAGGACCGCACCGGCGGCTGTGCCGGCACGGCCCTATTAACTTGCTTTATTCTTTCTTGCTGAGCGTTGCAATATGCAGGTCGGCCAGCTGCTGTGGGTCTACCACATCTGGTGCATTGGACATCAGGTCGGCGGATGAAGCCACTTTTGGGAAAGCAACTGTATCGCGCATATCGTCAATGCCCAACAGGACCATCACCAAACGCTCCAGTCCCCAGGCCATGCCGCCGTGCGGCGGGGCACCGTACTTCAGGGCGTTCAGCAGGAAGCCAAAGCGGCGCTGTGCTTCCTCTGGCGTAAAGCCGAGTGCCTGCAGCATACGCTGCTGCAGGTCGGTGTCGTGAATACGGATACTGCCGCCGCCGGCCTCATAACCATTGATAACCATATCGTAGGCAATGGAGCGAACCGAACCGGGGTCGCTTTCCAGCCGGTCGAGGTCTTCCGGATTCGGCATGGTGAAGGGGTGATGCATGGCCATCCAGCGGCCCTCTTCTTTGCTGTACTCGAACATCGGGAAGTCCGTTACCCACAGCAGGCACGGCTTGGATTTGTCGATGAGGTTAAAGCGGCGGGCAAGCTCACACCGCAGGGCACCCAAAGAAGCATAGACAACGGTGTTGTCATCGCTGGCAACCAGGAACAGCACATCGCCCGGCTCGGCATCCATCGCTTCACGGATAGCTTTTGCCTCTTCTGGTGCAAGGAATTTTTCATAGCTGCTGGTTTCCTTGTCCGCCAGACGTGTCCATGCAAGGCCTTTGGCGCCGTAGCTTTTTACCCAATCGCCCAGTTTGTCAATTTCCTTGCGGGACAGGTCCTTTGCATGGCCCTTTAGGTTAATGCCGCGTACAGAGCCGCCCGGCAGCGCGCTGTGGAACACCTTAAAGGCAGTGTCCTTTACACAGTCGCTCACATCGTGCAGTTCCATGCCAAAACGCAGGTCCGGCTTATCCGAACCAAAGCGATCCATTGCTTCCTGCCAGGTCATGCGGCGCAGCGGTGTGGGAATGTCGATATTCAATAAATCCTTGTAGACCTTCTGAATGAAGCCCTCGCCAATCGCCATGACGTCGTTTTGTTCGACGAAGCTCATCTCAAAGTCAATCTGGGTAAATTCCGGCTGACGGTCAGCGCGCAGGTCCTCATCACGGAAACAGCGTGCAATCTGCATATAGCGGTCAAAACCGGAAATCATCAGCAGCTGTTTGTATAGCTGGGGGCTTTGCGGCAGAGCAAAGAACTTGCCGTCAAAAATACGGCTGGGTACCAGATAGTCGCGGGCGCCTTCCGGTGTGGATTTGATAAGGTCCGGTGTTTCAATCTCTAAAAATCCGTTGTTGTCAAAGTAGTCGTGGGCGCATTTGGTAATGCGGTGGCGTGCCATTAGGATGTTCTGCATATCGGGGCGGCGCAGGTCCAGAAAACGATAGCGCAGCCGTGTTTCATTGGATACGTTGGAGTTTTCTTCAATGGCGAAAGGCGGGGTTTCGCTTTTTGCCAGGATACGCAGTGCCTTTACTTCCAACTCCACATCACCGGTGGGAAGGATTGCGTTTTTGCTGGTGCGCTCCCGCAGAACGCCGGTGGCAGCCAGCACATACTCGCTGCGGCAGGTGAAAGCTTTATGAAAAACCTCTTTATCGGTCGACTCATCAAATGCAAGCTGCACGATGCCGGAGCGGTCGCGCAAATCTATAAAAATCAGCTGGCCGAGGTCACGCTGACGCTGTACCCAGCCGCATAGAGTCAAGGTTTTTCCGACATCGGACAGACGCGGTTCGCCGCAGTAGCAGCTGCGCTTCAGTCCGGTCATAAATTCTGCCATAATATACCTCCAGAAAATTGGTTCTATCCTACACAGGACTGTTGTGTCCCGTAAAAATAGTCCATAAAACGAAACATGGCCGTTTGGTTCCGCCCGGCGTGTTTCAAAAAACTTTACAGCGTAGTGAACAGGCTGGAGCGGCGCTCCATGCCTGCAAAGGCCTTTGCAAAGTTTTCATCAATGGGCAGGTTGTCCTCGTCGCCGGTTTCCATGTTTTTGACAGAAGCCTGTTCGGCGGCAAGTTCGTTATCACCCAGTACCATGCTGTAGCGGGCGCCAATTTTATTTGCGTACTTCATCTGTGCCTTCAGACCACGGCCAAGGTCGTCGAAAGCAGCAATCATGTCAGCGGAACGCAGAGCGGTGGCCAAGACCAGGCTTTTCAGCCGGGCCGCTTCACCGATGCTGGCGATGTACAGGTCACAGGCGGGCTGCTGCGGGAATCGGATATTTTGTGCTTCCATCAGCAGCAGAAGACGGTCCAGTCCCAACCCAAAGCCGAGGGCTGGCATAGCCGGTCCACCCAGCTCCTCCACAAGGCCGTCATAGCGGCCGCCGCCGCAGACGGTGCCTTGGCTGCCGAGGTCGTTGGTGGTGAACTCAAAGACGGTGCGGGTGTAGTAGTCAAGTCCGCGCACAATGCGGTCATTGATTTGATAGGAAATACCCAGTGTGTCCAAGGCGGAGCAGACTTTTTGAAAGTGTGCTTTGCAGTCATCACAGAGATAGTCGAGAATGGACGGCGCTTTTTCGCCGATTTTATGACAAATTTCCGATTTGCAGTCCAAAATACGCATGGGGTTGCGCTCCAAGCGGGACTGGCAGGTTTCGCACAGCTGGTCCTTGTACTGGCCGAAATATTCCTGCAGCGCCTTGGTGTAGGCCGCACGGCAGGTCGGGCAGCCGATAGAGTTTAGTTCTAGCGTCAGGCCGTGAATGTCCAGCCGGCTGAAGATGGCACTTGCAATGGAGATGATTTCTGCGTCGGCCAGCGGGTCCGCCGAACCGTACATTTCCACACCAAACTGGTGGAACTCACGCAGGCGGCCTTTCTGTGCCTTTTCATAGCGATAGCAGGAGGCTTCATACCAAAGTTTCTGCGGAAGAGCCGCCGCGTACAGGCCGTGCTCCAGCAGCGCGCGCGTGGCACCGGCGGTTCCTTCCGGGCGCAGAGTGATGGAACGGCCGCCCTTGTCCTGGAAGGTATACATTTCTTTCTGCACGACGTCGGTTGTATCCCCTACACCGCGCTGAAAAAGTTCCGTATGTTCAAAAACCGGTGTGCGGATTTCGGAAAAGCCGTGCAGGGACGCGACCTGCCGCAGTACGGTTTCGATTGTCTGCCAGTTTTTGCTTTGCCCGGGCAGGATGTCCTGTGTGCCGCGGGGCACTTTTGTAATCAAATTCATTGTCATTCCTCCTGTATGCTGACCAACTCATTATAACATATTAAAACAGCAAAGAAAAGAAAATTGACAACTTTCTCACAATCGCCGAAAAACAGAAAAAGGCCGCACAGGGAGCCTTGCCGGCCCAATTCCCTGTACGGCTCATTTGAAAAGTGCTGCCGGAAAGCAGACGCTTAATTTTTGGGGTTAAGGATATTGCGCCAGTCAAGGTCACCGCGTTCCAAACCATGGATAAGTACTTCTGCGGTAGCGATATTGGTTGCTACCGGAATGTTGTGCATATCGCACAGCCGAAGCATATTCATATCGTTTGGCTCACTGGGCTTTGCGGTCAGCGGGTCGCGGAAAAAGAGCAGCAAGTCCACTTCATTGCAGGCAATCCTTGCAGCAATCTGTTGGTCGCCGCCTTGGCTGCCACTCAAAAATTTCTGAATTGGCAGACCGGTGGCTTCACTGACCAGTTTCCCGGTGGTACCGGTAGCGCACAGGTCATGTCGGCTGAGTACACCACAGTAGGCGATACAGAACTGCACCATCAATTCTTTTTTTGCGTCATGCGCAATCAATGCAATGTTCATGGAACGAAAGCCTCCTTCAAAGGCATCTCTGCACAGCAGAGGGAGATATATAGGATAAAAAGAAAGACAAGATGATTCAATTTTACAGCAAAAGCATTACAGCTTCTGCAGGGGCGGCAAAGGAACATTGTGGCCTTCCAGCCGAAGGGCCAGCCGCGCAAATGCCAGCACAGCAGGACTGTTTTTCGGCGGCAACCCGTTTACAGCGGCGGCACACAGCGCATGGTCCTCTGGAATGACTGCAATCAGCTGAATGCCCGTTGTGTCAATCACAGCGTCCAGGTCACTGAAAAAGTGCGCCCGCCGGAAAAACTTCAGGGAGAAGCGGTTAATGACCAGACGCTGTTCAGAAATACCCAGCGTCAGCAGCTGTCCGCGCACTTTTGCGGCAGCGGCGGTACTGATACCGTCCGGTGTGGAAACAACCACAGCCCGATCCGCCGCGGCACAGGCACTGCGGAAACCAGTGCCAATGCCGGCGGGACAGTCGATCAGAACATGGTCGTAATGATGTGCCAGCGCCGGAACCAGCTGCCGCATGACACCGGTGCTGACTAAATCCTCTTCATGCAGCGGTGCGGGCATCAAAAACAGGCCGGGCATTAGCGGACTTTGGTAAATTGCCTTGTCCGGAGAGGTCGTACCAGACACAACATCGGAAAGGTCAAATACACGCCGCTGGGAAACCCCCAGCAGCATATCCAGACAGCCGAGACCCGCGTCGCAGTCCAGCAGCAGGACACGCCTGCCGCGGGCCGCAAGGGCCAGGCCCATATGTACCGTTGTTGTGGATTTGCCCACTCCGCCTTTTCCAGATGTAATGACTGTGACTGCTCCCATACTAATAACCTCATACTAAATACTAACACAACAAACCGATATAGTCAAAGATTTTATCATTCGTTTTCAATTCTTTGTGAAAAGACCATAAAAATAGCTATCCTTTTTTTGTGAAGCAAGTTGCACAAAAAATCCCAACTGCTTTTTCTGCTTTAGCCTGCACTGCTGGAGGACTGGTTAACCTTGAAATAAGAATTGTAAATAGCCTTTGCTACATCCTGGCTGTATTTACCTTTCTCACCGTGTTCAATCACGACGGCAACGGCAATCTGTGGATTGTCATACGGCGCGAATGTAATGAAAGTGGTGTTGTCGGCGCGGCTGGTTTCAGCGGTACCGGTCTTAGCAGCAACGGCAATCGGATAATCGGCAAAGGAGGATGAAGCGGTGCCGCTGGTGCAGACTTTGCGCATACCGGCCTTTACAATGTCCAGGTTTCCTTTGGACAGAAAGCTGTAGTCGCTGTTGTCGGTGTAGGTTTCCGGCTTAACAGTGGAAACCGTTTTCTTGCGGCTGTAGTCGGTCACGTGGTCCACCAGATGCACCTGCTTGCGGGTGCCGTTGTTGGCAATCGTTGCAGCATAGGTAGCCAGCTGTGCCGGCGTGAAGGAGTTATCGCTCTGGCCGATGGCGGCCTGAATCGTGTCAGTTTCATACCAAACACCGCCGCTGGCTTTCTTTTCACCGGGGCCGGCAAGCGTGCCGGTGTTTTCTGGAATTTCCACGCCGGTTTTGTCGCCCAGTCCCAGCTTTTTGGCATAGACGTTCATGTTGGCGATTTTGGTGTGGTAGCCGGTTTCAAAGAAGAAGATATTGCAGGATTTTGCCAAGGCGTCCATAATGGTGATGGCGCCGTGGTTGCCTTCACACACCGGGGTGTAGCCGCTGCTTTCAAAACGCAGGTAGCGGTGGTTGCAGACAAAAGTGGTATTTTCGTTGATAATGCCCTCCTGCAGTGCCGCAAGCGCGACCGAGGGCTTAAAAATGGAGCCAGGGGTGTAGGCACTGCCGAAGGTGCGGTCCACCAGCGGGTTGGCACTGTCGGCGAGAAGCTTTTTGGTATAGGCGGTGTCCGAGGGGTACTTAGAAAGGTCATAAGAAGGGAAGGAAGCCGCAGCAAGTACGGAAAAGTCCTTTACGTTCAGCACAACCACACCGCCGGACTTGCACATGGGTTGTGCCGCATGGGCGGCTTTCACACTGGAGGCCAGTGCATCGGAAGCGGCTTTTTGCAGTTTGGAGTCAATCGTCAGAAAAACGGTTTTGCCGTTTACCGGTGCTTTCAGAACCTTGTCACCGGTTACGTTGCCGCTGGAGTCAATCGTCAGACTCTTTTCGCCTTCTGTACCGCGCAGCATGCTTTCCATGGCGCTTTCAATGCCGGAGGTGCCCAGCCGGTCGTTCAGGTGGTAGCCTTTATTTTTCAGTGAGGCATACTGTTTTTCAGAAATAGCACCCATGGTACCTACCACCTGTGGAATCAGCGTACTGTTGGGATTTTCACGGGTTGTGGTCACTTTTGTCACCACACCCGGCAGGTTTTCGCTGTTTTCACTCACGATTTCCACCGTGTCACGGCTGACATCCTCCGCAAAGGTGTAGGGAGTGTTCAGGGAATAGTCAAAACCTTCCAGCGTCATGGCGTAACGGACGGAAATAACCTTGCGCAGGTCGGATTTGCTGTAGCCGGCGGTGGGGTTCTTCTGGTCTTTTGTGGTTTGTTTAAAATATTTTTTAATCAGATTCTGCATACAGGTCTGGGCATTTGCATAATCGTTTACATTCAAAAAATCTTTGGATTTTAAGTATTTGATTTCTTTCGGGGAGTTGCCTTTAAACGCGTAATTCCCGCTGTCGTCCATGACAATGGGCAGGGTGTCCAGCCATTTCTCCTGACGCTTTTCCAGCAGATTGATAAGCCGCAGAATGGTGGCGTTTTCAGTTGCGGTGGTCATATAGGCGTGGTCAAACTGCAGGGCATAGCCCGTTTTGTTGGTTGCCAGGCCCACACCGTGAATGTCCACAATCTCGCCGCGGTTAGTGGGCATGGTCACATTGGTTTTACTGGTTTTGTCGGATTCCTCCAGGGCTGTGGCGCCCTCTATAATCTGCCACTGGAACAGCCGGGCAACGAATACCGCGGCCAGCAGCAGCGCAACTGCACCGCAGACCACATAACGGGCCTGAACAGTGCGCTTCTTTTTTGCATGATGAAGCATGGGGTGCTCTCCTTTCTGTAAAAAGAAACCCGGGCAGCTTGCAAAATGGCGGCAGCTGTACGGGAAGAGATTTTTTATATGCGCAGTGCAATTGTGCGGTTCAGCGCATAAATGGGCAGACCCAAAGCAATGGTGTACAGGAACCGCGGCAGGTAGTGTTCCACCAGTGCGTAGGCTGGGTCCGCATAACCGAGCGAAACGTAGAACAACAGCCACTGCAGTATAATGGTGATAGCCGCGGCAATACCGCAGACAAGAAAAGCGGTCAGAGCATTGATTTGCAGTAAGTCATGCGCAAGGTAGCTGACCACAAAACAAATGACCGTTAAAATGATGGCGTGCATACCCAGTACGCCGCCGTTTGTGCCCGCGTCGATGAGCAGTCCGCAGAAAAGGCCGAAAGCGGTGGAGGCCACCTGCGGTTCAAACAGCGCAATGGTCACGGCAGTTGGAATCAGCAGCAGCGGCCGTGCGTAGTGAATAACCGGCAACAGGTCCGGTGCCTGCTGTAAAATGAAGAACAGCAAAATTTCCAGAAAATACGCCAGAAAGCGTATACGCTTGCCCCGCTTCATTTGGAGGCCCCGCTTAAGGAGGAACTGCTGCTCTGGCTCGACGCGGCCTTGGCAGCCTCCGCTTTTCCGGCAAAGTCAGTAATGACCATCACATCACGAATTTTGCCCGGGGTGACATATGGCTTTATTTCCGCATACAGAGAAACATCGTAGGGACTGCTCTTTACGGCGGAAACCGTGCCTACCGGCAGCCCGCGCGGGAATTTGCCGCCGAAGCCGTTTTCTACCGCAAGGCCGCTGGTTACAATCTGGTCCCCAGCCTTTACGGTCGTTCCGGTAGCCAGATACTCCATTTTTGTCAGGCCCTTATCCGCCAACTTTAAATCATTGGCAAATACACCGGTATCCCGATTTGCGGTGTCCCGCACACCAAACTGTGCACTGGTGTCGAAAATTGTCGTCACTTTAGCTGACAGGGGACTCACTTCACTTATCCAGCCGACCACGCCGGCCGAAGTGATAACCGGACAGTCCTTGGTAATACCGGAAGTAGAGCCTTGGTCAATGGTAAAGCTGCCGGAAACAGAGTTCGGGTCACGCGCAATGATGGTAGCCGATAACAGCTGATAATCTTTGTGCTGATTTTTAATGCCCAGGAACTGCTTGTACTGTTCGTTTTGCTGCAGGGCAGTATAGTAGTTGGTCAATTTCTGATTGAGGGTATTTACCTGCTGCTGCAGGCTTTTGTTTTCCGCCAGCAGTTCTTCTTTGCTTTTGGTGATGGTTTCGGCGCCGGTGGCCGCTTTGCCGGTCGCGGTGGAAAGCACTTTTTGCATGGGCATGGCGGCGCTGTTCAGCAGGTCACCCAGTGCACCCGGGCCAGCGGTGCTGGTGTACAGTGTCAGGCTGGAAAGCAGGAACAGCACAACAATCAGGCCCCTGAATTGATTAGACTGAAAGAACCGGTTCACGAAAAGCCTCCTTCGTCCGGTATTTCGGCAGTACCGGTTTTATTCTTCTGGCTTTTCGGCAGGCTTTTCAGCCGGCCGCTCGCTGGAACGGCTGTGCGTGTGGAGCTCCAGGTATTTGCCGGCGCCGGTGACGACGCAGTCCAGCGGATTTTCCGCTACCCGCACGGGCATACCGGTTTCCTGATGCAGAAGAGGCGCAATGCCGTGCAGCAGCGCGCCGCCGCCGGTAATGGTAATGCCATGGTCGATAATGTCGGCGCACAGCTCCGGTGGCGTTTTTTCCAGCGTTGCGTGAACGGCCTCCACGATCAGCTGCAGAGAATCGGAAAGTGCTTCCCGTATCTCTTCGGCCGTGACAGTAATATTTTTGGCGAGGCCGTCCACCAAGCTGCGGCCCTTTACCTGCAGGGCAGCATTGGTCGTTTCGTCTGTCGGATAGGCAGAACCAATCTGTTTTTTAATCTCTTCAGCGGTCTGCTGGCCAATGAGCAGGTCATATTTCTTGCGGATATACTGAATAATTGCATCGTCAAATTTATTTCCAGCTACCCTTACACTTTCATAGGCAACAATATCGCCCAGCGAGATGACGGCCACTTCGCTGGTACCACCGCCGATATCCAGTACCATGGAACCGACTGGGTCCTCTACAGGCAGGCCGGCACCCATTGCCGCCGCTTTCGGTTCCGGTAAAAAGTCCAGCACATGCGCGCCGGCTTTGTCGATTGCGTCCGCGACAGCCTGCCGTTCCACCTCGGTAACGCCGGATGGAATGCATACAACGACATTCGCCCGGGAAAAACGGCCGGTCTTTGCGGCCATTTTAATAAAATGCTTAAGCATGGTTGCAGTAATATCAAAATCGGCAATTACACCGTCTTTCAGCGGGCTGACGGCCACGATGGAACCAGGTGTACGGCCAATCATGTCCTTTGCCTTGCTGCCAACTTCTACCACGGCGTCTGTACGCACATCTACCGCCACCACAGACGGCTCGCGCATGAGGATGCCTTTTCCTTTCATATATGCCAGCGTGTTCGCTGTGCCAAGGTCAATGCCGAGTTCTTTCGCCATATCTGTCAATTACCCCTTTCGGCGCAGAATGCGCACGTGGATTCTTTTCATTATACATCTCAGAAGGGAACTTCTCAACCGCCGCCAAAAATTATGTAAACAAAAGAAGCGGCTGAAACAGCGGCGGTTTATTTCCCTGTGGAACCAAAGCCGCTGGTTCCGCGCTGCGTCGGCGGCAGGTCCTGCACTTCCTGCAGGGCCGGTGTCAGTGCCGGAAGGACCAGAAGCTGCGCGAAACGCTCACCCGGGCGCAGCGTGTAGGGCTTGTCCCCCACGTTGCACAGGCCGACTGCCAGCTCCCCGCGGTAGTCACTGTCTATCACACCCACGCAGTTGCTGAGGGTGATGCCGTGCTTTACACCCAGTCCGCTGCGTCCGCACAAAAGGCCGACGGTGCCTTCCGGCAGTGCTGCGGCAATGCCGGTGGGTACCTGTACGAGGTCGCCTGGCGCAATGGTCAGCGGCTTTTGCAAGCAGGCACATAAATCCAGTCCGGCGGAACCCACTGTTGCACGCACGGGAAGAATGGCCTCCGTGCGCATTTTTTTAATCAATATTGTCATAGAATACCTCTGTCGTACAGTCCGCGTGTTATGCTGCCGCCAATGGACTGGTCGGCCGCTGCCATTCGGAGAATTTTGGCACGTCCCGGCAGCGTTTCTGTCGTAAAGCGCAGAACGCCAAAGTCCATATTGGAAAGCGTGCTCAGCCGGCCCAAAAGAGACAGCGGGACACTGTTCAGCACATCACTGCATCCACCAAAGCACTGCACCGGGAACTGCATACCCATGCGGTCTGTCAGGGACTGTGCTGTTCTGCAGTGGCGGCAGCCGCCGCCGTTTGCAATTGGACAATTGCGTGTCAGCATCAGCGGCAGGCGGCCGTATACCAGCAGCCCGCGCGGCAGACTGCCGCCCAGAGCCGCTGCCTGCTGAAGCGTTAATTCAAAGCTTAATTCCGTATCAGTCAGACCAAATTCAGTATACCAACGAAGGGCAGCAGAATTTGTCACATTCAGCGAAAAACCGCCGTGCGGGGTAAGGCCCAGTTCCCGCGCAAGGCCGACGCTGTTAAGGGTGCCGGTCCATACGTCCCGAAACCCTTCTTCGGCGGTTTCCTGCAGCGAGCGGCGCACGGATTCCTCTGTGCCGAACATTCCGCGGGGCAGTTCCAGCCAAACGGAAAAGCCGCGCCGCCGCAGTTCTTTCAGGGCGGAAAGAGGCAGGCTGTAGGGAACCAAAATGCTTTCGCATACAGCCGCTTCATCAGGCACCTGTCCGTCCGGAAAACGGGCACGCAGCGTGAACGCCGCCGCCCGGTGCGGTTCCGTGGAAAGTGGGACCGCAGTGAACGGAATGGGCGAGTGCTGGCTGCGCTGCTCCAGCAGCTGTTCCAGCACGTCCCGCCGCAGGTGGTTCAGCACGGATACCGGCACAGAGAGGCTGTCCCCAATACGGCACTGTACATTTGCGGCCAGAAACGGGGTGCTGCCGGTTTTTTGCAGATGTTCTGTACAGAAAGCATTTGTCAGCGGGCGTGTGCGTGCTGGCTGCGGCAGTACAGGGCTTTCTGCGGCGGCCGTATGGCCCGCTTCATCGCGTACCTGCAGCTGTACCGGCTTTCCTTCCTGTATGGTCAGAACAAAGGAAACCGGGATATGGGAAAATTCCCGGCGGTACAGCCCGCGCAGATGAGCGCAGGCTTCCGATGTATCGGAAGAGTCCTCTTTGCTGCGTGTGCCGAACATGGTGCGGCCGCGTTTTCCGTCCGGATAACCCGTTGTAAAGCCGGAGCGGGAAAAGACATGGTGCAGGTCCCGCAGCAGCTGCGGGGGAAGCGGCTGTCCGTCCGCGGCAAGCCGACCGGCGTGTGTGGCCGCTGCTACATATTCGGGCCGCTTCATGCGGCCTTCAATTTTGAAGGAGTCAATTCCGGCATCCCGCAGTTCCTGCAGGCGCGGAATCATAGAAAGGTCCTTGAGGGACAGGTCATGGCCGGTGCCGCCCGGCGCCGCAAACGGCAGTCGGCAGGGTTGGGCGCACTGTCCGCGGTTTCCGCTTCTGCGGCCCAGCACGGCGCTGAACCAGCACTGTCCCGAAACACTCATGCACAGGGCACCATGAACGAAAGATTCCAATTCCACATTAGGACAGGCGCGGTGTATCTGCTTTATTTCCGTAAGGCTCAGTTCCCGCGACAGTACGACACGCGAAAAACCGGCGGTTTGGCAGGCCCGCACACCGGCGGGCGTGTGAATGCTCATCTGTGTGCTGGCGTGCAGCGGAAGGTCCGGGCAGCACCGGCGCAGCAGGTACAGCAGGCCGGGGTCCTGTACCAGAACCGCATCTACCGGCAGGGAGCAGGCGTACTGCACCAGTTCCAGCGCGGCGGGCAGTTCCGCTTCATGCAGCAGAATGTTTACGGCCAAATGTACCCGCACTCCGCGTCCATGACAGTAGGCAACTGCCTGCTTCAGTTCTTCTTTGGAAAAATTGTGGGCACCGGCTCTGGCGGAAAAAGAGCTGGCACCCAAATATACGGCATCCGCACCGGCACGCACAGCAGCAGTCAGGGCTTCCGGGCTGCCGGCAGGCGCCAAAACTTCAGGTTTCATTATTTTTTTCATGTTTATCCTCAAAAAGGCTTAAAAAATCCGCACCGCTTTTTTCCGTCTTCGGCTGCGGGCGCGAGAACACACCGGAGGTTTCACGCTCCACAGGGGCCTGCTGGGCGGTGCGGGCAGAGGGGTCAGGCTCCTCCTGCCCCAAGCGTGCGCGCAGACAGGCGGTCTCCTGCCGCAGACGGTTGGCTTCCTGCTGGGCCTCACGGGCCTGCTGGTTCGCTTTGGCAGTATCGGCAAGACAGCGCTGCATCTGCTGGCGCAGAGCTTCTGCTGCCTCTTTTTCTTTATGATAATCGTCACAGAAAGAAAGTGCCGCAACAATGGCGGTGACTGTCCCGGAGGCGCGCACGCTTTGACGGGAAAGCTGCAGCATACAGGTTTGTACTTCTGCCGCAAGAGAACGGACATAGGCTTCATTGTTTTCTGTGCCAACCGCACATTCTGTACCGCATATGGTCAGGCGGACACTGTGTTTACTCATTTGGCAGACCTCTCTTTCTAAAATATCTATTTTATTATACCCTATTTTCCGTCTGGAAGAAAGCATTTTCGGCAAATTTAGAGGCAGTATCTTTTTACCCGGAACGCTGTCGCCTAAAAAACGCAGTTTTGTACAAAATACACAATAATACGCCCATATTTCTACATAGCGGTTCTGTCACAAGAACGTGTAAAAAACACGGAAAAACCGCATGATTTCACCGTATTTCATGAATTTTGGCGGAAAAAGGGAAAATCATATGTAGTCATTGAAAAGCTGTGTATTTTGGCATATAATATAAATCAAATATTTTCATAACGGTCCAGTCAGAAAAAACAAAAAGTGTGCCCTGCCTGAAACGGAGGAATTCGCTCATGGAGTATAAGCATTCGGTCCCACAGATAGAAAAACAGATTTTGGCGAAGCTGGAACACGGCTATGGTGTCGGTCTGGAGAATGCAACCAACGACCAGATTTATAAATCAGTAGCGCTAATTGCTCGTGAGATGATGGAGCAAGGGTGCAGTGAGTTTATGGCGGAAGCCGAGAAAACAAAGACCAAACAAGTTTACTATCTATGCATGGAATTCCTGCTGGGACGCAGCCTGAAAAACACGCTTTTTAACCTCGGTGTGGAAAACGATTTTCGGGAGGCTCTGCGTCAAATGGGCGTAAAGCTGGATTCCCTATATGACTGTGAGCCAGATGCCGGTTTGGGAAACGGCGGTCTGGGTCGTTTGGCCGCGTGCTTTATGGATGCGCTGGCAACTCAGCGTTACCCTGCTATGGGCTACAGTTTGTGCTATGAGTACGGCATTTTCCGCCAAAAACTGGTGGATGGCTGGCAGACAGAGCTTCCGGACTTTTGGCTGCCCGGCGGACGCATCTGGATGCATGAGATTCCGGAAAAGGCGGTGGAGGTGCACTTCCGCGGCCATGTGGAAGAACGCTGGCACAACAACTACCATGAGTGCATTCATAAAGATTATACAACGATTATGGCAGTCCCCTGCGATATGTATATTGCCGGCATGGATGGCAAGGGCGTTTCCCGCCTGCGTCTGTGGAAAAGCAAGGGAGAAAGCTTCGACATGGGGCTGTTTAATTCCGGCAACTATATGCGCGCGATGGAGCAGAACGCCATGGCTGAATCCATCACCAAAGTGCTGTACCCCGAGGACAATCACCCAGAGGGAAAAAGTCTGCGCCTGACGCAGCAGTATTTTCTGGTGTCCGCTTCCATTCAGGATATTATCCGCACGCATTTGTTCCAGTATGCGACACTGGATAACCTGCCGGACACGGTGGCAATCCACCTGAATGACACACATCCGGTGCTGGCTATTCCGGAACTGATGCGCATTATGCTGGACGAGTGCGGATATGACTGGGATCACGCATGGGACATCACTACCCGTACTGTTGCTTATACAAACCATACGGTTATGAAGGAAGCGCTGGAGTGCTGGAGTCAGGAACTATTTAAAATGCAGCTGCCGCGTATTTATCAGATTGTGGAGGAAATTAACCGCCGCTTCTGTCAGCAGATGCATGATATAGGCGTGGACGGCTATAAAGTCGGCCGCATGGCACCGCTGAATGACGGCTATGTCAAGATGGCAAATCTAGCTGTAGTGGGCAGCCACAGCGTCAACGGCGTTTCGGCCCTGCACAGTGATATTTTGAAGAAGACCGTTTTTAATGACTTTTATACAGAAATGCCAGAAAAGTTTACCAATGTCACCAACGGCATTGCGCACCGTCGGTGGCTAAACCAGTCCAACCCGGAACTGGCGAACCTGCTGACTCAAAAGATAGGCAGAGGTTATATTTATGACGCCTCTCAACTCAAAAAGCTGGAAGCGTTTAAGGACGACAAGGCGGTCCTGAAAGAACTGGCCGAAATTAAGCACCACAACAAGGAGCGGCTGGCTGCCTATATCAAGAAAGAAAACAATGTGACGGTGGACCCGGATTCTATCTTTGATGTACAGGTTAAGCGCATGCATGAATATAAGCGGCAGCACCTGAACGCACTGAATATTCTGGCAACGTATCTGTGGCTGAAAGACAACCCGAACGCCGACTTTGTGCCGCATACCTACATATTTGGCGCCAAAGCGGCTCCCGGCTATTACTTTGCAAAACAGATGATTCGCTTCATCTATAAACTGGGACAGCTCATTAACAACGACCCTGCGGTCAACCAGAAGATGAAGGTTATTTATATTGAAGATTACCGTGTGACACTGGCCGAGCTGCTGATTCCGGCCGCGGATATCAGTGAACAGATTTCCCTTGCGGGCACAGAAGCTTCCGGTACCAGCAATATGAAGTTTATGATTAACGGTGCGGTAACACTGGGCACGCTGGACGGTGCCAATGTGGAGATTCACGACTCGGTGGGTGACGACAATATGCTTCTCTTTGGCATGACGACGCCGGAAGTGGAAATCCTGCGCAAAGATGGCTATCATCCGGAACAGATTTATTATAACAATCCGGCCGTGCACTGTGCCATTGATTATATGCGCGGCGGTGTGAACGGCGTTGAGTTCGGTGATATTGTCCATTCCCTGACGACAAATGACCCATATATGGTGCTGGCCGACTTTGACAGCTATCAGAAGGCACAGGGGCGCGCTGTCAAGCTGTACCGCAATCCAGAAACATGGCAGCGGATGTGCCTTATCAATATCGCAAACGCCGGCCGCTTTGCCGCGGACCGTGCTATCCGCGAATATGCGGACAACATCTGGCACTGCAAGCCTGTGCCGAGCAGTACGGCACCCGGTACTGATGCTTTTGCCACCAAATAAACTACGGTAGAGATTCTGGTCAGTTCTTTTCTTAAAGGACTTAAAGGAGTAGAACGAAGTATGTTCAATTCACGCAATCCGGCTTTTCGCTATCCGACAGGTGCGGTGGCGAACTGCCTACCTGTTCATTTTAAAATTGATATGCCGCGTGACCTGCACTGCAGTGCTGCCCGTCTGCTGGTACGGGAGGACAGTACCGGAGAAACCCAGAAGTTGGATATGTTCTGGTGCGGCATGAACGGCGACAACCACGAGTGGTGGGAATGCCACTTTGCCGCACAGCGGCCAGGCTTGTATTTTTACCATTTTGAGGTGACAACATGGCGCGGTGTTATGCAGATGCACCGTGCCTTTGGCGGAACGGATACCATGTCCCCGGAAGCAAAGGATGACTGGCAGCTGACCGTGTATGAACGTTCTTTTCATACACCGGAGTGGCTGGTGGGCGGCGTGATGTATCAGGTGTTTCCAGACCGTTTTTTCCGTTCTGGAAAACCGAAAACAGGCGTGCCGGCGGACCGCACCCTGCACGGCAGCTGGGAAGAAGAGCCGGAATGGAAGCCGAACAGTCGGGGGGAAGTAACCAATTCTGATTATTTTGGTGGGGACCTCGCCGGCATTATGGAGAAGCTGGACTACTTAAAAAGTTTGGGCGTCACATGCCTGTACCTGAACCCTATTTTTGAGGCGCACTCCAATCACAGGTACAACACGGCAAGCTATGAAAAAATTGACCCGCTGCTTGGCAATGAAGAGGATTTCAGATTGCTGTGCACCGAGGCAAAAAAGAGAGGTATCCATGTCTTGCTGGATGGCGTTTTTAACCATACCGGCAGCGACAGCGTCTATTTTAACCGAGAAGGCCGCTATCCGACACAGGGTGCCTACAACAGCCAGAATTCCCCCTATTCATCTTGGTACAATTTCTGCAGCTGGCCGGACGATTATGAGTGCTGGTGGAATTTTAAAACACTGCCGGACGTTATAGAGACAAATCCGGAGTATGACCAATACATCAATGGAAGCAAAGGCATTGTGCGGCACTGGATTGCTGCGGGTGCCTCCGGTTGGCGGCTGGATGTGGCCGATGAGCTGCCGGACACCTTTTTGGACAATCTGCGTACAGCAGCAAAGATGGAAAATCCGGATGCGTTGGTCTTGGGGGAAGTCTGGGAGGACGCTAGCACCAAATCCGCCTACGGCAAACGCCGCCGTTATCTGCTTGGTGACCAGCTGGACAGCGTGATGAACTATCCATTCCGCAATGCCATTCTGGGCTATCTGCTGGGACATGACCCAGCAAAGATGCTGGAAATTATTATGAATGTACTGGAGAATTATCCGCCGCAGGTTGTTCGGCTGTTGATGAACCACATTGGTACCCATGATACAGAACGTGCGTTGACCGTGCTGGGCGGAGAACCGACCGGTGACCACGGCCGGGCGTGGCAGGCACAACAGAAGCTGACGCCGGAACAGCGGGAACTTGGACTAAAGCGTTTGAAGATGGCAGCAGTTATGCAGTTTACGCTGCCAGGCGTGCCGTGCATCTACTACGGCGATGAAGTCGGCATGGAGGGCTACAAAGACCCGTTCAACCGCGGTACATTCCCATGGGGCCACGAAAACGAAGAGCTGCTGTCGTGGTACCGGAAACTGGGAAAGCTGCGTCGGCTGCTGTCCTGCCTAAAAGAGGGAACCTTTACGCCGCTGAAAGCAGATGACCATACACTGGTGTATGTGAGGGAAGATTCGATTGATGCCATTTTGGTGGCACTGAATGCGGGAGAGAATCCGTATGCATTGTATTTGCCGGACGAGTGGCGCACGGCGGAACCTGTTTTCGGTGAGGCGCCGGACCGCAACAGCGGCATCCATTTGCATCCCCTGAGCGTGACGGCGCTGGTACGGCAGAAGAGACCTTCTCCCTCCGGACCGTTTCCACTGGGAAAGCCGGAAACACCGGAAGAAGCGCTGGAGTCTATTAAAGATAAAATTATGGAAAATATCGAACAAGAGCCGGAGATGAAAGACGAATTGATGGACTTTTTGAAAAAAATACAAAAAAAGACTTGACTTTTGGCTTGACATCCCCTATAATAATGAAGCTGTCTTTTATAAGAGAGGCAGCGGATATGCGCTCGTAGCTCAGCTGGATAGAGTGTCTGACTACGAATCAGAAGGTCCTGGGTTCGAATCCCCGCGGGCGCACCAAAGCGAAAGCCGCACAGTTAATGCTTCGTCATTGACTGTGCGGCTTTTTTTGTATTTCCTACTCTGTTATATATGTACCAAAAGAAACGACATGATTTAAGGATTTCCCCTTGAATCGTGTCGCTTTTTCTTTTTTCGTGAAGCGAAGAGAGGAAGTCTCACTTTTATTAACAAAATAAACAAAAATATTTATTTTATGATAATAATATCATTGACAAAGTAAAATGTTAATGATATTATAATGAAGAATTAACCAAACGCTAATCTATTATTAAGAAACGAGGCGATTCCGCAAGAAAATGAACGAAGGCGTTTTGTCTGCATTCGGTTTCATAAAAAACCTGCCAGTGGGGCGGGAAATGGACCGATAATTTGAAAGGTGGATTTGTTGTATGAAAAGAGTGATTGCATCCGTTCTTGCAGCGGCCATGATTGGCGTTTCCTTCACGGCCTGCGGCAGCGCAAGCCCGAGAAATCAGGCGGCGGCCTCTTCCCAGACCAATGTGGATAAGGTCATTGCCGAAGCGGAAAAAATGACTAACCAGGAATTGTACAAGAAGGCTATTGAAGAGTCCAAAGGAAAGACCATGTATGGTATTGGCAACTCCAGCCGCGGCGCAACGGCCGGTACAAACTTCGTCAAAATGCTGAAAACGATTGATTCGTCCTATGACGGCAAGGTTGAATGGTCCCAGCCGAAAAACAACTCTATTTTTACCCTTTTGACGTCCGATATTGCCAGTGCACAGCATACCTACTCTATGACACTGATTCAGGACGGCAACCAGATTCAGTCCAAGATGCTCAATACCGGCTACCTTAAAAACTTTATTCCGAAAGACTGGCTGGCGGCGAACGGAGCAGATGAAAAGACAAATGGACACCCGTTTGCATTGCAGTCACAGGTAAAGGTCTTTGCCTTTAATAATGTCGGCGGAGCTAAATTCAACAACTGCTGGGATTTTGTTTACAAAGACCAGCATCCAATGTTTATGGGCGTCAACTCAGAGCCGGTTGGCAAGAACTTCCTGTATATGCTGACCGACAGTCAGTATGCCGACATGATGAAGAGTGCTTTTGATTCTTTATCGGCGGACAAGAAAGCCTATTTCCAGCCGATTGTAAACTCTATGGCAGGTGAAGGCTCCAAGCTTGGCCTTACAGGGGATAACGTCAAATATTCGCTCGCGTGGATTAAACTTTGGTGCCAGCAGTACAACAAGCAAACCGATGACGGCCCGACCTGCACACAGCTGGTTACGAAGTCGGCAGCTAACCAGAGTGCACTTCTGGTGAATTCCAAGTTCCGTTCCATTGAGGAATCCGCATCCTCTTCCAAAAAGAATGTTACCATTGCCGTATACCAGGACGGATACCATGGTATCGGCGGATTTTCCTATAAACATTACCTCCAGGTCCTGAAGACATCTCCGCTTCCGTGGACAGCCTGCGCCTTTATTGCCTACATGACAACCAATAAAGACGGTTATGTGGCATGGGGCAAAGATATGGGCAGCTACTGCTCCAACCCGAGCATCATGCAGGACCACTCCAAGGATGGTTATGTGAATGGTGTGAATACCTTTGCCGTTAAGAATGATAAGCCATTTAGCTGGTGGACCTCCAATAACGGCGGCCGCCTGGTGGTTGAGGACCCAGCCTATTGTGCAAAGACATCCTCACAGATGAGCGATTGGGTTGATTCCTTTGTCAGCAGCAAGGGCTGATTTTCTGAAAAACATTATCCGAGATGATAAAGCCGCATGAGGACTTTAGTGACACGGCTTTGGGGGAAGTATGGAGCAAGCAATTACAGAAAAGAAGCCGAGTAAATTTAAAATTCGCATGAATAAGGTTCTGACATACCTTTCCAAACCGCAGAACCTCGTGCTGCTGATTCTCGGCGTTGTTCTTTCTATTACGACGATTGGACCAATTATTTCTATTGTGGCCGATACGGTGATGGTACACACCGGTTCGATTGACTCAACGAACACCGGCCTGCTTTCCGGTTTCACGCTTTACAACTGGGCGGATTTGTTCACGGGACGCCTGAGCCAGGCAAACCTGCTGCTGCCGTTGAAAAACACACTGCTGCTGGCAGTTTTCACCTGTATCGGTGCGGTTCTTTACGGAGGCATCTTTGCCTACCTTGTAACCCGCACGAACATGAAATTCAAAAAATTATTAAGTTCCATTTTCATTTTCCCGTACATCATGCCGCAGTGGACACTGGCGGTTGTGTGGAAAAATCTGTTCTACAGCTCGGCAGTGACGGGCGGCTCCAACGGCTTGCTGGTAGCCCTTACCGGTATACAAATGCCGCTGTGGTGGTGCAAGGGCCTGTTCCCAAGTGCTACCGTTTTGGCCATTCACTATGCGCCGTTTGCCTACATCCTGATTGGCGGCATTTTCCGCAATATGGACGCCAACCTTGAGGAAGCGGCAACCATTCTCAATACGCCAAAACGCCGGATTTTCTTCCGGGTGACACTGCCCATGGTTATGCCGGCGGTTTTGTCAACAGTCCTTTTGGTTTTCAGCAGCGCGATGGGCAGCTTCCCGGTCCCGTACTACTTGACCTATACGACACTCGCAACAAAATATGTTGAAATGAGTGTGGCAAGGGCCGGCGAGGCTTCTATATTGGCAGTCATCATGATGGTATTCGGCATTGCGATACTAAGCCTAAACATTGCGGCGACAAGCGGGCGAAAAAATTACACGACCGTCACCGGCAAATCAGGGCAAATCAGCAGGGTGAATCTCGGCCGGCACGGCAAATATGTAACGGCGATTATCTTCCTTGTCCTGACACTCTTTACAAGCATTTACCCGATTATCTCCTTCGCAACCGAAACGTTTCTTCCGAACCCGGGCGACTACAGCTTCTTGACCAAGGGAAACTGGTCCAGCCTGACGCTTAAGTGGTGGACAACATCGACCAACACCGATTCCAGCCTGTTCGGTCAGTGTGGCATTCTGCACAACACAACCATTTGGAACGCCTACTTCGGCATTCTGTTTGTGGCGGTCTGCTGCTCGCTGCTTGCCGGTACGATTGGCACGTTGGTTGGCTATGCCTGCAGCAAAAACCGTCACAGCAAATGGGCCAATTACGTCAACAGCATGGCTTTCCTGCCGTACCTGCTGCCGGCACTGTCCGTTGGTGTTGCATTCTATGTTTTTGGCTCCAATATCGGCATCTATAACACTTATCTGCTGCTGATTATTGCAGGTACCGTCAAATACATTCCGTTTGCCAGCCGCAGTGCGCTCAACTCTATGCTGCAGCTGAGCGGAGAAATCGAAGAGGCGGCTGTGATTCAAAACATTCCGTGGCACAAACGAATGTTTAAAATCATCATTCCAATCCAGAAGTCGTCTATTATCAGCGGCTATATGCTGCCGTTTATGTCCACCCTGAGAGAACTGACCCTGTTCATGCTCCTGTGCTCGCAGACGAAGATTCTGACAACTCTGCTCGATTATTTTGATGAGATGGGCCTGTACGCGTTCTCAAGCGGCATCAATCTCATTTTGATTGTTACTATCCTCATCTGCAACGCCGTGGTCAACAAACTGACCGGGGCCAGCATCGACAAGGGAATTGGAGGAAACTGAAGTATGCCAAAGATAGTATTGGAAAATATAACCAAACGTTTTGATAAGTTTTATGCAGTTGATAACCTGAATTTGGTTATCGAGGACAACGCCTTCGTTACACTGCTGGGACCCTCCGGCTGCGGCAAAACAACGACACTCCGCATGATTGCGGGTTTGGAAACGCCGACCAGTGGCTCGATTACAATAGACGGTGTGCCGGTTTTTGACAGTGAGCGCGGCATCAATATCCCCGCCAATAAGCGCAAAGTCGGTTTCCTGTTTCAAAACTATGCCTTGTGGCCGAATATGACCGTTTACCAAAACATCGCGTTCGGCCTTTCTAATATCAAGGAGGAAATGCCCAAAATCGACTTTGAGGCCCATCAGGCGGACAGCCTGCTGCACATTCTGCCGAAGGCAAAAGAGGTAAAAAAAGTACTGGAAGAGTGCCGGGACAAAAAGGGAAAGTTCGATAAAAAAGCGGCTTCCATTCGGCTGATAGACCAGTATGACATTTCAGAAAAGACAGCGAAGATTTTGATTGACTATCGTTTGCAGGATGCGTCCGACTGTGAAAGCGCCGCAAAGGAAAAAGCCCGCAAACTGACCGTCAAAATCGGTGAAATTCAGAACAAATATAAAAAGGAAGGGCTTGAACTGAACGAAAAGTTTGAGCTCGTCAAGGATGGAAAAGTCCAAACACAGGTACGCAAGCTGACGGAAGAAGAAATCGACCTTCAGGTGCGCCGCGTTTCCCGCATTGTTAAAATCGGTATGTTCATGGACCGCTACCCCAGTGAACTTTCCGGCGGCCAGCAGCAGCGTGTCGCGATTGCCCGTACCCTTGCCCCGAAGCCGAAGGTCCTGTTCATGGACGAACCGCTTTCCAATTTGGACGCCAAGCTCCGTATTGAGATGCGGTCCGAACTGCAGCGCTTACATATCGAGACCGGTTCCACGTTCATCTATGTCACCCATGACCAGCTGGAAGCTATGACGCTGGCGACAAAAATCTGTCTGATTGAAAATGGTGTCCTGCAGCAGTATGACGCACCGCTGGAAGTTTACAAACGGCCGGCTAATCTCTTTATCGCCGACTTTGTCGGCAATCCCTCCATCAATTTCATTGAAGGCAAAGGTGTGCAGGAAGGGAACGGTTCCGTTGATTTGACGGTATTTGACGGCAGGAAGATAAAGTTCCTGCCGGAGGAGCCGGTGAACCTTCGGGAATGGTGCAAACAGGCGGACGCCGATGTAAAGGTACAGGCGGAAGACGCGGCCAAGCGTCACAAAACTGAAAAGAGCAACAAGGATTCCATTTTCCAGTACCATATTTCCAAAGTCAACACACTGGAAGGATTTGAGGAGAAGGAACCGCCGCAGGATGACGACCTTGTGGTCGGTGTCCGTCCCGAATTCATTAACATCGACAGTGAAGGCCCCATGGACTGTGAAATTTACAGTGCCATGCCAACTGGTATGGAGACGATGGTTCGTATCCGCATTGGGGAGTATCTGCTGACATCCGTTATGTTCGGCGGCAAGCTTTATCAGATTGGACAGAAGATGAAGTTTACGATTGATACCGGCAATGTCCTGCTCTTTAGCCGGAAGACCGGCCGCCTGATTGCAAGGGGAAGACTGTCTTTGGCAGCGGACTGATTCAAAACAGAAAGAAATACCTTCGGGATGGGTAATTGATTATGAACAATATGAATCAAATGACGGCGACAAATGACCCGGATAATCTATGGAAACTAGGGGATAGTCTGACGGAAATCTGCCTAATAGGTGCGCTCTGGTTTTTGTGTACAATTCCGATTGTAACAGCAGGGGCGGCGACAACCGCCATGTATTCCGTCCTTTTCCGTAAGATGAAAAAGGATGGCAGATACCAGGGATATGTGAAACCGTTTTTTGCAGCTTTCAAAGAGAACTTTCGGAAATCCACGGGACTTTGGATAACGGAACTTGCGGTTTCCTTGGTTCTCAGTATGGATGCCTGGTACTATTCACGGCTAGCTGTGCGTGCGGGAACTTACCGGGGGCTGGAGATTGCCATCCTCTGCCTGCTTGCTGTGGTTATTATTGTTGGCTGCTATGCGTTCCCAATGACGGCGCTTTACCGGAATACCGTTAAGGAAACCATTCTGCAGGCAGCGCAGCACGCACTGAGAAGCTGGCCGTGGAGCCTGTTGTGCCTGGCCCTTTGTGTTGGAGTGCCATTTGTCGTGACGAAAGGCCTCTGGTATCTGGCACTTATCGCCGGCGGTGTGGTTGGCTTTGCTATTGCACATATTATGGTGCATGCCCTGAAAAAGGAAATCCCGAGAGTTCACGGACCAGAAAAAATCTGCTGAAGCGGAAACAAAAGACTTTTTGCGTATTCATTTTTTACTGACCTTCCATTATTAAAATACATCATACAGATTCAAAAGCTGGAGCCTGTCTTTTTCATAAGGCAGGCTCTTCCTTTGCAAAAAAGCACAATGACTTTGGAGGAAACAACATGAAAGCAGTCATTTTTGACCTTGACGGCGTTTTGGTACGGACAGATGATTTGCAGTATCGGGCATGGAAACACTTAACAGACCGCGAGGGAATCCCTTTTGACCGGACGCTGAACAACCGGCTGCGCGGCATTTCCCGGAGGGCGTCCCTAAATGTAATCCTCGAAAGCGCGCACCGCACCTGTTCCGAGGAGCAGGCTGCCGAAATGATGGCCTATAAAAACGACTATTATCTTGGGCTGCTTGACCAGCTGACGCCGGCGGATCTTTTGCCGCATGTACCAGAACTGTTGCAGGCACTGCGGGCAATGGGTGTGCATACGGCGGTGGGGACCAGCAGCCGAAACGCACAGCAGACGCTTCAAAGAATTGGCCTGAGCGAATCATTTGATGCGGTGGTTGACGGCAACGAGATTACACGAGCGAAACCTGACCCGGAAGTTTATTTAAAAGCGGCGGAAAAGCTTGGGGAAAGACCGGAAAACTGTTTGGTCGTGGAGGACGCGGCAGCCGGAATAGAAGCGGCCAAACGGGGCGGCATGACAGCGGTCGGTGTCAGTGACGCACGGAAAGCGGCCCTTACGGATTATCGGGCAGAGGATATTCTGGAGATTATCGACCTCCTGCGGAAGTAAGACGGGCTTTTGTTTATTTTTATCCGAGTGGGGTGTATAATAAACTTGCATTTCACAGAAACGCTTTGTTTGGGGAAATGCTGTTTGTATTAAAAGTAAAGGAACAAGGCTGGTGTTTGTACTTGGCAAAAAAGATATTGATTGTGGACGATGAAGAATATATCGTTGAGCTGATTCGGATGAATCTAAAAAGAGAAGGCTATCAGCCGATCTGCGCCTATTCCGGACAGGAGGCGCTTGAAAAAGCGTGGGCGGAAAAACCGGATTTAATCCTTCTGGATGTCATGATGCCGGATATGGATGGACTGGAAACCTGCCGGAAACTGCGGGAAAATCACTTAACGCAAAAGGTGCCGATTATTATTCTTTCGGCGAAAAGTGAGGAAACCGATAAAGTGATTGGCCTGGGTGTTGGGGCAGATGACTATATGACAAAACCGTTTGGTATCCGCGAACTTCTTGCCCGTATCAATGCCCACCTGCGGCGTACAGCTGTGTCCGAGCCGGAAGATGAAAAAATATGTGTCGGCGACCTCCAGATTGATTCGTCTGCCCATGCGGTTACTATCAACGGAAAGCCGGTCAATCTTACTCTGACGGAGTATCAGATTCTGAAATACATGGCGGAAAATGCCGGACACGTTATTCAGCGTGAACAGCTTGTAACAGCATTGAGCGGGACCATGAACCTTGAGATTGGCTCCATTAATGTGCATATGCTGAATCTCCGCAGGAAAGTCGGCGAACAATACTTTGTCACGATTCGGGGACTTGGCTATAAGATGGTAAACCCCAAAGACGCCTGACCTTATTCAGGAAGATAGAAATGACAAAAAAACACAGTATTTTCTTTATTGCAGCTTCAGCTTGTTTACTGGTCCTCCTAACGACCCTTTCCTTTTGGATTCGGACGCTTTACCTTGCAGACGCACAGGACAAAGCGGCCCATCTCATGCGGTTTGCAGACAGTTATTTGACAGAAGAACGCAGCAGCGGAAAACCACTGGGACTGAACAAAGAGGCAGCGAAACTGGCAAGCCTGACAGGGAATCGGACGTGCTTCTTTTCGTCCAGCGGCGAAATGCTGGCGGATTCCATTCCAACCGGTCAGGACAAGCCGGCACTTTATTTCCCGCTCAGCCGTATCCGCGGTCCCAAGGAACTGGTGACCAGTTCTGTTTCCAATCAGGACGGCCGCTATGTTGTCAATGAATTTTATCCGATTCAGCTGACCTCCTTCACAACCGCAGTGCTTTGCATGACGGTACCGCTGGATGCTTTGTGGAAAATCCATATCATACAATTCGTGATGATTGGTACGGGGGCGGCTTTTTTTCTGGCATCGCTGATTCTTTGGAAAAACCGGAAGGACACGCAGACAGCACGGGAAAACGAAAAACCTCGGCTGAATCCCAGCGTCCGGAATCATATCGACCAAATGAAGTACTACTACAATGAGCGAATCAATCTGTTGAGCACCGTCTTGACGAATACGGAAAGCGGCATTTTGTTCTTTGACGCAGACGGTTTCGTTCTGTTAATGAATCCCAAAGCACAGCATCTGACCGGGGCGAAAAGCAGCCTCTTTTTCCCAAAACACCGCGCAAGTTCTGACTGGGTTTCACCGGTTTTTTCCCATGTGCAGGCAATGGCACGGGAAAGCATGCAGCAGAAAAAGCCCCAAAAAGAGGACTTGCCGACAGCCGACGGCCGTATCTTTTTTATTCGTACAACGGTTGTGTACAGCAAATATGTTCCCTACACATTTTCCGGCATTCAGGTCTTTATTACAGATGTAACAGAGAAGCGGCGCATGGAGCGCATTCGAGACGAGTTCGTTTCCAACGTTTCTCATGAACTGCGCACGCCGCTTACTTTAATCTGCGGGTTTACGGAAACGCTGCAGAACCGGCAGGACCTTGACGATGAAGACTGTCAGCATGCACTTGAAATTATCGGTATTGAATCCAACCGCCTAAGGCACATGATTTCTCAGCTGCTCGATTTATCTCATATGGAAAGCCGGATTGATGCCGGTCATCTGTCCCCCGTGGACCCTATTGAGGCAGTGGAGCCGCTTTGCGCTTCCTTTATTGTGCTGGCGGAAAAGAAAAACATTACCTTTTCGAGTTCTTTGCCGCATTTGGGCCGGAAAATCTTTGGGGATAAAACATCGCTGGCACAGATTGTTACCAATCTGTGCGAAAACGCTATTAAATACACCCAGGACGGTGGAAAAGTGACTTTGTCTGCGCAGGCAAACGACAGAGACTTTATCTTTCAAGTAAAGGACAACGGCATTGGTATGGATCAGTCCGAAATACCGCATGTTTTTGAGCGCTTTTACCGTGTGGAGAAATCCCGCAATACGAAACGGGGCGGCTCCGGACTGGGGCTGGCTATTACCAAAGAACTTGTAGATGAGCTTGGCGGCAGGATATCGGTGTATTCCAAGCTCAATGAGGGAAGTACCTTCACGGTTCGTTTCCCTGTCACAGAAGAAAAGGCACAGCCCGAGGAATGAAAATTTCCTCTTAGGCTGTGCCTTTCCTTTTATCAAGTTAAACAACTTCAATGCGGCCAAGCGCAATCCGGTCTCCAGTTTCGGCGTCAAATAGGGGGAAAGCGTCCTCGTTCTTAAAATCAACGGTGCAGGTCTGCCCGATGTGATAGTCCATTCGGCCGAATTGTACGCAGTTCAGCTTTACCTTGCCAATGGTTACGCAGATAATGGTTTCCATGCCGGATGGCAGTGTGGAATAGATTTTTCCTGCAAGCGGTCCGTGCGCCAGCAGGCAAATGTCTTCCGGACGAATGCCGATAACCAGCTTTTGTCCATTCATGATGGCGGCCCCGCCGCTGACGGGTGTAAAGAGAAGCTGCATTTCGTCCCGTGACAGTGCAATTTCGTCCAGATTAACATTGTCACCGGTAAAAGAAATCAGGTTGTTGGACGGGCTTCCGACAAAGTTGGCAGCAAACAAATTAGCAGGTTCGCTGTAAATTTCAGAGGGTGTGCCATACTGTTGAAGAATACCGTCTTTCAGCAGCGCAATTCGAGAGGACAAAGTCATGGCTTCCAGCTGGTCATGCGTCACATAAACAATAGTGGTCTTGGCTTTGGCATGCAGGTTTTTAAGGTCCATCCGCATTTCCATGCGCAGCTTGGCGTCCAGATTGGAGAGTGGCTCGTCCATGAGCAGAATTTTCGGGTCGGCCGCGAGTGTTCGTGCAATGGCAACACGCTGCTGCTGACCACCGGAAAGTTCGGCGGGATACCGATTTTCATAGCCTTCCAGCTGCATCATTTTCAAAAGTTCGGTCACTCGTTCCCGAATGCGGCTGGGTTTCCACTTCCTGTTTTCCAGGCCAAAGGAGATGTTTTTGTATACGGTCATCTGTGGCCATAGGGCGTAGTTCTGAAAAATAAAACCGATGCCGCGTTTTTCCGGAGGAATATTGATTCCCTCCTCTGAGGAAAAGACGGTTTTTCCGTCTATCAGAATGGTACCGCTTGTTGGTTGCTCCAAACCGGCTATCATTCGCAATGTGGTTGTCTTTCCGCAGCCAGACGGACCAAGAAGCGTGACAAACGAATTTTTCTCAATTGCAAGGTCAAGATGACTGACCGCTGTATTGGTACGGCTGTATTTTTTGACAAGGTCCCGCAGGATAATGTTCGGCATGTCATTCCCTCCTCCAAACTGCAATCCTCTGCCTTTATTTTAACTCGAATCCGGCTGCTTTTCCAGACTGTTTCGGAAAAGAAGGCGATTTGTGACCAGCATTTCCCTTTCTGGTATCATATAATGGAATATGTTTTTCTTACCGCGCAAAATATCATTATTTATTATACAAAAACGTATAAACAATAAAAATGAACTTGTTTGGTGAATAATAGAATTGTGCATAGTCGAAATGTGGCAGAGAGCCCGCTATTGGAGAAAATGTACAGGGCACGGTAACTGCACGGAGCGCAAAAGTACCTGCGAAATTTGCGGCAGGTGCTTCAGACAAACAGAGACAAAACCTTTAGAGAAAAGCGAGATGGTCAAATACCACCATGCGCAAAAAAACAGACATCCGACTTTCCTTTTCAGGGAAGCTGGCTGTCTGTTTTTAATTACGTCAGAAAGCTTAATTTTTCTTGCAGGCTTCGTAAACAGCAACTGCGCAGGCGACGGTTGCGCCGACCATCGGGTTGTTGCCCATACCGATAAGGCCCATCATTTCAACGTGGGCCGGAACGGAGGAGGAACCGGCAAACTGTGCATCACTGTGCATACGGCCCATGGAGTCGGTCAGGCCGTAAGAAGCAGGGCCTGCGCCCATGTTGTCCGGGTGCAGGGTACGGCCTGTGCCGCCGCCGGAAGCAACGGAAAAGTACGGGCGCTTGTTCTCAATGCACCACTTTTTGTAGGTGCCTGCCACCAGGTGCTGGAAGCGGACCGGGTTGGTGGAGTTGCCGGTAATGGAAACGTCGACGCCCTCTTCCCGCATAATAGCGACACCTTCCTGAACATCGTTTGCGCCGTAGCACTTAATTTGTGCGCGCTCACCTTCCGAGAAAGGAATGGTCTTGACGATATTCAGCTTCTCACTGTAGAAGTCATAATCTGTCTGTACATAAGTAAAGCCGTTAATACGGGAAATGATATAGGCGGCATCTTTGCCGAGGCCGTTCAGAATGACACGCAGTGGCTCTTTGCGGGCACGGTTGGCAGTGCGGGCGATACCGATTGCGCCTTCAGCGGCAGCGAAGCTTTCGTGGCCGGCGAGGAACGCGAAACACTTGGTTTCATCGTGCAGCAGGCGGGCGCCGAGGTTGCCGTGGCCCAAACCGACTTTACGGTGTTCGGCAACGGAACCGGGAACGCAGAATGCCTGCAGACCGACACCGATTTTTTCGCTTGCTTCCGAAGCGGAAGAAACACCGGTTTTCAGTGCCAGTGCGGTGCCCAGTGTATAGGCCCATACGGCGTTATCAAAAGCGATAGGCTGTACGCCCTTTACGATTTTTTCAACGTCAACGCCCTTGGAAAGGCACAGGTCACGTGCTTCCTCCAGGCTGCCGAGGTCGTATTTTTTCAAGAATGCCTCAATTTTCGGCATTCTTCTTTCTTTCCCTTCAAACATGACATCATTTGCCATTGTGTTGAATCCTCCTTTTCTGTTCCTTATTCTTCGCGGGGGTCAATGTACTTGGCGGCACCGTCGAAGCGGCCGTACTGACCAACGTTCTTTTTAAAGGCTTCATCCGGGGATACACCGTGGCGGATGTCATCCATCATCTTGCCGAGCTTTATAAACTGGTATCCAATGACTTCGTCATTGTCGTCCAGAGCCATTTTCAGCACATAGCCCTCTGTCATTTCCATATAACGGACGCCTTTGGCTTCGGTGCTGTACATGGTACCGACCATGCTGCGCAGGCCCTTGCCCAGGTCCTCCATGCCGGCACCGATAGGCAGGCCGCCCTCGGAGAAAGCAGTCTGGCTGCGGCCATAGACAATCTGCTTAAACAGTTCACGCATGGCAACGTTGATAGCGTCGCACACGAGGTCGGTGTTCAGGCACTCCAAAATGGTCTTTCCGGGCAGGATTTCTGCTGCCATAGCAGCGGAGTGTGTCATGCCGGAGCAGCCGATGGTTTCGACCAGTGCTTCCTTTACCACGCCGTCCTTTATGTTCAGCGTCAGCTTACAGGCACCCTGCTGCGGGGCACACCAGCCAACACCGTGTGTCAGGCCGGAAATATCTTTAATATCATATGCCTTTACCCATTTGCCCTCTTCAGGGATGGGAGCCGGGCCGTGTTTGGGGCCTTTCGTGACTGTGCACATTTTTTCCACTTCAGCGGAATAGTTCATAGCGGTACTCCTTTCGATTTCAAGTCCTTGGTTTGCAGAACAACAAAGCACCCGCACAGGGTGCGGATACAAAAACCAATGATGCCTATATTATAGGCCATTTTCTGCGGACACGCAACAGAACTCATGAAAAAAGGAAACGGGCAAAACGGCCAAAAAACGCAGGAATATCGGCGCAAGGAGAGAATTGGTTGGACCGTTCCTGCCAAAAAAGAGCCTCCTTCCACTGTTTCACCGGAAGGACAGCTTTTTTGCACAGTTATCTGCACATTTCTTTGCAGAAACTTCGCATAAGTGGCAAATTCACCGAAAGAATGGATAGCATGATGAACAGATTTTTATATATATTTTATTTGAAATTGTCATTTTGTCATAACATAAGTCTGACAGCCTTAAAGCATTCCCTCTTGCGGGTGTACCCGGGGAATGTTATATTGGAAACAGGAGTTGTTGCTATTCACAAAAAAGAAAGAGAATAGGAGGAGTTTTCATGGTAGATGCAAAAAACATTGAAAACGCTCCCCAAAAGAAAAAGGGAGCAAGGGCAGGGGTTCAGAAGTTTGGTGAATTCCTTGCCGGAATGGTGATGCCGAACATCGGCGCGTTTATCGCATGGGGCCTTATAACGGCCCTGTTCATTCCAACTGGGTGGATTCCCAACGCAACGCTCAACAAGCTGCAGGCGCCAATGATTACATATTTGCTGCCGCTGCTGATTGGGTACACGGGCGGCCATATCGTGTATGGCAAGCGTGGCGCTGTGGTGGGTGCCATTGCGACCATGGGTGTCATTGTTGGTTCTTCGGTGACCATGTTCCTTGGCGCTATGATTATTGGTCCGTTCAGTGCGTTTGTTGTAAAACAGTTCGACCGGCTGACAGAAGGAAAAGTTAAGGCAGGATTTGAAATGCTGGTTAATACCTTTTCTGCCGGCATTATCGGCGGCGCGATTGCAATTCTCGGGTTCCTTGCGATTGGACCGGTGGTTAGTGCGCTGACGATTGCCCTCGGCAACGGCGCTATGTGGATTACCAAGGCCAAAATTTTGCCGCTCATTGCAACAGTGGTGGAACCTGGCAAAATTTTATTTCTCAATAATGCCATTAATCACGGAATCTTTGACCCGGTTGGCATTTCACAGGTGAAACAGTTTGGCAAGTCTATCTTCTTCCTGCTGGAGTCTGACCCTGGTCCTGGACTGGGTGTACTGCTTGCTTATTGGATTTTCGGTAAAGGTAAGGTCAAAAGTTCTGCCCCTGGTGCCGTTATCATTGAGTTCCTCGGCGGCATCCATGAGATTTATTTCCCCTATGTACTTATGAACCCGCTGCTTCTGCTCTCCGTTATTTTCGGGGGCATGTCGGCTGACTTTGTGTTTGTCATTACCGGAGCAGGTCTGGTCGCTTCTCCGTCCCCCGGAAGCATCATTGCAGAAATTGCAATGTGCCCGAAAGGAGGCATTCTGCCGGTGCTGGCAGGAATCCTGACAGGTACGGTTGTTTCGCTGCTGATTTCCATACCGATTGTTAAGCGCGCTAGTGCCAAAGACGCGGATAATGCAGCTTTTGATGATGCGCGGAAGAAAATGAATGTAATGAAGGCAGAAGGAAAAGATACGGAAACAATGGATACACAGGCAGCGGTGGAGCCGGCTGCTGTTGGCGAAATTCCCAGCGTCATTGTTTTTGCCTGCGATGCTGGAATGGGCTCTTCTGCTATGGGAGAAACCATTCTCCGCAAAAAGCTGCAGGGGGCTGGAATTGACATTACGGTACACCATGCGCCTGTCAGTGAAATCCCACAGGATGCACAGGTGGTGTTTACACAGGTGAGCTTAGCGGACCGCGCGCGTCAGGTCGTCCCGCATGCCGAGATACGAACTGTGGACAACTTCTTGGATAGTGCGCCATATGACGCCTATATTGCTTCCCTAAAGAAAGCAATCGCACAGCAGAAATAAGCAAGGGAAAGATGAGGGGGACGGCATACAGAAAGGAATGCTGCCTCCTTTCCTCTGCTTATAGAAAAATAGCAGTCAACCGGAAAAGAGGTGGAAAAATGAAAGAGCTCTCAGCCCGGCAGAAGCTGATGCTTCGGCTGCTAATGGAACCAAATGGTATGGAGATTGGTGCACTGGCCCGGAGAATGGAAATCAGCGAGCGTACTGTATTCCGCGAAATGTCAGCTATCAATGATGTTTTGGAGGAAAAGATGGTTCGCATTGCAGTAAGCAGGTCTGTTTTAAAAGTGGAGGCTGGACCGAAGCAGAGGAAAGAATTAGCGCAGATGCTGCAGGATATTCCACGGCGTATGCTTTTAACACCGCGGCAGAGAATGCTGTTTATCTCGGCACAGCTGCTTCTGACAGATGAGGCGTATAAATCAGCTTTTTTCAGTTATCAGCTGCATATTACGGCGGGTACGGTCAGCCTGTATATGAATCGCATTGCCCAGTGGATGAAACAGAAAGGATTAACGCTTAACCGAGAATGCCGGTGCGGATTGAAAGTGGAAGGTACGGAATGGAACAAGCGCAACACACTGGTGACACTTATTTATGAGTATAAGCCGGTCAATAAGATTTTAGCCCATATTTACGGTGTTGACAGTGACCCAGTTCAGCAATTTTTCTTTCATGCTTTGTTTGGCACAGCTGTTATACAAATATCGCGGGATATTCTAAATCTGGTTTCACAGGAGCAGACGGACGATATTTTATACCTAACTTCCTTACTGCATACGATGATTTCCGTGAAAAGTATGGCGGACGGCCGGCCTATTTCTTTGCCGCGGAAACTGACACAAAGATTCCTGTCGAACGGCGGTGAATCTTTTGATTGGCAAGTACGAGCAATCCTACAGCAAAGGGAAATCCCAGCCTCAGCGGATGAGATTGTTTATATTGCGCTTCATCTGCCAGGGAAATGTCTTTCTAATAATGAAGAGGAGATTCTGCAGGGCTATGACGTAAAAGCGGATAATCTTGCGAAAGAAGTTCTGTATGAAGTAGGAAAAAATTTAGGCGTGGATACAGAAATTAGTGGTCGGCTGCGAAGAGGTTTGTCACATGACATTACACTGGCTGTTTATCGCGCGAACATGGGAATACAAGTAAAAAATGAACTGCTGCCGCAGGTGATGCAGCACTATGGGCGCCTTTATCAGGCAGTCAGCAGAGCGTGCAAATTGGTATTTTTAAAATATAATTTGTGCTTTCCAGCTGATGAAGTCGGTTTTCTGACGATGGAAATCGGCAACGCACTGGAAACGCGGGCTTATTTGGAAAAGAATCTCTCCATTTTGATTATTTGTCCAAACGGTTTGTTTGCTTCCCACATTCTTTATGACAAGGTAAAAGGAATCGTCCGTGCCAGTGACAAAATCGAAGTGGCATCGTTGAAAGAATGGTCAGAAAGCACACAACACTATGACTTGGTCTTATCAACCGTTGAAATAGAGCCACGCGAGGGACAAAACATTTTGGTTGTTTCACAGTTCCTAAATAATCAGGATATTACGCGTATTCATACATGTGTAGACCGCATTCGCAGCCAAACGGATTATTCACTTCAGAAAAGGCCTGCCGCTGACAATCAACCGATAGAAACAGCGGAAGAAAAGAAATTGATTTTCGAGATGGTCGACTCCCTGCAGCTGGAGAAAATACCCAAAGAACCATTTGAGCAGATGGTCGACCGTATTGCTGCCGAGCTTTTTCGGCAGCACAGAATTGCAGACCCAAAAGAAATCACCCATTTGATTTTGCAGAGAGAAAAGACCGGCAGTATTGTTGTACCACAGACAAAGGTGTCCCTGCTGCATGTCCGTTCAGACTTAGTTCACTCCCCATTTGTTGGTGTATACCGCATTGCGGAGGGAGAAATATGTATGCGGGGTGTCGGATTCGTATGGGAACCGGTAAATACGTTTTTGGTTATGTTGGCACGGTCCAGCGAAACAGCACCTGTACTTGAAAAAATGGGGCGCATGAGTGTGGCGCTGATTGAAGATAAAACCTTTCCCAAAATGCTGCGCACGGGCACATTGGGGGAACTGAAGACAAAACTGTGCTGTATTTTGACGCAGCCAGCGGACACTGAAAGGAGCGAATAAGGTTATGGCAGCAGAGGTTTTGCAGCTGAGGAATATTGTAATCGGACAAAAAACGGAAAGCAAACAGCGGGCAATCGAGCGCGTTGGACAAATGCTGGTAGACAGCGGCTATGTTACTCCCAGATATATTGGGGGCATGAAGAAACGGGAAGAGGAGTTTACAACCTATATTGGCGGAGGAATTGCGATTCCGCATGGTGTCAATGAATATAAGAAAGAGATTCTTTCCACAGGCCTTGCTGTGGTACAGTACCCGCAAGGCGTGATATTCGGCAAGGATAAAATTGCTTATCTGGTCATTGGTATCGCCGGAAAAGGTGATGAACACTTGGACTTGTTGACAAAAATCGCACTGACTGTGCAGGACACCAAAAATATTGAGTGCCTGCGCTGTGCGAAAACACCGCAGGAAATTCTGGATATTATCAACGAGGGCAGTAAGTAAACAGAAAAGAAAGGAAGGCACTGCGATTATGATACAAAAGACATTTACACTGCACAGCCAGTACGGGTTTCATCTGCGTCCGGCACAAGTAATGGTGGAGACGATGACACCGTTTGCTTCAGATATCCATATTCAGACAGGAAATGATTCCGAAGCGGATGCTAAAAGTCTGCTGGGCCTGATGAGTTTGGGATTGGCAGACAGACAGAGCGTGCAAGTGGAAATCAGCGGAAGCGATGAAGCGGAGGCCATGTCTGCAATGGAGCAGCTGTTCCAGACAAATTTCGGCGAATAAACCATCGGCGAGGTGTGAGAAGAATGAAAGAAAAAATCTATCACGGAATCGGTGTTTCTGAGGGAATCCGTGTTGGAAAGGCGCTGGTGTATGGCAGCAGGGTCCTGCCCCATGCGGACCGGACCATTACAGCGGAAGAAGTACCGGCGGAACTGGAACGCCTGCAAAACGCTGTTGAACAGGCGAAAAAAGAAGTGGACCGGCTTATTGTCTGCGCTTCATCTCAGCTGAAAGGAACTGAAGCGGAGGTCATTCGGGGACAAAAAACCTTTTTGTCGGACCCGGCTTTCTGCCCGGCGATGAAAAAACTGGTGAAAGAGAAACAATACGCACCAGAAAAAGCCGTCCGAGCCGTCACGGAACAGTATGCTTCTTTATTTGCAAATATGGACAACGCGTATATGCGGGAACGTGCCGCAGATGTACGGGACGCTGGCCGGCGTCTGCTGCGGTACCTTACGGGCAGTGAAACAGTGCATTTAAAACATCTGACCGAGCCGGTTATCCTGGTCGCAGACGACCTCTCGCCGTCCGACACCATTCAGTTTGACCGCAGCTGTATCCTTGCATTTGCCACACAGAAAGGGGGAAAAACCTCCCACACCTCTATTTTTGCGAAGTCGCTGGGCATTCCAGCCATAGTTGGAATCCCAAATTTACTGGAGCAGATAAAAACCGGAGATACGGTGATTCTAGATGGACAGCAAGGAACTTTTACGTTGTCACCGACCCCACAAACTACTGAGGTCTATTCCGCAAGAATAAAAAGAGAGGAGGAGAGAAAAGAGCGGTATATGCAGGCATCCAGACAGAATGCACACACCTTGGACGGAAAGCGCATAGTTGCCGCAGCCAATATCGGTTCGGCCGCGGATGCGCAGAATTCACTTGCAATGGGTGCAGAAGGCGCAGGCTTGTTCCGTACAGAACAGATGTATTTGTCCCGCAGTTCTGCCCCGACAGAGGAAGAACAGTTTGCCGTTTATAAGAAGGTAGCAAAAATTTATGGCCACCGGCGCGTGATTGTGCGTACACTGGATATCGGTGGCGATAAAGAAGTAGATTATTTGGGAATTGCCAAGGAAAGCAATCCGTTTCTTGGTTGCCGCGCCATTCGCTACTGTTTAAGGAACGAGCATGTTTTTCTTACACAGTTGCGGGCCATTTTAAGGGCTTCTGTTTATGGCAGCATTGCGGTTATGTTCCCTATGATTTCCGGCCTGCAGGAACTACGGCGGGCAAAGGATATGCTGCAAAAAGCAAAAGAACAGCTGAAGGCATTGCACCTGCCATTTGATGAGTCCATTCCAGTTGGAATTATGGTAGAAGTTCCTGCCGCGGCTATTATGTCGGATATTCTTGCAAAAGAAGTTGACTTTTTCAGTATCGGTACAAACGATTTGGTGCAGTATACATTGGCAGTGGACCGTGGAAACGAGACCATATCCTATTTATATGATTATTTTGACCCGGCAGTTATTCGTCTGATACAGCATACTTCACAGGCTGCGCACACAGCCGGCATTCCACTGGGTATGTGTGGTGCCATGGCGGGAGACCCGCTGGCAGTACCGTTACTAGTGGGGCTGGGACTGAATGAATTGAGTATGCCGGCCGGGTCGCTTCCACAGGTAAAGTATTTGATGGGCCGGCTGTCAGCAGGCAGCTGCCGCCGCTTGACTGAGCAGGTGATGTCCTGCCGCACCGCACAGCAGGTACGACTGGTCCTGCAGGACTATCAGAATAAAAACAAAGAATGATTCTGTTGGTCTTTTATAAAAGAAGAAAAAATAATGAAAAACAGACATCTGGTGTCTTTTAAATGGAGGCTGCTTGCACATGCTGTATACTGTAACCGTTAATCCGGCTTTGGACAAGACCGTGGAAATTCCGAATTTCTCCGTGGGGGAAGTAAACCGCATTCAGACCATGCGTGCTGATGTCGGCGGCAAGGGAATTAATGTTTCCAAATGTATTGCTGTGTTGGGCGGTGATACCACCGCATTGGCATTGCTGGGTGGCAGCGTGGGGAAAGGGATGCTTGCTTTCCTGCAGCAGCAGCCCCATATAGAGCCGCTGTCAATAGAAACTGCCGGACAAACGCGCACAAACCTGAAAATTATCGACTCGGTGCGCGGTGTGAATACCGATATTAACGAACCGGGACCAGCGGTTTCCGGCAGAGAATTTGCGGATTTGCAGAATCTGCTGCTGGAACGTCTGCAGCCGGGGGATATAGTTGTTTTGGCCGGCAGCCTGCCGACAGAGGCGCCCGTTTCCCTTTATCGGGACTGGGCGGTGCGCTGCAAACAGGAAGGCGCGCAGGTTTTTCTGGATGCAGACGGTGAACCACTGAAACTGGGAGTGGAAGCAAAACCAGACCTTATCAAGCCAAACAAAGAAGAACTGGAGGCACTGGTGGGGACACATCTGCTGGGTGAAAAGGATATTCTGCGTGCGGCACGAATGCTGATGAAACATGGTGTCGGCCGTGTTGTGGTTTCACTGGGCAGCGACGGTGCACTGTTCTGTTCATCGGAAAGCACGCTGCGGGCTTCTGCCCTGCAGGTGCCGGTAAAGAGCACAGTTGGCGCCGGCGATTCTATGGTTGCGGCACTGGCCTATGGTTCCATGCAGAGAATGAGCTGGGAAGAACAGGCGAAGCTGTCGGTAGCCTTCAGTGCGGCCAGCGTTATGTGTGACGGCACGCAGGCTCCGGAACTGAAAACAGTCAAGAAATTATATAAAAAAGTTGTCATTACGGAGGTAGCATAATACAATGAAAACAAGAGCAGTGCGTTTGTACGGCGCAAATGATCTTCGTACAGAAGAATTTGACCTTCCAGATATTAAAGACGATGAAATCCTTGTGAAAGTTGTTTCTGACAGCATTTGCATGTCTACTTATAAATGCGCGATTCTGGGAAAGGCACATAAGCGTGTGCCGCAGAATGTGGATACACACCCGACAATTATGGGACATGAATTTGCCGGTGATATTGTCAAGGTCGGCAAAAAACATCAGAATGAATTCCAGCCGGGTATGAAATTCGCACAGCAGCCGGCTTTAAACTATAAAGGCACCATGTGGAGCCCGGGATATTCTTATGAATTTTTTGGCGGCGACTGCACATATTGCATCATTCCGCCGGAGGTGATGGAGCTGGGCTGCCTGATTCCGTATACCGGCCGTGCTTATTATGAAGCTTCTTTGGCGGAGCCGATGTCGTGCTGCATTGGCGCTATGCACGCTTGCTTCCATACAGAAATGGGCAGCTATATACACAGTATGGGAACAAAGGAGAATGGCACCATGGCACTGCTGGCGGCGGCTGGACCAATGGGTATGGGCGCTGTTGATTATGCACTGCACAGTGGCCGCAACCCCCGTTTGTTGGTGGTTGCTGATATCAGCAAAGAACGTCTGGAGCGCGCATCAAGAATGTTTTCTGCGGAGGATGCTGCGAAAATCGGAACGGAAATTCATTTTGTAAATATTGCCGGAGAAGATAATCCAGCGGCTCTGCTGCGGAAGTATGCACCGGATGGATATGACGATGTGTTTGCCTTTGCGCCGGTCACTTCTGTGTGTGAGCTGGCCTCTGCAGTGCTGGGCCGCGATGGCTGCCTTAATTTCTTTGCAGGTCCGACAGATAAAAAGTTTTCGGCAAAACTCAACTACTATGATGTCCACTATAATTCGGCCCATGTTATTGGTACAACCGGCGGAAATATGAGCGATTTAAAGGAATCCCTGCGCCTGTCCTCTGCTGGGCAGACCAATCCTGCCGTGATGGTTACTCATGTTGGAGGTTTGAATGTTGCAGCGGAAACAACATTGAACCTGCCGAAAATCCCGGGTGGAAAAAAGCTGATTTATACGCATTTGAATATGCCGTTGACTGCTATTTCAGATTTCCCGAAGATTGGAGAAAAAGACCCACGCTTTGCCGCACTGGCAGAGATTACCGAGGCACATAATGGTCTTTGGTGCCCAGAAGCGGAAGAATATCTGCTGAAAAATTGCAAACAGGACTGATTCTGAAAAGGGAAAATCTGCAGCAGAGCGAACAATACCATATTTTAATGCCGAATCCGGAGAAAGACTCTTATTTATCCCAGGATTCCCATAAACTATATTTATCGGAAACACATGCATTGATATTGAGAGTGGACTAACTGCCGGACAGAAAATACATTTTCAAAATTATCAAGTTTTCGCCAGTCAGTTCACTGCCGTTAGAAATTCCGAAAGGCACGCGCCTGCTTTCCCTGCAGGAGCGCGCTTTTTTCTGTTTTCGTTTCCTTGAAATACCTTTCCTTTTGAACCGCTCTATGCTATAATCTAAAAGAATGTAGAGATTTTGAATGTAAATATTTAGGAAATTATAGTTCTTAATAACCGCTATGAGGTGAAGATATGCCAAATAATATTCTGTCCAGATTCTTTGGAAATTACAGCAAGCGTGAACTGAAGCGGATTCAGCCGATGTGTGATGCTGTCATCTCCAAGGAAGACAAGTATAAGGCGTTGTCAGACACAGAGCTGCAGGCACAGACTCCCGCCCTAAAAGAACGTTTGGCAGACGGCGAAAGCGTAGAGGACATTCTGCCGGACGCTTTCGCCGTCTGCCGGGAGGCAAGTGCCCGTGTGCTGGGAATGCGTCACTTCCCGGTGCAGGTGCTCGGCGGCATTGTTCTGCATCAGGGCCGTATCGCGGAGATGAAGACCGGCGAAGGCAAAACACTGGTCGCCACGCTGCCGGCTTACCTCAACGGTCTTACAGGCAAGGGCGTGCATATCGTTACGGTCAACGATTATCTGGCCCGCCGCGACAGTGAGTGGATGGGAAAAGTTTACCGTTTCCTGGGCCTTTCCGTTGGTCTGATTACCCACGAAATGGACAGCGCTGCCCGCAAGGAAGCATATAACGCGGATATTACTTACGGCACCAACAACGAATTCGGTTTTGACTATCTGCGTGACAACATGGTCATCTATAAAGAGGATAAGGTACAGCGCGGTCATCATTTTGCCATTGTCGATGAGGTGGACTCCATTCTGGTTGATGAGGCGCGTACTCCGCTGATTATTTCCGGCCCTGGTGAAAAGTCCACGGAAATGTACACAGTTGCCGACCGTTTTGTCCAGACGCTGAAAATGGTTAAAGTTGCGGAACTGAATGATAAAGAAGACAATGACGCGCTGTACACGGACGCGGATTACATTGTAGATGAAAAAGCGAAAACTGCGACGTTAACGCCCTCCGGTGTAAAAAAGACAGAATCCTACTTCCATGTGGACAACCTTACGGACGCGGAAAATATCGGCCTGCAGCACTATGTGAACCAGGCGATTAAGGCCCGCGGCGTTATGACGCGTGATGTAGATTACGTGGTCAAAGATGGGGAAGTCATTATCGTCGATGAATTTACCGGCCGCTTGATGTATGGCCGCCGCTATAATGAGGGACTGCATCAGGCAATCGAGGCAAAAGAAGGCGTGCAGGTCGCCCGTGAGAGCAAGACGCTGGCAACCATTACCTTCCAGAACTATTTCCGTCTATACAGCAAGCTTTCCGGTATGACCGGTACGGCCATGACCGAAGAGGACGAATTCCGCGAAATCTATAAGTTGGACGTTGTCGAAATTCCGACCAACAAGCCGATGATTCGCAAAGACCTGCATGATGTAGTCTATAAAACAGAAAAGGCGAAGTTCAACGCGGTTATTGATGATGTTGAGGAACACCACAAAACCGGCCAGCCGGTTCTGGTGGGCACCATTTCTATTGATAAGAGTGAGCAGCTGTCCAAGCTGCTGAAACAGCGCGGTATTAAGCATGTTGTCCTGAACGCAAAGTACCACGAAAAAGAAGCAGAAATCGTTGCACAGGCCGGCAAAAAAGGCGCCGTCACCATTGCCACCAACATGGCAGGCCGTGGTACCGATATTATGCTGGGCGGCAACAGCGAATATATGGCAAAGAGCGAAATGCGCCGTATGGGCTTCAGCTCTGAGATGGTTGCGCAGTCGACGGCTTATGGGGAAACGGATAACAAAGATATCCTCAATGCCCGTAAAACGTACAGCACATTGGAAGACAAGTATAAAAAGGAAATTAAACCGGAAGCGGACGAAGTGCGCAAGGCGGGCGGCCTTTACATTATCGGCACCGAACGCCACGAATCCCGCCGTATTGACAACCAGCTGCGCGGTCGTTCCGGCCGTCAGGGCGACCCCGGTATGTCCCGGTTCTATATTTCTCTGGAAGACGACTTGATGCGTCTGTTCGGCGGCGAACGTGTATCCGCTATGATGGAAACACTGAAGGTCGACGAAGATACACCGATTGAAAACAAGATGCTGACCAAGACCATTGAAAATGCACAGCGCAGGATTGAGGGCCGCAACTTTGCTATTCGTAAAGACGTGCTGAAGTATGACGATGTCAACTCCCGCCAGCGCGAAGTTATTTATAAACAGCGTGACCAGGTACTGGATGGCGCCGACGTGCATGAGCAGATCATGGGTATGGTCAAGCAGGCAATCGAAAATCAGGTGAAGGTTTTCCTGCCGATGGATGAAACCAATATTGATAACCCGCGGCACGACTGGAATATGGATGGCCTGCGTGACCGCTATATGGGATGGCTGCTGAAACAGGGCGACCTTTCCTACACGGAAGACGAGCTGAAAACGCTGAAGCCGGAAGATGTGACCGGAACTCTGTACGAAAAGGCAGAAGAAATCTGCAGCGTGCGTGAGGAGAAATTCGGCAAGGACGTTTGCCGCGAACTGGAACGTGTGGTTCTGCTGAAAAACGTTGATACAGAGTGGATGGACCATATCGACTCTATGGAAGAACTGCAGCGCGGCATTCGTCTGCGTGCATACGGCCAGAAAGACCCGGTCGTAGAGTATCGCATGGAAAGCTATGATATGTTTGATGCGATGATTGATGCCATTCGGGAAAATACTGCCCGTATGCTGCTGACCGTTCGCCTGCAGACAGCGGAAGAACCGCAGCGGGAACAGGTCATGGACCCGACTGCTGCCTCCGGCGCAGAGGGAACAACGGACGACCATACGGCACCGGAAAAGCACAAAGGCCATAAAATCGGCCGCAACGAGCTGTGCCCGTGCGGCAGCGGCCTGAAGTGGAAGAAGTGCACCTGTGCAAAGTATCATCCGCAAGACGGCAGCCAGCCGTATGTAGAGTAAAAGAATAAAGAAAATCCGCAGACACGCTGCCTGTGGATTTTTTTATTAGGGTAAAAAAGGAAGGACTGCACCAGTCAGGGCAAAGAAAAACATTGCGGAACTGTATCACGTGCTGCAGTCCAGCTGTGGACGAGGACACGCGAATCTGGGCCTGAGTATGGCATTCCACATTTCTATGCGGATAACCATTTGATACGAGAATTGTCCTAACCATTTTCGATTCTTTCCCTAAAACACGTCGGCGAAAGCCAGCACTATCATTTGCTGGTACAAAAAGCTGCCCGCCGAAAGGAATCCCTTTCAGTGGGCAGCTTTGTTTATACGAAATAAAGCGATTTAGAGAGCGGACATTAGGCCTTGCCGTTGCAGCCCATAACATCCGTAATCTTGTGAGAAACCATGTCCTTGACTGCTTCACGTGCAGGTCCAAGGTACTGGCGCGGGTCGAAGTAATCCGGATGGTCATGGAAGCACTTGCGGATGGTAGCAGTCATAGCCAGACGAATGTCGGAGTCGACGTTAATCTTGCAGACAGCCATCTTTGCGGCTTTGCGCAGCTCGCTTTCAGGAATGCCGATTGCATTTGGCATATTGCCGCCGTAAGTGTTAACAACCTTTACAAATTCCTGCGGGACACTGGAAGCACCGTGCAGGACAATTGGGAAGCCGGGCAGACGCTTGGAAACTTCCTCCAGAATGTCAAGACGCAGCTTCGGGTTCTGGCCAGGTTTAAACTTGTAGGCCCCGTGGCTGGTGCCAATGGCAATAGCGAGGCTGTCCACGCCGGTACGCTTTACAAAATCCTGCACCTGGTCGGGGTCTGTGTACATGGCCTTGTCCGCTTCAACGGAAACGTCATCTTCCACACCGCCCAGGGTGCCCAGTTCCGCTTCTACGGTAACATTGTACTTATGTGCGTACTCCACGACTTTTGCAGATTCAGCAACATTTTCTTCATAAGGCTTGGAAGAGCCGTCAAACATAACGGAAGTGAAGCCGTCATCAATGCAGGCTTTGCACATTTCGTAGGACGGACCGTGGTCCAGATGCAGCACAATCGGGATTTCCGGATGCTCTGCCACAGCAGCCTCTACCAGCTTAACCAGATAGGTAGGGTTGGCGTAGGCGCGGGCGCCCTTGGAAACCTGCAGAATGACGGGCGCGTTCAGCTCGCCGGCTGCTTCGGTGATGCCCTGGATAATCTCCATATTGTTTACGTTGAAAGCACCGATTGCGTAACCGCCGTCGTATGCTTTTTTAAACATTCCCCTGGTGTTTACTAATGCCATGGGTCTCACACTCCTGTTAACTTTTATTTTGGCAAATCTTATTATACAACAAACCAAATAAAAAAGAAACATTAAGAAGGACAAACTTCCAGCTAGACGGCTTACTTGTGCGAAACAGTTCGGCCCGCCTGCTGCCGAACCCAACAAAAGATATACTGCTGGGCAAGACCGGCCGCCGGTCCGAAAGATGATGGCGCCACACCGGGAAACCATTGTGCCATGGCTCGCTTAATCCAAACATCTTTTGGAAAAGCTTCCATACGGTGCAGGCCGTACAGCAGGGTGCAGTCGGCCACTTTTGGCCCGACACCAATAATTGTCATCAACTGACGCCGTGCTTCTTCCAGCGGTGCGGTGCGCAGCGCTTCCAGATTCACCGTACCGCTGGCAACTTTTTCGGCGGCGTCCAACAGATACCGTGCCCGGAAGCCGCATCGCAGCGGCGCAAGGTCTTGCTCCGTTTGGCCCGCGAGTGTTTCGGCGGAAGGAAACGGGTGCAGGCTTTTCTGCTGACGCAGGCCGGACATAATTGGGGGCAGGGATTCTTCCTGGCCGCCGCACAGCCGGTTGATAATTCCCTGAATGCGGGGGATATTATTGTTTTGTGAGAGAATGAAGGAACATAGTGCTTCCCACGGGTCCTGCCGCAGAATATGGATACCCATACCAAGCTGAGCAGCTTCCCGCAGGGTGGGATACAGGACGGCAAGCTGCCGCTGCAGTGTGTCATAGTCGGTGCCCAAGTCAAAATAGCTGCACCAAAAAGGGTCTGCTTTTAACAGCGGCAGGTCTTTTTGGGAGACGGTCAGGAAGCGTCCGCCCGCTGTGCCCGAAAACACACCCGGTGCGGTTTCCTGCCAGCGGAAGCACTGCCCGCACAGCAGTGTTTTGCGAAGATTCAACATTTTTTCTCCTTTGCATGAAATAGTAAAAGGAATCAACTAAATGTATAAAGAGCATAATTATGTAAATTTAAGGCGGACTTTCACCAATTTGCAGAAAGCCGATTCTTCCTGCACAGTATATCACGAAAATACGGAAAGTTGAAGAATTCATGTAATTTCGTTTACATAATATAGTTTTTACCAGAGGTGAATAACCTTTCCACCGGCTTTTTGTACTGACTTATCCACAGTTTCAACTGAGTTTTCCACATTCTCCACCAAGTTTTCAACTTAAATTATGTAAACCTGTGGAAATACAGTTTGTATAACGGGGGGCTTCAGCGGGAAAAAAGCAGAAAGTGGGTTCCAATTTTTGGTGCCCAACGCTTTTTCGACAGAGTATCCTTTTGCGCCGAAAATAGGGACGCCGCGGATTCTGCGGAATGGCTGCCGAGTATGGCGAAACCATGAACTTTCCAACATTTTTTTGGAAAGCGCGTGCAGGAGTAGTACCCTTGTGGTATAATCAAATATTATGGGAAATGTATATGGAGGAACCAGAATGAAACCGAATCGCTTGGAGCAGGACGGCCGCGTGCGCGGCGATGATGTGATAGCAGGCCGCAACGCTGTTGCGGAGGCATTGAAAAGCGGACGCCCGCTGGAGGCGCTGTACCTTGCCCGCGGTGTGCACGGCGGAAGCCTTGGCACCTTGACGGCAAAAGCCCGGGAAGCTGGCATACCGGTAAAGGAAGCCGATGCCCGCAAGTTGGACGCTATGTGCGGTGGGGCTGCCCATCAGGGTGTCGTTGCGGTTGCATCGGTTAAGCCCTATGCAACGCTGGACGACGTGTTTGCTCTGGCAGAATCCCGCGGAGAGCCGCCGTTCCTTATTGTGGCAGACGGTCTGGAAGACCCGCATAATCTGGGCGCAGTGCTGCGGGTGGCAGAGTGCGCGGGCGCGCATGGTGTGATTATCCCCAAGCGGCGCAGCGTTGGGCTGACCTATGCGGTCGGTAAGGCCAGCGCCGGTGCAGTGGAATATGTGCCGGTCGTGCGGGTAAATAGCCTGCCAACTGTGCTGGAGGAGCTGAAAAAGCGCGGGGTGTGGCTGTATGCCGCCGATATGGACGGCGAGCCGTGGTGCACCGTGGATTACGCCGGACCGTGTGCCATGGTCATCGGCAGTGAGGGCTTTGGTGTCAGCCGCCTGGTAAAAGAAAAGTGTGACTTTGTCATTTCCCTGCCCATGAAAGGAAAAATCAATTCCCTGAATGCTTCTGTCGCTTGTGGAATCGTATGTTATGAAGTTCTGCGGCAGCGCGCGGGGATCCACTCTAAACGCTAAGTAGAAAGTGGGGAGTAAGATGGAGAACCAGGACAAAAATCATATAGCAGATACACCGGAGAATTCCCTTCAAAAACCGGAAGAACCAATGGCAGATGCCATGGCTTTTTCTTCTACTGCCAAAAAAGAACGCCGCGAAGAGGCGGAGCAAAAGCTGGAAGAGCAAAGACGCCGGGAAGAGGAAGAAAAGCGGCGTCAGGAAGAAGAGAAGTGCCGCAAAGCACTGCAGGAAAAGCAAGAACGGGAAGCCCGCGAGAAAAAAGCGCAGGAAGAGCGGAAACAGCGCGAAGAGCAGGAAAAACATCGGCAGGAACTGCAGGAAAAACAGGATCATGAAGCCCGTGAAAAAGCAGAGCGGGAGGAGAAGGAGCGCCAAGAGGCACTGCAGAAAAAGCAGCAGCAGGAAGAAGAAGAGCGTGCCCGGGAGCGGGAACAGGCAGAAGAAGAACGCGAACAGAAAAAAGAACAGGAAGAGCGTGTCCGTCAGGAAGCCAAAGAATCGGCTGCTACAGAAAAGCAAAAGAAGCACGAAGAGAAAAAGAACCGCCGAAAAAAGAAAAAAGAAGAGATGAGCCTTAGGAAGCAGGACAAACTTCGCCGCCGGAACAAAAAAGAAACGGCGGAGGAGGAAGACCCTTATTATGGCCTGAAACTCAAGTCCCGCGAGGAATACCAGAAAGAGTATGAGGAAACCCTCTCCTTTAAACCCATTCGTCCGGAAGAGGATAGCGAAAAGACAGGCACCTTTACTTACCTGTTTGATAAGGACGATACCGGTATTGACCCGGCCATGAGGGAAAAACTGAAGAACCTGCATGAAAAGCGCCGCCGCCGTGTCAATGAAGTGGTCAAAGAAACCGGCACCAATGACGTGGCCAAAGAAGATATTTATTCCATTACAACGGCCATCAGCTTAGATGATATCCGCAAAGAGGCGGCAAAAAAGGGCGTGGACATCAGCCAGCAGCCAATTCCGCTGGAAGAGCCGCAGAAACCGCGGGAACGTCCCCGGAAAGAAGAAGACAAGCCGTCCATACAGGACCCGCAGGAACGGCCACTGCCTATGCAGGCGGTACAGAATCCGCAGATAGATGCACATTTGCCGGAAGGTGAAAAGACAACGTACCGGCCCACTGGTACGCCGGTACATATTGTACCGCTGAATGACCTGACAACGCCTGTTTTTAATGAGTCCCGCGCTTATCCGCGTGTCAGCCGCAGCGCACCCAAAGAGGAGAAGATGCCCCGCAAAGAGGAACGGGCTTCCCGCCCAGTGATTGCGGCGCCGGCAGCGGAGAAACAGGAAGAAACAGCGATACCGGTTAGCAGGCCGGTTGTTCCGGCGAAGGTGCCGGACCGCTTTGCAGACGCGGCTGTCCCGATAGACAAAACAGATGTGAAGGAAAAGCCGCTGAAGAAAAAGGCGTCTGGCCGTCCGATTGTACAGCTGACAGAAAAAAGCGCACCGGCCGATCAGCCGCAGGAGCCGGTTAAAGAAGCGGAGCTGCCCAAAAAGAAGTCATCCAGCCGTACACCTGTACAGCCGGACAAAAAGATACAGGAACCGCAGCACCGAACACCACCCGTGGAAAAGCCCGCAGCGAGAAAACCGCAGCCGCTGCATATTGCGGGAAGGCCGGAAGAACTGGACGACTACAATGCGCCGGAAGACGCAGCAGCTATTTTCCACCAGCTTGGCGGGGCTCTGCGGGAGCTGGCGCTTCGGCTTTCCATTACCGGAATCTGCAGTGTGCTGGAACTGATTTTCGGTGTGATGGGTGAATTTGGTATTCTGGGTACTTCGGCACTTGGAACAACCGTTTACCTATTAAGTAGCCTTGTGTTCCTTGCAGTGGCGGTCGCTTTTTGCGGTGTCACCGTGTTTGGCGGACTGAAAGCACTGGTCCGACTGCGGGCCAACGCGGACAGCGGTGTGGCAGTTGCCAGTATCGTCGGTTTGATACAGGGCGTGTATTCTTTATTTGCGCAAAACGCCTTTGGCAAGGGTCAGCTGTACCTGTATACAGTGGTTGTCTGTGCAGCGCTGTTCCTCAATACGCTTGGGAAACTGCTGATGGTACGCCGCGTGAATAAGAATTTCCATTATATCACGTCACCGGGTAAAAAATATGCGGTGGAAAAGTTTGATGACCACAACACGGCCCTGCAGATGGCAGAAGGTGTTACCATAGATACACCGGAAATTGCCTGCCAGCGGGAAACCGGATTCCTGAAAAACTTCCTCCGCCTGTCTTACAGCGATGATCCCAGTGACCGCAGCAGCCAGTTCCTTGCGCCGGTTTTGTTCTGTGCCAGCCTGATACTGTTCCTGCTGATGCTGCTGTTCATTCAGCCGGGGGACGTGGGCAGCGCGCTGACCGCTTTTGCGGCGGCAACCTGTGCAAGCATTCCGCTGATGAATATGCTTTCAGTTAACCTTCCGCTGTCGCGTGTCAGCCATGTGGCGACACAGTGCGGCGGCATGATTATCGGCTTCCCGGCTGTGCAGTATTTTTCGGGTGCCAATGCAGTGCTGGTAGACGCAAAGGACTTATTCCCGCGCGGAAGCATTGTTTTGAACGGCATTAAAACGTTCCGCGGCCAGCAGATGGATTCTGCTATTATCGATGCGGCGGCCCTGCTGCAGGCAGCGGGCGGCCCGCTGAGCAGTCTGTTCAGTCAAATTACCCGCAGCCAGATGGCGGGTGCGCCCAAAGTGGAAAATATCCAGTATGAGGACGGCCTTGGCATTTCCGGCTGGGTTGGCGGGCGCCGTGTGCTGATTGGCAGCCGGAAGCTGCTGTCCCACCACAATGTGACGCCGTCCAGTGAAGAACTGGAAAAGAAATACATGAAGGGCGGCCGTCAGGTTGTTTACCTTTCAGTCAGCGGTGAGCTGTCTGCTATGTTTATCATCACTTATAAAGCGGACCGTCACCGTTCACAGGAACTGCAGCGCATGGAAGATAATGGCATTTCCCTGATTGTGCGCAGCAATGACCCCAATGTGACGGCACCGTTTCTGGCGGCTCTGTTTGGGCTGGATACGCATACGGTACGTGTCCTGCCGGACCGGTTGGGACAGGTATATGAGTCCATGGAAAAGCAGCCGAAGAAGGAAGCAAATGCGCTGATTGCGACCAGAGGGCGCACCACAACGATGATGCGTCTGGTAACAGCCTGTGTGCGGCAGCGGTCGAACATCTCGCTTGCCGTGGTTTTGCAGAACGTCAGTGCAGTGCTGGGCTTTGTTCTGGTAGCCTTCCTGTGCTGGCAGAAAGGTATGCAGCAGGTCAGTACCTTGGGCATATTTATTTATGAAGCGTTCTGGTGTTTGGCTATTTGGCTGGTACCAAAATTGCGGAAACCGTAACCAATCGAATATAGGAAAGCTGATGGCCCCGTGTGGGTCACCGGCTTTTTTTATGGTTAGCAGCGGCCTGCTTTTGCCCACGAAAGACGCTGCACACGGAATGCATTTTGATATTTTGCACAAAAAGGATTATATACATATGTATTAGTTATCAAATGTTGCTGAATCTCTTGCCTTGTGTGGTAATATGATATATAATTATGGAAATATGATAATAGATATTTATTAAAAACAACTACCCGTGAAGGGAGAAAGAGCAATGAAATCGTATTCTGCAAAAAACATTTTAAATATTGCGCTGGCAGGCCATTCCGGCGCCGGCAAGACCAGTATTGCGGAAGCTATGCTGAAGCTTTCCGGCGCGACTGACCGCCTCGGCAAAGTGGACAGCGGCAATACCGTATGTGATTACGACCCGGAGGAGGCTCGCCGCGGGGTAAGCATTTCCGCCGCAGTGGCACCGCTGGAGTGGAAGGGATATAAAATAAATCTGCTGGACGCTCCCGGGCTGTTCGACTTTGCCGGTGCAGCTGCCGAAGCGGTGCGTGCGGCGGACAGTGTGCTCATTGCCGTCAGTGGACGTGACGGCGTGTGTGTCGGCACAAAAAAGGCCGTTGCCGCGGCAGACAGCCGCGGGCTGGCCAAAGCTTTCTTTGTCAATGGACTGTGCGATGAGAGCGCTCGCTTTTACCATGTGTTTGAGGATTTGAAAGCGAGCTTCGGTCCGGCGGTTTGCCCGGTTGTCGTGCCGTACATACAGGACGGGCAGGCAAATATTTATATTAATTTACTGGAATACAAGGCCTATGATTACTCCAACGGCGCACCGGTCGAGGTGAAAATGCCGGATATGGGGGACCACCGTTTGCAGGGACTACGCACGGCCATCTGTGAGGCTGTTGCTGAAACAAGTGACGAGATGTTCGAAAAGTATTTTTCTGGACAAGAATTTACACCGGAGGAAGTCATTGTCGGCGTGTCCCACGGCGTAAAGGCCGGCACCATTATGCCGGTATTTTGCGGCGATGCACTGTTGATGCGCGGCATGGAACAGTTCCTGGATGGGATTGTCTGGCTGCTGCCCAGCGCGGCGGAAAAAGCCGCTGAAATCGGCACGGATGTCAACGACGACCCGGTGGAATTGCAGGTAAATGAAGAAGCGGCAACGGCGGCAATTTGTTTTAAGACGATTGCGGACCCCTTTGTCGGCAAGGTCAGTTTCCTCAAGTGCGTTTCCGGAAAAGTGGAACAGGACGGCATCCTTATCAATATGCGTACAGGTGGAAGTGAGCATATCGGCAAGGTGGTGCTGATGCGCGGCAAAAAGCAGGAAGATATGCGTGTGATTCCCGCCGGCGATATCGGTGCAGTGCTGAAGCTGTCCGGAACTGCTACAGGGGATACCCTGTGTGCGCCTGCCCGCAAGGTGACGCTGGACGGCGTGGACTATCCCAACGCGCCGCTGCGCATGGCTATTCTGCCAAAGCAGAAGGGCGAGGAAGATAAAATTGCGCAGGCTATTTTCCGCCTGATGGAAGAGGACCCGACCATTGGGTATGAAAATAATGTGGAAACACATGAAATGGTTATTTCCGGTCTGGGTGAACAGCATCTAGACGTTGTGCTTTCCAAACTGCAGAATCGCTACGGCGTAGAGGCGGTTCTAAAAACACCGCGTGTGCCCTACCGCGAAACAATCCGCAAGACTGTAAAGGTACAGGGACGCCACAAAAAGCAGACCGGCGGCCACGGGCAGTTCGGTGATGTATGGATTGCGTTTAGCCCCTGCGACAGCAAAGATATGGTCTTTGACGAGCACGTTGTCGGCGGCAGCGTGCCGAAGGGGTATTTCCCCGCCGTAGAAAAAGGGCTGCGGGAGTGCATTTCCAGCGGGCCGCTGGCCGGATACCCGGTGGTGGGACTGCACGCGACCCTGTATGACGGCTCCTATCATCCGGTGGACAGTTCTGAAATGGCCTTTAAGACAGCGGCCAGCTTAGCCTATAAAGCCGGTATGCCGCAGGCGGACCCGGTTCTGCTGGAGCCAATCGGTACGCTGAAAGCAACCGTTCCGGATGGCAATATGGGCGATGTAATGGGTGCTGTCAACAAGCGCCGCGGCCGTGTGCAGGGCATGGAACCGGCACAGACCGGCTACCAAACGATTGAAGCAGAAGTGCCGGTATCAGAAATGGCGGACTTTTCTACCTTCCTGCGTCAGGTGACTCAGGGCCAGGGCACTTATACTTTTGCTTTCGCAAGGTATGAACAGTGCCCGCCGCAGATTGCGGAAAAAGTGATTGCGGCCGCCAGACAAGACGGCTGATACAAACGGATACAAACAAAAAGGCAGGCCCTGTTTAGCAGGCCCTGCCTTTTTGTTTGTGTAATCATGATTCATGAAAGTATTTTATAACAGCTGTAAAATGTATTTTTGCAGACTGTTTTCGCTTCCATTTGATACATTACTAAAATAGTATATAAATTCTCAGTGCTTTTATTTGGGATTTTTTACTTGACAGACGCTCCACTTTTACATACAATATAGACAATTCATATAATAATTGTATAGATTAGCGAAACGAAGAAGGCCAGATAGCATGATTCAGTTTGTAAATGTCAGCAAGGAATTTTCAAGCAGCACCGAAAATGTTAATGCACTGCGCGGAGTGAACCTTACCATCGAAAAGGGCGACATTTTCGGTGTTATCGGTTTCAGCGGCGCGGGAAAATCCACCTTGCTGCGTATGGTAAACGCACTGGAAACACCAACTGCCGGTCAGGTATTGGTGCAGGGAAAAGACTTGGAAAAGATTCCCCCTGCCGAACTGCGCAAGGAACGCAAGAAGATTGCCATGGTGTTTCAGCAGTTCAATTTGCTGGATTCCCGCACGGTCTTTGACAACGTCGCCATGCCGCTGAAATTAAACCATATATCCAAAGTACAAATCGCCGACCGGGTGGAGAAGCTGCTCACATTCGTTGAACTTTCTGATAAGTGGGATGCCTACCCCGCAAAGCTTTCCGGAGGGCAGAAACAGCGTGTCGGCATTGCCCGCGCACTGGCGACACAGCCGTCCATCCTGTTATGTGACGAACCCACCAGCGCGCTCGACCCCAAAACGACCGATTCCATTTTACAACTGCTGCAAAAGGTCAACCGGGAGCTGGGCGTTACTATCCTGATTATTACGCATCAAATCAACGTTATTCAAAAAATTTGCAACCGTGTTGCTGTTATGGAAAGCGGCCGTGTTGTTGAGCAGGGGACGGTTTTGGATGTTTTTAGCCACCCGAAAGAATCCATTACCAAAGATTTCGTTTCCACGGTCATTGATGACCACATACCGGAAAGTATTAAAAAATCCATTGCCACCGAGACACGGAACAGCACCATTATGCGACTGCACTTTCTTGGCAGCAATTCCCGTGAAGCACTGATTTCCGCCATCAATAAAAAATTTGATGTGGAAACCAACATTCTGTTTGCTTCTGTACATGAACTGCAAGGAACCGTGCTTGGCACACTGGTGCTTCAGCTGGTTGGCCCGCGGGAAGAAATTGCGGCAGCGGAAACGTATATCCAAAAATCGGATGTTGACTTTGAGGAGGTAGCCGTATGATTGACCTTGACATACCAAATGAAAAAATTCTGCTGGCGGCACAGCAGACTATTTATATGGTCGGCATTGCTTTAATTATCGGCACCATTCTTGGCGCCGCCATGGCAGTTATCCTTGTGCTGACTCGAAAAGGCGGCATCCGCCCAAACAAAATCGTGTACGGCATTCTGAATGCTGTCATTAACGTGGTGCGCAGTATTCCGTTTATTATCTTAATGGTTTTTATTATGCCGCTGACGAAGGCTATTGTTGGCACACGTATCGGTACAACAGCCGCCATTGTTCCATTGGTCATGTTCATTGCTCCGTACCTTGCGCGTTTGCTGGAAAGTTCCTTACTGGAAGTAAACCGTGGCATTGTAGAAGCGGCGCAGTCTATGGGTGCCACCACATTTCAAATCATCTGGCATTTCCTGTTGCCGGAATCCAGCGGTTCGCTTATCCTTGCATTGACTAACGGCGCCATTGGCCTTTTGGGTGCCACCGCAATGGCGGGTGCTATCGGTGCAGGCGGTGTTGGTGACTTGGCGCTAACCTACGGCTATGAGCGTATGAATTTCCCGCTGATGCTGTTCACTATCATTGTGCTCATTGTTTTTGTGCAGCTGATTCAAGTGCTGGGAAACTTTCTTTCCCGCAGGCTGCGGCATAAATAAACAGCAAAACAGGAAGCAACAAGACAGAGAGAACCTGCAAGGAAGGTTCTCAAGACTTTTTACAACGCAAAGTCATGATATAAAAATGCACATTTTCAAAACACAGAAGAAATTTGAGAGGAGAGGTATTTCATTATGAAAAAGGATTTTATCATCCGTAAAATTACCGCACTCGGACTTGCTGCATTGTTTGCGTCCGTTTCCCTTACCGGCTGCGGTGAAACTGCCTTCTCGTCGTCCGGAAGCACTGCTTCTACCGCGCAGGCAAAAAAGGAATTAAAATTCAGTAAATCGCAGGGGCCGTACAGCGAACTTTTCCAAAAAGGAGTTCAGCCCATTCTGGAGAAAAAAGGATACAAAATTAACGCCGTCGATATGTCTGACCTTTCGCAGGCCGATTCTGCTCTAAATGACGGCGAGGTTGACTTTAATGTAGAACAGCATGTAACCTATATGAACAATTTTAACAAAACGCAAAACGGACATCTTGCGGCGGTCACACCGATTCCAACGGTTCCGGCCGGTATCTATTCCGGTTCCAAAACTGCGCTGAAACAGCTTACCGATGGATCCAAGATTGCTGTTCCAAATGACGCTGCCAACACCGCACGCGCCTATGTGCTGCTGCAGAAAGCTGGATGGATTAAACTGAAAGCCGGTATAGAACCTACCAAGGCCACACAGGAGGATATTGCAGAAAACCCGTACCACATCCAGTTTGTAGAAATGAAATCCCTAAATATTCCATCTGTGCGCTCCGATTTTGATTTCATTGTTATTACCGGCTCTATCGTATACAATGCAAAAATTGACCCCTCCACCGCACTGCTTGAGGAGGACATTCTGCCCGACCTGATGCTGCATCTGGTTGTAAAAGATTCCGATGAAAACAGCCAGTGGGCAAAGGATATTGCCGCCGCTTACCAGTCTGATGAATTTAAGACCTACCTCGACAAAAACAACAACGGTCTGTGGACGGTACCTGATTACAGCAAGAAATAAAGCACGCTTCTAACACACTTTTCCATATTATTCTCAAAACGAAGCGACAACCGCAATACTCGAAAACTGCGGCTGCCGCTTCGTTTTGTTGTCTTTATGGGAGCTTGTACTACTTTGGCGGTTTCGTTCGCCGCCATGTTTGGAACGTTGGAGCAAAATCCACCATAAGCAAAAATTTTTAAATTTTCGCTGTCATGAGTTTCTGTGTAACTTTCGCCGCTTTCTGCAAATCTTTCGTGGTTGTGTATTCATCGCAGGAATGGCAGCGATACATGGCACTGGAAATGACCAGCCCCGAAATGCCGTGCCGCGCAAACTGGTTTGCGTCACTGCCGCCAAAGGTACGAAATAGATTTAGCTCCACGCCGGATGCGCGGCAGGCAGCGGCATAGCGCTGCACAACCGGATGACTCTTGGAAATTTCATAGGCATAGCAGCCAAAGCGGCTGCTGACACGGCAGGACGCGCCGAATGATTTTGCAGCATTCTGAAACACGGTAATCACATTTTGCAGAACCCGCTCGGCAGTTTGGTGGGAGTAGGAGCGCAGTTCTCCGCTGACTACGCATTTATCCGGTACAATGTTGGTTGCTGTTCCGCCTTGAATGGTGCCGATATTCAGCGTTGTTTCTTCATCCGATTTTCCCATTTTCAACTTGCTGACTGCCAAGGCCGCCGCCGCAACCGCATGAATACCCTCCTGCGGGGCAAATCCGGCATGCGCGGCCTTGCCGGTCAGCTCAAACGTAAAGGAGCAGATGGTGGGTGCGGCATAAGCTGCGCCACCCACCGCGCCGCTGAGGTCAAGCACATAGGCTTCCTTTGCGTGGACCTTGCTGTAATCGAATACTTCACTGCCGCAGTCATAGGGTTCTTCCGCAATCGTGAATAGAATCTCCAGTGGGCGATGGGGAAGAGAGTCCTCTTTGATGGATTCTAGTGCCTCCAGAATGATGGAAAGCCCGCTGACATCATCCGCACCAAGCACGGTAGTGCCATCGCTGGTGATGGTGCCATCCGGGTGAACCGTTGCTTTTTTCCCAAGTGCTGGTGCCACAGTATCCATATGCGCAGCAAACAAAAGCGGCTCACCCTCCTGCGTGCCGGGCAGGGTTGCCAGCAGGTTGCCGGCGGTGCCATTTGTCTTTTTGGCGGCATCATCCTCCACAACGGTCAGCCCCAATTCTTGTAGGCGTTTTGTCAGGAAGTCCGTCATGGCGCGTTCCCCAAAAGACGGGCTGTCAATTTTCGTCAAGCTGCAAAAGGCTTCTGTAATTCTTTTTTGGCATATCATTGTGTACCACTCCTGACAATCTAAATTATAAGCAAAATGGTAATATATAAATTTATATATGATTGTATATACTTGCAGGAAATTTGTCAAGTAAGTGCAGAAAACTTTTTATGCCATACGGTAAAGCTGACAAAACTGTACACGCGAACATGGCATTTGATATTTCACGGTGATTTCGTGACAGCATAGAAAACACCCCCAAAGTAGTTACAGCATACCATACTGTTTCACTTTGGGGGTGCAGTTCAAAACGGGCTTTTGTATGTGCATCATTTAAAGAGAGGAGTCATGCGGAGAGGGCGGCCCTTCTTCTTTTACGGCCAAACCCTTTTTTTTGCTGTCACGCAGCGGAGATGAGGTATCCACCAGAATGATGTCCTGCCCAATCAGCCGAATGTCCGACCACGGCACAATTTTGTCGTCTTCCCGGCCGAACAAACCGAAAAAGCGCAGCCTGCCGTAAATGACCAGCGCCAGCACCGAGGCCGTGTCGGTGTCAATTTCCACATCCCCAACATTTCCCAGACGGGTTCCGTCACGTACATTGATTACTTCCTTGCGGTGCAGGTCATATACTCTGCTGTGCAACGCAAATCACCTCTTATCAATGCCTATGCAAAAGGGATATGGAAAATGCCGGGAAGGTCATTCCCTTGTCCGGCTTACTGTTACACAGTGGCGGCCAAGCTGATTGTAGCGTTCTTCGGTCAGCTGCCGTGTCAGGCGGGTGGGACCGGCGGTGTTTTCCGGGTCCTCCAGCCAGCAGCAGGTTTGGTCATAGCCGACCAGAACCATGCAGTCGGTGTTCCTTGGCCAGCAGCAGGTGCCACCCTCCGGTGTATTCCATTTGAGCGGGACAGAGGGCTTGTCCATATTGACCGTTGCCCACAAAAGCACCGGTTCACCATTCGCAACATATTTTTGCAGAAGACTGTCCAGTGAGGCACCGGTTGCGTCCTTTGCCCGCAGCTGCGGCGGCAGCAGCTGGGATAGCGACGCGGCGACAGGATCGGCAAAACAGCCGGCACTGCCTTTTTTGCGCGGGTTACCGGCAAAGGCCGTATTGGGGTTTGGACCGAGCAGACCACCGCTTTTTGCCTGTTGCAGCGGTGCCTTTTGCAGAGAAGACACGACGCTGTCCAAACTAGCCGGAATGCCCCAGTAGTGCAGCAGCATCAGCTCACTGACAGATTCACTGCCGCACGGCAGCAGGTTCGTGGCGCTGCAGTAGGGAAGCTGCAGCTGCAGTGAAACAGGCGGCGTTCCGGGGCGGCTTCCCTTTTCACTGCCGGTTCGGGGCATTGCGCTGGCATGGAAAAATCCCAGTGTGCCGAAACCGACGGTACTTACCAGAAGAAGGCTTAAGCATTTGCGGCGCAGACGCGCGGCACGTTCCTTCGGGGAATTGCGGCGGCCATAGTGCAGCATTTGTTTTTGCTGTATCCATTTTTTTCTCAGCAGAATCCAGACGTTTCGCATTTTGTCCATCAACTCCTGCCTGCTATTTTACAGGATTTTTTGGATAAAAAGCATCGCTTTTTGTCAGAGCAGCAAAAGGGCCGGTCCTTTTTCAAAATTGGCCCCATATGCGGTTTATCTGGAGGAGGGATAGAGCGTACCGGCGTTTTTCCCGGAAGAGGAAGGGCTGCTGTCCATAGAAGATTTCTGCGGCTATCCACTCTGCTGGGTGCTGCCGGACTACCCATTCTGCGGGGCAGTTCTCTGTTGTACTGCTGGCAGCGGATTTTCGAATTGCCTGTGTGATGCAGCTCTGCCCGATGTTCCAGAGATCCAAGAAAAAGGACAGTGCAAGGATGCCCAAAAGAACCCAGAACGCGGGCCCGGCCCGCCATATTTTTGCTTTTTCCTGCAATCATCATTTCTTCATGCGGGTTCCCAAAAAACGGAGATTCACGATTCAATCATGAGCACAGCGGGCAGGAAAGACCATTTGCTGGTTTTTATCGTAAAGAAACTGCCTGACCATTAACGGGACATCAGGAGAATTTACAGGTCCCTTTTCACCTTTTGTAGGGCGGCTTTTTCCAGCCGAGAAACCTGTGCCTGGCTGATGCCGATTTCCTTTGCAACTTCCATTTGTGTTTTTCCGTGAAAGAAACGCATGGACAGAATGTTTTTTTCTCGGTCCGAAAGATCATGAATAGCCTGTTTCAGGATAATTTCATCAATCCAATTATTGTCATCGTTGTTATCGCCCACCTGGTCCATGACATAAATGGTATCCCCGCCATCCGAAAAAACCGGTTCATATAAGGAAATAGGGTCCACAACGGATTCCAGTGCCAGCACAATATCCTCCCGCTTTATATCCAAAATGGCGGCCAGCTCGTCCGTGGTTGGTTCCCGGTCGTGCTTGGTGAGGAACGCTTCTTTCGCCTTCATGGCTTTGTAGGCAGTGTCGCGCAGGGAGCGCGAAACACGGATGGAGTTGTTGTCCCGCAGATATCGCCGGATTTCACCGATAATCATAGGAACCCCGTAGGTTGAAAAGCGGACACCCTGGCTGGTATCGAAGTGGTCAATAGCTTTCATCAGGCCAATACAGCCGACCTGAAACAGGTCGTCCAGGTTTTCACCTCGGTTGGTGAAACGCTGGATAACGCTTAGCACCAGACGAAGGTTGCCGCGAATCAGCTTATCACGGGCGCTTTTGTCACCAGCGTGCATTTTTTTAAGCAAATCCATTTTTTCGGCCTCTGTCAGTACCTTGAGGTCCGCGGTGTTGACACCGCAGATTTCCACTTTATTGTTCTGCATCTTACCGCTCCCTTCCAGTTGCAGTATTGCCTGTACGGGGCGGCAGTATGCGGGAAAGGCCGATTGACCCCAAAAAGTGGATATGATATACTATAAAAGTTTGAAAGAATACGGAGAAAACCGCGGAAAAGACGCAGCAGGAGGCGGAATCTGCGGAAAATTTTAAAGGGGTAAACGTGAAATTTATCATACCGGACTATGTACAGAAAACTTTAATATCCCTGCGAACTGCCGGCTGGCAGGCGTGTCTGGTAGGCGGCTGTGTGCGGGATACACTGCTGCACCGGACACCGAATGACTGGGACATCGCGTCGGCCAGCACACCGGGACAGACGGAGTGTGCCCTGGCTGCATTTCCTTGTCTGGAAACAGGCGTACAGCATGGCACGGTTACGGTCTTGTCGGACGGACACCCCGTGGAGGTGACCACTTTCCGTACGGACGGGACCTACAGTGACAACCGCCGCCCGGACAGCGTTTCTTTTACCCGGAGCCTGCCGGAGGATTTGCGCCGAAGGGATTTTACCATCAACGCCATGGCATGGGACAATGGAACGCTGGTGGATTTATTCGGCGGATTTTCGGACCTAAAGGCGGGCGTTGTCCGATGCGTCGGCAGCCCGGACGTTCGTTTTCAGGAGGACGGCCTGCGCATTCTGCGGGCACTGCGCTTTGCCAGTGTGCTGGATTTTTCCATTGCGCCGGAAACAACGGCGGCTGTGCACCGGCAGCGGGGCCTGCTAAAAAAGATTGCTGCGGAACGCATTGGCGCGGAACTGGGCAAGCTGTTGTGCGGGCCGGGTGCCGCGCGTGTGCTGCGGGATTTTTCTGATGTGTTGTTTACCATTCTTCCGGAACTTGCCCCACAAAAAGGATGCCCACAGCGTAGCCCTTATCACAGCTATGACGTTTGGGAACATACACTGCACGCCGTACAGGCCGCGCCGCCGGAGGTGCCAATAAGGTTGACAATGCTGCTGCATGATATAGGAAAACCGGCCTGCCATACAACCGATGAAACCGGAACAGACCATTTTTATCGTCATGAATCTGTTGGTTCAGAGATGGTTGGTCCGGTCCTAAAGCGTCTGCGTTGTTCAGCAAAGCTGAGCCGCCAGGTACAGGAGGGAATACGCCGCCATATGCTGTTCATGGAACCGGACGAGCATATTCTAAAACGGCGGCTGCGACAGTTTGGTCCGAACTTCTGCCTGTTTCTATTACAGGTGCAGCGGGCGGATACAGCGGCACAGTCTGCGGCGGTGCAGGACCGCCTACGGGTGCTGGACCAAACGGAAGCACTGCTGCGAAAGCTGCTGCAGCAGCAGGCCTGTTTTTCACGTGCGCAGCTGGCGGTAAAGGGAAATGACCTGACAGCGCTGGGGCTGCACGGCGCGGAAGTTGGGGAAGCGCTGTCATTCCTGCTGGAAGCGGTCATTTCCGGGCGGTGCCCCAATGAAAAACAAGCGCTGCTGACCATTTGGCAGGAAAAATCGCAAATGTAGAGGGTATTAAAAATGTCACTGATTTCTGTGAAAAATGGAATATGTTATAATAAAAGGAATTTGTTTTGAGGCAGACGGATAAAAAGACTTTGCACCAACAGGCGGGAGGAAAAAGAATGGAACGTGTAGCGGTTTTAATTCCTTGCTACAATGAAGCAAAAACGATAGAAAAGGTGGTCCGCGACTATCACGAAAGCCTGCCGGATGCCGATATTTATGTATATGACAATAATTCCACAGACCATACGGCGGAGCTTGCGGAAAAGGCGGGCGCCATTGTGCGGCATGAATATCGGCAGGGCAAGGGCAACGTGATGCGTACCATGTTCCAAGAAGTAGAAGCCGACTGCTACCTGATTACGGACGGCGATGATACCTATCCTCCCGAAAAGGCACCAGAAATGGTGCGGATGATTCTGGACGGCAAAGCGGATATGGTCAACGGTGACCGGCTGTCCTCTACCTACTTTGAGGAAAACAAGCGTCCGTTCCATAATGCGGGCAACGTAATGGTGCGCAGCCTTATCAACCGAATCTTCCATACCGATGTGCACGATATTATGACCGGAATGCGCGCTTTCAGCCGTGTTTTTATCAAAAACTTCCCGATCCTTTCCCAGGGATTTGAAATCGAAACGGAAATGACGATTTACGCGGTCGAGCGCAACTTCATCATTCGGGAGATACCGATTGCTTATCGGGACCGGCCAAACGGCAGTGTGTCGAAGCTGGATACCTACTCGGACGGTTTTCGTGTGCTGCGTACCATTTTTCGCCTTTTTCGCGATTATAAGCCGCTTTTATTCTTTGGAATTTTTTCTCTGCTTTTTTTGATTGTTTCCCTATGCTGTTTTATTCCCGTTGTGCATGAATATTTTATGACCGGCTTAGTACCGCGTTTCCCAACACTGATTGTCGGTTCTACATTTGGTATTTGCGCGTTGCTGTCCCTTTTCTCCGGCATTATTTTGGAGGTTTCGGTGAAACAGCGCAGCCGCATTATTGAAATGCTGACGAATTTATCTATGGAGATGAACAAGCATGGAGAAAAGTAACTCCCCTGTTTCTGTGCCGTGTGGAATAGCGGCCGCGGTGTGCAGTGTATTTTTAGCAGCAGTGACACTGTGCTTTTTTCGGGCACCGCTGTTCCTGCTGCTTCCCGCGGCCGCGGGACTGTTCCTATTGCTGCGGCAGATAAGTCAGGTACATAACCGGCGGCTGTTTGTCTGCAATGCGGTCTTTTCTTTGCTGCTGGCGATTTCCTTTATCGCCGGAAATAAAGCAAACCTGCAGAGTGGTCAGACAATGTCTTCGTTCCTGCACAATGACCTGCTTCCTTTGGCGGCGCTGGGAGCGGTGTTTTTCATCTGCTTCTCCTGTATGTCGGATTTTATAGGCCGTCATCCGGTGCATTTGTGCCGCAAAAGGCGGCGGCTTTCTCCGGGAAAAATGTGGCTGGCATCCACTCTCGTTTTGTTTTTCAGCTGGATTCCCTGTTTGTTTGTCTTTTATCCCGGAAACATTTCGGGTGATTCTGTGGCTTGTATTGCTTGCGCGCTGGGAAAGGTGCCGCTTTCCAACCAACAGCCGCTTCTATATATTTTGCTGATACGGCCGGTCCTGCAGTTTGCGTTTGCCATTGGCAGGGACATCAATTTTGGTGCAGCACTGTTCCTGACACTGCAGACCGCGGTAATGGCCGTGGTTATTGGCTACTTCTTTTGCTGGCTTACCCAAAAAGGTGCGGCGCCGTGGATTCAAATTCTGTGTATGGCTTATTTTGTGCTGAACCCGGTTTTTTCGATTTATGCGGTGACCATGTGGAAGGACATTTTGTTCAGTGCATTTACGCTGCTTTATCTGCTGCAGCTGTATAATATTTTGCAAAGCGGCGGGGAAAAGCTGCAAAGTCTGGGCTATCTGGTGGGCTTTGTACTGCTGAATATACTGCTATGTTTTTTACGCAACAACGGATATTATTTGGTCTTTGTTACACTGGTGATTCTGGCAGTTTTGTACCGGAAGTACTGGAAACGGGTGCTGCCGGCATTTCTTGCAGTGCTGATTTTGGTGCCGGTGATACAGGGGCCGGGCTATAAGGCAGCCAATGTCGCGGCAAGTCCATTTGCAGAATCGGTCGGTATTCCATTGCAGCAAATCGGCTATACGGTGGCGAACGACGGTGCTGTCACAGTGGAGCAGAAAGCGTTCCTTAACCAGATTCTGCCGCTGGACACCATGAAAAAATCGTACAGGCCTTATATTGTAAATCCCATTAAATTCAATTCCGCTTTTAACAACAACTTTTTGGAAAGTCATAAGGGAGAATTTATCAAGGTTTGGGCACAGATGCTGCGTCCGAATTGGAAGAAGTACGTTAAGGCCTACCTAATGGAAACGGTGGGATATTGGCACATCGGAACAGCCAACTGGATTGCATTGTACGGCGCGGTGGACCCGGAGATGTGCCGCATGGTAGGCATTGTACAGCCGGACGCCGGCAGCTTTGCGTGGAGCCGTGGCGCCGTGAAGAACAGCCTTGACTGTCTGCAGAAACAAATTCCGGTTTTATCGCTGATTTTGAGCATCGGGTTCCTTTTTTGGGCGGTCTTGTATGCGGCATTCCAAATGATTATACAGAAACGGCGAAAGAAACTTTTGCTGTTGGTGCCACTTTTGCTGCTGTGGCTGACGCTGATGGTGGCGACACCGACTTTCTGTGAATTCCGGTATATGTTCGCCTTTTCGATCGCTTTTCCGCTGGTAGTGCTGCTTTCCTTTCCAGTGGAACAGCGGGAGAAAATGAACAGTCCCCGGCACCTAAAAACAGAATAGACAGAAAAAAGCAGGTGATGCAGTGCCCTAAATTGGGCACTGCATCACCTGCTTTTTATTATGCTGTATGTAATGATTTAGTCCGCCGTATCCTGACCTTTCGGCAAATGACGCATGAGATAGATATAAGCAATACACAGCGGAATGCAGCTGCCAATCCATGCCAATGGGTTAGAAGAGGAAGCTCCGGCGAAGCCGAGTGGTCCAACCAGCGCAAGCGCAGCTACGGTGCGCATGACCAGTTCCATAATGCCCGCAAACGTAGGGACAAAGCTTTTGCCCAGCCCCTGCAGGGTGTAACGGATAATAAACAGAATCGCCAGAATAAAATAGCATACACCGTTGATAATCAGATAGATTTCCGCAAGGTTGACGACATTTTCAGCACTGCCGACAAACAGCCGAACCAGCGGTTTTCCAAAAAAGATGTTGACAAAGGCCATGACAATACTGAAGGAAATGGAAATCAGCAAACATTGTTTAACGCCTTTGCGAATGCGGTCAAATTTACCGGCACCGTAATTTTGGGCGGCATAGGTAGCCATCGTCATGCCAAAGGACATCATGGGTTGAATGGCAAGCTGGTCCACCCGGCAGGCAGCGGTGTATCCGGCGACCGCTGTGGCACCCAAGCCGTTGAGTGCCGTTTGCAGAATCAGGGTACCCAGCGCAATAATGCTGCTTTGAAAGCCCATAGGGAAGGCGATGCGCATATGTGTCCCGAGTTCCCAGGCAGTGATATGCCAGTCTTCTCGGCGCAGGTGCAGAATGGGAAACTTTTTTGCAATGAACATCAGGCAGCAAACACAGGAAATTAGCTGAGAGGCTACAGTGGCAATGCCGGCACCTGCCACACCCCAGTGAAAAACTTTGATGAAAGTGAGGTCCAGTACGATATTGATAAGGCACGCGATGACTAGAAATAAAAGTGGCGTGCGGCTATCCCCCAGCGCGCGCAGAATGTTGGATAATAGGTTAAACAGCATAGCAGCCACAATACCGCCCATAATGACAATGATGTAGCTGTAAGCATACGGATAAATTTTTGCGGGTGTGTTCATCCAGCGAAGCATTTGCCCCGCCAAAAGCATGCCGGCCAGAGTCAGCACAACAGTTGTGCCGGCGGCGATGAGCAGCCCAGCAGCAAAGCTGCGCCGGACACCGTCCGTATCCCCGGCACCAAAGCGCTGGGCGGTCAAAATGGACAGGCCGGCAGCGATGCCCTCGGCAAAGCCGAGAATGAGGAACGAGATGCCGCCGGTGCAGCCGACACCTGCCAGCGCGTCCACACCCAGTGTTTGTCCAACAATCAGGGTATCTGCCACGTTGTAAAACTGCTGAAAAAGGTTGCCGATGAGCAGCGGAATGGTGAAAAAGAAAATAAGTTTTGCGGGATTGCCGCGGGTAAGGTCTTTGGTCACAATATGTCTCCTCTGATATGTAAAGTTACTGAAAATGAATGGGACCGGCAAACTGAAAACGTTTGCTGGGAAGCAGTTCTATAGTATTCCATAAAGGGGTAGGCCTGTCAAGCCCTATTTTCGATAAAAATAAAGAAAGTGTATATTTGCGGTACCTGCGGCAGACACTAATTGGAAAGATTCCGAGATGAGGTGACAGCAATGGATATTCTGCGGGCATTTTTGGTAGGTGGTGCCATCTGTGTGGTGGGGCAGTTGCTGATGGACCTGACGAAACTGACACCGGCCCGTATCCTGGTGAGCTTTGTTACGGCTGGCGTTATTTTGGGTGCGGTCGGGCTGTATGGTCCGCTGGTGCAGTGGGCCGGCGCTGGTGCTACAGTTCCGCTGACGGGGTTTGGCTATCTGCTGGCAAAGGGAACCAAGCTGGCAGTGGAACAGCACGGCGCCGTGGGCATTTTTACCGGTGGGCTGGGCGCGGCTGCCGGAGGCGTAGCGGCCGCGGTGGCGTTTGGCTATCTGGCGGCGCTGCTGGCAAAACCGGGCGACAAGAGCTGAAAATGGATACAAAAAATGGGCGGACCCCGAAAAAGGGCCCGCCCAACCTTTTTGCATGGTGTTTACTGAATAGAGCAGTCCAGGTAGTGCTCCAGTTCCTCTTCATCCTTCTGCTTCTTTTCGAAGTAAAGGGTGGCCGCAACGATTGCCGCGGCAATTGCCGCTAAAGCAGAAACAATGGACAAAAACACCGTAAAACTGCTTTTCTTTTCCAATGCGAGCACCTCCGCCCTAAAGATTTCGATATACAATACCAATGTAAATATCATACCCGAAACAGCTGAAAAAGTCAAGCTGAGGAAATAGGCAGGCATGAAAAAAGCAGGGCACATTAGCCCTGCTCTGCATTTTTCGGAAAAAGAAAAATGGATATTTTTCAGCCGACAGCGTTCAGCTGACGGGCCAGGCTGCTTTTCTTTCTGGCAGCGGTATTTTTCTTTATAATGCCCTTCGCAGCAGCATGGTCGATTGCCTTTACGGCAACGCGTACGGCCTCAGCCTTATTTTCGGCATTGGCGCTGATTGCGGCGTTTGCTTTTTTAATATCGGTCTTCAGGCCGGAGTTAATCACTTTGTTGTGTGCGGCTTTGGTAGCAATGACCTTCACGCGCTTTTTTGCGGATTTAATGTTTGGCATGGTCACACCTCCTTTTCAATAGTCGTCACGTATTTATCATACTATCATTTTTGCGAAGAAAATGCAAGCGCTTTTGAAAATTAAATAAACAGCAGGCGTTGGGGTGGTTTTTCCGGAACTTTTTCGGGGATACTGCAAATAGGGACACCTGTAAATAACAACAAAGGAGAGAACGCCCATGGGGTATCGTACAGACCTTGCGCTGGAGCGAGCGGAAGCAAAGACAAAAAAAGAGAGCATGAACGGTCTGCAGGTCAGCCGAATGGAGGAGAACGGCGTCCACTATATCACAGTCGAGGCGCCGCAGATTACCGGAACAGTAGAGGGGGATGGAAAGCTGCGCCACTTCCTTTCGCAAGAGATTGCGGCCCTGCTGCCGAAAAAGGGAGAAGTGCTGGTAGCGGGGCTGGGAAACCCGCAGGTTACGCCGGATGCATTGGGGCCGCTGTGTGCTGACCGTGTTTTGGCAACCCGGCATGTGCGCGGCCATATCGGTGTACAGACCGAACTTGCCGGTCTGCGCAGTGTCTGCGTTGTCAAGCCGGGTGTGCTGGGCACAACAGGAATTGAAACGGCTGAACTGCTGCGTACGCTGATACGCGGCCTGTGCCCCGCGGCGGTTATCGCAATAGATGCGCTGGCGGCGGGCCGGCTTCATCGTTTGGGCAAGACAGTGCAGCTGAGTGACGGCGGCATCTCACCCGGTTCCGGCGTAGGAAATGACCGGCCTTCCCTGTGTGAGACGACGCTGGGCATACCGGTTATTGGGCTGGGGGTACCGACCGTGGTGGACGCCTCTACACTGTGCAGCGACCTGTGCGCTCAGACCGTGCCGTGCGCGGAGCAGATGATGGTGACGCCGCGCGGTATTGACAGTTTGGTTGCGCGGGCAGCGCATTTGTTGGCGCTGTCGGTAAACTGCGCCCTAAACCCCAGTTTGGAGCCGGAAGTTTACGAGCAGCTGACCGGTGCCTGAAAAGGCCTTATGAAATAAGCGCTTTCAGCTGCTTTGCCAGCACCTGCCCGAACAGCGCGCCGGAATAAGTTGCTTCATCCAGTGTGTTCACTTCTGTGCCGAATTCACAGAGCAGGGAGCCGGGCGTCATTTGTTCGTTGTAGCGTGTAGGGCCGAAGTTCAGCGGACGCATGAGGTGCGGGTACTGCTCTGCGGCACCTTTCTGCAGGCGCACGGCTAAGCGCAGGTTTTGCTCCCAGTTTGGGAAATTGAGAGAACCGGTATCATCACAGCCGGAAATAATCATAATCTGACAAGCACGTTTGCCGTTTACAAGGACCGTTGGTTTATAGCGAGTGCCGGTTGTGCTGCTGGTCATGGTGTCACGGTGGACGTCAATGGTCACTTGAATGGACGGGTATTTGGCGAGGTTTTGGCTGATGGTGTGGGCACTGCGGGTATAGCTGCCGTTAAATGCGGGGTCGTCGTGAATGGTAGTATCATGAACAGCGCCAATGCCCGCCGCCCGCAGGCTTTTTGCCAGCGCTTCCCCGACCGTGACCACACTTTTGGAGGGGTCGCGGCTGCGGGTGACACCGGCGTAGGCTTCTGTTGTATGGGTGTGATAAATGAGCACCATAGGGGTGCCGTTGGCCTTTATTTTTAGGGGCGGGCGTTCCCGCAGAACAGCTGCCGCGTCCAGCTTATGATTCTGATTGGAATTTTTATAATGAAAACCACACTGGCTTTCGCCGGTATCGGAAAGGTCAGTTTCATAAATACCGCCGCCAATGAATTTGCTTGGCAGTTTTTGTGTTTGCACACGGCCGGACGGAATGGAAACAGTCGGTGCGGAGGAAGCGGATTTTTTGGAAGAGGAAGCAGGCTTTTTGGAGGAGGAAGCGGGCGAGGAAAAAGAGGAAACGGCTTTTTCGGGCACTGATGCGGCCGGTGCCTTGGAAGAAAGGCGCCGTTCCTGTACGGCGCCGACCGGCAAAATGAATTCGGCGGCCGCGAGAGCACCTTTCTGTGCGGAAAGAATGGGCAGCCGCGTAACGGCACAGGCACAGGCCGCTGTCATCAGCGCAACAGCGCATACGGCCTTGCATTTTTCGTTCATCAGTGAAATCCCTCGATTCTTTATGAATATTCCCGTACAGGTAATATAGTATAAAGAATCTTATGGGAAAAAGATGGCGGATATGAACATGGGGCAGGCAAAAAACTTTGACAGGGGGCATAAACGAGTGAAACAGGAGAAAAAGCGGATATTTTGGTCGGCTTGTCTGGGCACACTGGCGGCCTTGCTGTTGCTGACGGGATTTGGTACAGCAGATGTAGTCTGCCGCCATACAGCCTTTGCGGACGGCAAAACCTTGTATCAAGCCGCACTGCGGCCGGCGCTGCTTCGACAGGGAACAGTTTGTAAATTTACGGATTTATGTTATAATCAGTTCATAAAAATGATTTGCCCGGAAGCGCTGGAGGATTGAACTGTGACTTGTCGCAAAAAGAAACGAAATCACCTTCTTTATCTGGCTGCGGTACTGTTGTGTACAGCGGCCCTGTTTTATGCTGTCGGTATGCCAGTGCAGGCGGTCTCCGGCGCGGGCGGAAAAAGCAGTTCGACCGCGGCAGTTTCAAAAGGAACGGTGTCAGCGGTGTCGTCAAAGCCGACGGTATCTTCCCAGGAATCGACTCCTAAGGCGGCCTCTTCCAAACGGACGGTGGTTTCTTCCCAACAGAAAACGCATTCACGGACATACACACAGCGGACCTCGTCCCGAACAGTGACCTCTTCCCGGAGAGCTTCTTCCCAAACACGAACATCACGGAGGAGCACCGCTTCCACTGCGTTGTCCAAAAGTTCAGCTTCTGCTTCCAAAACATTATCAGCCTCCTCTAAAAAAGCAGATGCTGCTGCCGGTATTGCACTGCCAAGTGTGGGGGCTGTATCAGAGGAAAACCCATTTGCCAATCCAGTCAGTGATGCAAGCCGCAATACCGCGGTTAACGGTGTGGGCATTGCGCTGTGGGTCGCTGTCGTGACGGCCAGTGTGCTGATTATTCTGTTGCTGCGCCGCAACCGCAGACGGAAAAAAGGACAGACCATTGAGTTCCTGCAGCACCGGCCGGGACGGGGCGGTAAAAAGAAACATCTGCTGGCTGATAAGTATTATCAGAATGACTTCAGCCATTTACATTTGGATTCGTAAATAAGGAACTGCCGCAGTGCAAAATACAGCACTGCGGCAGTTTTTATTCGTCCAGTTTAAGCACAGAAAGGAATGCGTCCTGCGGCAGCTCCACGGAGCCGACTTTGCGCATTCGCCTTTTGCCTTCCTTTTGCTTTTCCAGCAGCTTCTTTTTACGGGAAATATCGCCGCCGTAGCACTTGGCAAGCACATCCTTGCGCAGGGCTTTCACTGTTTCCCGCGCGATGATGCGTCCACCGATGCACGCCTGAATGGGAATTTCAAAAAGCTGACGCGGAATTTTATCCCGCAGCTTTTCTACCATTTTGCGGGCACGGGCATAGGCCTTGTCCTCATGGATAATAAAGCTCAGAGCATCCACCGGTTCACCGTTGATAAGAATATCCAATTTTACGAGGCGGCTTTTTTCATAGCCGGCCAGTTCATAGTCGAAGCTGGCATAGCCGCGGGTATGACTTTTTAGTGCGTCAAAGAAGTCATACACAATTTCGTTCAGTGGCAGCCGGTAGTGAATATCTACACGGTCGGTGTCGATATACTGCATGTTCTGGAATACACCGCGTCGGTCCTGGCACAGTTCCATAATATTGCCAACGTACTCACTGGGCGCATAGATGTGCGCGTCGGCGATAGGTTCCTTTGCTTCCGCAATGGTGGAAGGGTCCGGATAGTTAGTCGGGTTGTCAATGTGTTTGGCGGTGCCGTCCGTCAGTGTGATTTCGTACACAACGCTGGGCGCGGTTGTAATAAGGTCCAAGTGATATTCCCGCTCCAGCCGTTCCTGCACCACTTCCAGGTGCAGCAGACCAAGAAAGCCGCAGCGGAAACCGAAGCCCAGTGCCACACTGGTTTCCGGTTCAAAGGAGAGGGCTGCGTCATTTAGCTGCAGCTTTTCCAGTGCGTCGCGCAGGTCGGGGTATTTTGCACCGTCCGCCGGATAAATACCGCAAAAAACCATCGGCTGGGCGGCGCGGTAGCCGGGCAGGGACTTTTCCGCCGGCCGGTCCCGCAGGGTAATGGTATCACCAACGCGGGCGTCCTTTACTTCTTTAATGGAAGCAGTAATGTAGCCGACGTCACCCGCCTGCAATACACCGGTTGGTTCAAAAGAAGTGGCGCGCATATAACCGCACTCCACAACCGTGAAGTCACAGCCGGTTGCCATCATGTGAATGACATCGCCGGTGTGTACAGTTCCGTTCTTCAGCCGGACATGAGCGACAGCACCGCGGTAAGAGTCATAATAGGAATCAAAGATAAGCGCCTGCAGGGGGGCACCTGCATCGCCCTGCGGCGGTGGAACAAGGTGGACAATCTGCTCCATAACGTCGCGGATATTCAGGCCGGTTTTGGCACTGACGCAGGGGGCATCCTGCGCGGGGATGCCAATGACGTCTTCAATTTCTTTTTTCACCCGATCGGGGTTGGCACTGGGCAGGTCTATTTTATTGATGACCGGAAGAATTTCCAACCCGGCATCGGCGGCAAGATAGGTGTTTGCCAGCGTTTGGGCCTCAATGCCCTGTGTTGCATCGACCACAAGCACAGCGCCCTCACAGGCGGCCAGCGAGCGGCTTACTTCATAGTTGAAGTCCACATGCCCGGGGGTATCAATCAGGTTAAAAATATAATCCAGCCCATCTTTGGCGGTGTACACCAAAGTAACCGCGCGAGCTTTAATAGTAATGCCGTGCTCACGTTCCAAGTCCATGTCGTCAAGAATCTGATTTTCCATTTCACGCAGGGGAACAGACTTGGTTTGTTCCAGAATACGGTCGGCAAGTGTGGATTTGCCGTGGTCGATATGTGCAATAATGCTGAAGTTGCGGATACGTTCACGCGGAATACGCAAGGCAACTCCCCCTTTCCCGGGAAACTCGGCCGCTGGTGCAGCCTGTTTTGAATCCTCTTTATAATGTAGTATTATAACATAAAGCACTGCTTTGCAAAAGAGGAGGAACACACCATGCAACCTGTTGGTCTGTATATTCATGTGCCGTTTTGCAGCGGAAAATGTCCGTACTGCGACTTTTTTTCCCTGCGAGGGGACGACCGCACGATGAATTTATATACGAATCGTATTATTGAAGAAATAAAAAAATACAAGTTGGAATATCCGGACATGACAGCGGACACTCTTTATTTTGGCGGCGGTACACCGAGCCTGCTGGGGGCGGAGCGGCTGTGCCGTATTTTGACGGCGGCTCGACAGGCTTTCGGGTTGGAAAATGCGGAAATCACGCTGGAAGCGAATCCGGACGGCGAGCTGCAGCCGCTGTTTGAGCAGGTACATGCTGCCGGAGTAAATCGTGTATCGCTGGGCTTACAGAGCGCGGATGAACGGGAACTGCGGCTGCTGGGCAGACAGCATACGGCGCAGGATGCGGCACGGGCCGTAGAAGACGCACACCGGGCGGGCATTGCGAATGTTTCGCTGGACCTGATGCTGGCGGTGCCGGGACAGACGGCAGAAACCCTGCAAAAAAGCGTGCAGTTTTGTTTGCAGGCAGGCGTGACGCACCTATCCATGTACCTTCTGCGGATAGAGCCGCACACAGCTTACTGGCAGCGGCGGGAGCAGATGGACCTGCCGGACGATGACAAGGCCGCGGAACTGTATGAAAAAGCATGCAGTCTAGCGGAGAAAGGCGGCCTGCGGCAGTATGAAATCAGCAACTTTGCGCGGCCCGGACAAGAGAGCCGCCACAACCTAAAATATTGGGACCTTGCACCATACCTGGGGCTTGGTCCGGCGGCACATTCCTATTTCGGCGGAAAACGCTTTTACTGGCCACGCTCACTGCGGGGCTTTTTGGCAGGGGAGGCACCGCTGCCGGAAGAAGATGCAGAAATACCGGCGGGCTCGTTTGCGGAATACGCCATGCTGCGCCTGCGGCTGACGGCTGGCCTGCGGGAAGCTGACTGTCGGAAGCGCTTTGGGCATGGTATTCCGGATGCCATGCGGCGGACAGCACAGCGATATGTGCCGGCCGGCCTGACACAGGTATCACCGGAGAGCCTGCGGCTGACACGGCGGGGATTTCTGGTTTCAAATCCGCTGCTGGCGGATTTGTTGGAGGAACTGTGAACGGTAAAAACCGCGCCCCAAATGGGCGCTTTTTTTATGAAAGTCTACAAATTCATAATGTATTTACAATTAACCTATTGACACAGGGGCAAAGTAATGATACATTAAGTAATGCAGTTAGCACTCATAAGCATAGAGTGCTAACTACAAAAGAGGGTGAGGATATGGAATTGACACCGCGCAAGCAGAAAATCCTGTCGGCAATTATTGAGCTGTATATGGTTTCGGGCGAACCGGTGGGCAGCAAGGTCCTGTGTGACAATTTGGACTTTTCCGTGTCCAGCGCAACAGTGCGCAACGAGATGAGTGACTTGGCGGCGATGGGCCTGTTGGACCAGCCGCACACCTCCGCCGGGCGGGTGCCCAGCGAGCAGGGATATCGGCTGTACCTGGATGAGCTGATGAAGCCGGCCAGTGTTACACCGGAAGAACGCCACTTTATTGATGCGCTGCTGCTGCCCAGTGCCTACGACCCGGAAAAACTGCTGGACGGCGTGGCCCGCACGTTGGCGGGCATCAGCCACATGGCAGCGATTACAACTACACCGAGCGGCAGTGCCGCGGCAGTGGCCGGCATTCAGTTCGTACAGACCAGCCGTCATACGGCCATGCTGATTTTGATGACGACTTCCGGCACGATGCACAGCCGTGTGTTCCACTGCGGCTTTGAGCTTTCGCCGGAAATTCTGCGTGTGTTTTTCCGTGTGTTTAATGAAAGCCTTGCCGGACGGCCGGTGCGCAGCATTACACCAGCGTATATCCAGACAATGGGTGCGTCCATGGGCGATACGGCGCTGCTGATGAGCAGTGCGCTGATGGCCCTGCAGGATGCGGCCAGGGAAGCAATGGGCAGTGACGTGTGCATGGACGGCCAGACAAACCTGCTGTTTTTTCCGGAACTGGGTGCGGATGACCTGCGGCGCATGATGCGCTATCTGTCGCAGCCGCAGCAAGTATATGGTTTGCTGCGCAGGTCCGGTTCCCGTGTGTATTTGGGAAATGAGAGCGGCGTGTCCGCACTGCGCGGAACCGGGCTGATTGTGGCGCATTATGCGGTGCACCAACAGGATGCCGGTGCAATCGCCGTGCTGGGGCCGATGCGCATGGATTACCCGAAACTGATTGGCAGCATTGATTATGTTGCCCGCAATGTTGGCCGTATGCTGACAGAGCTGATAGACTGGCAGTAAAAGGAAGACAATTCCCAGAAATTTTGGATTGCATAGATGAAGGGGGTAGATGGGACTTTGAGTACCGAAGAAAAAAAGGAAACACAAGGCGCCGAAGAAAACGAGCCACAGCAGAAAACAGCGCCGGAAACCGAACAGCCCCAGAAAGAGGAACCGAAGCCGTCTGAGCCCGCTGAGGACCAGAAAGACAAACCGGCTGGAAAGGCCAGCAAAAAAGAAAACAAGGAACTGAAAGAAAAGCTGGAAAAACTGCAGAATGACTTGGCTGCTTTCAAAATGGAAGCGGACCAGCAGAAAGACCGGCTGATGCGCACCGCGGCCGAGTATGACAACTACCGCAAACGCACAGAGCGCGAGAAAAACGCACTGTATGCCAGCGCTACAGCGGACACCGTAAAGGAGTTCCTGCCGGTGGCTGACAATCTGGAGCGTGCGCTGGGACAGGCCGAGTGTTCCACAGAGGATCTGCGCAAAGGCATTGAAATGGTGCAGAAACAAATGCTTTCCACCCTTGAAAAACTCGGTGTAGAGCCGATGGGCAAGGCAGGGGAAAAATTTGATGCACAGCTGCACAACGCGGTTTCCCATACGGAGGACGACACTCTTGGCGAAAATGTGATTGCGGAAGTTTACCAGCAGGGCTATATGCTGGGGGACAAAGTGGTCCGCCACGCGATGGTCAAAGTCGCGAACTAGTTCCAGAGACCGGTGAAAGCCGGAAGATATACATTTTATCATCATTAAAAAAATATTTTACCGAATCCCGTAAGTGTGGTTAAACTGGAGGTATTCATTATGAGTAAGACCATTGGTATTGACTTAGGCACGACCAACTCCTGCGTTGCTGTTATTGAAGGCGGTAAGCCGGTTGTTATCCCCAATGCTGAGGGTGCCCGCACAACCCCTTCCATTGTTGCTTTTAAAAAAGACGGCGAGCGCATTGTCGGCCAGGCCGCAAAGCGGCAGGCCATTGCAAACCCGGACCGCACCGTAAGTTCCATTAAGCGTGAGATGGGCTCTGACTATAAAGTAACCATTGATGACAAGCAGTACACTCCGCAGGAAATCAGCGCGATGATTCTGCAGAAGCTGAAGGCGGATGCAGAAGCTTATTTGGGTTCTTCGGTCAGCAATGCAGTTATCACCGTACCGGCATACTTTACGGATTCTCAGCGCCAGGCAACCAAGGATGCCGGCAAGATTGCAGGCCTGGATGTTAAGCGTATTATCAACGAACCGACGGCCGCGGCTTTGTCCTATGGCATTGACAAGGGCGACGAACAGAAGATTATGGTGTATGACCTTGGCGGCGGCACCTTCGATGTTTCCATTATTGAAATGGGCGATGGTGTGCAGGAGGTTTTGGCTACCGCAGGCAATAACCGTCTGGGCGGCGATGACTTTGATAAGCGCATCATGGACTGGATGATTGGCGAGTTCAAGAAGGAAAACGGTATTGACCTTTCCAATGACAAGATGGCTATTCAGCGCCTGAAAGAAGCGGCAGAAAAGGCAAAGATTGAACTTTCCGGCATGACCAGCACACAGATTAACCTGCCATTCATCACGGCCGATGCAACTGGCCCGAAACATTTGGATATGACATTGTCGCGCGCAAAGTTCGACGAACTGACCGCAGACCTGGTCGAAAAGACCATGGGCCCGGTGCAGCAGGCGATGAAAGATGCCGGCCTGTCCTTCGGTGACCTGAACAAGGTCCTGCTGGTCGGCGGTTCTTCCCGTGTTCCTGCTGTACAGGAAGCTGTTAAGAAGGCTACCGGCAAGGAGCCTTTCAAGGGCATTAACCCGGATGAATGTGTTGCTATCGGCGCCGCTCTGCAGGCAGGCGTTCTGGGCGGCGAGGTTGAAGGATTGCTGCTGCTGGATGTCACACCGCTGTCTTTGGGCGTTGAAACCATGGGCGGTGTTATGACTAAGGTCATTGACCGTAATACAACAATCCCGACCAAGAAGAGCCAGGTTTTCTCCACTGCTGCGGACGGCCAGACACAGGTCGAAATCAATGTCCTGCAGGGTGAACGTGAATTTGCCCGTGACAACAAACAGCTGGGTATTTTTAAGCTGGACGGCATTGCTCCGGCACCGCGCGGCATTCCTCAGATTGAAGTCACCTTTGATATTGATGCCAACGGCATTGTCAATGTTTCCGCAAAGGATATGGGCACCGGTAAAGAGCAGCACATCACAATTTCTTCTTCCTCCAACATGAGCAAGGACGACATTGACAAGGCTGTGAAAGATGCTGAAAAGTATGCGGCAGAGGACAAGAAGCACCGTGAAGAAGTCGATACCAAGAACAGCGCGGAGCAGATGGTCTATACAGCAGAAAAACTTATCTCCGATAGCGGCAGCAAGATTGATGCCGCCGATAAGAGCGAGCTGGAGACAAAGATTAATGCCCTGAAGGAAGCCAACAAGGGCACCGATACAGCTGACATTAAGGCAAAGTCCGACGAACTGCAGAAGGCAATGTTCTCCGTCAGCGAAAAGCTGTATAAGAACAACCCGCAGGCGGCGCAGGCCGCAGCACAGGCTGCCCAGCAGGCCGCACAGCAGCAGGGCGGCGCACAGGCTGGCCAGCAGACAACGGACGCAAACGGCAACACCGTTTACAATGCGGAGTATAAGGACGTAGACGACAACGATAAAAAATAATCGCTGAAATCTCATTTTATACTGCTGCTTTTTGAGCGGCAGTATAAAATAAACATGGCGCGGCAACAGGGGCTCCCCAAACGAAGCCCCTGTTGCCCTGCCGGCACCCAGGACAGTATCCTGAAAAGGACTGTTCTTCCGCGGCCCGCAGGGGCCGCACAGCAGACCAATTCCTGTGAGGAGGGATTTTTGTGGCTGAAAAAAAGGATTACTATGAAGTAATGGGCGTGCCGAAGAATGCCTCTGAGGAAGAAATCAAAAAGGCATACCATAAACTTGCAAAAAAATATCATCCGGATCTACATCCGGGCGACAAAATTGCTGAGGCCAAATTCAAGGAACTGAATGAGGCGTACGAAGTACTGTCAAGCAAAGAAAAGCGTGCCCGGTACGACCAGTTTGGCCATGCGGGTGTGGACCCGAACTTTGGCGGGGCGGCTGGCGGCAGTCCGTTCTCCGGAGATGTGGACTTTGGCGATATTTTTGACACATTCTTTGGCGGCGGCAGCCCCTTTGGTGGAAGTCCCTTTGGCGGTGGGCGCCGGTCTAATCCAAATGCACCCCGCCGCGGCAGTGACGTAGAAGTGCGGCTGTCCATAGAATTTGAGGAAGCTGCCAAAGGATGCCACAAAGAGGTTTCCTACGATAAAGTGGAAAGCTGCCCTGATTGTCATGGCACCGGAGCCAAAGCCGGTACCAGTGCCTCTACCTGCCCGGCGTGCGGGGGCTCCGGCCAAGTGCGCATCACGCAGAAGACCTTTATGGGCGTTGTACAGACAACCCGTACCTGTGACCGCTGCGGCGGCACCGGTCGTGTGATTAACACACCGTGTCCCAGCTGCCGCGGTACCGGTCAGGTGCGCAAGCACAAGACGGTGGAAATCAACATTCCCGCCGGAATTGACAATCAGCAGGTATTGAATGTGCCGGGACAGGGTAATGCCGGTGCAAATGGCGGTCCGGACGGTGACCTGCATCTGCTGATAACTGTACGTCCGCACGCGCTGTTTGAACGGCGTGGCAATGATATTTGGTGCGATATGCCGATTACGTTTGCACAGGCTGCACTGGGTGACGAAGTGGTTGTACCCACGCTGGACAGCAAGGTCAGCTATCAGGTGCGCGAAGGAACTCAGCCCGGCGATGTCTTTAAGCTGAAGGGCAAGGGTGTGCAGAAACTGGGCGGCCGCGGCCGCGGTGACCAGTATGTACGCATGGTATTGGAAGTGCCAAAGAACCTGACAACAAAGCAGAAAGAACTGCTGCGTAAATTTGAAGAAAGTACCAGCGACCATAACTATCAGCGGCGCAAGGGCTTTTTTGATAAACTAAAGAAAAAGTTTGGCGAATAAAGACGAACCTGCACAAAAGGCTGCAGAACGGTGTTTTCCCACTGTTCCTGCGGCCTTTTGCGGTTAGGATTGACAGCGCAAATACAATTTATTATAATAAAGAAGTATATCTCAATGCGGGAGCCTGCTCCCTGAAAAGGTGGTTTTACCATGCAGAAACAGACCGTTATGACCCAGGAAGGCTATAACAAGCTGGAAAAAGAGCTGGAAGAATTAAAAGGCGTCAAACGTAAAGAAGTAGCGGAAAAAATTAAAGTGGCTTTGGGCTACGGTGACCTTTCCGAAAACAGTGAATATGATGAAGCAAAAAACGAACAGGCGATTTTGGAAGCACGCATCGCTGATGTGGAAGTAACCCTAAAAAATGCACGTATCCTGACCGAAAGTGAAATGAATGCGGAGCAGATTCATGTTGGTTCCAGCATGAAGGTGCGTGTGTCCGATGCAGGCAGCACAGAGGGCGGCCGCGAAATGAAGCTGACCATTGTCGGCAGCAGCGAAGCGGACCCTATTTCCGGCCGTATCAGCGACGAAAGTGCCGTAGGCGGTGCGCTGATGGGACATTCCATTGGCGACAAAGTGGAGATAGAGGTGCCTGCTGGAAAGAAGGTCTATGAGATTCTGGAAGTCATTAAGTAAACAAGGCAAAGTTTTATATTCGGATTTGTAAAAACAGGTACACCGGCATACCGGTGCAGCCCTTAGGAAGGAATTGGATTCATGGCAAACAAGGAAAATCAGGCCAAGCCGGCCGCAGAACAGGACCTTGGTGAACAGCAGCGTATTCGCCGCGAAAAACTAGCAGCCCTGCAGGAAGCCGGCAAAGACCCCTTCGTCATTACCACATGGCCGCGTGACAGCTATGCTGCTGACATTAAAGCGGATTTTGAAACGATAGAGGGCAAGCCCGTGTGCATTGCCGGCCGAATGATGAGCCGCCGTGTCATGGGCAAAGCCACTTTTGCGGATGTAGTGGACACAACTGACCGCATTCAGATTTATCTGCGTATCAACGAGGTAGGGGAAGAACCCTATAAAGAGATGAAAGCCTACTGGGATGTGGGTGACATCATCGGCGTAAAGGGTATTGTTTTCCGCACAAAACGCGGTGAAATCAGTGTGCGTGCCACAGAAATCAAACTGCTGAGCAAGAGTCTTCTGCCGCTGCCGGAAAAGTTCCATGGCCTGACCAACACGGATATGCGCTATCGTCAGCGCTATCTGGATTTGATTATGAATCCGGAAGTAAAGGACACATTTGTCAAGCGCAGCCGCATTATTACGGAGATTCGCAGCTTCCTGGACAACCAGCGGTTTCTGGAAGTTGAAACGCCAGTTCTGCACACGATTGCAGGCGGTGCCGCGGCACGTCCGTTCATTACGCATCATAATACCCTGAATATGGACCTGTATCTGCGCATTGCGCTGGAACTGTACCTGAAGCGTCTGATTGTCGGCGGCTTTGACCGTGTTTATGAGATTGGCCGTGTCTTCCGCAACGAAGGCATGGACGCTCGTCATAATCCAGAATTCACTATGCTGGAACTGTACCAGGCCTACACGGATTTCCATGGCATGATGGACCTGACGGAAAATTTGATTCGCACAGTCGCAACGAAGGTACTGGGAACGACAAAGGTTGTTACCCATGGTGTGGAAGTCGATTTTGCACAGCCGTTTGCACGCATCAGCATGAAGGACGCTGTGAAGAAGTATGCCGGTGTGGACTTCGACAAGGTGCAGACACTGGACGAAGCACGGAAACTGGCGGATGAACATCATTTGAAGTACGAACAGCGTCACAAGATTGGCGACATTATGAACCTGTTCTTTGACGAATACTGTGAGGACAAACTGGTTCAGCCGACTTTCCTGACTTATCACCCGACCGACATTTCTCCGCTGGCCAAAAAGAGCCCGGAGGACCCGCGCTATACGGAACGCTTTGAACTGTATATTGTGGGAACTGAGCATGCCAACGCATTCTCTGAGTTGAACGACCCAATCGACCAGCGTCAGCGCTTTGAGGCACAGGCCGCGGCAAAGGCAGCCGGTGATGAGGAAGCCTGTGACATTGATGAGGACTTCCTGACTGCTTTGGAGTATGGTATGCCACCGACCGGCGGTTTGGGCATCGGCATTGACCGTTTGATCATGACGCTGACCGGCTCTGACGCAATCCGTGATGTGCTGCTCTTCCCCACTATGAAACCAAAGGAGTAAGCGATGGCACGTGAGCGTTATCTGCTGCATGCGGATGAAGAAACAATCCACAGTGGTGAGCTGAAGCGGGCCCCAAAAACACCGAAGGAAAAACGGGAGAATTTTTGGTATTACCATAAGTGGCATGTGCTGATTGCGATTGGCATTGCGATTGTGGCGGCCCTTTTCCTGCATGATGTTTTTGGCAAGGTGCGCCCTGACTATCAGGTGGGGCTGATTACACAGTATCAGGTCAGCCAGGATGTCATCGACGATTATCAGGCGAAGCTTGAAAAGTGCGCGAATGACCGCAACGGTGACGGACATATTACCGTAGAAATCAGTAATTATGCGGTTGGTTTAAGCAATATGGACCCACAGCGGGCACAAATAAACGAAACACGGCTGCTGGGCGACCTCAGCGATTACAGTGATATGTTTTTTTTATGTGATGAAATAGGGTATACCTATATTCAGCAACAGGGTGCGTGGGATACCTCCCACGCAAAAATGGCGCTGCCAAAGGCAATGCAGCACGAAGGTTTGACGTTAACGGCCAATATGCGTGTACTGTACCCGGATAACGATAAAAAATATACGGTGCACAAGGAATACTGGGATGCCAGCTACCGCGTGTATCAGAAACTGATAGGCAAGAAATAGCTGTTAGAGAACCGAGACCGCTGTGAAACGAAACTTTCACAGCGGTCTCGGTTTTGTCTATCCGGCGGCAAAAGCTGCCAATGCGGGGCGGTTTGTCAGGGTAATGCTGCGATAACGCAGCGCAACCCAGCCTTTTTGTACAAATGTGTGCAGTATGCGGTTGACGGTGATGCGTGTAACACCGGCCAGTGCACCCAAATCTTCCTGAGAACGACAAATGGTACCATCTGCCGCAGCAAGGGAAAAGAGAATATTTGCCAGCCGCCGGTCCGCCGACAAAAAAGAAACGGTATCCAGCTGTTCAGAAAGCATTCGCACCGTTTTGGCAAGTGTCTGCAGCATTTGCAGCGCAAAAGAAGGGTCCCGCCGAAACAGAGCAGTTAGCTGTTCGCGGCCGATAACGGCGATTTCACAGTCTGTCAGGGTGCGGGCACAGGTGGTACGCGGTTCACCGTCCAAAAAAGAGGCCTCGCCAAAAATGGAGCCGGGTTCCCGCTCGGTCACCGTTTTTTCCGTCCCTTCGTTGGAAATAAGGAAAATGCGGACACGGCCTTTTTTCAGATAATAGAAACAGTGCCCTGCCTCCCCTTGCAGATACAGAATGTGGCCGTGCGGTACTGTATGCAGGGATTGCCCTTGCGCCAAAACAGACCATCCGGCGGCGGGAGCAGTGAAATGAAAACTGTTAGGTTCCATGAAAGCACCTCTTTTTCCTATCTTTCCGTACGGACAGGGACACAACGTGCCCACAGCCCTTATCTTTATGGATTATTGCAAAAAGTGTAACATACTTTACATTCTTTGTAAATGAATTGTGCGATAATCAGGAAAAGAGTTTTGGCAAGGAGGCATTTGGTATGGGAATGACCATGACACAGAAAATTCTGGCGGCGCATGCGGGACTGGACAGCGTAAAACCTGGCCAGCTGATTGAGGCAAAGCTGGACCTCGTATTGGGCAACGATATTACCAGCCCGGTGGCAATCCACGCATTTGAAGGCTGCGGCGCAGACAGTGTGTTTGATAATCAGCGTATTGCGCTGGTGCTGGACCATTTTGTGCCGAATAAAGACATTAAGGCGGCCGAGCAGTGCCGCTGTACACGTACTTTTGCCGGCAAATATAATATTCAGAATTTTTTTGATGTCGGCAAAATGGGCATTGAGCATGCCCTGCTGCCGGAGCAGGGACTGGTTGGACCGGGCGACTGCATTATCGGCGCGGACAGCCACACCTGTACCTATGGCGCGCTGGGTGCGTTTTCCACCGGTGTGGGCAGTACGGATATGGCTGCCGGCATGATTTCCGGGAAAGCATGGTTTAAGGTTCCCACAGCGATAAAAGTGGTGCTGAAAGGCAAGCCGAGCGGCTATGTCTGCGGCAAAGACGTGATTCTGCATCTCATTGGGGAAATCGGTGTAGACGGTGCCCTGTACAAATCGCTGGAGTTTACCGGGGAAGGTGTGGGGGCGCTGTCCGTGGAGGACCGCCTGTGCATGGCGAATATGGCCATTGAGGCCGGCGCAAAGAACGGCATTTTCCCAGTAGACGAGAAAACGCTGGCCTACGAAAAAGGCCGTTTTCAACGGGAAGTGAAGATTTATAAAGCGGACCCGGACGCCGAATATGAGCGTACCGTGGAAATTGACCTTTCCACTCTGCGCCCGACCGTCAGTTTCCCACATCTGCCGGACAACACCCGCACCATTGCCGAAGCGGTGGGTGTTAAAATCGACCAGGCAGTCATCGGCTCCTGCACAAACGGCCGTATGGAAGATATGCGCGCGGCGGCGTCTATTTTAAAGGGCCGCAAAGTCGCGGACGGCGTGCGCTGTATTGTCATTCCGGCAACACAGAAAATCTATCTGCAGTGTATCCGTGAGGGATTGATAGAAACCTTTATTGAAGCGGGTGCGGTTGTCAGCACACCGACCTGTGGGCCGTGTTTGGGAGGCTATATGGGCATCCTGGGAAAGGGAGAGCGCGCGGTTTCTACAACGAACCGCAACTTTGTCGGCCGTATGGGCCATGTGGAAAGTGAAGTCTATCTGGCAAGCCCGGCGGTTGCGGCGGCAAGTGCTGTGACCGGTGTGCTGACAGACCCGGCCAAGCTGTAAAAGGAGGATGCAGAGCATGGTTGTAAAAGGAAAAGTACATAAATATGGGGATAACGTTGACACCGACGTCATTATTCCGGCACGGTACCTGAACACGTCCTCCCGGGAGGAACTGGCACAGCACTGCATGGAAGACATTGACAAGAGCTTCATTGAAAATGTCAAACCCGGGGACATTATTGTTGCCGATAAAAACTTTGGCTGCGGTTCTTCGCGGGAACACGCACCGATTGCCATACAGGCAAGCGGCATTTCCTGTGTGATTGCCAGCACCTTTGCACGTATTTTTTACCGCAATTCCATTAACATCGGTCTGCCGATTCTGGAATGTGAGGCGGCAGCAAAAGCGGTTCGGAATGGTGATGAGGTGCAGGTGGATTTTGCCACAGGAAAGATTCAGGACCTGACGACTGGCGCATCCTTTCAGGCGGAGCCGTTTCCGCCGTTCATTCAGAATATCATTGACCAAGGCGGGCTTTTAAATAGTCTGAAAAACAAGAAGAAACCGTAAAAAAAGGGACTGCTTCGGCAGTCCCTTTTTACTGCCACTATTTTGGCGTTCATAAAAAATTCATCATTTGCAAAGCCAATCCTTTTATAATAAAATACGTATATCTACAGGCTAAAGGAGGGCCCCTGACATGACAAAAGGAAAAATACTGGTCGTGGACGATGACCAGAATATCTGTGAGCTGCTGCGGCTCTATATTGAAAAAGAAAACTTTGAGGTGGTTATTGCAAATGACGGCCGCCAGGCCTTGAAACTGTTTGATGAACAGAATCCGGACCTTGTTCTGCTGGACATTATGCTGCCGGAGTTGGACGGCTGGCAGGTTTGCCGGGAAATCCGGAGAAAGAGCCAGTGCCCGATTATTATGCTGACGGCCAAGGGTGAAACTTTTGATAAGGTGCTGGGTCTGGAACTGGGCGCCGATGACTACGTGGTTAAGCCCTTTGAAACCAAAGAGGTGGTGGCGCGGATTAAAGCGGTACTGCGCCGTACGGGCAAAAACAACAACCAAACGGTCAAGGAAGTACACTACGACAAGCTTTCCATTAACCTGACCAACTATGAACTGAAAGTCAACGGAAAGGTTATTGATACACCGCCAAAGGAAATGGAACTGATTTATCATTTAGCCAGCAACCCGAACCGCGTTTTCACCCGCGACCAACTTCTGGATGAAGTATGGGGATTTGACTACTACGGTGACAGCCGTACCGTGGATGTACATGTGAAGCGTTTGCGTGAAAAGCTGGAAGGTGTTTCTGACCAGTGGTGCCTGAAAACGGTATGGGGCGTTGGGTATAAATTTGAAGTCAAGGATGATACAGACCAAAACGGCCAGTAAATTGGCCGGAAAGCGCTGGTATCCCGCATCCCTGCGGCAGAGGCGGGATAAACATTTTGCAGGGAAAGATGAGTGGTCATAGTGAGCAAACAAGGAAAACCAAAGTCGCTGTTTAAAAAATATCTGCGAATGACGCTGCTGACTATTTTGGTCAGCTTTACGATTCTGGGACTGGTTATGCTGCTGTTTTTCAACAGCAACTGGAAGCATGAAAAACGTGCGGCCCTGACCAAAAATGCCACCAGTGTGGCGGACATGGTCACCCACGGCACAGCGCCGGACAGCTCCGGCGGCACAAAAATTGACAGGGAAGCACTGGAACAGTTCCTGCCGGCTTTGTGCCGCATCAATTCCAGCGATATTCTGATTACAGACAATAAGGGAAATATTATGGTATCCGGACAAGGCGTAGACGGAACGATTAATGTCAGCAGACAGGTACCAAAAGACATCATGAAACGGGCACTGGCGGGCAGTTATGATGACGAAACGCTGCTGGGCGGTATTTACGCAATGCCGTACTATGTGATAGGCATGCCGGTAAAAGCGAATGCTTCCAGCGGCGGACAGACGATTGGCGCGGTTTTCGCCAGTGTGGCGGTGCACAGCCTGACGGAATACCGCAAGGATATTTTCCGGATGTTTCTGTTTGCAGCGTGCGCGGCTTTTGCCGTGGGATTCTGTATGGTCTGGGTATTTTCCTACAATATGGTGCGCCCGCTTCGGATGATGGCGGACGCGGCCAGAAGCTTTGGGGAAGGAAACTTTTCCAAACGGGTGCCGGTTACCAGCCGCGACGAAATAGGCGAATTGGCAGTTGCCTTTAACCACATGGCAGAGTCACTGGCAACCAGCGAGTATACCCGCCGAAACTTTATCGCCAATGTTTCCCACGAACTAAAGACGCCGATGACAACCATTGCCGGCTTTATTGACGGCATTCTGGACGGAACTATTCCGCCGGAAAAGCAGAAGCATTATCTGCGGATTGTTTCACAGGAAGTAAAGCGCCTATCCCGGCTGGTACATACCATGCTGGACCTTTCCCACATCGACAACGGTGAACTGAAGCTGCACCCAGCACGTTTTGACATTACCAATACCGTGCTGACGACAATGCTCAACTTTGAAAAACAGATTGAATCAAAAAGAATTGAAGTACAGGGACTGGACGAAACGCACCCGGCTTTTGTGGATGGCGACCCGGACCTGCTGCACCAAGTTATTTACAATCTGGTAGAAAACGCAGTTAAATTTACAAATCCCGGTGGCTATATTCGCGTCAATGTTCGGGAAGAGTCCGCACGCACAACCGTGACGATTCGCAACAGCGGCGAAGGAATTGCGTCGGAGGAATTGGGGCAGATTTTTGGCCGCTTCTATAAAACAGACAAATCCCGCAGCAAGGACCGCGCTGGAATGGGATTGGGGCTTTACATTGTGCGTACCATTGTACAGCAGCACGGCGGTGAGATTACCGCTCGCTCTGAATTAGGCAAGTACAGTGAGTTTTCCTTCTGGCTGCCAAGAGAAATTCCGCAGCAGGGGGAGAAGCTGCCGACGACAACTGTATGTGCGCAGGTAGTAGAGCCGTCCCGACAAGCTTACCAGAAAGGGAAGAACGCCAAGCCCGCGCCGGAAAATAAGAAAAAAGAAAACAGCGATTCTGCTTCTGATGCTCCAAAAGAAAAGGACGGTAAAGATGGAACAAAATAAACAGCCGCAGTCCGAAAACAACGGACAGCAGCCATATCGTCCGGAAATTTGGTATCCTGCCGGCTGTCCGCAAAAGGAGAAGCCTGATGCAGGAAAGACACAGGAGGACGCTCCAGTGCCACCGCAGGGAAACGGCCCTGCCTATCGAAATCCGGCAACAGGCGCCCCACAGCAGGGCGGCTTTGTGCCGCCCTGCCCGCCGCCGTATCTGCCGGTCGGCGGCGGTTACCGCCCGCACCGGCCGATGAACAACGGCACGCGGGTGCTTATCGCCATTCTTTCGGTACTGCTGGCGATATTTGTCACGCTGTTTGCTGTGACTTTTTCAAACCAAAAGACTTCCGAAGCGGGGCAGGACAGTTCTTCCTCTTCTTCTCAGCCGAAGGAAACCGAAAGCAGTTCCCGCGCTTTCAATACCGTTCCTAATGACGGAAAGGGCACAGGCAGCAGTATCATTATCCAGGAAAAAAGCGGTGCGGTAATGTCTGCACAGAACGTTTTCAGCAAGATTAGCCCTAGCGTTGTGGGCGTGCTGACAAAGCTGCCTGATGAGGACGGCAATGAAAGCGACAGCCAGGGAACCGGCATCATCGCCAGCAGCGACGGCGTTATCCTAACCAACGCGCATGTCATAGGATACAGTCCCAGCGCGGACGTGAATGTAGTACTGCCGGGCAAAAAAGTTGAATATAAGGCTCGCATTCTGGGCTTTGACAAGACGAGTGACCTTGCCGTCCTGAAGATTAGCGCAACCGGACTGATGCCTGCCCAGTTTGGCAGCGAAAACGAACTGCAGGTTGGTGAGCAAGTCATTGCCATTGGCAACCCGAGCGGAATGGACTACAGCAACAGCCTGACCGGCGGCTATGTTTCTGCACTGGACCGCACCATCGCCGGCCACAGCGGAAACGGCATGACATATATCCAGACGGACGCGGCAATTAACCCCGGGAATTCCGGTGGACCGCTGTGCAACCTGTATGGGCAGGTTGTGGGAATTAACTCCTGCAAAATAGTAAGCACCGGCTACGAGGGCATGGGGTTTGCCATTCCGGTCAGCAAAGCCAGCACGATTATTAACCAGCTGATTCATACCGGTTATGTGCCGGGCCGTACGCGTATCGGCATTACCTGCGCCCCAGTGTCCCAGCTGGAGATGCAGATGAAAGGCATACCAAACGGCCTGCAGATTTTTTCAATCGACAAAGACAGTCCACTGTATCATAATGGAGTAGAAAAGGGCGATATCCTGTGTGAGTTTGACGGCAAAGATGTGACGACTACGGATGAGCTGCTAGGGCAGATGACCAGTTACAAGCCGGGAGACAAAGTACGGGTAAAAATTTATTCGGTCAGTCAGCGGAAAATGCTGACGAAGACCGTTGCACTGCTGGAGGATAAGGGCGAAAGTTCGTCCTCCGCGGCAAAATAACAAAAAGCACTGTCTGCTTGTTAAACAGACAGTGCTTTTTTAATGGAACGGTTCTCTGCATTTATTTGCGGAGAGCCGCTTTTTTATCCTTTTTTAAAAAGTTCTATAAAAAATTCGCCTAAAACGGCGAATTCCATCTGCGTTTGGCCGGAGGGGTGCAGGGACAACCTGCAAAACCAAAAAGAGAGGAGCAAACACATGGATACACAAAAAGAAGCACTGCGTGTCTGCCGAAAGCTGGCCCGCGGGAAGGTGAATGACGCGGTACGGCTGTTGTTTTTTCCACCGGAGGCCAGCGACCTGCAAAATTTGGATTTGTCGTGTGTGGAAGAAATAAAACGCAGCGACAAAGGCAGTGTGGAAATCAAATTTGCCGACCGGCTGAAAGCCGCGCAAATGATGGCGGAACTGGGCGGTGGCGAAAACATGCAGCCTTTGTACAGCGCACTGAACCAGTCAGCACAGGCAGTGCGGGAGGAGGGCGGACCGAGCGGAAGGGATGCGCTTCAGTAAACAGCAGCTGCGGGCCATGAGCTGGTGGTGTCCCGGCAGCGGTGACGAACAGAAGGACGCCGTTATTTGTGACGGAGCAGTGCGCAGCGGCAAAACGCTGTGCATGGGGCTGGGCTTTGTGTGCTGGGCAATGGCATGCTTTTCAGACAAGAGCTTTGCACTGTGCGGAAAAACCGTGCGTTCTTTAAAACGGAACCTTGTTACGACACTGCTTCCGGCACTGTCGGCTGCCGGTTTCGAATACACCGTAAAAGGGAGCGAAAACCTGCTGACGGTTTCCGCCGGACAGCTGAAGAATCGTTTCTATCTGTTCGGCGGACGGGACAGCAGCAGCGCCGCGCTGATACAAGGAATTACTTTGGCGGGTGTGCTGTTTGACGAGGCGGCGCTGCTGCCGCGGGAGTTTGTCCAGCAGGCACTGGCACGGTGCAGTGTTGAGGGTAGCCGCTTTTGGTTTAACTGCAATCCAGAGGGACCGCAGCACTGGTTTTACACGGAATGGATACAGAAGGCGGCGGAAAAGAATGCGCTGTACCTGCACTTTACCATGGAGGACAACCCCTCTCTTTCCCCGCGGATGCGTGCCCGCTACCGGAATTTGTATACCGGAACTTTTTACGAACGGTACATTTTGGGCCGCTGGGCCGCGGCGGAAGGACTCATCTATCCATTTATGACGGACAAAATGGCTGCGGACAATCCCAAAACCTGTACGGAGTATGTAGTGAGTTGTGATTATGGCACAAAAAACCCCAGTTCCTTTGGATTATGGGGCAAAAACGGTGGCTGTTGGTATCGACTGTCAGAATATTACTATGACGGGCGGCAGCACAGCCCGCGGACAGACGAAGAACATTACTGCGCGCTGGAAAAGATTTGCCGCGGATACAGAATTCGCTGTGTAGTTGTGGACCCCTCGGCGGCAAGTTTTATGGAGACCATCCGCAGGCATGGCAGGTTTCCGGTACTGCCGGCAAAAAATGAGGTGCTGCAGGGAATTCGCCGCACGGGATTGGCACTAAAAGAGGGCCGCATTCGCATCTGCCACGGCTGCCGGGACACTTGGCGGGAATTTTCGCTGTACCGCTGGCAGGACGGTAAAGAAGAACCGCTGAAGGAGAATGACCATGCCATGGACGACATTCGGTACTTCGTTTCTACGGTTCTGCGGCAGGAGAGCGGTGGCTTTGCGGCGGCGGCCGTTCCGCGGAAAGAGAGGGAAGAAAAAAGTTGATACGAAAAAAGAGAGGGAAAAAGGTATCGGCAGGTACGCTGGCTATACAGACTGGCGGACAGGATCTGCCGTTTTCAGCGGTACAGCGGTATGTGCCGCTGTCCAGCGGAGAATTGGGATTGTATTGGAAGCTGCGGCAGGCGGTGCCGGTTATTGACGCAGCCATTGATAAGCTGGTGAGGCTGGTGGGAAAGTTCCGCATTGTCTGTGCCGGAGAGGATACACGGCTGGAATTGGAACAGTTCCTCAGAACCGTGCCGGTGGGGACCGGCGGGGCCGGTATTACAGCCTTTTTGGACTGCTATTTGGACCAGCTGCTGACCTGCGGCAATGCGGTAGGGGAGGCCGTGGTGCAGGGCGGAGAGCTTCGGGCACTGTACAATGCTTCTTTGCAGGACGTAGAGCTGCGGGCAAAGTCACCGGTGGAAATAGAAGTGCGTCGCCGGTGTGTCGGCGGCAGCCGGCCGGTGCCGTACCCGGAGCTTGTCTTTCATACAGCGCTGAACCCACTGCCGGGAAGCGCCAAAGGCAGGAGCATTCTGCAGGGGCTTCCTTTTGTAACCAACATTTTAGTTACGATTTTCCACACCATCGGTGTCAACTGGGAACGCGTAGGGAACGTACGGTTTGCCGTTACCTGCACCCCAAATGAGGACGACCGCGCCTTTGCTGCGGAACACGCGGAGCAAATGGCACAGGAGTGGAGCCGTGCCATGCGGCCGGACAGCAGAAGCGACTTTGTTGCGGTCGGTGATGTACATATTCAGGCAATCGGTGCGGACAACCAGGTGCTGGACAGTGCGGTACCGGTGCGGCAGATGTTGGAGCAGATTGTGGCGAAATTAGGGCTGCCGCCGTTTCTGCTGGGGCTAACGTGGTCGAGCACTGAGCGCATGAGCGGCCAGCAGGCGGATATTTTGACCAGTGAACTGGAAGCGTACCGCCGTCTGCTGAATCCAATTATCCGCCGCATTTGTACGCTGTGGCTGCAGCTTTCCGGCAGGGGAAATGTGCCGTTCCAGATTGAGTGGAACGATGTAACGCTGCAGGACGCAACCGAACTTGCCACAGCGGCCCTGACACGCGCCCAGACAGAACTGACCAAGATGCAGACAAGAAAACTGCGGCGGGAGCTGCAGGGAAAGGGAGAATGATAAATGCAGAACGGATATGTGCTGAAAAGTGTGCAGGCACCGGAAAAAGAGGATCTGCAGAAAATTAACCAGTACACACGAAGGCCGTTTTCTAAGGAGGAAGTGTACACCTTTGGGCTGGTGCTGTGCGACAACGAAATCGACCGTGACGGCGAACGCTTTTCCGTATCGGCCTTGTATGGGCTTGCTGGCCTTTTCCTGGGGAAAAGCGGGCTGTTTAACCACAGCATGGATGCACGAACACAAAGCGCACGCATTTACGACACCAGTGTGGAAACAGACACCAGCCGAAAAACAGCGGCGGGGGAACCGTACAGCCGCCTGACCGCAAAGGCGTATATGCCGCGCACCAAAGGCAACGAGGACTTGATTTTGGAAATAGACAGCGGCATTAAAAAAGAAGTGAGCGTTGGCTGTGCCATGGGCAGTGCAGTGTGCTCCGTATGTGGGGCAGACCGCCGAAAACACCCCTGTGGGCATCAAAAAGGCGGAAAATATCAGGGAAAGGTTTGCTGTACCATTTTGAGCGACCCGAAAGACGCTTATGAATGGAGCTTTGTCGCAGTACCGGCACAGCGGGCTGCCGGTGTTACCAAAAGCTATCCGCCAGCGGCGGAAGAAAGCGAGGACGCCGCCGAATGGGGACGGCGCTGGAAAGAACACCTGACAGAGGAAACGACCCGTTATTTTTCACTGGCGTGCCCGGGCGTGCCGGCCGCATCGGCTAAGAAGATGACGGAGAGCCTGTCGCCGGAGGAACTGGAACAGGTGGAAAAGGTCCTGTCCCATGCGGCAAACCGGCGCCTGCCGCTGCAGGTACAGCTGGCCCCGGAACGGACAGCCGCACCGGATGAGAACAACGATTTCCGCATTTAAGGAACAAGATATTTAGGAGGAAAAAATGGAAACTTCAATGAATGGATATGGAGAAAACGCAGCGACTTTTCTTTGCAAGACACAGCTGACGCCGGGTACACCGGTGATGGTGACGGCAAACGGCACCGTGTCCGCGGCAAGTGGAAATTTCTGTGGCGTGGTGCTGTCGTGGCGCGACGGTGTGGCGGCCGTGCAGATGGAGGGCTATGTACAGCTGCCCTACAGCGGGGCAAAACCTGCGCTGGGGTATCAGACTCTGACCGCGGCAAATGGAAAAGTGGCGGTTTCCACAGCGGACGGCGGCGTTCAGCGGCTGGTCGTGGACACTGACAGTACAACAATCGGTCTGCTTCTGTAAGGAGGGCATTTATATGGCATTTTATGAAAATTTACATTTGGACAAGGGCATGTACGGCACCGGAAAATCCTTTACACAGGTGCTGGAGGGACTGGATAGTTCTGAAAATTACCGTGGAACACCGCTGGAGGACCTAGACGCGTATCAGCGGCAGCTGAAGCGCTTTGACATTCATGTAAGTGGCGCGGGCAGTGACCGTGTGGAAAAGTTCTTCCAGACGGGAGACAGCGCTGCCCTGTTCCCAGAGTATATCTGCCGTGCGGTACGGCAGGGCATGGAGCAGGAGAATCTGCTGCCCCGGCTGGTGGCTACGGTGACAAACGTAGAAGGAATGGACTACCGCACCATTGTCAGTGCGCCGCTGGAAGAGGAAAAGAAACTGAAAACGGTAGCCGAAGGCGCCGCGATTCCACAGACAGTCGTGCGCACACAGGACCATTTGGTGCAGCTGCATAAGCGCGGCCGCATGCTGGTGGCAAGCTACGAAGCACTGCGCTTTCAGCATTTGGACTTGTTTACCGTTACGCTGCGGCAGATTGGTGCGTATATTGTGCGCGCACAGATGGGCGACGCGGTGCAGGTCCTGCTGAACGGCGACGACGGAACCGATAAAGCCGAAGAGATTTCCGGTGAAGCGCTTTCTTATGACAGCCTTTTAAAGCTGTGGGGCAAACTTTCACCTTATCGTATGAATGTGCTGCTGGGCGGTACGGCCGCTGTACAGAAAGTGCTGGGCCTTGCGGAAATGCGTGACGCACAGGCGGGCCTAAACTTCCAGGGGACAGGCAAGATGGTTTCGCCCATGGGTGCGGAACTGCTGCATGTGCCGGATGTACCGGACGGCAAACTGCTGGGACTGGACCACACCTGTGCATTGGAAATGGTGCAAGCAGGCGGTGTACAGACCGAGTATGACAAGCTGATAGACCGTCAGCTGGAACGTGCGACCATCAGCACGATTGCAGGATTTACAAAAATTTTCAACGGTGCTGTCAAAATGCTGGATTATACGGACTAAAGCAGGAACAGAACTGGGCGGGTGGGTTTGGGAAGTCTGTTTTTGCAGATGGAAAAGGAGAGAAACATGGAAACAGACAATATCTTAAATAAGCTGCAGCTTCTGCACGGCTTGCAGGCGGACGAAGCAGAGAAATACCGGCCGCTGGCACAGGAAGCGGTGGACCGGCTGGAGAACTGCCGCCGAAAAGATGGGGGCGATTCCCTGCTGGAAACTGCCGCTGCCGCACTGGTGCATTTGCAGCTTACCCTGACGGAACCGGCAGGCAGCTTCACGGCCGGAGATGTGCACGGCGACAACACACAGGAACGTGCAGCGGCAAAAGAACTTTGGAAGGAGTCACTGGCGGCCGCCGCGCCGTACCTGCGTGATGAGCGTTTCATTTTCAGGAGCGTGCCATGACGCGGGCCGCGTTTGTTGCGCAGATGCTGGAACGATACGGTGAGGAGGCCGTGTGCGGTGGTCAGAAAGCGCCAGTCGTTCTGCGGTCGCTGCGTCCGAACGATTTGCAGGACAGCCGCAGCATCTGTACAGCTCCGGCGGAATTTTGCCCGCGGGAGGGCACAAAACTGTCTTGTGGGGGCCGGCTGTATACCGTACTGCGCTGCGGTGGTCGGTACCTGAAAAACCGGCGGCTGTACACATGGGCCGTGCTGCAGCAGGAAGGAGAGGAAGACTGTGAATGAGGAACTTCTGACACCGCAGGAAAAACTGAGCGAGGAACTGGAAATGCAGTATCTGCGCTATCCGCGGCCCCCACAGGAGGAGAGCGGAACATGAAACAGCTTTTTATGGCGTACAAGGATTTTACATGGCCGCGTCTGCCGGACAGCCTGCAGATGCAGAACCAGAAATATGTGGATGTCCTGCCACAGCCGGAAAGCGGGGAAACCCTGCAGGAACTGGGGCAGCATGGACGCGTGGTGTCCGGCAGCGGCGTATTTGTTGGCGAGGAGGCAGAGCAGGAGTGGGAAGCGCTGTGTGCCTGCTATGCTGGGGGAGGTTCCGGAACACTGTATTTGCCGGGCAGAAAGCCGGTGCAGGCGATTTTTGCGGAACTTTCGCTGCAGCAGCCGCTGCGCCGGACTTACATTGTGTATCGATTCCTTTTTCAGGAACTGCTGCCGCAGGCAAAACAGCCGGGAGTGTACACAGCCAAAACAGGTGACTGCCTGTGGAGCGCGGCCACGGCAGCCGGTACAACGCCGGAAGAACTGCTGCAGGCGAACCCTGGGCACATTCGATGGGCCAATGAGCTGACGGCTGGACAAAAGCTGGTGGTGCCGTGAACGGCATTCTGTATGATGCGGACGGCGGACAGCAGATACTGGCATCGCCTGTGAAAGTAACCCTGCAAAGAAGTGTGAGCGCACCGGCCGATGTTTTGGAGGCGGTCTTTCCGCTGACGGGGCCCGTGCGGCCGGCTGCCTTTTTCCGGATGGCGGCGGCGGGCAAGGTCCTGTTTGACGGGCCGGTGGACACCATGCGGGAAACAGACGGCAGGCTTTTGCACCTTTCGGTGCGCAGCAGGGCGGCGCTGCTGCTGGACAGCCAGGCACTACCGGGAACATGGCTGCACCCGGGGCTGCGGAATTTGTTCCAAACCTGCGCTGTACCATACGGATTCACACAAATCGTGGGCGATATGCGTGTATTTGACACACCGTATACCATTGATTCCAACAAAAGCGAATGGCAGGCACTGGACACGTTCTGTCAGTCATTTTTGGGGACAGCTCTGTGGGAGGAAAACGGCGTTCTACGCGCGGAACAGCCCACTTTTTCAGAACCGGCGGTGTTGGGAAAATCGGGTATTCCGTATCTAAAAGTGTGCCGCACTTGGCAGATGTATCGGCAGCTTTCGGAGGTGTGGGGCATCCGCAGCGGCGAACTGGAGAATTGTATACAGGATTCGGCAGTTCGGCAGACGGGTATTCTGCGCAGGCGCATCAGTGCTGCACCTGAGGCAGCACTGCAGGAAGCATGTGGACAGGTGCAGACAACATCGGTCTTGTGCGTGGGCTGGCAGCCGGTGAAGCTGTGGCAGCCAGCGGTACTTTGGCTGCCGCAGGAGACACTGCAGCTGCAGGTTAAACAAATTTTGTACCAGCTGAGTACAGAAGGCAAAACAACGCGCCTGTTGCTGCAAAACGGATAAAAACGGGAGGCAGCGAAATAGATGTGGATTGTAGACCGGCTGCTGCAGGAAAACCGCGGCAGCAGCACCAAGACAGGCATGATTACCGGAGAAAGCAGTGCCCAAACAGCGGTTTCCGATGAAAAGGTGCAGATGTGCGGGCCGTGGGGAGTTCAGTGGTGCGCACCCGCGGGCAGCAAAGCAGTGCTGCTGAAAACAGACAGCGGCACCATGTGTTTGGGAACCGCCGGAAATACAGATGATTTAAAGCCGGGAGAACTGCGGCTGGTGTCGCAGGGTGGAGCGGAGGTTTACCTGACAGCGAGCGGAGAGGTTGTGATTAACGGCCAGACCTTTGCGGCGAAGGAGGAGAAGTAAGTGGAAAATCGGCTGGAAAACGGGGATTATGTTCTTTCACCGGGCGGTGTGCTGGAAACTGTGGACAAAGAGGAGGCACAGCTGCAGGGTGCCGCAAGACGGCTGCTGATACAGCGGGGAAGCTTTGTGTATGCACCGGACTTTGGCTGCCGGACATTTTCTGCGGAACAGGCGGCGGCGCCCGGCGCTGAACAGAAGGCGGTGCTGCTTGTCCAAGAGGCACTGGCACCGCTGGCGGGGAAGGTCCTGCTGCAGAGGGTACATTTGGAGGAAACAGGAACGTCAGTTCAGCTGCGCGCAGGCAGTATGGAAAAAACAGTTTTGGTGCCATATGCGTAAGGGGTGAAAGAATGATTTCGTATGAAGAATTGGTACAGAAGATGGAGAACACATATCAGGAGAAGACCGGTATTCAGCCGACGGCAGACAGTGACACGGGGGTGTGCTTTCGGGTATTGGCGGGCGAATTGTACAGCTTGTCGGCCAATGTTGAGTGGCTGAAGGCATCTCTTCTGCCGCAGACTGCTGCGGGTGAACAGCTGGACAAACTGGCACAGCAGGCGGGACTTTCCCGTACGTCTGCGGCAAAGGCACAGGGAACGCTTCGCTTTACCAAAACGGCGAAAAGCACGATTTTTACAGTAATTCTTTCAGCGGGAACACGCTGTACGACCGGCGGAAGCCATCCCGTCGTTTTTGAAACACTGGAACAAGTGGAGCTGGACTGTGGCCCAAGCTCGGTGGCGGAGGTCCCTGTCCGCGCGGTCAAAGACGGGGAAGAAGGGAACGTCTTAGCTGGGACGGTAACACAGCTGGAGAAAAGAAATGCTTATATTGAGGCTGTCACCAATCCAGCGGCCTTTTCCGGCGGGCGGACGGAAGAAACCGATGACCAGCTGCGGAAACGTCTGATGGAAGAAGAAAAGCAGACGGATAACGGCGCAAATTCCGCTTTTTACAGGAAGACAGCACTGCAGCAGCCAGGAGTCAGTAGCGTTTTTGTACAGACAGCTGTTCCGGAAAAAGGCGGGGTGACGATTTGGCTTGCCAGCCGGGGTGCATCCGTGACAAATGACACAGCGGCAAAGGTGAAAGCTGCGCTGGAACAGATGCGTGGACTGAATGTGCAGATAAAAGTTTATCCGGCAAAAACTACGCCGGTTCAGCTGACAGTACAAGTGAAAAAGAAAGAAGGACAGACGGACGAAGACACCAAAACGGCTGTCCAGCAGGCAATGAAGGACAGTTTTGACGAACTGAAAATCGGACAGACCATGACGGCGGCTCGGCTGATGGCGGCTATTATGCAGACCGGATGCGCGGAAGATGTTCTGCTGCCAACGAATTTGGTGTTTCCGACTGCGGCTCCGGATACACTGGTGACGCTGAACGCCGCATCGGAGGTGGTGTTGCTGTGAAACCGCTTGACAGTATGCGCCGCCGTCTGCAGCCAATGGGTGCCTATGACCTGCAGAAGGAAAACAGCTTTGCGGCGGCAAAGCTGGAGGCTTTTGCCGCCGGGCTGGATTCCGTTTATGATATGTTGAACGAAATAGAACAAGAGGCCTTTCTTGTCAGTGCACAGAGCTGGGGATTTTCCGGTGTTTGTTCCCTGCTGGGAATTGTGGACGGAGGAGATCTGCGTCGGGCAGTTGGTCTGTTTCTGTGCAGCCCAGCGGCGAAAACTTGTACACGGGCGTCTTTTCAGCGTTTGCAGCAGGCACTGGGAATTGCCGGTCCACTGTATGAATGCCCAGCGGACGAGAAAGTGATTTTTTGTCCGGAAACGCTGCCGGAAGACCGCGCGTTTGTTGTACGTGTGCTGCGCCGAATGCTGCCGGCACAGCTGCAGGGGGAACTGGACCTGAGCGGTGCAGATGCCACATGGAAGGCACTGGACAGCGGCGGTGCTTCCTGGAAGCAGCAGGATGCCAAAAACCGTACGTGGAAAACATGGGACGGGGAGAGAGTAATATTTTAGAGTGCTTTTATAAGCAGATATTAACAGATTAGTTTTTTAAGCACAGGTAAAACTAGAGGAGGAGAATAGAATGCCATCCAGCAGCAAAACAGCCCACGGGCTTAATCTTTGGAGTGCGGAAGACCATCCGCAGCGAACGGATTTTGTAAGTGATAACCAAAAAATTGATGACCTTTTTTCACAGCATATCGCGGATACGGCCCTGCACAAGACGGCCAGCGACAAAACGTCGCTGACCATGGGGACCTATAAAGGAAACAACGAGGATATGCAGCTTGTTTCGCTGCCCTTTGCCCCGCAGGTGCTCTTGATTTATCCGCAGAACCAAAGTCCGATTCAGAAGGACGCGGCTGGAAATTTGGTTCTATACACGGGAGCAGTCGGCGGGTTTGTGTACGGTGACGGTGTATATCTGCAGGGCAGCGGCTTTGCCGTGCAGAACGACGATACGGACAGTGTATATACCAAACTAAACGAGAAGGGAAAAACGTACCGCTATATTGCGTTCCGCTGATTTGCAAATAAAGGGCGCAGGGCGTACAATAAAGCAAAACCTGACGAACTTTGTGAAAATGGCCAAGCGGGAGGAAACAGTATGTATGAAAATAAGCGGGAGCTGCCACGGGCCCTGCTGGTGGAGTGTGACACCGGAGAGGATGACGCAGAGTCTTCGCTGGCAGAGCTGTACGAACTGGTGCGCAGCGCGGGTGCTGTCCCTTTTGGGGCAATGACGCAGAAACGCCCGTCCGCGGACGCTGCGACCTGTGTAGGAAAAGGCATGGTGCAGCAGATTGCGGATTTTTGCGAAAAACACCACATAGAACTGCTCATTTTTGACCGAGAGCTAACGCCTACCCAGATACGAAATCTAGAGGAAGACACAAGCGTGCGGGTAGTGGACCGTACCATGTTGATAATGGACATTTTTGCCTGCAGTGCCCGCAGCAGAGAGGGTAAGCTGCAGGTGGAGCTTGCACAGCTGGAATACCTGCTGCCGAGGCTTTCTGGAAGAGGAACGGCACTGTCACGTTTGGGCGGCGGCATTGGTACACGAGGCCCCGGTGAAACCAAACTGGAAACCGACCGCCGTCATATCCGTGGCCGTATCCGTTCCCTGCAGGTACAGCTGGAAGAAGTGGAGAAACACCGGCAGCAGATAGAACGCCGCCGGCGAAAAGACGGTGTAGTCACAGCGGCACTGGTGGGATATACCAACGCCGGGAAAAGCACACTGATGAATGCGCTGACAGACGCGGGTGTGCTGGCGGAGGACCGCCTTTTCGCTACGCTGGACCCAACAGCCCGGGCGCTGCGCCTGCCAAATGGATTTTCTGTTATGCTGATAGACACCGTCGGGCTGGTGCGCCGACTGCCGCATCAGTTGGTAAAGGCGTTTCGGTCTACGCTGGAGCAGGCCGCGCAGGCGGATATCCTTTTAAACGTCTGTGATGCTTCCAGCCCAGAAGCACAGACACACCTGAAGGTGACCAGCGACCTGCTGACAGGACTGGGCTGTACAGGGAAAATGCTGCCGGTGCTTAACAAATGTGACCAAGTGCCGGGGCTGACAGGCCTGCCGCAGATAGGGCAGGGCATACGCATCAGTGCCAAAACAGGGGAGGGCATTCCGAATCTGCTGCAGGCAATACAGGATGCGCTGCCGGTACAGGTGCGCCGTGTGCAGCTGCTGCTGCCATTTTCACAGAGCGGACTTGCCGCTCGTGTGCGGGAGCAGGGAACAGTGCTGCAGGAGAAATATACATCGGAGGGACTGGCGCTGGAAGCTTTTGTCGGGCCGGCACTTTTCCCCGCGGTACAGCCATTCCTGCAAACGAACAGCATCACAAAAGCCTAAACTTTAATCACTCGGTAAAAACCGTTTTTATATAAAATAGAGATCCACTGCGGAAACGGCTTGTTCGCACGATATGGTGCGGTGCACGCTGATGTGGCTATTCTGTATGACCGCGAAAACCGCTGGGCGATTGATGATGCCTGTGACCCGCGGAACAACGGCACCAGGAAGGTTTGCTGCAAAAGCTGTACAAAATATTTGGAAGATGAAATAAAACAGAATCGTTCTTTTATTATACTGTGCTCAATAAACATTTGTTGCCGGTGCTGATTTTCTTCCTGCTGTTTCAGAAGAACTTTATCCAAGGAATACTCAGCGGTGCCGTCAAAGGCTGAACCTTGTTTTTCCGAAAAGAATGCCCTCTGTACAAGCTTTATTGCTGCACAGAGGGCATTTTGCTGTCGTTCTGCGGAAAAACAGCTTTGTATACCTTTACTGTATTTTCTTGCAGAATTACGGCTGCAAAGCCTTTTCAATTTCTCCAACGAACAGAATATGGTAGTCTTTGTTTGGATACCAGCGAGTATCCAAAGAGGAATCCACCAGGCCGTGCGGGTCCATTGGTTGGCGGTACAGTTTCCGGCATACCAGCGTCAGCTTTGCCTGCTGAAATACCGGTACCTTCGTGCCGGGCACCAGTGTCAGACCGGCCGCGGCGATTTTTTCGTTTTCACCGCCGGAGTGACTGCCGCAGTAGTTAAGGGCGGGGCGGTATTTTTCATCAAAGAAGCTGAGTGTCCAGTGGTCGGCCTTCTCCAAAAAGGTGAGCGTATGGCGCTGTGGGCGGATAACAATGGCGGCAACATTCTTGCCCCACATAACACCCAGTCCGCCCCAGGAGGCGGTCATGGTGCTGCACTTTTCGGGCGAACCGGCACTTACCAGCATCCAGCCCTTTCCGATTTGGTCAAATGGGGCAAACGGCAGTTTTTCTGCGGCAATTTCTTTCATAGGTAAAAAACCTCCATTATGCAGTATTTGGTATCTTTTCAGTATAGCACAAATGGGCATGAAAAAAAACGAAAGCCGCCGCCTTCTGAAAAAAGACGGAAACCGAATATTTATGTGAATAATTCTTATTCAAAACTTATAAATATGAATAAATATGCAAAAAAGACTTGTATTTTTTCATTTTAGCGCTATAATATTGCCAACAACAAAAAAACAAGCGGAGGCTACCTATTATGGATAAAACAGCGATTAAAAAGGTTGTACTGGCATATTCCGGCGGGCTGGACACATCTATTATCATTCCGTGGCTGAAAGAGAACTACAATAACTGTGAAGTCATTGCTGTGGCGGCCGACGTTGGCCAAGGCGCGGGCGAACTGGACGGACTGGAGCAGAAGGCAAAGGAAACCGGTGCCAGCAAGCTGTACATTGCAGACCTGAAAAAGCAGTTTGTGGAGGACTACATCTGGCAGACCGTAAAGGCAGATGCGGTTTATGAGAACAAATACCTGCTGGGCACCAGCTTTGCGCGTCCGCTGATTGCCAAACGTCTGGTCGAAATTGCCAAAGCAGAGGGCGCTGACGCCATCTGCCACGGCTGCACCGGCAAGGGCAACGACCAGGTCCGTTTTGAGCTGAGCATTAAGGCTTTTGCACCGAATATGCCGATTATTGCCCCATGGCGTGAGTGGACGCTGAAGTCCCGTGACGAAGAGATTGATTATGCGGAGGCACACAATATTCCGCTGAAGATTACACGCAAAACCAATTACAGCAAAGATAAAAATCTCTGGCACCTTTCCCATGAGGGCCTTGACCTCGAGAACCCCGCGAATGAGCCGCAGTACAATACACCCGGCTTCCTGGAGCTGGGTGTATCCCCGGAACAGGCACCGGATAAACCGACTTATGTGACCATTCACTTTGAAAAGGGCGAAGCTACTGCACTGAATGGCCAGAAGATGTGCGCGGTGGACCTTTTGAGCCAGCTGAACAAAGTGGGCGGCGAAAACGGCATTGGCATTGCCGATATTGTGGAAAACCGTTTGGTCGGCATGAAGAGCCGCGGCGTTTATGAAACCCCCGGCGGCACCATTCTGTACCATGCACATAATAAGCTTGAAGAAATCTGCTTGGACAAAGATACCTATCACTACAAGCAGGGCATTGGCGACAAGTTCGCGGAACTGGTATACGATGGAAAATGGTTTACTCCTCTGCGGGAAGCACTCTCTGCTTTTGTGGACAGCACCCAGCAGACCGTGACCGGCGATGTAAAACTGAAGCTGTATAAAGGCAACGTCATTGATGCGGGTGTGACCAGCCCTTACAGCCTGTACGATGAAGAGGTTGCTACATTCAGTGTAGACGAAGTTTACAACCAGAGCGATGCAAACGGCTTCATTAACCTGTTCGGTCTGCCCATTAAAGTACAGGCAGTTAAAAAAGAACAGTGGACCAAAAACAAGAAATAAGCGAATTCATTTATAACAACAGCAAAAGAGGCGGACACAAGTCCGCCCTTTTTGTAATCACCGGGAAAGAGGGAATCAGCAATGACTGTCAAGGCTGGCATTATTGGAGCTACCGGCTATGCCGGTGCAGAACTGGTGCGCATTTTGTCGGGCCACCCACAGGTGCAGCTTGCCGCAGTAAGTTCGGTCAGCTTTCAGGGAAAACCGCTCAGCGCGGTTTATCCGGCTTATTATGGCCTGTGCGATATGGTCTGCGGTACACAGGAAGAGGTCGTACAGAAAAGCGACGCCGTGTTTGCGGCACTGCCGCATGGCCTTTCTCAGCCGCTGGCAAAGGAATGCCATGATGCTGGCAAAGTCTTTATTGACCTTGGCGCCGATTTCCGTCTGGAGCGGTTGGACGAGTACGAACACTGGTACGGCGTGAAGGCGGTGTATCCGGACCTGCACGCCGAAGCAGTGTACGGCCTGCCGGAATTTTTCCGGGAGCAGATACGTGGCAAAAAGCTAATTGCCAACCCCGGATGCTACACCACCGCGGTGCCGCTGGCACTGGTGCCTGCGCTGAAGGCTGGACTTATCAGCAACGACGGAATCATTGCTGACTGCAAATCCGGTGTAACCGGTGCGGGCCGCAAAATGACGCAGGACACACATTATCCGGAGCTGAACGAGGGAATGCATGCTTATAAGGTAGGCGGGCACCGCCATACACCCGAAATCGAACAGACACTGCGGCGTGTCTGCGGCGAAGAAGTGACCGTGACGTTTACCCCCCACCTGCTGCCGGTGAACCGCGGCATTCTGGCCACTTGCTATGCACACTTAACACCCGGTACGACACTGGAACAACTCCAGAAAGTGTACGAGGAATTTTATAAGAATGAATTTTTCGTCCGTGTTCTGCCGCAGGGAATGCGTGCCGATATTCACCATGTGCGGTACAGCAATTTTTGTGAAATAGAGCTGCATATTGACCCGCGTACACAAATGCTGGTCGCTGTTTCTGCACTGGACAATATGGTAAAGGGTGCTGCTGGGCAGGCAGTGCAGAACATGAATCTTTCGCTTGGCCTGCCGGAAAAAACAGGCCTGACGATGTTCCCACCGGCGTTTTAATCATACGGCGGACCGGTCATCTTTGGAAAATACCGAATGGGGGAGATACAGATGAAGTGGATAGACGGCGGCGTTACCGCACCACAGGGATTCCGTGCGGCGGGCGTCTATGCGGGCATACACGCCTGCTCACAGCTTTCCGAAAAAGAATCAGCGGCTTTTATACAGAACCTGAGGGACTGTTACGGAAAACAAGGCCATAAAAATGACCTTGCCCTGCTGTGCGCGGACGTGCCATGCACGGCGGCAGGCATTTTTACCAGCAACCTGGTGAAGGGCGCTCCCATTGCGGTCTGTAAGGAACATTTGAAAAACGGCTGGGCACAGGCAGTTGTCGCCAACAGCGCCAACGCCAACACCTGCAATGCGGATGGCTTGCAGAAAGCCGAAGCAATGGCGGAGGCTGCAGCCGCCGCACTGCATATTCCGGAAGAAGACGTGCTGGTTGCCAGCACGGGTGTTATTGGTCAGCCGCTTCCGCTTCCGCCTATCCTTGCCGGCATTCCGCGGATTGCGGAAAGACTTTCGGCGGACGGCAGCTTGGAGGCGGCAACGGCGATTATGACCACCGACCGTGTGCCGAAAAATATGGCAGTGGAGTTTTCTTTGGGTGGAAAAACCGTGCGTATCGGCGGCATTTCCAAAGGCTCCGGCATGATTCACCCCAATATGTGCACTATGCTTTGCTTTTTGACCACGGACGCGGCTGTTTCTGCGGCGGCACTGGATAAAGCGCTGCGTCTGGCGGCAAAAGACAGCTTTAATATGCTTAGTGTAGATGAGGATATGAGTACCAACGATACCTGCCTGCTGCTGGCGGATGGTGCCGCCGGCAATGAAGAATTGACAAGTGACAGCCCGGATTTTCCGGTCTTTGTCACAGCGCTGCGGAAACTGTGCATTCAGCTGGCACGTGCGATGGCCAAAGACGGAGAAGGCGCCAAACACCTGCTGGTGTGTGAAGTGGCGGGGGCTGTCAGTGACGCGGACGCCCGCAAAGTGGCGAAGGCGATTGTTTGTTCCTCCCTTGTAAAGGCGGCTATTTTTGGTGCGGACGCCAACTGGGGGCGTGTGCTGTGCGCGGTGGGTTACTGCGGCGCAAATGTCGATGTACACAAAGTAGATGTGGACTTTTCCTCCCCGGCAGGCACCATTCCTGTCTGCCGCAGCGGGGCGGGTGTTCCGTTTGATGAAGACCGCGCCAAAGAAATTTTGCTGCAGGACGAAATTACAGTTATGGTTACGCTGCATGACGGCACGGCCACGGCAACAGCTTATGGCTGTGATCTGACTTATGACTATGTAAAGATAAACGGTGACTACCGAACATAAGCTTCGGTTCGGCAGTTTGGTATATTGCAAAGATAGTTCACAGGGGGGAGTACCGTGGAAATTTCAAATGCAGGCCGTGCACAGGTATTGGTGCAGGCACTGCCATATATCCAAAAGCTTGCCGGAAAGACCATTGTGGTAAAATACGGTGGCAATGCAATGATTGACCAAGCACTGAAGGATGCTGTCATGCGCGATATTGTACTGATGCAGCTGGTTGGCATTCATGTGGTACTGGTGCACGGCGGCGGGCCGGAAATTTCCACCATGCTGCAGAAGGTCGGCAAAGAAAGCCGATTTATCGGCGGTATGCGTGTAACGGACGCCGAAACCATGGATATTGTACAGATGGTATTGGCCGGAAAAGTGAATAAGGCGCTGGTGCAGCTGCTACAGGAAAACGGCGGAAGGGCGGTCGGCCTGTGCGGACTGGACGGCGCCCTGCTGGGCGCGGAAAAACTGCAGGGGGAGGCGGACCTCGGTTATGTCGGCGAGATTACCTGTGTCAATCCAGCGGTGATTGAGGACGCCGAGAACGCCGGCTATATTCCGGTCGTTTCCACGATAGCGGGCGGTGAAAACAGCGAGGTATACAATATCAACGCTGACGTGGCGGCTGCCCGCATTGCAGCCTGCCTGCACGCGGAGAAACTGATTCTGATGACCGATGTGCGCGGGCTTCTGCGTGACCCGTCCGATGACAGCAGCATTATTCCGGTGGTACAGGTTTCCTCTGTGCCGAAACTGCGCAAGCAGGGAATCCTTTCCGGCGGCATGGTGCCGAAAGTGGACTGCTGTGTGGAGGCGGTCCGCCGCGGCGTAAAGCGTGCACATATCATTGACGGACGTATTCCACACTCCATTTTAGTGGAACTCTTTACCGATGAAGGCATTGGTACCATGTTCTATTAAAAGAAACAGAAAATTTAAATTATACAGAATGCATATTCCTATAAGTAGAAAAAGGAGGCACCATTATGCAGTTTCCTGCAATACAGGAGGGCGACAGCCAGTACCTGATACACAGCTACGCCCGGTTCCCAGCTGCACTGGTAAAAGGGAAGAACGCCACGGCATGGGACGCTGACGGTAAAAGGTATATCGACTTTACGGCGGGTATCGGCGTAAACAGCCTGGGCTACAGCGACCCGCAGTGGGTGCAGGCTGTCAGTGGACAGGCAGCCCAGATTCAGCATCTTTCCAACCTTTACTACAGCCCTGTCACTATCCGCGCGGCAGAACTGCTGTGCCATGCCGCGGGTATGGAGTGCGTCTTTTTCGGTAACAGCGGTGCGGAAGCAAATGAGTGTGCCATTAAGGTAGCCCGAAAGTATGGCACCGATAAGTACGGTGACCAGCACTGCCAGATTGTAACACTCAATAATTCTTTTCATGGGCGCACGGTCACGACATTGGCAGCAACCGGCCAACCGGGATTTCACCAGCATTTTCTGCCGTTTACCGGCGGCTTTGTCTATGCCGATGCCAATATGAAAAGTGTGGGAAAAACGGTTACGGAAAATACCTGTGCTGTCCTTGTGGAACTGGTACAGGGCGAGGGCGGTGTGGTGCCGCTGGATAAAGACTTTGTACAGCAGCTGGCGCAGTTCTGCGAAAAGAAAGATATTTTGCTGATGGTTGATGAGGTGCAGACTGGTATCGGGCGTACAGGCAGCTTCTTCTGTTACCAGCAGTACGGCATTCATCCGGATGTGGTTAGCGCAGCCAAAGGGCTGGGCGGTGGCCTGCCAGTAGGTGCCTGTTTGGTGGACCGCCGGTGCGCGGATGTTTTGGGACCGGGCGACCACGGCAGTACCTTTGGCGGCAATCCGGTGGTATGCGCGGGTGTGGCGGCCGTGGTGTCGCGTGTGGAAAAACAGCCTTTCCTGCTGGAAGTGCAGAAAAAGGGCGCTTATCTGCGCAGCCGGCTGCAAAAAATGGACAATATTCAAAGTGTGCGCGGCCTTGGAATGATGCTGGGAGCCAAACCAGTCAAAGGGCAGCCGGGTGCCATTGCGGCGGCCTGTGTACAGGCGGGCCTGCTGGTGCTGACTGCCAAAGATGTACTGCGCTTTCTGCCGCCGCTGACCATTACAAAAGAAGAACTCGACGAGGGTCTTGCCATTTTGGAAAAGGTCCTGCAGCAGCAGTAAAACAGTCTTGCACTTTCGCCTTTCTATCAGCGGCATAAAATGCTATAATTGTAACGATTAAAATAATACGGCCGTTAAACAGGAGGCTCCGCCGCGGTGGAGCAAAATCAATCTGGACAGGGAAAGAGGCTATTTTAAAATGAAGCATTTACTGAAATTGATGGACCTTTCCGGCAACGAGATTTCCGGAATTTTGGACCTTGCGGACCAGCTGAAATATGAGCTGAAGCACAATATTGAGCACCGCTGCCTGGAGGGCAAAACACTGGGCATGATTTTTGAAAAGGCCAGCACCCGTACCCGTATTTCCTTTGAAGTGGGTATGTATCAGCTGGGCGGTCTGCCTATTTTCCTTTCTGCACGCGATATGCAGATTGGCCGCGGCGAGCCGGTACAGGATACAGCACGCGTGCTGTCCCGCTACTTAAATGGCATTATGATTCGTACCTTTAAGCAGAGCGAGGTCGAGGCCCTTGCGCGTGACGGTTCTATCCCTGTTATCAACGGTTTGACCGACTTTGCCCACCCCTGTCAGGTGCTGGCGGACCTGATGACCATTCGGGAGCACCGCGGTGCACTGGACGGCCTGAAAATGTGCTTTATCGGTGACGGAAACAACATGATGAACTCCCTGATTGTCGGCGGCCTAAAGATGAAGATGGAAGTTGCGGTTGCCTGCCCGAAGGACTATCGTCCCGCGGCGGAAGTGCTGGACTTTGCACAGGCTTATCCAGCCTTCAGCATGACCACGGACCCGCTGGAAGCTGCCGTAGGCGCCGATGTCGTTATCACGGATGTATGGGCATCTATGGGTGAAGAAGAGGAAGCCTCCAAGCGCCGCATTGCTTTTAATGGCTATCAGATTAACGACAAGGTTATGGCCGCCGCTAAACCGGACGCTATGGTTCTGCATTGCCTGCCTGCCCATCGCGGCGAAGAAATCACAGCGGATGTGTTTGAACAGCATTCCAGTGAAATCTTTGAAGAGGCGGAAAACCGTCTGCATGCACAGAAGGCAGTTTTGGTCAAGCTCCTTGGATAAAAGGCTGCATTTTATTTGATTATATGTACAGCAAGATAAGATAAAAGATTTTATCCAATCCCAAAAAAGCCACTGTCCCGGTTTACCTGCCGGGCAGCGGCTTTTTTCTGTCTATCTATGCGGTCATTGTTATAGAATTTTTATTGAACCAGTATGCCGGCATCCGTGGACTGCAGAATGAGAATCTGCTGTTCCATACCACTGGCACAGTTGATATAGACCAGTACGCGGTCACCGTTGCTTCCGATACAGGAGAACTCCCAGCACAGCACTTCATTCAGGCCGGAAGTTGGCACCAGTACTTTCCGAGAGTTGTTCACTTTTAGGCGGCTGCTGACCTTTTTCTGTGCAGCTTCTTTGGTGTATTTCGGTGACGGAAAGCTGCGGGACATGTGGTTCATCAGGTAGCCCGTAGCGCCCAGCTCCACCACGTCGCCGTTGTCCAGCGCAATGCCTACCTTGACAAGATCCGGGTAACAGCGCACACCGTTTTCCTCATATGCAAAGTTAAATAGAATGCGGCCATCGGTCTTAATCCAGTAGGTAAGCTGCATATCTTTATAGCCGCACTTTGCCAGAAAAGCGGTGGCCTTTTCTTTGGCGGCGTCCATGGTGATTTTTTCCGCTGTAATTTCCCGGCTGCTGCGCATGGAACAGAGAACACCTCCTTTTTTGGTAACGGAGGCGGTTGTAGTACCGGACGTGAAGTTCCACAGGGGCAGGTTACCGGCCGTGTCTGCGGCGGAGGTAAGCTTGCTGGGGGAAAGGTTCAGTGCTTTGGCGGCAATGGAGCACGCGTCCGCTTTGCTTACATCGCTTTTCCCCTGCAGGGCGCGGGGATTTTTCCGCTGAATATTATCCGAAAACGGCCCATCGTAAATCAGCGAAGGGAAGTTCGTAAAGTCGGTTGCGGTTTGTTTCAGCTGAGAGGACAGGTTGTCGGAAGTATAGTCCAGTTTCAGCGACGACAAATTGCTGGAAAGCTTTTGGGCATAGGTATGCAGCTTCTCAATGGTTTTGTACTCCGCTTCCGTAATATGCCCGCCGCCGCTGATGCGGTTGGACAGGCTCATGGCAAAATCACCGACTTGGGTAATATATTTCGAAACGTTGTTCATGGTACTGTCGTGTACCGGCAGTGTAGCCAAAGCCTCCTTGGCAAGGCCAGATTCATGCATCAGCCGGGCCGCGAGTCCGTTCTGTTGGGTAGGGGTGTTGGCGTAAATGCTTTTGTCCAGTGTCAGGGAAATGGTGTTTACGCAGTCGCGCAGGTCACCGTACGCGCGGTCATAGGTATAGGTCAGGTCACGCTTGGCAGCCTTTTCAGCGGCCTGGCTGCGCATGGTCAGGGCTCCCGCCGTGACCACAGCGCCAACCGCGATAATACCCATTACCACAGCAACGGCTTTTCTGTTTTTCATAAAATACATCACCTTGCCCGTACCCGAAATTTTCTGTACATACCGTACAAAAGAAAGGCAAAGCGGGCCAATGGTAGCTTTCACCACACACAGCAGGATTATACACAATGTTCTGCCCGAGAAGACGTCTTTGAAAAGCGGCAAAGATGTTGTATAATAAAAAAGTATGACATGACGGCCGGTGCCTGCTGTGCCGGCGGCTGTATCTTTTTTAGAAAACACAATGACAGGTATATATTTTTACTGAACTGCGGCCGACAGCTGCAGAAAACCGGAGGATATCATTCCATGACGATAACAGACTTTTACAGGGAAATGAAAGGCAAAACCGTTGCATTCTGTGGCTTGGGCGGCAGCAACCTGCCCCTGATTGACCGCTTTCTGGCGGCTGGCGCGAAAGTGACCGCCCGTGACCGGCGCACCCGCGAAAAACTGGGGGATTTGGCGGACCAGCTGGAGAAAAAAAGCGTGCAGCTGGTGTTGGGCGAAAACTATCTGGAAGACCTGAATGAAGAGGTCATTTTCCGTACGCCCGGTATGCCCTATCATCTGCCGCAGCTGGATGCTGCCCGCGCCCGCGGCAGTGTCGTGACCAGTGAAATGGAAGTTTTCCTGGAGTACTGCCCGTGCCGCGTCTTTGGCGTAACCGGCTCGGACGGTAAAACAACTACGACAACCATTCTGTCCAAAATTCTGCAGCACGCGGGAAAAACCGTACACGTCGGCGGCAACATTGGCAAAGCGCTGCTGCCGGATATCGACAGCATTCGGCCTACCGATGTGGTCGTTGCGGAGCTGTCCAGCTTTCAGCTTATCTCCGTAGGACGCAGCCCACAGGTAGCCGTTGTTACCAATATGAGCCCGAATCATCTGGATATTCATAAAGATATGCAGGAATATATAGATGCCAAGAAAAATATTTTCCTCCACCAGGACGGATTCGGCCGTGCCGTCTTTAACCTTGACAATCCCATTACCACGGGGTTTGTCAGTCAGGCCCGCGGCGAGTGTTTGACTTTCAGCCGAAAGCAGCGTGTACGGAACGGCTGCTTTGTGAACCCAGACGGAACCATCGTTTTTGCCAAAAACGGTGTGGAAACACCGATTATGAATTGCAGCGAGATTCGCATTCCCGGTGCGCATAATGTGGAAAATTATCTGGCAGCCATTTGTGCGGTGTGGGGTTATGCTTCACCAGAGGATATCCGTGCGGTAGCAGAAGAATTTTCCGGTGTGGAGCATCGCGCGGAACTGGTGCGGGAACTGGATGGCGTGCGCTGGTACAATGACAGCATTGCTACTACACCAAGCCGCACTGTGCGGGGAATGCTTTCCCTGTTTTCGCAGAAACTAATTTTGATTGCGGGCGGATACGATAAAAAGATTCCATTTGAGCCGATGGGAGAACCGGTGTGTGAGCACGTCAAAACGTTGGTCCTGATGGGCGTTACCGCACCGAAAATTGAGGCGGCGGTTAAGGAAGCAAAAAATTATCGGCCAGGTGCACCCAAAATTCTGCACGCGGCAAGCTTAGAGGAAGCGGTAAACCTGTGCCGTCAGGAAGCAAAATCCGGCGATATTGTGGCACTCAGCCCGGCGTGCGCAAGCTTTGATATGTTCCCCAACTTTGAAACACGCGGTGACCGCTTCCGTGAACTGGTAAAGCAGCTGTAAGCGGAAGCGGCATCTGCCGATATGTTCGGTTCTATATTTTTCGAGTAAAAGAGGGTTTCCTTATGAAGATGGAAAAAATACTCAAAACACTGTGCGGCGCTATTGGCACTAGTGGAGATGAAACAGCGCCGGTGAAGGCGGCGCTGGAACTGACCGGTCTGCCCAACGGGAAAGTACTGCCGCTCGGCAGCGGCTGTGTGTCACTGGGGAAGGCAGATGCGGAAAAGGTCATTTTGCTGGAAGCGCATATGGACCAGATTGGCCTGGTGGTTACATCGGTAGATGAGCACGGATTCCTGCACTTTGCGAACTGCGGTGGTTCGGACCAGCGTGTCATGCCCGGCTGTCCGGTGCGTGTCTTTGCCACAGGTGCGGATAAACCGCTTCTCGGCGTTGTTGGTAGTGTGCCGCCGCACCTGGACCGGGCGAACACAGACAAAGTGCCGGACGTGGAGGATATGACGGTGGACCTCGGCCTGCCCGCCGTGAAAGCCAAAACCGTTGTTTGCCCCGGTGACCGTGTGGTCCCGGTGTATGAACCGAAAAAATTGATGGGAACCCGCTTTTCCTCCGCTGCGCTGGACAACCGTGCCGGTGCAGCTGCGGTGGTTCGCGCCGCTCGTCTGCTGCAGCAGGTTGACCTGGGCAGCTGGCGGGTGCTGCTTCTGTTCAGCACGATGGAAGAAATCGGCGGACAGGGGGCGCATACGGCTGCCTATACGGCGGCCGTAGATGAAGCAATTTGTGTAGACGTTGGTTTTGGCATACAGCCCGGCGTTAAGCCGGAAGTCAGTCACCCGGTGGGGGGCGGCGTAATGATTGGCAGCGCGCCGATTTTGGACCGTGGCATGACGCGGCGTTTGGGACAGCTTGCTGACGAAAACCATATTTCGTATAAATGGGACGTCATGGGAGGCGTTACCGGAACCAACAGCGATGATATCGCGGTGACGCGCGGCGGTGTCCGTACAGCTTTGTTAAGTGTGCCGCAGCGTTCTATGCACACACCGGCGGAAGTGGTGGATATGCAGGATATTGAGGACACAGCCCTTCTGATGGCGCTGTATGTCTGTGACCGGTGCGGTGCCAGCCTGCCTCAGCCGGCACAGTCCGCTGAGGAGCCGGCGGCAGATACGGCTGCGAGTGCCGGTGCCGAGTCGGACGGGGAAGTGTGGAGTGCCTGCCTGCCCCAGCTGTGCCGGGAGCGCGGTGTTTCCGGCAGTGAAGAGGGTGTGCGGGAACTGATCCTTTCCCAGATAAGCAATTTCGCGGAAAAAATAGAGATTACGCCGCTTGGCAGTATTCTTGCATATAAAAAAGGAAAAAACCGTGCCAAAACACGGCTGCTCCTCAACGCGCACATGGACGAAGTCGGCCTTATCATAACGCATATTACCGATGAAGGTTTTCTGCGCTTTGCGCCGGTTGGCAGGATAGACCCACGTGTCCTGCCCGGCCGCAGCGTGACTGTTGGGTATGGCAAAAATACGGTGCCCGGTGTGATTGGCCTGAAGCCCATTCACCTGTTGGAAAAAGGCGAACGCGGCAAAGCCATTCCGGTCGAAGAACTGTATATTGATATCGGGGCCAAGGACAAACAGGAGGCAGCCAAAGTGGCTGTGCCCGGGGACATGGTCACGTTTAACAGTGTGTACGAGGAGAATGGCTTTTCGGTTAAGAGCCGTGCGCTGGACGACCGTGCGGGCTGTGCCCTTCTGGTCCACCTGATGCAGCAGCCGGACTGGGCGTATGACACGATTTTTGAATTTGCCGTACAGGGTGAAGTGGGCTGTAATGGTTCCTGCACGGGTGCCTATTTGGCACAGCCGGAGGCTGCTGTCGTTGTGGAATGCACGGCTGCTTCCGATGTGCCCGGCACGGAAACGGATCAGCAGGTGTGCCGTTTGGGTCAGGGACCGGTCATCACGTTTATGGACCATAAAACCATTTACGACAAGGAATATACCAAATGGGCCTTTGAAGAAGCGCGCAAAGCCGGCGTGCCCTGCCAGTGGCAGGAGGGCGTGGACGGCGACAATGATGCCGGCGCTATTTATATCAGCCGCGGCGGTGTCCGCACAGCGGCGGTATCGCTGCCGTGCCGCTACCCGCACGCGCCGATGGGAATCGTCAGCCGCAGTGACTATGAAGCGGCGGGTGCGCTGCTGCAGTGCCTTGCACAGCGGATTGCGGGGACACCATGCTCTGGGCAGTAACGGAGCCTGCCCGCCTGCTTGCCTATGACCATGGCGCGCTGGGGTGCAGTGTTATTTCCAGCGTGACGGCCTATGGTACAGGTACGGCGGCGGCTCGCTTTTGGGAAGGGGACGGGTTCCTGCTGCGTCGGCAGGACGAAACAGCGACTTTGTGCGGTACGGTGCTGCCGGAAAGTGCGGAGGAGCTGCGTGAGTTTTTGTTTTATATCGGCGTACAAAATTTGCTGGCGGAGCCGGATAACCTGAAACGGTTGGGATTTTCTCCTGCCTCCGAGGGTGTGGAGATGGAGCTGTGCCGTCCCATTCCCTGCCCGCCGCTGCCCGCCGGTTTTCGGATGCGGCTGGCCGGACCAGTTGCGTCACCAGCTGCCATGCGGCTGGCAGATATGTATGCACTGCTGTGTGCGTGTACGCGACCGGGATTTTCTATACCGGCCTTTGAGCCGTTTTATTTGGATATGAGTCATCGTGTGCGGCACGGTGCCGTCCTGGCAGCGGGCCTGTACCAGAATGTGCGCTTGTATTCCTGTGCGGCAGAGGCGCTGTCGCCGAAACAGGCATTGCTTTTCGCCGGTGCCGCGGCGCCGGAAGTGCGCGGCCGCGGTGCCTTTGCGGCGGTGCTGGCGGCGCTGGTGAAACAGGCAGATGTCCGTCGGGTACTGCTGCTGTGCGGTTCACAGCTGCAGCCGCACTATGAGCAAATGGGCTTTTCTGCCTGCGGAATGTGCCAAAAAGCCTGCCTTAAATAAAAAATACATATTGTAATTTATATGTTTTAGTATACAAAAAGGAGAACATAAAGTGCAGATTTATCCTGCTTTTCATATCGACAAAAAAATAACCGATGCGGCCGATGAGGCACTGCGGAAAGCACAGCCGGCTCTGAAGCGCATTGATGAAGTGACCGACTACAACCAGCAGAAAATGCTGGCGGCCTTTATTCACTGCGGTGTCAGTGAAAGCCACTTTGCGGCCAGTACCGGCTATGGCTACGGTGACCGCGGACGGGAAGTGCTGGACCAGGTGTATGCGCAGGCACTGGGTGCTGAGGATGCACTGGTGCGGTATAATTTTGTGTCCGGTACACACGCACTGACCGTGGCGCTGTTTGGTGTGCTGCGCCCGGGAGACACCATGCTGTGTGTGACCGGTCTGCCGTATGACACGCTGCAGAGCGTTATCGGACTGACTGGTGATGGCAACGGTTCCTTAAAAGAGTATGGCATTCATTATCGGCAGGTCGACCTTAAAAAAGACGGTACACCGGATTATGAAGCCATTGAGCATGCGGTGCAGCCGGACACAAAGATGGTCTATATTCAGCGCAGCCGCGGCTACAGCCTTCGTCCGTCTCTGTTTGTGGAAGATATTGAGAAGATTGCGGCGATTGCAAAGCGCCGGGCACCGAACTGCATTGTTATGGTTGATAACTGCTACGGAGAATTTGTGCAGAAGGAGGAGCCGGTCGCACATGGTGCGGACCTCATGGCGGGTTCGCTCATTAAAAACCCGGGCGGCGGTGTTGCCCCGACCGGCGGCTACATTGCGGGCCGCAAAGATTTGGTGGAGAGCTGCTCCTATCGCTTGACAACACCGGGAACCGGTCGGGAGATTGGCTGTACACTGGGCAATAATCGAGAACTGTTCATGGGCGCTTTCCACGCACCACATGTAACAGGGGAAGCGCTGAAGACAGCAGTCTTTACTTCTGCCCTTTTCGAGGAGCTTGGCTATGCGGTAACACCGCGCTGGGACGAACCGCGCGCGGATATTATTCAGGCAGTTCTGCTGCGCACCCGTGAAGCGCTGATTGCTTTCTGCCAGGGAATCCAGAAAGGTTCGCCGGTCGATTCCTTTGTTTTGCCGGAGCCGTGGGGTATGCCTGGGTATGACTGCCAAGTAATCATGGCGGCGGGCACTTTTACGCTGGGTGCCTCTGTGGAACTGAGCGCGGACGCTCCTTTGCGGGCACCGTGGGCCGTATGGATGCAGGGCGGCCTAAATTTCCACAGCGCACGTCTTGGCTCTATGCTGGCGGCGCAGTCCATGCTGGAAAAAGGATTTTTAGGCTAAAGGTATTGCCAGTTCGATTTATTTACGGTATAATAAAAAACAGCACGGGTTCCGTGCTGTTTTTGCGGATGTGGTGGAATTGGCAGACACGCCAGATTTAGGTTCTGGTGTCTACGACATGCAGGTTCAAGTCCTGTCATCCGCACCATGCCGAGTGTTCTTATAGTATTTGAAAATGCTGTAAGGACACTCGCTTTTTTATATGTTTATCCTGCCATCTGCGCTGAGGAGTAGCTTACGGCTACTCCTTTTCTCGTTTGTATAAGAATATCCGGTTCCGGCAGGGATGAAACATCCGGTATTTCAATGGAGCCAATGCAGTTGTAGTGAATGGTCAGCTTCTGGACGTATACGCCGTTCACCTTTTCGGCCTGATGAACTTCAATGTGGTCGATCAGCTCATTCAGCATGCACGGCGTTAGCTTTCTCGCTCTGGTATATTTGCGCACGGTAGAAACGAACATATCCGTGCCTACCGTCCGACGGCTTTCCTTGTCAAGCTCGGTTCTGAGCACTTTTATCTGCCCTGCTAATCCACTCTGTTCATCCTCATACTGCTTGGTCATCTTTGAAAACCGTTCGTCGGAAATTTTACCGGACACGTTATCCTCATACATTCGATCAAACAGTCGGTCGATCTCCTTGTCGCGGGCCAACAGAGAATTGTATTCCTTTTTCTTTCTTTGAAGCTCAAGTTCCATTGTCTGCTGGGAATGCCCCATAACCGCTTTGACAAATTCATCCTCATATTTGCTTGCGAATTTTGTGAGCCTGCGGATTTCTCCCAACACGACCTGTTCCAGAAAGTCAACACGGATATAATGCGTAGAGGTGCAAGTACCCCGATTGCCCTTATAATTGGAACAATTGAAATATTTGATGTCCGGGTTGCCTTGATTGAAGTGGTAATGCAGATTGTGTCCGCAGTCGGCACAGACAAGCAGACCGGAGAACATATTGGTTTCTCCTTCATTCGTTTTCCGCTTACGGATTTTACCCCGCTTCTGCTGCACCTTTTCCCAGATGGCACGGTCAACAACCGGATCATGCACGTCCTTAAAGATAACCCAATTGTCACGGTCGTTCTCAATTCGTTTCTTATTCTTATAGGATTTGCTGTACGTCTTGAAATTCAGGACATCTCCACAATACTCCTGCAAGGAAAGAATCTTTGTGACGGTAGAACTGTTCCACTTTGTGGGTGCGGCATCTTTATGCTTGCCGGGGCGGTTGACACCTCGTGCTTGCCAATAAGACATTGGCGTCAGAATGCTGTCTTGTTCCAGCGCGGCGGCAATTTGTTCTGTTCCAAAGCCGTCTATCGTCATTCGATAGATACGGCGGACTACAGTGGCAGCTTCCTCATCTACTACCCAGCGCTTTGGATTTTCAGAATCTTTAATATAGCCATAAGGCGGTTGGCCCATCGGCTCCCCGGCGTTTCCTTTGATCTTGTTGCTGATACGCCGTTTCTTGCTGATATCGCGGGCGTACCACTCGTTGAACATGCGTTATTCGGGAAGGTGAAAACAAAAAGGAAGAAACTCAGTATTCATGCGGGTTTGCGGCGAAGTGGCTCTCGGCCAAACCCTCTCTCAAACCTGAAAAAACCGGCTGAATGACGAATTGCATATCATTTAAGGACGTTCCTGCTTATGGAACGTCCTTAAAATATGATGAATTTATTCAATTTTAGGGGTAAATACTGCTTCTTAACTGCCCGTAAACCCTTGATATTACTGACTTTCTTGAATAAATGCCGTAAGAACACTAGCACCAAACACAAATAATCCGAACCTATTCTCCATTGGAGACGGGTTCGGATTTGTGCTTTATTTTGGGTATCCCAATTTTAATCAAAAGAATAAGAGTAAGCAGGGAGAATGAGGATTTCCTTGCTTGAAGTTTCGTAATGCCCCTAAAACAAATATCCTAATGCAATTACATTTCCATACACCTTTTACGCCAAAGCCGTTCATAGTCTTTGTGTGGAACAATACGTCCGGCGAGATCGGCAGGGCAATGTATGTGTTCTTCGTCACACCAATTAATGTCTATCGCATAAGTGTGCATATCGAGCTCGTCAGCATCCCAATAGACCGGAACAGTATCCCATCCGGCAAGATAAGCGGCAACGACGCGGGTATACCCGTCAGTCATCAAAATTTTGTTCCCCTGAAAACGCTTAACAGGAATCGGGTCGAAATTTCTTCTCGAATTTGGTTCGAATCATTTTCCGGCGCCTTCAACTTTTTGCGTTCAATAAAGTCCTGCCTTGTCAGACGGTAATGATATTGCATTTTTCCTTTCCATGAGTCCGGTATCGATTCTTCCAATATCTTAGTAAATCCATACTTTTCCCACATACGACGGCTGCGGTTATTATAATCCTCACAGATGACATGTCGATTCGACGGACATCCAGCGATTGGGGATACATTTTTAAGACATCCGGTAGATTCATCTTTCGCAGCCAGCAATCCCCGATAGGTATTCCGTCACATTCTATCAGAAAACAAAAAGCGTTTTGTGATACGCCACTGTAAATTTGATGAACAGTGTCCGGCCTATATGAAAGGTCTTTAGCTGCAGCTGCCGTACCGCCTTCCATCTAGTACAACACCTCCGGGTCGGCATTCCATCTGCACAATAGAGGCAAGCACTCGTCCGACAACGGTTTCAGAACGATTTTATATTTATCGTTTCCGCCGTACAAAGTGACATCATGCGTTTTGATAATGCTTATATGCCCATTCCTTTCTGTGCATGGAAGCCAATCCACTGGGGAAGTGCCGCCCAGGGATTTTTCTTCCAGTTGAATTTCATATTGTTATCCGCTTCGGCTTCCGTAAGCGTTTTGTACCACCAGCAGTCAAAGAAACCCGGTTGCGAATGAAATTCTTCCATATGCCGGATGACAAGCCCCGCATCCAGCATGGCGTTTACAAAATCCATGATACGCCAATCGTAGGTCGGTATTTCTCCGAACGGGCCGGTGCTCTCGTAGAGCTTTTCTACTGCAAACTGCATCCTGTCGGCAGCATCACTGTTAAACGGGCGGACAAAAGGATGGGTCTCAAACATGATGTAGCTCCCGCCCGGCTTAAGCACCCGCAAAAAGCTGCCATACATCGATGCGAGATCGTTTATCCACACATGTACGCCGTTTGAGGTGTAAACGAGGTCGTATTCACTGTCTTTGATGTGCTCAAGCATCATGCTGTCATCGTGCATAAACTCGATATCCCAGCCCTGCGTGTCGGCAATCTTCTTTGCGTTGTAAAGCTGGCGCTCCGAAAGATCTGCTGAAGTGACTTTCGCGCCAAGCAGATAAAACGCGAACACTGCTCCGTTGTCACCGCTGGATGGTACAAGCACATGCTTACCGTGCAAATCGGGAAATACGGAATTCAGCATTCCCCTGACTTCCGGCGGAAAAGCCCATAACGGGTCGGCGATAAGCCGGTTGATGGTGTCCTGCGAATAGATTCTGCTATAATACTTGTCTGAGTCTTTGTTTCAATCGTCCGCAATGATTTCAGTATGTTTCATCATAATTTCCCTTTCATGTAGTCCATGTCCCAATGTGTATCATTTGCAGGAATAGAGTGCATTCTCTGTCGCGTTTTGTGTCAGGCGTTCATGAACCGCTCAATGTCATCGTCTGCTGTTCCCACGCCCGCAATGCCGAATTTTTCAACCAGCACTTTGGCTACGTTGGGCGATAGAAAGCCGGGCAGTGTGGGGCCGAGGTGAATGTTTTTTACGCCAAGGGACAGAAGTGCCAGCAGGACAATGACAGCCTTCTGCTCGTACCATGCGATATTGTAAACGATGGGCAGGTCATTGATGTCGTCCAACCCGAAAATTTCCTTGAGCTTAAGTGCGATGAGGACAAGAGAGTAGGAGTCGTTACATTGACCGGCGTCCAGAACCCTCGGAATTCCGCCAATATCGCCCAGCTGGAGCTTATTGTAGCGATACTTCGCGCAGCCGGCGGTGAGAATCACCGTATCCTTCGGGAGCTTTTTGGCAAACTCAGTGTAATATTCCCGGGATTTCATACGTCCATCGCAGCCAGCCATGACAAAGAATTTTTTGATTGCGCCGGATTTGACAGCGTCTACGATTTTGTCCGCCAGCGCGAACACCTGATTGTGGGCGAAGCCGCCGACAATGCTGCCGGTTTCGATTTCGTCGGGGGCAGGGAGTGTTTTGGCAAGTGCAATAATTTCGGAAAAATCTTTTTTGCCGTTTTTATCCGCTTCAATATGTTTGCAGCCAGGGAATCCCGCGGAACCCGTGGTAAAGATTCTGTTCCGGACCTCTTCACTTCTGGGTGGGACGATGCAGTTGGTAGTAAAGAGAATGGGGCCATGGAAGGATACAAACTCATTCAGTTGTTTCCACCACGCATTGCCATAATTCCCGGCAAAGTTTTCATATTTTTTGAAAGCAGGATAATAGTGGGCGGGAAGCATCTCGCTGTGGGTGTACACATCCACGCCGGTGCCTTTGGTCTGCTCCAAGAGCTGTTCCAAGTCGGTTAGGTCGTGGCCGGAAATCAGGATTGCGGGGTTTTTGCGGACGCCGATATTCACTTTGGTGATTTCAGGATTGCCGAACCGTGAAGTGTTGGCTTCATCCAGAAGTGCCATAGCCTTCACGCCATATTCACCGGTTTTCAGCGTCAGCGCTACCAAATCGTCGACAGAGAGGGAATCGTCCAGCGTTGCCGCCAGCGCCTCATAGAGAAAGGCATTGATAGACAGGTCTTCTTTCCCGATGTTTTTGGCGTGCTCGGTGTAAGCGGCCATACCTTTCAATCCGTACGTAATCATTTCGCGGAGGGAACGTACGTCCTCGTCCGCGGTTGACAGCACGCCGATGGAAGCGGCTTTTCCCAGCATGGACACTCGGCAGCTGACCGTGAAGGTCGCCGCGTCATGCAAATCCGCACAGTCTGTGGAATTCCGGAGCTTATCCCTGACGGCAATCATTTTCACAATCTGCTTTTCAATCGAGTCAGCGTCGAAGTTTGCGTTGGTGATGGTCATGAACAAACTATTGAGGACTTCGTAGTTTGTCTGGCCAAGACTTTTAACATTGATTTTCCCTTTGACCACAATTTCGGAAATGCCTTTCAGCGTGTAAATCAAAAGGTCTTGCAGCTTTGCGACCTCTTCGGACTTTCCACACACGCCGTGTACGGTGCAGCCTTTGCCGCCCGCGGTTTCTTGACACTGATAACAAAACATACTCATCATGTTTCCTCCTTTGATATGCAAATATTTTATATTTTCCATCCGTTTGCGTGTATTCTTATCCACAGTATTGTTTCTTGCGGTTTTCCCATTAATCCAGGATATTTCCGTCGGTTGCAATCGTCACGACCTGCCAGGGAATCATTTTGCCGCTGTTTTGAAGCGCCCGTTTCACCGCATTTTCAATTCCACCGCAGCAGGGAACTTCCATTCTGACGACCGTGACGCTTTTGATGCTGTTGTTTTTGATGATTTCCGTCAGTTTTTCACTGTAATCCCCTTCGTCCAGTTTAGGACAGCCAATCAGAGCCACCCTGTTTCGGATGAACTTGTTGTGGAAATCGCCATAGGCATAGGCTGTGCAGTCGGCCGCGACCAGCAGGTTGGCATCCGAGAAATACGGCGCGCGGACCGGCACAAGCTTAATCTGGACGGGCCACTGCATAAGCTGGCTTTTATTCTCAGAAGATTCGGTACAGGTGGTCTTGCACTGGGATTCCCGATGAATGGTTTTAGACTGTGTGCCTGGACATCCACAGGGCAGTGTCCCTTGCTGTTTACTCTGCTTGCTTTTCATTACGGCGGCTTTGTCATATTCTTTCGCTTCGCGTTCTTCAAAGCGGATGGCTCCCGTTGGGCAGGTCGGCAGGCAGTCACCGAGTCCGTCACAGTAGTCGTCACGCAGGAGCTTGGCCTTTCCATTTACTATGCCGATTGCCCCTTCATGGCAGGCGTTTGCGCACAGCCCGCAGCCATTGCATTTTTTCTCGTCAATTTTGATGATTTTTCGAATCATATTTTTTACCTCCTTGCGTGTCCTTTCAGGTCCTTATTGACTTTACACCCGAAGTTTACTATATTGAAGAGAATAAGTCTGTTGGAATTCCAACGAAGAGGATTTTATGAAAAATTATTTAGATGTATTGAAAACAGTACCATTATTCAAAGGCATTGAAGAAGAGAACATACAGCCGCTTTTATCATGCTTGTCCGCACAGCCGATTCATTTTGAAAAAGAGCAAACCGTATTTTCTGGTGGTGAAAATATCAAACGGTTCGGTATTGTCCTATCAGGGCAGGTCCAGGTTGTGCAGGACGATTATTATGGAAACAGAAATATTCTTGGACAAATTGACATCGGGAATCTGTTTGGGGAGTCCTTTGCCTGTGCGGAAACAAAGACGCCTCCAATCAGTGTGATTACAACGACCACAAGCGATCTCCTTTTCATCGACTGTCACAGGCTTGCTGTTCCCTGTACCAGGGCATGCAGCTTTCACAGCAAGCTCATTCAGAATATGCTGCGTATCATATCCATGAAAAATATATCGCTGACGAAAAAGATAGAAGTCATATCCAAACGCACCACGCGTGAAAAACTACTGGCCTTTCTTTCGACGGAGGCCAAAAGAGTGGGGTGCAGTCGATTCTGCATTTCGTTTAATCGGCAGGAACTCGCGGATTATTTATCTGTCGAACGCAGCGCCATGTCTGCGGAGCTTTCCAGGCTCAGGGACGAAGGCGTTCTCAAGTTTCATAAAAACCAGTTTGAACTGCTGCAGGGAACCGTACGGCCGTCAGTTTGAATGATATCTCCAAGCAGTGGTGATGTTACAGAAGGGTGGCGTCCTGCTGGGCTTTCTTTTCGGCCGCTCGGCAGGCTTCTGTGACCAAGCGGTTATAACGTCTGCACCCAGAATGTCCAGACCCTGCGCGCTGCAGGTAACAGCTTAAAACGGCGGGAAAGGCAAATTCCCAGTAGGGGGCTGCGGCAAATCAGTCATTTGGTTGTTCTTCGTTTCCTTTTTTCAGAAGGTCACGAATTTCCGTCAGCAGCAGCTCTTCTTTTGTTGGGGCAGCTTCTTCGGCTTTTTCCTCTTTTTTACCGCGCAGGCTGTTCAGCCGATTAACGGTTTTAACCAGGAAGAAGATCGCTAAGGTTATCAGCAGAAAATTGAAAACAGCCTGCAAAAATGCGCCGTAGGTCAGTACGGCTTTTCCGCCAAGCGTAATGGAAAGACCGGAAAAATTAACTTTGCCGGTCAAAAGGCCCAGGAATGGCATGAGAATATCCTTTACAAGGGAGTTGACAATGGAACTGAAAGCAGAGCCTATGACGACGCCGACGGCCATATCGATGACATTCCCGCGTGTGGCAAATTCCCGAAATTCCTCAAAAAACTTTTTCATTTGGTTTCCTCTCCTTAAATGTGTTTTCTTCATTATTAGGGGATTCACGGGAAAAAGCAACCTTTTTCCACATAAATTGTTGTGCTTTCTGCAATGCTTAGGGAAAATTCCCCATAGATTTGTACCTGTTGCATAAACGTATTAAACCGCTGAATAAGCAGGCAATGAAAGAAAACTGCGGTGCCGCCGTTTCAGAAGCGGAAAAGTCATTGATTTACTGCGTTATGGGAATGCTTTGGATGGGCAAATCCTTTCATGGGATTTTTGCTGGGTGCCACAATGTGGAACAGCGGCAGCAGTCTTTTCTTGCAACTTTGCAGGAAACCGCTTATAATAATAAAAAGACTGATTTTGCATAATAAAAAAGACGAAAAAAGTTTCCTGCTGCAGGAAGGGAGCAAACAGCAATTCATGTGGAATAGTATGTTTGGGAAAATCTTAATGACGTTTCTTATCTCCATGGTGCCCGTTGTGGAGCTGCGCGGAGCCATTCCCATTGCGGTGGCAAATGGTGTAAACCTGTGGGTCGCCATTTTGGTTTCCATTATCGGCAATATGGTGCCGGTGCCATTTATCATTGTTTTCATCAAGCGTATTTTTTCATGGCTGCGCAAAAAAAGTGTGCGCTTTGAAAGAATAGTCAACAAGCTGGAAACACGGGCGGCGAAAAAATCGGATTCCGTACAAAAATACGCGTTTTGGGGCCTGTTTATCCTGGTTGCTATTCCGCTGCCGGGAACTGGCGCGTGGACCGGTGCGCTGGTGGCGGCAATGTTGGAAATGCCAATGAAAAAGGCAATCCCGTCCATCCTAATGGGTGTAATTGCGGCGGGTGTCATTGTTGCTTTTGTCACGTATGGAGCAGGAGCACTGTTTTTTCACGGATAGAATAAGGAGAAGCGAATGGGCGGATTCATTACAGGACTCGACTGGTCTGTTCTCGGGTGGATACACGAAAACCTTTCCTGTCAGTTCCTAGATATTTTAATGCCTATGATTACGGCGCTGGGAAACGGCGCCTTTTTTTGGATTGTGGCGGGAGCAGTGCTCTTCCTGCAAAGAAAGCATCGCCGGCAAGGACTGGCACTGCTGCTGGCACTTGGGGCGTGTGCGCTACTGGGGAATCTGCTTTTGAAGCCGCTGGTTGCCCGTCCACGGCCGTGCATACAGAACCCAAATATTCCGCTGCTGATTCCTGTACCGCATGGGTATTCGTTTCCCTCTGGCCATGCCATGACTTCCGCCGCCGGTGCCGCCGTGCTGCGCCGAACCAACAGCCCTTTCCAACGGGCGGCAGTACCGTTGGCATTGCTGATTGCCTTTTCCCGCCTGTATTTGTACGTCCATTTTCCCAGTGACGTATTGTGTGGGTTGATTTTGGGCGCCGGTATTGGCTGCCTGTTTCTGCGTCAGTGGCCGGGACGGCAGTTGTCTGCTTGATAAATAAAAGAAAAATCAAAAAGCGGACAGACAGAAGGGAACTGCTGTCTGTCCGCTTTTATAGGCTTAAATAGCATCAACATATATAAAAAATTATGTTGAGCTGTATGAAATGCGCTATTATTGACAGACATCTTTGGAATAGATACAATAGAAGCGAAAATGTGGTAAGAAAGAGTTCCTTTTCGCCAAAAGCGTGTCAATAGAATCAACAGTACTTTGCCATATTCTATAGTATAATAGAAAAAGCGGAAGGAGTTATATGCACCATGCTGACCGAGCGGCAGCAGAAAATCCTAAAGATTTTACATGGGCAGGAGAAGTATATTACGATTCGCCAGATTGCGGAGCAAATTCACTTTTCACCGAAAACTGTACGCAATGACCTTTTGCAGGTGCGCACCTTTTTGCAGCAGAACCAGCTGGGCGAACTGACCGCAAAGCCGAAAAAAGGATTCCGGCTTCTGATGACAGCGGAGGAATGGGATAAGCTGCAAAGTTTACTTCGCTTCTCTGCACGAGATATTCCAAAAGAAAAACGGAAATATGCGGTATGCGCACTTCTGCTGCAGGATCGTGCCGTCGGTATGGCGGAACTGGAGAAAAAACTTTACTTAAGCCGTTCCGGTGCAGAAAAAGCACTGGAGGAAGCACGGCAGTGGTTGGAAGAGCGCGGCATTTGTCTGCAGAAAAAACGCGGCAGAGGATTTTTGACCGAATGCAGTGAACTTGTTCGCCGCATGACGGCGGCGGAGCTGTTTGTGCTGTACCGTTCCGAAAGCGGCATCGGCACAGACCAGGGATTCCTGACAAATGTATCGCGCTTTTTGAATGGCTTTGACGCCTCTGGCGTTCTTTCCAGCACCGCGAATACAGAAGAGGAATATGGATTTCACTTTGCATATAACGCCCGCCAGACACTCCTTTTCTTAATTTCCTTTGCCCTATTCCGCTGCAGGGCAAAGGCACCCCTTGCCGAATGTCCTTTGAAAAATCGGCCTGCATTCAGCCAAAGGGTGACGGCGGCCCTGGTGCAGCAGCTGGAGCATTCGTACAGTGTCCGGATACCGCCGGCGGAAAGGGAGTACCTTCTTTTTTGTGTCAGTGCCTGTGAAATACAGGAATTTGAGGACACAAAGGCCCTGCAGATGTGTGAGCAGGAGGAGCCGCAGACGCTGGCCACGGTACAGCGCTTTGTCAGACTGACAAGCGATTTGCTGGGGCTTGACCTGCGTGCAGACAGCGCGTTGGAAAAAGACCTGTTTCTTTACCTGCGCTCCGCGGTGGAAAAACTGCGCTATGGCATTTACATTCCCAATCCGCTGCTTGCCCAAGTAAAAGGAGAATACCCGAATGTATATGCGGTTGTATGGACCACCAGCGTGCTGTTGGGAGACAGCCTGCAGGTAGAACTGACGGAAAATGAGGTCGGCTATCTGACCGTTTATGTTGTTGGGGCAGTAGAGCGTGCCAGCGCACAGGTGAAAATCTGCATTCTGTGCAGTTACGGTGTTGGTGTTTCTCAGCTGCTGAAACAGCAGATTGAACGGCTGCTTCCCAACATTTCTGTCATTCGTATTGCCACTGTACAGGAACCGGACTGTGTCCGCCGAAGCGGCTGTGACTTTGTCATCACCGCCGAAAATATCGGTGATACGTTCGGCGGCAAAGATGTTGTTGTGGTGGACAATTTTCTGATTCCCTATGACATTCGGAAAATACAAAAAAAGATGTTCGAAGTACTGCAGCGTAAAATGGAGCATATTACAAAAAACACCGACCTGCAGCAGATTCGTTTGTTTGACAGCCGCTTTGTTTATTTTTGTGACCATGCGGAAAAAACAGCTTTGCTGCAAACCATGTGTGGCGACCTGGAAGAAAAGGGATACGTTCTGCCCGGCTTTAATGAATCGGTTCTGCAGAGGGAAAAAGCCGCCTCTACGCAGGTCGGCCGCCGCATTGCCATTCCGCACGGTTCCACCCGCTATGTTGTGCGCCCAATCATTGCGGTAGCTGTCCTAAAAAATTCCATTCCTTGGGACAGGCAGGATACGGCGGACTTCGTTTTCCTGTTGGCAATTCAGCCGGACAGCCTGCTGCACATGAAGCCGCAGATGATGAAATTTTACAAAGTGCTTTCCGCACTGATTGATGATGAAAAGACGCTGAACGAAGTCAAAAAGATGACAGACCGGCAGGAATTTGCCGATTATATGAACCATCTGACACAGTGAAAAACTCCGCCTCCCTGTATTTTGCGGCGGCGCAGAGCAGCGCAAAATATAGGAAAGTACGGAAGGAGGAGCTGAAAATGATTAAAGATTTACTGAAACCGGAAAACATCCACTTCGATGTTAACCCCGGGCACAGTAAAAAGTCGGCGCTGAAGGCAATCAGCAAACTGTGCGGTGAGCACTACAGCACAATCAAGGAAAGTGCGCTGTATAAAAACTTTGTCGGCAGGGAGAAGATTGAATCCACAGGATTTGGCGGCGGCATAGCGATTCCACACGCAAAGATTGACAACCTCACGAATCCATTTATTGCGATTGTCCGCTTTTCGAAGCCGGTGGACTGGGACTCTATTGATGGTAAGTCGGTTCAGGTGGCAATTGCACTGGTGATGCCTACGGTAGATACAGACAATACACATCTGGAGGTGCTGTCCCACTTTTCCCGCAAGCTGGCGGACGATGAGTTCCTGAACCGTCTGCTTACGGAACCAGATGCGGTGGCACTTTACAACTATATTATTGAGCAGATGGGGGAAGAGTTAAAGTGAAAATCGTTGGCGTGACCAAGTGCCCTGTTGGTATCGCCCATACCTATCTGGCAGCAGAAAAGCTGGAGAAAGCAGCAAAGGCACTGCAGTATGAAGTGAAAATTGAAACACAGGGCGCACAGGGAACCGAAAACAAACTGACACCGGAAGATGTTGCATCGGCGGATTACGTTATTGTTGCCGCGGATGTCGCCATTGAGGGAAAAGAACGTTTTAACGGCAAAAAAACGCTGGTTTTGCCCATTAAAGATGTTATCAAAGATGCCAGCGGGGTTTTGCAGTCGCTGCCAACACGTGCACAGACTTACAGCAGCAGTGAGGAAGGCACCGAGGAGGGCGAAGCGGAGAAGAAAGAATCATCTGGCGATGTCAGTGCAGGCAAAACAGCCATGAAGCAGCTGATGAATGGTGTTTCCTACATGATTCCGTTCGTCGTTGTCGGCGGCCTGTTTATCGCTGTGTCCATTTCCTGCGGTGGTACACCCACGGCAAAGGGCATGGTTGTTTCGCCGGGGTTCTGGAGTAAGGTAAACCAGATAGGCAGCATGGGCTTTAATCTGATGATTCCAATTCTGGCGGGCTTTATCGCTTATGCAATCTCTGGTCGTGCGGCACTGGCACCGGCCATGATTTCCGCTATGGTTGCAAATAGCAAGGAAATTCTCGGTACATCCGCCGGCACCGGATTCCTCGGCGCTATTTTGGTCGGCTACCTGGCCGGTTATCTGGTCAAATGGATGAACAGCTGGAGGGTATCGAAGAGCCTGCGGCCAGTCATGCCGATTTTTGTGATTCCGATTTTGGGCACAGCGGCAGTTTCGGCCGCACTGATTCTGTTCCTCGGTGCGCCGATTTCCTGGCTGATGACTGCCCTGAACAACGCACTGACTTTTCTGTCTAAAAATCCGGCGACAGCCATTCCACTCGGTCTGCTGCTTGGTGCTATGATAGGTGTCGATATGGGCGGCCCAATCAACAAGGTCGCGTTCCTATTTGGTACAGCCTCCATTGTTGCGGGTACGCCGCAGATTATGGGTGCGGTTGCGTGTGCTATTCCAGTGCCGCCGCTGGCAATGGGACTGGCAACGCTGGTTGGCAAGAAATGCTTTGATGAAGAAGAACGCGCTGCCGGCATTCCGGCACTGCTGATGGGACTTATCGGCATTACCGAAGGTGCCATTCCGTTTGCTTCCTGTGACCCGAAGCGTGCCATTCCCAGCATTGTTGTTGGCAGCAGTGTTGCCTCGGCACTGGGCATGGTCCTTGGCATTACAGATGTGGTCCCGCACGGCGGTCCGATTGTTGGTTTCTTGGGTGCAACCAACAGTCTGCCGCTATTCCTGCTGACGATTGGCGTGGGCACGGTTGTTTCCATGCTGATGGTTATCGCCCTAAAAAGCAGGAAACAGAAGAAAGAATTCGCAGGCAAAGCAAGCTGACTATAGGCTTGCTTTTCAAATAAATAAATTTTATATTTACAGGAGTGACTGATATGCAGAAATTCACCTATACCGTTACCGACCCGCAGGGCCTTCACGCTCGTCCAGCAGGACTTTTGGTCAAATGCGCACAGGGGTGTACATCTTCCGTACAGATGGCTGCCAAGAGCCGCAGTGCAGACGCAAAGCGTATTTTTGCGGTTATGGGCCTTGGTGTTAAGAAAGACGACGAAATCACCTTTTCTGTGGAAGGCGCCAGTGAGGCCAAAGATGCTGCAGAATTGAAGGCCTTTTGCGAAAAGAACCTGTAAGGAATTGCTTTTTCCTTTTCAGAACAAAAGAGAAGACGGCCAAAAAGGAGAAAAAGCTGCGCATATTTCTGCGTAGCTTTTTTGTATCCTTATGATGAGAAGGTCGAATTTTGCCTATCTATGGATTGCATGGGCTGCCGTTTTATGATAGGATAAAAAGAAAACGCGGCGTTTCGACCGTGCTTGCCGGAAGCTTACCGGCAAAATGAGGCGCTTCAGGGGGAACCACCGAAAGTGAAAGATATGGATAGAACGGACAATAAAGAAGAACAGTCAGGAAAGGCATACGAAAGAGTTATTGCGTACATTAAGCAGCAGATTCTGGCGGGGAATTTGCAGCAGGGTTCCAAACTGCCGCCGGAACGGGAATTGGCTGATATGCTCGGCGTCAGCCGGAATTCCGTACGTGAGGCACTGCGGATTTTAGAGATGCTGGGTACAGTTACCAGCGCACAGGGCGCCGGCAACTACATTTCCGGGAATTTCCAAAGAAGCTTATTTCAGTCCCTTTCTTTGATGTTCCTGCTTCAGCAGGTCAGTTACCGTCAGCTGAGTGAGCTGCGCCGCGGGTTGGAGGAAGAGGCCATTTTCCTGGCCGCTGACCATATTACATCGCAGCAGCTGCGCTCTTTAGAAGCGATTGTTTCTGCCATGGCTGCCAGCCAGGATGAAGAGGAAAACGCCATTCTGGATAAAAAAATGCACTATGTCATAGCGCTGGCTTCCGGGAATCGGCTGATTTTTTCTATTTTGCAGGCCCTTTCCGATGTCATGGATTTGTTCATTAAGGACATGCGCAAAAGTATTTCCCGTACAGACATGGAAAAGCGGCGGTTGCAGCGCATCCACGAAAATATGGTTGTCTGCCTGAAAAATAGGGACCGCAGCGGTGCCTGCCGGGCAATGTCTGACCATTTCGAGATTATCGATGAGAATTTGCTTGACGACCGTTTGTCGGGAGCCGTGAGAAGGCCGGATAAACCGGTATCCTGACAACATATAATCATCAGCTGCAGATAAAAGAACAGAAAGGTGGGGGACCTGTTTATGGCGGGACTGCTGGCAATTACGTGGAAAGATGCGGAGGATAAGCTATCCTTGCTGGACCAGACCAAGCTGCCGAATGAAATCACCTATATCGAATATGATACCTGTGAAGGTGTGTGGCACGCCATTCAGGACATGGTGGTGCGCGGTGCGCCGGCGATTGGTGTAACGGCGGCCTATGGACTATACTTCGGGATTAAAGACGCACCGGAGGAGAACTTCAGTGCTTTCTGGAAAGTGCTGGAGGAGAAAGCAGCATACCTAAATACATCCCGTCCAACGGCAGTGAACCTTTCTTGGGCACTGCAGCAGATGAAGGAAACGGCGCTTTCCGTTCGGGAAAAGCCGGTTTCGGAGATTAAGCACATTTTGCGGGAAAAAGCAAAGCAAATTCACAGCGACGATATTCATATCTGCCGAAAGATTGGTGAGAATTTTATGCCGCTGCTGCATGATGGAATGGGTATCCTGACACACTGCAATGCGGGACAACTGGCAACCTCTAAGTACGGAACCGCTACGTCCCCCATGTACCTTGCACAGGAAAAGGGCTGGCATCTGCACATTTATTCTGATGAAACGCGTCCGCGCCTGCAGGGCTCCACTTTGACGGCGCTGGAACTTTTTAAGGCGGGTATTGATGTTACCGTGATTACGGACAATATGGCGGCTATGGTTATGTCACAGGGCAAAATAGACGCTGTTATTGTCGGCTGTGACCGCATCGCCGCCAACGGCGATACGGCCAACAAGATTGGCACCATGAGTGTGTCCATTTTGGCCAAATATTTTGGCATTCCCATGTATATTGCGGCCCCTACACCGAGCATTGATTTGAACACGCCTTCCGGAAAAGAAATTCCGATTGAAGAGCGTGACTCAAAGGAGATTACCTGCCGTTTTGGTGTGTGGACGGCACCCAAAGGCGTAAAAACTTACAACCCCGCCTTTGATGTAACGCCGCATGAAAACATTACTGCAATCGTGACGGAAAAGGGAATTGTCCGTGCACCCTACGAGGAAAGTCTGCGGAAGCTGCTGCAAAAATAAAATAAAAAGGCACAGCGCCGCTTTCATCTCGCGGAGCCGTGCCACTTTCCGGGCGGCGGGGGACTGGCGGGCAGTCAGTCCTCGTCGTCCTCGTCTTTTCCCATCCATTCTTTCAGGTCGGGAAAAAAGGAATCTGGGTCTCGTTTAAAAGCTTCGACCGGGTCCGCTGCCTTTTCATCCGGTCCCGCAGAGGTTTTGCTTAGACGCATCCACGGGGGAAGGGGATTTTCCTTAGGGTTCATGCAGTTGTACACCTTGGTTTCCATGTGTTCAACACCTCCGCTTCATCTTATGCGCGAAAGAGCAGTTCCGGCACTATGGGTACCGTTTTTGGACAGGAGGGAAAAATTGTGCCAAATCGGTTTGGTATTCCAAAAGCAGATTATTTTACAGAGAACAACAATTTTTATACGGGCAGTCTCATGCCGCTGAATTACCGCGTGGACGCTGCCGGAGATATGATTCAAATGAGTGTTTGGTACGGGAAAATGTGTATGGCGCGCAGCAAACTGGAAGCGCAAAAGGAGTTTTCCAAGGACGCGGCCGGTTATGACGCGGCAATGGATTGGCTGGAAGAACAATATCAGGTGTGCCTGCAAAAAACAAAAGAGGACTAAAAAAGCCGCTGGAAGCAGGAAAACCTGTTTTCAGCGGCATTTCTGTTATCAAAATTTTTCATCCTGCGGCTGATGTGCCGGCAGCTGTGGATGAAGAGAAGCCAACAGTGTGTTGGCACGGTTCAGGTGATAGGCGTACACTGTGGCTGTTTCACTGGAAAGTGTGCGGTCCAGCCGGTCGATGGCCCATAAGTCCGCCAGCACTTCCCGATAGGAGAAAAGCCTGCGCGCGGTTTGAAACACAGCATTGTCACAGTTGCGGAACAGTTTCCATTCGGAAGTGTACAGCTGTATATCACGCTCCAGCCGGCGGAACTGTACCTGCACCGCCTCCAGGTCAGGCGGTGCAGAACGGTCCTCACAGGCTTTTACAGCGGAGCAGAGCATATCATAAATCTGCCGGTCCAGCTGTAAAATATTCTGCGCATAATTGGGCGGCAGAATAAACAGGTTGACTGCCAGCGCAATAACAATACCTAGAAACGCAGCCAGCAAACACCATCCTACGGTTTGTACCGTACCGGCGGTTTCCGGTTGCAGCATGGCCATGACGAACATAAATGATGCCATCAGTGTACCACGGCGCAGATGAAGAAACTGACACAAAAAAATAACGGCAATCACACCAAGCCCGCACAGGCCAGGATTCTGCGGCGAAACGTGGTAAATGAGGGCACCAGTCACAGCCCCAATAACGGCGGCCAACAGGGAATCCTTTCCGGAACGAATGGAGTGGTTAATATTGGGCCCCATGCTGATAATTGTGGTTACAACGGCAACAAATGCCTGCGGTAAGTTCAGTATGTCATACAGTACCAGACACAATGTGACGGCAATGCCGGTTTTGATGATGCGAAAACCGAGGTGTGTGCGCCGGCGCAGTTTCTGCGCGGGTTCGCCCCTCATGCAGGCGCCGGCAGACCGCGCCGCAGAATGTCCAAAATCTGTGCGGGGTCCGAAACAATATAGTTCGCGTGTGCGTTTCCCAGTTCTGCCCGGTCACGAAATCCCCACAGAACGCCAACAGTATCCATGCCAGCGGCGGCGCCCGTCTGCATATCTGTGTTGGTGTCGCCGATATACAGGCAGTTCCTCGGCGCTGTTCCCAGTTCCTGTGCCAGCAGAAGCGCCCCCTGCGGTGCGGGTTTGCAGGGAATCCCTTCCCGCTGGCCGTGGACGGCGTTAAATGTACCGTCCGGAAACAGCCCCGCAATAATGGACTGCGCCCAGCTGTCAGGTTTGTTGGAAAGGACACCGGACTTTTTGTTCAGGCGGCGCAGAGAGGCCAGCAGCTGCGGCATGCCGGGGTAGCCAACAATGCCTTTCAGCGGCTCGGCCGCATAGTACTGGTCATAAAGGCGGCGCACTTTCTGCATTTCCGCTTCTGTAAAGCCCTGTGGGCAGACAATGTGCATCATGCGCTGGACCTGTACAGCCGCACCGTTTCCCACGATATGGCGGTAGCGGTCCACGGGAATTTCCGGATAGCCGCAGTCGTGCAGTGCGCGGTTGGAAAACTCTGCAATGGAGCCGAGTGTGTTTGCAAGGGTACCATCCAGGTCAAAAATACAGGCTTGATACATTATTTTACACCTTCTTAACGATGTTTCCCTTTTCCTTATAAATGGAGTTTTCAGGAATGAATCCACGCACGGAACTGGTGGGGTAAACGGTGCAGCCGCGGCCAATAATGGTACCGGGGTTCAGGACACTGTTGCAGCCCACTTCCACATAATCGCCCAGAATGGCGCCGATTTTTTTTAGACCGGTGGGCAGGTTCTCTTCCGCGTGAATCACAACGAGCTGTCGGTCCGATTTGATGTTGCTGGTAATGGAGCCCGCACCCATGTGTGCGTGAAAACCGAGAATGGAGTCACCAACATAATTGTAGTGCGGAACTTCAACGTTGTCAAAAAGAATGACATTCTTTAGCTCGGTAGAGTTGCCGACGACACAGTGTGTGCCAACCAGCGCATTTCCGCGGATAAAAGCACCGGGACGAACCTGCGTTTCCGGCCCGATGATGCAGGGACCGGCAATGTAGTTGTTAGGGTAGATGACGGCACTTTTGGCAATCCAGATATTCTCTCCACGCTGTTCATACTGGTCTGCCGGCAGAGTAGGGCCAAGTTGTAAAATGAAGTCGTGAATTTTTGGCAGAGCCTCCCACGGATAGGTGCAGCCGGAAAGAAGCGGGGCTGCCGCTGTATGAGATAAATCAAAAAGCTGCTGTATTGTCAGTTGTTTTAACATTTTGTTTCCTTCTCTTTACTTTTATATCATTTACCTATTATATTTTGAAAAACGGAGCAGGTCAATACCGGATGCCGGAAAAAGTCCCCGCACAAGCCGGTAAAAGCGAGTGCAGGGGCAGCAGAAGCAATCAAAAAATAAAAGACAAGGTTCCGGTTTCCCGGTTCCTTGCCTTTTGGGGAGGAGTTGTATTGAAAAGGTTTTGCGGTCATCCGACCGCGTGAACTTATATGCAAAGGAAAAAGAAAGAACAGATATTGCTCTGTGCGGTGGTCTCTGTTTTTCTTAAGTACAGCTATATTATAGGTACGAAAACGGTTCCTGTCAATCAAATCCAAGCCAATAAAAGCAGAATCTACCTATTGTATAAAAGAGGGGAATTTTGTTCTGAGTTTTCGTAAAGAGTTACAGGTATGATTTACGGGGAAACGGGCACATGATTTTGCCGTGCAGGGCAGAATGTGATACAATCAAAAAAACAGAAAAGCCCCATTTTACGGGGCAGCGGAGGCATATATGAAAAGGACACTGGCATTTGCAAAAAACGATATTGTGTCGCTTACAATTACCGGATATACGGCGCAGGGAAGCGGAGTGGGACACTGCGACGGTGCGGCAGTCTTTGTAGCGGGCGCTGCAGCGGGGGACCAGCTGCGTGTGCGCATTCTCAAGACGGAAAAGACCTATGCGTATGGGAAAATAGAAGAAATCATCGCTCCGTCACCGGACCGCATCAAATCTGACTGTCCGCAGGCCGCCCAGTGCGGCGGCTGTGTGTTCCGCCATATTTCCTATGAAGCGGAATGCCGCGCAAAGGAACAGCGTGTGCGTGATGCAATAGAGCGCATTGCAGGGCTTTCGCCGCAGATGGTACAGCCGCTGATTCCGGCGCCCTGCCCGGAGCGATACCGGAACAAAGCACAGTTCCCGCTGGGACTTTCGCCGGACGGCACCCTGCAGGCAGGCTTTTATGCACCGCATAGTCACCGTATTGTGCCCTGCATGGACTGCCGGCTGCAGCCAGAAACCTTTACGAAAGCCGTCCGCGCTGTGCAGGAGTGGTACAGGCAGGCAAAAGACAGCGTCTATGAAGAGCGCACCGGAAAAGGTTTGCTGCGGCATTTGTATCTGCGGCAGGCGATGGCCGGCGGCGGGGTGCTGGTGTGCTTGGTCATCAATGGCCGCATGGTTTCCCGGGAGGACTTGCTGGTAAACCTGCTGCGGCAGCAGGTTCCAGGTCTTGCTGGTGTACTGCTGAACGAAAATCGGAAGCGCACCAATGTCGTTTTGGGAGACCGATACCGCACCCTGTGGGGCGTTCCGGCATTGACGGATATGCTGTGCGGTCTGCAGTTTTCCATTTCGCCGGACAGCTTTTATCAGGTCAATCACGACCAGGCACAGGTATTGTACCGCCTGGCGGGACGCTTTGCCGCGCTGACCGGAAAAGAAACGCTGTTGGATTTGTACTGTGGTACGGGAACGATTGGCTTATCCATGGCGAAAGACGCCAAAAAAGTGATTGGGGTAGAAGTCGTTCCTGCCGCCGTGGAGGATGCCCGCCGAAACGCAGAAGCCAACGGTATTGCCAATGCGGAATTTTTCTGCGGTGACGCGGCACAGGCCGCGGCCCATTTTCAGCAGCAGGGATTTGCCCCGGATGTCATTGCTTTGGACCCACCGCGCAAAGGCTGCGGAGCAGCACTGGCACATATTGCGGCGGGCATGGCGCCGCAACGCATTGTCTATGTTTCCTGTGACCCGGCAACACTGGCGCGCGACCTTAAAACGTTTGCCGGTGATGGATACGAATTGCAGACAGCAGTGCCGGTGGACCTTTTCCCGCGTACCGCACACGTTGAGTGCGTAGCATTGATGTCAAGGGTAAAAGACTGATAAGTCAAGAAAGGCTTGATTCCAGGGCGCTTGCGGGGTTGATGACTCATTCGGCTGACCGGAGCAAGCCGCTTTGTGGAAACTTATCTAAGGACAGAATTTTGGAAAATATCAAAGGATTGAGTAACCTCGATAGATGTTATGCTTCCATTGTTTGGGATAGATGCCAGAGTGTCAGAAGTGTTCAAGATAGATGTCAAAATTGCGTCAAGTTGGACAGTATAACTTTCCAATATTTAGATTTAACATTTTACCATTTGTAAAGAAATGATAATCTACTAAATGAATTATTTTACACAAACCACTATCTTGGCATATCTGATGCTTTTAAATCATGTTAATCCTGCAACTTACCAAAATAGACCATAGAGTCGCAAAGACGAGACTCTTATTTGCTGACTTTTACGACTTGGCATGATATAATAAATATATTTATACTAAGATGTCAGGGAAGGTGACATGATGCCCAGGGATAATTACCAGAAAGTGAAGCTCTTGTATCTGCACGAGCTTTTGGAACAGGAAACAGATGAACAGCATCCTCTCACCACAAACGAGATATGCACTCGTCTTAAAAAAGATAATATTCCCTGTGACAGGCGCACACTGACAAAAGACATCAATATACTTAACCAGTACGGCTTTGAAGTAATGTCCATGAATATCGGACATGAGAAGGCCTACTATGTGGAAGACCGCTCTTTCTCTCTTCCGGAGATAAAGATACTGATGGATTCCATTCAGGCTGTTGCTTTTGTAACAGATAAGAAAACTGCGGAACTTGTGGATAAGCTTGCAAGCCTCGGAGGCGTGCATAAGGCGGATCTGTTGAAGAAGAACCTTATTTGCTTCAACACGAGGAAGCATACGAATGAGCAGATCTTCTACAATGTCGACACGATAGAGGAAGCACTCAACAACAAGAAAAAGGTTTCTCTCTATTACTTCGATCTGAACGAAAAGGCAAAACGGGTATACAGGAAGGATAAGAAGCGCTATGTTGTTGATCCGACCGCTTTGATATACAACGATAATAACTATTACCTTATGTGCTATTCCGGTAAATATGAGGGAGTGTGCAATTATCGAGTTGACCGCATGGAGGAAGTTCATGTGGAAGATGAAGACGTCACGAAGGAAGCAATCCTCCGTATTGCCGATGCCGGGGAATATACACGGCAGGTATTCAAGATGTACGGTGGTCCGGTCTGTAACTGTGCGTTGGAATTTGACAACGCCCTCATCGGTGTTGTCTATGACAAATTCGGAAAAGACACGAAAATGCTCCGCCTCTCCAAGGAGAAGTGCATTGCTACCGTAAAGATACAAGTCAGTCCGACATTTTGGGGATGGATATTTCAGTTTGTCGGAAGAATGAGAATGCTGTCGCCGGAGTCGTTGGTTTTAGAATATCGAGATCGAGCTAAAAACGTATTTGAAGAGGGACATCTGCAAGATAATTAAAGACAGGAAGGGATGGGATGGCAGCATGTCGAAAAGGTTACCATGGGACATGCATGAAGCCGCTATCCTTTTGCAAGCTTTGTTGGATGTCAGAAGCAATAAGATTTCAAGGCCTCAAGCTGTTTCAAAAGTTTCGGAAATGCTTCGGGCCAAAGCTACACAGAGCGGACATCATATTGATGATAAGTTTCGTAACGAAAACGGAATCAGCCTTCAGCTGTCGCATTTGGAATATGCTCTGACAAATGGGGAAACAGGTTTTGCCCCAGCATATAAATGGCAGCTTACAATTATCCAGCTTTTCAAAGAAGATCATTCAACATTTAAGAAACTATTGAAGGAGGCGAACATTGTGACAAAATCAGCGAATGATATAAAGTCTGATTTTACAAAATGGCTGGTTGGTCATAAATCGACAAAAGAATCGACAAAAATCAAAAATTCTATTATAACAGTCGACCTCCTCCTAAGGAAAAACGGTGCTATCCGCACATCTGTTTTAGAAATTGATGACTTAGATTCTATAGATAAACTTGTTGACCGATTAAGAAAAAGAAAGATTATCCATTCAAAGCATCTCTGTGCTCAGGCGTTGGATTATATCTTGGCATTTAAAGAATACAAGAATTCATCTGAAAACAGTGCCCAAGGTGTTAATTCGAATAGCTCTGATGTTAAGCAGATGGACTCTGGAGAAAATGCCCGTGCTACTATAGTGGGTTCTACAACCAGGAAATACTACCGCGATGATAAGGAGAGCTTCTATCAGTGGCTATTAAACGAAAAGGGTCTGGCCATGCCAACATGCCGAGCTTATGTTTCAAACATTCGTAGTGCTGAAAAATATGCTCAAGAACATCATTTTTCACATACAAAACTTTATAGTACAAGCCTCGATGAAGCAAATGCCACTTTTGAAGGACTGTATAAAGACACCGGATTTGCAATTTATGATAAAGAACAGCATAATCGTTTCCGTGCAGCTATAACAAAACTTATCGAATACCTTGGGGAAGAACAAAACAAAGCTTTTGAGTGCGATGCAGCGACGGCTGAAGAAAAAACTGCACCTTATATTGATACTAGACCGTTCCGGACAGCCTTGACGGAGCATTTTCCTAACGGTTTCCGGCTTGGCTCCACGATAGAGATAAAAAAATTCCGCAAATATTATGAAGAGCAGAGCGGAACACCTCTTGATATGGAAAGCAAGCAGGCAGAATGCGTCATTCGAAACTGTGGGATTGAATACGAAAATAGGCTTTACATTCCTGAAAAGATGTTAAGCGACAAGCTTCGGGATAAACTTTTTTCCTATATCAAGAACCGTTTTGAAAACGGTGCTACCGTAGTGTATTTTGAAGCACTATTTAGGGAATTCTCTAACGAATTCCTTGATTACCGAATTTATGACGCGGAGATGTTACGGTCATACATAGCTTATTTTAATGATGACAGATATGTTATAGGACGAAACTACTTGTCAAAGGAACATCTTGATGATGCAGGCCCGATAGATGAGATCCGTTCATGTCTAAAGGAAAATGTCTTTCCTATGCAGATTGGTGAAATCAGCCGAACACTTCCTCACATTCCGAAGGATCGTATAAGCTCAATTCTTAGCATGAACCTTGAATTTGCCAGAAACAGCAAGGGCGAATATTTTCATGCGGATTCTTTCGATGTCTCTGATGAAGAACTGGATGATATAGCCGATCTAATCAGTGCGGAGATAAAGCAAAGCGGATTCATTAGCGGAAACGAACTGTATGACGCAATAAAGACAAAATATCCGTACGTTTACGAGAAGAACACAGCTTTTGCACCGCTCGGCTGGAGAAATGCTCTGAAATACAAGCTTGAAGACCGATTCTCATTTAATGGCAATGTTATCAGCACAAAAGGGAAAGCTTTGTCCATGAGCGATGTTTTTTTAAACTATGGCAAGAACAGACAGAGTTTCACATTGCAGGAGATTCAGCAATTTGCTGAGGATGTTAATTCGACCATCTATTTTGACGATTTGTATGTGAATGCTGCAAGGGTAAGTGAGGAAAAGTTTGTCCGTAAAGATTATGTGACATTTAAAGTCAGCGAAACGGACAACATTCTCGACAGATCCTGTCCTGGAAGTTATGTTCCACTTGCAGAAATCAGAAACTTTGGGATTTTTCCGGATGCTTCTTATCCGTGGAATGAGTATCTACTTGAAAACTACCTTGCATTTCATAGCCAAAGATACTGCCTGATGCATACCGGCTATAACAAATATACTGTAGTTGGCGCTATGGTCAAACGGTCAAGCGGCATAAAAAACTTTGATGAACTCCTGATAAGAGTTCTTGCGGAAAGCGGAGTGGATTTGGAAAAGCAGGCGGCGCTTTCCTACTTTTCCGAAAACGGATATATCGGCAGCCGTTCATATAGTGCTATCGAATTTGTAATGATCCGCGCAAGAGAGCTGCGAAATAGGAAGGACAAATAACAACATGTATTCATATGACTGGGATCCTGAAACAGGAGGGCTACTGCTAAACAGCTCGCCGCTTGGGTTCAGCAAGGAGCCAAGACCAGTTTATTACAAAGAGCTCGATATACTGGGCTTTGATAAATACTGGAACTACAAAAAAGACGACGCTTACCCCTATATGTGGGCAGAGGCAAATAACTATATTTATCGTGGTCGAAAGGTTGCAAAGACAAAAGGTGGTTCCGTTTACACCGCTCCGGAATTGATTCTGCTTGAGGATCCGGAGCCGAACGGTGCTCCTCTCCGTTTTGTGGATATTCCTGCCATGGTCGAAAAGAATCGCAAGATCATAGAAACGCTTGCTCAGGACACGATCAAAAAAATCTACAACACCTACATCGAATACAACAATAAAGTGGATGTATTTTATGTTGCGTTCAGTGGAGGAAAGGATAGCGTGGTTGCTCTTGATCTCGTGCAGAGAGCACTGCCCCACAATAAGTTCAAGGTCCTCTTTGGTGATACCGGAATGGAGTTCCCGGATACGTATGAAGTCGTTAACGAAATAGAAAAGCTATGCCAAAAAGAAAAAATAACCTTCTTAAGAGCAAAAAGTGATTTTGATCCAGAATATACATGGAGAAAATTCGGTCCTCCATCCCAAACGATGCGCTGGTGTTGCAGTGTACACAAATCAGCTCCTCAGATTCTTTTGCTACGAGAGGTAACTCAAAATTCTCATTTTAGAGGAATGGCATTTACGGGAATTAGAGGAGATGAAAGCACATCTCGAAGTGAATATGATGATGTAAGTCTTGGGAAAAAAATAAAAGGTCAATACAGTTGCCATCCTATTTTGGAATGGAATTCAGCAGAATTATTTTCTTATATCTATGAAAATGACTTGGTTCTAAATGAAGCATATAAAAAAGGCAACAGCAGAGTCGGATGTCTTGTTTGTCCACTGGCAACATCTAAGAACATGTTCTTCAAAGAACAATATTATAGCGAGAGCCAAAGAGGATCGATATCTACTACTACTTTCAATAATATAATTCTTGAAACAACGGCCAAGGAACTTTCTTCAAAAGATGCTGTTCAGGAATTTATGAACATAGGTGGTTGGAAAGCAAGACGAAGCGGAAAAGAGCTGTCTTTTGCTAAAGATTTCGTTACCGAGACTTTCACAAAAGGAGCCCTAACAATTAAATTGCTGCGGCAACAAACAGATTGGCGTGAATGGCTAAAAACGCTTGGTGATATTGTATATCATGATAAATCTCATATAGAGATTATTTATGAGAAGAAATCATACCTGCTTGCTGTTCAAGAAAAAGAAAACGAGACTGTCTTTACTGTAAATTTGGGCAGTAATACCCGCAAAGACATATACTTCATGTCTGCCTTAAAGACCGTTATTAGAAAATCGGCTTATTGTATTGGGTGTAGAGTATGCGAAGCCAACTGCCCTCATGGTTTTATATCAATAAAAAATGGCGTCGTGAAGATAGATGATAGATGTGTCAAGTGTAGAAAATGCCACGAAGTAGCTCATGGATGTTTAGTGTCGGATTCATTACGATTACCGAAAGGAGAAAGAAAAATGGGTAGTATAGACCGCTATGGAAACATGGGAGTTGAGTATTCATGGGTAGTTGAATATTTTATGCTAAAGGATGACTTTTGGACTTCTTCACATAAGCTTGGAAAGAATATGGTCAAAAATCTCCGTGCCTTTCTTAATGACAGTGAAGTGACTATAAAAGGAAAATTTTCGGGATTTGGTGATGTTATTGAAAAAATAGGCATCACATCTGTCAAAGCATGGGCTTTGATGGCTTGCAATTTGGCATATACTTCAGAATTTAATTGGTGGATAAAGCACATTGAACCGTCTTATTCCTACACTCCTGATGAAATTATTTCCATGCTCGATAACGCTATGAGTCATAACTCGAGGGCTCATATTGTATCAGCATATAAAAATATTTTTATTTCAAACACGGTACTCGCAAATGAAATAGGAATGGGTGTTTGCGATTATGAGATAAGGAAGAATAAGAAATATTGGAACACTGTAACACGAAAGTATTGGGTAAATCCCAACCCCACCGTTATACTTTACTCTCTCTATAAATTTGCTGAAGCCTGTAGCGACTATTACCAATTTACACTGTCACGCCTGATGGATTTCAGTGTAGACAGTGATGGCGTAAGTCCGGCGGAAATCTTCTGCCTTGACAGAAATACCATGGAAAAGATTCTGACGGGACTTAGCGTCAACCATTCTGACTTCATCACGACGCAGTTCAATCTGGATCTGGATACGATAACGTTAAATTCCGAGAAGACATCCGCCGATGTCCTCGGACTGTTTTAAGGAGAATAAGCTATGGAAACCTACCGTCATTATTTTGACATTGACCCAGATTACTTTCCGGCTGTAAACGAGAAAGTTATCAACGCCAATCTGGACATGTGGAAAAAATTTTTCCCGCATGAAACTTTTGTCAAACTGCTGAAAACCACAGTAAGCGTTTTAGAGCGGAAACAGAAGCTTTCCATCTGGGTGGAAGGTGCATACGGTACCGGAAAGTCCCACGCTGTTCTGACACTCAAAAAGCTTCTTGACGCCAGCGATTCGGAAGTCCAGGCGTACTTTGAAAAATATAATCTCGATAATGACCTTCTAAACAAATTTAATAGAGCGAAAAAAGGCGGGCGTATTCTGACTGTCCACCGTTACGGGTCCTCCAATATTCACGGAGACAATGATCTCGTCCTTGCTATTCAAGAAAGTATCGAGAAGGCATTTGCAAATGCAGGCATCGAAAACAAGGGTAGCGATTCTCTGAGAGAGGCTGTTATCCGGTATCTTTCCAATGATGAAAACAAACAGAGTTTCAACATCTATGTCAAAGGCAGCTATTCAAATCTCTTCGGAGGCGATGACGCTGATACAATCATTGAAAAACTTCGTACTTATAAAGATGAGGCTCTCCATACGCTAATGGAGAAAATATTCAAGTTTGCCCGCGAAAAGCAAATCCGCGCATTCTCTATGACGGCAGGTGATCTTACAAACTGGATCAAAGAAATTATTCACGTGAATAACCTAAAGGCAATCGTCTTTATCTGGGATGAGTTCACCGAATATTTCAAGAACAACTCCAGAAATCTCACTGGATTCCAAGAGATTCTTGAACTGAGCGAAACGGAACCGTTTTATTTTATTCTTGTCACTCACGTCAGCTCCAGTCTTTTCCATGAAGGCGATAAGGATTTCATCAAGCTGAACGACCGCTTTGTGTCTCCGCACAGTCAGATTGCTCTGCCCGAAAACATCGCCTTTCAACTCATGGGTGCCGCAATGGAGAAAAACAAGGATCCCGTGGCCTTGCAGGAATGGGAAAAAATATCCGGTGATCTCGCTGATCGTACAAAAAAATCGAGAAAAGCCGTAGGCGATGCTGTAAAAATTAAAGATCAGGAGATGCTTGGCATTCTTCCGATCCACCCCTACACAGCCCTGCTTCTCAAGCATATCTCCTCCGCTTTTGACTCTAACCAGCGAAGCATGTTTGATTTTATTAAAAATGATCGCGGTGATGAAATCAAAGGCTTTCAGTGGTTTATAGATAACTACGGTCCTGACGGTGGTCCGGATAACGAAGAAAACCCACTTCTTACCGTGGACATGTTGTGGGAATTTTTCTACGACAAAGGAAAGGATAACCTTGCCCATGACGTTCGTACTGTCCTCGATTATTATGAGCGAACCCAAAATCGTGGCCTGGAGCCAAACGAAAAAAGAGTTTTAAAGGCAGTCCTGCTGCTTCAGGCCATTTCCCAGCATGCGGCAGATTCGGTTGAAATGTTTATTCCAAATGAGAAAAGCATTGATCTTGCATTCGAAGGTTCCGATATTGAGAACGACGCTTTACGAATCGCCGGTAAGCTCGATAGGGATAAGGTGCTTTTCAAAAAACAGCTTGGCAGTGGAGAGTTCCAGTATAATGCCTATATAAATGAAGTCAGCGGTGCTGAACTTGAAAAATTCAAAAAAGAAATCGATAGCAAGTCTACATCCGCCTTGATCAATGAGCCTCTCAATGACACCACAACTGTCGCAGACGCTCTCGCGCTTGAACGGGGAGCGTTGAAACTGCGATATGATCTGAAATACGTATCATCAGCTGATTTTGACAGCACGATCCGCAGGCTCAGAAATGCAGAAACGGAAAATGGAAACAAGATTTCAACGGTTGTATGCTTCGCAAAAGATGACGCAGAATCCATACTACTTGGCAAGAAAATCCGTGACGCATTACAGGACGGGAGCTATCACTTAGTATTTATTGATGCGACTCTCACTCCTTTTGGGCAGGATGGGTATTCGCAATACCGGAATGATATGGCTCAGTCTATGTATCAGACCAGCAAAGACAACGGGCTACGTGACCAGTATGCCCGAAACGCCAAGGAATCACTGAAGAAATGGAAAGATCAGATTTCAAACGGTGAATTCATTGTTTACACCGAAAAGAACCCTGCCGGTGAACGTGCCGCGACTAAAGATATTCTGAAGTCCATCCTTCAGGAAATTGACAGAGAAAAATTCCCGGACTGCCTTGAAGCTGCTTATAATGTCCTTCCAACGATGTACACCCCTTCAAATCTGAAGCAGGCTGTTGAATGCGGTGTGAACAGAAAAACAAAAGGCACATTTTCATCTGGTAACCCGAATACGAAGCTTGAAACAGCATTGAAAGATGCATGGGATGATCCTGACTATTGGAAAACACATCCGAATCTTCTGATATCCAAAATCAAAATTGCCGTCGATAAGGAAATCAGTGAAGGATTCAAAAATGCAGGAAGAATTTCGATCCGGTCGATTTATGACATGTTAAAGGCATATCCGTATGGATTTATGCCCTGCAATCTCTCTGCGTTTATCCTTGGATTTGTTCTTAAAGAGTATACTGACGGGACCTACTCATGGAGTGATGGCCTGACAAATGACGCTCTTACTTTGGATAAGCTGAAGGAAATGGTTGCTGAAGTCATCAACCTTCAGAACACGGCTAGCCCAAAATATAAAGATAAATATATTGTAACCCTGACGTCGGAAGAAAAGGCGTTCAATGAGAACAGTGCTGCCGTATTCGGTGTTTCCAAAAACATATGTACGTCCGCAGAACAGACGAGAGGTGTTATCCGCAACAAGATGAAGGAATACTCCTTCCCAATCTGGACGTTAAAGGAAATTGTCCCTGATAAACCGCTCAGGACTTCTCCGGATGTAATTGAGGAAATGATTGATGATTACTGTGGCATTGCAAACAGCGGAATTTTCAGTGGTACTAAAACTGATAGCGATATCGTAAATCAGATAGGTAAGCTTTATCTTGACAATCCCAATGCATTGGATGATCTGAAAAGACTTCTGACAAAGGAGAACTGCACAGAAGGGATGAAGCAATACCTTAATAGATTTGAAGAGGGTATCCTCCCGAAACTGGCTGCAGAGATCGGTGATAATGGACAGTATATCAATGCAGTGCGCTCAAAGTTTGATGCTGATGCTGCAAACTGGGTGTGGAATACGGATACAGCAAATCAGAAAATCCGCGAGACTATTACCGAATACCGCATTATAGTAGAAAGCAACAGGGTTTTGCCGAAGACCACTTCATTTGATGAAACAATCCGCGAGTGGTGTGAGAAGACCGACTATATTCGCATATCTTATGCAGCGGCAAAAGATGCATTTGGCGGTATTACTCCTTTTATGTCGATGCTTTATGACATCAAAAGAAGCGGGAAACTTTCAGAAGAATCACAAAAGCAGAATTTTCTTGAACTTCTCAAAGCGAATGGAGCGGGATTTAAACAGTTTTACGAGAATCAGACTGACCTCTTCAAAACAGTTTGCGAATATTATCTGAATGGATTCAGTGACGAAGAAATTAAAGAACTTTACTCAAAAATACCAGCTGCCGGAACATTTGTGATGGATAAATCTCCTTATCTGAACCTTGTAGATAATACAGCGAAGGATTATCGCAGTTCACTCGGATATTTTCAACTCAAAAATTTCTGGAAGGAGAGAACACATTCCTCGCTCACCCCAAGGGAATGGTCTGAAAGGCATAAAATGCCAATTCTGAGTCTCGTTCCTGATGAAGAGGTGACAAAGGCTAAGCAGGCTTTTGGAACGCTTAATCGGAGCCACCCGGATGCGGCTTCTGTAGCAAAAGCAAAGGAATATCTTGAAAAAGCTACCTTTTACCCTGTTATGGAAGATAAAGAAGCACTCGATCGAATTTTTACGAATTCCATCATCAAGAGCTATGCCGTTATGCTGACTGATGTAAAAGAAGTTAAAGACTATCTGAGCAGCAGACTCTCTGAAGCACCTTACGACTGGTTCGGACTTCCTACAGTTGATAAAAAATTAAAGCAAATGGCCGAGGCAAAATACAACCAGGGCGGATCAGAAAAGGCCATAGAAAAGATTGAGAAAATGGATGTTAATGAAGTTAGACGTTATCTGAAGGAACTGATTAAAGACAATATGACAGTTGGTATAGAGATCATCAAAGGTAACTGAGAGGATAGTTATGAATTACGATGTGTGTATAAAAAAGATCGACAGATTTTTACAAAAGAATGATTCCCAGCCTTTGCTTGTGGACGTTCAGAACAGAAATGATCTTACCCGCCTGCTTACTCATTATTGCGTCGGGACAACAGAATCAGTGGTCGTTTCAAATTATTGCAAAAAGGATGAGTTTCCTCGCATTGATAATCTCTTTAATGATATCCAGAACAAAAGCAATATCTGCTTTGTGACTGGACTAACCTCTTATCTGAAGCTTAATGGAGAGCAGGAGCTGACCAGCAGATTGCGAGAGACTCTTGGGATGTCCACATTAGGGCACGTCATCATTATCAGTTATCAATGCAAACGGTATCTGAACATTCACGACCCTCGTATAATCCGCCGTATAGCTGTTCTGGATGGCGAAGAGTCAGCAGTTCCAGATATATATTTCTGTTCACCGGAGCTCCCTCTTCCAAAAGGAGTTGTACCGACAATAGGTCTTGAAAACTTTGCATTGGCAGTTGAGAGTTCTACCAATCGTACCATTTACGTTGTAACGGCAAAAACAAAGAAGCAATTTCCATATGCCCTTTATAATATTACAGAACTCAGTAGAGTTTATGATATTCTGGCTCTTGAAGACTCAAGGACAAAAGAGCTGGATAAAGAAATGGGTACAGAACAGCAATGGCAGTATGCTCTTTCCCTGTTTAACGAAACACCTGGTTGGGGTAACGCTATTGACAATGTTATAGGCGATCATTTAAGACTTGAGATTTATATCTCTGGAGTTTCGCAGGAGCCACGCGAATGGCTATGGTTATACTACATCGGCTTAAAACTGTATGGAGTGAAAAATAATTGGTGCCTAAATGATGCAGCTTCACGGTCATCATCGCTCAAAGAGATGACCGCAAATATTTATCGAGGAATTCTTGCCAAAGCCCCAAGCGACAAAGATTTCTGGGAGTGTTACAGAAGCAGAAAAAACCTTCTTGACCAAATCGGCAACCCTCCGTCGGAACTGGCCTCTTATTGCAAGCTTGTTGTTGGAAAGAGAAAAGATGAGATTTACTATCTTACCGACAATTCGCAGCAGGAGAAGGAAGAAATATTCTCTTTTCTCAATCAATACGGTCAGGAATTCAACCGTACTGATTTATTGCAAATATTGAAAAAAGTTTATCCGGATCTTTATTCCTATTTGAAACCGTACGATTTCAAAAACGATCTTCTGAATCGTTATTTTGATGATTATAAATATCAAAAGGTTATAAACACACTGTTTCCGGAATTTTATGAAATGGTTCTCAAGGAGGCAAAGAACCGTGATTACAACTCTATCCTTGATCCAAGATCATCGAAAGTTGAAAAGCTTCCCAAGAAGAATGCCATGCTCTATTTTATGGACGCAATGGGCGTGGAATATCTCAGCTACATCAAGGATGTATGTAATGAGCTGAAATTGCATATAGACATCACTGTTTGTCGCTGCGAGCTTCCTTCGATCACAAGCCAGAACAAAGAATTTCTCAAAGGTTGGGATCAGAATCAAATCGTATCTATAAAGGACATTGACGATATCAAGCATCACGGAAAATACAACTTTGATTACTACAAGAATTCAAAACTTCCCATCCACCTTATGAAGGAACTTGAAGTAATCCACGATGTTCTGGTGAAGATAAAGACAAAATTTCTGAATGGAATCATTGACGAGGCTGTCATGATTGCAGACCACGGTGCGAGCCGCCTAGTTGTTTTATACGACCATGAAAATGTCTGGGAAATGGCCGAGAAAGGCGAACATTCAGGAAGATGCTGCAAAAAGAGCAATGTGGACATTCAGCCGGAATATGCTACGGATGCAGGAGAATTTTGGGCACTGGCAAACTATGATAGATTCAAAGGAAGTAGAAAAGCAAATGTCGAAGTGCATGGCGGAGCAACTTTAGAAGAAATATGTGTGCCCATCATAAAGCTTACATATTCTGATAAGAGCATCGAAGTCTATATTATGCCTATCGATTCGGAAATGGACGACATTTATAAAACACCGGAAATAGAAGTCAGCTATCGCAAGAAAGCAGCACTCAAAATATTTATCACGGAGAAATATAATAATGTTTATGTTAAGATCAATGGAAAACGTTATGATGCTACCCCGCTTGATGGCGGTTACTATCATGTTGAAATGCCGGATATAAAGAAAAAAGGAATATATGCTGTAGATGTCTATTCCGGTGACAATGAAATTGCCAAGCAGCTTCCGCTTATTGTTAAACACGAAGGTCAGCAAGTGAACGATTTGCTGTAGGAGGATTTGATATATGGAGGACAAGCTACACGAATGCTTTGAGGATATGGTTGTCTATAAGGACTTGAAAAAAAGTAATTTCTTCTCCTCGCTTGAACTGCCGTCATTTCTCAGGGACTGGGTCCTGAAAAGATTTGAAGATGACAATGGTGATTATGACATTGAAGCAGTAACCGATTTTGTAAAAACATATCTTCCCAAAAAAGAGGAATGGCTTAGCATAAAAAATCGGATTACTTATGAAAACGAGCGCGTAAAAATTCTTACAAAAATCAGTGTGGATATTGATATTAAAACCGGGGAAATTTCGTTTTCTCTTCCTGACTTCGGCGTGGCAAACAAAGAAACTATCATCGAGCCAGCCGTCTGGGAACAATATAAGGATGAGCTTACAAAAAGCCAGGAGACTTGGGGAGTAATTGAACTTGGTTATCGTCTTCCTGATGATACCGTAAAACCTAAAATCACTGGAAAAATTAAAATGACCGGTTTTACGAACTTCTGTCCGTATGTGGCGGACCTTGATTATTACAAAGATGTACGTTCCGAATTCACCACAGCGGAATGGATAGATATTCTTCTCGGTGCAATCGACTACAACGCCGCTGGGTATAATACTGAAGATGAAAAACTCGCCATGTTGACGAGACTTCTTCCATTTCTGGAAAAGAGGTTAAACCTTCTTGAGCTTGCTCCGAAAGGCACGGGAAAATCTTACGTCTTCGGAAATCTGAGCAAATACGGTACATTGACAGATGGTGGTAAAATCACCCGTGCCAAAATGTTTTACGACACCAGCAGGCACACGCCTGGCTTTGTTGTAGGGACAGATTATGTCGCAATTGATGAAGTCAAACTTGTAACGTTTAATGATGTAAACGAAATGCGCTCCATCATGCAGGGCTATATGGAGCGCGGTCGGTTTAATATTGGCGGGTATGAAGGAGAATCTTCTGCCGGAATTGTTCTTCTGGGAAATATTGCCATTGATAATATGGATGAATACAAAAGCATGTTCTCTGAACTGCCATCTCTTTTTCAAGAGAGCGCTCTCGTAGACAGAATTCATGGTTTCATCAAAGGGTGGGACATCCCGAAGATGAGTGATAATTTGAAAGTCTCCGGATGGGCTTTAAATACAGAGTACTTTTGTACAGTGCTTCATATGTTGCGGGATGATGCAAGTTATCGAGCCATTGTAGATGAAATCGTTGAAGTTTCAGGCAATGCGTATGTAAGACACACTGAGGCAGTGAAGCGTATTGCAACTGCGTACTTGAAGCTCCTTTTTCCTAATGTTCGCTCTGTTGATGATGTGGATCGAAGGATCTTTAATCATTACTGTTTAAGGCCTGCAGTAAATATGCGGAGAATTATATGGAAGCAACTTTCCATTCTCGATTCGGAATATAAAGATGATGATAAGCAGATGCCGACATTCAGTGTAAAGGATTGATCTATGAGATATGAGTGTATTGTTTGCGGCAAAAGAGATCTCAATAAAGATACTATTGGGATTAACAAAAAGTTGTTAGGAAAAAATATTACAAATTACTATTGCATGGATTGCCTTGCAGATTATCTCGGTTGCACCGTTGATGATCTGCTCGACAAAATCGAGGAATTCAAAGACGAGGGCTGTACTCTCTTTGACTAACTAAGGAGATGAAACTTTATGATCTATGCGGATAATGCAGCCACAACTAAATTATGTGTGGAAGCGTATGATTCCATGAAGCCGTATCTCCATGACCAGTATGGGAATGCTTCTCAACCTTATTCTTTCTCCCGACCGGCAAAAGAGGCACTGCGGTCCGCTCGTGAAACAATAGCTGCATGTATAGGTGCTACACCAGATGAAATATACTTTACTTCCGGAGGAACGGAAAGCGATAACTGGGTGATAAAATCTTCTCTGTTTATGCCAACAAAAAGAGATGAAGTCATTACCTCACAGATAGAACATCACGCCATACTGAACTCATGTCGTACAATCCGGGAGCTTGGAATTAAGGTCAGATATCTTCCGGTTGATAATAGCGGTACGGTATGCCCGGTTTCTCTTGAGAATGCGATATCTGAACATACTGGTCTTGTTTCCATTATGTTCGCAAACAACGAGATCGGTACTATTGAGCCAATAAAAAAACTCGCCAAAGTTGCACATGCAAATGGATTAGTTTTCCATACAGATGCAGTGCAGGCTGTTGGTCACATCCCTATTGACGTACATGCATTGGGCGTGGATTTACTTTCATCTTCCGCTCATAAATTCAATGGTCCCAAGGGAATCGGTTTTCTATATATAAAAAACGGTGTGAATATCCATTCTTATGCTGATGGCGGTTCACAGGAACAAAAGCATCGAGCTGGGACAGAGAATATTGCTTCCATTGTTGGTATGTCTTCTGCACTAAAGTTAAATACTCAGCGAATGTTTGAAGAAGAAAAGAAACTGCGAACATTGGAAAACATTCTTATTCGCTCTCTGCATGAATCTGGGCTTGATTTTATTCGGAACGGTTCTGAAAATCATTTGCCTGGACATGTCAGCCTCTCATTTCGAGAGGCTGATGGAGAAATGCTCCTTCACCGTCTCGATTTGATGGGTATCTGCATTTCAACCGGTTCGGCATGTGATTCTGTAAATACTCAGGTCTCACACGTTATAAAGGCAGTCAAAGTTCCTGACGAATATGCAGAAGGAACCATCCGAATAACATTTGGTGCAGATAATACGGAATCAGATGCTGTAGAAATTGCAAATGCCATAAAGAAAGTTTTACTCTGAAAGTGAACCGCTTGGATTATTTAAAAGGAAAGAGAAAAAAAGACCAATTCCGGACGGCTGGTATCAGCAAGACTTATTTAAAATAAATCTAAAAGTGGATTTTCCATACATCGACATCGGATGTGAGCTGGATATCACAGATCTTTATCGATATACGCATAAAGAACATATCTAGCTGTACTTTTCTCTGATTTGGTTCGTGACAAAAGCCGCGGATAAGGCAGAAAACTTCCGTTACGGAATTGAGGATGGCAAGCATGACTGGGTGGATAGAAATATCCCGTTTGCCACACATATCCCACCAGGGACTGACTGCTGCCAGATAGTGAAATGTGCCCGTATGAAACATATATGAGTTGGCTCTGAAAGATCGGGAGAAAGTTGATACTCCGCTTTCAGACCATGGGCTTTGGAAACATCAACAGGCACCATGCAGGAGAAAATTCCCGCAGGGCAGCTTGCTCTTATTCATTAATATCGACGCTTACGCCGGACTTGAATTCCACCGTAAACTTGTCCGCGTAGACGG
>ENA-UOOE01000013-UOOE01000013.1-fermentation-metagenome-genome-assembly--contig:-NODE-13-length-225956-cov-23.165369_pt1 | contig 225956 bp, 213 predicted proteins | sample MGYA00245776_ERZ724021 | MGnify/ENA primary metagenome ERZ724021 (study PRJEB28704, sample SAMN03018321) | fermentation metagenome | biome: anthropogenic terrestrial biome; feature: soil... | reverse complement strand
TATTTTGTATAATTGTAAGGCAAAAATAGCATCTTGTCAACACCAAATAAATATTGCAGTCAACCAAGAACAAGCCAAAAAGATTAAGGAGACATTAAATTTGAGCTATTTCAGAAGCCTCAATCCCAGCAATTTCGATTTTAAGAACCTTAACTACTTAAAATACTTAATTATTATAATTATAATCGCAATTTTTTTAATCATTCTGAAATTACTGTCTTACATAAAAGAAAAAAATAAATACCAGTATAAATCAAGAGAATTCCTGTTTACAAAGCATGAGTATACTTTTTATAAAAACCTTCTGAATGCTGTCAAAAAAACAGGTCTCGTAGTTTTTCCAAAAGTAAGGCTTGCTGATATCATAGAACCCAAAAGGCATGGCTCTACATGGCAGGCAAATTTTAATAAAATATGCTCAAAGCATGTCGATTTTCTGCTTTGTGATACGGATGAATATAGACCCCAGCTGATAATTGAATTAGACGACTGGAGCCATAAAAGAACCGACCGGCAAGAAAGGGACGAATTTGTCGACAGGGCAATGAAACAGGCTAAAATTCCCATTCTTCATGTATGGGACAGCAAAGGCCTGAAAGAAAAAATAGAAAAAGCCATTTACACATATCGCTAAAACAGCTTATTCCTGACGAAGTGCATCAACAGGTTTAAGCCTTGAAGCCTGATACGCAGGATAAATGCTGAAAACAGTCCCGCAAAATACGGCAAAACCAGAAGCTATAAGCATAATATCAGGCCTGAGTGTAAACGAAGCGTGAAAACCTGCAGCGAGTATCCACGATATGCCAACGCCGATTCCAATTCCGGCAGCGCTGCCGGTCAGTGAAAGCACCATGGCTTCAATCAGAAATTCAAGCATTATATTTGCCCTTGTAGCTCCAAGTGCTTTTTTTATGCCAATCTCACGCGTCCTCTCAGTAACTGAAACAAGCATTGTAGTCATAATGCTGAGGCTCGCCACAAGGAGTGAAACTGCGCCTACTGCTGATAAAATCAACGTGACAAGATCCATTATCCTTAAAAGGCCATTTTTTTGCTTTGCAAGATTATTTGATACAAAGGCATTCTCGGTGCCTTTAATTTTGTTAAGGCGCGACAAAATCAGTTTGCCTGCACCGTCAGCACTCGCATCAGGCCTAAGTTTTACAGCAATCTCGTCAAAACCGCTGCGCTTTTCGAGCATCTGAACTGTTGTGTACGGCACATAAACGAAAGTTGGAATATAACTGCCGATAACATTCTGCAGAAGGCCTGTTCCCGTTTTTATCATGCCTACAACTGTAAAATCCTGCATGATACCCCCACATGAGATGTTAATAGTCTTCCCGACAATATTATCACGCTTATACATCCTTTTTGAAAATGATTCATCAACCAGGCAGACATTAGCAGCCGTGCTAATATCTTTGCGGCTGAAGAGCCTGCCATAGACAGGCTGTATTGAAACAATATTTCCGGCGTTGCTGTCTATTCCCCACAGCACGGCATCTGTAGTGATGTTTCTAACAGATACCTGCGTGTTGTCTGTTATTATTGGTGTTGTCATATCCACCTGATCAAGATTTTTGATTACATTTAAATCCTGACTTTCAAGTGAAGCACTTTCGCTTTGGCCTGATCCTGATTTTGTAATAAGCAGACCGCTAAGGCCGAGGCTGTCCATCTCACCGCTGACAGCATCCGTGCCGCACTGGCTTATATTGGCAATAACCACAACGGAGGCAACGCCTATTGCAATTTCAATGATTGTAAGCAATGTGCGCACATGCTTTCTGGTCAAATTGCGGAAAGCATATTTAAAATAATCAGCCATTGCTTTCACCCGCCCCAGATGAAACAGGCACTACTTTCGCCCCATCAAATACCTTATCTGGATTCGTAATTACAAAGTCATTTTTTTTGATTCCGCTTTTTACTTCAAGGCCGTTATCAAATTCGCGGCCCGTTATAATAGGGACTTTTTTAGCTTCGTTTTTGTTGTTTATATAGTAAACGAATTCACGCCCGCTGGCATCTTCGCCAACCGCCTCATATGGGACAGTCAGCACTTGGCTTCTTTGCGACGTGATGATTTTGGCCTTTGCAGTAAACCCGGGTTTTATGTCATCACCGGGATTGTCAACGCTTGTGAGGACTTCAACTACAGTCTCCTGCCCCGTTGCAGAAATTAGCTGTTTTGCTTCACTTGCTATGAATTTAATCTCACCAGAATAAGAAGAATTTTTAAAACCTACTCCGGAAATCTGGACTCTCTGCCCTACCCTTAGGTTTGCGGCCTGTGATTCATCAACAGAAAGCCTTACCTGCAGGCCGTCTTTGCTTCGTATCACAACAGCTGGGCTGTCAGAAGTTACGTAAGCCCCAGCAGCCTCGGCAACAATGGACTCAACAACTCCTGAAGCAGTAGCACGTAACGTATATTTTGCCCCTGTTTTGGTGCCGCCCGTATTTACATTTGGCAGAGACGGAATAGATGAACCGCTGCCGGACTGCATAGCTTTAATATATGCAGCATAGGCTTGTGCAGCGCCGTTATAATTTGAATCTGAAAATGCTGAAGAAGAGGAAGAAGAATTTGAAGAAGTGGAAACGCTTATTGGCAGGATGTCCATCAGCGACTGCCCAAGAGTGACTTTTTCGCCTTTTTTAATATAAACCGTTTCCACTATTCCGGGTTTTGACGCGTAAATACTATTTCCACGAATGGATTCGACTTTTCCAGTGCAGATTACCGTATCTTCAGCTGTACCGGCAGATACCTTTACAGCGGAAACATGTAACATTGAGCGCATAACAGCATATCCTGACAGGATAATCGCAACAATAGAAACAGCTGTAAAGGTAAATAAGAGTACATATCTTTTCATCTGTATTTCCTCCCTGTCACAACTTATTTTGTGAGAGGAAGTGAAAATTATTAGTTGCTTTTCCGTTTTTTGCGCGAATAATTTTTTAATATTGTTCAAAAATAGCGTCGAGGTGAAAAGGATGAGCATGATTCAATGCGACATCGACTGTATTTACCAAAAAGACGGCTATTGCCAACTTGACCTTCCATCCGCCATTACAAACTACACCGGTGATGGGTGTGTGTATTGCATAAAGGTAACACCATGCGAAAAGCAGAAGGTCACTACTTCACCGCAGCCTCAAACGCCTGTTTCACATTTTTGACATTGATAAGCTCAATTCCATCAAAATGGTGGTGAATGCGGCTAAGACTGTTATATGGAAAAATACATTTTTCAAAACCAAGGCGGCTTGCCTCACCGATGCGCGTTTCAGTCTGAGCAACTGAGCGCAGCTCGCCGGCAAGCCCTATTTCGCCAAACACTATCGTCTTGTCATTGATAGGCTTGTCTTTAAGGCTTGAAACAAGCGCAAGGGCAACAGCAAGGTCGCCCGCCGGTTCATCAAGGCGAAGGCCGCCTACAACGTTTACATAAGCGTCCAGATTAGAAAAGTAGTACCCTTCCCTCTTTTCAAGCACCGCAAGCAGGAGTGACATGCGGTTATAATCGAACCCGGTAGACATTCGCCGGGGTGTGCCGAATCCTGTTGTTGTCGCAAGCCCTTGAATTTCCGCAAGAATCGGCCTTGAACCTTCCATCATGCATGTAACACATGTGCCCGAAACATTTTTCGGCCGCCCTGAAAGGAGTGCCATAGAGGGATTTTCTACCTGATGAAGGCCGTTTTCATCCATGTCGAAAACGCCTATTTCGTTTGTAGAGCCATAGCGGTTTTTAACGGCCCTTAAGATACGGTATGAAAGTTGGCGGTCACCTTCAAAATATAGCACAGTGTCAACAATATGCTCCAGCACTTTCGGGCCGGCGATAGCTCCATCTTTATTCACGTGGCCAACTATAATTACTGGAATTTCAAGCGATTTTGCGGCACGCATTATAGCCGAAGTGCATTCCCGCACCTGTGAAACACTGCCTGGCGCAGAACTCAAATCAGTAAAGTTCATAGTCTGGATTGAGTCCACCATGACAAGGTCCGGCTTTTCTTCACGTATCTGCTCAATTACAGCCTGAATATCTGTTTCAGATAAAATATAAATATTGTCACTTTCTACGCCAAGACGCACAGCGCGCAGTTTTATCTGCTTCGCTGACTCTTCTCCGGAAACATATAGAATTTTATGGCCTTTCCCGAGAAATCCGCAGATCTGGAGAAGAATCGTTGATTTCCCAATACCAGGCTCGCCGCATATTAAAATTAGTGAGCCTTTAACGATGCCACCACCTAAAACGCGGTCGAGTTCACTCATTCCGGTATGATAGCGTTCATCTTCAGATGTGTTTATCTGTGTGATAGGAATAGCACGTGACGGCGGTGTGGAATAATGCTGCTCAGAAGATATATATTTTTTAGGTTTCGCTTCCCTTATTTCTTCATTCATCGTATTCCATTGGCCGCAGCCAGGGCATTTTCCAAACCACTTCGGCGACTCATACCCACATTCTGAACAAACATAAACGCTTCTTGCTTTTCCCGACATATTGCATGTCCTTTCTTTCACCGCCTGCTGCTGACAATTTCTGGTTCCCCGCCGCAACTGTAATCAAGCAGGCCGCAGGCTATAGCAAAAGCCATCTGCTGCTGATAAGTTTTCTGATTGAGCTTTTCCGCTTCTTCCTCGTTAGAAAGAAAGCCACATTCTACGAGAACAGCCGGCACTTTTGCGTGCCAAAGCAGATAAATCGAACTGGTGGCAGGCTTTACGGCACGTGTGTTATCGTTTTGCAGAAGCGATACTATGCGGCCCCGCATTGCTTCTGCAAGCTCTTTGCTGCCCGCATTATTTTTCGAATAAAATATTTGTGTGCCGTGGTATCTTCCCTGCTCAAAATGGTTTTGGTGAATACTGATAAATATGCAGTTGCCATGCGCCTCGACAATTTTCATTCTGTTATGTATATCGCTTACCTTGCGTTCACGGATAGTATTTCTGGAATCTGAAACAGAGTTGTCACCAGTTCTCGTCATAACAACACGGTAACCGTAAGCAGTAAGGATCTGCTGAAGGTCTTTCGTAATGGCAAGGTTGATATCTTTTTCAAGCTTGCCAGTTTTTCCTGCAGTTCCCCCATCTTCACCTCCGTGCCCCGCATCAAGGACTACAGTACGCGGTGCTTCACCTGCGGCTGCAGCAGATGCTATTTTTCCTATACGCTCATAAGCTATATAAGAAAGCAGCAAAAAAGCAAGGCAGCATAAAATTAAGGCTGCTATTGAAAAAGCGTTGCTTTTCACGGCTTTTGCTTTCAAAAAACCATCTCCCGCATAATTATATGTTGCGGCCGGCCTGCAATATGATACAGGCTTTTTATACGGGAGCAAAAATGGGCGCCGGCCAAAAAGCACAGCGCCCTGAATCAATAAAAAAAGTCAGACATCTTCTGGAACAATATAAGTTTTGTCCGGAGCAGAAGCATATTGAAGTTTTTCGACTATAGACTTCGTATCGCGGGCAATTACAAGCTCTTCATTCGTATTTATGACATAAACTGCCACATGTGAGTCGAATGTTGAAATCTTACCCTCTTTGCCATGAATATATTCATCATTGAGAATAGGGTCAATCTTAACACCGAGGAATCCAAGGTAGCGGCATGCGCCATAGCGGATAATAGGCTGATTTTCACCAAGCCCTGCACAGAACGCAATGCAGTCAATTCCGTTCATGGCCGCAGCATAAGCGCCGATAAACTTTGCAATCTGGTAACTCTGCATCTCATGCGCTAAAACCGCTCTCGGGTCGCCCTCGATTTCAGCCTTAGTAACATCACGGTCGTCGCTGTAGCCTGAAACGCCAAGCACACCAGATTCTTTATTGAGAATATCATTCATTTCCTTTGGAGTAAGCTTTTCCTTTTCCATCAGGAATGTCACTATTGACGGATCAAGCGTGCCAGAACGGGTTCCCATCATAATGCCGTCCAATGGTGTAAGGCCCATGCTTGTATCTACTACCTTGCCGTTTTTGACTGCCGCAATGGAAGAACCGTTTCCAATATGGCACGTCACCATTTTGATGTCTTCCAATGGCTGGTGCATTAAGTGAGCACAGTGATGGCTTACGTAGCGGTGCGACGTGCCATGGAAGCCATAGCGGCGAATCTTGTATTTTGCATAATATTTATATGGTATTGGATAAAGGTATGCTTTCGGTGGCATTGTCGAATGGAATGAAGTATCGAAAACAACGCACTGCGGCACTGATTTGCCAAACACTTCCTGGCATGCAAGAATAGCATCCACTTCCGGTCCATTGTGCAGCGGAGCAAGCGGTATCAGCTTTTTTATCTGTTTTATCACTTCGTCGTTCACAAGGACTGATTTGTTAAAAATAGAGCCACCCTGAACAATACGATGGCCGATAGCAGAAATATCTGAAAGTTTTGAAATCACGCCGACTTCTTTATCAAGTAGCGCTTTTGTAACAAGTTTAAACGCATCAACATGGTTTTTAATTTGGGTAACAATTTTTTTTGAACGTCCATCGGCTGTTTGGTGGCGAATAAAAGCGCCGTCCATGCCGATCCTGTCACAGATGCCTTTTGCCTGCCATTTTTCATCATCCATATCAATCAACTGATATTTCATTGAAGAGCTGCCCGCATTGATAACCAGAATCTTCATTCAACATCCTCCTAAAATATAAAATCCCAAAGTTGGTAATCACAAGATTTTTTGTTGTAAAAATAATCAAATCCGTGTAAAATAGAAATGAATTACAGCAGCTAATATGATAATACAAAAAAGTCCGAATTTCAAGGAGCTTACAGCAAAATGATAACTGCCGGTGTAATTGCAGAATATGATCCTTTCCACAATGGCCATGCCTTTCTGATGCGCAAACTGCGCCAAATGGGAGCCGATCGCATAGCTGTTGTAATGAGCGGTAATTTCATGCAGCGCGGGGATGTCGCCATCATTTCAAAATGGGCAAGGGCAAAGCAGGCACTGTATGGCGGTGCCGACCTTGTTGTCGAACTCCCGCTCCCCTGGGCTGTAGCCGGGGCAGAACGTTTTGCACGCGGGGGGATTTTTCTTCTTTCAGCGCTCGGTGCAGATATCGTCGGGTTTGGCAGCGAATGCGGAGATATCAAACTTTTAAAAAAAGCTCAGGAAGCTTTGACCTCTCCATTTCTGCATGATGCAATGCGAAAATCACTGAATGGTGGCGAAACATTTGCTGCAGCAAGGCAGAAGGCCGTTAACGGCCTTTTTGGCGAGGAAACAGCACAGCTACTGCGCGAGCCGAATAATATACTTGGAATCGAATATTTAAAAGCAATAAATTCCATACATTCAAATATTAAGCCAGTTACCGTGAAACGAAAAATGGTGCAGCATAACGTGGACTCATGTGCGGGGGAATTCGCATCTTCTGCAAAGATACGCTCCATGATAAAAAGTAAACATGATTTTTCAACGTATACTCCCGATTTTGTATGTAAAAGCATTAACTCAGAAACTGCAGAAGGGTACGCCCCGGCAAGCCTGCTTTATGTTGAGCGAGCCATCCTTTCTTCTCTGCGCAGAATGGAACGCGCTGATTTCTCACGCCTGCCAGATATAAGCGAAGGCCTTGAAAACCGTATTTATTCCGCTTCACGCAAAGCTGTAAGCCTTGCTGAGCTCTTTCAGGCAATTAAAACAAAGCGTTACCCGCTTGCAAGAATAAAGCGTATAGTTTTATCGGCTTTCCTTGGAATAAAAGCTTCAGATGGTGCTGGTACTCCCCCATACTGCCGAATTCTCGGCATTGGAAAAGGCGGAGCTGATATTATCAGAAATGCTAAACAAAAATCACTTCTGCCGATTATTACAAAGCATGCCGATTGCCTGCATTTAAACAGCAATGCTTTAAAATGTTTGAAACTTGAGGCAAGGTCTTCTGACCTTTATGCGCTTTGCACACCTCGAGCCGCCCCCTGTGGTCTTGATTTTTCCAATAAAATGATTGTTTTATAATTTACCTGAAAGGAAGCATGATCCCTTGGAAATCAAAGAAATTGATTACAAAGGCTTTGGAAAATGCGTCCGGATGTCTAATGGAATCATTGATGTCGATGTGACTATCGACTTTGGCCCGCGCATAATCCGTTTTGGTTTCTGTAACAAAGAAAACCTTTTTTATAACGACATCGCACGTGTCTATAAAATCAAACCGGAAAAACAGGACATGCAGGAAACATCGGAAAATACATTTTATTATTATGGCGGCCACATGCTTTTGTCAGGGCCAAACCGTTACACTGCATCTGTAAGTCCTGACAATGAACCTGTAGTCTATAGCCCACTGCCTGACGGCGTGCGCTTTATTCAACCGAAGCCGAAAGGGAAAAAAGTACAGTTTGGCTTTGAAGTCATCATGGGTGAAGATGCTGCCGACATCATGGTAGTCCACATGGCAAAAAACTGTTCAGATGAGGTGCAGCCATGCAGTCTTTGGCCAGTTACTATGATAAAAGGCGGAGGATTGATGATCCTTCCTCAGAATACCGACACCGCTAACTCTTTATACCCTAACCGGACAATTTCATTTTGGCCGGGCACTGACATTCACGACAGTAGAATATTTTATGGTAACAGGTATATTACTATTAATTATAAGCCTGGATGTGAAAGGGCATTGAAAATAGGCTGCAATAACGTGTTTGGATGTTTAGTGTTTGTTGGTAAGAATTATACTTTTATGAAACGGTATGTGCACAGCGTTAAAGCCGCATATCCTGATTTTGGCTCTTCTTGTGAAATATGCTGTAAAAAAGATTTTGCTGAGATACAGTCACTCAGCCCTATTTACCGCATTGAGCCTGGCCATATAGTAAAACATGTGGAAAATCTCTCTGCTTTTCCTACAAAAATGAACGTCAGCCCAACGAATGAAGATGAAATTTCCAGATATATAGAAAACATGGGATAAGGTAAAATAAAGTTAGTCAGATATCTGCTGTTCCGGCTTTTCTTCTTTTTTTGCTGATATACTATTGTTAGAAATACGATAACAAAGCGTCATAAGGCTGTCATTAAGGTGAACATTTTCAACAGTGGTATCAGGATATTTAAGGTAAATATCATAGTGGCTGAAATTCCAGAAATTACGTATTCCAAGATCATATAAAATTTTGGCGAGCTGTTCGGCTGCACTTCTCGACACACAGAGCACTGCCATAATAGGCAATCGCTCTTTGCAGAAATCCTCCAAGCCGCTAACATCACTAACAGTAAGGCCGCCTATGGTTGTGCCTATTTTATCCGGTGAATTGTCAAAAACACCAATCAGCTGAAAACCTTCTGCCTGGAAAGACATATGGTTAGCTATGGCGCGCCCCAAATTTCCGGCACCGAGCAAAATGGTTTTATAGCCGCTCGACAGCCCGAGGATTTTACATATCTCGTCGCAGAGCTGGCCAACCATATAGCCATAACCCTGCTGCCCGAATCCGCCGAAGCAATTAAGGTCCTGCCTTATCTGAGAAGCAGTAAGCCCGAGCTTTTTAGAAAGCTCAGTAGACGATATTCTCGTAACTCCAGTCACTTTTAAGTGGTGTAAAAATCTATAATACCGAGGCAGCCTTCGTACTACAGACATGGATACATTTTCGCGCTTATGCATTTATTTAGGGACCTCCTGACAAAATAAGCCTTTTAAAAATCAAAGCCTCGAATTTATTTCATGTAAAAACGTTTCAGTGTCAACTGACCTTTTATTCGGTAATGTAGAAACGCGGGCAAGGTCGCCAGTCATGACCCCATCTTCGATCGTATTTATGGAAGCTTTTTCCAGATGTTCTGCAAAAGCTGAAAGCTCTGGCAGGTTGTCAAGTTCGCCTCGCTTTTTAAGGGCGCCTGTCCATGCGAAAATAGTCGCCATGGAATTTGTTGACGTTTTTTCACCTTTTAAGTACTTGTAATAATGGCGCTGCACCGTTCCATGTGCTGCCTCATATTCATACACACCATCTGACGATACAAGAACACTCGTCATCATGGCAAGGCTTCCAAATGCCGTAGCTATCATGTCGCTCATAACGTCGCCGTCATAGTTTTTGCACGCCCAGATAAACCCGCCGTTTGAACGTATCACACGCGCGACAGCATCATCAATTAACGTATAGAAATATGTAATGCCAGCATTCTCAAATCTTTTGCGGTATTCAGATTCATAAAGTCCATTGAAAATATCTTTGAAACGATGGTCGTATTTTTTAGAAATCGTATCTTTTGTTGCAAACCACAAGTCTTGCTTTGTTTCAAGGGCATACCTGAAACAGGCTTTTGCAAAATTTTCAATGCTGCGGTCGATATTGTGCTGCCCTTGTATTATGCCAGGAGAGTCAAAATCATGGATGAGTTCACGCTCTTCGCTTCCGTCTTTCTTCGTTACTACAAGCTCTGCCTTTGCACCTGCAGGAACACGCATTTCAACATTACGGTATATATCACCGTAAGCATGGCGGGCAATAGTTATAGGCTTTTTCCACGCTGGAATCAGCGGTGTAATACCTTTCACAAGAATCGGCGCACGAAAAACAGTTCCATCTATTATTGCACGGATCGTCCCGTTAGGTGACTTCCACATTTTTTTTAAATTATATTCTTTTACACGGTCGGCGTTTGGCGTGATAGTCGCACATTTAACACCTACGCCGTATTTTCTTGTTGCATTCGCCGCATCTACAGTTACCTGGTCGTCCGTTGCATCGCGGTTTTTCAATCCAAGGTCATAATATTCCGTTTTTAAATCGACATAAGGCTCAATAAGAATTTCTTTGATTTTTTTCCAGATGATCCGCGTCATCTCATCGCCGTCCATTTCGACGAGTGGAGTGCGCATCTTTATTTTCCCTGGCATAAAACAATTCCTCCGTTATATGTTTTTTTAGGCTTTGCCGTCGCATTCGCGCGTATAATTGAGCAATCCTCCGGCGAGCACCATCCTGCGCTGCCTGTCGCTCAAAACCGGCACTACTTCAAATGCATAATTCTTTGTCCTGTTATAAACCATTATTTTTTGCTTTTCGTTTATTGATTTCCGAATATCTGGCAGCTCCAAGTCGTCCATTTGGTCAATACTTTCATAGTCGCCTTCATGCTTGAAAATAAGCGGAAGTATCCCTGCATTTGCAAGGTTTGCACAATGGATGCGCGCAAAACTCTTAGCTATAACCACCTTTATCCCAAGATACAGCGGCACAAGGGCGGCATGCTCACGGGAAGAACCCTGCCCGTAATTTGAACCGCCTATTATCATACCTTTCCCATACTTTTTGCAGCGCTCAGGAAACGCCTTATCGCACACTGCAAAACAGAAATTAGACATATATGGTATGTTTGAGCGGTACGGTAAAATTTTGGAGCCCGCGGGCATTATGTGGTCTGTTGTGATATTGTCCCCAACTTTCAAAAGTGCCTTTGCCTCTATGTTGTCCGGGAGCGGCGATGTCTTTGGAAACCCCTTTATATTTGGCCCTCGGATAATTTTAACGTTTTCCGCTTCTTCCGGAGAAACTGGCGGCAGGATCATATTGTCGTCAACATCAAAATGTGCCGGCATCTCTATCGGTTTTTCTTTGCCGAATGTCCGCGGGTCAGTAAGTACGCCTGCTATAGCAGAAGCTGCTGCTGTTTCAGGGCTTACAAGATAAACCTGTGCGTCTGCCGTTCCTGAACGCCCAAGAAAGTTGCGGTTGAAGGTTCTCAGCGAAACGCCAGCCGAGTTAGGCGATTGCCCCATGCCAATGCATGGACCGCACGCACATTCAAGAATTCTTGCACCAGCATCAATCAAATCAGCAAGCGCACCGTTTTCTGCAAGCATGTGGTAAACCTGCCTTGACCCAGGCGATACTGTAAGGCTCACTCTGGGGTTTACCGTCCTACCTTTAAGCATTGATGCAACGCGCATCAAATCGCGATATGAAGAATTTGTGCATGAACCAATGCACACCTGGTCTATTTTTATCGGCCCGATCTCATCTACGGCCTTTACCGCATCAGGGCTGTGCGGGCATGCAGCCATTGGCTGAAGGCCAGAAAGGTTCAGTTCCATCTGCTCATCGTAAACAGCATCTGCATCAGGCTGAAGTTCTTTCCAGTCAGACGCACGCCCCTGTGCCTCAAGGAAACTGCGCGTAATTCCATCAGAAGGGAAAATTGATGTTGTTGCACCGAGTTCAGCCCCCATATTTGTAATTGTGGCACGCTCAGGGACTGAAAGTGTCTTGACGCCTTCCCCGCCGTATTCGATAATTTTGCCCACACCGCCTTTTACAGACAGGCGGCGCAAAATTTCAAGTATTATATCTTTTGCGCTTACCCAGTCGGGAAGCCTTCCTTTAAGCTCAACTCGTAGAATTTTAGGCATGGTGATATAGTAAAGCCCACCGCCCATTGCGGCCGCTACATCGAGCCCGCCTGCACCCATTGCCAGCATGCCGAGCCCGCCGCCCGTAGGCGTGTGGCTGTCAGAGCCGATTAATGTTTTTCCCGGCACGCCAAAGCGCTCTAGGTGAACCTGGTGGCAAATGCCGTTCCCTGCCCTTGAAAAATATATCCCATGCTTTCTGGCTTCAGATTGGATGAACCTGTGGTCATCCGCATTTTCAAAGCCCGTTTGCAGTGTGTTGTGATCAATGTAAGCAACGGAGCGCTCTGTTTTTACACGCGGCACACCCATTGCTTCAAACTCAATGTATGCCATAGTGCCAGTAGCATCCTGAGTGAGCGTTTGGTCAATTTTTAAACCGATCTCATTTCCCGGTTCCATTTTGCCGCTCACCAAATGGCTGCTGATAATCTTCTGAGCTAACGTTAATCCCATTTTGGCTCTCTCCCATTGTCAATTATTATCAATAAGCGAATATGATAACATCTTTGTCTCTTGATTTAATTTAAAAAATACATACGTAAAATGATATCATATATAATATCATCTTGCGTGAATCAATAGCACAGCAAAAATGCAAAAACACAGATATATACAAATATATTTATTATTATGTAATAAAATTTCTATATTGTCAATGTCTTAACATGCGATTTCAGCAATATTTTTTTGTCACCATTTTCATTTATTGATGAATAAAATTCCATATGATATAATGCTATAATAGAGTAAATAATATATAAGAATATTTTCCAAAGCCTAAACTCACCGGCGACCTGTGTACCTTTCTTTTAATGTATTATATTTCCCCCATTTGGCAGAATAGTAGGCATGGAGGGATTTAAAGCATGAGTGACATTGATGCTGAAGGTGAAAAAAGCAAAGGGGAAAAAGATAACAGAACGGCTGAGCAGCGTATAGCTGACAGCGGTTCCGTGCTTACAGGTGACGGAAAACATCTTATATACTGCCTGACGATTATAGGGCAGATTGAAGGGCACACCGTTCTTCCTTCACAGGACAAAACGACAAAGTATGAGCATGTGCTCCCATTGCTTGTGGCAATCGAAGAGTCTACGCAGATTGACGGGCTTCTGATACTTCTTAATACAGTCGGCGGCGACGTGGAAGCAGGGCTTGCAATAGCAGAGATGATTGCTGGTATGAAAAAGCCGAGTGTTTCACTTGTTCTTGGCGGCGGGCACTCCATAGGCGTACCACTTGCAGTTGCAGCGAACCATTCATTTATCGTGCCGAGTGCAACTATGACGATTCATCCGGTCAGGATGAGCGGGCTGATGCTCGGTGTTCCGCAGTCGATGGATTACCTGCAGCGCATGGAACAGCGCATTTCAAAATTTATAACAGACCATTCTCATATTTCTCCGAAAAGGCTTAACGAACTTTCTATGAACACGCAGGAACTTGTACTTGATATTGGCAGTGTGCTCGACGGAAATCAGGCAGTGCATGAAGGCCTTATAGATTCGCTCGGAAGCCTTTCTGATGCAATATCGTGCCTGTACCAGATAATAGACGCAAAGCGTGCAGAAAAATAGAAAATTTATGCGGCAGCTTCCGCTGCCAATACATAAATTCAATTCGAAAGGTGACTCGGATGGCGAAAAAGAAAAGGGCAAAAAGCAAGGCCCGCCCTGCTAAGAAAAATACAAAAGTACAGAAAAAAGCCAAAAAAGAGAAGGCAAGTGAGCGGGATGAATTGGCAGCGCGCCAGCACAATCAGCGATGTGCTGTTTTTCAGTTCGCCGCGGCGATTCTCATCGCCTGCTTTATACTTATAAAGGGCGACAATGTTTGGCGCTGGGTACACAACTTTTTCCTTGGCCTTTTTGGAAATTGTGCTATCCTGTGGCCAATCCTTTTGCTTTACATATCGATAGTAACTGCCTTAGAGAAGCAGCCTGAGCATCCGGGTATAAAGATCTCACTTATGGCCGTCATTATAATATTGTTTTGTGCAGCCGCTTATGTGTTTACAATCCCTTTGTCAGCTCAGACATCAGTAAATTTAAGATTATTTTCAAAACAGCTAATCTCACTTTATGGAAATGAGATTTCCCACACCGCTGCCGGACTGTGCGGAGGGCTTCTGGGCATACCGCTTGCTACAGCATTCGGCATTATGGGTACAAGGATTTTGCTTGTGCTCGCCCTTTTTGTTAGCATTATGGTGCTCACAAGGACTACTTTAATACAGCTTTTCAGGACTATTTTCAGGCCTGCAAACGCCGTCGTTTCTAATATAAACGTTATGCGTGAGCGCCGTATCGAGCGGAACCGGAAAGAAACAAATATCGATATCCCACTTGAAGACAATATGCCAGCGCACCCTGTGCATTCCTACGTTCCGAAGGCAGACGTACCTAAAAAGAGCACTAAGCTCGAACAGCTTAAAAAAGTATTTTCCATCAAAACAAACCTCGAAACTGAAAGCAGCGGCGATGCATCACTTTCCGGCACACCTGAAATGCAGCCAGGCGAAAAATCCGAAATAGCAAAGTCACAATCACGTACTAATATTAACGCCGATGTTTTACCTCAGCCAGGGAAAATTGATAAGCACGATTCAACCAGCGCATCATATGTCGGAAATGACCTGCAGCCAGCAGAAGAACCGCCTTCCGACGGAAAGTATCATTTCCCGCCGGTCTCAATGCTCGAAACAACAAAGGCAGCAAATGAAAAAGAGATTCTCAGCGAAGTCCAGACCAATGGCCGAAGACTTGTCAATACCCTTAAAAGCTTTGGTGTGCAGACAACTTTCGTCGGCTACAGCCGGGGGCCGGCTGTTACAAGGTATGAGCTGCAGCCAGCCGCAGGTGTAAAAATCAGTAGGATAACAAATCTTTCCGACGACATCTCTATGAACCTTGCAACTGCCGGAATACGCATTGAGGCGCCTATACCCGGCAAAGCTGCCGTCGGAATTGAAGTGCCAAACAAAAAGACTACGGTCGTAAGAATGCGTGAGCTTGTGGAAAGCAACAACTTTGCCGCTTCGAAAAGCAAGCTGACAGTTGCGCTCGGCCGTGACCTTGCCGGTGAAACGGCCATAGCCGACCTTGCAAAAATGCCGCACCTGCTTATAGCCGGCGCAACTGGTTCCGGCAAATCCGTATGCATAAATTCAATGATTATAAGCCTGCTCTACAAGTCTACGCCTGATGAAGTGCGCTTCCTTATGATTGACCCTAAAGTCGTCGAACTCGGTGTTTACAACGGCATACCGCAGCTCCTTGTGCCTGTCGTAACAGACCCGCGCAAGGCGGCAGGCGCCCTTAACTGGGCCGTTACCGAAATGCTTAAACGATACAAGACGTTTGCAAAATACAGTGTGCGTGATCTTACAGCGTATAATGCGCTCGCCACTTCACACGGCTACAAAGATGACGAAGGCCAGCCTATGGAAAAAATGCCTCAAATAGTCATCATAATTGATGAACTCGCCGACCTGATGATGGCTGCGCCTAATGAAGTCGAAGATGCCATATGCCGCCTTGCTCAGATGGCGCGCGCTGCCGGGATGCATCTTGTTATTGCTACGCAGCGCCCTTCGGTAGACGTTATAACAGGAACGATAAAAGCTAATATTCCAAGCCGCATTGCTTTTGCAGTTTCGTCTCAGGTTGATTCCCGCACTATTATAGACATGGGCGGTGCCGAAAAGCTTCTCGGCCACGGCGATATGCTTTTCTCCCCTGTTGGTTCGCAGAAGCCAAAAAGGATTCAGGGCTGTTTTGTAAGCGACAGTGAAATTGAATCGATTGCGGGCTTTATTAAAAAATCCCAGCAGGCAGATTACAACGAAAATATTGCAGAAGAAATCGAAAAGAATGCTGCTGCCGACAATGACAAAAAAAGTGACAGTAATGTTGATAAAGACACTGACCCGATGATGCCAGAAGCCATAAAATGTGTGATAGACAATGGGCAGGCATCAACTTCATTCCTGCAGCGTCGCCTGCGCCTCGGCTATGCCCGCGCCGGACGCCTCATAGACGAAATGGAGCAGATGGGGATAATCGGCCCGCGCGACGGTTCCAAACCTCGACAAGTGCTGATTACATACCAGCAATGGCTCGAAAAAAATATGAAAGAAAACGGCGCGGCCGATAAAGACGGAAGCGTGCCGGAAACTAAGCGATGAAAAGCCAAAATCGCAGGAAAATAGGATTTGCCACCGCCATTTTTTCTGCAATGATCTTCTGCCTTGTTGTTTCAGCTTTTCCGGGTAGTCCAGAAGAAAACTGGAAAAAGATTTTTCAGTTTTGCGGCCTTGGAAATTTCTCTGACTGCGCAGATAAATCGCCATTTTCCCTACATATGTTGAATGTTGGGAAGGCAGACAGTATAATAACAGAATGCGGCGGCAAATACCTTCTTATAGATGGCGGCACTGCCGATTGTGGCAATCAGGTAGTTAATTACCTTAAGCGCCGCGGGGCAAAATCAATCGATTATGTTGTTAATACACACCCAGACAGCGACCACATAGGCGGGTTAAAAGAAGCTATCTCGTCTTTTCCTGTGGCGCATTATCTATGCCCGGATATCCCAGCAAAAATCATTCCTAATACACCTGAATACCATGATGTGCAGTTAGCCCTTAAAAGTAAAGGCATAAAGTCAGAACATCCTGTGGCAGGCACAGCCTTTAATATCGGCAGTGCAAAAGCGGAAGTCCTTGGCCCGTTACGCAAGGCGGAAACCACAAACAATAATTCCATAATTTTAAAAATAACTTATCAACGGACAGACTTTCTGCTGATGGGCGACGCAGAAAAGGAAGAAGAAAACGATTTGCTTGCAAGCGGTGAAAAACTTGCTGCTGACGTCTTAAAAGCAGGCCATCACGGAAGCAGCACATCGACTTCCCAGCAGTTCATACAGGCAGTACACCCGAGATATGCAGCTATTTCTGTAGGGAGAGATTCTAACGGCCTTCCTAAACTTGACGTTTTAAACCGCCTTTACAATGCAAATGCGGCTATCTACCGCACAGATATCAGCGGTACAATTATTTTTTTGTCTAATGGAAAAAATATAACGGTAAAGACGGAATATTAATGAAAATAATTCTTAAAAAGGGGAAATTGAAATGCGAACTCTTAAAATTACCAATATAGAAGGAATATATGCAATCTGCATCGATAAAGACAAAAATTTTTTTGCAATACAGCTTTCGGAACTTCCGCGTGGCGTTATGGTTGGTGACACTCTCACTGTTGACGATGAGGAAGGCACACTTTCAGTGACAAAAGCCATTTAAAAAAATATCAAGACACAAAAGCACCCCGAAAACATTTTTAAATGTTTTCGGGGTGCTTTTCAACTGTATCGCATCAATAGCTAAATTTCCCTGATAGATACTTTTGTCGGTATCTGCGGATGCATATATACATTTTCCACGAGTCCAAACCCAAAATAGAGGCATGCCGCCGAAGAACCGCCAGCGCTGAAAAATGGCAGTGTAACTCCAATTACAGGCAACAGATCGAGGCACATGCCAATATTGAAAATAGTCTGGGCAGCAATCAACCCGAAAAAGCCCATGCAAATAGACCTGCCCAATATATCTGAGCTGTTCCTTGCTATGCGGAGCGTTTGCCAAAGCAGCAGAAGCATCAGCACAATGATAATAAAGCACCCTATAAATCCAAGTTGCTCGCCTGCTACAGAAAAAATCATATCGCTTTCCTGCTCAGGCACAATTTTCAAATTTACCCGCGGACTATGAAAAAGCCCACGGCCCAAAAGGCCGCCACTGCCTATTGAAGTGCGTGCCTGATACTGCTGCCACCCGTAAATGTGCACTGCAGCGGAGCTATCCATTTCTTTCAAATGGTAGGCAGCAAGCATCCTCTGCTTCTGGTAATCTGCAAACATATACTTCCATGCTATCGGGAACGCACCTGCAAATATTGCGAACAAGATGGCAAAATAGCGAAGCTGTATTCCGGCTCCGAAAGCCATGGCAATGAACATGCAGAAGAAAATAACTCCTGCGCCATCGTCGCCTTGCATATGCGTAAGTATAATTGGAATCAGGGCATGGACAGCGAGAAGGCATACGTGCAGCGGCGATTTCAAGAGCCCGCGCTCCTCAAGAACCGATATGTGCCTTGAAAATGTAATCATAAACCCAATTTTTACAAGCTCACTCGGCTGGAATGATGTTCCGCCAAGTTTTATCCATGCTTTGGCATCTACGCCGCCGGAATTAGTCACGGCACTGCCGAATTTCAGTGTATAAAGCATCAGGAAAAGGCAGCCGGCTGATATGATATACCAGAAAGTAGAAATGTCGTGGTAATCTACCATTGTAATAATGACTGCCCCGACATATCCAAGCAGGATGGCAATCAGCATTGTGACAAACCAGCTTCTGTTTCCGATGTTTACCGGCACTGTTTTTAGCAGCAGAAGACTATAACCTGAAATTATAATCAGGATAACCCAATATGCTTTTTCTGTTCTTTTAAAGTAATCACCTATAGATCTTAAAAATCCCATTGCTTCACCTCGTATTGTTCCATGCTTTATTATAGGATGCTTCTATGAAACTTGCAAGAAACTACGCAATTTTGCAGCCGGTATTTTTTATTTTCCAGATATGTGTTATAATTTTATTACTATAAATAAAAATATTTAATAACTGGGGGAAGTTGAATGCTTACAGACATTGAAATCGCTCAGCAGGCACACCCGAAACCGATTGCGCAGGTCGCTTCGGGGCTCGGTATCCATGAGGATGAGTTCGAACTGTACGGCAGATATAAGGCAAAATTAAGCGACTCGCTCTATAAAAGGCTTTCCGGAAAAAAAGACGGTAAGCTTATTCTCGTAACGGCCATTAACCCTACACCGGCAGGCGAAGGAAAAACGACTGTGTCCATAGGGCTTGCTGAGGCAATGGCAAAAATTGGCAAAAAGGCTGTGCTTGCATTGCGTGAGCCTTCTCTTGGCCCTGTTTTTGGCGTAAAGGGCGGCGCTGCCGGCGGAGGTTATGCTCAAGTGCTCCCAATGGAGGAAATAAACCTCCATTTTACAGGCGATTTCCACGCAATCACCTCCGCCAACAACCTTCTCTGCGCTATGCTGGACAACCATATCCAGCAGGGAAATGAGCTTGGCATTGACCCAGGGCGTATACTTTTGCCGCGCTGCATGGATATGAACGACAGGCAACTGCGTAGCATAGTTTCAGGCCTTGGCGGTAAGGCAAACGGAACCCCACGTGAAGATTCTTTCTGCATTTCGGTAGCAACTGAAGTCATGGCGATTTTCTGCCTCGCTTCAGACATCAGCGACCTTAAGCGCCGCCTTGGCAAAATACTTGTAGCTTATACATATTCCGGAAAACCGGTCTATGCACACGACCTTAAGGCGGAAGGCGCAATGGCCGCACTCCTTAAAGACGCCATTAAGCCAAACCTTGTGCAGACACTTGAAGGCACTCCGGCCATCATACATGGCGGTCCATTCGCCAACATAGCACATGGGTGCAACTCCTTAAGGGCAACACGCTTTGCCCTTAAGCTCGGCGATTACTGTATTACGGAAGCCGGCTTTGGCTCTGACCTCGGCGCTGAAAAGTTTATGGACATAAAATGCCGCCTTGCAGGTTTAAAGCCCGATGCCGCTGTCCTTGTAGCAACGGCACGTGCACTGAAGTACAACGGAGGCGTTCCCAAAACTGAAACATCGAAAGAAAACATTGAGGCACTGAAAAATGGCATTTCAAACCTCGGAGCACATATCGAAAGCCTTAAAAAATTCGGTGTGCCTGTAATAGTCGCCATCAACCGGTTTGCCGGCGACTCTGACAAAGAGCTTGGCTATATTACAGAATACTGCGGCAGCCATGGGGTGCAATGCTCAATATGTGATGTGTTTTCAAAAGGCGGAAATGGTGGGACTGACCTTGCTGAAAAAGTATGCCGCATCGCCGGACAACTGTCAGATTTCCACGTCCTTTATCCGGACAACGCTCCAATTGCGGATAAGATAGAAACGGTCTGCCGTGAAATCTACGGTGCAGACGGAGTGGACTACACTGCAAAAGCGCGCAAGGCACTTAAAGAGATCGAAACGCTCGGAGGAAATTCCCTTCCGGTATGCATTGCAAAGACGCAGTATTCACTTTCCGATAATCCAAAGCTTCTCGGCCGCCCAAAAGGTTTCCGGATTACAATACGCGACTTGAGAATTAACAGCGGCGCCGGATTTGTAGTTGCATATGCAGGGAATATTCTCACAATGCCTGGACTACCGAAACATCCTGCCGCAGAAAATATTGACGTGGATGAAAACGGCAGGATAACTGGGCTGTTTTAATGGATGGATGTTAATATGCAGAAATTTATAACGGAGTCTCCGTCAGAAACTGAAACTGTGGGTGAAAATCTTTCCGCCAAGCTTAAGTCAGGTAGCGTTGTTGCGCTTTTTGGCGGAATGGGAGCCGGAAAGACAGCTTTTACACGCGGCATTGCAAGGGGACTTGGAATTACCGGCGGTGTTTCCAGCCCAACTTTTGCGCTTGTGCACGAATATAAAGGGCATATCCCGCTTTATCACTTTGACATGTACCGCGTGAACAGCTGGGACGACCTCTACTCAACCGGATTTTTTGACTACCTTGATTCCGGCGGCATCATCGTTGTTGAATGGAGCGAAAACATTGAAAATGCCCTTCCTGAAAATGCCATACATATCATGATAAACCATGGAAAAGCAGAGAACGAGCGCATTATTTCAATTGACGGGGTGAACTTATGATAATACTTTCGGTCGATTCATCGGCCGTCGCTGCTTCTGCGTCCCTTACACAGGGCGACAAAATTCTGGGGGAATTTTACTGCAACACCGGCCTTACCCACAGCCAGACATTAATGCCGATGATACAGTGCCTTCTGCAAAGCACAAAAACAGAGCTTAAAGATGTTGACCTTTTTGCAGTTTCAGCAGGCCCCGGCTCTTTTACGGGCATACGGATAGGCGTAGCAAGCATAAAAGGGCTTGCATTTCCATTTCAAAAGCCCTGCGTGGGTGTGTCTACGCTTGAAGCTATGGCATATAACCTTGCCCATATTGACGGGACCGTGTGCGCTGTAATGGACGCGCGTTGCGGCCAGGTCTACAATGCTGTTTTTGAAGCGCACCACGGGCAGCTAAGGCGCATTACAAAAGACCGTGCAATCGCTACAAATAACCTCGCAGAAGAATGTGAGAAGTACCCCAAGCCACTGTTCCTTGTTGGTGACGGCGCGAAACTGTGCTATAATAACAAGGGCTTTCAGTCAGCCGGAGCAATCCTTCCTCCTGAGCCACTGATTTATCAGCGCGCCAGCGGTGTTGCAAAAGCAGCGTTAACCGTTTTTCAGAATGGAAAAACGGTCTCCCCTGCTGCATTGCTGCCGGTCTATCTTCGCCCGGCACAGGCTGAACGTGCCTTAAACAAAAAACAAAGTGGAGGTTTACGAAAAAAATGATTGCACTGGGAGCCGATCACGGCGGTTATCACCTTAAAGAAGTGATTAAAAAGTATCTCGACATCAAAAGAATTGAGTACAAGGATTTTGGCACAGACAGTGAGGAATCTGTGGATTATCCGCTTTTTGCTGCGAAAGTTGCGCATTTTGTAGCTGAAGGAAATGCTGAAAAAGGTATCCTCTGCTGCGGGACAGGTATTGGCATGAGCATAGCGGCAAACAAAGTAAAGGGCATACGCGCGGCCGTATGTGACAATGCTTACTGCGCTGAGATAACGCGCCGCCATAACAATGCCAACATTATGTGCCTTGGCGGCCGTGTCATCAGCGATGAACAGGCCGTCGAATTTACACGCCTGTTCCTTAACACACCTTTTGATGGCGGGCGTCACCAGAGGCGTATCGATGAAATTTCCGCGATTGAGCGCGTTGAACTTTAATTTTGAGGAGTATGAGGGATATGAATACGGAGGACCAGTTTAAGGATTTAATTGCAAAACATCAGCTCGTAGTAATGCATCACCCGCTGATACAGCATAAGCTGACTTATCTCCGTGACAAAAACACAGGCTCGAAAGATTTCCGCCAGCTTGTAAGTGAAATTGCAATGCTTTTGTGTTATGAAGCGACGCGTGACCTTCCCCTTGAAGAAACAACGGTCGAAACACCGGTCGGTGTCGCAAAGGCAAAAGTTATAGCAGGCCGTAAGCTTGCTTTTATTCCGATTCTACGTGCAGGCCTTGGCATGGTAGACGGCGTCCTTTCGCTTGTGCCTGCCGCCAAAGTAGGTCACATAGGCCTTTACCGTGACCCTAAAACGCTGAAGCCGGTCGAGTACTACAGCAAACTTCCAAACGACATTGACCAGCGCGACGTTATTGTGCTTGATCCAATGCTTGCTACGGGCGGTTCTTCAATAGATTCGGTGTCAATCATTAAAAAGAGCCATCCCAAAAGCATCAAATTCATGTGCATAATCGCCGCACCTGAAGGGATAAAGGCATTTATTTCGGTGCACCCAGACGTTCAGCTTTACTGTGCCGCAGTTGACGACCATCTCAATAAAAATGGATACATCGTGCCTGGCCTTGGCGACGCGGGCGACCGCATTTTTGGTACGCTGTGAAACAGCTTTTATAATGTAAATAGCAGCATCCGCCGCCTTGCACTCTTTAAGGCAGCGGATGTTTTTTTGATGTTTTTACAGTAAATATCAAGTTATTTCTGAAGCAGATGGAAAGCAAATCCCGCGATTTCATCCTTAAGGTAAATCAATTTGAGCCTGCCGTCTGGAAAATAAGCGGCGCTGTCTTGATTAAACCCATATCCCCTGCCTTCAAGGTATTTTACCGCGGCGTGGATATCGTTTGTACCAATGGCTATATGCCCGCGTTCTCCTGCGCCATTTTTCTTCATAATCTCTATTTTCTTCGTTGAAAAGAAAGAAACAGGTGTTTCACTGCTCTCAAAGCCGAATATGTTTTTCAGCACTTCGGCCGTCTTTGATGCCTCACCGGCATCTTTGCAGTTTATCCCGACGTGCATTACTTCAAAGCCAAGGCCTTTCTGTTCCATTTCTAACTCACCTTTCATATTATAATATTTTCTGCCTTTGCAAAGGGAGGCATAAAAATGTCATTTTGTATTCTAAAGCCAAACCGTTTTTGCATGCTGCAGCCTCGGCATAATCAGTAAAAATTCCAAAGACAGCCGAGCCGCTGCCCGTCATGCATGAACCGGTAGCACCATACTCAAGCATTTTTTCTTCAATCTTATGTATTTCATCCGGAACACCGGCAAGCTCGAAAGCATTTTCAAGCGATTTGCCAATTTCAGCAAGGCTGCCGAGCCGCAGCGCATTACGTACTTGCATTGAGCAGCATGTTTGCTTGCAGTGTTGCCTGTCATAGTCTAAGTATGCTTTGGACGTACTGATACCGACATCTGGGCGACAGAGTACTATATAGCATGGCGGCATGGAGAAAATCTGCACAATATTTTCCCCGATGCCGCTTACAAACGCCGTGCCGCCTTCAACACAGAACGGCACGTCTGCTCCCGCCATAAGCCCGATGCTCTGCAGTTGCCCAGCGCTTAAGCGCGTATTAAACAGCTTATTAAGGAGCCTAAGCGCCGCCGCCGCATCCGTGCTGCCGCCGCCAAGGCCTGCCTGCTGCGGGATGCGCTTTTTAATATAAAACCTTATGCCAAAGCCAGGAGAAACGCCAGTCTTTTCGAAAAAGGCGCGCGCGGCACGCATAACAGTATTATCAGCGCCGCATGGAACAGACGCATCGTCGCATACGGCTTCAAGTACGCCTGCCTCTGCCTTTGCAGCAGAAATCTCATCACAGAGCGACACGCTCTGCACAACCATATTCAGCAGATGGTATCCATCTTCCCTGCGGCCCGTAATATCAAGCGCAAGGTTGATTTTTGCCGGAGCGTCAGCCTTCATGGAAGTCCTTTCCCCTTTTCACAAACCGACCTATACGTGAAAGCGCCTCAATAATATGCTTTGTGGAATACGAATATGAAACGCGCACATACCCTTCGCCGCAGTCGCCGAAAGCATTTCCCGGCACAACCGCAACGCGCTCATCGTAAACGAGCCGTTTGCTGAATTCTTCGGACGAAAGGCCAGTGCTTTTTATGCACGGAAAAACATAAAAAGCGCCTTCCGGCTCAAAGCAGTTCAGCCCCATTGAATTAAATCCTTCCACAATTAAACGGCGACGCATATCGTACTGCTCACGCATCTCTATGATATCGCTTTCACCGTTTTTAAGGGCTTCTACCGCTGCATGCTGCGCCGTTGTGGGCGCGCTCATTATGCCGAACTGATGCAGCTTTGTCATCTGGGTTATTATCGGTTCGGGCGCGGCCGCATAGCCAAGCCGCCAGCCGGTCATGGCAAATGTCTTCGAAAAGCCGTTTACAAGGACAGTGCGCTCTTTCATGCCGTCAAGCGACGCAAATGAAACATGGCGCGAGTCGCCGTATGTAAGCTCACTGTAAATCTCATCCGAAAGCACCATAAGGTGGTTTGCTTTTACCACGTCAGCTATCTTTTCAAGGTCGGCGCGGTGCATAACAGCCCCGGTAGGATTGTTTGGATAAGGCAAAATCAGGACTTTTGACTTTGGCGTTATCTTTGCCTGCAGTGCTTCCGGCTCAAGGCGGAATTTTTCTTCCTCTTTCGTCTCTATCACTACAGGAACACCGCCAGCCATCTGTGTCAGCGGTTTGTAGCAGACAAAGCTCGGCTCCGGAATGAGCACCTCGTCTCCCGGAGAAACAAGACAGCGCAGGGCAAGGTCAATAGCTTCGCTACCGCCTACCGTCACGAGTATTTCTGCTTTTGGGTCATAATCTATATGGTAATGCAGTTTGATAAAATGGCTTATTTCCCTGCGAAGCTCCAAAAAGCCGCGGTTTGGGGAATACCACGTATTGCCGTCCTGCAGATTGCGGATTGCTTCTTCCCTGACATGCCATGGCGTCATGAAATCAGGTTCGCCAATTGAAAGCGATATCACATCATCAAACTCGTTTGCAATATCGAAAAAGCGGCGGATGCCGGACGGTTTCAAGGTTTGGACATTGCTGTTTAGCACCTGCCTGTAATCAATCACTGAATACACTCCTTCGCTCATCCTGTTCGCCTTCAGGATCAAGTATCACACCGCCGTCTTTATAGCGCGTCAGTATGAAATGCGTTGAAGTGGAAAGCACAGAATCAAGCGTAGCAAGCTTGCGCATTACGAATACCGCTATATCGTGCATACTTTTGCCGTGTACCTTAACTGCGAGGTCATACCCGCCGGACATAAGGTACACACTGTCTACTTCTTCAAACTGCATTATGCGGTTCGCAATCTCGTCAAACCCGCGGTCGCGCTTAGGCGACACACGCAGCTCAATAAGTGCGCTCGATTTATTCTTGTCGACTTTTTCCCAGTTAACGAGGGCTTTGTAGCCGCGGATAACACCATCCTTTTCATACTGCGTGATTTTTTTCGTCACTTCTTCTTCAGAGATGTTGAGCATTACGGCAAGCTGTTTTGTCGTGAGCCTCGCATTTTCATTTAGAAGGGAAAGCAGTTGATCCATTTCTATAAGCACTCCTTTCCATTTCAGCCAAGCGGCAGGACCTGCGGCTTGTGAGAAATATAAATCATGAAATGGTGAAAACCGGCTTTGCAGAGTGCATCCATGCCTTGTTCAACTCCCGCACCGACATCTGCCCAGCGGTGTGCGTCCGAGCCGATTGTTACCAGCTTGCCGCCAAGTTGGTGATACCGCTTCAGCACAGAAATATCAGGCATTGAAACACCCAGCCTCTGGCGGAAGCCTGACGTATTGATTTCCAAAGCTTTTTGCCTACTGATAAGCGCTTTAAGCACCTCGTCGATACGGCTGTTCCACTTTTCCATATGTATCGGGATTTTATGCTCGCCGACAATGTAGCGCCATGGATATGTCAAATGCGCGAGGGAATCAAAATTTCCCCACTCAATAGTTTCCATGATTTCATCAAAGTAACTGTTGAGGAGACCCTCTATATTCTCATGCGAATAGTCAAGCCTGTAAAAGTCGGCCTTTCCCTTCACATTATGCACAGAAGCAAGTGTAAAATCAAAAGCACATGAACCAAGCGCCTTAGCAGCAGCGTCTGGATTTTGCACAGGTTGGCCCAGCTCCACGCCGGCAAAAACATGGAGGCGGCCGCTGAACACAGCCGCAGCCTTTTTAGCTTCAAAATAGGACTGAACGACAGAGCGGTCATACCCTTCGCTCGAAAAGGCATTGCATTCGCAGTGGTCTGTCACCGTAAGAGCGTACAGCCCAAGCCGCGCACCGCTTTCACACATCATCATGGCTGAATCTGCCGCGTCTTTACTGCAATCGGTATGAATATGGCTGTCTACAATATATCTGTATTTCATTTTGTCAGAATACCCCTCCGATCGTCCAACATCAATGTTATTTCCGACACCACCTAAATCTGCATATTAACCGACATACTATTGTTTATGTTATATTAACATAATAAGCAACATTATTATAGATAAAAAATAGATATTTTATTAAACGGTGTATTTAATTTTTTCAGCAGATTGCTGATTAGAATAATTTATATTTCTTTACAGCAAATTTTGGCGAACTTGACAAAAATAATTTCCACGTGCATACTTATGCGAAAAGACTATAAAAAGGTATATGGAGGGAAAAATATGCATGCTGTAATTTCAGTTATCGGCAAAGACAGAGTTGGCATTTTGGCACGCGTATCCGGCATCTGCGCAAAGCATCAGGTAAATGTAACCGATGTGACCCAGTCCGTAACGGAGAACCTTTTCGCTATGATAATGCTTGTAGACATATCAAAGTGCAACGTGCCGTTCAGCCGCTTTGCAGATGAGCTTACAGAAGCTGGCAAGGAAATGGGCGTTTCAATCCATACGGTGCACGAGGATATTTACAATTCAATGCACCATATCTAAATGGAAAACCAACATTCCCAACATTTAAGGAGAAAACTGGAAAATGATAAATACGGATGATATTCTTGAGACCATACATATGATTGATGATGAGAACCTGGACGTCAGGACCATCACAATGGGGATTTCGCTACTTGACTGCATTGACTCGGACATTGATAAAGCATGTGATAAAATTTACGATAAAATATGCAATTATGCTGGTAATCTTGTAAAAACTGGTGAAGATATAAGCAAGGAATACGGTATTCCTATAATAAATAAGCGCGTTTCAGTAACGCCTATTTCCATGGTTGCCGCCGCTTGCCCAGGCAAAAACCCGGTGCGTTTTGCGCTGGCACTTGACCGTGCCGCCAAAGCCATCGGGGTAAATTTTATCGGCGGATACTCAGCACTCGTGCAGAAAGGCTTTGCCCCAGGCGACTACGCCGTTATCCAAAGCATTCCGGAAGCCTTGAGCCGCACCGACCTCGTCTGCTCATCTGTAAACGTCGGCACTACAAAAGCAGGCATAAACATGGACGCCGTAGCAAAAATGGGGCATATTATACTGGATACGGCAAAGGCCACAGCCGACAGGAACTGCATAGGCCCCGCAAAGCTTGTTGTTTTTTGCAATGCACCTGAAGACAACCCGTTCATGGCAGGCGCTTTCCAAGGGCCGGGCGAACCAGACTGCGAAATCAACGTAGGTGTTTCTGGACCTGGCGTTGTGCGAACCGCGATTAAAAAAGCCGGCGACTGCGACATTGCGGAAGTTGCAAATATTGTGAAAAAAACAGCTTTTAAAGTTACGCGTATGGGGCAACTTGTTGCACAGGAAGCGTCAAAGCGGCTTTGCGTGCCGTTCGGGATAGTTGACCTTTCGCTTGCGCCAACACCTGCCGTCGGTGATTCCGTAGCCCATATTCTGGAGGAAATGGGCCTTGAAAGCTGCGGTGCCCATGGTACTACTGCATGCCTCGCGCTTCTCAATGACGCCGTAAAAAAAGGCGGAATAATGGCTTCGTCGCACGTTGGCGGTCTCTCAGGTGCTTTTATACCAGTCACTGAAGATGCCGGAATGATAGACGCGGCACGCTGTGGCTCCCTTTCAATCACGAAGCTTGAAGCCATGACAGCCGTCTGCTCCGTAGGCCTCGACATGATAGCCATACCCGGAGATGTTCCGCCTGAAATCATCTCGGCAATCATTGCCGACGAAGCCGCAATAGGGCTTGTAAACAGCAAAACCACAGCAGTACGCCTCATTCCGGCAATAGGCAAAAAAGCAGGCGATGAGATCAGTTTCGGCGGGCTTCTCGGCGGCGGGCCAGTCATGGAGGTAAATCGCTATTCCCCGCTGAGATTCATCAGTCGCGGCGGTCGTTTTCCTGCACCTTTGCAGAGTTTAAAGAATTAACGGGCCTCATATTAGCACTTTCACTATATTATTCTTCAAATAGTCTGCTATATTTAACGATAGGCTTTCTTGAAAATGGAGAAATTTAAGAATATAATGTGTTGTTGTCCAAATTTCTACAGGTAGAACTGGAGGTGCTTAATACATGCAAGATCTTATGAAGCAAATCGTAGATATGGACCGTCAGGCACGGAAAATAACAGATTCTGCTCAGAAAGAAAAGTTGGACTCTGAAAAAGAAATCGCGAAAAATCGCGAAGAAATACGCGATAAATATCTTGAGGAAGCAAAACACCGCATAGCAAAGCTTGAACCAAAAGAAAGGGAAGCTGCCGAAAGGGCATGGAAAGAAACAGATAAAAAGAACAAGCAGACTATGCAGAGGACTAATGCCATGTATGCCCAAAAGGGCAGCGAATGGGTTGCAGAGATAACTAAGCGGGTGACTGGAGGCATTTCTTAATGCTGAATTCAATGTCCTCAAATGTTATACTTGCGAAAGCCCGTACACGCTACGGCGGAAGCCTTAGTGCTGAAGACTACAGTGCGCTGCTGAAATGTAAGGATGTTGCCGAAGTTGCCGGGTACCTTAAAAATCATACCGCATACAGCAAATCACTTGCAGGAATTTCTGAAAGCGATATCCACCGCGGCCATCTCGAATCAATACTGAAGCAGCATCTGGCCGAGGATTACGCTTCCCTCACAAAATATGAGATGGAAATAAACACGCATTTTCCCAAAAGCCTTGTGCAGCATGATGAAATTGAATATCTGCTGCGCGCTGTAATTTCCATAAACTCAGGGGCTTCTGCAGAGAAATCGTATTTTTTCCCACCTTATATGATTCATAGCTCGGCGCTTAATCTCCGTGCACTTGCGAAAGTTAAAACCAAAGATGACCTGAAAAAAGTAATACAGCACACACCCTACGAAAAACTGATGATGCCATATCTTGAAAAATCGGAAAGCCGCATTGACTATGCTGAAATTGAAAACGCACTTTACCATTATTTTTATTCAGGCGTAATTGAAACCGTCAGAAACAATTTCTCGGGCACGCCGCGGAAGCAGCTCCTCGAGATATGCAACACTTACCTTGACCTTGACAATTACGTCCGCATAGTGCGCATGAAGTTCCAGTATGGGGCGAGTGCCGAATTGGCCAGGAAGGCGCTTTTGCCATCTGGATTTTTCAGCAGCAACAGAATTGACAGAATGCTGAACGCAGAAACTGAAAAAGAGGAGCAGCAGATTTTAACGCAGACATCTGTTGGAAAACGCATACTTAAAATGCCGTACGCCTACCTTGACGAGCTCCCAGTCAGAATGGTTTACAGGCTTTGCAGGCACTATATAAATTATTCAATTTATCCTGCTGTTGTTTTCATCTCGTATGTTTTCCTAAGCAAAACTGAAACGAGCAATATAATCACTATTATCGAAGGAAAACGCTACCAGTTTGCACCGGATGAAATCAAAAAACTTCTTATCCTCGACGAGCCCCAGCAGTCAGATAACCAAACCGCAAGCTGAATGTTGTAATTTTAATAACGTCCTATGAGTCCCAATTCTAAATTTAAGGAAGGAGTTATTGCGTTGGCTGTCGTAAAAATCGAACTCCTAAATGTAATCGGCAAAATGGAAGAATTGGACGAAGCTACAGTAGCACTTGGAAAAACACGCGTTTTCCATCCTGATAATGCCCTTTCGTTTTATTCCGACACAACCGACTTTTCGCCTGTGAGTGAAGCAAACCCATACTCAAAACCGATGGGAACTTTGGCGGAACTTCTTGATTCGATTGGCAAAAAAAGCGAACTTTCAAGTATACGCTATCCAAAAACAGCTGTTCTGCCTGTGCAGAACTGGCAGAAATATATTGATTCTTTTTCTGCTTCAGTGCATGGCCTTTTATCAGAGAAGCAGAAATGCACAGATGAGATTAGAAACTGCGATACATCTGTAGGTAAAATAAGGCACTTTGATGGGCTTAACCTGGATTTGGATGAGCTAAAAAAATGCCAGTTTGTTAAAATACGTTTTGGGTCACTCCCTGAAGAAAGTTATAAAAAGCTTTCGAGTTACACGGAAAACCCTTACGTTGCATTTTTCCCCAGCAAATTTGAAAATGCGCTTTACTGGGGAATGTACTGTGCTCCAGTCGACCAGATTGAAGAAGTCGACCGTATCTTTGCAGGTCTCTATTTTGAGCGTGTTTCGTTGCAGGAATATAGCGGGACGGTTTCATCTGCGATCAATGATTTTATCAGCAAAAAGAAGGACTCGGAAGCCGAAATAGCGCATATCGATTCCGAAATCAAGTCATACTGGGAAAAAGAACGGTCGACGTTTTTTGGCGTTTATGTGTGGCTGAATGAAAAATCAACATATTATGACATGAGGCATTACGCTGCACGCTATGGTGACAATTTCATAATAGCTGGATGGGTCCCATCTGATAAAGAGAATGACGTAAAGGTATCGCTTGACAAGCTAAAAACAGTTAAATATTCTTTTGATAAGGCATCAAGCCCTGAAGTGCTCAGGCATTCTCCACCTATAAAACTCAACAACAAAAAACTATGGCGTCCATTTGAGCTCTTTATTGATGTTTACGGCCTTCCTTCTTACAACGAGATAGACCCAACAGCTTTTGTTGCAATTACCTATTTTCTTTTCTTTGGCCTTATGTTTGCCGACCTTGGTCAAGGGCTCTGCATAGTTCTTATAGGGCTGCTGCTTTGGAAAAAGAAACGCTCGGCTCTCGGGCGTGTGATGATACCTTGCGGCATTGCGTCTTCCATAGTTGGTACTTTATTTGGCTCCGTATTTGGGTTTGAGCACGCCCTTGATCCAATGTACAAGGCAGTATTTGGGCTTTCGCAGAAACCAATTTCCGTGATGGACAATCCTGTTGGTGTTGTTAATTTTGCCATCGGCCTTGGCGTTCTTATGGTAATGCTGGCAATACTCACCAATATTTTTGCATCGCTGAAACGCAGGCAGTATACAAGTGGCCTGTTTGGCCCAAATGGAATAGCGGGATTCATTTTTTACACAGCCGTTATTTTTGGCCTTTCCGAACAGGTAATATTCAGCAAGCCAGTTTTCACACCGTCTTATGTAGTGTGCTTTATTGTCATTCCGCTTGTGCTTATGATGTTCCGCAATGTACTCGGTGGCCTCATGGAAGGAAAGCCAGACTGGAAACCCGAAAGCTGGGGCGAAATGATTATGGAAAACTTCTTTGAAGTTTTCGAATATGTACTTAGCTATATTACAAATACAATCAGCTTTATACGTATCGGGGCTTATGTGCTTGTACACGCTGGCATGATGCTTGTAACTTTCAAGCTTGCAGAGTTCTGCGGAGGCGGCATTGGCTATGTTCTTGTACTCATACTCGGCAATGCTTTTGTCATTGCACTTGAAGGTTTGCTTTCAGGCGTGCAGTCGCTAAGGCTTGAGTTTTACGAACTTTTCAGCCGTTTCTATGATGGTTCAGGCCGACCTTATACCCCAGTTGCTGTAGGTCAGGAAGCTTAAATTACTTTTTTAGAGCATCTTGATTTCTTATGATTATTTAATAATTATTTGGATCTTATTTTTATGTTTATTGAATTTTAGGAGGAAAAAATATGGATATCGTTTTTATGCTTCTGCCAATCGTTTTTCTGGTCGCTTCTGTAATTTACGCGATTCATTCTGTTAAAAATGGAGCAAGCAAAAAGAAAGCCGTCATCACTCAGGTTGTTTCATTCGCAGCTGTATGCGTCATCTCAATGGCTGTGCCTGCCGTCGCTTCAGCAGCGACATCAGGCAGCACATCGGCCGCACCGGCAACAACGTCTTCACAGCCTGCTGATTCCCAGAAAGGCATGTCAATGATAGGCATAGCAATTGCTGATGGACTTGCATCAATTGGCGGCGGCATTGCTGTTGCAACTGCAGCTCCTGCTGCAATTGGCGCATCCGGCGAAAACCCGAAAAACTTTGCAAAAGGCCTTATATTTGTAGCCCTTGGCGAAGGTATTGCTATTTATGGACTTCTGCTTGCTATCCTGATGCTCCAAAAAGTCTGAGCAGAAACGGAGAAAAAGAGAGTTATGCGATTTTACCTTATCAGCGATAATGTTGACACACAGGTAGGCATGCGCCTCGCCGGCATTGAAGGAGTAGTCGCACATACGGCTGTGGAGGTTAAAAAAGCACTTAAGTATGCTCTTGACCATGATGACATAGCCGTCGTCCTTATTACCGAGGCCTTGCTTTCGATGTGTCCATCCGATATTTACGACATTAAGCTGAACCGCCGCCGTCCCCTGATCGTCGAGATCCCAGATCGCCATGGCAACGGTTGTACAAAAGATACTATTACCAACTATGTACGTGAAGCAATCGGTGTAAAGATTTAAAGCAGCTCAGAAGAACAGGGGTGCTGGAATGACAGATATTGAAGAAGAAAAACGCGATAAATTTTCGGCTGCCATTAACCATTACGCAGAAGAGCAGCGCAGGCAGATTGAAAATGAAATTGCAGATTACAAAAATAAAAAGCTTGAAGAAACTGAAAAGCAGGTTCTTTTTGAATGCTACCGGATGATTCAAAAGGAAATCGCACAGATGAGAAATAAAATTTCTCAGGAAATGTCAAAGCGAGCTATGAATGCGCGCCGCGAATTGCTAAAAAGGCGCAGCCAGATTACTTCAGAGGTCTTTGCAAAAGCTATTGACAACTTAAATGCCTTTACAGGCACTGACGGTTATGCGGCTTTTTTAAAAAAAGCCGCACATGAGTTCGGCAAGCTTTTTGCAGAGCCTGGAATTGTAATTTATATGCGTAAACAGGATGAAAATTATAAGGACGCTGTCCGGTCTGCTTTAGGATATGACTGCATATTTCAGATAGACAATACAATCAAAATTGGTGGAATTAAAGCATCTCATCCAAAGCGGGGTATACTGGCGGATGAAACGCTTGATACTCTCCTGACGGACCAGTACCAGTGGTTTGAAGCCAATTCCGGGCTGGCCAACGTTTAAAAGGGATTTCTGCATCGGAGATGAAGTAATTGGACACTCAGGATTTTATATATGGGATTAACGGGCCTGTTGTGACTGTACGCAATTCGCACAGCTTTTCCATGATGGAAATGGTCTTTGTCGGCAATGAACGCCTTGTAGGCGAAGTGATAGGCGTTTCCGATGAAAAAACTACAATCCAGGTTTATGAGGAAACAACCGGCCTGCGTCCGGGCGAGCCTGTCTATGGCACTGGAAGCCCTATGAATGTTACACTTGGCCCGGGCCTGCTTAACAATATTTTTGACGGGATCGAACGTCCTCTTAAAGAAATAGCCAAACAGAGCGGATCGTTTATTTCACGCGGCAGCAGTGTTCCATCGCTTGACGAAAACCGCGAATGGGACGTTACAATCACCGTAAAGCCCGGCGATAAACTTAAAGGCGGGGCTGTATATGCCGAATGCCAGGAAACACCTGCGGTTCGCCATAAATGTATGGTTCCCCCTGTTGTCTCTGGAACTGTCGCAAAAGTTCAGCCAAATGGCAAATACCATGTAAATGACACGGTAGCAGAGCTCAAAGATGATACCGGCACAGTTCATAAACTTACTCTTTGCCAGAAATGGCCAATTCGTGTGCCGCGCCCTGTTTTGCAGCATAAACAGCCAACTATTCCTCTTATTACAGGCCAGCGTGTAATAGATACGCTCTTCCCTATTTCAAAAGGCGGCACCGCTGCCATACCTGGCGGATTTGGAACAGGCAAAACGATGACACAACACCAGTTGGCAAAGTGGTGCGATGCTGACATAATTATCTATGTTGGCTGTGGAGAGCGCGGAAACGAAATGAGCCAGGTGCTTGATGAGTTTTCTGAATTGATAGACCCTAAATCAGGCCGGCCGATGACAGACAGGACCATTCTTATAGCCAATACGAGCAATATGCCTGTTGCTGCGCGTGAGGCTTCGATTTACACAGGCATTACACTCGGTGAATATTACCGCGACATGGGGTATCATGTTGCTCTGATGGCTGACTCAACCTCGCGTTGGGCTGAAGCGCTCCGTGAAATTTCAGGCCGCCTTGAGGAAATGCCTGCCGAGGAAGGCTTCCCTGCTTATCTGCCAAGCCGTCTTGCCGAATTCTATGAACGTGCAGGAATGTCCGAAACGCTAAACGGCGCTACAGGTTCAGTGACTATAATCGGCGCAGTTTCACCACAGGGTTCAGATTTTTCGGAGCCAGTTACACAGAACACAAAGCGTTTTACCCGCTGCTTCTGGGCACTCGATAAGAATCTTGCCTATGCAAGGCACTATCCGGCAATCAACTGGATGCAGAGTTACAGTGAATATTTTACCGACCTTGACCCGTGGTACGAAGAGCATGAGGGTAAAGAATTTATAACCTACAGAAAAGAAATCAATAAAATTCTGCAGCAGGAAAACAAGCTGATGGAAATTGTAAAGCTGATTGGTTCCGACGTTCTTCCTGACGACCAGAAGCTGACTATTGAAACCGCACGTGTAATCCGCGTTGGATTTTTACAGCAGAATGCTTTCCACAAAGAAGATACCTATGTGCCGCTTGAAAAACAAAAGCTTATGATGAAGGTTATCCTTCACCTCTATAAAAAATCAAAGCAGCTTATTTCTGCCAGTGTCCCGATTTCAAGCATTATCCATACCGGCCTTTTTGATAAACTGATTAAAATGAAATATGATATTCCAAATGACAAGCCGGAAATGTTTGATGACTATATGAAAGATATCGACGATAAACTGGCCGGAATCGTATCGGCATAGAGCAAATGGTTGAAAATCTTTCATTGGAAGGCGGTCGCATATGATTATTGACTATATCGGAGTAAAAGATATAAATGGCCCTTTGATTGTCCTTGACAATGTTGACAACGCTTCGTTTGAGGAAATTGTCGATATCCGTCTTGACGATGGAACAATGCGTCAGGGAAGAATAGTCCAGATAGATGGCAAGCGCGTTGTCATCCAGGTCTTTGAGGGAACACGTGGGATTTCTTTGACTAACACACGCACAAGGCTTACTGGCCACCCGATGGAAATGCCTCTTTCCCCTTCAATCCTCGGCCGTGTATTTGACGGTGCAGGCCGCCCTATTGATGGGCTCGGAGATGTTTTTCCTGTAAAAAAAGCAAATGTCAATGGCACACCAATAAATCCAGTTTCCCGCTTATACCCTAAGAACTATATCAACACTGGTATTTCCACAATAGACGTGCTCATGACACTTATCCGCGGCCAAAAGCTGCCTATTTTTTCAGGCTCTGGCATGAAACACAACGAGCTTGCCGTTCAAATTGCGCGTCAGGCAAAAATCACAGGCGCTGAAAACGGAAACTTTGCTATCGTCTTCGCCGCAATGGGTGTTAAAGAGGATGTCGCCGACTATTTCCGCCGCTCATTTGATGAGTCCGGCATTCTTCAACACGTTGTGATGTTTATTAACCTTGCAAATGACCCTATTATCGAAAGAATTCTTACACCGCGCTGCGCGCTTACAGTAGCTGAGTATCTCGCTTTTGAGCTCGGGATGCATATCCTTGTCATTATGACAGATATGACATCTTATGCCGAAGCACTGCGTGAATTTAGCTCATCAAAAGGTGAAATTCCTGGCAGGAAGGGGTATCCTGGCTATCTTTACTCTGACCTTGCATCCCTCTATGAACGTGCCGGAATGATTCGCGGCAAGCCTGGCTCAGTGACACAGATACCGATTTTAACAATGCCGAATGACGACGTCACGCACCCTGTGCCTGATTTGACAGGATATATCACAGAGGGTCAAATTGTACTTGACCGTTCGCTTGATGCTTCAGGCATTTACCCGCCGGTTGCTGTTTTACCGTCTCTTTCCCGTCTGATGAAAGACGGCATAGGCGCAGGGTATACGCGTGAAGACCATTCCGCACTTTCTAACCAGCTTTTTGCTGCTTACGCGAAAGTTATGGACGCCCGTTCACTCGCTTCAGTTATAGGCGAAGAAGAACTTTCACCGGAAGATAAGCAATACTTGGAATTTGGCAGGCAGTTTGAGTCAAAATTTGTCAATCAGGGGTCTTCTGAAAACCGCACAATTGAGCAAAGCCTTGACTTAGGCTGGGAACTGCTTACGATTCTTCCGCGTGAGTCGCTTGACCGCCTGGATGATGTTACACTTGATAAATACTATGAGCCTGCAAAAAAGCGCGTGCAGCAGGCTGATACAAGCGAAAAAGGCCGCCTAAACACATCTGGTCTGACAAGCGGCAATGGGCCTGAACCGGAAGGTGAGGCAGCAAATGAATAACCAGGCAGTACCTACAAAAGGCAATCTTCTGGCGACAAAAAAGACACTTGAGCTTTCACGCACAGGTTTTGAATTGCTCGACAAAAAGCGCAATATCCTTGTACGTGAAATGATGGCACTTATAAACCGTGCATCCAAAATTCAGGGCAAAATCGATGAGGCATATAAGGAAGCTTATGCGCTGCTACAGCGTTCAAATATTACACTCGGCATATGTAAGGAGCTTGCAGAAACCGTACCTGTGGAAAATGGCCTTAATATTGCATATCGCAGCGTAATGGGTGTTGAGATTCCTATGGTATCACTTGAAAAGCAAAAGGAAATCCCTGCACCTTTTGGCCTTTATTCTTCCAATATTTTGCTTGATAAGACATACAAAAAGTTTATGGAAGTTAAAAGGCTTACCGCTGAGCTTGCGGAAGTTGAAAACAGTGTATACCGTTTGGCAGATGCCGTAAAAAAGACGCAGAAACGCGCGAATGCCTTAAAGAATATTATGATTCCAAAGTTTGAGATAACTGTCAAAGCAATAACAGATGCTTTGGAAGAAAAAGACCGCGAAGAGTTTTCACGACTTAAAGTTATAAAAAAGCAGAAAGAATTTAAGTCCAAACATACAAAATCTGCCTGACTTTTCCTATAATATAATTTACGGCAAACAGCTGCATATTGTAGTTGTTTGCCGTTTGCCTATTCAGATATTTTATTTGTGATATTTTCCATGATTTATAATTTCAAATGCGCGATAAATTTGCTCACAGAGCATCACTCTTGCAAGCTGATGCGGAAACGTCATTGGTGACATGGAAAGGCAAAAATCAGCATTCTGCTTTACCCTGCTACTCAGGCCGTATGAACTTCCAATTATAAAGCTTACAGTATCAATTCCCCTCAAGCCATAGCCCTCAATTTTTTCTGCAAGCATAGCTGATGACAGTTCTTTACCCTCAATGCACAATGCCAATTTGGCAGAACCGCCGGCAACTTCGAGAAGGGACCGACCCTCTTGTGCAATGGCTTTCAAAATCTGCATTTGCGAAGGCTTTTTAGGCAAGCGTGACTCCGGAATCTCAACAACCGAAAACCTGCAAAATGGCTTAAGACGTTTCTGATACTCATTGCAGGCACTGCGCCAGTATTCTTCTTTTAGTTTTCCGACACAAAGCAAATTGATTTTTTCCATTGTTAAAAAATAACCATTCTACCCTGCGCGTTTTGGCGCGGGGCAACATAAAGCTCAAAATCCCTCCTCTGCTTCATGCCTGACATCTCAAGCGCACAGAGAGCCGTCTGATAAGCTAAATCAGGGGTGTTATTCTCTTTGCTAAGGTGGGCAAGCATGAAACGTGTGGAGCCGCTTTTAACAAATCCGCACAGCTCAGCAGAACAATCGTCATTTGAGAGATGCCCGGTTTTCGAGAGGATACGCCGTTTAAGTGTGTAAGGATAAGGCCCGTTTTCCAACATACCCACGTCATGATTTGATTCGAGCACAATCATATCGGCACCATCAAGGTTATTGCGCACATCATCTGACATATAGCCTAAGTCTGTAGAAAGCGCAATCTGCCTTCCATCTTTCGTCTTAATACGGTAGCCGACGCATTCCGCACTGTCATGGGATATTGGGAAAGCCCTGACCATCATTCCGCCGCATGTTACCCACTCAGAGCCTATGGCTTCGCTTGTAAACTTGCTGCTAAGGCAGTTCATCGACTCCAGCTGAGAAAGCGTGCCTGAGGAAGCGTAGACAGGTATATGATACCTTGAAGCAAACACACGCAGGCCTGAAACATGGTCTGAATGTTCATGTGTAATAAAAATGCCCCGAATGGCTTCCACATCTATCTGGCAGTTATCAAGCATATTGGAAATCTGTTTTGCAGATCTGCCAGCATCTATAAGAATGCCTTCATTCGCCGAGCCTATGTAGTAGCTGTTGCCGCTGCTTCCGCTGAAAAGCGGACAAAATCTCGCCATTATATCCCTCGTATCAGATTAAAATAAAAAAGGCTGATGAAACAGCCTTTTAATTATCCAGCCTGTTCAACCTCCGGTTTCGGAATATGAACCCGGGTGATATTTGCCCCTAATTTCTGAAGCTTTTTGTCAATTGACTCATATCCGCGCTCGATCTGCTGGATATTCTCAATTTCAGTAGTGCCATGCGCACAAAGGCCGGCAATTACAAGCGCAGCCCCGGCACGCAAATCAGTAGCTCTTACTGGTGCCGCATTTAGATGGTCAACACCTTCTATAACAGCAAGCTTACCATCGACAGAAATCTGTGCACCCAATCGTTTCAATTCCGCAACATAACGGAAACGGTTGTCCCACACATTTTCATTTATAATACTTGTGCCGTTTGCAATAGAAAGCAACACCGCAATCTGTGGCTGCATGTCTGTCGGAAATCCGGGATGCGGCATCGTTTTGATGTTGCACTTGCTAAGCTTGCCGCTTCTGCTTACACGTATAGAATCATCAAATTCTTCAAGTTTAACGCCCATCTCTTCAAGCTTTGCCGAAATCGATTCCAGATGCTTAGGGATTACATTCTTGATTAGAACATCACCACACGTCGCTGCGGCGGCAACCATATACGTTCCAGCCTCAATTTGGTCTGGAATAATCGAATAGGAAGTCCCGTTAAGATACCTGACTCCAAAAATTTTGATTACATCTGTACCGGCTCCGCGTATATCGGCTCCCATAGAGTTTAAAAAATTTGCCAAGTCAACAATATGCGGTTCTTTTGCAGCATTTTCAATTACCGTAGTGCCTTCCGCTTTTGTTGCGGCAAGCATAATGTTGGCAGTCGCCCCAACTGAGGCAACATCAAGATAGATGCTGTTTCCAACCAATTTGTCAACCGAAATGTCTACCATGCCTGACTCGATCCGGTATTTTGCACCAAGTGCTGCAAACCCTTTCAGGTGCTGGTCAATTGGGCGTACGCCGAAATCGCAGCCACCAGGCATAGTTACAACGGCATGGTGAAACCTTCCAAGCAGCGCGCCCATAAGATAATAAGAGCCACGCATCTGGCGTGCGAGTTCTTCCGAAACTACATAAGTATGAATCGTCGATGTATCGATCTCAAGCGTAGACTTGTTGACGACGCGTATTTTTGCCCCCATATCGTAAAGAATCTTCGTAATTTTATTGACGTCTTTTATATCTGGGACATTTTCGATACGGCACACGCCGTCTGATAGAATGGTTGCCGGAATAATTGCAATAGCGGCATTTTTTGCACCGCTTATTGTTACTTCACCCGTAAGACGGTTACCGCCTTCTATCACGAATTTATCCAATGCGGTACGCTCCAATCTAAAACAAAGCACTTTAAGATGGCAGTAATATCTTTAAACATTCCATACATTCCTCAAAAATATTATAATCGCCCATAAAGATTATCGTATAATCTTTTATGCTTTATTCATATATTTTTGTAAATAAGAACTCTTATAGAGCATCTTAACACACTTATTGATGATAATACACAAAAGAGGAAAAGTCAACCTTAATAAAATCAGTAAAGTGTATTTTCATGAATTCAACAAAAACTTGCTCTTTTATTGTAAAAAGTAAAGCAATTTTAGAAAGAAAAACTAAGTTGTAACAATTTGCAGCTGTATAAATGGCATAGCAAAAATAATATATTCTATCTACCATTTTAAATATCTAAGAAAAGCCTCTGCAATTACAATCTGCACGCGCGGTGCTGCCTGAAAAGCAAGTGTTTACTTATTATAAGTTAATTTCGTTTCATCCCAATTTTCAATTACCGGCAGAAACTCTTTTGCACATTTTTTTGCGCCTACAAGGTCATGTTCACGGTAATTTCCGCATTCTGATGCAGTGGTTCCTGGAATCTCGCCATCATAATCAGCAATTTGGCGGAAAATCCTGATGATCAGATTAATTGTTTCTTTTTTGGGAACATTTCTCAGAAGAAAGTAAAAGCCAGTGCGGCAGCCCATTGGGCCAAAATAAATTACCCGGTCAGCATATTCTGAATTTCTGGCAAATGTAGCAAAAAGATGTTCAATTGTGTGAAGCGCACCATTTGAAAGATAAGGCGGAGTGTTTGGCTTTACCATACGAATATCATAAGTAATGATATCGCCGTCTATGCGTGAAATATAAATCCCTGGAAAAAGTTTTGTATGGTCAACGCAGAAACTTGCAATTTTCTCCATTATTAAAAGCTTCCTTTAAAAAATTTACGTTTTTTCTGTTATTCATGACTTGTTCATGTGAAAATTAATGTACGGCTTTCTAAAAAATACGAAATTAAGGGTACGATAAAATCGTACCCTTAATTTTAACATAAATTTTAAGGCGGTTAAAGTACTTTAGAGAGAAAATCCTGCAGGCGTGGGCTTTTAGGATGACTAAAAAATTCTTCCGGAGGCGCTTCTTCCTGAATATTTCCGTCTTCCATAAAGAGCACGCGTGTGGCCACTTCACGTGCAAAGGCCATTTCATGAGTAACAACTATCATAGTCATTCCGGCCTCTGCAAGTTCTTTCATAACCTGCAACACTTCCCCAACCATTTCCGGGTCGAGGGCACTCGTAGGCTCGTCAAACAGCATCACGTCCGGCTGCATAGCCATAGCACGTACTATGGCTATCCTCTGCTTCTGCCCGCCTGAAAGTTGCCCTGGGAAAGAGTCTGCTTTACTTTCAAGGCCAACACGTTTCAAAAGCTGCTGCGCCTGCTCATCAGCTTCATCCTGCGTTTCGAGTTTAACGCTTACAGGTGCAAGCGTTATATTTTGGCGCACAGTCAGGTGAGGAAAAAGATTGAAGTGCTGAAACACCATGCCTATTTTTCTGCGCAACTGATCTACATCGCAACCTGTGGCATTAATCTGCTTACCTTCGAACCAGATTTCACCGCTTGTCGGCTGTTCCAAAAGATTAATGCAGCGCAGAAATGTGCTTTTCCCTGACCCTGAAGGACCAACGATAACGACCTTTTCGCCCTGCTTTATCTCCTGGTTAATCCCTTTAAGAACTTCAACCGGGCCATTCAGCGTATTGAAGCTTTTATGAAGATTTTTAACGGTAATCACTTCTGCGCAGCCACCTTTCAAATTTTGTCAGCAAAGCACTCAGTCCAACAACAATCACAAGATAAACAAGCGCAGTTATAATCAGCGGCATAAATGCAAGGTATGTCTGGCTGCGTATAATATCTCCGCCTTTAGTTAAGTCCTGGATACCAATGTAGCCTGCTACAGATGTCTCTTTGAGCAAAGAAATGAATTCATTGCCTATAGCTGGAAGAACATTTTTCAATGCCTGCGGAAATATGATTTTAACCATTGTCGTGCGCTGGCTCAGCCCAAGGGAGCGCCCCGCCTCCATCTGACCGCGGTCAACAGACATTATGCCGCTGCGTATCACTTCGGCAACATAAGCACCTGAGTTGATCCCAAATGCAAGAATTGCTGCGACAATTTTGTCTACATTAGTAGCGCTCAAAATCACGTAGTACATAATCATCAGCTGCACAACAACAGGCGTGCCGCGGATAATTGTAAGGTAAAGCGAACATATCCCATTTGCTATCCGTAGTTTTTTGGGATTATTGTTGTGCGCAACTTTTACAAGTGAAACAACAGTTCCAAGTACAACGCCAATCAGCACAGCAAAAACTGTGATGAGCAATGTGGCGCCAAGGCCTTCGACAATGTACATATAGCGGCCGTCTTCTATAAACGACTGATAGAACTGGTCCCCTACATCAGAAAAGAACGACATGGAAATAAAAGCAGGAAATTGAAACATCTCACTTCTCCCAACTGCGATGACTGATAATATAATTAGATTTACGCCATCTGCTGCTATTTACTTGTTTTCCAGTGATGATTTATATTTGTTTACGATTTTATCGAGTTCACCGCTTGACTTCATATCTTTTAAAACGCCGTTTATGGTGTTAAGCAGTTCTGCATTTCCCTTTTTAACTGCTATTGCATAGTGCTCAACTGTAAGCGCTTCCGGCAGCTTTACAATTTTATCAGAATTTTTGGATACAAATTTTTGAGCGGGGAAATCGTCGATTACAACGGCATCAAGCTTGCCGTTAATAAGGTCAGTTATTGCGTCGGCACCTTTGTTAAGGCGTACAGTGTTAACATGCAGGTCATTTTTCCCGTCCTGGTTAGTGCAGTATATGTCACCTGTTGTACCCTGCTGAACGCCAACCTTTTTGCCATTCAGGTCTTTGCGCGACTTAATCGGGCTGCCTTTGCGCACAATAATAGACTGCGCCGCATCAAAATACGGGATTGAAAAATCTACGTTTTTCTTTTTGTCATCAGTAATCGACATACCTGCAGCAACAAAGCCGCATTTGTTTGTCTTAAGTTCCGTCACAAGCGAGTCAAAATCCACATCGTTGATTTTCAGTTTTTTGCCTGCTTTGCTTGCAATCTTGTTTGCAATGTCAATATCGATGCCTACGATTTTATCTTTTTCTTTGTACTCGAACGGCTCAAACTCAGCATTTGTCGACATGGTTATGGTGTCGCTGTTTTTCGGTGCACACGCTGTAAACGGAATAACTGCTGCAGCTGCAAGTATTGCAGCCATAATTGCTTTCAGTTTTTTCATGACTTTCCCCTCTTTGATCTATGTATGTTTTGATTGGAATAAAAATATTATATAGCATAAATATACATAAATCAAGCTAGCAAGCGAATAATAATGAATTTTTATTCATTATTATTTTATGCTGTCCAACAGAATTAGCATATCCTCCGGCATAGGGGCACGAAGCTTTATCCTTCTGCCGCTTACTGGATGGCAAAATTTTATCTCTGCACAGTGAAGCGCCTGACGCTTTATCGCAGAAACGTTTCCACCATACATATCGTCGCCGGCAAGCGGGTGGCCAATGCTCGAAAAGTGGACGCGAATCTGATGGGTGCGCCCTGTTTTCAGATGAATGGCTGCAAAACTGCATAAATTATTATACTTCAGCGTCCGCCATTGCGTTACAGCTTTCAAACCGTCCGGCATTACGGCACGCTGAATTGTATGGCCGGGTTTAAGCCCAATTGGGCTGTCAATTATTCCGCTCTGCGGCAGCATACCTTCACAGACCGCGAGATACGTTTTTTTAACCTTCCTTGAAAGCTGTGCCGCTGCAAATGGATGCTTCGCGAGGAGGACAATTCCGGTAGTGTCTTTGTCGAGCCTGTAGACCGGCCTGAAAGCGCAGCTTTCATCAGACTTGCACATATGGTACGATACGGCGTTTGCAAGGCTTCCGCTGCCGTGGCCAGGGCATGGGTACATTGCCATATCAGCTGGCTTGTTCACAGCAATAATATCCATATCTTCATAAATTACGGCGAGAGGCATTGGCTCAGGAGGTATTATTTTTTCGTCGTCAGGGAATGTGACAGTAACGCTCTCTCCGCCACGGAGCCGTTCCGGCGCTGTAACTGTTTTGCCTTGCCGCGCAATGCCCCCACGTACCCGTTTAAGTTTTGCAGTCTGGCGCGCTGAAAGATGGATATAGTTCCGAAGGAAGCTGCGAAGAGTAATTCCATTGTAACTGTCCGGCACCGCAAAAGTTATACTGCGCATTAGTCCTCCACAAAAATGCCACTCTGCACTTTACTGCGGAGTGGCTCTTTTCAATTCCAAAAATGTTTTTATATTACAAGCTTGTCAGCAGACCTTTGTTGTCCAGCCCATGTCATCCGGCAGTGTACCCCACTGAATACCTGTAAGTGTATCATAAAGTTTCTGCGTGAGTTTACCTGTTTTGCCGCCGTTGATTAATGCAACATCATCTTTGTAGCGCAGTTCGCCGACTGGAGAAATTACGGCGGCGGTCCCTGTGCCAAAGACTTCTTCCAGTTTCCCTTCTTTCGAAGCCTTCATAACATCAACGATTGGAAGGCGGTCAACTGAAACCTTGTAGCCCCATTTTTTGAGCAGCTCAATGCATGACATACGCGTGACACCGGGAAGAACAGTGCCAACAGTAGGCGCAGTGTAAACTGTGCCGTTAATCTTAAAGAAGCAGTTCATTGAGCCAACTTCTTCAACATACTTGCGCTCCACGCCGTCAAGCCAAAGCGTCTGGCTGTAGCCGAGCGACTCTGCCGTTTCCTGGGAAATCAAAGATGCCGCATAGTTGCCGCCGCATTTGATATACCCTGTTCCGCCAGGTGCAGCACGGATGTATTTGTCTTCAACATAAATCTTAACAGGGCTAAGGCCTGTCGCATAATAAGCGGCCACCGGGCAGCATATAATAATAAACTCATAAGTATCCGAAGGCTTTACGCCAAGATGCGCTTCAGTTGCAATCGAAAATGGGCGTATATAAAGCGATTCGCCCGGCCTTGACGGAACCCAGTCTTTCTCCGCTTTTACAATTGCCTTCACTGCTTCAACAAAGTCATCTTCAGGTATAGTCGGCATACACATACGCTCATTTGTAGATTTGAAGCGTGCGGCATTTTTATCAGGGCGGAACAACTGAATTGAACCGTCCGGTGTGCGGTATGCTTTCATGCCCTCGAAGGATTCCTGCGCATAATGCAGAACGATTGCAGCCGGGTCAAGCTGGAGCTTTTCATACGGCACAATTCTTGAATTATACCAGCCTTTACCCTTCTTGTAATCCATTACGAACATGTGGTCCGTAAAAATTGTCCCAAATGGAAGCGGGTCTCCAGGAGCCGGCTTTTTCTTTGGGCTTTTCGTAAGTTCATAGCGGATTTTCTGCATTACAAATTCCTTCTTTCATATTATTTAGCAACATTAATTTGATAATTGTTTACGATTATAACATTTCCTGCATACGATTTCAAGAATTAATCCTGCAATCTTTAAAACTTTAATATGCTATTATACTAAATAGCATTCCGAAGGCCTTTAGGATAATGGTTTTTTAAGCGCCCGGAAGAGCATTTCCCGAAACCCGCCATAACGCTGTCAACAGCTACGCCGCACCAGCCCTTTTCCGCTGACGGCACCTCCAGTTCTTCACCGTGCAGAAAAGCTGATATTTCCTTTGAATCATGCGCAAAACTGACAACATTCTGCATCTCTTCCGGACGGGCCGCCATATAAAGCGCATGTGCAGGCTCAACCCTTCCAGGGTGCAGCGTTCCGGCCAAAATGCCTGCGCGCATCACGCCGAGGCTATCGGCATCTGTCTGAGGGAAAAAGTCCGGCAGAATATAAAACCTGTCACGGCAGCGTACAACAAACCGTTTCGGTTCTTCCGAAAGGATTTCTCCCAAAAGCTCTCTTGCCGGTTCTGTTTCCCTGCCTTCTTTCGGATGGCAGTATTCTAAACAGCATTGGTTTGCTGAAAGCCTGCGCATTTTTGAAACGAAATGGCCTTCACCGCCATCCATGGGAAATATGCGGCGCGCTTTCGGAAGGAAAGCAGGCCTTCCAAAAGATACACCGCAGTCTTCCATTTCAAAGTCCGTATGATTCTTTAAAAAAGCAGAAATTACCCATTCATTTTCTTCTTCTGAGAACGTGCAAGTTGAATAAACAAGCACACCGTTTTCCTTTATGGCAAGCGAAGCGCTTTCAAGTATGGCAAGCTGCCTTGCGGCACAGGCTTTTACGTGTTCCGGGCTCCAGTCGCGCACGGCCTTATCGCTTCTGCGGAACATACCTTCTCCAGAGCACGGGGCGTCTATAAGCACACGGTCAAAAAAGCCCTGCAGCCTGTGGCACAGAACATCTGGATGGCAGCATGAAACGACCGCATTTCTCGCTCCGGTGCGTTCAAGATTTGAAAGCAGTATTTCTGCACGCTTAGGGATTATTTCGTTTGACCACAAAAGCCCTTTGCCTCCCATAAGAGAAGCTATCTGTGTAGATTTCCCACCCGGCGCCGCACAGAGGTCAAGAATTTTTTCGCCGGCCTGCGGTGATAAAACCGTCACAGCAGATGAAGCTGATGGCTCCTGCACATAAAACGCACCTGCGTGATGCATTGGCAAATGGCCTATCTTTTCCACATCCGAAGGAATGTAAAATTCCAAAGGAGAAAATGGTGACGGCTCCACGGGAAATGGCAAAGACGATTCTAAAGCATCAAAACTGCACTTAAGCGTATTCAGGCGTATGCCGCGGTACGCCGGCCTCGAATAAGCGCTAATAAATTTGGGGTATTCCACACCAAGCATATTTTTCATACGTTTACAATATTCCGATGGTAGACAAGTCAATTTCATCAGCTCCAAATACAGATAATGGTATAAATCCTGCCCTGCGAGAAACAATATTGCACAAAGGGGGTGAACACCTTGGATAAGCAGTCCCAGAAAAGCAGGAAAGGCAATTCTTCCAAACAGGGAGACGGCCATGTGAAAAAAGGTTCCGACTCATGCCATTCGTCAGCTAATGACTGCAAGAATACAGAAGAAAGCAATTGCAAAGATGAAGAGGAAAACGATTACAGAAACTAAGCACTAAACAAGCGGTTCCGTGCTTTTTGCGCATGGAACCGCTTTCTTCTACCTTCTGCGGTAAACAGTCCGCTTATGTTTTTTTGCTTTAAGGCGTTTCATCTGCCTCTGATCAACCTTTGCCTGGCGAAAGCCTTCTCCTGTGATTTCGCCTGCATCACCCACTATAAGGAATGCCCTGCGGTCAATCGTATGCACAATATCCTTAACTTCCGCTACCTCAAAGCGCCTCACGGCGCAGAGGAGCACCTCACCTTCCTTGCCTGAGTAAGCACCGCATGACTTTAAAATCGTAACGCCGCGGTCTACATCTTCCAGAATGGCATTCGCAATTTCACGGCTTTTAGGTGAAATGATGAACAGTACTTTCCCCGTGCCAATATCTGTTCCGTAAAGGATTGTATCTATAAGCTTAGAGCAAACGAAAATAGAAATAATCGCATACATTGCATTTTCTATGTTCCGGTAAACGAACGCCGATGCAATTACGACAACACCGTCGACACACAGCATAAGTTTTCCAATCGGAATGAAACGAACGTGCCTCCCAAGCAAACGGGCTATCAAGTCGGTGCCACCGGTCGTCGCGCTGCGCATAAAAATTAGTGCAAGTGCTACGCCCAGCAGAACACCGCCGAAAATTGACGCGAGCATCATGTTGCCCCTATACGGCACAATGAAAGGGTTGATGGCATCAATCGCAACAGAAGAAATAACTGTTGCAAAAAGGCTTTTTATAACACCTAAAAAACCGATTTCTGCAAAAGCCCATATAAAAATAGGGATATTCATCAGAAGCGTCATAATGCCTATAGGCAGGCCGGTAGTATAATTAATCATCGTGCATATGCCGGATAAACCGCCCGGCGCAATATGGTTTGGCGCAGTGAACATATCTATTGAAATACCCATCAGAATGCTCCCTGCAATATAAGCTGAAAAATCTTTTGCAATCACAAACGCTTTTTGAGGTGCCTTTGCGTTTATAGCCTGAACAGGCGGCATTTTAACTACCACCTTTCCCGATTCAACATTAATTCGTTTTATTATTTGTTTTCATTGATTGAATGTGGCTTCTATTGCTTCAAATAGTTCGCACATGCGGTCAGTGCTGCCGCATAAGTATAAATAGCCAAACAGTGCTTCAACAGCAGTTGCAGTGTGGTAATCAGACTGGCATGCATTTTTTGGCACATGGCCGGGATGCGCGTTTTTGCCGCGCCTGAATACTGCAGCCTCCTCGTCTGTAAGAAGGGGCAGAAGAGAGCGCGCTGCCATTGCCTGAGACTTGCAGCAGACATACTGCACAGAAAGCCTGTGCAGCTCAGAAACTGGCCGGCTGCCCTTGCAAACGATCCGTTCGCGGACAAGAAGCTCAAACACAGCATCACCTAAAAAAGCCAGAGTAAGCGGGCTGAGCTGCTTAGGATCACAGCCATCACACAGCATACATTCCAATATTCAGCTCTCCTTTACTCTACAAAATTAAATTCAAGCCCATATATGCTTACAGTGTTGCCTTCCTGTATGCCTGCATTACGAAGGGCTGCAATAACTCCGGCTTTTTCGAGGACATTTTCAAAATACCTCATTGAATCCTGGTCGTCGAACCTGATTGACTTCATTGTGCGGTAAAGCCAGTCCCCCTCAACTGTAAAAACGCCGTTGACATTTTTAATTATAAACTTATTTTCACCATCCTGTGCAGTTGGAGGTGCTGCTTCTGGTTCCGGCTGGTACCGTCGTATAGGTGGAAGCTTGCTGAGAAGTTCGCTTATCCTGTTTATAAGCGGTTTTACCTGATAATTTATAGCGGCCATAATCGGGAAAAACTCATAGCCCTGTTTTTCCACAAATTCGCGGAAATCTGCAACCTGCCTGTCAGTCGCAAGGTCACATTTATTTCCGGCGACAATCATCGGCCGCTTGGCTAAATCGGAATTAAATTTTTTGAGCTCTGAGTTTATAACCATAAAATCATTTTTGGGGTCGCGGCCCTCGCTGCCTGATACATCTACAATGTGAAGGAGCAGTCGGCAGCGCTCCACATGGCGCAGGAACTGATGGCCAAGGCCGGCGCCATCGCTTGCACCTTCAACAAGGCCAGGAATATCGGCCATAACAAACGAACGGCCCAGCCCGGCATTAACTACTCCTAAAACAGGTGTTACAGTCGTGAAATGATAATTGGCAATTTCAGGATTTGCCTCACTTACAACAGAGATTAAAGTCGACTTCCCTACATTCGGGTAGCCAACGAGGCCCACATCGGCCAACAGTTTCAGTTCGAGTTGAAGCTCCAATGTTTCACCGTCAGCCCCAGCTTTTGCAAAGCGCGGCGTCTGCCTTGTGGATGTGGCAAAATGCGCATTTCCCCATCCGCCGCGGCCGCCTTTTGCTATTACCTGCGGCTCATCAGAAGAAAAATCGGCAATAAGCCTGCCTGTCTCGGCATCTTTAAGCAGCGTTCCACGCGGCACACGGATTATAAGGTCAGCACCCTTTTTGCCGCTGCAGCGGCTGCCTCGGCCATTCTGGCCGGATCCTGCAGAAAATTTATGCCTGTAGCGGAAATCCGAAAGCGTCGAAAGACTGTCGTCAGCCTGAAAAATAACATTCCCACCGCGGCCGCCGTCGCCGCCGTCAGGCCCACCTGAAGCAATATATTTTTCACGGTGGAACGCGACTGCACCGTCGCCGCCTTTTCCTGCACATATTCTGATTTTGGCATTATCTATAAACATATTTTGCCATCCCCCTCAACAGCTGTCTATTATTCTGCACCTAAACATGAAAAAAATCCCGGGCGAAAACACCCGGGACTTTCCTTTTTGTTTTTCGCCGCTAAATTACTGCTCGGCGTAGACACTAACCTTCTTGCGGTCTTTGCCAAGATGCTCGAATTTTACGGTGCCGTCAATCAAGGCAAACAGGGAGTCGTCGGAACCTTTGCCGACATTTGTACCCGGATGAATATGCGTCCCGCGCTGTTTCACCAAAATATTGCCTGCTAAAACGAACTGGCCGTCAGCCCGCTTAACACCGAGGCGTTTGGATTCGGAATCACGGCCGTTCTTTGTCGAGCCCATTCCTTTTTTATGAGCAAAAAGCTGAATATTAACTTTCAGCATAATTACACCTCCATATCGGTTAACGTAATATAATTTGAATACTGCTTCTGCAAGGACACCATATGAACGTGGAAACCTTCAAGGACCACTCTGCATGAAGTGCTTTCCGCAGTTGGAATTTTAAGTGACATAAAACCGTCTTTCACCGAAACATCCGCATTTGCCTTAACAATATCGGTTATGGTGTTGGCAGCCATATAAGCTGCCGAAGAAACAGCAGCACAAACAATGTCAGCTCCTGCTTCCGCCGTGCCGGAATGCCCGCTTATGCAAAATCCAAGCAGCACTTTACCCTTTTTGAAAAATTCCGCGTAAATCATAAAGTCAAGCTAAGCGTTGATCGATTCAATCTGAACCTTGGTATATGGTTGCCTGTGACCCATCTTGCGCTTTTCGTTTTTCTTAGGTTTGTAAGTAAAGACAGTGATTTTCGGCGACTTGCCATTCTTCAAAACTTTTCCACTTACCGTGGCGCCTTCTACATAAGGTACGCCGATTTTCAGTCCGTCATCACCATCGAGCGCAAGAACTTTGAACTCTACTGTAGAGTCTTTTTCGACTGCAAGCTTTTCCACAAAGATGACATCATCTTTCTGAACCTTGTACTGCTTGCCGCCAGTTTCAATTACTGCAAACATCAATAAGGCCCTGCCTTCTTAAAATCTCGCTATTAACGGGCGGGCAAAAGCCTCTTCAGCCCGCAATAAGCGGCTTTTTTATTCTACCATATTGCGTTATTTTTGTCAACGGAGATTCAATGCTTCCTCAAGGCAAGTTTTTCCGCAAATTCCGCAAGGAACGATGTGTCACCGCTAAAGCTGCCAAGGGCTGAAACAGCAGTTTTTGTCAGTTCACTCACCGCGCGCTTTGCCTTTTCCATGCCGAGTATGGAAACATAAGTGCTCTTGCTGTTTTCGCTGTCACTCCCCACAGGTTTGCCCATAGTTTCCTGGCTGCCCTCAACATCGAGGATATCATCTACAATTTGGAATGCAAAACCTATCGAAGCGGCATATTCATCTGCGGCACGGATAAGTTTTTTATCTGCTCCGGCAAGGATACAGCCCATCTGTGCCGCCGCGCGTATAAGTGCGCCCGTTTTGCATTCGTCCATCTTCTGCAGCGTCTCCATGGAAAATTTTTTGGCCTCACTCTCAAGGTCAACAGCCTGACCGCCCGCCATGCCATAAGCGCCGGCAGCACGCGCCAAAATGCCGGCTGCCGCCGCTGCCCGCTCTGCGCCTACCACACGCACACTTTCCGGTGAAAGCATTGTGTCAAATGCCATGGCTTGAAGCGCATCGCCAGCAAGCATTGCCTGTGCTTCGCCAAATATAACATGGTTTGAAGGCTTCCCTCTGCGGAGGCTGTCATTGTCCATGCATGGCAAATCATCGTGAATTAGAGAATACGTGTGGATCATCTCTACCGCACATGCAAATGGTATTGCTGCTTCCTGGTCACCGCCGCACAGGCCGCAGAACTCAAGGACTAACGTTGGGCGGATACGCTTTCCTCCTGCAAGCAGGCTGTAGCGCATAGCCTTAAAAAGTCCGGACTGCAACAGCGAAACCTCAGGCACATAAGTTTCGAGCGCGCCTTCAACTTCTGAAACATAGTCGCTGCGCTTAATCCTGCCCATCTTTTTTCTCCTCCTGCTCTGTTACCGTTTTGATTTTCTGTTCCGCCGCCGAGAGCTTTTTATAGCAAAAGGAAGCGAGCGCAGACCCTTCTTCAAAAAGTTTGAGTGACTCATCCAGCGGCTTCTCGCCGCTTTCAAGCTGCTCTACAATTTCGTTCAGCATTTCGAGGGCTGATTCAAACGTCATTTTTTTGTTCATATCTGGTCTTCTCTTCCTTCCCGTCTATCGTACAGTTTAAAGCACCATCTGAAAACCGCACTGTGATTTTTTCATCTTTGCTGACATTATGTGCCATTGAAACCGGCTTGCCGGCCTCGTCGAATACGGCAGCATATCCGCGGGAGAGCACTGCCAGCGGGCTTAGCGCATTAAGCCTGCCCGAAATACCTGAAAGCTTCACTTTTGCCGATTCAGCCTTTTGAGCGACCGTACCATTTAGCGCTTCCACGAGCCTGTCGACATGCTCCCGGCGCAGTTCAATGCTTTCAAACGGGCTTTTTAAAACACGTTTTTCAGTAAGCGGAACAAGTCGGTTCAGTTTGTCTGTTACTTTCTTTTCCGCAGTTTCCACCAGTCGGTGACGCAGTGACTGCACAACTCCAAGGAGTTCAACCCTGTCCGGCACTGCAAGCTCTGCCGCTGCCGATGGAGTAGGGGCGCGCAAGTCGGCGGCAAAATCACATATTGTAAAGTCTGTTTCATGGCCCACCGCCGATATGACAGGAATCTCAGAGGCTGCCACAGCCCTCGCTACAGGCTCTTCGTTAAACGGCCACAAATCCTCAAGCGAACCGCCACCTCGGCCAACTATAATCACGTCCGCACATTTTCGGCGGTTCATCAGGTTAAGGGCAGCTACTATCTGCGGCGCCGCAAGTTCCCCCTGGACCTGCACAGGGCAGAAAATAACTTTGGCAAGCGGGTAGCGCCTGCCAAGTACGGTAACAATATCATGCACGGCGGCACCTGTAGGCGAGGTTATTACACCAATTTTCTGTGGAAATTTTGGTATAGCCTTTTTACGCTCAGTTGAAAGAAGGCCTTCTTTTTCAAGTTTTGTCTTAAGCTGTTCGAAAGCAAGATTAAAGGCGCCAAGCCCTTCCGGCTGCATATCGGCGACATAAAGCTGATACTGACCTGAAACTTCATAAACGCCTACCCTTCCGCGCACTATCACCTTCATGCCGTCTTCAGGCTGAAAGCGCAAACGTGAGGCATTGCGTGCAAACATCACGGCACGTATAAGGCTTCTGCCGTCTTTCAAAGAAAAATACAAGTGGCCCGAGCGGTAATTGTCCGTAAAATTTGAAATCTCACCTGTAACAAAAACATTTACAAGATTTTCATCGCCCTCGAACTGCGACTTGATGTAAGTTGTAAGCTGCGTTACAGTCAAAACGGCAGGTCCTTCAGTCAATAGGGATTCCTCCCTTCAGCGCTGCGAGCACGGCAATTCCGGCAGCGTTGTCCGCTGAAAAGGCCGGTTCGGCGAAATGGGCGCCATATTTTGCCGTCATGGCTTTGCGTATTATCGAGTTGCTCATTACACCGCCGGCAAAAATTAACGGAATATCACCGTACTTATTTTTAAGCGAACCTGCCATTCCATCAAGTGCCGCAAGGATGGACTGCAGGCAATACGCGGCAGTATCCTCTTTTGGTATACCCTCATTTACCATACCGCGGCACTTGTTCTCAATACCTGAAAGCGAGCAGTCAGAGCCTTTAAGACATGGCCGGATATTAAATTCTTTTTGAGACTTAATGGCAAGCTTTTCAAGTTCAGGCCCTGCTGGGAATTGCAGGCCAAGCATTACACCAACTCTGTCTACCGCTTGTCCAGCTTTCAGGTCAAGGGAACGGGCGACGATTTCTGTCGAAAAAATACCGCTTTTCTCCGGCTTGCAGATGACTGCCTCCGTTGTCCCTCCTGACACGTGAAATGCAATAAAACGCTGCTTTAGCAGTTCAAGGCGGCCTGCCGAATACAGCGCTGCAGCAATATGCCCCTGCTGGTGAGAAAAAGCATAGAGTGGGACATTGAGTGCGAGGGAAACAGCTTTTGCCGATGCCATGCCCGCAAGAAAGCACGGCATATATGAACCTTCCATGCTGCGCGGGCGGTCTGAAACTCCAACAACCGAAATCGACGAGCCGCTAAACGGAAGTTTTTTGAGCACTTCTGGCAGCTGCCTAACGTGGTGGAATACTGAGTCGCTCTGGCGCAGGCCAACTTCTCCGGCCTTTACAGGAAGCAGCTTTTTGCTCTGAAACATTTTTCCATCGCGCAGCAGCGCGGATGATGTTGTATAGTTGCTTGTGTCAATACCAAGGGCATCAGGCATCTTTTTCACCTATATCTTTTGCCGCAGAACCAAGAACGCCGTTTATAAACGGAGCATCTTCGGCACCGCCGTATTTTTTTGCAAGGTTTACAGCTTCATTTATAGACACGCTTACCGGAATATCAGGCTCGAATTTCATTTCATAAAGCGCAAGCCGCAAAAGGGAAAGCGAGACTTTCGAAAGGCGGTTCATCGTCCAACCGCGTATATATTTCGTAATTGCTTCGTCAAGGACTTTCTCTTTGCTTTCGACACCCGACGCTACATGATCCGCAAACTCTTCAATGCGGACATTTTCAGATGTTTCGGCCGCGTCAATGATAGAAGCAGTGTTCTCATGGCTGATGCTCCGCTCAAAAATCAGGATAAATGCCTGTTCCCGCGATTTTCTTCGATTCATAAACTTCCCCCGTATCATGAAAAAGGCCCTCCAACCTTGTGGAGGGCTATAAAAACCTGTTCAAACTTCCACGGAGTTATTATACCACATTTCAGTGCAAACACAACTATATATAGCCAATAACCTTACGAAACATAAAAAGTATCCGGCATGTTTCAGAGCGCGCACTCGTTTATTGTGCCTATGTGCGTTCAATCACTCTTATCTTGTCGTATGAAAGTCCCGTCTGGCTCGAAACAACATCCTGCACGACAGCCGCGTCTTTCTGTGAAAGCTTTTTTGTCTTTATGATTGCACTGCATTGGTTATTATTCAGCGTTACAACGCAGTCTGGATATCCCTTTGCTTTTATCAGCGTCTCAATGTCGGCTTCCTTTAGAATGTCCTGTGTAATCATAGCAGCTTTTGCGACTGCCTCTTTCTTGAGAGTCGTGTTTGAACTTGTGTCTTTAAGCACTTTTGAGATTTCCTCTTTTGCTTCGTCATGCGCTTTCTGCCTTGTTAGCCTTGCAGTGCTGAAATATTCGTCTGCGCTTGCAGCTGTTTTTTGAGACAATGCAGGCACGGAGGATAATTTCTTCCCTGAAGCAGCCGCAGAGTTGCTTCTACCGGAGACAGCACTCCCGTTTACAAGCAGCGTCTGGCCATACTGCCTGTCAGTCCCTGAAGCTACTGCCTGTGTTGCCGGAAGTTTTGCATTGCCGCCATTGCCCGAAAACGCCCAATTTAGATATACAGCTGCGCCAAGTGCGACTACAAGCGTTGCAAGCACAAGCTGCCGTTTGCCAACTGCCATAAATCGATGCCCCCTGATTTTTATTTTTTTGCCTTTATAACGCAAACCCGCACTGATGTAATGTGCATTGCTGTTGTGACAACATCTGTTATCTCCTGTTGCACACTCGGGTCGCCCCCGCCGTCACAAACAACTACTACGCCCTTTATGACCGGCTGTATCTCGGTCACCTGAAGTGCCCTTTCAGAACCGTCGCTGTCTTTTACAAGAAGATAGCTCGTTTCATCTGTGTTATTTGTTTCCTGCCTACCGGCACCGCTTGCCGCATTTTCACTCGTCTGCTGGTCATTTGTCTTTTCCTGCGTAGCATAAATATCCTGTGATGTCTGCTCAAGTGTCACCATCACTTTTACATTTCCGGCGCCGTCGATCTGTGAAATGATTCCGGAAAGTTTCTCTTCCATCTGTTTTTCATACTCTTCTGCCGTAAGTACTGCTTTTGCCGGTGAAGAAGATGAAGATGCAGAAGGCTGCGCGCCGCAGCTCCTAAAATTTTCAGAAAGGACTATCAGTATTATGCCTGCTATGCCCGCAACCAAAACAATTTTGCGGTAAGTATCATTCTCGGCCAGTTTTTGGAACATTCCTTTTGCTTTTTTCTTTTCTTTCCTTTGCTCAGCCGGCATTTGAAATAACCTCCGTTTTAAGGCCAAGTTGCTTTTGCAGATATTCCTGTGCTGCCTGTCTGTCTGCGGCGCTTTTGCTCTCCAGCCTGACAACCACTTTACTAATTGATATGCGGCCGTCACTGTTTGTATCCATAACCATCTTAACATTTTTGCATTTAAGGTTTATCTTGCCGAGCTGCGATGTAACAAGGTTTGAAATGCTTTTTTGCGCTTCCTCTTCCATCTGCCCGCTGACAGTCGATTCCAGCATGCTGCTTTCGGTCTTACCGCTGCAGGAACTGTCCGCCATATTAACTTTTATCTGAGGGACAATTTTTGAAATTGGCGCGATTATGACACATATCATAAATGCGCCGACAACAAATTTGCCCATGTGCTCCATAGTGCCGGCTGGAAGGAGACTTTGGGCAAGTGAAGCTGCAAGTGCAGCAAGGCATATAACGAGTGTCCACTGCTGCATTTCCTTCATGATGCACCTCCTATCACAAGCATCACAACCGTTGAGATAATGAGAATTGCCATACAGCAAAGGAGGATAGCAAGCATTGTTGAAAGAACATCCGATGACGCTTTAAGGAGGCCTGTCATTCCATCCAACTCAAACATCTGGCTTATCCCTGAGCACAGCATAAGCGTAAGCATCATTAAAATGCACTCCGCAAGAACCGGCATAAAAAGGAAAAGCCCGGCTAAAAGCCCAAAGGCACCTACACCCGACTTAAGCATTTTTACACATCCGTTTATAGTGTTCAGCGCTTCGCCAAGGGCATTCCCCACAATCGGCACAAAACTACTTACAACAAATTTTGCCGCTTTCGTACCGGTACTGTCCTGAGCTGCGGCAACGAATGAATGCATTGTGACAAGGCCTGTGAAAAGCGTCATTGCAAGCCCCATAAGCCATTTGACCGCCTTGTTCATGACATTGCATAGCCCGCCAAGCTTTATTGAAGGAGAAACAGCAGAAACAATTGACATTGCAAGGAAAATATTCATCATCGGGACAAGGGCTTTTGCTGCAAAAACAGAAATCACATTTCCTGCAGCTACCATAAGCAGATGATAAGATCCAGCCGAAGCGGCCTGCCCTGCCGCAGCCATTACAGCCACAAGCACTGGAACGCATGCAAGCAGAAAGTCTGCGGAAGCTTTAATCACCTGTGCTGCGTCTGAAATGCATACTACAATCGGCTTGACCACAATGGTGCATATACAAAGCGTGCCTACCATCTCCATAACTCCGCCAAGCGGCTTCTCCCCAAAAGAAAGTTTCAGGCCGTCAATAAGCGCACACAGCAGTATTACCGCAATTACTGAAGCCAAAATATGCAGTGGGTTCTTTGCCTTGCCAGTAAAAACATCTAATATGCGTTGGAAGTAATTTTGCGGCGTTATAGATGAAATTGTATTCCAGTCTGAGTTATCCACACCAAGCTCACTAAGTATTTTTCTTGTTTCATCCGGCAGTTTAGACGGCAGCCTATCAGCTCCGCTTTTTTCCGCCTGTTCTTTATAGTACTGGCTATACTGCGGTGACGCATTTTCGGAAGAAGGCGTAACTGTTTCCGCAAAAGCTGCCATGTGTAGAAAAAGTGTGGAAACTATCAGCAGTAGAAAACAGGCTGTCTTTTTCTTCATTGCTTTTCTTTCCTTTTCTTATCCTTTTATAAGCCCTTTAGCCGTCTGGGCAATCTTTTCAAAAAGCGGAAGTGCAAGAGCAATAATAGTAAGTTTTCCAGCCAGTTCCACATTAGAGGCGAGCGCATTTTCCCCAGCATCACGGCACGCGTCAGAGGCAAACTGCGCAAGGAAACATATGCCTATAGTTTTGAAAAGGATAAGCGCATATTCTGATGACAGGCCGGCTGAAGACAGCAGTGTGCTGATTTGGCGGATTGCAGGCGAAATGCTGAAGAAAACGCTGAAAAGTATGACAGCGCCAGCCGCAATGCTTACAAGTATGGCATATTCTTGATGATAGCGGCGCAGCATAGCCGCTATCACGGCGGCACATATCGCCGCTCCAGCAATACCTACGATATTCATCTTCTAAAGTCCGAAAATGGATTTGATTGACTTAAAAAGGACGCCTATCTGCTGGATTATCATCATCATTACAACTATAAGCCCTGCCAGAGTTGTCATCATGGCCTGGTCTTCCCTGCCAGAACGTATGAGGAGCTGATTCAGCACGGCAACAATAATGCCTATGGCAGCAACCTTGAAAATCAAATCCACATTCATTTATAAACTCCTCCATTTTCAGCACAGAAGGATTGCTGCGGCAGTTCCACCGAACAGGCCAAGCATTTTATATAGTTTTGCTTTTCTTCTGCGCTCCTCTTTCGCTTCATCAAGCGCCGATGACGTCAGGTTTTCGTAAAGCCTGAAATGTGCAACCTGGCCTTCTGTATCAGTTGCACCCAATCCCGCACCAAATTCTCTCAGGAGTTCCATGTCCTTTTTGCCAAACCCTTCGCAAGCAGCATACTCCGCAACGGCGCTGTTCCACGAATCGGCAAAGCTTGTGCCAGAATTCCCGCCTGTAACATGGGAAAAAAAGCATATCCCCTCGCTGTGGTTTCTCAGCAGTGCCTCGGCCGGCATGGATGAATATCTGATTTCAGCACGGGCTGAAGAAAGGAAACGCAGAAATGCTTCAAGTTTTTCAACCCGCAGTGACAGTTTATGCGACTCCATATACCCCGCAAGCACCCCTGCGCATATCAGGAGCAGTGAGCCTGCCAGCTTCAGCAAGCAAATCACCTGCCTTGTAGATTCCGTCAATTTTCCCGGGGCCGCCTGAGCCACTCAACAAGGCAACAGATGAAAATGCACCTGTAGCAAGCAGTTCATAAGCCTGCCGCCGGTGAAGGAGTTCGCTGACGCTCCCAGCATGTATGCTCGCAATTATGCAAACTCCGGCATTAAGGCTCTGCTCAACTGCCTTTGTTTCTTTTTCAGAGCCAATCTCGTCACAGACTATGTACTGCGGGGCAAGCGAACGCACGGCCGTAAGAATGCCTTCCGCTTTTGGAAAACCGTCAAGCACATCGCAGCAGGTACCTATGTCATTTTGTGGTATTCCCTGAAAAGTGCCTGCTATTTCCCCGCGCTCGTCGACTATAGTAACCCTGCAGGCTGTACCGCGCATGCCGCTTGAAAGCTGGCGCGCAATGTCGCGCAGTATAGTTGTTTTCCCACTCGAAGGCGGCCCGGCAATCAAAAGCCCTCCATGCATATTCTGCTTCATAATCTGGTTTAAAAGCATGTTGGCACATCCGGGGATCTCATGCGCTATGCGTATGTTGACAGAAGAGACATATTTCATTCCCGAAACATCGCCACCATGAAAAACTGCGGTGCCGCATATGCCTGCACGATGCCCGCCGCGCATTGCGATATATCCGCTGCGAATTTCATTTTCATGGCTGTACACCGAATTTTCACACAGTATGCGAAATGTGTCTTTAATATCGCTATGCCATGCAATTACACAGCCGCCGCCGGCCGATAATGAAACAGAACCGTCTTCCATTAAAAAATACGTTTTCCCCTGGCAGCATATAGTAACCGGCCTGTTCACGCGCAGCCGAATCTCCTGTGCTTCATGTTTTACCTTATCTGGAAGTGCAGCCAGAAAACTGCATACCCTGCCACATACGCACGCTGCGGCAGAATCGAATTTCTCTTCGCACGATGTATTCATCACCTTGTCCACTCCTTTCAAGACAATATTATGGACAAAGTCGCGGCGTTAGAACCTAAATCCAGATGAAAGGCATAAAAAAAGCATCCCTAAAAAAGGATGCTTTTTAATGAGTTGGTTCTCTAAATTTTAATATAACTGTTTCCCTGCATTACACTGCAGCACTTTTTTCACAAGCCTGCTTTAATGTTTTTTTAAGGCCAAGTACAGACGGCGGTGCAACTGATAATTCATCGATGCCAGTTTTCAGGTAAAACTCTGCAAGTTTAGGGTCTGCTGCGGATTCGCCGCAGATACCTACCGAGATTCCTGCTTTGTGTGCATTTTTCGCAGTCAGTTCAATCATTTTCAGCACTGCCGGATTGCTTTGGTCATATATTTTCGCAATCTTGTCGTTCAAACGGTCTGCCGCAAGTGTATACTGCGTCAAATCGTTTGTACCTATACTGAAAAAGTCGCATTCTTTTGCCAGTTCATCACTCAAAACTACAGACGACGGTGTTTCAATCATAATACCGACTTTAATGTCATGCGCAAATGAAATTTTTTCAGACTCAAGTTCTGACTTTGTCTCCTGCAGCATTTGTTTTGCTTCCCGCACTTCTTCTACAGATATAATCATTGGGAACATAATTTTAAGGTTTCCGAAGGCTGACGCGCGCACCAGCGCGCGTAGCTGTGCGCGGAACAGGTCTTTCCTGTCAAGGCATATACGGATAGCACGGTAGCCGAGGGCCGGATTTGCCTCTTTTGGCAGATGCAGATATGGAATCTGCTTGTCCGCCCCTATATCGAAAGTCCGCACTATTACAGGCTTGTTTCCCATTTTCTCCAAGACACTTTTGTATGCCTCGAACTGCTCATCCTCTGTAGGCAGGGAGTCACGCCCCATGTACAAAAACTCACTGCGGAACAGGCCTATGCCGTCCGCACCGTTTTTCAGCGCAGTTTCTGCATCTTCCGGATGGCCAATATTGGCATTTACTGCGACTATCCTACCGCTTTTTGTTTTGATTTGTGCGCCAAGAAACGATTTTAATTCCTGCTGTTTTCTGCGGCTGGCTTCCAATGCCTGCTGGCATTTGCCTTGTTCCGCTTCATCGGGTTCAAGAATCACTTCACCGGCCGTACCGTCTACAACTGCGGCCATGCCATCTTTTACCCCGTCAAAGTCATCTCCGAGGCCAACAACAGAAGGTATGCCCATCGTGCGTGAAAGGATCGCCGAATGTGAAGTGCGGGAGCCTTTCCGCATTACAATAGCTATTATCTTTGATTTGTCAAGCTGCATGGTTTCACTTGGTGTTAAATCGTCTGCAGCAAGAATTGACGGTTCGTTGACAACAACCTTTCCGCTGCCGTATTCAGGGTTAAGGCATTTGACAAGGCGGTCGGAAATGTCAATAATGTCAGTTTTGCGCCCTCTCATATATTCAGAGTCCATTTTGGCAAACCTGGCTGCAAATTCCTGGCCTGTTTCCCATACAGCATACTCCGCATTGACTTTATTTTCTTTTATCCTGTTACGTATCGCCTGCGAATAATCCTCATCCTGAATCATCATCATATGGATCTGAAAAATCATAGAGTCTTTTTTGCCGACACGTTTCAAGGATTTCAGATAAATTTCATTGAGAACATCTACTGCATCATCCTGAGCCTTTTGAAGCCGTTCAAACTCCTTTGGCACATCCTTTATCGTATATTTTTCAATATTTGCCTGGCAGCCGTGCCAAAGTACCACACGGCCCATAGCAATGCCATCTGATGCTCCAGTACCATGAATTCTTTCCATTTTTCCACCTGCTTAAAGATTTTCTTCGCAAAAAGCCTTCAGTTTTGCACATTCTGTAGATTCCTTTGAGCCTTCTACTGTAAACGTTAACTGGTCGTTTTGAGCAGCCCCAAGTCCCATAACGGCAAAAAGGCGTTTTGCATCCGCTGTTTGTCCCTTTACCTCTACTTTAACATTCGAGCTGCAGCTTTGAGCACATTTTACCAACAGGCCTGCTGGCCTTGCGTGAAGTCCCTCTGGTTCTTTAATAGAGTAGTTGAATTTCTGCATAATATCATTCCTTTCTCAATTTTTATATCCAAACTTTAACAAAATCTATCTATTTTAATGTTATATTTGTTTTCCAAAAAGCGTAGCATTCAACTCATACTTTACAGAATCCATATGTCTAAAATTCATTAAACCCTTTTAAATGCTGTGCAAGTAATCTTCAATTTTGCTCTTAATCACAGTTACACGCGGCCCATAAACAACCTGCACACCGTTTCCCTTTTTAATAACAGCAAGAGCTCCGCTCTTTTTAAGAATTCCGTCTGATACTTTTTCACCGTCATTTACTGTAATTCTAAGCCTTGTGGCACATGCGTCAAGGCTGACAATGTTGCCTGCACCGCCAAGTCCTTCTACAATAAGTTCTGTGTTGTCATCTGCTCCATTTTTGCTTTCTGATGATGCATTCGAAGCTTCATCGCCAGCAGCAGAAGATTTTTTGCTGTTTTTGGCTTCTACATCTTTGCGCATGTAAAGTTTGGTTTCTTCTGTATCAGCTTCCCTGCCCGGTGTTGGAAGATTAAACTTGAGTATCAGGAACCTGAAGAGGAAGAAGTACAGTACGAAATAAACAGCTCCTACAAGAATAACATAAACCCAGTGCGTTTTTGCATTTCCCTGCAGAATGCCAAAAAGGAACATGTCAATTATACCACCTGAAAATGTCATGCCAACTGTTATATCAAGCAAATGCATCAGCATGAATGAAAGGCCTGCAAGCACACAGTGTATCCCATAAAGTGCCGGTGCAACAAACAGAAACGAAAACTCAATCGGTTCAGTGATTCCTGTAAGTGCAGACGTAAACGCTGCTGACAGCAGAAGGCCTTTTGCCTGTTTTTTCTTGTTCGGCTTTGCTGTTACATACATTGCAAGTGCTGCTCCTGGCAGGCCAAATATCATAAATGGAAATTTTCCTGTCATAAAGCGTGTTGCACTAACACTGAACACTTTAGTGTTCGAAGAAGCAAGCTGTGCAAAAAAGATATTCTGCGCACCACTGATGCTCTTGCCGTCTATCATCATTGTTCCGCCAAGACCCGTTTGCCAGAAAGGCAGATAAAAAATGGGGTGAAGGCCAAAAGGAATCAATGCACGTTCAATTATACCATAAATAAACGTTCCCAGATAGCCTGATTTATACACAAGGCTGCCAAGCCAATATATACCAGTTTGAATCGGCGGCCATACAAAGAACATCAAAATTCCAACAAACAAATATACGATTGTAGAGATAATAGGTATAAAACGGATACCACCAAAAAATGAAATTGCACTTGGCAATTCAATTTTATAGAATTTATTATGTAATGCAGCGACCCCTAAGCCAACAATAATGCCGCCAAAAACACCCATCTGCAGAGAATTAATACCGCATACGGAAGTGATGGAACCGTCCGGCAGGTGTTTAATATAGTCATTTCCAGCAATTTTTAAGCATCCGCTGATAGACGTATGCATTACAAGGAATGCAATGCCAGCCGAAAGAGCAGCAGTTGCCTTTTCAGCTTTAGCCATACCTATGGCAACACCAATTGCAAAAATGAGTGGAAGGTTTGTAAAAATAATATTACCAACATCACTCATTATAGTAAGGATCGCGTTAAGTACAGTACCTTTGCCCAAGGCAGCCTGAAGATGATATGCGTTTATCATTGCGGTATTAGTAAATGAAGAGCCTACCCCAAGTAGAAGCCCGGCTATCGGCAGCAAAGCGACAGGCAGCATAAATGAATGTCCAACACGCTGCAGAACACCAAACGCAGAATTTTGTTTTTTTTCTTCCATCCGATTCAGCTACTTCCTTTCATAAGTGATAAGAGTGGTTTTTCCTGCTTCCATTATGCCTTTCGTGGCAGAAATACGGTTTACCGCATCCATGTTTGTGATAACTACTGGGACAATCGGATTGAGGCCCTTTTCACGTATAAGGTTAAGGTCAGCTTTTACGAGTATATCGCCCGTCTTTATATTCTGTCCAGCCTTGACAAAATTTTGGAAGCCTTCTCCTTTTAAATCTACCGTATCTATCCCAACGTGGATAAGAATTTCAAGCCCGTCTTTTGAGCGGACATAATATGCGTGATGAGTATCCGGCACAGTAGCAACTGTTCCGTCTACCGGGGAAACGATTGTGCCATCTTCCGGAATAACTGCGGCACCGTCACCCAGGACTTTACCTGAAAAAACCTCATCTGGCACCTGGCTAAGTTCTACCGCCTTGCCAGATACTGGTGCATAAATAGCGCAGCTTTTTTCTTTTTTATGAAATATCATTGCAATTTGCGCATCCTTCCGATAAATTACAAATTTTGGGGCTGCTGCCCGTTACTGAGTCAATATCATGGAACTGCTGGCGAAGCTGTTCAATACCAACAGTAAGGAAATCCATGTCACCGCATGAAAGCACATTTCCCGTTTCTTTCCGGATAATTTCTTTTATTTTAACTGCCATGGATCTGCTTTCCGGGAAGGCTTCAGAAATTCTGCATTCACGCGGCATTTTCAGCGAATGGCCTTCTGTACTGTAATCGGCAATATCGCTTACCGTTAAGAAAAAAGCTCGGACTGCATCTGAATTTTCAGATAACAGTCTTTTATTGCTTGGGAACAGTTCTTCCATGACTTTGTTCAGAATACGGACATTTTTTAGTGATGCGGAAACAGGAGTGTCTTTTTTTGCAGAATGAAAATGCAGGGCAATAAACCCAGCTTCATCGTTCCCCAAACTGATGCCAAGTTCCTTTTTTATCGTCATTACCGCATTCTGAGCTTCCTTGTATTCGTCCCTATACAGCACGGATATTTCGTTTATAAAAGGATTTTCTATCGGTACTCCAAACTGTATGCGGTCGATCGCAAAGCAAATATGATCCAGCAGGGCAGGATAAAAGCCTTTATTATGTATTGAAAGCTTTTTTTCTGCTGATTTTGCTATTGACTGCACAACAGTGCTTATTTCATTTTTACCGTAAAGCCTACCATTAATTTTGTTGGCATTGTTGGCACCATTTAAAAATTTTATGACTTCTTTGCCGTTTAGATTGTCCGATACCATATTGCCTGGTTTTCGGTTAAATCCTATACCTTTAGCAATCAATATAATCTGATCCTGTGTATCAGGTTCCTGTGCAAGAACAACATTGTTATTGATAGCTTTGATTACTTTGTAGTTTAAGTGAAAGACCCCGCTTCCATTTTTTGTAAAGTAGCTACTGCAATAAAAAAGCATAAGCATAAATTCAAACGTTTTTTCACATAGCGTCTCATTATGCTTATGCCTGATCGTATCAGTTACACACATAAAACAACTGTTAATTTTTGAAAGACTCAGAGCCCAAATATCAACTTTACCATGAATTATGTTTCATGTCAACAGATTTTTGTCCAAATAAGCACATAAGTATTTGTATAATATGCTGCAATACTTTGATTTATTCATGGAAAGTGCAACTAATAACTTTAAAAGTTACTGCCATAAAAGAGTTTTACTAAAACTCTTATGGTGCTTTGAGTATACAGGAGTTTTCGGTGATTGCGGTACAACTGCTGTTTTGGCGCAGGGTTTAAACGATCCGTTTAGCCTAAACAACCTGTGGTAGCAAAATATTGCGGCTGCTGCAAAACTAAATCTGCAGCAGCCGCAATCCGCTTTTGCCCTACGTATATCTTCTATCTTTACTCTAAACTATATAATATTTGGAGCGAACGACGAGACTCGAACTCGCTACCTCCACCATGGCAAGGTGGCGCTCTACCAGATGAGCTACATTCGCATATCAAATTCGCCCTTTATCTCATCAACCGGACTTTGCGAACAAATGCTATTATAGCTAAATATCAAACGCTTGTCAATACTTTTCCAAAAAATCATGCTGTAGCTTTGTATTTTACTCTATTCAGCGCTATAATAATAAAGCAAAAGTTTAGAACTTTAAATTGCACTTAAAACATTAATCTTGCCTGAAAGGTGAATTTTTATGAGTCTTTCCATCAATCTCGGGGCTTGGAATTCTGTTTTTGCAGTTCCCTGCTCCGTTGTCGATAATCATTTGAAACTGGTAGGAGCCGTACAGCTTAAAGTCCTTCTGTGGATGTTGCGCCATGCCGGAGAAACGTTTGAAACAAAAGACATTGCAGACACACTTGGGATTGAACGTGCTGATATTGATGACGCAATGTCTTACTGGCAGGAAGTTGGACTTATTTCGATTGACGGCAACAGCATATCTCCCGCCCCTGCAAACAGTACAGCTGAACCAGCGCCGTTTCAGCCTGAAAATACCCAGCAAGAGCCGAAACCGGAACACGACCACGTACATGAAACCCACCACATCCTTTCACGCCCAGAAAAGCCGGACAGCGAATTCGTAGCAAAGCGTATGGCCGAATCAAAGGAAATCTCGTGCCTGATGCAGTCGGCACAGGAGGTTCTCGGCCGCCTTATATCTGAGGGCGATGCCGCCACCCTGCTGCTAATCCATGACAATTACGGCCTTCCTTCAGATGTAATAATCATGCTGATGCAATACGCTGCCAATATAGGCAAAGGGAATATGCGATACATAGAAAAAGTCGCCATGAACTGGGCAGACGAGGGCATAGTCACACACGAAAAAGCTGAAGAGAAACTGCGTATACTTACAGAAAACCAAAAGGCATGGCATACGGTAGAATCCGCAATTGGAATTTCTCACCGAACCCCTTCTAAGCGTGAGGAAACATATGCCCCTGTGTGGATAAATGAATGGAAATTCAGCCCCGAAATGATTCGCGAAGCGTATGACCGGACTGTTGACGGTACCGGCAAATACCAAACAGGCTATATGAACAGGATTTTAGAACGCTGGCACAAAGAAGGAATAGCTACGCCAAAGCAGGCTGCAGAAGAACAAACGGAGCGAAATTCCGCAAAGAAAACCGGCATGCCAAAAAATGAGCAGACTGCAGTGAAAAATAAGCCGACTTTTGACATAGACGAATATGAGCGTACAAGCATATACGATACAAAGAGGTGAAGTAAGTGGCTTACAGTCGGGAAATCTACGATGCGGCTGAAAAGGTTCTAAGTAAGCGGCGTAAAATGGCCGAAGATGATGCTGAAAACCGCAGAAATGAATTTTATAAATCATGCCCGCGTGCCAGTGAAATTGAACATAAGCTCGCATCTACAGCGGTGAGCACAGCAAAAGCTGTGCTCAAAGGCGGCGACACGGCCAGCCAGCTGCAAAAGCTGAAAGAAGAAAACCTCGGGCTGCAGCAGGAGTATTCCCATCTGCTTGCAGAACATGGCCTCGGCACACTTGAGCCACACTATAAATGCGAAATCTGCCATGACACCGGCTATGTTGACGGCAAAATGTGCAGCTGTATGAAAGAGCTTATGCGCAGCGAGTCTTACCGAAGGCTTAACGCATTAACATCGCTTTCACTTTCTACTTTTGAAAGCTTTTCTTTAAAGTATTATTCGGAAGAACCGCGCAAAGGCAGGCCATGCGACCGGGATATAATGCGGAGCACACTCCGCTATTGTGTTTCATATGCGCAGAAATTCGGGCTTGATTCTCCTAATCTCATCATGACAGGCGGTACAGGGCTCGGCAAAACACATCTTTCGCTTGCCATTGCAAACGAAGCTATTAAAAAAGGCTTCGGAGTCGTTTATGCTTCTATGGGCAGCCTCACAGCGAAGCTGGAAAATGAACATTTCGGGCGGGAATCCGGCACAGGTGCTATGGATTCAACAAGGGAGTGCGACCTTTTAATTCTCGATGACCTCGGGACAGAATTTCGGACTTCATTCTCATCTTCAGCTATCTACAACATAGTCAACACGAGGCTGATGCTCAAAAAGCCTACGATTATCAGCACAAACCTTTCTATAAATGAAATGATAGCTTATTATTCAGAACGCTTTGCGTCCCGCATTATCGGCAGTTACCGAAGGATAGCTTTTGTTGGGCGTGATATACGCCAGCAAAAGCGAATGCAGGATGAATAAATAAAAAAACCGGAAAGCTTTTTTAAGCTCTCCGGTATAAAAGCACTCAGGCACCTTGCTTTTCCATATCTTTCTGGCTTTGCAGTTTCAGGTAAGCATTGATAAATCCATCAAGGTCTCCATCCATCACAGCACCGATATTGGATGACTCATAGCCTGTGCGGTGGTCTTTTACAAGTGTGTAAGGCATAAAAACATATGAGCGTATCTGCGAGCCCCACGCAATTTCTTTCTGCTCGCCTTTAATATCTTCAATGCGCTCCAAATGTTCACGCTCTTTAATAGCCATCAGCTTTGATTTCAACATGCGCATGGCAACATCGCGGTTCTGATACTGGCTGCGCTCTACTTGGCACGATACGACAATACCTGTAGGTATGTGCGTAAGCCTTACGGCCGAAGAAGTTTTATTTACTTTCTGGCCGCCGGCGCCGCTTGAGCGGAAAACATCCATTTTAATATCGGCAGGGTCTATTTTAATATCTATGGTATCGTCAATTTCGGGCATTACTTCAAGTGATGCAAAAGAAGTATGCCTGCGGCCAGAAGCATCAAACGGCGATATCCTGACAAGACGGTGCACACCCTTTTCACTTTTAAGAAAGCCATAGGCGTTCTCCCCTTCGATAAGGATACTTGCGCTTTTTATGCCCGCTTCCTCGCCGTCCAAATAATCGAGTGTTTTCACCTTAAAGCCATGGCGTTCACCCCACCTGCAATACATGCGGTAAAGCATCATTGCCCAATCCTGCGCTTCTGTTCCGCCTGCGCCGGCATGAAAAGTCAGGATTGCATTTTTCGCATCATATTCACCAGTCAGCAGTGTGGAAAGCCGCTGTGACTCAAGCCCTTTTTCAAATGAATCCAGTTCCTGCTGTGCCTGAGGCAGAAGTGACAAATCGTTTTCTTCATCTGCAAGCTCAATCAGGGCCATCAAATCATCATAGCCGCTTTTTAGCTTTTCGTATCTTTCAATTTTATTTTTCAGGGAACTGGAGCGCTGCAAGATTTTTTGTGATTTTTCCGCATCATCCCAAAAGTTTGGCACGGTAGTCTTCTGGTCAAGTTCCATAATTTCCTTGCGGATTGCGTCCAGGTTCAAAGTATCCGCAAGGTCATTCAGTTCAGGCTTAAAGCTTTGCAGCGACTGTTTCAGCTCTTCAAATTGAAGCATATAACCATCCTTCAGTCGAATCTTTTTAACTTACTTGCTTAGGTTATAATTATAAAATAATTTGCTATCAAAGTCAAAGTTTATTTCCCTTTCAGCCTTTGAGCAGCCTAAAACTGGCGCGGAATTTGTGAACTCAATGAAAACTTACATCGTAAATCATCGTAAATCGTTGAAGTTTTTTGCTTTTTTCGTTACAATATAAAGCAGAGCAAATAGGAGGTTCTAAAGTATGGACTATATCGGTCTGAAATGTCCCATTTGCGGGAAACCTTTTACCGCAGATGATGATATTGTTGTGTGCCCGCAGTGTGGTGCACCTTACCACAGAGAATGTTATATAAATGCAGGCAAATGTATATATGAAGATAAGCATGGAACCGGCTTTAGCTGGGAGCCGCCTCAGGAAGAAGAAAAAGCTGAGCCTGATATAAAACGCTGCCCGCGCTGCGGTGCGCCGAATTTGAAAAGCGCACTTTTTTGTTCCCATTGCGGACTGCCGCTTTCCGACAGCGCCGAACCTCCTTATGGCACTCCTTTTAACGGCAACCAGCAAACACATGGCAACGGTTCTGCTCAGCATGGCGGAACGCCGCCGGAATATGGCAATTTTCAGGGGCAGCCATTTCCATTCCCGCTCGACCCCCTCGGAGGTGTAAACCCAAATGAGCCGATAAACGATGTTCCTGCCGGCGACCTTGCGAAGTTTGTGCAGGGCAATACGCAGTATTATATGCCTGTATTTGCAAGCATAAGCCACTTCAAAAAAAACCGGTTTAATTTTTCCGCTTTTTTCTTTCAGGGCATTTGGATGCTCTACCGTAAGCTCTATAAAGTTGGCACGATCATAACTGTTATTCAGGGTGCACTTACAATCGGCTATCTGTTCCTGATGAAATATTTCGTCCTGCCGCTATATGATAAACTGTATGCTGTGGCGGGTCTTACAAAAGATTCTACAAGCTATGCAATGACAGCCGAGCAGAAAACTGAACTTGTGCGCCAGCTTTATTCCCTTCCTACACAGCAAAAAATGTTAGTTGCCGTTCCGTTCTTCTTCTTTGTGGCCGCACTTGCCATCATGCTCATATGCGGCTTTGTAGGCAATCGGATGTACCTGAAATATTCAGTTTCACAGGTCGGAAAAATAAGGAGTGAAACTTCTTCCCCAACTGATTTTGCGATACGCTTGCAACAGAACGGCGGAGTAAATACTACGCTTGGCGTTACACTTGGGCTGTGCTTTATGATTATTTTCTTTGTTTCCTAAAATCGGCTATAGGTATTTTGCCGATTTAAAATACCAACACTTTAGGAGTTGTATAAAATGAAAGTTAAAAAAGCTGTTATACCGGCAGCCGGCCTTGGAACCAGAGTGCTCCCAGCTACAAAATCCATGCCTAAGGAAATGCTTCCAATCGTCGACAAACCGGCTATCCAGTATATTGTTGAAGAAGCAGTCAATTCCGGAATCACAGATATCTTAATAATCACAAACCGCGGCAAAGGGTTGATTGAAGACCATTTCGACCGTGCACCGGAACTTGAAGCGAGACTTAAAAACGGCGGGCCTGAAAAGCAAAAAATACTTAATGAAATAATAAGTATTGCACACAAGGCAAATATTTATTTTGTCCGCCAGAAAGAAACACGCGGGCTCGGCCATGCCGTGAACTGCGCACGTTCTTTTGTAGGCAATGAGCCGTTTGCCGTGCTTTACGGTGACGATGTCATTATCGGCAAAGATCCGGCATGTGCCCAACTTATACGCGCATATGACGAATTCGGGCTCGGTGTTGTCGGTGTCAACAAGGTTTCGAAAAAAGACATATCAAAGTATAGCTCCCTTAAAGTAGAGCCACTACATGACAACTGCTTCAGATGCACAGATATGATTGAAAAGCCATCTCCAGATAAAGTCATGTCACTTTATTCAATTCTTGGGCGCTGCGTCCTTCCTCCTGATATTTTTACAATACTTGACCATACAGAGCCTGGGGCAGGCGGAGAAATACAGCTTACAGATGCAATGCGTACACTCGCGCGCCGTGACGGAATGGTCGCTGTAAACTTCACCGGCAAGCGATATGACATGGGTAATAAGCTCGGTATTATGAAGGCTCAGGTAGAAGTTGCCCTTCAGCACCCGGAAATCGGCAAAGAGTTCCGCGCTTACCTGAAAGAACTCTGCAAGACACTGTAATTTTTTCTTTTGTATTGACGCAACTTCGATTTATTGATATAATAAATAAGGTTGCCTTGAAAAAGGCTGCCATCCTTGCTCCCAATTCAGTTGGGGGCCTTAAGACCAAAAGGAGGTGCAAAAAATGCCAGAAACAGAGATTAAAAAGCCTTACGAAACTGTATTTATCCTTTCTATGAAACTCGGTGAAGACGGTATTAAAGCTGCAATCCAGAAATTCAAGGATCTGATTGCCGAAAACGGTACAGTCGAAAATGTTGACGAATGGGGCAAGCGCAGGCTTGCGTACCAAATTGACAAAGAAGACGAGGGTTATTACACACTCATCAGCTTCACATGTTCTCCTGAATTCGTCAGTGAGCTCGACCGTGTCTACAACATTACAGACGGTGTTCTCCGCTCACTTATCGTTTGCAGGGAAGAATCGGCTAAGCCGAAAAAGGCTGAGCCTGAAGCCAGCAAGTCAGAAGAAAAGGAAGCGTAAGTGAAATGCTGAATGTTGCTGTTCTTATGGGGCGCTTTGTTGCTGACCCTGAACTCAGGCAGACACCAAGCGGCGTTTCGGTAACAAGTTTTACACTTGCCGTAGACCGTTCGTATGTAAAACCAGGGACAGAGCGTCAGGCAGATTTTATTGATATAGTTGCGTGGCGCAGCACAGCGGAGTTCGTCTGTAAATATTTTCGCAAAGGCCAGCTTGCTGCCGTGCAGGGCTCTATACAGACACGCACATATACTGATAAAAACGGAATAAAGCGCAAAGCTTTTGAAATTGTTGCAGACAATGTCCATTTTGCGGAGCCAAAGCGCAGTGCGGATGCATCTGTGAATGCTGCACATTCGTCTTCGCCTGCAAAACAGAGTGCATCAAGTGCTTCAAATGAAGCGCCTGCTAAAGAACAACAGTCTGCGCCTGCCTATACGAACGGCAATACTGATGATTTCGAAGAAATTCCTAGCGATGACGACTTACCGTTCTGAGTTTTAATGAGTTTTAAAAGGAAGGAGAGATTTCTCATGGCTGAATACAATAGAAACGAAAGGCCCGAAAGGGAACGCCGTTCCGGCGGCCGCAGAGGCCACAGGAAAGTTTGCAGTTTCTGTGTTGATAAAGTAGAAAACATTGACTACAAAGATGTTGCGAAGCTTCGCCGTTTCATTTCTGAAAGGGCGAAAATACTGCCGCGCAGAGTCACAGGAACATGCGCACGCCACCAGCGTCAGCTGACACTTGCAATTAAACGCGCACGCCATCTTGCACTCCTGCCGTTCAGCAGTGACTGAAACTGTGTTATTATATTTGTAAAAAATCCCCGCCATCAACTACTGGCGGGGATTTTGTTCTGTTGTTCATTCATTTACTGTTCGGAAGACGTCGTATCGTCGTCATCCGAGCCTGAACTTACAATAATTGTCACTTTTGTTCCATAAGCCATTTGATTGCCCGCTTCAGCTTTCTGGTATCCAATCACTTTCCATTTAGACACAGTGCTGCTTGGTTGTTCCGCTGCAGTTGGCACAAACCCTGCCGATGTAACGGCGGCAGACGCTTCTGAAAGGGTTTTTCCTTTAATATCCGGAAGCGTCCGCACTGCCGCTCCCTGGCTCACTACAACAACTATTGCTGTGTTTCTAAGCATTTTAGTGCCTGGCTTTGGGTCTTGAGAAAGAATGCAGCCTTCCGGGATAGTATCGCTGAACTGTGGAGACGAAAGGAGTATTTGGTACTGCCTGTCTGTACTGTTGGAAGAAGCACTTGCAATCTCGGAATATTTTTGGCCTATAAGATTAGGGACCGTAATTTTTTCGTCGTCGGGTTCAGAGTCTTCAGATGACGATGGTTCTGAAGCTGGCTGAGAAACCTGAGAAGAAACGTTCTGGGCAGCACTTAGCTGTGAATGTTCACCTGAATGGTTCATCCATACAATACCAATCACCGCAAATATGACAAGCATTGCAAGGCATGATAGCAGCCCCCACCGAAAGCTTGAAGAAGCCTTCGGTGCCTTAGCACCTTCATCAGGCACAGAAGCTTTTTTTTGTTGCGGAGCGACTTTATCAAACTTCTGGCTTGCCTCAATGGCTGCCGTAACGGCAGGGGCTACTGAAATCTGCCCGCGGAGGAGCTCAAACGCCTGCGTGCGTTTTTCCGTATCAATCTGCAAAGCGTTTGCAAGAGCTGAAATGGCATACGGCGGCAAAGTATGCAGAATCGCATTCGGTATCAACAGCCTTGTATCATTGCGCCGTTTAGGCGCTTCTGGCGGGAGCTTGCCTGTAAGGACAAAAAACAAAGATGCGGCAAATCCATATACATCCGTTGCCTCTGTAAGAGGGTCGCCCATTATATACTGTTCAATTGCAGCGCACCCCGGCACAAGGTCCGGCGCAAGGTCGGTGTCCATCTGGCGCACCGCAGGTATTGAAAAGCCACCAAGCTTCATTTTCCCGTCTTTCATAATAAGCAGTGTGTCTGGTGAAATGCCAAAATGGTTTATCGAGTTGGCATGAAGAGCAGAAAGGTCAGACAAAACTGGCATAAAAAGTTGCCGCGCCATGTTCCAGCCAAGGTTTCCCCCACTTTTTTTTACAAAATAGCGCAAAGTGATGCTGTCTTCCCATTCGGAAACTGTGTATGCAGCTTTATTTTCTTCAAAAATGTCATAAATCAGAACTACGGATGAAAGGTCACGCATATGTGCGCGCGCACGTGCATAATTGAGAAAAACATCCAGGTTTTCTTTAAACGCAAGTTCATTTCCGCCAAGCACATTAACTGTTTTGCCGTCATCTGCACGTTCTGCGAGAGTCGCCGGAAAATATTCATGAAGCCCAACAGGTATATTGAGAGCTTTGTCAAAACCTATATACGTTATTCCTTCACCATTTGTCTTTTTTGCACATCCAACCGCATAGCGGTTTTGAAGCACTGTGCCGTATGGAAGCGCACCTTTTTTCTGTGGTTTATCTTTTTGGTACCCGCATACCGGGCAGACCGCTTTCCCCTGCATATCAGACATACAGTTCATACACAGATTTTCAAAATCGGTCATACTTGTGCCTCCGAATTACAAATTTATTGTCTTATTTATAATCTTCCTCAATTAATTTCACGGTATGCAAGCAAAATAATTATTCTGCGTAAATTTGAAAATTTATTGGGAAAGCGATATTAAAAGTAAAAAAGCCTTTTGCAGAAAAAGACTTTTGGAAAACAATTATAAATAATTTCCACCGCAAGATATAACTTCCAGTTGAATATATTATTCCCCATGCGTTTAATTTCAATCGGTTAATTATACCATAATAAAGCAGCATTTTTCAAGTGAGTTGTCTGTAATCTCTTTAACTATATTCTTTTTTGTATATTTAACATAAATTTATTTATATGCAATTATATATAATGTTTCAATACTGTACGGCTAAGTGTTTGTGGTATAATTATATTGTATTATATTAAAAATAAAGCATGAAATTCAGGAGGATAATATGTTTAAAATTGGCTGCCATCTGTCTGCATCAAAAGGCTATTTAGCCATGGGAAAGCAGGCCGTAGATATTGGCGCAAACACGTTCCAGTTCTTTTCACGCAATCCGCGCGGTGGAAGTGCAAAGGCACTTGATGCCGACGATATTACCGCTTACCGGCAGTTTGCAGCAGAGCACGGTATGTTTCCTATCCTCGCACACGCGCCATATACGCTTAACGCATGTGCAGCCAAAGAAAATCTGCGCACATTTGCACACAATACAATGGCTGACGACCTCAGCCGCTTAGAGCATATCCCCGGCAGTATGTACAATTTCCACCCCGGCAGCCATGTAGGCCAGGGTTCCGAAACCGGAATACGCTATATCTCAGAAATGCTTAATTCTATTTTGAAGCCAGCGCAGTCGACTACAGTCCTGCTTGAAACTATGGCTGGAAAGGGCAGCGAAGTCGGCCGTACTTTTGAAGAACTGCGTGCTATTATAGACCGCGTAGAGCAACAGCAGCTTCTTGGCGTATGCCTTGACACATGCCATATTTCCGATGGCGGATATGACATTGTAAACCATCTTGATGATGTTATAGATGAGTTTGACCGTGTAATAGGGTTAGAAAGGCTGAAAGCAATACATCTTAATGACAGCATGAATCCGCTCGGCAGCCACAAAGACAGGCACCAAAAAATCGGGCAGGGTTATATAGGCCTTGACGCCATTGAAAGGATAATAAACCACCCAGTGCTGCGCGACCTGCCATTTTATCTTGAAACACCTAATGACATATATGGCTATGCAAAAGAAATAGCGCTGCTCAAAAGTCTTTACCATGAAAATTCGGATGATAGAGCGAAAAAATGAAAAATTTTCTCTCGGTAGAATCGCCAATCGGCACTCTGACTATTGCAGAAGATGGGATCGGAATTACCGATATCTGCATGTCAAGTGAAACACCAGGCACAAAAATACAGTCTAAAAGTACGCAGCTCCTTTGTGGAGCGGCAAAGCAGCTCTCTGAGTATTTCTCAGGCAAAAGGGAAACGTTTACGCTGCCGCTTTCGTTGCACGGCACTGAGTTTCAGCTTGCGGTTTGGAAAGCGCTGCACAACATTCCTTACGGTGAAACAAAAAGTTACAAGCAGATAGCAGAGCAGCTCGGCCGGCCAAAAGCCTTCAGGGCTGTTGGAATGGCGAACAGGTGCAACCCAATACTGATAGCTGTTCCCTGCCATCGGGTCATCGGGTCAGGCGGCAGCCTTACAGGCTACCGCGCCGGCCTTGAAGCAAAGCGTTTCCTTCTTGCGCTTGAGCAAAAATATAAGTGAAGCCGCATCAAAGTTCTACCTGTCCCATTTATCACAGAGGGCAATTATCTGGTCGGCAAAGCGCGCGATGTCTTTGTTTGCACAGCCTTCGTTGTGCTGGATCACGCGCAGCAGGCGCTGCCCTGCAGAAAACAGGCGGCCAAAAGCTGAAGTGCCTTTGCCTGCGCCGCGCACAGGGTGAAGTTTTTCGGGTGCAATGCCTTCGTCGATTATCTTGTCGGCCGTAAGGTCTGCCACTGCCTTAAAATTAGGGACGTATGAATGATATCCGCGCCGCGCAAGTTCTTCTGAAAATTCTTCTGCAGTAAGCTGCTCGCCATGTACAAGGAAAACACATTCCGGTTTATGCTGAAATGCATTCAGCCAGCGCAGGAGGCCGGTTCTGTCTGCATGTCCGGAAAGGGCTTTGAAGTTATAGATTTTAGCTGCGACAGCAATTTCTTCACCAAACAGCTTGACTTTTTTCACACCATCTATAAGCATGCGCCCAAGCGTGCCCTCGGCCTGATAGCCCACAAATACGATTGAGCATTCCGGACGCCAAAGGTTATGCTTCAAGTGATGCCTAATCCGTCCAGCTTCACACATGCCACTCGACGATATTATCACTTTTGGCGATATGTCATCATTAAGTGCGCGTGACTCCTCAACCGATTCACATGTGTGCAGGTTAGTGAAAAGCAGAGGATTGAAGCCATCTTTCATAACACGAACCGTGTCATCATCGGCATACCCTGCGAGATTGCCGCTGTAAACCTTCGTTGCCTCAGACGCCAAAGGGCTGTCTACATATACCGGAAAATCAGGCACACTTTTTACAATATGCTTTGCCTTCATTTCACGGATATAATAAAGCAATTCCTGTGTGCGGCCTACGGCAAAGCTTGGTATAACTACGTTGCCGCCTGCGGCAAACGTATCGTTAAACACTTTTGCAAGCTGAGGTATATAATTTGCAATCGGGTCATGTTCACGGTTGCCATATGTAGATTCCATCACAACATAGTCTGCTTCTGAAATATACTGCGGGTCACGTATAATCGGCTGATTAAGGTTGCCAATGTCGCCAGAAAAGACTATTTTTTTCGTCTCACCATTTTCAGTAATCCAGATTTCAATTGAAGCGGAACCAAGAAGATGGCCTGCATCCACCATCCTGAATTTTATACCTTCGCACAGCTGAACTGTTTCGCCATATTGGCACGGCACAAGATGGCCGGAAACGGCTTCAGCGTCTTCTATTGTATAAAGCGGTTCCCTTATTTCCTTTCCGGCACGGCGCCCTTTGCGGTTAGCTGCATCAGCATCCATCATCTGTATGTGCGCGCTATCACGCAGCATGATTGAAAGCAGGTCGCAAGTCGCGCCTGTAGCATAGATCTTCCCTTCAAACCCGTTTTTCACAAGCAGCGGCAGGCGTCCGCTGTGGTCAATATGCGCATGCGTAACAAGTACATAATCTATCTGAGAAGGGCAAAACGGTAATTTCCTGTTTTCTTCATCGCCAGCACCTTCACCTTCATAGAGGCCGCAGTCAACTAAAATTTTTTTACCGCATGCCTCGAGGCAATGGCAGCTGCCTGTAACCACTTTATCGGCTCCGTAAAAAACAAGTTGCATTTCTTCCCCTTTCCCTGCAGAAACAGGAAAACTATAATTTAAAATACTTTTCCTGCCGGCGTGCAAAGCCGCGACCACAGGTTTAAAGATTAATTTTATGGATTCATTATAACATATTTAAAAAAGAAGCCCTATAAAATCTCATGGCACATTTATTTCAGTACAAAGGCCCTTCGCCATTGAAGAGCCTTTGTACATTTTATATTTACAGAAAAAGACTTACCTGACAACTAAATTGACAAGCTTACCAGGGACATAAATCTCCTTTAAAATATTTTTCCCTGCTATGCCTGCAGCAATCTTTTCATTTGCTTTTGCGGCCTGCAGTACCTGTTCTTTAGAGATATCTGACGGCACGACAATATGCGCACGGACTTTGCCATTCAGCTGAATGGCAATCTCCACAGATGCATCTACGCATTTGGATTCATCATATTTTGGCCAAGGTTGCTGGCATACCATGCCCTTGCCAAGTTTCTGCACCGACCACACCTCTTCACATACATGCGGTGCAAAGAGGTTAAGCAGAAGGGTGAAAATACGCAGCTCGCCCCGCGTTACGTTCCCAACAGCGGTTATGTCGTTAATAAGCGTCATAAGTGTTGCAATGGCTGTGTTGAACTTAAGGTTCTCGACATCCTCACCGATTTTTTTAATAGCCTTGTTAAACGGAATTTCAAGCTTGCTGCGCACTTCTTCCCCATCGCAGAGGATATCCTGCAGGTTCCAGTAGCGCTCAACAAAGCGGCGGCATCCTTTGATGCCATGTGTGCTCCACGGTGCGGCTTTTTCAAAATCGCCTATAAACATTTCATAAAGCCTCAGTGTGTCGGCACCACATTCATTCACAATATCGTCAGGATTTACGACGTTGCCGCGAGATTTGCTCATCTTTTCACCATTTTCACCGAGTATCATCCCATGACTTGTACGCTTTTTATACGGTTCAGGCGTTGGCACCTCGCCTATATCATAGAGAAATTTATACCAGAAACGGCTGTAAAGCAGGTGAAGCGTCGTGTGCTCCATGCCACCATTGTACCAGTCAACAGGCATCCAGTAGTTAAGCGCTTTCTTGCTTGCAAAACGCTCCTTATTGTGAGGGTCCGTATAGCGCAGAAAATACCACGAAGAACCTGCCCACTGCGGCATGGTGTCAGTTTCACGCTCTGCAGGTCCACCGCATTGGGGGCATGTTGTATTCACCCAATCCGTCATCTTTGCAAGAGGAGATTCGCCATCGTTTGTCAGTTCATATGATTTCACCTCTGGCAGGCGCAACGGTAATTGGGATTCTGGCACCGGCACATATCCGCATTTTGGGCACTTGACTATCGGGATTGGTTCACCCCAATAGCGCTGGCGCGAAAATACCCAGTCGCGTAGTTTGTAGTTGACCTTTCTGCGCCCAATTTTCTTTTCTTCAAGATAATACGCTATTTCCTTTTTTGCTTCATTAACAGTTAAGCCGTTAAGGAAGCCGGAATTGACAAGTACACCTGTTGTACAGTCAGTAAACGCTTCCTTCTCAACATTTCCGCCCTTTACAACTTCAATTATCGGCAGGCCGAATTTCTTAGCGAAATCCCAGTCACGCGTGTCGTGTGCAGGCACAGCCATAATAGCTCCCGTGCCATAAGACATAAGGACATAGTCAGAAATAAAGATGGGGATTTTCTTGCCGCTTGCAGGATTTACAGCCATTACCCCGTTGATCCTCACGCCTGTTTTATCTTTTACAAGCTCTGTGCGCTCAAAGTCCGATTTTCTTGCCGCTTTTTCCTGATAAGCGCGAATCTCGTCCATATTATGGATAAGGCCGGCCCACTTCTCGAGATAAGGGTGCTCCGGTGAAAGCACCATATATGTCACGCCGAAAAGTGTATCCGGGCGTGTTGTGTAAACAGTAAGTTTGTCGCCTGCCGTTGTGGTAAAATCAATTTCGGCGCCAGTTGAGCGGCCTATCCAATTGCGCTCCTGCGCCTTTACGCGCTCCGGATAATCCACAAGGTCAAGGTCATCGATAAGCTTCTGTGCATAATCCGTGATTTTCAGCATCCACTGCGATTTTATCTTGCGCACTACAGGGCTTCCGCAGCGCTCGCAGACACCGTTAACAACTTCTTCGTTTGCAAGCACGCATTTGCATGAGGTGCACCAGTTAACGGCCATCTTTTTCTTATATGCAAGGCCGTGTTTAAAAAGCTGTAGAAAAATCCACTGTGTCCATTTGTAATATTCAGGGTCTGTAGTGTTGATTTCACGCGTCCAGTCAAACGAAAGGCCAAGGGATTTAAGCTGCTCTTTAAAGCGTGCAATATTCTTTTTGGTAACTATTGCGGGGTGAATGTGATTTTTTATGGCATAGTTCTCACTCGGCAACCCAAATGCATCCCAACCTATCGGATAAAGGACATTATACCCCTGCATACGGCGTTTGCGCGCGATAATATCCATTGCCGTGTAAGAGCGCGGATGACCAACATGAAGGCCCTGACCTGACGGATAAGGGAATTCAATCAGAGCGTAATATTTCGGCTTCGAGTAATCGTCGGAAGCATGGAAAACGCCCGATTTTTCCCATTCTGTCTGCCACTTTTTTTCAATCTTTTTCGGATCGTATTTCATTTTATTCGCCCCTGTATATTTAAATATGGAAAAAGCTGATTTTTAAATCATGGCTTAAGCAAACCAGAAACATCAACCGTTTCACCATCGCGCCACAGCCTGTCGAGGTCGTAGTAGCTCCGTGAGGCCTCGGTAAACACATGCACAACAACACTGCCGTAGTCAAGAAGAATCCATGAGTTTGAGCCATAGCCTTCTTTATGAAGAGGCGCTGTGCCATCTTTTTCCTTAAGCCTAAACTCAACTTCATCGGCAAGCGCTTTTACATGCGTGCTCCCTGTGCCTGTTGCAATTACAAAATAATCTGCCAGAGTTGAAATATCACTGATTTTAATCAGCTTCAGGTTTTCGGCTTTCTTGGAATCAAGAATTTGCACCGCAGACTCAGCAAGCTCAAGTGGTGACATCAACAACAACCTTCTTTACGAAATTTTTATCTCTTGTCATATGCAAGCGCCGTTTGGTTATAAGCGGCTATAGTATCCGGATGTATAGGCTTCATCTCGCCGGCAAGGTCAGCAATTGTGTAGGAAAATCCTTCCACCATTGCTTTTTCGAGGCTTATATCTGCCGCCTTGCGCAGGTTTTCAACACCCGGATAATCACGGTCTTCGGAAATAAAATCAGCAATAAACAGGATCTTGTCCATCAAAGTCATGTCTTTCCTGCCCGTAGTGTGGTAACGCACAGCATCAAGGATTTCCTGGTCATTTATGTGCAGTTCGGTTTTAATGTAAGCTGCACCGAGCATTGCGTGCCAAAGTTTTTGCGCCGAGCGCTCAACATCAGTAAGTTTAATGCCATAATGTTCCATTCTTTCAAGCTGCTGCTCGGGAGGCAGATCTTTCATAATATCATGCAGTATCCCTGCCGTCTCTGCTTTTTGCGGGTCTGCGTTATATTTAAGCGCAAGGCGCTTTGCTGCCTGTGAAACGCAGATGGAATGATGATATCTTTTTTTACTTAAAAATGGTTTGATTATTGCTTTATATCCTTCAATATCCATGATATTCACTCCATATACAATCGGTTTTCAAGTATATAACGTTCAACTTTTTTAGGCACGAGCGATGAAATGCTTCTTCCGGCTTTTACAGCTTCACGCACAATTGTTGAAGAAACAGGCAGGTACGAAATATCCTCAATAAAGGTTTTTACGCCCTTTTCCGCAAGATGGGAAGCGTAACTTTTAAGCCTGCTGCGCTTAGAAGAGCTGCGCGGGGCAGCACACACAGTAGCGAGGCGGAATATGGTCTGAGGGTCGTGCCACTGCTCAAGAGTAAGGAACATATCTTCCCCCATCAGCAGAAAAAGTTCCGCATCGGGGTAAATCAGCTTAAGCTGCTCCAGCGTTTCAGACGTATAACTCGCCCCGCCCCGCCGTATCTCAATGTTGCTTACCTGAAAGATATGATTTTCTTCTGCTGCCATGCGGCACATTTTAAGGCGTCTGGCAGCAGGCGCAAGGTCCGGCGCTTGCTTATGAGGAGGTATATTAGCCGGTATGAAAATGACTTTGTCAGCTTTTAAGCGCTTTGCAAATTCTCCTGCAATATGAAGATGGCCATTATGGATTGGATTAAACGTGCCGCCAAACACTGCTATTTTCTGCATATCTTCACCGTGGTTCAAGTATTATTTTTATCATATTACTTTTTTCGCCGTTTGGGAAGTATAATCTTTGGATTTTTTTCATTTTTACGGTATAAAATGAACTTTGATCCTATGACCTGAACCGTCTCGGCCGATGTTTCGGTAGAAATGCGCTCTGATGCTTCAGATGACGTTACAGGCGAAGTCTCAAGCACACGCCCTTTAATAAGCTCACGTGCTTTAAGGGCGTCATTTGCCTGTCGGACTATTTCAGGGTTTAAGCCACTTTTCCCCACTGTGAGAATTGTTTCAAGCCCGTTTGAAAGAGAGCGCAGGTAAGCGCGTTGTTTACTGTTCAGCATAAATTGCTCCTTTGTATTTTTTTAGTTTTTCAGCAAAAATTCTGAGTGCTTTTCCGCGGTGGCTGATTTTATCTTTTTCTTCCCCTGAAATTTCTGCGAATGTACTGTCACCAACGAGGAAAACCGGGTCATAGCCAAATCCGTCATTTCCGCGCGGCTCGAATGCAATTTTTCCCTTGCATTCCCCCTGTGCCGTTATTTTATCCCCGTTCGGAAAAGCGCAGCATATTGAGCATACAAATTTTGCCGTACGCGAATTTGCCGGCACATTTTTAAGGTTTTGCAGAAGCTTATTTATGCGATCTTCATCTGTAGCGCCATCACCGGCATAACGCGCTGAGTAAACACCCGGCGCACCACCGAGGGCATCAACCGAAAGGCCGGAATCATCCGCAACAGCCGCCATGCCCGTTGCCCTGCACGCGGATGCGGCTTTGATGTACGCATTTTCGGCAAACGTTTTCCCTGTTTCATCAACTTCCGGAAGTTTTGCCGCAGAAACTTTTACATCAAGCGGTGCAAGGATACGCTGAAACTCACAAACTTTGTTCTTATTGTGCGTTGCGATTATCAATTCCATGCTTCACTCCTGCTTTGCAAAAAGCGCTTCGGAAAACTCATCGGCATTAAACGGCTGCAGGTCGTCCACCTGTTCGCCCACGCCAATAAATTTTACAGGAATTCCAAGTTCTTCGCGCACAGCGAGTATAACACCGCCGCGCGGTGTACCGTCAAGCTTTGTGAGCACAATACCTGTAACGTCGGCAACATTTTTAAATTCACGTGCCTGGTTTATGGCATTCTGACCCGTTGTCGCATCAAGCACCAGAAGGACTTCACGCGCGCAGTCCGGCGCTTCGCGCTCAATTACACGGTTCATCTTTGCAAGCTCCTGCATAAGGTTTTTCTTGTTGTGCAGCCTTCCGGCTGTGTCGCAGATTACAACGTCGGCGCCTCTTGCTTTTGCCGCCGCAATCGAATCAAACACAACCGAAGCGGGGTCGCTCCCCTGAGGCTGGCTTACCATTTCTGCGCCTGCGCGCTCTGCCCAGATGCCGAGCTGCTCCACCGCCGCAGCGCGGAAAGTATCCGCTGCGCCGAGAATCACTTTTTTGCCCTGCCCTGTGAGCATTGCTGCAATTTTCCCTATCGTTGTCGTTTTCCCTACGCCGTTCACTCCGATTACGAGTATTACCGAAGGCTTAGTGCTAAGGTTAAGTCCTTCGCCGCCGCGCAGCATATCAGCTATGATTTTTTTCAGCATATCTTCAATTTTTGCCGGATCTTTTATGCCTTGTTCCTTAACCTGTTTCCGGAGTTCAGAGCATATATGCTCCGACGTTGCCACTCCCACGTCGCCCATGACGAGCAGCTCTTCGAGCTCCTCGAAAAGTTCTTCGTCGATTTTTGTAAAGGAATGCAGCATCGATGTAACCGACGCGCTCATGCTCTCCCGTGTTTTTTTCAGGCCGGCCTTTATTTTTGCAAACAGTCCCATGCGGTTTTTCTCCTTTCGGATTCACGCTTTTATACCTAATTTTGCTTCCATCTGCGCAACAGGCATTTCAAGCAGTTTTGAAACACCTTCGTCCTGCATCGTCACGCCATAAAGGACATCTGCCCCCTCCATGCTGCCGCGCCGGTGCGTAATCAATATAAACTGTGTATGTTCCGTCATTCTTCTCAAATACGCTGCGAACCGTGCCACATTAACATCATCAAGAGCCGCCTCGATTTCGTCGAGGACGCAGAACGGAGGCGGGTTGACTTTCATTATTGCAAAATAAATTGCAATGGCTACAAGCGCCTTTTCACCACCGGAAAGCGCCTCAAGATGAGAAACGATTTTCCCCGGCGGCTGAACCGAAATCTCAATTCCGGAATTAAGCACATCGCCCGGATCCGTTAACGAGAGACTGCCCTTCCCGCCGCCAAAAAGATCTCTGAACGTTTCACCGAAGTTTTTATTTATCTGCTGGAAGCGTTCCGTAAACAGCTCTTTCATCTGGCGCGTCAGGTTACCAATCAATTTGTTCAGCTCGTCTCGTGACTTCTCCACATCAGAAACCTGCTTTTTCAGGAACTCATAGCGCCCGCTCACTTCTTTGTATTCGTCAACCGCACCTACATTCACCGAGCCGAGACCTTTTATTTGGTTCTTTACAGTTTCCAGTTGCTTTTCGGCTTTTGCCCTGTCTCCAATCTTCATGCTGAACTGCTCTTCGGCTTCGCGCCGCGTGAGCTCATATTCCTTCCAAAGCTGAGAAATAATGCTGTCATAAGACTTCTGCAGGCTTGCTTTCCGCTCCTCAAGCAGTGCAAGGTCATGGTTCACTTTTTCTTTCTCGTCAGACTTTTCCCGTTCATTAGCCCTTAGCTGAACCGACTGCTTTTCGAGCTCCATGCGGTGCTGGTTCATCTCCTCAACAGTGCCAGAGGATTTCTTTGCCTCATCGCGCATCGATTTTGCTTCTTCAGCAAGCGCTTTTATTTTTTCCTGCAAATTTTCCGTAGATACGTTTAAAGTGCGGATTTCTTCCTGCAGCGCGGTGATTTTTTCTTGATGGCTGCGCCCGCGCTCCTCGGCTTCGCGGATAGAATTTTCAAACGACTGGATATCTTTACGGGCAGCGAGCCTGTCAAGTTCTATTTTACGTATCTTTTCTGCTATCTCGTCACATTTGCGGCTAAGGCCTTCGCGGTCACCGCTTGCCGCTGCAAGTTCCGCTTTCTGCTTTTCCGCTTCACGCTGGAAACTCTCCGACTGAGCTTTTGCCTTCTCCCTCTCCGCGCGCTGGACTTTCAGGCGCGCTTCGGCTTTCTCAGCTTCTTTCTCAAGCGCTTCAATATCGCGCGCAGCAGACTTCAGCTCGGATTCGCTCCGGCGACATTCGGCATCAAGGCGGACTCGTTCTTCCTGCGCAGAGGAAAGTTCCCCTCTTGAACCTGAAAAGTCGGCTTCCGATGCAGATACCTCATCAGCGGCTTTTTTCGATGCTTCGGCTGCCGCTTTTGCACCGATGCGCAGCTTTTCAGCCTGTTCTTTAATCTTCTCAATTTCAGCAGCACGGCTAATAAGGCCAGAGTTTCTGCCTTTTGAACCGCCGGTGAAAGAGCCGCCGACATTGACAACCTGGCCGTCCATAGTTACTACGCGGAATCTGTATCCATAAAGGCGCGCAATATATGAAGCACTGTCAAGATCTTCGGCTATCACTATGCGCCCAAGCAAAAAGCTGACTATGCCACTGTATTCTTCATCGTACGTGCACAGTTCAGAAGCTATGCCGACATACCCACGGCATGAATCAAAGCCTGATTCACGTAGGCATCTTCCACGTATTGATGAAACAGGAAGGAAAGTAGCACGACCACCGTTTGTGCGTTTCAGAAAGGCTATGGCGCTCTTTGCGCCCTGCTCTGTCTCGACGACAATATTCTGCATTGAGGCGCCAAGCGCCGTTTCCATTGCTACAGCGTACTGCTCCGGCACGCGGATCAGGCGTGAAACAGGCCCACGGATTCCTGAAAGCTCACCATGCTCTGAGGCTTTCATAACAGATTTAACGCTGCCTAAAAAGCCCTCCATGTTTTGCTCCAGATCTTCCAGCAGTTTTACCCGCCGCAGCTGGGACTGCAGGTCAAGGTTTGCAGTATCGCTTTTTCGCTTTGCTTCTTCCCTGCGGCGGATACGGGCATCAAGCCGCATTTTATACCCGTTGACGCTATTTGCAAGGGACTTTATTTTTTCATCTGCAGCGCAGAGTTTCTGACGGTAAGACTCAGCATATTTTCCCGTCTCTTCTTTTTTCTTTGCTTTCTCAGCAAGACTTTGGCGAACGGAAGAAAGGCGCAGCTCAATCTCTGAAATTGTTGAAGCCGCCGTCACTTCCGCAACTTTTGCATCTGTTGCCTTAGCCGTAAGCTCGGCAATTTTCTGAGAATAAGCATCAATTTTTCCGGCAGTTTCATCTACGCCGCTTTTCAATTTCTCAAGCTCAACGCTGCCCGCATTAAAAGTCTTATCTTTTTCTTTTATGTACTCTGTGCGTTCTTTAAGATTTGATTTTTTCTCGGCAATTTCCTGCTGAACATCTATACCTGAGGCGCTGTTTTGCTTGACTTCTTCCTTGATGCGCCCTATGTTTTCATTATTATGGCGGATATCATTTTGCAGCACCGAAACTTCCCCGTCTTTCTGGACGGCCCCTTCTTCAAGGGAAGCGCATTTGCTGCGCACTTTGTCGGCCTCTGCTGCGCATGCGTTCGACTCCTGAAAAGTTTTCTCTATCTGGCTTTCAAGTTCCTGCACCGCTTTTCCTGATTCGTCATACTGGTTTTTTGCAATGAGTATTTTATTTTCCTGCTCGTGCAGCATCTGGCCCGACCTGTTAAGGTCAAAAAGCCAAAGCCCAATCTCAAGCTCTTTTTTTTTGCCGGCAAGGCTTAGATATTCTTTTGCTTTTTCGGACTGCACTTTCAAAGGCCCTATACGGCTTTCAAGTTCGGAAAGTATATCGTGCAGGCGAAGAAGATTATCCTGCGCTTGAGCCAGTTTATGCTCGGCATCTTCTTTGCGGTAGCGGAAACGTGAAATTCCGGCGGCTTCCTCGAAAATCTCGCGCCTGTCTTCACTGCGTGCGGAAACAATGCTGTCTATTTTGCCCTGCCCAATAATAGAATAGCCGTCGCGCCCAAGGCCGGTATCCATGAAAAGCTCGTTTATATCTTTCAGTCTTACCTGAGTATTGTTTATCAGGTACTCGCTTTCGCCTGACCGGTAATAACGCCTTGTAACAGAAACACTGTCGTCATCATAAGGAAGCTTACGGCTGCTGTTATCTATGTTAAGGGTAACTTCCGCAAAACCGAGCGGTCTGCGGCCAGGAGTACCGTTAAAAATAACATCTTCCATCTTTGTACAGCGAAGTGCGCGCACCGCCTGCTCGCCGAGCACCCAGAGTATGGCATCGCTTATGTTGCTTTTCCCACTTCCATTAGGACCAACCACTGCTGTAATTCCATCATGGAAATTGAGTTTTGTTTTGTCCGGAAATGTCTTAAAGCCCTGCAGTACAAGTGATTTAAGCAGCAAATGCCATACCTCCTTTTATAAAATCAGCCAGCAGATATTGCAATGTCGCTACGCGGAACAGAAATATCCGGATAAAAAGACACATCATAGCCCACTGCGGCAAGCTTGCAGATATTTTCCTTATTCTGCCCAATTGCCTGAGAAAGGCATTTAGGATTGACAAGTATTTTCACGCGGCCAGACGGAACCTTTTCTTTTTTCAGTTTCAGCTCCATTTTACGCAGCAGGCGGCGACTCTCGCAGAGCTCACGGAAAGCCGGATGCCATGGGCCGCCGACTCTGTTCTGCTCAAGTTCAGGTGACGCGTGCAGCCCAAGGCGTATAACCGGAATGCCGCGGCTTTCGAAAAAGCCAAGCAGTTCTGCGCAGAGCTCCACAGCTTCCTCTAAAGTTTGCGGTCGGTACTCTCCCCTCTCGCAGGCTTCGCCAAGCACAGTGCCGCGCAGGGCAATAGTAGGATAAATGCGCACACAGTCCGGCGACAGATCCGCGAGCTTTTCAGCCGTAGCCCTTGCGCCGTCATCTGTATCACCCATAAGGCCGGTCATCATCTGCAGGCCAATCGAAAAGCCAGCCGCGCGTATGAGCCCCGACGCTTTCTCCACCTGCTCCGCAGTATGGCCGCGCCCATTAAGGGCAAGCACACGGTCATCCATGCTCTGGGCACCGAGCTCAATTGTCGTCACGCCATAATGTTTAAGTATGGACAGAATCTCATCATCAATATAATCGGGCCGAGTGGAAATGCGTATTCCCGCAAAACGCCCGTCTTTTACATAAGGCCATGCAGCTTCCAGAAGCGAAATCATATAGCTTCGCTTAATGGCGGTAAAACTGCCGCCGAAAAATGCTATCTCGGCATCTTTTGATTTTTCACCGAGGCTTTTCAAGGCCGTTTCGGCAGCGGCACGCACATCTGCCGCCTCAGGCTGCTTTTCAACGCCCGTGATAGTGTGCTGGTTGCAGAAGCTGCACGCGTGCGGGCAGCCGTTGTTAGGCACAAAAAGTGCCACATTAGCATGTCTCAATAGCCCATCAACCCCAATGCTTCGCGTGCTGCCTGCTGCTCAGCTTCTTTTTTGCTGCGCCCGCCGCCTTTACCCACAACATTGCCGTCAAGGCACACCTCAACAGTAAAATGTTTGTCATGGTCAGGCCCGCTCTCGCCCGTCAGGACATACTCCAGACGATCTTCCGGATTTTTCTGAACGATTTCCTGAAGGGCGGTTTTATAATCTTTAAAAGTTTTAGGTTTTGGCTCTTTCAAAAGCGGCACTACAAACCGCAGGACAAATTTCCGCGCTTTTCCCATGCCTCCGTCAAGGTAAATAGCAGCCGTAATAGACTCAAACATATCGGCAAGGATTGAGGAGCGCGTTTTTCCTCCCGAACGCTGCTCCCCGCGGCTTAAAAGCATGTAGTCTCCTATGCCAAGCTGGCGCGAAAAGCCACAGCAGGCCTTTTCACATACAAGGGCAGCACGCTTTTTGGTAAGGTCGCCTTCAGGGAGTTTAGGGTAATGGCGGTAAAGGTAGTCTGCCACAACAAGCCCGAGAATTGAATCGCCGAGAAACTCCAGCCGTTCATAGCTGCCGCACGGCAAATGGCATTCATTCGCATAGGAAGAGTGTGTCAGCGCCGTTTTTAAATACCGCTTGTTCTTGAAATGGTACTGAAGTTTATCTTCAAGTCCGTTAAGCGGCAACTGTTCAGAAGTCAAAATGTCTCATCTGCCTTTGCTTCATTGATTTCACCGTATTTTGCCAAAGAAGACACGATTTCTTCTGTAACATTACCCTCAACATACGCCTTCGTCAGGCGGATAGCATTACAGACAGTTTTCGACTTTGCGCTGCCATGCATCTTGAAAACAGGTTTAAGGCATCCCATAAGAGGCGCACCGCCGTATTCATTGTAGTCAAAATCATGCTTAAGATTTTTTATATCGTTAAGGACAAGCGCAGCCGCAAACTTGTTTTTCGCATTTTTTGTAAATATGGATTTCATTTTGCCAAGAAGCATGATTGCAACGCCCTCATACATCTTGAGTATCACATTTCCTGTAAAGCCGTCGGTTACAACAACATCCCCAGCATCCAGCGGTATGCTGCGGGCTTCGATATTCCCGATGAAATTTATGCTTGACTGCTTGAGAAGCCTGAACGCCTTATGCTGGAGCAAACCGCCCTTCTGGTCCTCAGTGCCAATATTGGCAAGTGAAACGCGCGGGTTGTTAACTCCCATTACCTTTTCCATGTATACCGAGCCCATAATTCCAAACTGCTGCAGCATTTCCGCTGTGCAACTTACATTTGCCCCGCAGTCAATAAGCATGAACGAGCCCTTATCGTTCGGCAGCACAGGCGCAAACGCAACGCGCTTAATGCCTTTTATGCGCTTAACAATAAGCGAGGCACCTACAACAAGGGCTCCGCTGTTTCCGCCTGAAACAAAAGCATCGCCTTCACCGGCACTTAGCCTCCTTAGGCCTTCAGCCATTGAGCTGTCGTTCTTTTCTTTCACAACCGACCCTGGGCTGTCTTCCATTGTTATGACGCTTGGGGTATCGACAATTTCCATCCGCTCAAGCGAAATATTGTTTTCCGATGCTGCACGGCGGATTCTGTTTTCGGGGCCAGTCAGCATCACATCGATATCAAGCCCCTGAACAGCAGCCGCACAGCCTTTTATAATTTCAAGCGGTGCATTGTCCCCACCGAAAGCATCAACAATTATTTTCATAAACAATATCTCCTTTTTCTGCGGAACAAAATTATAAATTCTCTGCCTTACAGAATCCGGCAAGGTTGTTAAGCGCCCTTTCAGCTAATGAAGCATACCTGTCCTTTTTGCATTTTATGTGCGGCTCTATCGGCGGCAGAATGCCAAAATTCGCCCCCATAGGCTGAAACGTAACCTCACTTGCATTTCCTACATATCGGCTGAGTGCGCCAATCATTGTTGTTTCAGGCAGCACCGCTGTTTTTTCCCCATTCATACGTCTTACGGCATTTTCCCCAGCAACTATGCCGGAAGCAGCCGATTCCATATATCCCTCAACACCTGTTACCTGACCTGCAAAAAATATGCGCGGCTCTTTTCTAAGGCTGAAATCAGGCAGCAGCACGCGCGGTGAGTCGAGAAAAGTGTTGCGGTGCATCACTCCATAGCGAACGAATTCGGCATGCTCAAGGCCCGGTATCATGCCAAAAACGCGTTTCTGCTCTCCAAATTTAAGATTTGTCTGAAATCCTACAAGGTTGTACATTGTTCCGCGAACATCTTCACGCCTAAGCTGAAGCACCGCCCATGGGCGGTGACCCGTGCGCGGGTCACGCAGGCCCACAGGCTTCATTGGGCCAAAACGCAGTGTATCTTGCCCGCGCCCGGCCATCACTTCCACAGGCATACAGCCTTCGTAAACTTTTGGGTCTGCCTTGTCAAACCCGTGCAAAGGGGCACGCTCGGCGTTGACAAGTTCATTGTAAAAAGACTCATACTCTTCTTTGTTCATCGGACAGTTGAGGTAAGCGCCGTCTTCGCCATAATTATAGCGCGACGCTGAAAATACGCGTTCCATATCAAGGCTTTCGGCTGTAACTATCGGCGCGGCTGCATCGTAAAAGCTGAGGCTGCCCCCGCACAGTGAAAAGATGCGTGATGCTAGGGCATCGGAAGTCAGAGGGCCTGTAGCGATAACAACAATGCCGTCCTTCGGGATATCTGTAATTTCTTTGCGGCTGACATGTATTAAAGGCTGCGAGTATATTTTTTGCGTGACAAGTTCAGAAAAAGCTTTGCGGTCAACGGCAAGCGCGCCGCCTGCCGGCACACGGCACTGAAGAGCGCATGGAACAAGCAGCGAGCCAAGACGCCGCATTTCTTCCTTTAAAAGGCCTGCAGCGCTTTCCACGCGCTCAGCTTTCAGGGAATTTGAGCATACAAGCTCTGCAAAATTTTCACTGCTGTGCGCCGGCGAAAAGCGTACCGGCTTCATTTCATACAACTCTACTTCAACCCCGCATGAGGCAATCTGCCATGCGGCTTCACAGCCGGCAAGGCCGGCACCAATTACCGTGATGCTCATTCGTCTCCGTCATCCGTCCTTTCATAGCCGCAGCCCGGCGTTATGCAGTAATATTTCGGATTCTTGCCTTTCTTTTTCATCAGCGTTTTTCCACATTTGGGGCATTTTTCTTTTGTCGGCTCATCCCATGACATAAAGTTGCATTTCGGGTAATTGGAACAACCATAAAAAATTCTGCCTTTTTTAGTGTGGCGTATAACAACCTTGCCGCCGCATTTAGGACATTCGGCGCCATTTGTCTCAACATATTTCTTTACGTTCTTGCACTCAGGGTAACCCGGGCAGGCGAGGAACTTTCCGTAGCGGCCAGTCTTTATGACCATGTGGCGTCCGCACTTTTCGCAGATAACATCAGTCACATCTTCTTTTAACTGGATCTTTACGCCCTTCATAGCTTCCTTTGCTTCTTTCAGCGTTTCGCTGAAATCTCCGTAAAAATCACTAAGCTCTTTTACCCAATCTGTTTGCCCTTTCTGCACCCCGTCGAGGTCGCTTTCCACCTGCGCGGTAAACTTGACGTTTACAATTTTAGGGAACCGCTCTTTAAGCAGTTTGGTAACTGTCTCGCCGAGCTCAGTAGGTTTAAGCGCCTTTCCGTCACGCACAACATATTCCCTTGCAAGTATGGTGGAAATAGTCACGGCGTAAGTCGATGGGCGCCCTATGCCGTTTTCCTCAAGCGCCTTGATAAGTGATGCTTCTGTGTAGCGCGGAGGCGGCTGAGTAAAATGCTGGCTGCCTGCTATATCCTTAAGGTTCAGCATCATACCTTTTTTAAACTCCGGTAGTGAAGATTTTGCCTTTTCCTCATCATCTTTTGCTTCTTCATAAAGGACAGTAAAGCCGTCGAAAGCCACAATATAGCCTGATGCTTTAAAAGTGTAATTATTCGCCTGAATTGTCACCTGAAGTGTGTCTTGGAGGCAGTTCGCCATCTGGCTTGCAATAAAGCGATCCCAGACAAGTTTATAAAGCTTATACTGGTCTGATGTAAGGCTTAACTTCACCTTATCCGGCGAAAGGCTTGGCACAGTAGGCCTTATGGCTTCATGGCCGTCCTGTGCATTTGCGCGTGACTTGTAATGGCGCGGAGCTTCCGGAAGATAATCTTTGCCCCAGCGCTCATTTATATAGTCAGCGGCGCTTTTAATAGCCTCTTCCGAAATGCGCAGCGAGTCTGTACGCATATACGTTATAAGGCCTATGGCTCCCATATCCTCCACTTCGATACCTTCATAAAGCTCCTGCGCAGCTTTCATTGTGCGGCGTGCTGTGAAACCGAGGCGGCGAGACGCCTCCTGCTGCATGGTTGAAGTCGAAAACGGCGGAACAGGCGACTTCTTACGTTTGCCCTTTCTGACATTTGTGACGCTGAATTCGGCACTTTTAAGATCTTCGAGAATATGGTCAGACTGCTCTTTGTTTTCAATCTTTATTTTTCCGTTTTCATCGCCGTATAAAGACGCCACAAAAGTATGGCGCGAGCCTTTCGGTGAAAGTTTAGCCTCAATGCTCCAGTACTCTTCCGGAGTAAAAGCGCAAATTTTTTCCTCGCGGTCTACAATAAGGCGGACGGCAACGGACTGCACACGCCCTGCCGAAAGGCCATGGCGTATCTTCTGCGATAGAAACGGGCTGAGCTTATAGCCAACAAGGCGGTCTAAAATACGGCGCGCCTGCTGTGCATTCACAAGGTTTAAGTCAATGTTGCGCGGATTTGCCATTCCTGCAGAAATGCCTGTTTTTGTTATTTCATTAAACGTTACCCTGTTTTTGTCTTCCGTGTTAAGGCCCAAAAGGTACGCCAAATGCCATGAGATTGCCTCGCCTTCACGGTCAGGGTCCGTTGCCAAAAGGACACCGTCGCTCTTTTCCGCCTTGCTCTGCAGCTGCTGAACGAGTTTCTCCTTTCCTTTTATAACTTCATATTTTGGCTTAAAATTATTTTTAACATCTACACTGAGCCTGTTTTCAGGAAGGTCGCGCACATGGCCCATGGATGCAACAACATTATAGCCGGAACCCAGAAATTTTTGAATTGTTTTTGCCTTGGCAGGTGATTCAACAATAACCAGCTTCGACATGTAACCACCTCACAGTAATTTTTTGCGAAAACCGCCGAAACGGCACACAGATTATTTGGAATTATTAAGTTGCCATCATTTCAGCAAAGGCTGTAGCGCCTGCCTGAATATGAGCGGACAGCACCGGCCAACTCAAGCTCCGTAAGCGCTGCAAGCAGGCGCTGAACCGGCAGGCCGGTTTCAGCCCCGATATTAGAAATATGGGCAGGTTCCCTTGACAGTACGGAATAAACACACTCCGCATCGTCAGAAAGATTTTCCGGTTTATGCGTATGGTTTTCTTCATGCGGCTTTTTCGGAATATCTTTATCTTTTATAATAGCATTCGTTTCAACGCCGTCAAGCAAAATTTTACCCGAAAAGCATTCGGAATACTCTTCCAAAATCTCGCCGGCGCTGCTTACAGGCTTTGCGCCGCACTTTATCAGGCTGTTTACGCCTTTAGAAACAGGGCTGTAAATATCTGCCGGAATGGCAAAAACATCCCTGCCCTGGTCGAGTGCACAGTCCGCCGTAATCAGTGATCCGCTGCGTGAAGCCGCTTCTACAACAAGCGTGCCAACAGCAAGCCCTGAAATAATTCTGTTACGGATTGGAAAATTTGAGCCCATCGGCTGCGTATCCGGCGGATATTCGGAAACAAGCGCGCCGTTTTTGGCAATCACATCGCGTAGGGAAGCATTTACCATAAGGTAATTGGCATCAATGCCGCAGCCAAGCACACACACGGTTTTGCCGCCTGCCTGTAATGCGCCTTTATGTGCGGCAGTATCTATTCCCAGTGCACCGCCGCTTACCACTACAGCTCCACTTTTTGCAAGCTCATAAGCTATACTCCGCGCCGCGGTGCGACCTGTGGCAGTTGCCTTCCGTGTGCCGACTATGGCGATTGACAGGCGGCATGAGATATCCGGTATGTGGCCTTTTACATAAAGGACACACGGCGGATTTGGAATCTGCTTTAAAAGCTCCGGATATTCGCTGTCGTCGGGCGTTATTACCCTCTGCCCCATCTTTTCACTGTATTCTAACAGTGCGGCTGCCTGTTCGGCTGTCCATGCTTCCATATTACGCAATTCTTTCTGCGTGAAGTACCCTTCCAAAAGCCATGATTGACGGCCCGCACGGTAAAAATCATATACTGTCGGGTATGACGAGAGTATGCGGCCTGCCTTAGAGCTTCCGGCACCAAGCGCATGCTGCAGCCAAAGCCAGTAAACACGCAAATCGTATTTCATTACCTGTCACTGTCTCCTAAACAATCACGCATCATTTCCCACATTAAAATAGCGGCCGAAGCAGCCGCATTTAACGACTCCGCCCTGCCTTTCATTGGAATTGTTATGCTGGCAGTGCAGGCGTGTTTTGCTTCTTCCGTAAGGCCGTTCCCCTCATTGCCTATTACGGCTGCCGAAGGTTTATTAAAACAGACCGAAGTCACAAGAGGAACCGAATTATCCGGAACAGCAGCAAAAGTTGCATATCCAAGAGCATTCAGTTCTGCTATAATTTCTGAAGCGCCGCTGCTGTGCAAAAGCGGCAAGCGAAACAAAGCACCCATGCTTGTCCGCAGCACTTTTGGTGACATCGGATCACAGCACTTGCCAGCCAAGATTACGCCGCCAACACCGAGCGCTTCCGCAGTGCGCAGCACAGCGCCCAGATTTGCGGGATCTTGTATATTTTCAAGCACAGCCAAATGGCGGCCCTTTGTCTTTTCAAAAAAGCCGCTGCCCATCTCAGGTGATATACACACGCAGAAAATCCCCTGCGGATGTTTTGTATCTGAAATGTACTGTGCGACTGCCGGAGAAATAATGTATTCATTTTCCGAAGCGGTGCGGATCTTTTCAAGATAAGGCCCATATTTCTGGCTTGCAGAATCAGTATACATCAAGGCGGCAACAGTTATACCGCTCAACGCGGCATCTGCGCATAAACGTGCCCCTTCCGCTGAAAAACGGTGTTTTTCACACCGGTACGCCGGCGAACCGGCAAGGCGAAGATATTCTTTTACTATTTCGTTTTTGCGGCTTGTAATTTCTACAGGCATAATTTTTAAATACTCCAGCTAAATAATAAAAATATGCGCCCGGTGCATACCCGGACGCACATTTCGCTTTTTAAAGCGCTGCCTTTGCTTTCTCAACAAGTGCCTTGAATGCGTTTTCATCCGCAATGGCAATCTCTGAAAGCATCTTTCTGTTCAGTGTCACTCCGGCTTTTTTCAGGCCGTTCATAAATGTGGAATAACTTACGCCGTTTGCACGGCATGCAGCAGAAATGCGGGTAATCCACAGGCGGCGAAAATCACGTTTCCTTGCTTTACGGCCTGAAAACGCGTAATTGCCGGATTTCATAACGGCCTGTTTAGCCATCTTGAAATGTCTGCTCTTAGAGCCAAAATATCCTTTGGCAAGCTTTAAAGTCTTTTTTCTCCTCTTGCGCGTCATCAGTGCGCCTTTAACACGTGCCATTTAATTTACCTCCAAAATGACTGGCTTAAACAAAAAGTCAGTCTGCTTATTTGTAAGGAATCAGCCTCTTAATCTGTGCCACATTCGTTTTATCGGCAGTTGTGGTCTTGCGCAGATTTCTTGTGCGTTTAGTTGTTTTTCTGTTAAGCCTGTGAGTTTTGTTGGCATGTGCACGGATAACTTTACCGGACTTTGACAGCTTAAAACGCTTTTTCGCACCAGTATGTGTTTTGATCTTAGGCATAGCTGCCCCTCCTTATTGAATCTTACTTAACCGGTTTGGGTGCAAGGAACATCAGCATGTTGCGGCCTTCCATTTTAGAAGGTTTCTCAACATTTGCGCAGTCTGCCAGTATCTCAGCAAAACGCTTCATTATCGCATGACCCTGCTCAGGGTGGCCCATCTCACGCCCGCGAAAACGAATGGAGACTTTTACTTTGTTTCCTTCTTTTAAAAAGCGCTGTGCGTGGCCGGCTTTTGTGTTGAAGTCATGTGTATCAATGTTCAAAGACAAACGAATCTCTTTGATTTCAACGATATGCTGATTTTTTCTTGCTTCTTTTTCACGTTTTGCCTGCTCGAAACGGTATTTGCCGTAATCGATTATTTTACAGACAGGCGGTTTTGCCTGCGGAGCAATTTTAACAAGGTCAAGGTTTATCTCCGTAGCCTTCTGCAACGCCTGAGCAGATGACATGATGCCGAGCTGGTTTCCGGTAGGCCCAATGACACGGACCTGCCTGTCATGGATCTGCCTGTTCACCTGAAGTTCCCTGATGCTAATAATGAAGCACCTCCAAAGCATATTGCAAAAAATTTGAGAAGAAGAAAGCGCACAGGCAAAATTCGTCTGCGCGCCAATACAATAAAAATCGACCATAAGGCAACTAAAATGTATTGACCCGTGCCGGACGAAACCCCACAGGTGAGAACAGCGGCCGTGCGCCGTATTCCTCTTTGTTTTACAATATATTATTATAGTTATCCACCGGGGACTTGTCAAGAACTTATTTTGAGGTATTATGTTTTTTCCCAGCTTTTATTGCCTCTCGTGCCGCTAACCATTATAATTAAAAGCAGCAAAAAAGCAAATAATGCTTTTGATTTGGAAGGAAGAGGACTATGGATTCTGTCTTTATTGTGGAAGATGACCGCAAAATTCGTACGGAGCTTACAAAACTCCTGCAAAAATACGGTTATTGCTGCTATACATCTGATGATTTTTCCCATATGCCGGATGTCATCTTAAAACAAAACCCGCAGCTTGTCCTGCTTGACCTCAACCTGCCGGTCTACGACGGCTTTTATATCTGCCGCGAACTGCGGCGGCACTCCAAAATTCCTATCATAGTTGTCACCAGCCGCAGCACGGATATGGACGAGCTGATGAGCATGAATCTCGGGGCCGATGATTTTATAACAAAACCGTATAACACGCAGATACTGCTTGCACGCATTGCTGCAGTGATGGCCCGCACCTACCCGGAAAAAGCGCCGGATAAAATTTCTTACCGTGGGCTGACTGTCAATTTCTCACAGAGCGTAGCCGAGGCTGAAGGAGAAAAAGCCGAGCTTACAAAAAACGAGCTCCGCATTTTGAGCATACTCCTGCGCAACCGCGGGCGCATTACTACGCGTAATGATATGATGAATGCGCTTTGGCAGTCTGATGAATTTGTAGACGACAACACGCTCACCGTCAACATAAACCGCCTGCGGAAAAAGCTCGAAAGCATAGGTGTGCACAGCTACCTTATCACAAAACGTGGGCAGGGGTATATGATATGAGCGTTAAAAATTTTCTGCGCGACAAATTACTTTCCATTGCCCTTACTGCTGCTGTTGCCGCATTCACTTTTCTGCTGCTTAATTCCATACCCGGCATAGGATATGCCGGAGTTTATATATCATCAGCATTTATAATAGCTCAGGCCGTTTCCTTTATATGCGAATATATCCGCAAAAACAGCTTTTACCGTGCGGCGCTGAAAAGCCTTCAAAATCTTGACAGAAAATACCTAATCTCCGAGATGCTCGACAGCCCTTCGTTTGAAGAAGGGCGCATACTCTGCGAAATCACGCGTGGTGCATGTAAGTCAATGAATGACGAAATTGCCGAATACAAGCGTACTTCTAATGATTACCGCGAATATATAGAGACATGGGTTCATGAAATTAAAACTCCAATCTCTTCAAGCAAGCTGACACTGGAAAATAATCCAAGCAAAGCCAACAGCAGTCTCAGCGACGATATGGATAAAATTGAGAACTATGTTGAGCAGGCCCTTTTTTACAGTCGCAGCAGCAATGTTGAAAAAGACTATGTAATACGTAAGACAACCCTGAAAAAGATTGCCGCTTCCGCGCTTAAAAGATATGCCGGTACTCTTATCGGGGCAAATGCCTCAATAAGTGCAGACGGGCTTGATGAGGCCGTCTGCACCGACACAAAATGGACAGATTTCATCATCGGCCAGATTCTGATTAACTCTGTAAAATACAGAAATAAACACCTTAAAATACGCTTCACAGGCAAAGAGGAAAAAGATAAAGTGCTTTTGACCGTCACAGACAATGGCATTGGCATTCCGGGAAAAGACCTCAGGCATATTTTTGAAAAAGGCTTCACCGGCACAAATGGGCGGATTGGCAAGCAATCAACAGGTTTCGGGCTTTATCTGTGCCGCAGGCTCTGCGAAAAAATGGGGCTCAGCATTTCTGCCGATTCCCGGGAAGGCAAAGGCACATCCGTTACCCTTTCGTTCCCCCAAAGCAGCATGTACCTGTAAAGCGCCCGATCCTTACGAAACCGTAAGAATACCGTAAGCGTAATCGATGGCGGCCCTTCCGAATGGATATTATACTGAAGGCAAAGCATTGAAAGGGGAACCAAACATATGCAGAAAATACTGTCTGTGGAACATCTTGAAAAATATTACGGCAACAAAGGCAATGTCACAAAAGCCGTGGATGATGTAAGCTTCAGCCTTGACAAAGGCGAATTCATCGCGATCATGGGGGCTTCTGGCAGCGGAAAAACCACGCTGCTAAACTGCATTTCCACCATTGACACGGCAACGGCAGGCCATATCTTAATCAATGGGCAGGATATAACGTCGCTTAACTCAAAAAAGTTGGCCCGCTTCCGCAGGGATGAGCTCGGGTTCATCTTTCAGGATTTCAGCCTTCTCGACACGTTGACAGCTTTTGAGAACATAGCCCTTGCGCTTTCCATCAACAATACGCCCGCCGGCGAAATTGACGATAAAGTAAAGGGCGTAGCGCATCAGCTGATGATTGACGATATTCTTGAGAAATACCCCTATCAAATGTCCGGCGGCCAGAAACAGCGTGTAGCGGCCGCGCGCGCCATAGTTACAAACCCGTCGCTGATACTTGCAGACGAGCCTACAGGTGCGCTTGACTCCAAATCAGCGCGCATGCTGCTTGAAAGTTTCGAATTTCTCAACAAAAACCTTTCGGCGACTATACTTATGGTCACTCACGACTCATTTACGGCCAGCTACTGCCAGCGTGTGCTTTTCCTGAAAGACGGGAAAATCTTCAATGAAATAGACCGCGGAAGCGACAGCCGCAAACAATTGTTCGGCCGGATTATCGAAGTCCTTTCACTTCTTGGAGGTGACAACGCCAATGTTTTATAAACTTGCTCTGAAAAACGCCAGAAAAAGTATGAAAGACTATACTATATTTTTCCTTACCGTAGCATTTGGCGTCTGCCTTTTCTATATGTTCAACTCGCTTGACGCGCAGACCGCCATGATGCAGTTGAACAAGTCAAAATACAGTATGATGCAGCAGCTTACCAAAATTATTTCATATATTTCTGTATTTGTTGCTGTGATACTCGGCTTCCTTATTATTTACGCCAACCGCTTTTTAATCAAGCGCAGGAAAAAAGAACTTGGGCTTTACATGACGCTCGGCATGGAGCGCGGAAAGATTTCGCGCCTGCTTAACCTTGAAATGTTCCTGATTGCCCTGCTGGCCCTCGCCGCGGGGCTTGTGGCCGGCGTTTTCCTCTCACAGGGGCTGAGCGTGCTCACAGCAAAGATGTTCCAGACAAACCTTACGTCGTTCCGGTTCGTTTTTTCTGCGGGCGCATGCCGCAAAACACTGCTCTATTTCGGCATTATGTTTCTCATTGTCTTGATTTTCAACGCAGCTTCTGTTTCACGTTTGAAGCTGATTGATCTGCTGACTGCCGGAAAGAAAAACGAGACGCTGAAAATCCGGAAGCTCTGGATTTCCGTTGTCGGGTTTATTGCTGCCGTCGTATGCCTTGTGACTGCCTACGTCCTTATCATTCAAAACGGAATGATGAGCCTTGACTGGAAGTTTAAATCATCCATAATTTTAGGCATTGCAGGGACTTTCCTGTTTTTCTTCTCCCTTTCCGGATTTCTGTTGCGCTCGGTGCAGTCAAACAAGCGTGTCTACTACAAAGGGCTCAATATGTTCATCCTGCGCCAGTTCAACAGCAAAATCAATACGACGTTTGTCTCCATTTCCATCATCTGCCTGATGCTTCTCATTACCATCAGCACGCTTTCTTCCGGAATCGGGACTGCCAGTGCCATCGCACAAAACATAAATGGCCTTACCCCGTATGACGTCTCCCTTTCGCGCTATGCGAAAGACACAGGCAGTCTGCAAAACACCGATATGGCGGAAAAGCTGAAAAGCGACGGCGTCAACCTCAGCAAATACGCCTCCGATTATGTTGAAACCAATTACTACACCCTTGGCGTAAAATTCGCCAATCTGCCTTTCACGGAAAAAGAGATTGCAGATATCAACCAAAACGACAAAATGCTTATCAAGGACTTTAAAAATTCGCATATCAATGCCATAACTCTCAGCAACTGCAACCACCTTGCCAAGATGCAGGGCAAAAAAGAGCTTGTGCTGAAGGGAAACCAGTTCGCCATTGTGGGAACCATTGCTAAAATGGAAGCCCCGATGAACCGTTTTCTTCAGAACGGGCTGACCCTTTCCATCAACTGGAAAAAATTTCAGCCGGTTGAAAAGCAGGTCATTTCAATGGGACTTGTTGTCGGCGACAGCAGCACAGACTATGCCGTCCTGCCGGACGATGCAGTAAAAGGCTGTCCGGTAGTGACGCAGGTACTCTGCATGAACTATAAACATGGAGTTACAGACAGCACATTCATTAAGCTCCTTGACAGTATCTATTCAAAAGATGCAAAAGGCAAAACAACGCCCGCTTATGATTCGCAGGTAACAAAACAGCAGATTATCGATGAGAGCGCCGGCATCAGTATCACCTCTTCATATGTGGCCATTTATGTCAGCCTTGTGTTCCTCATCGCAGGTGCCGCAATACTTGCCCTTCAACAGCTTTCGGAATCGTCGGACAATGCGGAACGCTACTCACTTCTGCGCAAGCTCGGCACCGATGAGAAAATGCTGAGCCACGCGCTGTTTACGCAGATCGGCTTGTATTTTCTGCTCCCGCTTCTGCTTGCCATCGTCCATTCCATCGTAGGGATCAGCGTGGTAAACCATGCGATTGCCTACGTCGGCCACTACGACATCACGCAGTCTTCCGTTCTCACTGTGCTGATTTTTGCCGTTGTTTACGGAGGATATTTCCTTGCAACTTATTTTGGAAGCAAGGGTATCCTGCGGCAGAAAGCAGAAAATACCTGAAAGTAAATTTAGAATAAACATTACAAAACCGTCTGCCACCAACATTTCAGGTGGCAGGCGGTTTTTATTTCCTTGACCATTTCTATGATTGCTTTTATAATTAAAATAAATTGCAGGAGTATGATTTTACAGAAAATCAAATAGGAACTGTAGAGTGGTGAAAAAAATGAATCCCGCAGAATTTTATGGCGGCATTGTAAGAAAGAAAATCCCAAAAAATCCAAAACTGGCGGGCAATATGATAAAAGCAGGCCTTCATCTTGAATCGTTCCGCTGTGCACATTTCCCCGAAAAAGGAATGCCGAAAGCATACCAGTATCTTAATTATATGGCGGTCAAAGTCGTGGCAGACGCCCTCGAAAATCCTGAAACATACATTTGGACAAATATTTTTGCTCCGGCCGAGCTGCTTCAAACATTTGGCATGACGTGCGTCTCCATGGAATGCCTCGCATCTTACCTTTCCGGGTTCTACCTGGAAGATTATTTCATCGACCTCGCCGAAAACCAGGGCATAGCATCAACGCTGTGCTCCTACCATAAAAACTTCATCGGTGCGGCGTCTACAGGCATACTTCCCAACCCAATACTCGGCGTCACTACATCAATGATATGCGACGGCAATATAAACACTTTCCGCTACCTAAACAGCCAATGCGGCGTGCCGTACTTTGTAATAGATATCCCGCACAACTGGTCGCCCGAAGCGGAAGATTACGTTGTGCGCCAGCTTAAGCAGTTCATCCCTGTGCTGGAAGAAAAGTCCGGTAAAAAGTATGACGAAGATGCACTTAAGGAAACGCTTAAAAGGGAGAACGAATCAAAAAAGCATTTCTTCAATGCCCTGCAAAAGCGTCTGGTTCACGCATACCCAAACACAATGACGCTTGTTTTGTTTCTATTACTTGCTACACACCTTAATATCGGTTCACAGTGGGTGCTCGATTTTTTTCGTATGCTGGATAAGGAAATTGATACGTATCCGTCACCGAAAAGCGAAAAGCGCCTCATGTGGATACACCTTACCCCTTACACTGAACCCACACTCAGTAAATATCTTAACTACAACCCTAAGTACGCTATTGTCTGTGACGATTTTAACCTCGACTATACCGAGATGCTCGACACAGAGCATCCCCTGCACGCACTCGCAAAAAAGATGATATGCAACATATACAATGGCGATTTCAGCCGCAAGGCCGATGCGTGCGCCGCATATGCCCAAAAATACAACTGCGACGGGGTAGTTGAGTTCTGCCACTGGGGCTGCAAGCAGTCCTGCGGAGGTGCGCTGCTTATAAAGGACAAAATGAGGAAAATCGGTAAGCCAATGCTTATACTGGACGGCGATGCGCTTGACAGGCGCAATAACCACGATGGGCAGATACGCACGCGTTTCGAAGCATTCCTCGAAGTGCTTGAAAATGGACAGGAGGCGACTTGATTGATTGGCTATGTCTGCAAATATACACCTGTAGAAATGCTCGAATCGATGGGTGCCGAAATGGTGCGCATTGAGCCTGAGGCAACGGATTTTGACTTGGCAGACGCCGCTCTCCACCCGAATCTCTGCTCTTATGCCAAAGCTGTCCTCGAAGATTTCGCACAGAAAGATTACGACGGCATTGTTCTTACTACATGCTGCGATTCCATAAGGCGGCTGTATGACGTTTTGCACAGCCGCTATCCAGATAAATTTATTTACCTTCTCGACTTTCCACGTATTGTAAATGATTTTTCTGCCAGCCTCTTTGAAGTCCAGATTAAGAAGCTCGCAGAAGCCTATGGAAAATTTTCAGGAAATAAATTCAGTGCTGATATTTTCCGGAAAAAGATGCCTGTCTGCCACGGCAAAATAAATTTGAACCGTGGGATCAACAATTCCGGTCACCCTTCAGTCATTATAGCAGGCGCGCGCTGCGGCAGGTCGTTTTTGGATATGGTGCGGAAAAGCGGAGCATATATCTTATCTGACATAACATGCACAGGGCTCGAACGAAAATTTAACACAACCGATATGCCGGAAAACAGCAGCCATCTGTTCAGGTCCTACGCAGGGCAGCTTTTATGCCAAGTGCCGTGTATGCGCATGACAGACCTTTCAAGGCGCAAAAAGCTATGGCAGCAGCTTACGCAGGAAGCTGACGGCATTGTTTACCACACAGTAAAGTTCTGCGACAATTATTCTTTCGAATATGCAGCCATACGCCGTAAAGTGGGTATCCCAGTTCTTAAAGTCGAAACAGATACAACGCCTCAGTGCGAAGGCCAGTTGCGCACACGTGTTGAGGCATTTCTGGAATCGCTCCGCGCTAATAAAAAGTATCAGGGCGAAAGCACCGACAAAAGCAGTAAAAGCAATAAAAATAAAATCTATGTTCTTGGCATTGACAGTGGCTCAACCTCAACAAATGCAGTCATTATTGACGGGGAAAAGCATATCATAGCCGATGACACTATCCCGACCGGTGCAAAAGTTTCGGAGTCCGCCGAAAAGATACGCAGTAAAGTCACTGCCAAAGCAGGCCTTGCGGAAAAAGACATAACCATGACCGTAACAACAGGCTACGGGCGCGTTTCCATACCGTTTGCAGACGGGAACGTCACCGAAATCTCATGCCACGGCAAAGGCGCACAATATTTTAACCCTAATGTGCACACTATTCTCGACATCGGCGGGCAGGATTCCAAGGCAATACGGCTCAATGGCAAAGGCGAAATAGCCGATTTTGTTATGAACGACAAGTGCGCCGCCGGGACCGGACGGTTTCTTGAAGCAATGGCGCGCACACTTGAGCTTGATGTTTCAGAGCTCGGCCCTATTTCCATGAAATCCACAAAAGCCGTCGCTATAAGTTCCATGTGTACTGTTTTCGCTGAGTCTGAAGTGATATCTCTTATTGCGCAGAATAAAGAAAAGGCGGATATCGTCCACGGCATACACAACGCCATTGCCGGCAAGGCATTCTCGCTGCTCAGCCGCGTTGAGCCGCAGCCCGAGTATATGATGACCGGTGGTGTTGCACATAACGCAGGTGTTGTTAAGGCCGTAGAAGAAAAGCTTGGCGCAAAGCTTTATATATGCCCTAAGCCTGAAATTGTAGGGGCCGTTGGTGCGGCATTAGTTGGGCTGGAGAAAGTGCTTTCTGGTTAAAACTTGCGTGTTGGCTTTAATATTCAGGCATGAGAAAAAGCTTGCATTTAGCATCTGAATCTGGTAAAATGTAAATGTTACTTTGTAAAAGAAGCCTTTTAAAGGAGGTGCAGATAAAATGGCAAAATGCGCAATATGCGGCAAAGAAGTTGCTTTCAGCAAACAGGTTTCCCACTCTCACAGGCGTTCGAGTAGGACTTGGAAAGCAAACGTAAGGCGTGTAAAAGCAATCGTTAACGGTTCCCCAAAGAAGATTTACGCCTGCACCCGCTGCCTTCGTTCAGGTAAGGTAAAGCGTGCTGTCTGATGGAATATGCAGATTAGGGCAAAGTGCAATTGCACTTTGCCCTATTTTTATAGCACCACTAAATTTAAGCAATGAAAAGCTCACGCGTCTTTATGCTTAACTGTTATCCTTTTCTCTGTGCCATTTCTCAGGCGCTTAATATTCGCCTTATGCCTCCAGATCAGGATAACTGAAAAAAGAAGCGCTATGGCAGTCGTTATCCATACATACAACATTGAATATGGGCCATAGGCGGATATCCTGTTGCAATAATCATAATAGAAAAATATAAAAGTAGAAAATGGGAATGACGCTGCGGCCAAAATAGATGAAATCGAAATTATCTTTGTTATAATAAGCGTAACGATAAAAACAGAAATTGCCACAACAAATATACGCCAGTCAAGTACAAGCATAAGCGCAGAAGTTGAAAGGATACCCTTTCCTCCGTGGAATCCAAAGTAAATCGGATAAATATGGCCTACCACACATGCAAACCCTGCAAGGAACACTCCATACTGAATATAATACGGCGGAAAATTATTTGCCGTACAGGTATGCTGAAATATAGCCTTTCCAATCAGCGAGGCAACCACACATTTTGCAAAATCGCATATGGTTGTAAAAACAGCAGCTTTTGCCCCAACTGATCGAAGCACATTGGTCATGCCGGCATTCCCGCTACCCATGCTGCGGATATCGGCATTGCTGAACTTTTTGGTGAAAATAATCGAAAAGCTCATGCTTCCAATCAGATATGCAATCAGCATGGCTGCCAGAGCCGGCATGGCAAGCGCCTCGAAGACCTTCCACATATTTCCTTATCCTCCCTGTTTTTCTCCGCGCTCACGCACAACAAAGCGAATAGGTGTTCCGCTAAGGCTGAACGTTTCGCGGATAGTATTTTCCAGATAACGATGATAAGAAAAATGAAACAGCTGTTTCGAGTTTACAAAAAATACAAAAGTCGGCGGTTTAACGCTGACCTGCGTCATATAATAAATTTTCAGCCTCCTTCCTTTATCTGTTGGCGGCTGCACACGCGAAACAGCCTGTGACAGCACGTCGTTAAGTCTACCTGTTGAAATACGCATCGCATTTGACTTGGCAGCGCTGCAAACAGCTTCAAAAAGGTTATTTACACGCTGCCCCGTTTTCGCCGAAATAAAGATTATCTCAGCATAGGCCATAAATGAAAAATCCTGCTCAAGTTGCCTTCGGTAAAGCGACAAAGTGTGGCTGTCTTTTTCAATGGCGTCCCACTTATTTACGGCGATAACACAGCCTTTTCCGGCTTCATGCGCAAGGCCGGCGACCTTTGAGTCCTGCTCCGTGAAGCCTTCTGTCCCATCTATCATGATAATGCATACATCGCTGCGGTCGATGGCCATCTGGGCGCGCAGCGTGCTGTAATGCTCAACAGCATCCTCTACACGGCTTTTACGCCTAAGGCCCGCCGTATCAGTAAGAAGAAACCGCCCTAACGGATTTTCAACAGTAATATCTACAGCGTCGCGTGTTGTTCCGGCCTGATCTGAAACGATGCAGCGGTCTTCGCCGCAAATGTAATTTACAAGCGACGATTTACCAACATTAGGCTTACCTATGATGGCAACTTTGATTAAATCATTGCCGCCATCATCATTCTCTTCCGGCGGGAAGCGGCTTGTAACAGCGTCAAGCAAATCGCCTGTTCCATGGCCATGGACAGATGAAACCGCAATAGGATCCCCAAGCGCAAGGTTGTAAAATTCATAAAATTCTGCGGGCGGTGCGCCCACACTGTCGCACTTATTGACGCAGAGGATTATCGGCTTTCCACTTTTGCGCAGCATAGAGGCAATCTCACTGTCAGATGAAGTTACACCCGTGCGTATATCAGTAATAAAGACAATCACATCTGCAGCTTCTATAGCTAATTCAGCCTGTTCACGTATTTTCGAAAGGATCTCATTTCCTTTGCCAGTGTCAATACCACCTGTGTCAGCAAGTGAAAAAGTTCGGCCATTCCACTCGCAGTCAGCATAGACTCTATCACGTGTAACACCTGGCGTATCATTTACAATGGAAACACGCCGTCCAACAAGTTTATTGAAAAGTGTGGATTTTCCAACATTCGGCCTGCCAACTATAGCCACGACCGGCTTTGACATCCACGTCACTTCCTGTTCTAAATAATTAAATATTATAGTTATTTTTTAACTTTTATTATATTAAGATTATGGCATGATTTTTTTGTTTCGTCAAGCAGTCAAAGAAAATAATTATACAACGGCCGAGCCGTGGTTTTTTCATTTGCGGGCAAAGCCCTATTATTTTTCTCGCATTTTCCCTGCTGTGCCAACATAATATCCCTGCGCCCAAATTCTCGGTTCCTGTATAAAATACTCTGCTCCGATATTCATGCGAAAATACAATATGATATTTGCAATTCCATTTTGTGAGATAAACTAATGGATGCTATTCATGATTTTGAATGTCTTCCCTTGCTTTCTACATATTCGGCAAAAGCCTTTTGCGAAACCACTCTCCTATAGAGTGGTCTTTCTAATACAAAAAAAAGAAGGATGTACATCCTTCTTTCAAACAGCAGGAACAGGCTCAGGCATTCGTTGTCTTTATAACTTCTCTGCCTTTGTAATAGCCGCAATTACTGCATACTTTATGCGGGGCAGTCAGTTCTCCGCATTTTGGGCATTTAACCAATGCAGGCTCACTGATTTTCCATACATTGGAACGTCTCTTATTCTGCCTTGCGCTTGAAGTTTTTCTCTTTGGTACTGCCATGTTCAGCACCTCCTTGCAAATTATATTTAAGGCAAATTCAAAATTAGTGGATAAGATTTTTCAGCATATCGAACCGCGTGTCGGTCTGCTGAATGTTGCAGCCGCATGGGCCATCGTTCAGGTTCTTGCCACACACAGGGCAAATTCCCTTGCAGTCTTCTTTACACAGGAACTTTGTAGGAAGCTGTAGAAGAATATCTTCACGTGCCAGTTCATCAAGATTAAGCCGCTCATCATGCACTTCAACAAAACGGTCATCATTGTCATTTTCAAGAGAAACGACAAGAATATGCGAAAAAGGATAACACAAATCCTTTTCAATCTGCCTTGCGCACCGGTCACACGGAACTGAAAAATGAAATGACGCGGTGAATTTCAACTCCGCAAATCCGGATTTTCCCGTTACGGCTCCTTCAATTTCCACCGGTGACACAAATGGATGGACATTGTCTACCTCAACCTGAGACATATCCATTTCATACTTAAAAGGAAGCAAACCGCTCCGGTCAGCTAATATCTTCTTTAAATCAAGGATCATACCATACCTCGGCACTACATTTTTTAATTATATCGGCAAAGTGCCTTTTTGTCAATAGTATTCCGCAAAGCCGTCAAATCCGAGAAATAGGCCGGAGCGCAAAGCACCTCAGCTTAAGTGGCGAAGATCAGACGATTTTTGCTATCTTGCGAATCGAATCCGGGAGAATACTTTCTTCTGCAGAAACAAGGAGCGTTATTTTCGTGTCAGCAATTGATGAAAGCTTATTCATTTTCTCAGCGAAAGAAGCAAGAACAAGTATGTCCTGCCCTATAATTTTCATCGTCGAGTCAACAAATATATCCGTAACATCATAGTTACCGGCACAAATGCCGCAAATGAACCCGCTCAAGGCATCAAGTCCCTGAATGCCATAGGAATCAATGTTGATAAGGCGCACATCATGTGAAATGTCGTAATTAAGATGAGTGCCTTTCGCAATGACAACTACATTTCCATTTGAATTTTGGGCTGCCTGGTTGGCATGCTCCACAAGCCTTTTCGTCTTTCCGGTTCCCTTTTTCCCGATAATAAGATTTATCATGGTTTGCTCCTCCTAATATATAAATTATTGCCGGTTGCGGCCCTCTGAAGACATAATTTATTTTTTAAGGCGTGCTTCCAGAACAGCTTTTTCACCTTCATAGCCCGGTTTGCCAAGAAGGGCAAACATATTTTTCTTATAGCTTTCAACGCCCGGCTGGTTGAACGGGTTTATGCCAAGCAGATACCCTGAAACCGCGCAGGCTTTTTCAAAGAAATAAATCAGGCTGCCGAGAGATTCCTCAGAAAAATCGGGGACATGAATGATTGTATTAGGCACACCGCCGTCAGTATGGGCAAGTAACGTGCCTTCGAAAGCTTTTTCATTCACATATGACATTTTCCGGCCAGCCAAGAAATTAAGGCCGTCAGCATTATCGGCATCCTTTTCGATTACAAGGTCTTCGACAGGCTTGTCAACAATTACTACCGTCTCCATCAGGCTGCGCCTGCCTTGCTGTATATACTGGCCAAGAGAATGCAGGTCTGTTGTGAAAATACATGAAGCAGGGAACAGGCCCTTATTGTCTTTGCCTTCACTTTCACTGAAAAGCTGCTTCCACCATTCACCCATCATCTGAAAACGCGGCTCATAGCTTGCGAGGATTTCAACTTCCTTGCCTCTGCGGTACAGGATATTACGAATCGCCGCATAGCGGTAGCAGTCGTTTTTTGAAAGGTCAGGATTGTCAAATTCATTCATTGATATTGCGGCGCCTTTCATCAGCGATGAAATATCCGCGCCTGAAACGGCAATTGGCAGCAAACCTACAGCCGTAAGTACAGAGTAGCGCCCGCCAACATCGTCAGGCACCACAAAAGTTTCATACCCTTCACGGTCTGCAAGTGCTTTCAGCGTTCCGTGTGCCTTGTCAGTTGTGCAGTAAATGCGTTTTGCCGCCTCTGTTTTGCCATACTTTTTCTCAAGCAAGCTGCGGAAAAAGCGGAATGCAACAGACGGCTCCGTTGTTGTGCCCGACTTTGAAATGACGTTTACTGAAATGTCTTTCCCTTTACAGAGCTCCAGGGTTTCTGTCAAAGTTGTTGAGCTTAAGCTGTTACCTATGAAATAAATATCCGGTGTATCTTTCTTTAATGAATTATAGTTCTGTGACTTCAGAAACTCGATTGCCGCGCGCGCACCCAGATATGAACCGCCTATGCCTATAACTACAAAAGCCTGAGAGTTAGAGCGTATACGCTCTGCGGCTTTCAGGATACGGTCGAATTCATTTTTATCATACGTCTCCGGAAGGTGTATCCACCCGCGAAAATCACTGCCAAGGCCTGTACCATCATGGAGCATTTCATGGGCAAGCCGCACCTGCGGTGCAATTCCCTCATACTCCTCATCATCTATAAAGCCTGAAAGGTGCTGCATATCAAGCTTAACTGACATTATTCATCCTCCTGACACTGCAATTCAATATAATATATATTTTTATAAGTCTATTTTACATTATGCGATAAAACTTTGCAAGGACTTTGCACACTCAGAAGGCGCATTTTTTCGACTGCTGGGAAATTATTTCATAAGAAGTTCAAGAAGCAGCATATGGAAAACTGAAGAAAACGAAATCTTCTCCACTGACGTTTTAGCCCTGATGTTATATTCCTGCAGTGTCTCTCCGCCGAGTGTGCATATTATTTTCCCGAGCACCTGCCCTTTTTTTACCGGCGCTGCTACGCCTTTCTGCATACTTACCTGATATTTTACGGCTCCGCCCTTGCCCTTCGGGACAAGCAGGCTTGTTCCAGAATCGACATCAACCGCTACCTGCTTTTCCATGCCGTTCCTCACTTCCGCAGGATTGGTGGCTTCTTTAGGAATAGATGGCACAGCAACAGACCAGTTGGCAAAACCGTAATCCAGCAGAGACGCAGCGCTTGAAAAGCGCACTTTCGTGTCTGGGCACCCAAGCACAACAGCTATGAGGCTCACGCCGTTGCGCTGGGCAGTTGCGTCCATACAACTTCCTGCTTTGCTCGTTGTGCCTGTTTTAAGGCCTGTGATGCCTTTATATGACTTCAGCAGCTTATTTGTGTTTACAAGTTGGGTTTTTCCGCCGCGCAGGTAATCAATCCATGTTTTAGTATAATTGAAGATTCTCGGATACCGCACCAGTTCGCGTGACATAGTGGCAATATCCCATGTGGACGTAACATGCCCATCCTCGTCGAGGCCATAGCAGTTTTTGAAAACAGTGTCATTCATGTGGAGCTGTTTTGCTTTGCTGTTCATCTGGGCGACAAACTCCTCTTCGCTGCCGGCAAGGTATTCACCGAGCGCGACCGCGCAGTCGTTTGCGCTTGCTATAACAGTCGCTTTCAGCAAATCATCGACAGTCATCGTTTCGCCCGGCTTCAGCCATATCTGCGAGCCACCCATGGAAGCAGCATGCTGGCTTACCGAAACTTTGTCTGAAAGGCCGATTTTACCGGAATCAAGCGCTTCCATAACAAGCAGAAGCGTCATTACCTTCGTGATTGACGCGCAGGCACGTTTTTCATGCGGATTTTTTTCAAAAAGGACCTTGCCCGTCTGGGCTTCCATCAGTATTGCCGACGGTGCTTTCATCTCCTGCGCGGAAACAGCGGATGCGCCAAGCGGAAGGCCTGCAAATGTTATGACTGATGCAAGAAAACATGCAGCCGTTTTTCTCAGTTTCATATCCGGCACCCCCAATTTCATATTTAATCTTATGCCCGAGAGTGCGGTTCTATCCATTCTTTTTCTTCACACACCTGTAGACTTTAACTTTCCTTGACAAAACTGCTTCTGGCAGAGTAAGATTATAATTATTGTGTTTTATATGTTTTCAGAATTTCTGGAGGAACCTGATGGACTATGTTTCCCTATGCGGCATTGCAGTAGGCCTTGCAATGGACGCATTCGCTGTCAGCATCACAAACGGCGCCGTAACAAGGCGCGTAACACCGCGCTTTGCTTTTAAAGTTGCACTCTGCTTTGGTCTTTTTCAGGCCGGTATGCCCGCAGCAGGCTGGCTTGTGGGCAAAGCTGGAGAAAGCATAATAAAAGCCGTGGACCATTGGATTGCGCTTATACTTTTAAGCTATATCGGCATAAGCATGATTGCGGAGTCGCACAGCAAAAAAAAGTCAGGTGTCGAATGCGGCAGGCATGACGATATATCCGCAAAAGCGCTGATTATGCTTGGTGTTGCAACAAGCATTGACGCGCTCGCCACAGGCGTTATCCTGCCGTCTGCTGTCGGTGCTTCCACAGTTCCTTTAATGCTTATTTCAATTTTTCTTATAGGAATTATCACTTTTATCATTTCTTACGCGGGCGTTTATATAGGCAAGAAATTTGGTACTGCCTGCGCAGGCTACGCGGAAACGGTCGGCGGGATTGTGCTTATTGCCATGGGCATAAAAATTTTTATCGAGCACATGTTTTTTAATGGCTGAGTTAGTTTAATTACAAAAACAGGCTGCCGGAAAATTCCGGCAGCCTGTTTTTTACCCAACTAAACTATTTTTACTTTTTGCCAAGTGCCTTTTTCGTTACTTCAACAATATGCGGCGCACAGAGGCCGTAAGCGTCAAGCAGCGCAGCGGCCGGCCCAGAATGGCCAAACTCGTCGTTTATGCCGATTTTAACTACCGGCACAGGGCACTCTTCACAAAGCACGCTGCACACAGCGTCACCGAGACCGCCGATTACATTATGCTCTTCTACAGTTATAATTTTGCCCGTCTCTTTTGCAGCTTTTACAATAATGTCGCGGTCGATAGGCTTTATAGTATGGATATTTATCAGGCGGGCATCAATGCCCGCTTTTTCCAGCTCTTTCACAGCTTCGAGTGCACGTGAAACCATAAGGCCTGTTGCGATTATAGTTACGTCTTTTCCGTCGCGAAGTGTTATGCCTTTGCCAATCTCAAAATGGTAGTCATCTGAATTATTGAAGCTTTCCACGGCAAGGCGCCCAAGGCGCAGATAAACAGGCCCCTTGTATGCTGCCGCCGCTTTTACAGCGGCACACATCTCATAGTGGTCTGACGGATTCAGCACGACCATACCCGGTATGGAGCGCATAAGCGCAATATCTTCAAGGCACTGGTGGGTGGCACCGTCTTCGCCGACGGAAATGCCAGCGTGTGAGCCCACAATTTTAACATTAAGGTGCGGGTAGCCTACTGAGTTGCGCACCTGCTCAAAAGCACGCCCTGCTGCAAACATGGCAAAAGATGTTGCGAACGGTATCTTTCCGCATGTTGCAAGCCCTGCTGCAACACCTATCATGTTGCTTTCGGCAATGCCGCAGTCTATGAAGCGTTCCGGAAATTTTTCCTTAAAGAATTTTGTCTTTGTCGCTTCCGAAAGGTCGGCGTCAAGGACGACTATGTCAGGATTTGTTTTTCCAAGCTCCACCAAAGTAAGGCCATAACTTTCACGCGTTGCCTTTTTTACCATTTCAGCCATTTATTCCGCCTCCAGTTCCGTTAGTGACTTGTGCAGCTCGTCCATAGCAATTTTATACTGCTCGTCATTAGGGGCTTTGCCATGCCACCCAACCTGATTCTCCATATATGATACGCCTTTGCCCTTCACAGTCTTTGCGATTATGACGCTCGGCTTACCTTTTACGGTTTTTGCGTGGCAGAAAGCAGATTCAATAGCGTCAAAGTCATGGCCGTCAATCTTCTGCACATCGAACCCAAATGCCTTGAATTTTTCATCTATCGGTCCTGGGCCGGCGACTTCTTCAACCGGGCCGTCTATCTGAAGGCCATTATTGTCTACTATAAGGCACAGGTTGTCCAGCTTATGGTGTGCCGCAAACATAGCGGCCTCCCAAACCTGGCCTTCGTCTATCTCGCCATCGCCAAGCAGACTGTAAACACGGTATGACTTTTTGTCAAGCTTGCCGGCAAGCGCCATGCCGCATGCCGCGGAAACGCCCTGCCCGAGCGAGCCTGTGCTCATGTCTACGCCAGGCGTTTTTGTCATGTCCGGGTGCCCCTGAAGGCGTGAGCCAATGTGGCGGAATGTTTTAAGCTCTTCGAATGGGAAGTAGCCTTTGAGTGCAAGTGCGGCATAAAGCCCGGGGCACGTGTGGCCTTTTGAAAGGACAAAGCGGTCACGGCTTTCATCTTTAGGGTTGTTCGAGTCAATCTTCATTTCTTTAAAATAAAGGTAAGCGAAAATCTCAGCAGCGGACAGCGCACCGCCCGGATGGCCGGATTTTGCACTGTAAACGGCCGTCACAGCACCAATGCGAATCTTGCATACGGCAATCTGCAACGCTTTTTTTTCTGACTTTTCCATTCTGACCTCCTGAATACATTAAATTTTATAACTTTTAAACAATACATAACATGTTAATTATAGGATATGATTTCTCCATATTCAATACCGCTATAGAATTACAGTTACAGCCAAACGCTAAAATCAGTTTTTCACCGGCACATTTTGCGAAGCATCTTCACTCGAATTGTCGTCAGGATAATCGTTGGCCGCATGGAATTTGTCGATAATCCAGAATATCACGCCGAGCAGCATGCCGACACATGTGCCAAGCGCCATGCCTGTCAGTTTTACTTGGCCGAGCTGGACGAATGCACCCGAAAGGCCTGTTACAAGAATTACGCTCGCCATGGCAAGATTCCTTGATCTGCTAAAATCGACTTTCTGTTCAACAAAAAGTCTCAGGCCCGAAGCGGCAATCATGCCGTAAAGAAGAAAACTGACTCCTCCCATCACAGGCCCCGGTATAGACTGAATAAGCGCGGAAACTTTTCCGAAGAATGAAATCACTATCGAAATAACTGCGGCACCGCCTATTACCCACACACTGTAAACGCCTGTCATGGCCATAACACCTATGTTTTCGCCGTAAGTCGTCGTCGGCACGGAACCAAACATTCCGGAAATCATCGTAGAAAGCCCATCGCCAAGCAGCGTGCGGTGCAGTCCGGGGTCTTTCAGAATATCGCGCCCTATAATTTTTCCCGTGACAATCTGGTGCCCGATATGCTCAGAAACAACCACAAGTGTTGCCGGAAGTACAATGGAAATAGCATTCCAGTTGAATTTTGCAAGCTGAAAATGCGGAATGGTAAAAATCGGTGCCGCACTTACAGCACTCCAGTTTACAAGCCCGCATATAGCCGCCGCTATATACCCAACAATAATAGCAATCAGTATCGGTATCACAGCTAAGAACCTGCGGAACAGAACTGACCCAAACACTGCAACACCGAGAGTTATGAGAAATACAGCGACGTTTTTAGGGTCGATTTTAGTATATGTATCAGTAAGGATAAGACCGCCCATTTTTGCCGCTGTGCCGGAAAGCTCAAGGCCTATTAATACTATGACCGAACCCATGGCAGCAGGCGGAAGTATGACATCTATCCATTTTGTGCCGCAGAATTTAATGATGAAGGCTACAAGGCACATTGCTGCACCTGTGACAACAAACCCGCCGAGTGCATACTGATATCCAAGGCCCGGAGTACTTATAATAATTGTAGCCGGTGCAATAAACGCAAAGCTGGAACCGAGGTATGCGGGGGCCTTGCACTTTGTGATAAAGATGTACAGCAGCGTTCCTACACCATTCATGAAAAGCACGACCGCCGGATTTATGCCAAGAAGGTTCGGCACAAGGACTGATGCGCTGAACATGGCAAAAAGGTGCTGAATGCTCAAAGGGATCGCCTGTTGGATTGGTGGACGTTCTTCTACCTGAATGATTTTTTTTCGCATGTTTTTCTCTCCTCTAAATATATTTATTTGCTTTTCGGCATGCCGAAAAGCTTAAAAAAAAAGCCCGCCCGATGCTTGAAACACATCGGATGAGCTTTTTTATTCTGTTATTGCTGGCGCCGGAATGCTGTCTTCGGTGCCCCACAAATGGGGCACACCCAGTCATCCGGAAGTTCCTCAAGGGGAACAAAAGGATCACTGTAAACATATCCGCAAACGGTGCATATCCAGTTTTCAGCATCCGTTTCTTTTTTCAATGGCTCCTCCATATAAGTCGGTGCATTTTTCGGTGCACGGCCTTTAATTACACGCCTGTAATAATCATAAGTCATCGGCTTGCCCTTTACAGCTTCACTGCCTGCAATGACTTCCGCAAGAAACACTGTGTGCATCTCTGTTTCGATACTCCTCGAAACCCTGCAAAGGAACCAGCAACAGATATGCTCCTTAACAACAGGCACGCCTTCCTCGAGCACTCTGTAATTGATGTTTTTAAGCTTATCCGTATCGCGGCCAGACGTGAAGCCAAGCGCCCCAATTACAGCACCGGAAGTGTCTTCGGACAAAACGGAAACTGTAAAAATGCCATCTTTCTTAATGCACTCATTGCTGTAATTGTCATGGCTTATGCTTACGGCAATCAGGTTGGGATGATTCGACACTTGAACAACAGTGTTCACAATGCATGCCGAAACTTTTTTCTCATTGTTTACGCCTATGGCATACATTCCATAAGATAAAGTACGGAATACATCGTCTGTCAATCATCACACCTCCTGAACACATTTTTACTATTATACTGCATATAAAATATAATTACAACACAAATTTAAGCTTTTCCATGCCGCGCAGGAATTTTAAGTATAGTACTTTTGATGCCGAACAAAATATATCTATAATCAATTACTTTTTACGAAGGTAACAAGAAATGACATCACTTTCAACATTCAGAAGACTCAGCGAAGTTTTTGAGGCTTCCATGGAAATTCCTTTCGACAGTTCCTCAAAAATAGTGCTTATAAGCGACTGCCACCGCGGCAACGGAAACTGGGCCGATGATTTCAGCCACAATCAAAATCTTTATTACTGTGCAATTAAATATTACTATGAAAACGGATTCACATATATAGACCTCGGCGACAGCGACGAGCTCTGGAAAAACAACAGCTTTTCAGATATCTGCAATATCTACAGTGATATTTTCCGGCTTCTCCATAAATTTTATACCGAGCACCGCCTGTACATGATTTTCGGTAACCATGACATGGTAAAAAAATACCCGTGCTTTGTAAAGCAAAACATGGAACAGTTCTACAACAGACGCACAGACAGATATGAAAGCCTTTTCCCCGGTATACAGATGCATGAAGGCCTTATACTGAAAAATACCGAAACAAACAAAAAACTGTTCCTCGTGCACGGCCATCAGGGCGATATAATCAGCGACATTTTCTGGAAAGTCGGCCGGTTCCTGTCGCGCCACATCTGGAGGAGGCTCGAATTTTTCGGTGTGAAAAACCCGATAAGTGCCGCTGTAAACCTCGTTAAAAAGAAAAAAGTTGAGAGAAAAATCTTCGAGTGGATAGTAGCAACAGGGCAGCCTGTAATTGCAGGGCATACACACCGCCCTGCATGCCCCGGGAAGGGCGATATACCGTATTTCAACACCGGCAGCTGCATACATCCAAACTGCATTACATGCATTGAGATTGTAAATTCAGTCATTTCACTTGTGGAATGGAATGTCGAAACACGTGAAGACCGCACAGTATTCATAAACCGTGAGTTTTTGGCTGAGCCAAGAAAGCTGTAGACGATTACCGGTGCAAATCTTTACGGCTGTTTTCTTCCTGCGCCATCTGAAGCATCTCTTCAGCATTTTTCATTGTCAGCGGCGTTATCCTTGCGCCACCCATAATGCGCGCAAGCTCTTTGACACGGCCTTCCCTGCCAAGCTCCGAAATTTCAGTATAAGTCCTGCCGTCACGCACTTCTTTGCTTACAAGATACTGTGCATCGGCAAGAGCGGCTATCTGTGCAAGGTGCGTAACACAGATTACCTGCCGGTTTTCAGAAACTTCATGCAGCTTAAGGCCGATTTTCTGCGCCGCATTCCCGCTCACGCCTGCGTCGATCTCATCAAAAATCAGCGTGCCGACTTCATCCCTGCCCGCAAGGACCGTCTTGATTGCGAGCATTATACGTGAGAGCTCACCGCCGGAAGCTATTTTTGCAATCGGCTTTGCGGGTTCGCCTTCGTTTGCAGAAATCAGGAACTCCACGCGGTCGCAGCCGTTTGCATTTAATGGGCAGCGCTCCTGTTTTACTTCAAATGAAACATGCGGCATATTTAAGAACTCGAGTTCTTTTTTAACCTGAGCCGAAAACTCATGTGCCGCTTTGCTGCGCCATTCGGAAATTTCAAGTGCAAGGCACTCGGCTTTTTCTTTGCTCTTTTTATATTCTTCCCTCAGGTGGGCGGCTGATTTATCTGAAGTCTTTATCATCGCAAGCTCCGCTTTGCTCTTGCCAAGGAATTTTATCATAGCTTCTACCGAGCCGCCGTATTTAAGGCCGAGGCGGTAAAGCGTATCGAGCCGCGCCTCAATACGGTCAAGTTCGGCTGGGTCATATTCAAGCTGGTCTGCATATCCGCTGAGCTCACCGGCACAGTCTTCAAGGTCATAGGAAATATTCTGCAGGCGCTCAGCCGTCTTGCTTAGCTCAGGCAGATACTGTGAAGCACCGCTCAGAGCGTCGGCAGCATTAGAAACCGCGGAAGCGGCGCCTTCCACTTCGTCATCGCCGTTAAGCGTTGTTTTTGCCTGACCAACGGCAGAAGCAATTTTTTCACTGTTGCGGTACATCGACCTTCTGCGCTCCAGTTCTTCCTGCTCGCCCGGCTTGAGGCCTGCTCCTTCAAGTTCGCTGATTTCGTAGTCAAGCAAATCGATTTGGCGGGCTTTCTGTGACTCGTCCATATTAATGGAATCAAGTTCAGCGTGCAGCTTTTGCATTTCTGAATAATACTCAGAATACCTACTGAAAAGTTCCTTCGGCAGGCCCATGCTGTTAAGATAGGCAAGATGATTTTCCGGTGAAAGCAGACCATAGCTTTCGTGCTGGCCGTGAATATTTACAAGCAGAGAGGCAACCTGCTTTAGTACTGATACGGTTGCAGGACGGCCGTTTATGCGGCATGATGATTTCGAATCTGCGCTTATTTCCCGTTGAATGACAAGCGTCCCATCATCCTCAGCCTCATAGCCGCAGTCCGTTAGCTTCTGCAGCGCACGCTTTCCAACGTCTGTGAAAACGGCACTGACACAGGCGGACTTTGCACCCGTCCTAATCATTTCACGGGAAGTCCGCTCACCAAGGATAGCGTGTATAGAATCTATAAGTATTGATTTTCCTGCGCCTGTTTCGCCAGTAAGTGCACTAAACCCGCCCCGGAAATTTATGCTGGCTTTTTCTATTACTGCAACATTTTCAATATAAAGCTGCGACAACATAAAATCACCTGACCATCTTTTTCAGTTCACCGGCAATAAAGGCAGCCTTTTCCTCCGATTTCATCAGGATGAAAATGGTGTCGTCTCCGGCAATAGTCCCAACTATGTCGTTCCATGGAAAGGAATCCATCGCCGCACACACGGCATTAGCTGTGCCGGTATGGCACTTAACACATGCAATGTTCTGCGCCCAGTCTACTGAAACTGCAGAATTAATAAAAAGCGACCTAAATTTTTCAGCCGTTTCCCTTTTCTCTTCCTTTGGCTTTGCGTAGCGATAGCGCCCGCCTGACGAAAGCATTTTTACAAGGCGCAACTCTTTTATGTCGCGTGAAACAGTTGCCTGCGTTACATCGAATTCAGCTTCCCGCAGGCGTTTAAGAAGTTCTTCCTGTGTATCTATAGGGTATTTTTCGATCAGCTCCATGATTTTTTCATGGCGCTTTTTTTTCATATTTCATACCTCCCGTCGCCAAGTTTTTGGCTCACAATATCATAAAAATTGTGGTTTTTAAGTCTTACAATTTTAGCTATTTTCTTAGAACGGCTGAATTCTATCCGTTTCTTTGGGTCTACCCTAACTGATATCTGGCCATCCATAGTAAGGTATGCTTCGCTTGGAGTCCTGAAATATGTTTGCACGCTGAGCTTTGCATTCGGCTCAAAAACTACAGGCCGAGTGAGAAGCGAATGGGCGCATATAGGCGAAAGCAATATGCACGCGAGCTGAGGGTCTATGATTGGTCCGCCGGCTGAAAGTGAATATGCAGTAGAGCCCGTCGGTGTCGCAAAAATAAGGCCATCGCCGCAGTATTCGCACACTGTCTGCCCATCAAGGGCAACGCGGAAATCCGGAATCGGCGCGAGCGCTCCGCGTGAAATTACAGCATCATTTAGCGCCGAGCTTGTTTTCTCCACGCCTTTCTCAGTGTAATGTACATCAAGCATCATACGTTTTTCTACATGATAGTCTCCTGTGGCAAGTTTTTCAAGCTCGTCAAACTCATCTGTTTCAAGTTCGGCAAGAAAGCCAAGCCTGCCGACATTCACTCCGAGAATTGGTTTGTCGAACTCTGCAGCATGCCTTGCGTTATGGATAATTGTCCCATCACCGCCAAGTACAATCATCATGTCGCACGAGCGTATCATCTCGTTGAAATCGTCAAAAAACATAATATCGGGCCGGTCAAAAGCATGGCGTAGGCTGCTTTTCATAAAAATCCCCGCGCCAAAACTCTGCAAGCGCTGTATAAGACGGTCCGTATGGTGGCGTGCCTGGCTTCGGCTTAGATTCGGCAGCACGGCAATCCTCATGGCTTTTCACCGCCGTTCAAAACACGGTGTGACTGTTCCACAAGCCCGTTAATATCCGGTACAGTACCGGACGGCGTTTTTGTTTTTTTTACATAAAGCAAATATTCAATATTGCCTTCAGGGCCTTTGATGGGTGAAAAGGTCAGGCCAAAAACCGAAAATCCGTGTTGTAGAACGAAATCAATTATTTCACTTATAACTTCGGCATGCACGGCTTTGTCGCGTACTACACCCTTTTTGCCGACTTTTTCTCTCCCGGCTTCAAACTGCGGTTTAATAAGGCAGACGCCTTCACCGTTCTCTTTGAGAAATTTCCACGCTACAGGCAAGACAAGTTTCAGTGAAATAAAAGCAACATCTACGCTGAAAAAGTCGACTTTTTCCGGCACCTGCTCCGAAGTTACGTAACGCACATTAGTGCGTTCGAGATTTACAACACGCGGGTCTGTCCGCAGTTTCCACGCGAGCTGACCGTAACCGACGTCAATAGAATAGACTTTCACTGCACCATTCTGCAACATGCAGTCAGTAAAGCCACCGGTAGAAGCACCTATATCCATAGCAATTTTGCCGTGCAAATCAATCGGAAAAGTTTTCAATGCTTTTTCAAGTTTCAGGCCTCCACGGCTTACATACGGGAGAGTCTTTCCCCTGACTTCTATTTTCACTGACTCATGCAGCATTGTGCCAGGCTTATCCTCTTTCTGGCCATCAACATAAACATTACCCATCATTACGGCAATTTTTGCTTTTTCTCTGCTTTCTGTGAGTCCGTGCTCATAAATCAAGCAATCAAGTCTTTTTTTTGTCATTCTCTGCGCACCCCGCCAAAATCATTTGTACCATTCCATTGTCATCAAGGCCAAGAGATGCCAATCCTTCCCCCATAGTCTGCTGCGGCACGAATCCATTTACTCCGCGCAGATAAAATTTCCCAGAAAATCCCGCCTGGCTGAGAAGGTAGCAAAAATGTTCACCAATCCCTCCATGGGTAATTCCTTCTTCGAAGAAAAAAGCCATATCGGCAGCAGCAGCACGTTTTACGGCTCTGCTGTCCACCGGGCAGATCCTGTTGAGCTTTATTATTAATACGGAAATATTTTTTCGTTTGAGCCTCGAGCAGGCCAAGCATGCAAATGAGAAAAGCCTTCCATAAGTAACGAGTACAATTTTTGCTTTTATGTCACCGTAGCAGTCGAACAGTTCTCCCTGCGGCTGAAAATCATACGGCCTAAAAAGCTGCCCCCCGCGAGGGTAGCATACCGCGGCAATTCCATCGCTCCCGTAAAGCGCCATGCGCAGGCACATCTTAAGCTCATCATAGTAAGCTGGGGCGTAAACGGCAATACCCGGAATTGTACTAAGATATGCCGCATCAAAAACGCCCTGATGTGTCTGGCCGTCTTCACCGACTATGCCCGCATGGTCAACAGCCAAAACGACTTTGACTTTCTGCAGTGAGATGTCATGTATAAGCTGGTCATATCCACGCTGAAGAAAAGAAGAGTAAACTGCAAAGACAGGGAGCATACCGCCCGTAGCAAGGCCTCCGCAAAAAGTGAGTGCGTGCTCTTCCGCAATTCCTATATCAAAAAAGCGTTTTGGAAATTTTTCTGCAAACTCCGTAAGGCCCGTGCCCGATTTCATAGCTGCTGTAATACCGCATATGCGCTGGTCTTTTTCCGCAAACTCGCAGAGAAAGCGGCCAAAAGAAGATGAAAAGCTTGTGCCTGACGATAAAGACTTGCCCGTCTTGATATCAAATTTAGGAACACCGTGAAACGCATCCGGGTTATGTTCTGCAAAAGGGTATCCTCTTCCCTTTTGGGTGATTACATGCAGCAGCACTGGATGCTCAATGCTCTTTACGTTTGTAAATACCTCAATCAGTTTGTCCACGTCATGGCCGTCAAACGGGCCGTAATAGTAAAAACCCATGTCTTCAAAAATTGTACTGTTGTACATAAGTTGCTTCATCACAGCCTTTGTGCGGGTAAGCGCGTGATGCATTGGCTTTCCTATCCCAGGTATCTGGTCAAGCGCCTTTTCCACATTCCCTTTAATGCGGAAATATGACGGCTCCGTACGTATCTTTGCAAGGTAGCGTGCCATGGAACCGACATTGCGCGAAATAGACATTTTATTGTCATTTAAAACAACGATAAAATTTTTTTTAAACCGTCCGGCATTGTTCAATCCCTCATACGCAAGGCCGCCAGTCAAGGCACCGTCGCCTATTACTGCGACTACATAGCCATCTTCACCTGCCAGCTCCTTAGCTTCAGCAAGCCCTAAAGCAGATGAAATTGATGTGCTGCTGTGGCCGCTTGTAAACGGGTCGTAAGGGCTCTCCTCCCTGTTTGGAAAACCGGAAAGGCCGTTTTTTTTTCGGATGGTGGAAATGCGATCCCCACGCCCCGTCAGCATCTTATGGGTATACGACTGATGGCCTACGTCCCACACAATCCTGTCTTTTTCAGAATTAAAGACGCGGTGGAGCGCAACCGTCAGTTCAACCACTCCAAGATTCGAGGCAAGGTGTCCACCGTTAGAAGCCACCGTCTTTATAATGCGGACTCTAATCTCAGAGCAAAGTTCCTTAAGCTGCCCCGACGACAGTTTTTTTAAATCTTTTGGAGAATGTATCGTGTCCAAAAGGCCTTTCATCCCAACACCTTCGGTCATTTGAGTACAGGGATTCCATTCTGGAGCTTTGCAGCAGTAACAGTGTTTTTAAGCAGCATGGCAATGGTCATTGGGCCAACTCCACCCGGCACCGGTGTGATGTATGAAGCTTTTTGCTGTACCTTTTCAAAGTCTACGTCACCGCAAAGTTTTCCGCTGCTGCTGCGGTTCATGCCAACATCTATCACAACAGCACCCGGCTTGACCATATCTTCAGTAATAAATTTAGGCTTTCCAACTGCAGAAACGAGAATATCAGCCTGCACGCAATAATATTTTAGATTTTGTGTTTTAATATGGCAGATGGTTACGGTGCCGTTCGCATTTAGAAACAGCATTGCCATCGGCTTGCCAACTATGTTGCTTCTGCCAACTACTACGCAGTGCTTTCCCTCTATTGAAATGGATTCACGGTGAAGCATCTCCATAATCCCAGCAGGTGTACATGGAGTAAACCTTGGATTTCCAGTTGAGATTCTCCCCACATTGCTCGGGTGGAATGCGTCTACGTCTTTCATAGGGTCTATTGTCTCAATAACAGCATCTTCATTAAGGCCGTTTGGCAGAGGCAGCTGGACGAGTATCCCGTTTATCTCTTTCTTGCGGTTCAACCGTGACACAAGCTCCAGCAATTCTTCCTGCTTCGCAGTCTCCGGCAGAGTATACTCCTCCGAATAAACTCCCGTTGCGGCACATGCTTTTTTCTTGTTGTTTACATATATACGTGAAGCTGGGTCATTTCCGACAAGCACAACTGCAAGGCCCGGTACGATTCCGCGTTTTTTAAGTTTCCGCGCCTCCACGGCAACCTCTGCCTTTACTTCTGCGGAAATGGCTTTACCATTGATAATCTTCGACATACATGCCATCCATCCTTTCTTGCAGCAGACCCGGTCAAGCGCAACAAGCCAACCCAACCAAAAAACCGCCATACCGTAACTGAAGATTTATTTATCCGATTTTTCCGGCCCTTCTTCATCTTTTTCATGGCCGCTGTTTTCAGTCTGCGCTGCAATACCTGCACTGTTTTCATCTTTTTGGACGGAATCACCGGCAAGAACTTTTGCGGCGTCCTCCTTATTTTCGAATATTGTGCTTGTTCCATCGTCCGCTTCTTCAGCACTTTCTTCTTTTTTCGGCGCTTGTTCCACTTCGTCAGCAATCGAGTTGAGCTCCATTATCTTTGATGAGCCACACCCTGTCAATACCGTCCTGTTGCGGAACACAATAAGTAAGATGACCGAAACTATAACAGCAGCAGCCGCTACAACCTGAGAAACACGCAGCGGGATATATGGCGTAACAAGGCTGTCTGTGCGCAGGCCTTCAACACAGAAGCGCTCAAAGCCATACCAGAGGCTGTAAAGAAGAAAGACCTGCCCGTCATACCTTCTGAATTTGCGGCTGAATATGTGAAGCAATATGAATCCAAGCAGGCACCATATCGACTCATAGAGAAAACATGGATGGACGCCCGTAGATGAAACTGAAACTGTGTTTTCACTTACCATGCGCCACGGCAGTGTAGTACCTACGCCAAATGCTTCCTGATTGACAAAATTGCCCCAGCGGCCAATGCTTTGCCCAATCAAAAAGCCAAGAGAAGCAAGATCGAATATAACCGGAATACTGATTTTCCTGTGCTTTGCCATAAGCGCACTGCAGAGCAGGCCGCCTATGATGCCACCGTAAATGCCAAGGCCGCCTTCCCATATATAGAAAGCACTCATCGGATTGCTCCTATACTGGCTGCTGGCATCAAACAGCACATAATAGAGCCGTGCACCAATTACGCCGCCAATCATGCCGACAATCACACAATCGATAAATTTATCTTCATCTACATGGAAATGTTTGCAGCTCTTCACCGTATACAACAGTGCGAGAAGGAAGCCCGCCGCAATGATGATGCCATACCAGGCAAAAGCGTGCCCGCCTATAGTGAATGCCGTAGAATTTACAGTTACATTGATTCCAAGGCCCGGAAATTCAACATGATACATACGTATTTTCACTTCTCTACTTTGAATTTTATATTTAAAATTTCAGCCTTCCGGCCTTACGATGGAAATTGCAGACGTTTCAGGCCTAAACTGAGTTTTAAGCCGTGCCATAACAGAGTCTACGTCGGCTTCCGCCACAGCGTCGATATAAGAAAACAGTTCCCGCCCCGCAAATGCAAACGAAACTATGGAATTTGCAATATTGCTTACACTGTTCAGCGCGGCGATGCTGCTTCCGTAAATCATGTTTTTCGCGCGGCCAAACGCTTCACGGCTTATTCCGTCCCTGCGCAGCTTCACTATTTCCTGGTTTATGCGCTCTGCAACGGCATCAGGGTCTCGCGATTCGCCTGAAAAAATCACCGACGCAAAGCCCGGGCCTTCAAAATACTGCTGGCCAAACGACGCTTCGTTTATGAGCCCATCATCAAGCAGGTTGCGGTAAAGCGGTGACGCCGGTGAAGCAAGGGCTTTCAGAAGAATATCAGTTTCGGCAAGCTCTTTAGAAGATGCCCTGCCGCCACTGACAGGCTCTTTGAATCCGAGCTCAAAAATTGGCAGCGCAACAGGCAGCTTTTCTTCCGAACGGATGCGGACAACGCTCTCAGGCTCCTGTGCGAAAATCCTCTCGACAGAAACAGGCTTCGAAGGTTTCAGCATTTTGTCGCATATGGAAAGCACGCGGTCCGTATCAAAATTTCCAGCAATGCACAACGCCATATTATTTAGATTATAGAAAGTATTGTAGCATTTATAAAGCAGCTCAGGCGTAATCTTCGCTATGCTTTCGGTCGTTCCCGCAATATCGATTTTCACCGGGTGAGTGTGGTAAAGGTTGCCAAGCAGGTCAAACATCACGCGCCACTGGGGATCGTCGTCATACATCCGTATTTCCTGCCCTATAATGCCCTGCTCTTTTTTTACCGTCTTATCAGTAAAGTAAGGCGACTGTACAAAATCAAGCAGTATTTCAAGCGAATCGTAGAAATGGCTTGTACATGAAAACAGATAGCATGTCATATCGAAAGAAGTGTAGGCATTCGCGCATGCGCCCGTTTTTGCATAGCGCGCAAAAGCATCGCCGTCTGCGCTTTCGAAAAGCTTGTGTTCAAGGTAATGGGCAATGCCGTTTGGCACCGTCTGCGGCTCTGTCTCGTCAGACCTGCGAAAGCAGTTGTCTATGGAACCGTATTTCGTGCCGAATATGGCAAATGTGGAGCTGCTCTTCTTAGGGTAAAGATAAATTTTCAGTCCGGAAGGATGGTTTACTGTATAGTATAAATCATCTGTGCGGGCACTTTTGATTTCCTTTATTTCACTCATCTGAATTTCCCCCGTTCCCCGTAAGGCGGTAAACTGTGTCGAGTTCTACTTGCTGCGCCGCTTCCGTAATCTGGCTGCGCGTCACGCCGTTTATCATCTCAGCTTCATGTTCAGGCGTGCAGAGCGGGTTCGAAAATGTCTTTGAAAGGTACCACCCTTCGAGAGCCTCAAGGGAATCAGAAACAGTGTGGTAAAGGTTGCAAAGGCTCAGCTTTGCCTCATCAATTTCTTCGTCTGTGAATTTTCCATGTTTCATGTCATCAAGCTGCGCAATTATTTCATCTTTTGCACGCTCTATATTTTTCTGCTCAACACCACTCTGGACAAACATAATGCCCTTTATGGGGTTAAATGAAGAGCTGCAGTAATAGCACAGACTCATCTTTTCCCTTACATTCAAAAAGAGTTTGGAGTTAGGCGACCCGCCGTACATTGCGCTCATCAGCTTAACAGCAGGGACGGCTTTTTCAGGCTCCACACATCCTGTGCGGAATCCCATCACAAGCTTGGACTGGACAACGTCCATCTTTTCCGCAATGTCCTTAGGTTCCCCCGCCTTTCTTACAACACAGCCTTTGTAGTTTTCAATATTTGCCCTTCCATGTTTTGCAAAAGCATCTGAAAAGCTGTGGAAAACCGGTTCGGGGTCGCAGTTGCCTAAAACCATTATTTCAGCAGGTGCGCTTTGAAGCATACGCTCCCATGCAGCGGTCAGATCGCTGCGCTTTAAATTTTTGATTTCTTCTTTTGTTCCGAGCCTGCTCAGGCCGTACGGCTCTTTCGAGCACATTATTTCCTGGCAGCGGCGGAACGCATATATCTGCTTGTCATTAAATTCGGAATCGAGCGTCTCCATAAGCTGGCGCTTTTCCTGCTCAAACCCATCTTCTGGGAAAAGCCCGCCTGGCATTTGCGGCTCAAACACAACATCACACAGAAGGCGTGAAAGTTCCTCCGACATTTTTTCGTCGTGTAGGGCATAGCGGTCGGCAAGGCCGCTGACAAAAATTGAAAGCATCTGCACATCGCCGAGCTTTTGGATATCGGCATCAAGTTCGGCTCCGTAAAGTTCAGCCAGATGCTCATTCAGCTTTGTGAAATCAGGATATTTTTTGCATGAACGCGTAAGCAGAAAAGGCAGCAATGCATTTTTTGCTGCAGTTTCTTTTTTAAGCGGGAGTAAAAAATTTATTGAAATACGTGCCGTTTTGAAACGACTGTCACGGATACTGCGAAAATTAATACCGCTGCATACTGAACGTTTTTGGACTTCTGCCATTTACAAAGTTCATCTCCCCACAGATTTGCTGTACGTTAAACTTAATTATAACACACTTAGTAACTGTAGAAAAGGACAGAGTTGCTTTTGCCGAAAAATCATTGCTTGCTGTGAAAGTATAAAAAAACGGGGAGCGGGCCTACCGCTCCCCTTACGTCATGCTTTAGACACGGGCAAGGGCATTTTCAATATCGTCGAGTATATCGTTTATATTTTCAATTCCAACAGACAGCCTTATCATGTTTGGGCTTATACCTGCAGCCGCAAGCTGCTTGTCGTCAAGCTGGCGATGCGTTGTGCTTGCCGGGTGCAGCACACAAGTCCGAAGGTCGGCCACATGTGTAACTATAGATGCAAGGTGAAGCCCCTCAATAAAGCGTATGGCACCGCTGCGCCCACCCTTTGTGCCAAAAGAAATCACACCGCTCGTGCCGTGCGGCATGTATTTTTTCGTAAGCGCATGGTACTTGCTGCTTTCGAGATCTGGATAATCCACCCACTCCACCTTGTCGCTCTTTTCAAGGTATCTGGCAACGGCAATGGCATTAGAGCAGTGACGCTCCATGCGCAGGGCAAGTGTCTCAAGGCCGAGGTTGAGAAGGAACGCATTCGTCGGTGAAGCCTGTGCCCCGATATCGCGCATCATGTGCACACGCGCTTTTGTAATATATGCAGCCCTGCCAAATGCCTTAGTGTACACAAGGCCGTGGTAAGACTCGTCAGGCTCTGTAAGGCCAGGGAATTTGCCGTTCTCCCAATTGAAATTCCCGCTGTCGACTATTGCACCGCCAACCTGCACAGCATGGCCGTCCATATATTTTGTGGTGGAGTGTGTCACAATATCCGCGCCAAATTTAAACGGCCGGCAGTTGATTGGGGTCGGGAATGTGTTGTCAACAATAAGGGGCACGCCGTGCGCATGCGCCGCTTTTGCAAACTTTTCAATATCCGCAACTACAAGCGAGGGATTCGAAAGCGTTTCGGCAAAAACGCAGCGCGTGTTTTCCTTGAAAGCCGCATTAAGCTCTTCTTCCGTGCAGTCCGGTGAAACGAATGTGCAGTCAATGCCCATTTCACGCAATGTCTTGTTAAACAGGTTAAATGTTCCCCCGTAAATTGATGCCGAGCTGATAATGTGGTCTCCGCTGTGGCATATGTTACAAACCGAAATAAATGAAGCCGCCTGGCCCGAAGAAGTCAGCATAGCACCGACGCCACCCTCAAGCACTGCAATTTTCTTTTCGACGGCATCTACCGTTGGGTTGCTGATGCGTGTATAGAAAAATCCGTTTGCCTTTAGGTCAAACAAGTCTCCCATTGCTTTGGCAGTGTCATACTTATATGTTGTGCTCTGCACAATAGGCAGAACACGCGGCTCACCATTTTTCGGCTCATATCCGGCATGAATGCAGTTTGTATCGATTCGATATCCCATTTTACATTTCCTTCCTATACTTTTTAAGCCTCCGCTTAAGCCTCCGCGACAGCACAATACAACGCCATTTAGAAAAGGCTCTTTATCCATGCGGCAAAAATATCAGACATACTCACAACACCCCAAACCAAAAGCAGAAAGAGCAGCGCAGAAATAATCCTCGCGGCTATCTGTTTGCCATGGCTCAAAGGTGCTTGTGCCTTTTGCTTTTTACCTGACTCTTTGCCTGAAATATCTTCTTGCTCTTTTTTATTGGGTTCGTCCTTTATTATGCCTATTCCATGCAGAGTATCTTCTGCATGCCCCATCTCTGCATAAGGCACAAAAAGCCTTGTCTGGGATGCCCTGCTTTTGCCGAGGATCACCGGAGAAGTCCCTCCCAAATTCATATTGCGCTTCATATACGGAAGGCCGGCATCGTCAAATGCAGCCGAAATTTTCACTGCATCGTTCTCCCACACCGTAATCAGAAGCACAGGGTCATCCGGCTTCGGCGGCCTGAGTTTCGCACTGCCACAGACCGGACAGCTACCTTCGCCACGGCAGAGAATCTGACAGTCCTCGCAGTAAAGCATCAGCCACACCTCTCATTTTGATTTTTCTGTATTATAACACCCACTGTATGGCATGACAAGTAAATATGCGGACTGTTTTTTGCTATTTGCCGGCCTCACTTCTAATCAGCGGCTGAAGTTGCTTTCCATCTAATGCTGCAAATGCCGACGGCAAAATCAGGCTAAAATCCGATATAAGCGAAAATGGCTTACTTTTCGGGTTGTCCTGCTCCATAGGCACAAAATAAATATTTTTCGTATTAAGCAGCCCGCCGATGTTCCTCGCCGAAGCCGCAAGCGCATCATTTGTAGCCGGAGCGATAACAACAGGCAAGCCAATGCGCAGACACGATTTCACCGCCATCGTTACGGGCGTGTCGGTAATCCCGTTTGCAAGTTTGCCAAGCGTGTTACCGGTGCATGGAGCAACTATCATTAAATCTACACTATTGCGAGGACCAATGGGTTCGGCTCCCTGAATGCTGTTAATCACCTTCTTGTGGCAGATGCTCTCAACCTCGCCTATAAAATCATCGGCGCGGCCAAACCTTGTGTCCATTGAAGCCGCATTAAATGACATCACCGGAAGGAGCGGATAGCCTTTCTCGGCAATGTTGCGCATCTCGTCTATCACTCTGCGGAATGTGCAGAAAGAACCGCACATTGCAAAGCCAAATGTTTTTTTCTCCATGCCATTTCACCTCTCCACCATGCGGTAAACAATATCACCGATTATTTTGCCCGCCGTTTTCGGCGCAGCGCGCCCAGGAAGCGAAAGCGCTGAGCAAGCCTTTATCCCGAATTTTCCCGCTGCTTCAAAATCAATGCCCCCCGGTGACGACGCAAGGTCAACCAAAATTGAGCATCCGCGCAAATGTGAAAGCACCTGGCGTGTAAAAATCAAAGCCGGCACAGTATTGAAAATTATGTCGTATACGCCTGACCTGCCAATCTGCTGCGTTTCAACAGAGCGGCAGCCCGAAGCCTCTATCCACGCGAGATCCTCCGGTGCCCGCGCCGACACCGTTACATCGGCATCAAGTCCTTTCATAACATGCATAAGCGCCCTGCCTAACCGACCAAAGCCGGCTATAAGGCAGTGGCTCCCACTTATAGTTCCCGGGTATCCGCGCATGGCAATCTCAGCAGCACCTTCCGCAGTCGGCACGGCATTGCGCACCGCAAATTCTTCACATGCGCTGTAGTCGGCAGTATCAATCTCTTCCCATATGCGGCTCGTGCAAAAAAGGCGTTCCATTTTCCCGCCAAATACACGTCTTCCGCGCATTTTTTCAGCGAATATGCCATCAAGCACGATCGGCTCCGCGCTGTACTCGGCTTTTAAATTGACGCCGTCGTCAGTAACAGGCAGCGGCAGAATAACCGAACCGCATTCTAAAGCCAGTTTTTCCAGTGATGACTTTTCCACACCAGCCGGAAGGGACGTTTTTTCAAATCCGCAGGCAAGCACCCTGCAGCCTTTCTGCACAAGCGATTCTGCAAGGTATATCTGCCTGCGGTCGCCCCCAAGTATGCCAAAAGCTCCTTTTTCCGTTTTCAGTCACCTCCGAAATGTTCTGCCATTATACTATGGCTTTGTGAAACTGGCTGTGCATACGTCTGCAGCATATATAAAATTTCACTTTTACGTTTGCAATTACGCGAAAAGATGTTTATTATTAATATGTTGGGCAATATATTAATTAGGAAAATCTGTATTTTTCCAAAATAATCTGCATATTTTAGAATAGGAGTAATTTTATGGAATGCAATGACATTCTGTCTAAAGTCAAGAAAGTACATTTTGTAGGGATTGGCGGTTCAGGCATGTGCCCGATTGCCGAAATTCTTCTTCATAAGGGATACCAAATAACAGGTTCAGACACGGCAGAATCAGATACGCTTGCAAGGGTACGTAGCTATGGTGTTCCTGTCTCGATGGGGCAAAAAGCTGAAAATGTAAAAGGCGCCGAACTCGTCGTCTATTCGGCAGCAATAAAGCACGATAACCCGGAACTTGTTGCAGCAAGGAAGCAGGGTATCCCTACTGTGGAGCGCTCCGTGATGCTCGGAATGGTAACACGTCGCTTCAAAAACTGCATTGCTGTTGCCGGAACACACGGAAAAACAACGACCACCGCAATGATAACACAAATATTCCTTGAAGCTGGCCTCGACCCTTCAGCCATCATCGGCGGAAAGCTCCCGCTTATAGGCAGCAATGGGAGGGTTGGAAAATCCGATACCATTGTCTGCGAAGCATGTGAATATGTCGATACTTTCCTTCAGCTGCACCCTTCCGTTTCCGTTATCCTCAATATTGACAATGACCATCTTGACTATTTTGGCACTGTGGAAAACACCATACGGTCATTCCACAAGTTCTGCACACAGACAAGCGGGACTATCATCGTAAACGGCGACGACGCTAATGCCATGAAAGCCGTAAAAGGCATTGGCGAAGCCCGTGTCGTGACTTACGGCTTCCAGCCTACAAATGATTACAGTGCGACAGATATACAACCTACGCAGCGTGCACATGAAAAATTCAGCGTCTTTAAAGGCGGCAATAAAGCCGCAAATATTTCCCTCAGCATTCCTGGCAAACACAACATATACAATGCCCTCGCGGCTTTTGCCGTTGCCGACCTTTTCGGCGTAAACACCGGAAACATTCAAAAAAGCCTCCATGCCTTTACAGGTGTGCACAGGCGTTTTGAAATGCTTGGGGAGTTTGGCGGCGTAACTGTTGCTGATGACTTTGCGCACCACCCTACGGAAGTAACGGCAACGCTTACGGCGGCAAAGCAAATGGGCTTCAAACGCGTGTGGGCAGTATTTCAGCCACACACATATTCACGCACATATCTGCTGTTCAATGATTTTGTAAAAGCGCTGAGCATTGCCGACCGTGTTGTCCTTTCTGAGATTTTAGCCGTGAGAGAAACAAACACGTATAACATATACTCTAAAGACCTCGCAGCAAAAATCCCCGGCTGCGTATGGTTCAAGACATTTGAAGAAATTGCAGATTATATGGTCAAAAATGCCGAAGACGGCGACCTTATTCTGACACTCGGCGGCGGCGATATCTATAAATGCGCGCACATGATTATTGAAAAATACAAAGCCATCGGAAAACAGCAGGCGTAATATTACACGATGTGCCGTAGCAAAGTCCAAAACTCTCGTGAAACATTGTTTATGCATGTTTCACTGAGAGTTCTTTTCATGAAAGCAATTAGCACTCATCTTAAAAGAGTGCTAAAATTAATAGTTTAGTAATATATTATCTATTTTTTATTAACAAGTCTCGCCTATACTAAAAGCGTTGAAAGAAACGAGGAGCAAAAAAATGAGCTCCTGAGTTTCAAAAACAAAATCTAAAACAATGGGGGTTTTAATTATGTTTGATTTAATTCCTTTTGAACGCAGCACTGGCAGCCTCTTTGATGCAATCGACCGCATGATGGACGAAAGTTTCTTCGGCGGGTTGAGCAGGCAGTTTGCCCCCTGCCGCACAGACATTATCGACGGAGGCGACAAATACCTTCTGAAAGCTGACCTGCCTGGATTTGACAAAGACGACATAAAAATCAGCATTCAGGACAATGTGCTCGACATCACCGCAGAGCGCAGAGAAAACAAAGACGATAAAGATAAAAAAGAAAATTACATCCGCAGAGAAAGAAGATATGATTCCTTCAACCGCAGTTTCTCGCTTGATGGCATAGATGCCAGTAAAATAAATGCAAGCTATACAAACGGTGTGCTTAGCCTTGAGCTTCCTAAAGCTCAGGAAGAAAAGCCTGAAATCCAGACTATCGAGGTCGAATAACCTGCATAATATTACTGGCGGCAACAATGACTTCTAAACACGGGTTTTTAGCGTTTTTCAGAAAACAAATAATAAATATAAGTAAGTGGAGGTATTGATTATGTTTGATTTAATTCCTTTCGAGCGCAGAACCGGCAGCCTCTTTGACACAATAGACCATATGATGGATGAAAATTTTTTTGGAGACATGAGCAGGCAGTTCGCCCCATGCCGCACAGATATCATAGATGAGGGCGACAAATATCTTTTGAAGGCCGACCTTCCGGGATTTAACAAGGATGACATTAAAATCGGCATTAAAGGCGATGAGCTCAATATCACCGCCGAGCGCAAAGAGGAAAACAGCGACAAAGACAATAAGGGAAACTACATCCGCAGAGAGAGGAGATACGACTCCTTCTGCCGCAGTTTCTCACTTGATAGCATAGACGCAGGCAAAATCAGTGCAAGCTATACAAATGGCGTTTTAAGCCTTGAACTTCCCAAGATTCAGGAAACAAAGCCGGAAGTGCAGACTGTTGAAATCAAATAGCCAAGAAGCCCATTAAATAAAGAACCCGGGAAGGATCCGCTTTAGCGGAAGCCCTCTCGGGTTCTTTATTATCTAAAGACCAAATTCAGCAGAAGAAGGAGAGTAACACCAGGTATGCCCGCAACACTGGACACGCCAATTGTCAGCGGGCTTAAAGGAAGGTTCACGCCTGTGTATGCCCCTGTAATATTGACAACCGCAAGTGTGAGCAAACCGGTAAATATCCCGCCAATCGCATGCCGCACCGGCCGTTTGGATTTCATTGCAACCTGAACTGACACAAGAAGCAAAAAAACTATGCAGCATATAGCTGCAACAAGCCATTTATCAGGCAAAGGCCACACCTCGCTCGTCTTCTATTTCAGAAAGCGGCGCAGCTCACTCCATATTGCTTTGCAAGGCCCATAAGGTACCGGTAACGCGCCTGAAGCTCTTCCCTCTGGTAAATGCATGCGTCTATCAGGTCACTGTCGCATTCTGTCTGGAACCAGCATTCGTTGTATGCAAGCATGCGGGAGATATGCTTGATTTCTGAAAGCAGTTTTTTCTTCTCTACTTCCTTCTTTTCAGCGGCACAGTCTGTGCGCTGAAGCAGCTTCAGTACAGATTCCATACTAACAACTCCGCCTTCCGGTTTATATTTATGTTAGTATGATGGACAATTATTCCAGCAGTTATACGGATAAAGGAAATTTATTTTTGCGTTTCACCCACATAGGTAAAATCGATTTTTCCAGAAGCTACATCGGCACCAACCGCCTGCACCCGCATTGGTGTGCCTATAGTAATGCGGTTGCCCGTCCTGGCATCGACCTGCGACAGGACGCCATCAAAACGGTAATCAGAATCCGGAATGCTTTCTACAGGTACAAAGCCTTCTACAGAATTTTCAAGCCCAATAAATATACCGTGCTGTGTAACACCGCTGACAACCCCGTCGTACGTCTCACCTATATGCTGTGTCATATACTCTGCCATATAGCAGTCTTCGGCACTGCGCTCTGCAGACATGGCTCGTATCTCAGCATCCGAAGACATCTTTGCGGCCTCTGCAGCAAAATCTGCAAAACGTTTCTGCAAATCTGTTTTGTCTTTTGTCTCAAGCATGGCTGAAAGTATCCTGTGTATTGAGGTGTCTGGGTAGCGGCGTATAGGCGACGTAAAGTGGCAGTAGTCTGCAAGTGCAAGGCCAAAATGGCCGAGCGGTTCAACATCATAGCGCGCTTTTGCCATTGTGCGCAGCAGCTGGTGCGAAACGACCTTCTGCACAGGCTTCCCTTTTGCCTGCTCCAGAATATTTTCAAAATCTTTTGGAGCAATTTTGCCATCGTGATGCTTAAGCGGCTGCGAATTAAGGCCAACTGCATCAATAAGCTGTATCAGCGTCTTTACGCGTTCTGGATCCGGCCTCTCATGCACACGGTATATAAATGGGATCTCTGAAGTTTTTGCAAGCTTAGCAGCTGCAGAATTGGCCGTTATCATCAGCGCCTCAATCATCTGCTCGGCTTCCCCGCTTTTGCGCGGATGGACATCAATACATACTCCGTCTTCATTCAGTGTAAATTCAGGCTCCGTGCTTTCAAGGTCGACAACGCCGTTTTCAGCAAAGCGTTTCTTTAAAATCAATGACAGTTCACGCGCAGCATGGAGCGAGTCAATTACAGGGCTGTACTTCTGCCTCATATCTTCTTCTGCGGTTCCGTCAAAAAGGCTGTTAACTTCCGAGTAAACGCCGCGTACTTTGGAGCATATCACCGATTTTCTGAACTTGTACGACGACATATTTCCTTCCGCATCAAGTTCAATAAGCGCAGAAAAAGTCAGCTTTTCCTCTCCTGCATTAAGTGAGCATACGCCGTTGGAAAGCGACTCAGGCAGCATCGGCACGACACGGTCAGCAAAATATACAGATGTGCCGCGGCTGCGCGCTTCCATATCAAGCGTCCCGCCCGGAGCAATATAGTGCGAAACATCGGCAATGTGGACACCGAGATGAAAAGACCCGTCCTCTGTTTTAATAACTGAAATGGCATCATCCAAATCTTTTGCGCTTGCATCATCTATAGTGCATACAGGAAGGCTGCGCAGGTCGACTCGGCCATTCAGATCTTCAGGAGTTATTTTGCGTGAAGCCGCTTCCTGGGCCTCATCAAGGGCCTCTTTTGAAAAACCAGACACAATGCCATACTCATCGAGAATAGCATCCGCGCATATCTTTGCGCTGCCGGCCTTCCCATAAATTTTTACAATCTCTGCTTGCATAACAGAAGAATGCGGTATCCTGTGGATTTCTGCCTGCACCTTATCGTTTTCTTTAGCTTTTAAAGCGCTTTCACGCGTTACAGGAAGCGAATAGCGCACAGCAATATCCGGCAGGAAGGCTGGCCTTCCTGCTTCCGTCCTAAAAGTGCCGGTTACAAGCCGACTGCTTTTTTCAGTTACGGATCTTACCTCACCGCTCAGCCCTTTAATGCCCTGTTGCAGGTTGCCAAGCACTACCCTGTCGCCAACAAACGCGTTGTTGAGCTTGTCCGCGTGTATAAAAACATCTGTCCCATTGTCCATGCGGGCAAAGGCAAAGCCCCTCGAAAGGGAAATTATGGTAGCCTCTGCCTGTGCGGTATCAGCCTTCTGCGGCAGGTAATACCGTCCTTTTTGTGTAACTAAAATTTTTCCTTCTGTTTTAAGCGAATTTAGAGCCGCAAAAAAATCTTTTTTGCCCTCAGGCCTGACATCCATTTTTTTTAGGATACTGCGTACTGGCAGGCTCTGTGACGATATTTCAAGGCAGCGCAGTATTCTCTCTTTTGTAGTTTTCAAAATGTCCCCCCATATAATTTCTTATGCAAAAAAAGCTCCGCCTTTTCAGCGGAGCGGCTTGCTTTTCTTATTTCAGAAAAAAATACATATAAGTGTTAATAAGAATAACCAGCACAAAAAAGCCAATTGCAATGACTTTTGTCCATCTTGCCAAAAAAGCATCAACTGAACGCGCCTGGTTTTTTGAAAGGAACGTATCAGCGCCGCCGGTAACGACGCCAACATTCTCTTCATGGCCTTTCTGCATCAAAACAATAACAGTGATAGCAACAGAAAATACCATCAATATAATCCCAAGCACCAACTCTGCGGTAGACATATCATACCCCCACAATCATGAACTATTACCGATAAGTGAATAATATCACAAAATGCAATTGTTTGCAAGGATTTTCACTATTTCTTTTTGCAGGCTTGATTTTAAAGCAGCTTTTTAACTTTAAAAGTGCTGTTAATGACAGCCCAGTTCTGCGGGAAAAAGGTATTTACAGTCCAGTAGCTTACACCCGCAAGGCCATACCTGTGTGCAAGCTCAAGCTTTGCGCGTATGCTGCGCGCGTCTTCAAACCAAACTTCATGCTGTTTCCCGTCCTGTGAAAAGTAATTAAAATGCGGGGACTGCGCCTCTTCGTCAAACATAATGCGCGCGCCGACTTTCTTTGCAAGCTCAACGGCACCGTTATTTGAAAGGGAACGCGCTGCAGTGCCGCGCACAAACGGCAAGATCCAGTCATATCCGTAATTGGGAATGCCCATAAGGATTTTCTGCGGCGGTATAGCTGTAACCGCATATTTTAAGACCTGCTCTACAAGGTTCAGAGGCGCAACCGGCCTCGCCGGCCCATACGTATAACCCCACTCATAGGTCATAAGTATCACTCTGTCCGTAAGGCTGCCATGCGCTTTATAATCATGCGCCTGATACAGCAGGCCCGGCTGCTCGGCAGAAATTTTCGGTGCCAGCGAAGTAAAAACTTTATACTCAAGCGGGTGGAGTTTCTCTACTGCCCTTTTGAGAAATGCATTATAGTTTTCCCTGTCCTGAGGGTAAATATATTCAAAGTCGATGTTAAGGCCGTAATATTTGTCTTTTCCGCCCAATGCGCCTGCAATATTATCGAGAAGTATATTTCCAACTTCCGAATCAGAAAGAACGGCGTGGGCAATCTCACCGCTGAACCCTCCTTCAGGCCGAATGTTTGTCACTGACATTATCGGTGCCACGTTCTGCCTGCGGGCGGCAGCCACGATCCCCGTGTCGTCAACAGATGTCAGGCTTCCATCGGGACGAACCTCATAGCTGAAAACGCTGAGGTAAGTTAATCCCGGAAGCGTCCTTTCCAGTGTCGAGTCCCTTATTGTAGGGAGGGCATAGCCATTTACTTCGGCTTCACCGAGCATCTCAAGCGTCACGGGAATAGTCAGCACCTGCCCTGCCCTGATAAAATTTGCGTCAGGAATCTGCGGGTTGGCCCTCTGTATGGCTTCTGCAGTTGTTTCATACATTTTTGCAATTTGCGATAGGCTTTCTCCTGCTGCCACAGTGTGTGAAACACTCTCTGCCGGAATCACAAGCGCCTGCCCGACAACGAGGCTGCCGTCACTGTCAAGCGCGTTGCTGCTGATAATATCGCCTGCAGATACGCCGTAACGCTTCGAGATACTGTAAACACTGTCACCCGGACGGACCGTATAAATAACCAAAATCGATGTACCCCCTTTGTGGCTTCTTTTTATATGCCACTTAGCTTTATTCCAGTATATGCCATAAAAGTCAGCTTAATAGGGACATCGTATATTTCTTTTTACCGCGAATATCCGGCAGTTTAATGGGAACATTATTTATTGGACAGTACAGTTGTTTGCGTTTGCCTCTGTGCAGTCCCGCCGCAGGAAATTATTCGTTTCCTGCGGCGTTCTTTATGAAAAAGCCAGCTGCTCGCCCTGAGGTGGCATTGAGCCGGAAGATGGAACCTTCTTGCGGTAGCGGTCTGGCTTTTCAAGCATGCCTTCCTCATAGCGGCAAACTTTCACAAGACGTGCATTGCGGCGAAGCGTCATAACAAGGCTGCCCTGCGCGCTGCGTGTAGATTTTGCCGTGACTGCACCTGAATGAACAAGCAGCACCCTTCCCTGCGATGAAGTCAGCATGAATTCACAGCCTTCCGTTATCTGGCAGCACCCGGCAAGCGGTGAATTTGCATTGTAGGCATTAATCAGCCTTTTCCTGTTTGTCTTCGTTTTATAAGCGGAAAGTGTTATTTTTACGGCTTTTCCATTTTCAAAGAATAGCACCATACTCCCTGCGTAGTCTGACGTTACCGCCATATAGACAGGATTTTCTCCGTCATCCATACCGAGTTTTGCCGGAATATATTCGCCGAGAACGCTGGCTTTAGAATCGTCGAAATCAGACGCTTTAGCTTTATAGACAGCACATTTGTCTGTAAAAAACAGGAGGTTGGCAGAGTTGCTGCTCTCGACATCCTGTATTACTTTGTCGCCGTCTTTCAGTTTCTGGTCACCGCTCATGCGCAGTGACTGAGGGGTAATTTTCTTGAAATAACCATCTTTTGTAAAGAACAGGTGAACGGCGTAGTCAGGGACATCTTCCTGCTCTTCTTCAAGCTCGTTTTCGTAAACGATGATTGAACGCCGTGGCTGGCCGTATTTTTCTGCAACCTCACTCAGCTCAGACAGGATAATTTTCCGTATTTCATCGTCACTGCCAAGGATTTTCTGCAGTCTGCCTATCTTTTTCTCAACTTCGCCTGTTTCTGCCGTGCGCTTCATTATATATTCACGGTTAAGATGGCGGAGCTTGATTTCCGCTACATATTCCGCCTGTTTCTCGTCGATGCCAAACCCTATCATCAGATTTGGGACAACATCAGCTTCTTCTTCAGTTTTGCGGATAATAGCAATCGCCTTGTCTATATCAAGCAAAATTGCCTGCAGGCCTTTGAGCATGTGCAGCCTTTCCTGCAGGTTCTTAAGGTCGAAAGCCGTCCTTCGGCGAACACACGATATACGAAACTTTGTCCATTCGTTAAGTATCTCGCGTATGCCCATCACGCGCGGGGCACCGTTTACAAGCACATTGAAGTTGCACGAAAAACTGTCTTCAAGAGGTGTCATGCGGAACAGTTTTTTCATCAGGCGGTCTGGGTCTACGCCGCGCTTTAAATCTATGGTTATTTTCAGCCCTGCAAGGCCTGTTTCGTCACGTATATCCGAAATCTCCCGTATTTTGTTTTGCTTTACAAGCTCCACTGTTTTCTCAATAATTGCCTCAACAGTGGTTGTCGGAGGGATTTGCGTTATATCTATGCAGTTCGCGTCCTTGTCATACGAGTAACGCGCGCGCACCTTAACAGGTCCCTTGCCTGTGTGGTATACTTTTTCAAGTGCCTGCCGGTCGTAAATTATTTCACCGCCACCAGGAAAATCAGGTGCAGGCAGCGTTGAAAATATGTCGTGCTCATGGTTGCGGATACATGCCGCAGCCGTTCTGCAGACTTCCGCAAGGTTAAAAGAGCAGATAGAGCTCGCCATGCCCACAGCTATGCCAGTATTGGCGTTTACAAGGACAGACGGGAAAGTCACCGGAAAAAGCGCAGGTTCTTTTGTTGTATTGTCGTAATTATCCACAAAATCGACCGTACCTTTTTCTATGTCCCGGAAGAGCTCCTGGCATAACGGGTCAAGTTTTGCTTCAGTATAGCGTGATGCGGCGCATGCCATATCTCGTGAATAGAATTTGCCGAAATTTCCTTTTGAATCCACATACGGATGCAGAAGCGCCTCATACCCGCGGCTCAAGCGCACCATTGTATCGTAAATGGCGGCTTCGCCATGTGGGTTGAGTTTCATTGTCTGGCCCACTATATTTGAGCTTTTTGTCCTTGTAAGTCCAAGAAGCCCCATTTTATACATTGTATATAAAAGCTTTCGATGTGATGGCTTAAAGCCGTCAATCTCAGGGATTGCGCGCGACAGGATAACGCTTACAGCATAAGGCATATAATTTTTTTCAAGCGTGTCCGTAATCTGCTGCTGCACAACTTTTCCTGCGCCCTCAATAACTCCATGCACTTTCGGGCGGCTTACATGCCGCTCCGAACGCGATTTTCTCATATTTCTTCAGCCCCTAAACTTTGAAAATCTCTCAGATGTTGCTCAGCTCAAATCCGCCAGTTCAATGTACCTATACCCGTTTTCGGCTATATAGCCCTTTCTGCCGTTCAGGTTATTGCCAAGCAGAAGGTCAAACACCCTGCTTGTCTGTTCTGCATCCGCAGGCATAACCTGAATAAGGCGGCGGGTTGCAGGGTTCATCGTAGTGAGGTTCATCATGTCAGGTTCATTTTCGCCGAGGCCTTTGGAGCGCTGAATTGTAAATTTTCTTCCTTCGAGTTTTTTGAGAAACATATCCTTCTCTTTTCCAGTGTACGCAAAGTAAGTCTCATCTTTTGTCTGTATCTCGAAAAGCGGTGACTCAGCAATGAACACCTTCCCCTGCTTAATTAATGCCGGTGTGAGCCTGTAAAGCATCGTAAGCAGAAGTGTGCGTATCTGATAACCGTCGACATCCGCGTCCGTGCACAATATAATCTTGTTCCAGCGAAGGGAGTCCATGCTGAACGAAGAAAGGTCTTTATTTGCCTTTGCTTTAACCTGCACGCCGCATCCGAGGACCTTTATAAGGTCTGTGATGATGTCGCTTTTAAAAATCTTGTCATAGTCTGCTTTAAGGCAGTTAAGGATTTTACCGCGTATTGGCATGATTGCCTGAAAGTTAGGGTCGCGCGCCTGTTTGCAGGCGCCGAGCGCAGAGTCGCCTTCCACTATGAAAATTTCCCTTTCTTTTACATCTTTGCTCCGGCAGTCAACGAATTTTGCCACGCGGCTTGTCATGTCCATATTTCCTGAAAGTTTTTTCTTTATTGTCTGCCTTGTCCGCTCCGCATCTTCACGGCTGCGTTTATTTACAAGCACCTGCATGGAAATTTTTTCAGCGTCAAGCGGATTTTCGATAAAGTAGATTTCAAGTTGATGGCGGAGTACATCCGTCATCGCTTCCTGAATTCCTTTATTTGTAATTGCCTTTTTAGTCTGGTTTTCATAGGAAGTGCGGTTAGAAAAAGAAGATATAATCAGTATCAGGCAGTCCTGCACATCATTAAACGTGATTTTGCTTTCTTTTTTATTGTATTTCCCGTTTTGCTTGAGATAAGAATCTATCTGGTAAACAAAAGCGTTGCGGGCTGCCTTGTCCGGCGCACCCCCATGCTCAAGCCAGCTTGAATTATGGTAATACTCAATTGACGGGTTCTTGTTTGAAAAAGCTAAAGCAATATTCATTTTAACGTTATATTCCGGCTTGTCGCTGCGGTCGCGCACGCGGCGCTCCGCCTGCCAATACTGCACCGGAGTTAAAAAATCACTCCCTGCAATCTCTTTGGCATGGTCAACAATGCCATTTTGGTAAAGAAATTTCTGCTCCGCAAAGCTTCCATCCTCCTTCCGGCTGCGGAAGATAAAGCTGATGCCGTTATTTACTATTGCCTGCCGTTTAAGTGTATCGCAGTAATATTCATCCGGAACATATATATCGGTAAATACCGCAATATCAGGCTTCCAGCGTATCTTTGTGCCCGTGTCTGCCCCAGAATATTTCTTTTTCTTAAGCCCGCCGATATTCTTCCCATGCTCAAAATGAAGTGTATAGCACATACCGTCACGGTGAATCTCAGCATCCATATATTCCGATGCATACTGCGTTGAGCAAAGCCCCAGGCCATTCAGCCCAAGCGAGTACTCATAACTTTCATTTTCATCGTTGTTGTATTTTCCGCCGGCATAAAGCTCGCAGAAAACGAGCTCCCAATTCCAACGCTGTTCAGAATGGTTATATTCTACAGGAATCCCACGACCACTGTCATCCACCTCAACGGAATCATCACTGTACTTTGTAACAACGATTTGCTTTCCAAATCCTTCACGCGCTTCATCAATCGAATTTGATATTATTTCAAGGATTGAATGCTCGCACCCTTCAAGGCCGTCTGAACCAAAAATGACAGCCGGCCTCTGCCTTACACGGTCAGCACCTTTCAGGCTTGATATACTTTCATTACCATATTCTTTTTTTGATGCCATACTGTTTCCTCCGCTGAGAACATATTGTGCCGCATGATTTTTAACTTTTCATAATGCATACAGATCATTATGATTAGCGGCAAAAAAAGTCTGCCGGGCAACAATTTTCCGAACGCCTTGTGCATCTGAAAATCGGTACCCAGCAGGGCACAGTGAAAGGGAATGCCTACTCATTCCCTTTCATAATTTAATGATTTTAAATTATTGGGCAGGCTGCGGGTCTGGCTGCACCTGCGGCGGTGTTGGCTGCGGCGGTGTCCCTACCGAACTGTCCGATTCTGCCGGTATCTCGTCTTCTTTCATCAGGTTCGCAAACTCATCGCCGTCCATCTTTTCATTTTCGAAAAGATATTTTGCAACACGGTGGAGCTGCGGCATATGAGCCTTAAGGATTTCTTCAGCTTTATGGTAAGCCTGCGTCATCATACGTCTTATTTCACGGTCTATCGCACATGATGTGGCTTCCGAATAATCACGGATATGACCCATATCGCGCCCAAGGAACGGCTCGCTTTCGTCCCTGCCATAAGTTATAGGCCCGAGCTCTTTGGACATGCCATATTTTGCAATCATACTGTGTGAGAGTTTTGTCGCCCTCTCAATATCATTTGAAGCACCGGTTGAAATATCGTCAAGATTAAGTGACTCCGATACACGGCCGCCAAGTAGCACCACAAGTGTTTCTTCCATTTCGCGACAAGTACGGTACGACCTGTCTTCTGTTGGTATCTGCATGGTGTAGCCGCCTGCCATGCCGCGCGGAATAATGGAAATCTGATGGACAGGATCCTGCGTCGGGCAGTAATATGTCACGACCGCATGCCCCGCCTCATGGTAAGAAGTAAGCTTCTTTTCCTTTTCCGTCATCACATGGCTTTTCTTTTCAGTGCCCATCACGACTTTTACAGTTGCTTCCTCAATCTCGGCCATTGTAATAGCTTTGAGGTTTTTCCTCGCTGCAAGCAGCGCCGATTCATTGAGCAGATTTTCAAGGTCTGCACCTGTGAACCCTGCTGTTGATTTTGCTATTATACTGAGGTCAACGTCAGGTGCAAGTGGTTTATTCCGCGCATGCACCTTAAGGATAGCCTCTCTGCCCTTCATATCAGGGTAGCCCACCATAACCTGGCGGTCAAAGCGTCCCGGCCTCATAAGAGCCGGGTCGAGAATATCCGGGCGGTTTGTGGCGGCAATCATGATAACGCCTTCATTGGCACCGAAACCGTCCATTTCAACAAGAAGCTGGTTCAGCGTCTGTTCACGCTCATCATGCCCGCCGCCAAGGCCGGCTCCACGCTGACGCCCAACAGCATCAATTTCATCTATGAATACAATGCACGGTGCATTTTTCTTTGCCTGGTCAAAAAGGTCACGCACACGTGAAGCACCGACACCTACGAACATCTCGACAAAGTCAGAGCCTGAAATTGAGAAAAACGGCACGCCGGCTTCGCCAGCCACAGCCCGAGCAAGCAGTGTCTTGCCTGTCCCCGGAGGGCCGACAAGCAGCACACCTTTAGGAATTCGCGCTCCGAGTTCATTGTATTTCCGTGGATTTTTTAAAAATTCGACGATTTCGCGCAATTCTTCTTTTTCTTCATCTTCACCGGCAACATCGGCAAACGTAGTTTTGCGTTTCTCATCTGCCATCTGCTTTATTTTCGCCTTGCCGAAGTTCATCTGCTTCCCGGTATCTCCAAGCGTTGTGTTCATGTGCTTCATCATGAGCCACCAGAAAACGCCGAACAGGACAAATGTCAGCAGAACAGGCAGAAACCCGGAAGTAAACCATGAAGAGTCCGCCGGGCGGTTCCAGTTATAAGACATGCGCGTATTTGGGTGCACTTTATTGTATTGCTGCACATAAGGCCGTATGTCTTCAATCATCTGGCCGGCGTTAGGCGCAACATAAGAAATCTGCTTGCCGCCGTTCAGCGTGATTGACATATCGCCGCTTCCAAGGTCCAGTGTATACTGCGAAACTTTCTGATCCTGAAAATAGTAAACTATTTCAGAATACTTATGAGTCTCTTCTGCCGGCTTGGAAAAAACCGTTACCAGAAGGATCATCAAAAGCACCGGAATGCCAATGAAAAGCGCAATATTTTTTAATGCTTTTTTGTTATCCAAAAGCGATTCACTCCTTATTTGTCCCGCCTGCACCGGCATCGCTGTAAATCTCCGGTTTCAGGACTCCTACAAACGGCAGATTGCGGTATTTTTCCGCATAATCAAGGCCATAACCGACAATAAATTCATCCGGCACAACCGAACCCACATAGTCGGCTTCTACTTTTACAGTGCGGCGGTCCGGCTTGTCGAAAAGAGTGCAAAGGCGGAGACTTTTAGGCGAACGGGCCTTCAGAAGTTTCCAGATGTAACTTAAGGTAAGGCCGCTGTCAAGTATGTCCTCAACTACAAGGACGTCCCAGTTTTTAAGGTCAAGGTCGAGATCCTTGATGATTTTTACAACGCCTGAAGTCTTAACACCGGAACCATAGCTGGAAACCGCCATGAAATCTATGCTGCAGGGAATTGAAATAGCCCTCATCAAATCGGTCATAAAAACGACCGAACCCTTAAGGATACTTACCATAAGAAGATTTTTCCCTTCGTACTCTTTGCTGATGCGTGCACCCATACCATGCACAATCTCCGCCAGTTTTTCCTTGCTGAAAAGGATTTCCTCAATATCATCTTCCATGCTATGCACTGTCTACCTGCACTCCTTAATTATTATTTCTGCAATGTTTTTCGTATTCTCTGATACACAGGCCTCCTGTGAAACGCCGAAACCTTCTACCCATACGATTTCATCACCGCATTGAAAGACTACCCTGCGGCACCGTTCCATTACAGGGACCTTTGCTTCGTTGAAAAGTTTTTTCAGTGTTTTTTTTACACCGCGGCGGGCAGGACGATATGCGTCTCCGGGCCGCCTGCCCCTTACGAGCTTATTCATATTAAGTATTGTATCATAGTTGATAAGATTATTAAACAATAATTTATTAATTTTCTGACGCTTTTCCACGGCCTCAGCGGAAACCTTATGCAGTTCAAAGCTTCTTCCATCAGGCAAAACCGCCCTATTCAGTGAAAACGGCACACTCCACTCGGCATACTCATCATGCTGCTGAATTCCCGCAAAAAAAGTATTTCCTGAAACTGCACACTGTATCCCGCCTGGGCATGTTACAGAACCAGCACCTGAATTTATAATACGTTCCACTGCGGTGATATGGCTGAAATCAGGCCGCGATTTTTTCATTTTGCCGAAAATAATGGAAATTGCGTGCAGTAAAACCGCATGCGGCATTTGCTGAAGCTCATCGAGCCGATAGGCGCCGCCTTTCAGCAAGGCTTTGGCTTTCCGCAGGCCTTCCAATGCAAGGCTGTCAAGATATTCCTCATCGCTGCGCAGGATATATGAGGCGCGTGCTACCGAATTTTCAAACTCCGGGTTGATTTCACGCAGCACCGGCATAACATGGAGCCGGATTTTATTGCGCGCGAAACTATCGTCAAAATTAGTGCGGTCTGTCACATACTGCAAACTGTAAAATTTGCAGTATTCCTCCACTTCCCCACGCGTGATGCCTATTATTGGCCTTATAATATTGCCGCGAACCGGCGGTATACCGCAAAGCCCTTTTGCGCCGGCGCCTTTCGCAAGGTTCATAAGCGATGTTTCGGCGCTGTCAGAAAGAGTATGCGCCGTCGCAATGCGGCCGTTTTCCCCGCATAGGCTGCGAAAAAAAGAGTAACGGATATTCCGCCCGCATTCTTCAATGCCCTGGGAATTTTGCCGTGCAATGCTGCGCACATCAGCATTTAGCACATGAAGTGGTATGCTGTAATTTTCGCAGAAGCTCCTTACGAACTGCTCGTCGGAATCGGCATCTTTGCCCCTAAGGCCATGGTTAACATGTGCAGCTGTAAGTTTTATGCCATACTCAGAAGCATGGCGGGAAAAAAAATGTGTCATTGTGATTGAGTCAGCGCCGCCTGAAAGGCCCGCCACAACAGTGCAGCCTCGTGGAAGCATGTCCCATTCATGTATTGTACTGCTGATTTTTCTCTCAATGGCCTCAACGCCTTTATTCACTGCGTATGACCTCCTGAGCCGTGAAGCGCATATATTCTCCCTGCCAGTGCAGCGGAATCGTCTTTGTCTCACCGTGGCGGTTTTTGGCTACAATACATTCGCACTGATTTTTATCACTGTTCTCGTCCGGCGTCTCAGAGTCCTGATAATAGTCATCACGGTAAAGGAACAGTACAACATCAGCATCCTGCTCAATAGAGCCGGAGTCTCTGAGGTCTGAAAGCACAGGGCGGTGGTTAGTGCGTTTTTCGCTGTCACGCGCAAGCTGTGAAAGAGTCAGCACCGGGACGTTCAGCTCTTTTGCCATAATTTTCAGGCTTCTTGTAATCTGTGAAATTTCCTGCACACGGTTATCTATGCGTGTTGCTGAAGTCATCAGCTGCAGGTAGTCAATCACCACAAGGTCAACATCTTTCAGCCGCCTCAGTTTGGCCTTTATCTCCGGAACTGTAATCGTTGGGTTATCGTCAAAATAGATCTGGGCCTTGGAGAGAATATCGCCCGCCTCTATAAGCCTTACCCACTCGTCTTCGTTCAGCTTCCCTGTGCGCAGCTTAGTCCCTTCCACCATGGCTTCGGTTGACAGCAACCGTGAAACGAGCTGTTCTTTACTCATTTCAAGTGAAAAAAACGCCACACGCTTATTGGCTTTTATGGCGGCATAGCGTGCTATGTTAAGTGCAAAGCTTGTTTTGCCCATGCCAGGGCGGGCACCGATGAGGATAAAGTCGGTCCTGTTAAGGCCGGTAATGGTATCATCAAGCTCTTTTATGCCCGTAGGCACGCCGCGGTACTTGTCCGCGTCAGGGGAATTCAGCTTGTCCAGTCTGTCAAACTCATCAAGGATTATCTCGTCAATTTTCTGCAGGCCCTGCATATTTTTCCCGCGGCGTATGTCAAAAATGCGCTGCTCAGCAGAGTCAAGCAGAGTGGAAGCGTCCGCTTCGCCTGACGAAGCTTCTTCGATGATATCCCGTGCCGTTGTTATCAACATGCGCACGTCATATTTGTCGCGCACAATCGCGGCATAAGACTCTACATTAGAAATGGAAGGGACAAGTTGTGCAAGCTGTAGGAGATAAGTTTTGCCATCAGCTTCGTCAAAATTTTCTGTTTTCTTCAGTGCTTCAAGGACTGTAACAAAATCGATTGGGCGCCCATCGGTAAACATCTGAAGCATTACGGCGTAAATCTGCCTGTTGCCTGTAAGATAAAAATAATCATGGCGCGGCAGGATTTCCGCAACCCTGTCCATACACGAAGAGTCAAGCAGGATTGCTCCGAGAACCGACTGCTCTGCCTCCGGGCTAAACGGCAGGTTCATGCCATCATATCCGGCTGTTACCGAATTATCCATGCTGCATGCCCCCCGAATTATAAAATCCCGTTTTAGCCTTCACTCACCGCTATATATATTTTAGCGGAAACACCGTTATAAAGTTTCAGTTCACACTCATAAGTACCAAATGCTTTTATTTCATTTTTAAGCATAATCTTACGCTTGTCGACATCAATATTAAAAGAATGCTTTATCTCCTCGGATATTTCCTTGGAAGTGATGGAGCCGAACAGTTTGCCACCCTGGCCGGACTTTGCAGTCAACTTTAAAGTTTTGCCGTTAATGGACCCGGCAATCTTGCTGGCATGAGCTTTTTCCTGCGCAATGTGGTATTTTTTCGATTCTTCAGCATTTCTCAGCTCATTCATTACCTGAGCGTCTGCCTCTTTTGCCAACCCGCGCGGGAAAAGGAAATTTCTCGCGTATCCATCGCTTACCTTGACAAGTTCGCCCTTTTTGCCGGCTCCGCGGACATCCACAAGCAATACTACTTTCATAACAAACCTCCATAATTCTTTTGTTACGGCTTCTTTTTATTTGCTTTGGATTTTTCAATAACTGAAATCAGTTTTTCTTTTGCCTGTTCTACCGTAACATTCTCAAGCTGTGCGCCTGCCATAGTGAGGTGGCCGCCGCCGCCAAGTGACTCCATTACAAGCTGTACATTGACGTCGCCGAGTGAACGGGCCGAGATGTTTATTACACCGCCGGCCGGGTAAATAACGAACGACGCCTCAACACCTTTGATGGAAAGCAGCTCGTCGGCCGCCTGTGCTGCCGAAATGCGTATATCCGAAAACTCAGAATTTGCGGAAGCAATAGCAAAATTGCCGTAGACCTGGGCATTAGAGACAATTCTGTATTTTGCTTTGTACGCATCAACAGAATCAGAAAACAGGCGCTTTACCTTAACAGTATCAGCGTTCTTGCGGCGCAGGTAGGCTGCCGCCTCAAAAGTGCGAACGCCTGTTTTAAGCACGAAGTTTTTCGTGTCGAGCATAATGCCTGCCATCAGTGCTTCTGCTTCAGACTCTGTTAAAGTTGTGTCGCCAATATACTGCACAAGCTCCGTCACCATTTCGGATGTTGAGCTTGCAAAAGGCTCGTGATAGAACACAAGCGCATTTTCGATGTGGCGCACCATCATGCGGTGATGGTCTATAACAATCACGCGGGTAACAGATTTCAGCAGTTCCGGGCTTTCGACAAAATCAGGGGAGTGCGTATCAAGGACTACCAGAGTCGTTTTCGGCATAACCTTTGTGACGGCTTCCTGCGGTGATATAAATATCTTCTCCTCAGGATATTTTGCCTTAACCATGTTAATAAGCGAAGACGCCAGTGTCTGGGATAAATCGTCCACAATATATGCCGGACGTTTCAGGTATTTCGAGGCAACATTCCACATACCAACAGCGGAACCTACGCAGTCGAGGTCCGAAAATCGGTGGCCCATAATCAGCACATTGTCGCTTTCCTTGATATCATCGGAAATTGTAGCTGCAAATACACGCGTACGCACTTTATCGCGCCTCTCAACTCCCTTTGAAAGGCCACCGAAGAATTCGTATGTATCATTTTTTTTCTTCACTGCTACTTGGTCACCGCCGCGGCCAAGGGCCATATCAAGTGCAGTACGCGCCCATCTTTCCGCCTCTTTCGGTGATTTAGCATCGAGTGAAACCCCAACGGAAATAGTCGCTGTGAGGTGTTCCCCTGCACGGATAGCACGGATTGAATCGAGTATTGGGAAACGGCGCTCCATCTCATTTTTTATATGGCGTTCGTCGGTCACAATTATAAAACGGCCACTGCTCATTTTTTTCAGGAACCCGTCCATGCTCTGTGCCCACTGTATAAGCGTCTCTTCCACTTCAGAAGCTATGTGCGTATCCTCACTACTGCTGCTGCACCGTGCAAGCTCTTCGCGGTTGTCAAAATACGCAAGGGCAACAACAGGCCTTGTTTCCCTGTACTCTTTCTCAATATTTTTATAGTAGGTATTATCCGTGAAATACATAATGCAGCCTGAAGAGGTCTGGGTACCATATACTGTAAAATGGCGTTTTCCAATCGTGATGTCGGTTCCTGATGCTTCAAGGATCTGCCCTACTGTTTTAGGATAGATAAATTTACGGATACTGTCGCCGCGACATTCGTGCTTTTCACAAACTGTGTTCCAAAAGGCATCGTTAATCCAGATTATGTCACCCGCTGCGCCAACAAGTACAAGGGAAATGGCAAATTTTTGCATACTGCCGTTTTGGCCTCCAGGCAGCACCGTTTTTGCGCCTTTCAACGTATCAAGCACATGCGCGCGGAAATGCACCGTTGTTACAAATACGAACACGGCAGACACACCCGCTGCACACAGCTCAATATAGCATACCGTGCTGTTCCAGAACCAGCTTACACATGCCATTGCCACCATAATTGCTGACAGCACGAAGAACACGGGCGAAGCCACCCAAATCCTCTTTCTCACTCCAAATACTCCCCTTATACGCCGACGCTAAATCTCCATGATAATCGGCAGAACCATGGGGCTGCGCCTGGTCTTTTCATACAGGAACCTGGAAAGTGCATCTTTAATTTTCGTTTTCAGGGTACCCCAGTCGTGAATTTTCTTTGCCGCACATTCTTCAAGGATATTCGTTACAAGCTTTCTCGCATCATCCATTAGAGGTTCCGATTCGCGGACGTATACGAACCCGCGTGAAACTATATCCGGACCTGAAAGGATGTGGCCGTCGTCTGATGATATTGTGCAGACAGCTATAATAAGACCGTCCTCAGCAAGATGCTTACGGTCACGAAGAACAATGCTGCCTACATCTCCAACTCCGAGGCCGTCAACAAGGACACGGCCGGCAGGTACCGGCGGAAGGCGTTTCATATAGTTTTCATGCAGTTCTACACAGTCGCCATTGTCGCCAATAAAAACATCTTTCGGAGACTTGCCGAGCTCATAGGCAATTTTTGCATTCTTCTGCAAATGCTTTTGCTCACCGTGGACGGGTATGAAATATTTTGGCCTTACGAGAGCCTGCAAAAGCTTGATTTCTTCCCTGCATGCGTGGCCTGAAACATGCAGGTCGTACATCGACTCATAAATTACTTCACAGCCGCGCTTCATCAGTTCATCAATAACGTTGCCAATCGTTTTTTCATTTCCAGGTATAGGCCTTGCCGAAATAATGATGAAATCGCCGGGGCCAACTTCCACTTTGCGGTGGTCGGCGAATGCCATGCGCGTCAAAGCGCTCATAGGTTCGCCCTGGCTCCCAGTTGTGACAAGCACTATTTTATTCTTAGGATACTTGTTTATATCATCAATGTCAATCAGAACGCCTTTGGGAACATTCAAGTAGCCAAGCTCCACACTTATCGACATCACATTGACCATACTGCGGCCCGAAAGCGCTACTTTGCGGCCATACTTGACGGCACAGTTTATAATCTGCTGGACACGGCTTACATTTGAGGCAAAAGTCGCAATGATAATCCGGCTGTCCACAGCATGGCGGAAAAGCATGTCAAATGAATCATCGACTTTTGTCTCGGACTTTGTGTATCCCTCGCGCTCCGCATTTGTAGAATCACAGAACATGGCGAGGACTCCCTCTTTACCAAGTTCCGCAAAGCGGCCAAGATCAATCATTCCGCCGAGCGTAGGCGTACAGTCTATTTTAAAGTCACCGGTATGGACTATAGTGCCTGCAGGTGAATGTATCGCAAGCGCAACAGCATCCGGAACAGAATGGTTTACGTGGATAAATTCCACATCCATGCATCCGAGATGTATGTGGTCGCCCGGGCGTACCATCACCGCGCGCACTTTTCCCGAAAGCCCGTGTTCTTTTAGCTTGCTGTCTACAAGCGCCAAAGTAAACTGCGTGCCATAAATCGGGAAGTTGAATTTCTTGAGCAGATAAGGCAGTGCACCAATATGGTCCTCATGGCCATGAGTAAGCACCACACCGCGTATCTTGCTGACATTGCGCTCAACAAAAGTAAAATCCGGAATAACAAGGTCGACGCCAAGCATATCGTCGTCAGGGAATGACATTCCGCAGTCTACGATTATCATGTCGTCCTGGCATTCGAATACCGTAAAGTTTTTGCCAATCTCATTAAGGCCGCCAAGAAAATACGCACGTATTGCCGGCTTTACAGCACCCTTTTTCTCACGGCTGAAACGGCTGCCCTGCCGTTTTGAAGCTGCCGGCCTCTGAAACCTTTGTGGCGCTGCAGTTTCAGCAGCTGCTGGTTGCTGCATTTTCAGTGGCGCTGTTTTAACAGGCTGACGTCTTTTGCGCTGAGCATTTTTTATCTCCCCCGCCTTTACGCCCTTTTCCGGCTGAACAACACTTTTTGCACTCTGGCGGCTGTGCTGGCGCGTGTTTGGGCGCTGTTGCGCGTTGCGCCGTTTCGGGATTTCAACCTTCTGATAAAGGCCAAGGCGTATACCGTTCCCCGTCTCGGTCTGTGATTTTGCAGCACTGCTACGCTCCGCTGAACTATTTTGTTTTTTTTCTGTCACAAAATAACCTCCATTTAATTCTGGCAAAACTTGAATTCACAGGCAAACGGGCCATGTGAAACAAGCACGCCGTTTTTATCATCATACTTTTTGCGCATAAAACACACAAAACGTAAAATTACCAAAATAAAAAATGAAATACGAGTAAACTGGTAAAAACATTTAATCCGCACACAGACACATACAAGCTATAATACTATGGATAAGATTTTCTGTCAAGCAGACAAGCTCAAAAAATAGTATTTACAAATCATGCTGCTGTAATCACCATTCTTCGCCAACATAAAAAATATGGCTTTCTTTTTTTCTGCACTAAAAGATGATATAATATCCAGAGACAAAAAGTAGCACAGAGTGGAGGGCAAAATGAAGAAAGTAGAGATTTTTACCGATGGTGCATGCAGCGGAAATCCTGGCCCTGGTGGCTGGGGAGCCATTCTGCGCTACCGTGGCCGAGAGAAAAAAATCAGCGGCGGAACTGCAGAAACGACTAATAACCGCATGGAACTTACAGGCGTGATAAACGCATTGCAGCAGCTAAAAGAGCCCTGCTGCGTAATACTTACAAGCGATTCACGCTATGTATGCGATGCCATCAACAAGGGCTGGGCTGAAAAATGGAAACGAAACGGCTGGCGCAAAGCAGACAAAAAGCCCGCCCTCAACAGCGACCTGTGGGAAAAGCTCCTTGAGCTGCTTAAAACACATGATGTAACTTTCAAATGGATAAAAGGACACGCCGGTTACCCTGAAAACGAGCTTTGCGACCATATGGCCGTAGCCGAATCGCAAAAATACAAGGGCACCGGAAACAGCTTAAATTAGGATTTGTACAGTCAGTAATAAACGAAAGAGGTGGCACGGCCACCTCTTTTTATTTTGCTATTTTGCTATTCAGTATCTGCCTTTTTTTCCCTTACATACATAAGCCGCACATGACCATTTTTTCCGCTTACAGCGCGGATGTCAAACATATTAAGCGACTTTATAAACGGCGTAAGTTTATGGAAACCATAATTCCGCACATCAAAATCAGGGTAACGCTTTGTCAGTATATTACCAACATCGCCGAGAGAAGTCCATCCGTCGTCGTCAGAAGTTTCCTGAACAATAGTTAAGACAGTGTTACGCACTGCATCAAGCGAGGTGCTGTCAAGCCCGGAAAGGCTTTTTGCAGGGGCAGACGCCCGATTTTCAGAAATATCATTCTGAGCCAACACCTCAAGATATTTGAATTTATTGCACGCAGCAATAAATGGTGTCGGCGTTTTTTTCTCGCCCATGCCTACAACTATCATACCTGACTCGCGCAAACGGGCAGCAAGCCTTGTAAAATCGCTGTCGCTTGAAACAATGCAGAATCCATCTATATTGCCCTCATAAAGGATGTCCATCGCATCTATAATCATGGCTGAATCAGTCGCATTTTTTCCAGTCGTATAACTGTACTGCTGAATTGGGGTGATGGAATTGTCAAGCAGGACATTCTTCCATGAATTCATAATTGGTTTTGTCCAATCACCGTAAATGCGTTTTATTGTAGCAATGCCGTCGTTTGAAATTTCATCCAGAATAAACTTTATATATTTTTCCGAGACATTCTCAGCATCTATCAGCACTGCAAAACGCTTTTCATCTGCCAAAGCCACACCTTCCTTTTCTATTAATATATTTCTCTGTATATGCTTATTTTTGTTCATCCGTATTGTCATCTGCAAGCAAATCCGTCTTTTCTGCATGCCCGGTGTAAGTCGGAACAAGACGATGGATAATTTTCATCATCTTCACATTATCAACACCGGCAACACTTCTCAACTCTTCAACATCGCCAATAAAAGTATCCTCATTGAATGGAATTGGATTTCCAATATAAATAAGTTCATGGGAAGTTTTTTTGCATCCGCCCTCACTGTCAAGCAAAAGCTCTTCATACAGTTTTTCCCCTGGCCGCAGCCCTGTGTACTTGATTTTAATATCCACATCCGGCTCATACCCCGAAAGCCGTATAAGGTTACGGGCTAAGTCAACAATTTTAACCGGCTCGCCCATGTCAAGCACAAAAATTTCCCCGCCCTCGGCCATGCCGCCTGCCTGTATGACAAGCTGCGCAGCTTCAGGAATAGTCATAAAATAGCGGACAATGTCAGGGTGTGTTACGGTTACGGGACCGCCTTCGGCTATCTGCTGTTTAAATATAGGAATCACGCTGCCGCTGCTGCCGAGCACATTGCCAAAACGGACAGCGACAAAACCAGTTTTACTGTGCCTGCTGTAATACTGGACAATCAGCTCGCATATGCGCTTAGTCGCGCCCATAATATTTGTTGGGTTTACAGCTTTATCGGTAGATATGAGCACCATGCGCTTCACATGATACTTGTCGCATGCCTGGGCAACGTTCAGCGTTCCAAAAACATTATTCTTTACAGCTTCTCCCGGGCTGAGCTCCATAAGCGGAACATGCTTGTGTGCCGCTGCATGGAAAACAACGTCCGGGTGGTAACACTCAAAAATATGTTCAACACGAGCCTTGTCACGCACCGAGCCAATAACCACTTCAATATCAAGGCTCGGATACCGGCGTTTAAGCTCATTCTGGAGTATATAGGCATTGTTTTCATAAATCTCTAAAATAACAATCTTTTTAGGGCAGAAACGTGCAATCTGCCTGCAAAGTTCACTGCCTATGGAACCGCCGCCGCCTGTCACTATAATTGTCTTGTTTTCGAGGTACCCGCTTATCTCTTCGGTGTTCAGTTTAATTTCATCACGGCCGAGAAGGTCGACTATATTTACATCGCGCAGTTTAAGCGGCGCGGATTCACCTTCCAGCATTTCATAGAGTGCGGGAATCGTTTTGAGTTGGCAGTTGGTTTTAGAGCAGATATTTATTATTTCACGCTTGTCTTTCTGCTTTGCGGTTGCGATGGCAAGGATAATCTCATCCACATGATAGTGTGATACTATCCTTGGTATGCTTTCCCTGCCGCCGGCAACTTTTACACCATGAATGCGCGTACCGCGTTTTTTCTTGTCGTCATCAATCGCCACTACCGGAATTCCCTTTGACTGCGGCGCATTTTTCATATCCTTGATGACCATGGAACCCATCTCTCCGGCACCTACTACCATAACGCGCCGGTTTTTTTCGCCGCGGCCGGCTTTGCTGCCGCCTTTACGCTGTGAAATGCGGATGCAGAAGCGGGAACCGCCAACAAGAAAAACCGTAAGCAACCAACCCATTATATAAACAAGGGTTGGAAAAGGCGAAATACGCACGCCGTTGGGGTCATTCATCATATTTGGGAATACATTAAAGCCAAGCACCGCTACAATGACACACGCTGTTGTTGTGCCATAAAATATCTGTAACAGTTCGTCAAGGCTTGCAAATGCCCACATAGTGCTGTAAAAACGGAAAATTGCAAAAACAGCAAGGCAGATTAATGTTATCCACGGAATTGTGGCGTTAAATGCATAAACATACTGCTGCGGTATCATGAATGGTATTTTGTGATCCGGCAAAAAGCGGAACACAAACGCAAGCCAATAACTGAAAAAGACGCATAGTGCGTCAATTATAATCTGCGGGATAAGATTCCTGAGGTTGTTTTTTTTGCTTATCATAGAATTACTCCAATTCAATAAAAACTGAGGGCATAGGATGCTGAGGATGCTGACTGATAAACAGCCATATGTCTTTTAGCATAGCTCTGCGTTAGTATAGCACAGTTTCGAGATAAAATAAACACAAATTTTCCCTCTTAACATTTATGCTGCTGTTTTTCGCCTTTTATGTTAAACAATGTCAATAGTTTTTAGCGGCGGCCCTTCTAAAATATAGGTAATATCTGCCATCTCCCTGCGCTCAGTTTCATCATGAGTAACTAATATGCAGAGGCTTTCTGACGCTTTTTCTCTAACAAGTCCTATCATTTTGCTGCGCGTTTTCGAATCAAGCCTTTGGAACGGTTCGTCAAGGAGGAAAACATCACCTCCGAATGCGAGTGCGCGCGCAATGGCAACCCTCCGGCACATCCCGCCGCTAAGTTCACATGGCCTTTTCGCCTCTTTACCGCCAAGCCCAACTTTTTCAAGCCATTCATCGGCATGGCAAAGCCCCGTTTTTCTGTTATGAAAAACAGCCGCGATATTTTCACGTGCTGAAAGCCATGGCAGAAGCCTGTCCTCTTGAAAAACGCATGAAAATTTATGGCCTCTTCTGCCGGAAACCATTCCTGAATCAAGCTTTTCCAGACCGGCGATGCAGTTCAGCAATGTTGTTTTCCCACACCCAGACGGTCCAAAAAGGCAAACAGTTCCCTTTTCCGGAAAATTCATATTAAACCCGTCAAGGACCTTTTCACTGCCATAAGTTTTTACCGCATCATTAACCTGAAGGGGCATATCCTTTTCCTCCTAAATATTCAGGCTGAACTTGTCTGTCGCTGCCTTCATCAGGCGTTTCATCAGAAATTCAAGAAAAACACTGAAAATGATCACAACTGCTGTCCACGCAAAAAGATCTGCCGTTTCGAGATAAATTTTCGAGTCATAAATATGGCCGCCTACAGAAAATGGCAAATCTGAAAGCACTTCTGCTGCAACGCCGCCCTTCCATGAAAGGCCAAGGCCTGTTGTGCATGCCGCTGTAAAATAAGGGGCCACCGACGGAACATATATCCTGCCGGCAGTCTTCATTTTTCCGAATTGGAACATCTGCCCCATCTGTAGAAGCTTTTCATCGGTTTTCTGTATTCCTTCCAGCACATTTTCCCATATAATAGGAAAAACTATAAGCGAGGCGGAAAAAGCCGGAACAAAATCCGCGTGCATCCATACAAGCGCCAAAATGATAAAAGATGCTACCGGTGTAGCCTTTACAATAAAGACAACAGGCTGCATTAACGTCCGGCATACATGTGACCGCGCCGCAAACACCGCGAGCACAAGGCCTGAAAGCACCCCTATTATAAATCCTTCCATGATTCTTCCCATTGTAGCAAAAGCAGTAAGCCAGAATCCACCGTCGGCTATAAGATGGCACAGCCTGACGAAAACGCAGGCAGGAGATACCACGAGTATCTCCTGCCCAACGAAGACATATATAGCCTGCCATATAAAAAGCCAGAAAACCACTGTTATAATTTTTACCGCAAAATCCGGAACATGTAATTTATTCCTGATAATAAAAATCATCCCCCGGAAGTTTTCCGCCCACTGATTTCGGATTAGCTTTGTACATAACTTTCAGAAAATCCGGAACTTTTGTCTTCATGTCATTGCCGCCAATATAAACGATACTGCAGTCTGGAATTGCCTTCTGAGCAACAGCCGCATTCATAATGCCATATTTAGCTGAAAGTTTTGCGGCCGCCGGCACATTGCTGTTAACGAAATCTACAGACGATTTGTACTCATTTAAAAAATCATCAAGTTCTGCTTTATGATTTTCTGCAAAGCTTTTGCGCACGGCAAGGCAGCCCATTGTCAGCACGCTTGCATTTTTAGAAGCGCTGTCCCATTCTTTAGTTAAGTTCAAAGCAACTTTTATATTCTTATTCTTAACAGTTGCTTCTGTGACAAATGGCTCCGGAAGCATAGCAACCTTAGCTTTGCCTGAAATCACTGCTGCTGTGGCTTCCTCATGCTGGACTTTATACTCAACCTTAACATCTCTACTCTCTTGTAAGCCGTTTTGCTTCAAAATATAGTCGAGCACATATTCCGGAACGGCGCCTTTACCTGACGCGATAATCGTCTTTCCTTTTAAGTCACGCACCGATTTCACGTTTTCTCCATTTGTCACAATAGAAAGCACACCGAGCGTTGTAACTGCTGCAAGCTTTAACTGCCCTTTTGTCTTATTATAAAGCGTTGCGGCAAGATTAGTTGGTACAGCCGCAATATCCGCTTCACCGTTTACGAGTTTTGAAACAGCTTCATCAGGGGAAGCGACTATTGAAAACTTACAGTTTCCCTCCGCTTTTCCCAAGTTGCTGTCATCCATAAGTTTCACCATGCTAAGGCCTGTAGGGCCTTTTAAGCCAAGGACATGTATTTGCGTTTTTGATTTTTCCGAATTGGCCTGCACAGATGAAACCCTTGATGACGCCTGTGTGGACAAGACAGTACTGGAGTTTCCGGTTCCCGTTGTGCAACCTGAAACTGCAACCAGCATGGCTGATGCCAATATTATTGAAATAATCCTGCGCTTTAACCGAAACTTCATTCTGTATACTTCCCTTATCAGTATGCTAAAGCCTGCAAAGTGTATGAAACAGCAGCACTTTGCATTTGTACCGTATAATGCAGCCGGGCACAATAATCTGCAAAAAATTTCCCAATAGGATAATGCTAATGCTATTCTATCTGAAAGTATAAAACAGTTAGCTGCGGCTTGTCAATCATTTAACAGCTTTATATACTAAAGATTTACCTTTTAACAGCTTAACAGCATGATTTTTTTACTACCCTAATTATATCTGAACTATTAATTTCGACGCCGCCACTTGACAAGATTAATCGGCGTGCACTACAATTAATTGATTGATAAAATATATGTTGAATTGGAATTTCAAGATTGGCAGGTTCATAATGAAAGTTGGATTAGATATTGGCTCAACCACTATAAAATGTGTTGTAACTGATGACAGCGGCAAGATGCTGTATCATTCCTACGAACGGCATTACTCTAAAATAGTAGAAAAGATGACAGCACTGCTCATAAAAGTTAAAAATGAAATTGTCCATGGTGACAAGGCAGCACTCACCGTTTCAGGCTCTGCCGGAATGGGAATTTCACAGACCTGCCACCTCCCGTTTGTGCAGGAAGTCTACGCCACACGCATAGCCGTGGGGCACCTTATTCCCGATGCCGACGTTATAATCGAACTTGGCGGTGAAGACGCTAAAATTCTGTTTCTCTCAGGAGGAACAGAAGTCCGCATGAATGGTTCATGCGCTGGCGGCACCGGCGCTTTTATTGACCAGATGGCTACTCTGTTGAACGTGTCGCTCGATGAGATGAACGGCCTTGCAAAACAGTACGAAAAAATTTACACCATTGCTTCCCGTTGCGGTGTTTTCGCTAAGTCTGACGTGCAGCCTCTGCTTAATCAGGGAGCACGCAAGACAGATATTTCCGCAAGCATTTTCGCAGCAGTTGCAAACCAGACTATCGCAGGCCTCGCGCAGGGACGGCCAATCGAAGGCAAGGTTCTGTACTTAGGCGGCCCTTTGACTTTTCTTTCTGAACTGCGCGCAAGTTTTGACCGTGCGCTGAAAATTGAGGGCATTTGCCCTGAAAATTCCCTGTACTATGTTGCTCTCGGTGCAGCTTACTGCAGCGCTACGGAAATTGACCTCGATAAGGCGCTTGAAAGTATACGCAAATATGGCTCTACAGGAAATTTCCTTTCAATTTCTCCCCTTTTTACAAGCCATGAAGAATACGATGAATTCTGCCGCCGACACGAGCAGTGCAAAGCTCCGCGTGGCGATATTAAAGCGTATAAAGGCGGCACTTTCCTTGGCGTTGATGCAGGGTCAACGACCGTAAAAGCTGTGCTGCTCGGGGAAAAGGGCGAAGTACTGAGCTCCATGTACCGCAGCAACTCAGGCAACCCCATACCCTTAATCAAAGACTATCTTCTCAGCCTTTATAGCAAGTATCCAAACATAACCATTGAAAGCAGCGCAGTTACAGGATATGGAGAAGAGCTTCTCAAAAATGCTTTCAGCATAGATTTTGGCATTGTTGAAACAGTAGCGCATTTTACCGCTGCCAAATGCTTCCGCCCAAACGTCGATTTTGTCATAGATATAGGCGGGCAGGATATAAAATGCTTTAAAATACGCAACGGTGCGATAGACAATATTTTTCTCAACGAAGCCTGCTCATCAGGTTGCGGTTCGTTTCTGCAGACTTTTGCAAGTACGCTCGGATACAGCATTGCAGACTTTGCAAAGCTTGGCCTGTTTGCAAAACATCCTGTTGACCTCGGCTCACGCTGCACCGTATTCATGAACTCACAGGTAAAGCAGGCACAGAAAGACGGTGCCACAATAGCCGATATCAGCGCAGGGCTTTCTGTGAGCGTCGTAAAAAATGCAATATACAAAGTTATACGTGTCCCCGACGCAAAAGCTCTTGGGCGGAATATTGTCGTGCAGGGCGGCACATTTTTAAACGACGCTGTTCTGCGCGTGTTTGAAAAAGAACTCGGGGTTGAAGTTACACGGCCGGACATTGCAGGGCTTATGGGTGCTTACGGCGCAGCTGTGTACGCCATTAAAAAGTCAAAAGGCAAAAGCTCATTAATAGTCAAAAATGAGCTTGAAAACTTCAAGCATGAAGTCAGGGTTACAAACTGCGGGCTGTGCAGCAACCACTGCCGCCTTACCGTTAACATTTTCGGCGGCAACAGGCGTTTTATAGGTGGCAACAGATGCGACAAGCCTGTAACAAAGCGCTCGGCAAAATCTGAACTCGATATGTATGCTTACAAACTCAGTCTCCTTCGCTCTTATAAACCCGTTGCAGGGCCGCGCGGAAAGCTCGGAATACCGATGGGGCTCAACATGTATGAGCTTCTTCCATTTTGGTATACTTTTTTTACAAGCCTCGGCTTTGAGGTAGTCCTTTCCCCTCTTTCGAACCGAGAACTGTATATCGCCGGCCAGGCAACAATTCCTTCGGACACCGTCTGCTTCCCCGCAAAGATGATGCACGGCCATGTCCAGGCGCTCGTTGATGAAGGGATTAAAAACATATTCTACCCCTGCATGTCGTATAACTTCGACGAGCATATAAGTGACAACCATTACAACTGCCCTGTTGTGGCGTATTATCCTGAAGTAATAAATGCCAACATGCGCTGCCTTGACGGATGCAACTTTATTCACGATTACGTCGGGATACACAGGAAACACGATTTTCCGCATAAGATAACGGCAATCCTTCGTAAAAGCTTCCCTGACATAACTTTCCCGGAAGTCCACAAAGCTGCAAATGCGGCTTACCGCGCCTATGACGAATACATGAGCAACATCCGCGCAAAAGGCCAGGAGATGATCGCCGAAGCACAGAAGCGTAAAATGCCTATCATTATACTAAGCGGCCGGCCGTATCATCTCGACCCTGAAATCAACCACGGCATTGACAAGCTGATTACAAGCCTTGGCGCTGCCGTGATTTCAGAGGATGTTGTAAGCTGCAAAGTTAAAAAGTTCAAGACACACGTCCTCAACCAGTGGACATACCATGCGCGCCTTTATGCTGCAGCAAAATATATAAGCGACAAGCCTGACATGAACCTCGTGCAGCTTGTTTCATTTGGCTGCGGTGTCGATGCCATTACTACCGATGAAGTGCGGCGCATACTTGAGGAAAGCGGAAAAATCTACACGCAGATAAAAATTGATGAAATCACTAACCTTGGTGCAGTAAAAATCAGGCTTCGCAGCCTTTTTGCCGCTCTTGAGAAATGAGGGGTTCTTTTGGCAAAACTAAAGTACGATAAAAGCGGCAGGCTTTTATTCACGCGTGAAATGAAAAAGGATTACACTATTTTGGCACCAATGATGGCGCCTATCCATTTTCATCTGATGATTGACGTGCTGCGGAACTGCGGCTACCATTTTGAACTTCTCGACACTACTGGACCCAATATCGTGCAAGAGGGGCTCAAATACGTCCACAACGATGCCTGCTACCCAGCCATACTTGTAATCGGCCAATTAATAGATGCTTTAAAATCCGGTAAATATGATGTTAACAAAACGGCTCTTGTAATGACGCAGACCGGCGGCGGATGCCGAGCCTCTAACTATATCCACCTTCTGCGCAAAGCGCTTGAAAAAGCAGGGCTTAAGCAAGTGCCTGTCATTTCGCTCAACATTTCTTTTTTGGAAAGCAATCCAGGGTTCCACGTCACTCTGCCGATGATACGCAAATTTATCGCCGCCATGGTCTACGGCGATGCGCTTATGCTTCTGCGCAATCAGACCGAAGCCTACGAGATACATAAAGGTGAAAGCAATGCGCTCGTAAAAAAATGGAATGACTATTTAAACAACCAGTTCAACCACGGCAAAGCGCTTTCAAGAAAGCAGCAGAAAGATAATCTTTTCCGCATAGTGAAAGAGTTCGCCGCAATTCCAATTAAAAAAGTACCAAAAGTAAAAGTTGGCATTGTAGGTGAAATCTATGTAAAATATTCTGCCCTTGGAAACAACAACCTCGAAGACTTTCTGCGTGAGCAGGGCTGTGAAGTGAACGTTCCCGGCTTTATTGACTTCGGCCTTTTTAAAGTTGACAACCGCCTTGATGACATCAAGCTTTATGGCGGCAACCCAGTCAAATATTTCTTTGTAAATCTTCTTATGCAGTATCTCCTTCAAATGCAGAATACGTTCATTGCCGCAATTAAAAGCGAGCCGCGCTATGAGGCACCGCCACCCTATGCCCACATAAAAGAACTTGTAAAAGGCATTGTGGGCTATGGCGACAAAATGGGTGAAGGATGGCTTTTGACATCTGAAATGCTTGAACTAACAGAATCAGGATATGAGAATATCGTATGTGCCCAACCGTTCGGCTGCCTGCCTAACCACATAAGCGGCAAAGGCATGATACACCGCATAAAAGCGCTCAATGAAAAGTCCAATATAGTGCCAATAGACTACGACCCGAGCGCAACGCGTGTTAATCAGGAAAACCGCATAAAATTGATGCTTGCCGTCGCAAGAGAAAATCTCAACAAAGAGCTCGCCGGCAGCCATTAAATTTCCATAGCAAAAAGCGCTTGCCATGTTGTAGCACGGCAGGCGCTTTTGCTTTAAAAATTTTCTTTTTTTTAATTCTTTTTACTTGCATGACTGTATTTTAAGCAGTATACTGTATTTGTACTTTGTGAATAAAATATTCTATGTATTAATTTCAGCCGCCAGCAAATATAATAAAAAAATTAAAGTAAAACAAACTGCCAGCAGCCAGTTTTTCCGCGTTGCTTTATATGGCATTGACTTACGTGCCATGTAAAATGGAGGTTTTGTTGTGAAAAAGCGGTTATGGTGTTTGTATATTCTGCTGATTTTATTGCCGGTAATCGTCCTTGCAATAATGACTGAGGGGTTTAAGCTTACTGTAAACGGTTTATTAGATGTAGTCATAGTGATATGTGTACAGGCTTTGTGCATATTTTTAATATCCCATTTTTTGCTTTACAGGCCAGTGCAAGGCCTTACAAATGTGATCTACAGGGCAATTAAGGGGGATTATCACGCACGCTTTTTTTCAGATGATACAGGCAGTGCATTCAGCCGTCTTAGCTTTGCATTCAATGAGCTGATGAGTTGTGTGGAAAGCCAGATGAAAGAACTTTCTGAAAATAGAATTCTCCAAAACAAACTGTATGAAAACGAAAAGATTTATCGCTCTGCCCTTGAGCTTACATGCGAACGCCTGTTTGAAGCTGACCTTACACACAACAGAATTCTTTACGGCTATGACTCTTATCACCGCGCATTTCCTTTTTTGCAGACTGAAATGTATGACGAAATGATACGCCTCCTTTCAGAAAAAGTTGTGTGCACAAAGGATGCGAAAAAATTCTGCGGTACTTTTTCACGCAGCAACCTTACTGATACCTTTCTCCACAAAAACACGAAAGAAGTTACAATGGAATACCGCCTCCTTAACAGCAATGGCGGTTTTGTGTGGTATTTTGCTACAGTTGTATTTCTGAATTCCAGTGAAACTGACAGCCTGAAAATTATAGGGTATATTAAAAATATTAATGCACGCAAAAAGCATGAAATAGAGATTTTCAATCAGTCTCAGAAAGACGGGCTCACAGGCCTTTACAACAAAAAAGTTACTCAGGGTATGATTGAGTCCTTTATTTCAGGTGACGGGTGCAGTGGCCATCATGCCCTGATTATGGTCGATATAGATAATTTTAAACGCATTAATGACACTCTGGGCCACACAGAAGGCGATTCCGCGCTTATGCAGGTCGCGCATAAACTGAAAAGCCTTTTCCGCGCAAGTGATATTGTCGGCCGTGTGGGCGGCGACGAATTTCTCGCCCTTATGAAAAACATAAGCAGCCTCGATGTTCTCATTAAAAAGCTTGATTTAATTAAGCAGTATTTCAGTGAGATACACCTTAAAGACAATTCTTTCAGGATAAGCGGAAGCATAGGTGTTTCTTTTTATCCGTATGATAGTACATCATTTTTTGAGCTTTATAAAATGTCTGATGCGGCACTTTATAACTCCAAAAAGATTGGGAAGAATCGTTTTTCGTTTTATGGCTTTGGCAATAATGGTGAAAAGCCTAATATGGCATTACAGCCTGACAAAAACAGCCTTTAAGTGTATATTTATGGCTTTCCATTTAAAAACATTGCCACGGCAGGATTTGTGCAAATTTTCCTGCCGCAATTTTTATTGTTTTTTCGAAAAGCATGGATAAAACAAACGGTAATTCAGGCTGATAACATATAAAACTTTTCTGCTAAAACGGATTATATCAAGCAATTTCAGGCATGTTTTGTTTCGCAGCAAAGTATGTTTTTTATCGAAAACTATTGACTAACATATATGTGAAAGCTATTATTAAAGAAATAATAGAGGAAGAGGATGTAGTAAATGCCAGATTGGCTGAAAGATTCTGTTTTTTACGAAATCTATCCGCAGTCTTTCTACGACACAAATGGAGATGGGATCGGAGATATCAACGGCATTACAGAAAAGCTCGATTATATTAAATGGCTTGGATGCAATGCAATATGGATAAATCCTTGCTTTGACTCACCGTTCTGTGATGCCGGTTATGATGTCCGCGATTACAAAAAAGTGGCCCCGCGCTATGGCACTAATGAAGATTTATACCGTCTTTTTGCACAGGCCCATAAAATGGGGATAAAAGTCCTGCTTGACCTTGTTCCCGGCCATACTTCCGAACAGCACCCATGGTTTAAGCAGAGCTGCCGCGCTGAAAAAAACGAATACACCAACAGGTACATCTGGACTAAAAGCGTATGGGATTATCCTGAAAAATGCCGGCTCATAAGCGGCAGGGCTGAGCGGAACGGGAATTACCTTGTAAACTTTTTCAGCACTCAGCCGGCACTGAATTACGGTTTTCTAAAACCTGAAGCCGACTGGCAGCTGCCTTGCAGCCACCCTGACTGCATTGCCACACGAAAGGCCATGGAAGACGTTATGCGTTTCTGGCTTGAAAAAGGCTGTGACGGGTTCCGCGTCGATATGGCTGATTCCCTCGTGAAAAACGATGATGGGAAAAAATCCGGCACCGGTGCTATATGGAAAGAGATCCGTTCACTGCTCGACCATGAGTACCCTGACGCCGCCATCGTTTCCGAATGGTCAAACCCTGAGCTTTCGCTTAAGTATGGGTTTCACTGTGATTTCTACCTGAACCATGAGGGAAACGGCTACTATTCCCTGTTCCGTAATATTGACAGGCATACAAGCCGGCAGCTCAGCTGCTTCAGCTCCGAAGGCAATGGCGACATTATGAAATTTACCAGCGATTACATTCCAAGTTATGAAAATACAAAGAAGTATGGATATATCAGTTTCATAACAGGTAACCACGACATACCACGGATGAGCCAGCATTTCAGCGAGAAGGAGCTGAAACTCGCCTACAGTTTTATCTTCACCATGCCCGGTGTACCATTTTTATACTATGGCGACGAAATCGGGATGAAATTTCTTGACAAGGTACCCACACGGGAAGGAAGCTATGACCGCACAGGCTCCAGAACGCCAATGCAATGGGACAAGGCTAAGAAAAATTTCGGCTTTTCTTCAGCTCCAGCCGAAAAGTTGTACCTGCCAATGGACAGCAGCGCCAATGCGCCAGATGTCAAAGGGCAAACCGTACAGAAAAATTCCCTCTTAAATACAGTGCGTGCCGTGATAAGGCTTCGGCATGAAAACCCTGCGCTTCACGCCGACGGCCCGTTTGAAACAATTTATGCAGAACATAATAAATTTCCATTTCTTTTCCGGCGCGGTGATTTCATTCTTGCCTTCAATCCTTCCCGCTATGCCGCAGAAGCGCCCGTGCCTGTAAGCGGCAAAGTAGTGCTCTCAGAAGGGCCTGAACCTGCTTTTAAAAAAGGTTCCGTCCTTATGGCACCGCAGACATTTGCCGCAATAAGGTCAGAATAAAATTTAGAAACTGCTTCAACCATTTTAATATTGTTTAGCTTTTATCCCGCCTGCGTCAAAAGGCAGGATATTTTTTTGCATTATGACATTTCAGCACACAGCTCACGTTTTTAGTGACAAAATTCCGGCATAAACCGTCAGCTAAAGAAAGGTATTGACATTTCCGCAGTTGAAGTCTTATTCTTAATAGTAATCGGCTTTCAATGCCGCATAATTTACACTTTCAGCTTATTCTGAAAAGAGGAAAAACAACTTGAACATACTTATAACGGCAGGAGGGACTTCGGAAAAAATCGACGATGTCCGCAGAATAACAAACATGGCAACAGGCCGCCTTGGCAGCCTTATTGCTGACCGCTTTCTGGAAAACAGCGATGTTTTTGTAACCTATATCTGCTCGCAGGAAGCCGCAAGGCCGCAAAACACACGTGCCCGCATCCGCACTATAAGCAATGTGCAGAGCCTCAAAGCAGCCATAGAGGAAGAAATGCGCTGTAAAAAGTACGAAGCAGTTATACATTCAATGGCTGTAAGCGATTACACTGTTAAATACAGCATTCCCGCAAAAAGCCTTGCTGAACGCCTCGCATCATATATGCTGAACAGCAGCGTAGAGCCAAACAAACTTGCAGAAGAAATCTATTCTTTTCTTCTCTCATACGGCAGTGAGCAAAAGGCCGGAAAGCTTCCTTCAAGCATCAGCCATATGTTTCTATGCCTTGAAAGCACACCTAAAATCATTAAGCTTTTCAAGGCTTTGCAGCCTGAGACAATCCTCGTCGGCTTTAAGCTACTTTCCGGTGTCAAAGAAAATGCGCTTCTCGGCGCAGCGGAGAACCTTATGGAAAAAAATAAGTGCGACTTTGTTTTAGCAAACGACTTGAAAAACATGAATGAAAAACACCACGAAGCAGTTTTGCTTGGCAGCCGAGATTTCATGAAGAGGCTTGCCACAAAAGAGGAAATCGCGCTTGCAATAAGAGACTGCGTTATGGAAAAAATCAGCAGGCCAGCATAAAGCCATACTGTTTGAAGGGAAACTGCCATATGAAAAAATTGAATTCTCTCGAAGCTATGGCACTTGTAGTTGGCATGATAATCGGCTCAGGAATTTTTTTAAAGCCGGGAATTGTGCTGAAAGACGCCGGCACGCCTCTGATGAGTGTCCTTGCATGGGCAGCAGGCGGAATTATTACGCTTGCGTCAGCCCTTTCGGTGGCCGAAATAGCATCCGCAATTCCAAAAAGCGGAGGGCTTTACCTTTATCTTGAAAAGCTTTACGGAAAACCGGCAGGCTTTCTTCTCGGGTGGGTGCAGACAGCAATATCGTATCCCGCATCGGTTGCCGCACAGGCTATCGCATTTGCCACATACTCTGCCTTTTTTCTCCCCATGGATGGGTGGTTGCAGCAAAAGCTGCTCGCCGTCTGCGTACTTATATTTATACTTATAATGAATATACTTTCGACTAAATGCGGCGGTGTCATGCAGACAGCTGCAACTATAGGCAAGCTTATACCTATTGCCGCCATTATCGCTTTCGGGCTTTTTTCACACACTGCACCGGGCTACAGCGGCATTAAAGCCGAAACTGCTTCTGGAGCCGGTTTCGGTATGGCGGTTTTAGGCACTCTCTGGGCTTACGACGGGTGGATAAGTGTAACTAACATGGCCGGTGAAGTTAAAAATCCATCGAAGACATTGCCGAAAGTCATTTCTTTTGGCGTGCTTTTCGTTATTCTCGTATATGTTGTTTTTAATATCGCGATTTTCAATGTACTTCCCTTAAATGTCATAATGAATTCTCCAGTGCCCGGCGCAGATGCAGCAAAAGCACTCTTTGGCAGCCATGGCGGTGCATTTATTACAGCCGGCATCATGGTTTCGACTTTCGGTGCCTTAAACGGTTACCTGATGACTGCCGCAAGAGTGCCACAGGCTATGGGGCAAAAGGGTGAGCTTCCCTTTTCTGGCGTCCTCGGAAAAATACACCCGAAACTGAAAACGCCGGCCAATGCGCTGATTTTTGAAAGTATTCTCGCCGCTGTTTATATTTTTTCCGGAACATTCAACACACTGACTGACCTGCTTGTATTTGTGCTGTGGATTTTCTTTACAATGGGTGTGCTGGGAGTCTTTATTCTAAGGAAAAAGAGGGCAGTAATTCCTAAAGGCGCCTACCGTGTGCCGCTCTACCCTGTCACGCCTATAATCGGTGCAGCAGGCGGAATATACATAGTGATAAACACCATAGTCAGTAACCCTGTAAAGTCACTTATCGGGATAGGCCTCACTTTAATAGGCCTGCCTGTCTTTTACTTTCGGAAGAAAAAGCTGGCATGCCTTACAGAAGAAAAATAAGGCAGGCCACGCCATTTAAGCTGCATTTAAGCTAAATGGACCAAAGCCTGCTTTTCTGGAATATACAAGAATTTACTTATTGAATTTCAGGCTTATGTCAAGCGCCTTGACTGAGTGTGTCAATGATCCACATGAGATAATATCTACGCCCGCTGCAGCAACTTCGGCAATGTTTTTTTCATCGATATTTCCCGAAGCTTCCAGCAGCGCACGATGATTTACAAACTGCACTGCCTGTTTCATAGCGTTGCAGCACATATTGTCAAGCATTATTATATCGGCCTTGGCACCGACAGCTTCTTCAAGCTCCTTCATGTTTCCGACTTCTACCTCTATTTTAACTGAAAAAGGGGCCTTTCCCCGCGCAAGCTCTACAGCCTTCGAAACAGAACCAACAGCGGCAATGTGATTGTCTTTTATAAGCACAAGGTCGGAAAGGCACATCCTGTGATTTATGCCTCCGCCTACGGCAACTGAATATTTGTCAAGCATGCGGAACCCAGGCAGCGTTTTGCGCGTATCGGCGACTTTGGCAGGATAGCCTTTCACCAGCTCACACAAGTGGTGTGTTTTTGTCGCAATACCGCTCATGCGCTGAAGAATATTGAGTGCCACACGCTCGCCTTTAAGTATTGCCCTCGTATTCCCTTCAACTTCAGCAATCTTATCCCCTACTTTCACTGCACTGCCGTCAGATTTGCAGGCTGTGAAAACTACGTTCTTATCCAGCAGGCTGAAAACACGGCCTGCTACTTTTATGCCGGCAATAATTCCCGTCTCTTTTGCATATAAACCTCCTTTTGATTTCTGAGAAGCATCAATAAGGCTGTCAGTAGTAACGTCTCCCCAGCCTATATCCTCATTCAACGCCATCTTTAAAAAATCATCTAATGCAAGTACATTAATCATTTTAAAGAGCACCCCCTCTTTTAATCTGTTATATAGTGGCTGCCAATGCTGTGCCTGTTGTTTGCAGCTGCCTGCACTATAAGGCGTGCGGTCTCATACATATCGGCCGTTTCAAAATCTTTTTCCGTGCATAGCAAGGCATCGTCTATCTCCCTTTTCTGCACATCCTCAATCTCCTGCAGCGCAGAGCACAGCTTTTTCTCACTGCGTATAATACCAGCATTGTCCATCATTATCCGGCGAAGATGCTCACGCAGCCAATCCACATTTTTTAATCTGCCTTTTCTCGCTTGGCTAAACCGCAACATTTTTCGCGGCGCATGCGATACAGTCCGCCCTGAAATGTCGTTCGCTACCCTTCCGCCAAACACAACAGCTTCCAAAAGCGAATTGCTCGCAAGCCTGTTAGCACCGTGCACTCCAGTTGATGCGCACTCGCCGGCCGCATACAGATTCTCTATATTTGTGTGTCCATGGCTGTCTGTTGTTATGCCGCCCATAAAATAATGCTCGCATGGAGCTACCGGAATCAGATCTTTAGAAATGTCAATGCCATGTTTAAGGCATTCGCCGAAAATTGTCGGAAAACGCTTTTCCAGAAAGTTCCTGCTCTTTGCTGTTATATCGAGATATACGCAAGGACTGCCGGTTTTCAACATCTGGTCGTAAATAGCGCGTGCTACTATATCTCGCGGTGCAAGCTCCAGCCGGCTGTCGTAATATGGCATAAAGCGCTCACCGTTTTTATTGCGCAGCACCGCACCCTCACCTCGAACTGCTTCTGAGATGAGAAAAACGCGTTCCTCTTTTTCCGGCATATAAAGCGCCGTAGGGTGAAACTGAATATACTCGAGGGAAGAAAGCTTTGCTCCGGCTCTGCCCGCCATGGCTACACCGTCGCCTGTAAGCACGGTTGAATTTGTTGTAGCCGGAAAAAGCTGGCCTATTCCTCCCATTGCCATAACGCAGTTTACAGCAGACAAGAAAAGTTTGCCGCTTTTCCTTTGTGATATAACGCCTATGCATTTTCCATCATCTGTTGCTAAATCTATGGCGAACGTATCTTCTAAAAGCTTAATATTGCCGCATTTGGCACAGTCTGCAAGCAGCGATGTCATTATGCCCTTTCCGGTTGCATCACCGTCTACATGCAGAATACGCTTGATTGAATGGTTACCTTCAAGCGAACGCTTAAACGTCCCGTCAGCATTTCGGTCGAAAGGTACACCTAAACGCAGAAGATCTGTTATTGCTTCTTCTGAGCTGTTCACAAGTATTTCCACCGCCTCGCGGTTATTAACACCGCAGCCTGCAGTTACTGTATCACGCATATGAAGTGTCCGGTCATCATCGCCAATGCTTGCGGCAATGCCGCCCTGAGCAAGATATGAATCGCAGTCTTCTGCTTTTCCCTTGCACAGAACTGCAATTTTCATATCTTTCGGCAACTTAAGAGCGCAGAAAAGTCCTGCAAGCCCTCCGCCAATAATTACTGTATCAAATTTCATGCACTCCATAGACTGCATATCGAAGTCAGAAAGGTATCTTGCCAAATGAATTTCCCCTTTCATACCTTTAGCATTCTGTAAAGGCTTTTGTACGCCATTATGCGGATTTTTTCAGGCACAATTATTTCGTTTTCTTTTCTGGAAAGTGCATCATAAACTTTCTGTAGCGTGACTTTTTTCATGTTTACACAGAGAAGATTTTCTGAAAGCATATAAAAATTCGCGTCCGGCCTTGCCGAGCGGAGCGCTTCAAGAACACCTGTTTCCGTGCCGATAATGAACTCCCTGCATGGCGATTTACCTACAAACTCGATAATCTGGCCAGTGCTTCCTACAAAGTCCGATATCCGGCGAATTTCATCCGGCACTTCAGGATGGACAAGCAGCAGCGCATTTTTATGCTTTTCCCTCATATTCTGCACATCGTTTACGGTGATTCTCGAATGAACGATACAGTGCCCGCGCCACGGTATGATTTTTTTCTCTGGTACTTTTTCCTGCACATATGATGCAAGGTGGCAGTCAGGTACAAAAAGGATTTCATCATTGCTCAATGACCTTACGACTCTTTCAGCGTTTGATGAAGTGCAGCAGATATCGCTCTCGGCCTTGACAGCAGCACTTGTATTTATATAACAGACTACCGCAGCATGCGGGTGCATTGCCTTCGCAGCTTTCAGCTCTTCCACAGTTATTGAATCAGCAAGCGGGCAGCCTGCATCAACAGCAGGTAGCAGGACAGTTTTCTGCGGTGAGAGTATTTTTGCGCTTTCTGCCATAAAGCGCACACCGCAGAAAACTATTACACTTTGGCTGCAGCTTTGTGCACGGCGGCTGAGTGCGAAAGAATCACCTACAAAATCGGCAATCTCCTGTATTTCAGGCGGCTGATAATTATGTGCTAAAATCAACGCATCCTGTTTCTTCTTAAGCATTTCGATCTGCTCTGCAAGTTGAAGATTATCCATTTTTTCGCCTCTTAATATATTTAAATTCTAATTTAAATATCAAAATCATTTGCCCGCCAGCATGAGTTAAATGTATAAAGCCTTGAAGGCCGGTGCCCTTCATTTTTTTTCACATGATCTGTTTCGATTACCATATCTGATATTTTTCTTCTGAAATTCGCTTTTAGAAGTTCTTTTCCTAAAATTACTTCATACACCTGTTGAAGTTCCGTAAGGGAAAAATACTTCGGCATAAGGTTAAATACAATATCCGTGTATTCGATTTTATTGCGCAGGCGCTCAATGCCATACTGAATAACAAGCGCATGATCAAACGCAATTCCATTATTTCTTACAATAAAGTGCTTTGATGTCTTCTGCCTGCCTTGCATGCGCTTTTGGTTGTGAATAATTGCAGAAAGCGTCACATCATCGCTTGAAAGCGTCAGCTTTACGCGGTTCTGAAATACATACCCATCCTTGATGAGCGTTTTTTTCTCCTCTTCCACATCGCAGTTCACTTTAAACCATTTGGCTTCCCACGCACCTGCTCCTGCACGTATCTGCAGCCGTGAACTGTCTACAAGCGACATATATGAGCAGCTGATAACCCGCGTGCGCGGGTCACGGTCGACGCTTCCCCACGTGTAGAGCTGTTCAACATAGACGTCACTGACATTTACTTCTTCTTTAAGCTCCCTGTAAGCGGCATCGTCGAGGCTTTCATTTACAGACATAAATCCACCGGGCAGCGCCCACTCGCCAATAAATGGGTGGTTTTTGCGTTTTATCATCAGAACTTTTAATTCTTTTTGTGGCAGTTTCCGGAAATTAAGCTTCGGGCCGTTTACAACTGTGAACAAGAGGATATCGACTGAAACAGAAGGCCTTTTATATAAATCCGCACGGTAGCGGCTCAGAAATTCTTTTTCTGTAAGCCCTTCGTCATTCCTGAGCTCTTTGTCTGGCACTTTAATTTTCCTTTCTACACTTATTATTAATTTGTTATTATCATATTACTATTATGTCTATTGAATGTCAATAAGGAATTTGAAAAAGTATTTAAAGCCGTATATATTTTGGTTAAAACAATAATCTAAGTGCCACTGCCTGGCGGTTTGCACGTTAAATTTTTAATTTATCGAAGGCTTTCAAAAGTAAATTAAGCATAGTAGTAAAAGCCGTATGCAATTTATGGTATTATATATAATTTGTTTACATTTTATCTTTTTTATTCTAATAATGTAATTTTATGTGCAGAATACTTTATTTCTACTAAATAACTTTGTTTACTATTAATCTTGACGGGAAAATTAAATTTATTATAATAAAGATAGCTTAAAAATTGGTACCAACATTTTAAGTGATTAAAATTAAGGAGGTTGTTTTTCATGTTAAGAAGCAAACGCCTATCACGTAATATCTGCTTAGTCTTGTCATTTTGTATAATCACGGCAGCAATGTCTTTCATGCCATCTGCAAAAGCGCACGCAAGTTCTGCAGATCCCAATGTCCAGCTTGATTACGTCCAGAAATACGACCTGGGCGATGCTTCAAATAATGGATACGTTGGGTATGTTGGATATATAGATGTTAAAAATCTCGCCTATGAAAAAAATGTGACTGTACATTATACCACAGACGGAAAATCATGGCAGGATATTTCAGCGGAATATATTAAAGCAGATCCTGAGGACCCACAGTATGATGTCTGGAAATTCAGCATGGCCATACCTTCTTCATCACTAACATTTGCCATAAAATACGAAGTCAACGGACAAACTTACTGGGATAATAATGAATGGAATAATTATACTGTTTCACCGACTGCTCCAATTATCCTTGGAAAATGCGTGCTTAAAACAGTAAAGATCAGCAAAAGTGCTCCCGCAGCTATTCTCCTTAAAAACTTGGCTTATGAAAAAATGGTGTTTATAAATTATACAACGGATAATTGGGCCACTTCCAACAGCGTAGATGCCAGCTATGAAAAATCTTTGTCAGAAAATATTGAACAATGGAAAATACCAAGCAGTATTCCTCACGGTTCGAATGTGAAGTTCACTGTGACTTATATGGTAAATAACGTAGCTTATTTTGATGACAATTTTGGCGATTACTACATTAATAATTAGTTTACTTAATTATCTAATTATGGTAAAGGCCGTATCGGAGCAATCCGATACGGCCTTCTGCTGTGTTTTTTTGTATCATAAATGTATCCACGATGGTAAAAAACATCCCCCAGAAATCACATAAGGATGCGGTTTCTGGGGGCTTTGTAGATGGTTATTCCCACTCGATTGTGGCTGGGGGTTTAGAGGTAATGTCATAAACAACACGGTTTACGTGGTCAACCTCATTAATTATGCGATCAGAAATTCTTGCGAGAACGTCATAAGGTATCCGTGCCCAGTCGGCCGTCATAAAGTCTGAAGTTGTAACTCCGCGAAGGGCAATTGTATTGTCATACGTGCGGCCGTCACCCATAACTCCAACGCTTTTAATTCCCGTGAGCACAGCAAAATATTGATTAATCTTCCGATCAAGGCCAGCTTTTGCAATCTCATCACGAAAAATAGCATCAGCATTCTGGAGAATTTCCAGCTTTTCTTCCGTCACTTCTCCTAAAATCCTGATGGCAAGGCCAGGGCCTGGGAAAGGCTGACGCCACACAAGGCTGTCTGGAATTCCAAGCTGCGTGCCTACCTTACGGACTTCATCCTTAAACAGATATCGCAGCGGCTCAACAAGGCCAGTAAACCCGATATCTTTGGGCAGCCCGCCAACATTGTGATGGCTTTTGATTTTTGCCGCATCACCTGTTCCGCTTTCAACTACATCAGGGTAAATTGTTCCCTGGCATAAGTAATCCACATGGCCAATTTTTTTCGCTTCTTCTTCAAAAACGCGGATAAATTCTTCACCGATAATTTTTCTTTTGTGTTCCGGTTCTGTCACGCCTGCCAATTTAGAAAGGAAGCGTTGCTTGGCATCGACACATATGAGGTTTATGTCAAACTGCTTGCGGAATACACGTTCCACCTCTTCACCTTCGCCTTTGCGCAGAAGGCCGTGGTTAACAAAAACGCATGTCAGGTTTTTGCCTATCGCGCGGTGGACAAGGACTGCCGCAACAGATGAATCCACACCACCAGAAAGGGCACAGATAACTTTTTTGTCACCTATTTTCTGTTTAAGCGATGAAACCGTTGAAGCAATAAAAGAATCCATCTTCCAAGTCCCGGAGCATTTGCAGATTTTAAAAAGGAAATTCTTTAGTATTTGTTGGCCATACTCCGTATGCTCAACTTCAGGATGAAACTGTATTGCATACAGTTTTCGGTCACTGTCTTCCATCGCGGCGGCAGGGCATGACTTGCTTACGGCCGTTATATTAAATCCTTTAGGGACTTTGGAAATATAATCTGTATGGCTCATCCAGCAAACAGACTTTTCAGGCATATCTGAGAAAAGGTCAGTTCCAGCTTCTGTTTTGACCGGTGTTTTGCCATATTCGCGCAAATCACTTTTAGCAACATCGCCCCTCAGCAATTTTGCCATAAGCTGTGCACCGTAACAAATACCAAGAACTGGGATGCCGAGCTCAAGCACTTTTTTATCACAGCATGGCGCTCTATCTGTGTACACACTGTTTGGTCCACCGGAAAAAATAATGCCCTTATAACCGCATGCAGCAATTTTTTCAGCAGAAGTACGGTATGATTTAATTTCGCAGTAAACATTGAGGTCGCGCACACGCCTTGCAATAAGCTGGCTGTACTGCCCCCCAAAATCCATCACAAGAATAGTTTCATTGCCTTGCATATTCTATTTATTCCCTCTTCCCTGCATTAATCCTTAAAAACAACAAACGCCGGCAGAAACTGTCGGCGCCGTTTCAAAATATTCAGCGGTAAATTATATCGCTGCGTGCAGGACCATTGGATATTATTTTAATTGGCACTCCAATTTTTTCTTCCGCAAATTCCACATAACGCTTTGCATTGTCAGGAAGGTCTTTATACTTTTTAATGCCGCGGATATTGCATTTCCAGCCCGGCATAACCTTCCATACAGGTTTGCAGCGCTGCAGTTCCACAGTTGTCGGGAAATAATCTATCTGCTTTCCGTCAAGTTCATAGGCAACACACACTGGAATCTCATCAAGGTAGCCAAGCGCGTCAAGGACTGTCATTGCAACACATGTAGCTCCCTGCACATGGCAGCCATAGCGTGAAGCGACGAGGTCAAGCCAGCCGACTCTGCGCGGGCGCCCAGTGGTCGCCCCAAACTCACCGTTGTCTCCGCCTCTGCGGCGAAGCTCGTCGGCCTCTTTACCTGAGATTTCACTTACAAATTCGCCTGCCCCAACTGCACTTGAGTAAGCTTTTACAACAGCTATTATATTTTTGATTTCATACGGCGGAATGCCGGTGCTTACGGCGCCATAAGCTGCAAGAGTGTTTGAAGACGTGACCATTGGGTAAATGCCGAAGTCAGGATCCTTAAGCGCCCCGAGCTGGCCTTCAAGGAGAATGTTTTTTCCGTCTTTCACCGCTTTTGAAAGATATTTAAACGTATCAGTGACATAAGGCTCAATAATCTTCTTATATTCCATCAGCTTCTGATAAATATCATCGGCGTTAAGCTTCGGCTGATGGTACAGATGCTCTAAAAGGACATTCTTAATTGTTATTACATGGTCTATTTTTTCGCGCAGGTATGACTCTCCGCCGAAAAGTTCACTAACTTGAAAACCGATTTTTGCAAATTTATCTGAGTAAAAAGGCGCAATGCCTGATTTTGTCGAACCGTAAGAATGCGATGCCAGCCTCGCCTCTTCGCATGAGTCGAGAAGAACGTGATAAGGCATCAGTATCTGTGTGCGATTCGAAATCAATATTTTAGGCTTTGGAACTCCGCGTGACGTTATGCTGTCGAGCTCCGAAACAAATTTTTCAGGATTCAGGGCAACCCCATTCCCGATTATGTTGGTTATATTGCTGTGGAAAACGCCTGAAGGCAGTTGATGAAGCGCAAACTTACCATATTCATTTACAATCGTATGGCCGGCATTATATCCGCCTTGAAAGCGAACAACGATGTCTGACTTTTCAGCCTCCACATCAGTTATCTTGCCTTTGCCTTCGTCGCCCCAGTCTGCCCCCACAATAGCTGTTACCATTTCAAATCATCACTCCATTGTTTCTGCTCCGCGTTCGTAAATAAAACAAGCCTAACTGCCTCCCGCGGCAAAAGGCAGCATGACACAGCCTTTATATTGTAACATGAAAATAGAAAAAAGACAAATCAAATCATATGCTAATTTCCGCTTTTTCATTCTGGACACTGCTGTATCTTTCCAAAACAGGCTTAACCGTTCCAGAGATGAAATCTTCCGTCTGCTGCGGAGCACAACCCACATACTTCTCAGGGCTGGCAATCTTGTTTAAATCATCAAGCGAAACCCCGAAAATCGGGTCGTTTGCAATTCTTTCAAGCAAATCGTTTTTGCCGCCCTCCTCTTTTACAACACGTGAGGCAACCATCGAATGCTCACGTATATGCTCGTGCAGTTTCTGGCGGTCGCCTCCGCGCTTGACGGCATCCATCATGATGTTTTCCGTAGCCATAAACGGCAGCTCGCTTTCAAGGTGCTTTTTTATGACTCTTGGGTAAACAACAAGGCCGTCTGCCACATTGGCGTAGAGGTTAAGGATTCCATCGACGGCAAGAAACGCTTCCGGAATGCTTATGCGTCTGTTGGCAGAGTCATCAAGCGTGCGTTCAAACCACTGCGTTGCCTCCGTAATGCACGGGTTAAGGCTGTCTACAATCACATAACGTGCAAGCGAAGCCATCCGTTCGCTGCGCATTGGGTTACGCTTGTATGCCATTGCAGAAGAGCCAATCTGATTTTTTTCGAACGGCTCCTCAACTTCTTTCATGTGCTGAAGCAGACGTATATCATTGGAGAACTTTGCAGCGCTCTGCGCAATGCCGCTGAGGACAGCAAGCACGCGACTGTCGAGTTTTCTTGTGTACGTCTGCCCTGAAACCGCAAAGCACTCTTTAAAGCCTATCTTACCTGCAATAATCTTATCGAGCTTACGCACTGTTTCATGGTCTCCATCAAACAGCTCAAGGAAGCTTGCCTGTGTGCCGGTTGTTCCTTTTGAGCCGAGCAACTTCATGCCCGACATGACATATTCCACATCTTCAAGGTCAATGAGTATGTCTTGAAGCCAGAGGGTAGCGCGCTTGCCGACTGTTGTCGGCTGTGCAGGCTGGAAATGTGTAAAGGCGAGTGTTGGGAGATTTTTGTATTTTTCTGCAAATTTTGCAAGGATACGCACAACACGCACAAGCTTGTCACGGACAAGCTGCAGCGCTTCACGCATAATAATAATATCGGTATTATCGCCCACATAACATGATGTGGCTCCGAGGTGTATTATCGGTTCTGCTTTCGGGCACTGGACGCCAAAAGCATAAACATGTGACATAACATCATGCCTCACCACTTTTTCGCGCGCTTCAGCAACATCATAGTTTATATCGTCTGCATGGGATTTCATCTCGTCAATTTGTTCCTGCGTAATGTTAAGGCCAAGCTCTTTTTCCGCTTCAGCCAAAGCAATCCACAGGCGACGCCATGTGCGGAATTTTTTATCTTGTGAGAACAAATATTTCATTTTATCGTCGGCATACCGCGACGAAAGCGGGGATTCGTAAGTATCTTTCAATTTGAAACCTCCATGACTTAAAGCCGTTTGATTGGAGTGCAGTAATCATGTTCCTTGCTGGAAGTGCGCATATCTGGTATCTCTGCCGGATAATTACCGGAAAAGCATGCGTCGCAGAAACCGGTGCAACGGTTTCCAAGCATTTTAGGAAGGTTCTCAAGCCTCAGAAAATCTATGGAATCGGCATAGCTGAGTTTCCCTATTTCTTCTACCGAATGTTTATACGCAATCAGTTCATCTTTCGAAGGTATATCCGTACCGTAATAGCATGGCCACAAAAAAGGCGGTGAGCTTATGCGCAGATGAACTTCCTTTGCGCCGCAGTCTTTTAGCATGGAAACAATGCGCGCACTCGTTGTGCCTCGCACTATCGAGTCGTCGAGCATAACTATGCGCTTGCCGCGCACGGCGGTCGCAAGCGGGTTAAGCTTCAAGCGCACGCTTCTTTCCCTCTCAGGCTGGTTTGGCCTTATGAACGTGCGGCCTATATATGAATTTTTAACTATCCCTTTCTGGTAAGGTATGCCTGACTCTTCACTGTAGCCTATAGCGGCATCAATGCCTGATTCTGGAACGCCGATTACCATATCGGCATCTACAGGCTTCTGCCTTGCGAGGAGGTGGCCCGCCCTTTTACGCGCTTCATAAACGCTTATGCCGTCAATTATACTGTCCGTCCTTGCAAAATAAATATACTCAAATATGCATAGCGATTTTTTTACATCAACATGGTCATAAATGCTGTGCAGCCCACTGCTGCTGGCAACAACTATTTCGCCCGGTTTCACGTCGCGTATAAATTCGGCACCGCATGCATCGAGCGCGCACGTCTCGGAAGCGAACACGTACGAATTGTTGATTCTGCCAATGCACAGCGGCCTGAAGCCATGCGGGTCACGCGCTGCGATTACTTTCTGCGGGCTCATTACCACCATGGAATAAGCGCCGTGCAGCTTTGGCATAGCGCGGTGGATAGCTTCCTCTATTGAAGGCGCGTTCACACGCTCACGCGCAATCATATAAGCAATTACTTCCGTATCGGTCGTCGTCTGGAAAATGCAGCCCTGGCGCGCAAGCACCTGATGAAGCTCAAAGGCATTTGTAAGGTTGCCGTTGTGCGCAATGGCAAGCGTGCCTTTAATGTAACGCATGACAAGCGGCTGCGCATTTTCCCTCACACTTGCACCTGAAGTTGAGTAGCGCACATGGCCTACAGCCATCTGCCCGACGAGGCTGTCGAGAGTTTTATGGCTGAACGCTTCCGTCACAAGCCCCATATCTTTGGAGTACGAAATCACGCCGCGGTCGCTTACGGCAATGCCGCAGCTTTCCTGCCCACGGTGCTGAAGTGCAAGCAAGCCGTTGTACACAGCATAGGCGGGATTTACGGTGCCGTCCGAAAAAATCCCAAAAACACCGCATTCTTCACCTGGGTGCTCTTCTTCAAACGTATCGCCAACCCGATTCTGTTTCATTACAGGCCTATCCTTTTCATAACTTCCTGGTATGCTTCCTCTACGCCGCCAAGGTCCCGGCGGAAACGGTCTTTGTCAAGCTTTTCATGTGTACGCACATCCCAAAGCCGGCATGTGTCGGGTGAAATCTCATCCGCAAGAATTATCTTGCCGTGGTAGCGGCCGAATTCGAGCTTAAAATCAATCAGCTCAATATTTACAGAGAGGAAGAAATCAATAAGTATCTTATTTATCTTCATTGCCATTTTGCTGATTTCGTCAATTTCTTCCTTTGTTGCGAATCCTGCGGCAAGGATATGGGTTTCATTTACCATTGGGTCGCCAAGCTCATCACTCTTATAGCAGAACTCAAGCACAGGGCAGCGCAGCTCTGAACCCTCTTTCATGCCGAGACGCTTTGCGAGGCTGCCAGCCGCTTTGTTCCTTACAATCACTTCCAGAGGGACTATCTGGACTTTTTTCACAAGGGTCGCCCTGTCGCTGAGCTGCTTTTCAAAATGAGTAGGTATACCCTTGCTTTCAAGCAACTTAAAAAGATAGTTTGACATCTTGTTGTTTACAACGCCCTTGCCGGTAATCGTGCCCTTTTTCTGGCCGTTGAATGCCGTGGCATCGTCTTTATAATCAACTATGCAACGATTTGGGTCATCAGTGGCAAAAACTTTTTTGGCTTTTCCTTCATACAACTGTTCTCTTTTTTCCATAGCTCTTTTCCCTCCGCTTAATTTTATATAAATGGGTGAATGGCTGTCAGATAAAATTGAGAAACGACGATACTTTTGTTATGTCTACAACGGAAAGCTGCGTTGTTTCGACATGGCGCGCACACCTTAAAAACGCGTTTGCCGTGTCAAGCGATGTAAGGCACGGTATGCCTGCTTCAACAGCGTTGCGGCGTATTTTATAGCCGTCGCGGTGATGGGCGACGCTTTTTGACGGCGTGTTTATAACAAGATTTATTCTCCCCGAAAGTATCTGGTCGAGGATATCAGGCTTGCCTGCGCCTATTTTGTGCAGGCGTATAGTCGGGATATCGTGGTCATTAAGAAATTCGGACGTTCCTGCCGTTGAGTATATGGTCCAGCCAAGGTCATAAAGGCCTTCTGCAATCGGAAGCATCTCTTCCTTGTCGGAATCTTTTACCGTTATTATCACATTGCCCTTTTCAATTTTGTGGACACCCGCACCGTAGAACGCTTTAATAAGGGCTTCGTCATATGTTTTCGCCACACCGAGAACTTCACCTGTGGATTTCATCTCGGGGCCGAGGCTCACATCCTGCCCGTAGAGTTTTTCAAATGAGAACACAGGCATTTTCACGGCAACAAGCGGGCGCTCTTTCTGCAGGCCGTAATGGTAACCCATCTCAGGCAGAGTCTTGCCGAAAAACGTCCCTACGGCAAGCGGGACTATCGGTATGCCGGTTACTTTGCTTATATACGGCACTGTGCGTGAAGAGCGCGGGTTTGCTTCTATTACATAAACTTTTTCATCTTTCACAATGTACTGCACATTAAGAAGCCCAACAACTTTAAGTGCTTTTGCAAGGCTGCGCGTGTACTCAACGATGAGGCTCTGCATTCTGCTGTCTACGCTTATCGGCGGATAAACTGAAATGCTGTCGCCGGAATGTATGCCGGCGCGCTCTATGTGCTGCATTATGCCCGGAATCATTGTGTCAGTACCGTCGCATACGGCGTCGACCTCCACTTCGGTACCCATGATGTATTTGTCCACAAGTATCGGGTGCTCCTGCACAACACGGTTAATAATCCCTATCTGGTCAATTACGTCCTGGTCAGAATAGGCTATCTGCATGCCCTGGCCGCCGAGAACGTACGACGGGCGCACGAGCACAGGGTACCCGAGTTCATGAGCAGCCGCTATCGCTTCGTCACATGTAAATACCGTACGACCTGCCGCACGCGGTATCTGGCACTGGTTAAGTATCTCGTCAAAGCGTTCACGGTCCTCCGCAGCATCTATGCTGTCCGACGTACTGCCAAGAAGCGGCACGCCCATATTTTCAATATCTTTCGCAAGCTTTATGGCTGTTTGCCCGCCGAACTGCACAACGGCGCCGTCAGGCTTTTCGAGCTCAACTATATGGAGAATATCCTCTTCCGTCAGCGGCTCGAAGTAGAGCTTGTCTGCAACATCAAAATCGGTGCTTACGGTTTCAGGGTTGTTATTCACAATAATCGTCTCGAAGCCATATTCTTTAAGTGCCCAAACGCTGTGCACTGAGCAGAAATCAAACTCTATGCCCTGCCCTATGCGTATAGGCCCAGAGCCTATTACAAGCACTTTCTTTCTGCCACTTTCAGGGCTTGATTCGTTCTGCACGCCGTACCTTGAGTAATAATAAGGTGTTGCGGCATCAAACTCCGCGGCGCATGTGTCCACCATTTTATATACAGGACGGATATTCCACTCCCTTTGCATGGCGCGCAGGTCACTTACAGAAATTCCACTGAGCTTGGAAATCGTCTTGTCGAGGAATTCGTACTCCTTTGCCTTGTGGAGCAGCTTTTTGTCCATTGGCCCCGCTGCAATCTTCTTTTCCGTTTCAATGATGTCCTGGAACTTTTGCAGGAACCAAATATCTATTTTTGTAATCCCGTGTATCTTTTCCTTTGTAACGCCGCGGCGCAGCGACTCTGCAACTACCCAGAGCCGGCGGTCATCAACAACATGCAGGCGCTTGTCAAGTTCTTCATCTGAAAGGTCTTTCAGCGTATCGTCAAGTAGGCTGTATGTGTTCTGCTCAAGGCAGCGGATTGCTTTCATCAGCGCCGCTTCAAAGTTTGGCGCAATGCCCATAACTTCGCCCGTAGCCTTCATCTGCGTGCCGAGTATACGCCTTGCATGTATAAACTTGTCGAACGGCCAGCGCGGGATTTTTACAACACAGTAGTCCATTGTCGGCTCAAAGCACGCATATGTCTTTTTAGTTATGGCGTTTGGTATCTCGTCAAGCGTATATCCGAGGGCGATTTTTGAAGCGACTTTAGCTATAGGGTAACCTGTAGCTTTTGAGGCGAGCGCCGAAGAACGGCTGACACGCGGATTTACTTCAATCACCGCATACTCAAAGCTGTTTGGGTTAAGCGCAAACTGCACATTGCAACCGCCTTCAATTTTCAGCTCCTGTATTATATTAAGAGCCGACGTGCGCAGCATCTGCAGTTCTTTGTCGGCAAGCGTCTGGCATGGCGCAACAACTATGGAATCGCCCGTGTGCACGCCCACAGGGTCAATATTTTCCATATTGCAGACAGTTATGCAGTTTCCCTTACGGTCACGCATGACTTCGTACTCTATTTCTTTCCAGCCTGCTATGCTGCGCTCAACAAGCACCTGGTGAACCCTGCTGCGGTTAAGGCCGACTTTCGCTATCTCAACAAGTTCCTCCTCATTGTTTGCAAAGCCTCCGCCGCTCCCCCCGAGCGTATACGCAGGGCGTATAACAACAGGATAGCCTATTCTGTTAGCTGCCTTAATGCAGCCTTCAATATCTTCCGCTATCGCGCTCGGTGCAACAGGCTCCCCTATTTTCTGCATAGTCTCTTTAAAAAGCTTGCGGTCTTCCGCCTTGCGGATAGTGTCGGCATTAGTGCCTATCATCTCGACATTATGCTCTTTCAGAAAACCCGATTCTTCAAGCTCCACAGCAAGGTTAAGGGCATTCTGCCCACCGAGCGTCGGGAGTATGCTGTCCGGATTTTCTTTTAAGATAACTTTTTTAATTGTTTCTGTCGTGAGGGGCTCAATATAGACCTTGTCCGCAATCTGGCGGTCTGTCATTATAGTTGCAGGGTTTGAATTTATCAGTATAACTTCTACGCCCTCTTCACGCAACGCACGGCACGCCTGCGTTCCCGCATAGTCGAACTCAGCGGCCTGGCCTATAATTATAGGCCCTGAGCCTATGATAATTACTTTTTTAATATCTTTTCTTTTCACAGCCGCTCCCCTCCCATCAGGCTCATAAACCGGTCAAACAGAAAAGCAGTATCGTGCGGCCCCGGAGCGGCCTCCGGATGGAACTGCACAGAAAAGACTTTCCCGTTTTTATAAGTTAATCCTTCAATGCTGCCATCATTCATGCTCTTGAAACTGACATCAGCGACTGAAGGATCAACTGTTTTTTCGTCCACCACAAACCCATGGTTCTGCGACGTTATGTAAACTCTGCCCGTAGACGTCCTTTTTACCGGATGGTTTATGCCGCGGTGGCCGTATTTTAACTTGTATGTGTCAAAGCCATGGGCAAGCGCCATGAGCTGATGGCCCAGGCAAATAGCAAAAGTAGGGATTCCGTGCTCGTAAATACGCTTTAACTCCGTAATTTCTTTTACGCATTCTTTCGGGTCGCCCGGGCCGTTTGTAAGCATTATGCCATCGGGGTCAAAGGCCATTACATCTTCAAGCGTAGCACTGTGTGGGAAACGCTTAACAGTGCAGCCGCGTGAAACGAGCGAACGGATAATGTTGTTTTTTACGCCGTAATCTATGAGTGAAACCTTTACGGACCCGTCGCCGTAAACCCGCGGCTCCCTGCAGCTTACCTGCGGCACCAGTGATTTAAGCCTGTAGGCTTTTATCTTCTCCATCATTCTTTCTTTGTCCACAGAATCGCCGTACGCAATCATGCCCTTCATTGTGCCGCTCTCACGCAGGACTTTCGTAAGGGTGCGGGTATCTATGTTTTCAATTCCAGGCACGGAATTATCTTTAAGGAAAGTGTTCAAATCGGTGTCAGCCCTGAAATTGCTTGCGACATCTGACACACGGTGAACAATATAAGCCGAAAGCCATGGCCTCGGTGATTCCGCGTCATCGTAGCATATCCCGTAATTTCCGATGAGCGGATACGTCATAACAACGCCCTGCCCCGCATAGGAAGGGTCAGTAAGGAGTTCCGTGTAGCCGCACATGGCGCTGTTGAAAACCACTTCGCATAGCGTGTCTTTTTCACAACCAAAGCCAGTGCCTTCAAAACAGGAACCGTTTTCAAGCATCAGTAACGCTTTCATGATTCACCAACCATTCTGTAAATTATTGGCGAAGAAACCGCCTTCATTTTGCAAATGTGTCCGTTATGCGCTGAACGGCTTTCAGCGTGTTTTCCTTTGTATTAAAAGCTGTAAGCCTAAAATACCCTTCACCACACGGGCCAAAGCCTGAGCCCGGCGTACCAACCACACCGGTTTTTGAAAGCAGGCTGTCAAAAAATCCCCATGAAGTAAAGCCGTCTGGCACCTTCATCCACACATAAGGGGAATTAACGCCTCCGTAAGTTTCGAATCCCGCTTTAGAAAGGCCCTCACGTATAATCCGCGCATTTTCGTGGTAGCACGCAATATTTTTCTTTATGCCTGCCTGCCCTTCCGGCGTAAAAACGGCCTCTGCTGCACGCTGCACAGGATATGAAACGCCGTTCATTTTTGTAGACTGCCTGCGCCCCCATAGATGGTTGAGTGATACACTGCCGAACTGAAGTTCTTTAGGGATCACTGTGTAAGCGCAGCGCACACCCGTAAAACCCGCTGTTTTTGAAAAGCTTCGGAATTCGATGGCGCATTTTTTTGCACCGTCAATTTCAAAAATACTGTGCGGCATATCAGTCTCCGTTATAAAGGCTTCATAGGCTGCGTCATATAGTATCACCGCTTTATTTTCGAGGGCGTAGTCAACCCACTTTTTAAGCTCCGGCTTTTTTATGCCAATGCCTGTTGGATTATTTGGAAAACAGAGATAAATCATGTCGGCATGGCGCTCGGGTATCTGCGGCATAAAACCGTTTTCCCTGCGGCATGGCATATAGACAATTTTATCAAAGCCCTTGCCTTTTACATAGTTTCCGGCACGGCCCGCCATCACATTGGTATCTACATAGACCGGATAGACAGGGTCGCACACAGCAACGGTGTTGTCAACCGAGAATATGTCGCCTATGCTGCCCGTGTCGCTTTTTGCGCCGTCACTGATAAACACCTCATCAGACTCTATGTCTATTCCCCTTTGTTTGTAATCATGTTCGCTTATAGCCTTCCGAAGGAAAAGGTAACCGTTTTCCGGCCCATATCCTCTGAAAGTCTCTTCATGGCTAAGCTCCTGCGCCGCCTTAGACATGGCATCTGTCACAGCTTCCGGCAGCGGCCTTGTCACGTCGCCTATACCGAGGCGGAGTATTTCCATTTCCGGATGCTGCTGCGAAAATTTCTTGACGCGGTTGTCAATTTCCGCAAACAGGTAATTCGCTGGAAGTTTTGCAAAATTCTCATTGATTTTCAGCAAGATTTGCACATTCCCTTCCTCAATAATTCAAAAATGCACGTTCTGAGCTTTTATTATATCAGATTTCGACTGAACCGTCAAAAGAATATTCAGCGGGCCCAGTCATAAACACATCGCCCGAAGTTTCATCCCAGCGGATATTAAGGTCGCCGCCTTTAAGATGGGCAAGCACGCTGCGCTCAGTTTTGCCATTAAGTATGCACGCAACAGCCGCCGCACAAGTGCCTGTTCCGCAGGCAAGTGTTTCTCCAGAGCCTCGCTCCCAAACGCGCATCTTTATTTCGCTGCGGTTTATGACTTTCACAAATTCTGTGTTTACATTCTGCGGAAACGCTTGATGCTTTTCGAACTTCGGCCCAATCTGCCAAAGAGGTATATCGTCTGTATTTTCAGTAAAAAGTACACAATGCGGGTTGCCCATGGAGACACACGTTACGTGTAACTGCCTGCCGCCGACTGAAAGTGGAACGTTGACCGCCCTGCTGCCTGGAAACTTTGCCGGGATTTTTTCCGGCTCTAGGATAGGCTTTCCCATATTAACCTCAACCGTGCTCACTTTTCCGTCTTTTACTGCGAGGCGGAGCGCCTTTATGCCACTTAAAGTTTCAACTGTCAGCACATCTTTTTTTACAATGCCGTGATCGTAGGCATATTTGCCCACGCAGCGTATGCCGTTGCCGCACATCATTCCGCGCGAACCGTCTGCATTATACATATCCATTTTGCAATCGGCGGACGCCGAAGGCTCAATAAAAATAATTCCGTCTGAACCAACACCGAAGTGCCTGTCGCTCAGGCGGACTGAAAGCGCTGACGGGTCTTTTACATGTTGGTCTTTTGTTATGCAGTCAACATAGATATAGTCATTCCCTATGCCCTGCATTTTGGTAAAGTACAGCTTCATGAAAGTTATCTCCCTAAATTTTATGAGTTAAGAATTATCATTGCCGTTTCTGCCATTTTTCTGCCTGTATCCATACTCTTTTTCTGGATAAGCCTGTGTGCCTGAGGCTCAGTAAGGTTGTTCCGCGTAATAAGCAGGTTTTTAGCCTTTAATATAGTTCGTTTCTCATCGACTGCGCCGCTGTCTATCTGTTTTTTTATGGCCATGGGGGTGTGTTCGGCAAGGTTTAAAAACATATTGACAGTCGAAAGCAAGTTGACGCGGTTAATCGGCATTATCAGGCTTGTGGCATTGAGCGAGCTGCATATCCCCGCAAAATTTGGGCTTACAAGGTAGACAAAATCATAGCTCTGGCCAATCATATGCGGTAGGTTTACCGTCATCATATCTTTGAGTTTGACGCTGCATACAGCAACGCCGCCAAGATAATGCCTGTGTGCAAAATCCATCAGCTGCGCGCCGCTCACGCATACGCCACCGACATACAATCCGCTTGAACGGAAAAGGGCCGCTATTCTTTTCGCGTAATTCGGATTTGAATTTGCCACAATAATGCTGCTCATACCCACAACCCCACGTCAAGAAATATGGCTTTGCACATATTAAAACTGGTTGAGGTAGCGGCTGAGCTCCCATTCCGTTACCGTTGTGGAGTATTCACGCCATTCTTTCTCTTTCGCCTCAACATATTTCTCAAAGACATGGTCTCCAAGCGTTTCGCGGATAAGCGGGTCGGCTTTCATCTCAGAAACAGCTTCGTTTAAATCATGCGGCAGGCTTTCAATGCCGAGGCGCTTCCGCTCTCCTGCGCTCAAATCGTATACATTGGCCGAAACAGGCAGCTCAGACTTCATATTTTTCTTAATGCCATCAAGGCCTGCAGCAAGCAGAAGCGCAAAAGAAAGGTATGGGTTGCAGGCAGGATCCGGGTTGCGCAGCTCCACACGGGTTCCCTCGCCGCGCTCGGCCGGTATGCGCACAAGCGCACTGCGGTTGCTTGTCGTCCACACAATATAGCACGGCGCTTCGAAGCCCGGAATAAGCCTTTTATATGAATTGACAAGTGGGTTCGTCACAGCACATATCCCTTTTATATGTTTCATTATGCCTGCAATAAAGCTTAGGCATATGTCACTGATGCCCACTTTTTTCTCAGCATCATAGAACGCGTTCTGCCCGCTGCGGAAAAGCGACATGTTTGTGTGCATGCCGGAACCGGCGCAGCCTGTAACCGGCTTCGGCATAAATGTTGCACAGAGTCCGTTGGCTTCGGCGCATTTTTTCACAACAAGCTTGAAGATAAGCAGGTTGTCGGCAGCCGAAAGCGCTTCGCTATACTTGAAATCTATTTCGTGCTGCGCGCATGCAACTTCATGGTGTGACGCCTCTATTTCAAAGCCCATCTCTTCAAGGTTAAGGCAGATATCGCGGCGGCAGTTCTCCCCAACGTCAGACGGGCCAAGGTCAAAGTACCCAGCAGTGTCGTGTGTCACTGTTGTCGGGTGGCCAAACTCGTCTGTGTTAAATAGGAAAAACTCACATTCCGGCCCTACATTAAATGTGTAGCCCATACCTGACGCGCATTTCAGCGTTCTGCGGAGTACATACCGCGGGTCACCTTCAAACGGTGTGCCGTCGGGAAGGTAAATATCGCATATTATGCGGGCAATGCGGCCGTTCTGCGTATACCATGGGAATATCACAAACGTATTGAGGTCGGGGTGCAGATACATATCGGATTCCTCAATGCGGACAAAGCCTTCAATAGAAGAACCGTCAAACATACATCTGTTGTCAAGGGCTTTCTCAAGCTGCGAGGAAGTTATGGTAACGCTTTTTAAAGTTCCGAAAATATCGGTAAACTGGAGGCGTATGAATTTTACATCCTCTTCCTTTACAATGCGCATAATGTCGTCTCTTTTGTCTTTTCCCAATCTGATTCCCCCTTAAAAGTCGTTAGGCCGCCACAGGGCAGTTTTTATTCCAATATTACATTACTACATTCATTTAGACTCATTTTATTCTATTTATAACTACGTGTCAATTTTTTTGCTGCCGAATAAATATTTGAAAATTCCAACAGTACTTTTAGATTTATTTAGTTTATAAAATTGATATAAAATAATTGCTATTTAAAGTTTTTTCGTTGTCTTTCCTGCTTTTATATGCTATTATATTACATAATTAAGGCGGCCTATCCAGCCGCACGCATTTTCAAAAACAAACAGGGAGGAAACATAATGTCATACGTAGATGACCAGCTTAATTTGCTGGCCGAAAAAAATCCTGACCAGCCTGAATTCCTTCAGGCTGTGACAACTGTCCTTAAATCTCTTGAGCCTGTGATTGAAAGTAATTCGCAGTACCAAAAAGAGGGCATCATCGAGCGTCTTACAGAGCCGGACCGCCAAATCAGGTTTCGTGTCGCATGGGTAGACGACAGCAGCCATGTGCGCGTAAACCGTGGTTACCGCGTGCAGTTCAATAATGCCATCGGCCCTTACAAAGGCGGGCTGCGCTTCCATCCGTCAGTTAACATCAGCATTATAAAATTTCTCGGCTTTGAGCAGATTTTCAAGAATTCACTCACCGGCCTGCCGATAGGCGGCGGCAAAGGCGGCGCGGATTTCGACCCAAAGGGTAAGTCCGACCGCGAGGTTATGGCGTTCTGCCAGAGCTTCATGACAGAGCTTTACCGCCATATCGGCCCGGACATTGACGTTCCTGCCGGTGACATCGGCGTAGGCGGAAGGGAAATAGGCTACCTGTACGGCCAATATAAACGCATCACCGGCCATTATGAGGGTATCCTTACAGGCAAAGGCCTTTCTTACGGTGGTTCACTTGCGCGCACCGAAGCAACAGGTTACGGCCTGCTCTATTTTCTCGACGCCATGCTGAAAGCCAACGGCAAATCCATTAAAGGCAAAACGATAGATATTTCCGGAGCCGGCAACGTCGCTATCTATGCCTGCGAAAAGGCACAGCAGATGGGTGCGAAAGTTGTCACTATGTGCGACTCTACCGGATGGGTGTATGATCCTGATGGCATTGATTTGAAAGCCGTAAGGGAGATTAAGGAAGGCCGCCGCGGCCGTATTTCCGAGTACCAGAAAAGCCATCCGCACGCGCAGTACCATGAAGGCAAAGGCGTATGGAGCATTCCTTGCGACATCGCGTTGCCATGTGCAACCCAGAATGAACTTCTGTTGAATGATGCCAAGGAACTCGTTAAAAACGGCGTTTTTGCAGTTACAGAAGGCGCCAACATGCCAACATCACCTGACGCGGCAAAATATCTGCAGGAACACGGCGTTCTCTATTCGCCGGGCAAGGCTTCGAACGCCGGCGGCGTTGCAGTTTCTGCCCTTGAAATGTGCCAGAACAGCGCACGCCTCTCATGGACATTTGATGAAGTGGATAACAAACTTAAAAACATAATGGGCAATATATTCCACAACACGGCCGCAGCCGCAGAAGAATACGGTTCTCCGAAAAATTATGTAATGGGCGCCAACATTGCCGGCTTCAAAAAAATTGCCGACGCAATGCTTGCACAGGGAATTGTCTGACTACATGTTTTCATACATACATAAGCAAAAGCAGCCTTCCGAATCTCGGGAAGCTGCTTTTTTGCTGCCAATTTGTGCCTAAGTGAGGTATATGATAACCGGCAGGATATAAACCGCCAAAATAGTAAATACAAAAAGTGCTGCAAAAAGCGCTGCGAAAATGGACTGCAGATGTTTTGCGCGTTCAGGCCATCCTTTGCGGAATGCAACTATCAGCAATAAAAGTGCCGCTGCTCCGCAGATTGAAACTACAGTGCCCTGCAAGAAACCGTCTGGAATATATGAAATTTTAACTTTGTTATTTCCCTTTTCGAGCTTTACCGCCATAAAAGTATCAAATACACGCAAAACGGGAACGTGCCTGCCATTTATTTCGGCTGAAAAGCCATTGCTGTACTGAACCGGAAGAAAAAGATATTCATCGCTGCTGTCAGCAGCGGCAGTGCCAATTATAGAATTGCCCGACTGGCGAAGCGACGCACTCTTTGTATCTGCCACTGCTTCTGAAAGCGCATCTTCCTTAAGGCCGGCTACACCGAATGACTTTGCGTAAACATTTTTCTGAACACCTATCTCAATACCTACCGTCTGGTTCGTAAAAGTCCCAAGGCGGTAAATGCCATTAGAAGACTGCGACGGATACTTGATATCTATCATTTTTCCGTTTACGGTAATCGAAAAGCTTGAGTTTAACGGTTCCACAAGATAATTGCCAAGCCTGTCAAAGCAGTCAAAATAAAGCGTCTGTGTACCTTTTACCGGTATCCTGTATAAAACAGTGCCTTCACGGTATGGGCTTTCAAGCAATAAACGGTATTTGCCGTTTTCATCCATACGGATATCTTTTAAAGCAACCGGCTGATACTCTTCAATCAGATTCTTCTTTGAAGAAAACACAGACTGAAAAATATATTGCTGCATGTTAAAACGTGTCATATCAGGAAGCCTTTTAAGGCTTTGTACCGAGCCGGATTTCATTATGATGCCAGCTGGCAGGGAATTCTTGTTCTCCACTACCGAATAAAGCCCGTTTGAGTAAACAGGTTTCTGGCCGCTTTGCCTGCTGTCAGTCCTTACAATCGAGTATTTATTTCCGAGAACCGCGTCAGTCAGTTCCGTGCCGCCGCTTGAGCCGACTTCCATCCAGTAAGAAGAGTAACCGAGTTTTTTCATTGCAAAAAGGTAGTCCCGCGATGTTAATGATGTATAATGGCTGAGCGATGGGTAGCCCATTCCACCAATAAGGTTTACGTCGAAATATTTGCTGTCCATCTTAACATGGTAAAGCGAACTGTCCATTATTCTGCCGCTTAAGTCCATAATTGGCTCATAGTAATCAGCATTGTTCCTTGCGGAGCCTATATATACACTTGAATAGAACAGCGCTTCAGTTACAGTAAGTGCGCATAGCAAAACAGAAAATACACGCTGTTCGATTTTTCCATAATGGTACTCCAAAAGGAGAATAAGATAGGCAAACATTGCGCAGAGTGCAAAAATCAGCAGGCGCACAAGGCTGCCGCTGCTGCCAGACAGCGTGCGCGTGTAGACGGTGACATCTTTAAAGCTGCACTGCAAAATTACAGCAGAGCAAAACGCGACTGCTGCCATCGTAGCTACTGCTATAATGCACGAAAGAGTTTTATGGCCTTTTTGTTCCGGGATTCTCGTTTCCCTGTTTATCCATGAAATGCACACGGCCAGCATTATAAGTCCGAGGAATATGGTAATGTATCCATAGCGTACAGGAAACGACTGGTAGCTGCCTGTATGCCACATTTTATTCACCGGCTGGATAAAGACTGGGACAAGCATCAAAAACAGCATACAGGAAAGCCATGCGGTGCTGTTTTCCCAGTATTTTCGCATGAAAACTACTGCAAAAATCACTGCCGCACAGGCAGCAGCCGTGCACGTAATCACCGGCACTGTTGTGTTAATGCGCGTAAAATATGCGCCTGAGCGCAGGCTTGCAACAAGGTTGCCAGTGCGCGCCGAAGAAAGGTACTGCATAAAAGACGGCACCCAGACAACGCCAGTCATAAGGCCGGAAGTCAAAGTTGAAAGGCCAAAAATAAAGGCCTTTTTTTTACGCTCATTTTTTGGAACGCAGAAAAGAAAATATGTCCCCATCGCAAGTATCATAAAAATGACTACCATGTACGAAAGGTAAAAATTCACGGTGAGGATTGCCGCGAAAATCAGCGTATAAAACAGCGGTTTGCCCTCATGCACCAGTTTATCCAAGCCAATCAGCAGAAGCGGAAAAAGGCACATTGTGTCAAGCCAGACAATGTTCTGGTAATAAAACATCATGTACCCGCAGAAGGCATACATGACTGAAACAGCGCTTGCCTGCATAGCTGAGAGGCTCCGGAACCTGCGCAGCATAAAGCCGCACGATGTCAGTGAGCAGAGCATTACTTTAAGCAGAAGCATAATGTTGACGAGAAAATAAATTTTCTCCTTGCTTACAAGCAGCACGAGAAATGAAAATGGGCTGCTTATGAAAAACAGAAATACGCCCCAGAAACTCATGCCCCCGGCATTCTGCATATTAAGGAACATATTTGCTTTTCCAGACATTATGTCCTTGAAATCCATAAGGAACGGGATAACCTGCTGGTTCATGTCACACCATGAAATAGTTCCGCTCCCAAACGGAAACAGGCCGTATGCAGCATATACCAAAAGCAGAATGGCTGCAGAAACTGCAGGAGCCATCCAATAGGAATATTTTCTCTTCATAAACCGCATCCTCCCGCATCCGCAGCCAATTAATAAAATTCGGGCAGCCTGTTTAAAGCTGATTGAAGGCTGCCCGAGCTTTGCATAAAATTACTGCTTTATTTAAGAATCACCTTATGAAAAATCTTTTTCCCTTTTTTCAGGACTGCATAACTCTTCCCATCCTTGTCAAAATCTGAAACAGCAAGTGAAGCGTCGGCCTGACTTACCTTTTTGCCATCAACGGCTACGCCGCCCTGCTTTACAAGCCTGCGGGCCTCGCCCTTGGAAGATGCAAGCCCAGTTTTTACAAGGAGGTCGAGCACACTTACCCTGCCATTTTCAAACTCTACATTAGTAATTTCCGTAGAAGGCATATTTTCAGCGTCGATTCCTTTACTGAAAATGGCCTGTGCCGCATCCCTCGCTTTGTCAGCTTCTTCCTTTCCATGTATCTGGCGTGTAACTTCATAGGCAAGGAGCTCTTTTGCCTCGTTAAGCTGCTGGCCTTTCAGGCCCTCAAATTCACTTATCTGTTTGAGCGGAACAAAGGTAAGCACTTTAAGGCAGTGTATCACGTCACCGTCACTGACATTGCGCCAGTACTGGTAAAAGTCGAAAGGTGAAGTTTTCTGCGGGTCAAGCCAAACAGCTCCCCTTTCTGTTTTGCCCATTTTTTTGCCTTCGCTGTTCGTAAGGAGCGCGACCGTCAAGCCGTAAGCCTCAGCATTCTCTTTGCGGCGTATCAGCTCCACGCCGCCGATGATGTTGCTCCACTGGTCATCGCCGCCAATTTCAAGCCGGCAGCCATAGCGCCTGTAAAGCTCAAGAAAATCATAGCTCTGCATAAGCATATAGTTCATCTCAAAGAACGAAAGGCCACGCTCAAGGCGCTGTTTGTAACATTCAGCCGCAAGCATGCGGTTCACTGAAAAACATACGCCTATGTCGCGCAGAAAATCAATATAATTCAGATTAGAAAGCCAGTCTGCGTTGTTTGCCATAATTGCACGGCCATCTGAAAAATCTATAAGATGCGACATCTGCTTTTTGAAACATGAAATATTATGGTTGATTTCCTCTTTTGTAAGCATGCGGCGCATATCCGTTTTGCCGCTTGGATCACCTATCATGCCAGTGCCGCCGCCAAAAAGCATAATTGGCCTGTGGCCTGCGTGCTGCAGATGTGCAGCCACCATTATCGGAATAAAATGGCCAACGTGAAGGCTGTCTGCCGTAGGGTCGAACCCTATATAAAATGCCGTTTTGCCATTGTTGATCAAGTCCCGCACTTTTTCTTCATCCGTAGCCTGCGCAAGAAGGCCACGTTCTTTTAGTTCCTCATAAACTCCCATTACTATCTCCTCAACTTTCTGCAGGAGGCAACAAAAACGCCCTCTGCCAAAATTTTGCAGAGGGCGGAATTATTCCGCGGTACCACCTCAGTTTGCTGCCGCCTCACGGCGCCAGCCTCAGCGGGTACAAAAATACCCATACGCTGTAACGTGCGCATACGGCTAAGCCTACACACCCACCATGCGAAATGCCCAGTTGGTTTCGGCCCAGCGGCTCCGGGATGTATTTCCGCCTGACCCCGCCTCTGCTCTCATCTTACGCAGGCTCTCTGTACCGGAATCTTCAGCGTACTTCTTCCCATTATTGCTGATTTTTTTATTATAGTATTTTCTGCTGCCATCTGTCAAGCAAAAGTGATATGCGAATTACTTTTCCAGATGGTTCCTGCTTAGTAAAGGATACAGTCTGCGGTTAAGTACTATTACAAAGAATGACCGACTTTTGCCGCGCATATAGATAACCGAAAGGCAAAAGGAGGGATTGTGATGTTTGAATATTACCCGGAAGGGTGGAACATCGACACACAGGAAAACCGTGCCGCGACGCAAAGCTTCTCAGCGCTCAACGACGCCTGCCGTGAAGGCAAAATCCTTGAAAGCCGCGCCACAATATGTGACAGCTCACACAGACTTTTGGTTGATTTAGGATGCATGAAAGGAATCATTCCACGTGAAGAGGGCGCAATCGGCATCCGCGAAGGGACTGTGCGCGATATTGCCATAATATCACGTGTAAATCAGCCCGTTTGTTTCCTTATAACCGGCTTTGAAAAAAATCCCGACGGCACTTTGACAGCGCTGCTTTCACGCAGGGCAGCTCAGGAAAGATGCCAGAAAGAGCGCATTTCCAAACTCCGGCCCGGCGACATTATCAATGCGAGAATAACCCATCTTGAAAATTTCGGCGCATTTGCCGACATCGGCTGCGGCATAGTCGCTTTGCTGCCAATAGACTCGATCTCAGTATCACGCATTGACCATCCGCGGGAACGCTTTTCCGTAGGCATGGATATCCGCGCCATAGTTAAATCGGTCGAAAACGGGCGTATTACTTTAAGTCATAAAGAGCTGCTCGGCACTTGGGAAGAAAACGCCGCGCAGTTTTCAGCAGACGAAACAGTCGCCGGCACCATACGCTCAGTCGAGCCATATGGCATCTTTGTTGAGCTTACGCCCAACTTGGCCGGCCTTGCCGAAACGAAAGAAAATGTTTTTTCCGGCCAACAGGCAAGTGTTTACATAAAAAGTATCCTTCCGGCTAAAATGAAAGTCAAGCTCGTCATAATAGATACTTTCGACTTCTCATACCGGCCGTCGCCACCAAAGTATTTTTTCAAAGGCGACCATATGGACCGCTTCGTTTATTCGCCTTCAGAAAGTGAAAAGAAAATCATAACGGATTTCATATAAAATGAAAACAGTCAATCAGTCCATTCCTTCAACCCGTTTTTTCATAATTTCCGTCTGGCGGTTCAGCGCTTCCTGAAAAGAGCGGTCAACTTGTACATTGCCGTTTTCATCGCGGTATTTTTTTGGCCTGTAGTATAGGCTATCGCGCTGGCCTAACAAAAAATCCATCGCTTCCTTGTATCTTCCAAGGCAAAAAAGAGTGTTTGAAACTTCTATAATGCAGATAATGCGGTATGGCTCCAAATCATGCGCTTTCCTGTAGGTGGAAAGCGCTTTTTCTAAATTTCCAGTGCCGGCATATGCCGTGCCAAGCTCCATATAAAGGTCATCATATATTCTTGTTGTAATGTCGGCAGCTACTCCATTTTCAGTGCGGATACCTGACGGGAGCTCATCCCATCCTGGCGATATGAGATATGCTTTTAAAACTTTCACGGCATCGGCGGCATATTTTTTCCCAAGCCTGCTGTAAGCCTTAGCACAAATATAAAGCCGCTTCGGATTTTCCATATTGCCGCACAGCGATATGATTTTCATCAACACGCCGCTGTCAGAATGATTCTGTTTTATAACTGCATCTGCTTCTTCGTCCCTTGCAGCGTCATGCGGCACAGCCTCGCCAAGCTTGAACAGAAGCGCTGCTGCAAGTCCATCATCTGCTTTTTCAGCCATCGCCATTGCCTTCTCTCTGCACAAGCGCTTCCCTGACGATTTTAGCGCGAAAAGCGCGTTCCTCATTTTGTGTCAGGCCATACCCAGCCTGCAGCACAAGGTTAGCGGGCTGCACACGCATGGCAAGCCCGTCCACTTTGCATAAGCTGATATTTTTTACAAGCCCCGCCGCAATGCCAAAGCGTATAATAGACGCAAGGCCCAAAAACTCGTCAAAACCGAGCAGACGGGCGCTTTTTAGTATTCCGAGCGAACGCTCAACGGTATCCTGCACCGAAATATCTTTAATCAGCTTATCACGTGCCGCCCTTTCCTGCGCGATTATCTGCCCCGCAATGCCGCACAGGTTTGTAATGGCTTCATTTTCCGAAAGCCCAAGCGTCATCCTGTTTGAAAGCCGGAAAATTGCCCCGTGCCCTTCTGCCGACGGGCTGAGTGCGCTGTAAAAAGAAATGCCGAGCGGCTGTAGGTTTGACGAAATCCGTGCCGCTGCACCTGTCTCTGCAAGTGCAGGCAGGTGGAGATTAAGCGAAACTATCATGCCTGTGCCAAGAAGCGCCGGGTTACATGTGAGGTAGCCAAGCCTTTTGTCAAATGCAAAGTTAAGCGATTTGTCAAGAATAGTATCGAGCCGGTCTGCCGACTCATAAGACTCCTTCAACGCAAGGCCTGGCAGCCTTACCTGAATCAGAAAATGGTCATCGCCATTTACAAGTATGCACTTTGCTTCGTTCTCTGAAACAAGCAGGCCGCACCCACACCGGTTTTCAATAAAATCCGCGCTGACAACACCGCGCTCTGCAAGGGCAACAGCCTCCCCAAGACTCATTGATGCCATATTAACAAAGTGGAAATCACGCGCTATGGAACTGTTTTTGCTGAAAACAGCCCTGCACGTTCTCTTAACCACAACCGCTTTTTCAGATGCCGTCAGCCCTGCCGGAAACGGGATGCCGCGCATGTTCCTGCTCAAGTGCACACATGAAGAAATAACCGACTCACTTTCAGGCCCCGAAGCATCATACCACTTCTTCATTTTTCCTCATCCCCTGACTGCACTGGCACATTCTTAACACGGACAGCAAGCTTCCCGCCTTTCTGCACCTGCAGCGAGCCTCCGGGAATTTTCCCACGGTGGACATCGCTGCCGTGTATCTGCCGTATCATAGGCAGCAGCCTGTCAAAAAACACATGGTAGCATTCAGCACACCCTACTTTTCCGCTTCGCACTATGTCACTGAAAGATGCACCGCAGCATGGGCAAAGCACATCATCTTCATTTGAAGTATTAAAAAATTCACGCACTATATCGTTCATGCGGTAGCCAAGGCCCGCAAAAAGGTTCCCACGGCCAAACTGCCTTGCACATTCAGCACACAGTGCATACTCTGTCAGTTTTCCTCCGGAAACGATTTTAATGTAGGTAGAAGCAGGATTTTTTCCACAGCACTGACAAATCATATTCACTCCCCCAATCAAGGCAGAAAAGCACATTGCTGTTCTACCTTGCAGCAGTTTTCCTTCTTTACTATGTATTATAACATAAAAACATATGCAGCGGCAAAGTACAAAAGCTAAGCACGGCCATTAAAAAGCTGTAACACGATTTATCTTCCAGCAATATTATGTACTGTAAATCGAAAGGGGGAAATCACTTATGTGTAACAATTCCTGTGGAGGCAACAACAGCTGCATCTGCGTCATTGTCCTCATTCTTGTTCTCTGCTGCTGCTGCGGCTGCGGTGGCTGCGGTGGCGGCGGTGGCTGCGGTGGCAACGACGGCTGTGGCTGCAATAATAACTGCAACTGCTGAAACAAAAAAAGCGGGGCTGCAAAAATGCAGCCCCGTTCTTTTTTACTGCCATATCATCTGTTATTTTCCTTCTGCTTTACATGCCTGAAGGGCCGTCGCGAGCTGGTCTGGGCATGAAGTAGATTTCATGCCGCATTTTATTCCTTTTAAGCGGCTTATCACGTCTTCGACTTTCATTTCCTTTACCAATGCGCTGATCCCTTTAGTGTTGCCGTTGCACCCGCCAATAAATTTTACAGAGTGCACGGTATCGCCGTCAAGGTCTATGATAATCTCCCTTGAACAGGTTCCTTTTGTTTTGTAATGATATTCCATTTCAAGTTTTCCTCCAGTTATGTTTTTCCATAAGCAGTTTCCCGAGCTGCTCATCCGGCGTGGTGAAACTACCTACCGGATGTGGAATTTTAGTGTACATACCGTGAAAATCCGTCCCGCCTGTCATGACAAGGCCATATTCCGCCGCGGCTTCCGAAAGCCGTGAAACAGCATCTTTGCCGGCGCTCGGGTGCCATACCTCAACGCCATCTATCATTTTGGAAGCAGACAGGCTGTCAAGAAGGCCATAGCTGTCAAATTCAGCCGGATGTGCAAGCACTGCAATGCCGCCTGCCTTGCGTATCTGCTCAATCACATCATGCACTTCCGGATAGTCAATTTTCACATAAGCTGCACCGCCGGAAGAAGAGAAAAGCTTTTTGTAAACAGGCCCGTAAATTTCCCCGGCATAGCCGGCATCAATTAAAGCATGCATTATGTGCTGTTTGAAAAAACACGTACTTCGGCGTACATATTTCATAACCATTTCGGCCGGCACAGGATAAATCGACCGTACTTTTTCAAGCATGGCCTTCCCTGCCTTTCTGCGTGTGTTCTGCATGCGTCTGCAAACAGGCTCAAGCTTTTCCGGCGCATCACAGCAGTAGCAGAGGATATGCGCCTTGCGCCCGGTTTCCGCATCTATGCAGGAAAATTCTGCGCCCGGCACAACAGGGATGCCGTATTTCTTTCCAAAGCCTACAGCTTTGGCAGAACCTGCAAAAGTGTCGTGGTCCGTCACCGCAACAGCAGAAAGGCCTCGCATCTTGGCCATAAGCACAACCTCTTCGGCAGTGTCGGAACCATCTGACGACTGTGTGTGGCAGTGTAGATCAGCAGCCATCTTTTCACCTCGCTTTTTATGCAGAATTTATTATTTCAGAAGCTTCTCCATTCGAAATGAACGTGCAGCAATCTCTCCTATTATAACATCCAGAACAATAATCACTGCAGAAATTATAAGGAAAACAACAGCATTAAGCGCAAAAAGGCCGACAAACTCTCCAAGGAACAGAAGGATAAGCGGTATAACTATATATCCGGAGGTTTGCACCGCCTCAACATAGCTTTTGCTTTTTGCTGAAGCAAGCACCATAAACATAACGCCAAGCACTGTGACAGCCGGCGCAAATAAAAGTATCAATACAAGCCAGCTCCAACTAAAGAAAAACGGCAGGTGCAACAGTATATCGCCAACCGAGGTTACAATGGCAAAAGCGGCAAACGATATCGCCGTTATAACGGCCGACAGCATTACGCAGCCTTTCACTTTTGCCCCAAAAAGCTGCTTTGGCTTCATCGGAGTTAAAAGAAGCGTCTCAAGTGTACCATGCTCGCGCTCGCCAACAAAGCTGCACGCTGCCGTTACACTTGACGACATCAGCGGTATCATCAGAAAGAACATGGGGAAAAGCGAATTTGTCATGATATAAAAAGTAGCCTGTTTAAGGTTAAAGTTCTGCGCAGACGGTGGGAGCATCTTCATCAGTTTGTCAGCCCCGTTTATCTGGTTCGCCGGAGTATTGACAATTATTATGAGAAAGATGACAGGTATGGCAATAACAAGCATTAGTGAAACCGTAATCAGCGTTGAACGCGCCATCTTAGAATCCCATATATCATGAAAATCTTTCCTTATAACAGCCTCTTCAGGCACAGAGAGCTTTTTCAATGCCATTCCTCCCCCCTGTTTATCTGGACATACCTAAAATAAATGTCTTCAATAGACGGCCTGACAATGCGTGCTTCATAAACGTGGTGGCCTTCTTCGACAAGCTTTTTCAGCAGCCGCGGCATATCGTCATCTTCCTTTATATCCGCGCGCCACCAGCCGTCATTCCCGCGCTCAAAATTTTCAAGCTGTTCACCATCAGGCAGCCGCATAGCAGCTTTGGGGCAGAACTGCGCATTCCTCGCAAGTGTTTCCAAATCCCCGCATGCCAGAAGAGTACCCTTCTCAATGATTCCATATCTTCTGCAAATATCCTGCGCATAACGCAACTGATGAGTACAGAGGAAGACGGTCACGCCCTCTTTGCATGCGAGAGATGCTATCATGCTGTTAACAGCATTTGCAGATTCCGGATCAAGCCCGTTTGTAGGTTCGTCGAGTAAAAGGACTTTCGGGTCATTTATGAGCGCGCGGGCAAGAGAAAGGCGCTGCGCCATGCCTGTAGAATAGGCATGAAGTTCCCTGCCGCGCGCATCCCATAAATCCATGCATTTAAGCAGCGACTCTGCACGCGCCTTGGCTTTTCCCGGCTCAACGCCATACATCCGCGCAAAAAATTCAAGGTTTTCCATGCCTGTCATATTACCATACATTTTTGCACTTTCAGTCATCACGCCACATATCTTATGGATTTCAGATGAATGAATCGAAGGTGAAAGACCCATTACTGAGCATGACCCGCTGCTCGGCTTTAAAAGGCCGTTCAGAAGCTTTACCGTGGTCGTCTTTCCTGCGCCGTTAGGCCCTAAAAACCCGAAAACTTCACCCTGCACAACATCGAACGAAAGGCCGCGCAGCGCTGTTACTGCGCCATTGTACGTCTTTGACAGACAATCGGCGTGAATCGCCGGTTCACCCATTTATCATCACCTCAACACTTATAATACCATACAAAAGCGCGGAATTCCAGACGGAATAAGCTTGCTGATTCAATGCGTAACGTCCGAACTAAACGTCATTCGAGGTTAAGCTTTCTGCTTAAAAGCCAGTACGTCAGGAAATAAAATGCTACACAAAAAGCAGCTGTAACAGCAATGGCAATACCAATATTAGCTGCAATGCTGCTGAGCATCACCTGCTCATCCGTTGGCAGAAGAAAATTTTTGCGATAGCTAATAGCAAACGAATACACAATCATCTGGGCTATGCCAAGGCCGATAAAAGTGCCGAAAGATACAAGCCTTCTATGTTTGCCGCAAAGATTTCCTACAGTGGCAGAAGCATAAATCTGCAAAATTACACACAGTATACTGATGAGTACCAAAACAATTATCTCAAAGGTTATAAGATGCGCCATGTTGCCACAGCGGGAATAATCGGCGCCAAACTCTGCAAAGAATGGGTTGTTCTTATTGATAAAATTCGTGTCCACAGAAAGCACGAAAACAGAAAGCAAAGTGACAATTACGCTTAGAACAGCCCACATAAGCGAAACAAGCATTTTGCAGTCGATATGGCTGTGGATTTTAACAGGCAGCGTAAATGAGAGGTAACCTTCGTCGCCAAGGAGGTTAGTTGTAAAGCGCCTTGACGTAGCAACAATCGTCATAATTAAAGCGGCAGCAATAAGTATTACATATATGAATATCGTGATGCCCATCAAGAACGAAAAGGCACCATTCATATGCTGAAAATTAAACTGTGTAAACAGCCTTATAAGGAGTGCAAAAATAATAATCAGGCCGTAAATTGGAAGAAATGTCCGCTGTGTCGCTTTTATCTCGTATTTCATCATTCTGCCTAACATCTGAACACCTCCCTGAAAAATTCGTCAACGCTCTTATTTTCTTTTTCGCGTATTTTATCTACTGAAGCTGTAAGAACGATATTGCCCATATTGATAAAAATAACGCCGTCAAGGATTTTTTCAATATCCGAAATCAAATGCGTAGAAATCAGCAAAGTCGCATCTTTGCTGTAATTGCTTATAATCGTGTCAAGTATATAATCGCGGGCCGCAGGGTCTACGCCTCCGATAGGCTCATCAAGAATATAAAGCTGTGCTTCGCGGCTCATTACAAGTATTAGCTGGACCTTTTCTTTTGTGCCTTTAGAAAGCGTTTTAATGCGCCTGTTCGGGTTTATGTGAAGGCGCTGAAGCATATCATACGCCTTTGCCTTGCTGAAGTCAGCATAAAAGTCGCCGAAAAAATCGATTATGTTCTGTACAGACATCCAGTCATTCAGGTATGTGCGCTCCGGAAGATACGACACAATTTTTTTGTTTCCGCTCCGGGCTTCATTCCATTTATGCGCACTTCTCCAGCCGTAGGCGTAAGCAGGCCGTTCATCAATTTTATCAGCGTGCTTTTGCCGCTTCCGTTTGGCCCGAGCAGGCCGACTATCTGCCCTTTGGGTATTGAAAGATTGACCGAGTTCAGAGCAATGCAACCTGGAAAACATTTTGTGAGGTTCCTGCACTCAACAATACTATCCATTCTGTTCTTCCTCCCTCATGATTTTTTCAAGAAGCTCTTTTGTGTGCTGGCCATCATAGCCAAGCTGGTTCATTTTAAAAAGGAATTCGTGGACTAAATCTGCCGCAAGGCTGTTTTTAATCTGCATGATTTTATCTTCATCCTCTGTTACAAATCTTCCGCTGGTGCGTTGCGAATATATAAGGCCGTTGCTTTCAAGCTGCAAAAGCGCACGCTGCATCGTGTTTGGATTAACAGCAGCCTCCGCGGCAAGCTCACGCACAGACGGCAACTTTGAACCCGCCGGGAAAATTCCAGAAGCAATCATTATCTGTATCTGCTCCATAAGCTGTGTGTAAATTGGCCTGTCTGATTTTAGGTTCCATGGCATACCGGTCACCTCCGTTGCTGTGGCTGTTCAAAAATGGTGCAATCGTCTGCGGTAAATTCAACCCTTTATTTCAGCAAAGGTCTTTTCTGCGGAAAGCAACTGCTCCGGCAATAAAGAACACAAGCGTTGTCACTGCTGAAACCATGAGCGGCTTCTGGAAAGACGTCACAGAAAGTTTTCTAATTGTCGCAAACTGTGCTTCAAGCAGATAAGACTCAAATTTTTCAAGGTGCAGTAAAACCAGAAAATACTGCATAAGGTAAAATACGCCGTAGTAAAAGAAAATTGCAAGCCCGTTGCGCCTGAAAAGGACTGTGAAGAAAGCCGACATTGTAATGCATGCAGCATAAACTGCGCACGAAACGCCAAGGCGCATGAAGAAATTATTTAGCAGGCTCGAAGTAAATTCTGCGTCATGTTTAAGGAATATAAACATGCTTCCAAAATAAGCTGCGAGCACAACAGCCGCCAAAATCATGCAGAGCAAAATCGATGTGATAAGCTTTGCAGTAAAAAGCAAAGTCCGGTTCGTTCCATATGAAGCCGTATTTTTTAAAGTATGGAACTGAAATTCCTCTGAGAAAACAATCTGCGTAACCATTGGAAGTATAATCACAGGATATTCCAGCAACATAACTGCAAATTGCACCGAAGAACTCATGTTGCCTAACATTCCGCCTCTCATAGCATAATTCATGAGAAAGCACAAAGCCGCAAGGCCGGCCGCTAAAATGTAAAAATACACCCTGTGAAATGTCTTATAAAAATCCGCATGAATAAGTTTAGCCATTTTCTTTCCCCTCCACCAGATTTACAAAATACTGTTCCAGGTTTATGCCCGACTGATACACCTGTGAAACCATGACGCCATTTTCTACAAGCGCTTTTACAGCAGGAGCCGGATCGTCGACTTTCTCATTTACATGGACTGTATGTTCATCGGCTACCTCTATATTTTTGAACTGAAAATTATTTTTCAGTATCTCGGAGGTCCTGTCTGCGCTGTCAGACACAATACAGAGAAACGACCTGCATTTTTCTTTGAGGTCTTTTGCGGAAATGTGCTGCACAAGACGCCCACTGTTGATAAAGCTATATGTAGTTGCAATCTGTGAAAGTTCGCCAAGTATATGGCTTGAAATCAGAACAGTTGTCTTTTTTTCGCGGTTCATTTTCAGGATAATGCTGCGGAAATCCTTAATGCCCATCGGGTCAAGGCCGTTTATCGGTTCGTCGAGGATGAGGATTTCCGGATTATCCATTATGGCAAGCGCAAGACCGAGGCGCTGTTTCATGCCGAGTGAAAAGCCTTTGAATTTTTTTCTGCCTGTGCCTTCGAGGCCTACAAATTGGAGGGCACGTTCCACACACCCTTTATCTTTATTCCCGCGCTGGATACGGTAGTATTCGAGATTCTCCCTCGCCGTAAGGTAAGGGAAAAGGCCCGGCGTCTCTATCATTGTACCCTGTGTCTGCGCGCCAGCCCAAGGTGCTGTTCAGAGCCCTGGCCAAAGATTTCTATTGTGCCGCCAGTGGCCGGTGTAAGGCCGCTTATCAACTTTAGCAGCGTTGTTTTTCCTGCGCCGTTCCTACCTACAAGGGCATAGATATCACCTTTGTTTACCCTCATGCTCAGCCCCGCAACAGCGGCAGATTTTCCATAATATTTGCTGACATTCTTCATCTGAATGACAGTCTCACCTATTTCAGCCATTTTTTCGCCCCCACTTGTATTAGTGTATTATTGTATTACGTATCTAATACAATAATACACTAGTTTTTTTATTTGTCAAGCCTTCAGATGAAAATTTGGCATAAAAAAAGCAGCCCCGCGTTTTGCAGAGCCGCTTTCAGCAAGCCATGTGGAATATATTTACCTGTGCGGCACTTCAGACGTGCCTTTTTCACGAAGATATGTACTTTCAAGGTCAGAAAGGTGCAGCTTTACAGCAAGCGGATACTTTTCATACGCCTGGCTCACGGCAAAGCTTCCTCCGCGGGCGGCGTCGTCAAAACCGCCCATATGCCAGCGTATCGCCACGGCTTCCTCAACTTTCAGGCGCATAAAACGCTCAATGAGAAAAACTGACTTCTCGCCATGGCCATAAGGAAAACGGTCGTCGATAGTGTAATACAGGCGTTTTTCCCACTGGCCGGTCTCCTCGTTTTTAAAGTTGCGTGTGCTCTTTTTGTAAAACTGTGCCTTGCATATATCATGCAGGAGCGCACATATTGCGAAACTCTCTTCATTATCGACCGACGGGTCAAAATGCTTTTCGCGCAACACATGGTACACGTTCACACTGTGCTGCACAAGGCCGCCAAGGCATGCGCAGTGATACCTTGTGCTGGCAGGCGCTATAAAAAAATCCGTTTTCTGAAGCCACGCAAGCAGCTCCGCGGAACCAGCACGTTTTATCTTTTCCTGATAGATTGCTTCAAACTCTTCCCTGTAGCCCATTAATAATTCCTCCCAAAAAATCCGGGAAGCCTACTGGCCGCCCGGATTCCTCTCAATTTGCATGGTTCGTTGTATTTTGTTTTACAGTTATATACGTATCTGCCCCGAACTTGCGGAAACGGTCATAGCGTTTCTGCAGAAGCTCTGTCTCATCTTCAGATAGTTTTTGCTGCAGCGATTTGTATAAATCTGCTTTAATTGATTCATAAACATCTGAAAAATTAGAGAAGTCTTTAGGCTCCGGAATAACGCGCTCAATCGCGTGAAACTGCAGCAGGTCATCAGCCGTAAGCCGCAGCGCCTGCGAAGCCTCTTTTACTTTTGATCTGTCTTTCCACAAAATGCTCGCGCATCCCTCCGGAGAAATCACAGAATAATAGGCATTTTCGAGCATCCACACCTCGTCGGCAACAGCCAGGCCGAGCGCTCCGCCGCTGCCGCCCTCGCCTATAAATACAGAGATAATCGGCGTCTTAAGCGTCATCATCTCCATCAGGTTTTCTGCAATCGACTGCCCTTCGCCTCGTTCTTCGGCAGAAATGCCGCAGAAAGCCCCGGCAGTATCAACGAAACAGATAACAGGCCTGCCAAATTTCTCAGCAAGCTTCATCTGGCGCAACGCTTTCCTGTACCCTTCAGGATGCGCAGAGCCGAAGTTGCGGTGCACTTTATCTTTTGTAGTGCTTCCTTTTTCCTGGGCAATAACCGTGACCGGCATTTCGTAAAGGCGTGCAATGCCCGAAACAATTGCCGCATCGTCTCCAAAGCGGCGGTCACCATGCATTTCCATAAAATCTGTAAAGATATTTTGAATATAGCAAAGGCCTGTAGGCCTTCCTTTAGCACGTGAAGCTGCTACTCTTTCAAATGCTTCCATGCTCAGGCCTCCTTTGATGCAGCGACAGCAGCCGAGTAAGATATTCTTTCTGCTGTTTCCGCGGCACAATGTCATCAACAAAACCTTTTTCCAGAAGGAATTCGGCAGTCTGAAAATTAGGCGGGAGTTTCTGGTGCATATTCTGTTCAATGACACGCGGCCCGGCAAAGCCTATAAGCGCACCAGGCTCGGCGATTATTACATCGGCTTCCATGGCAAAGCTCGCTGTAACACCGCCCGTTGTGGGGTCAGTAAGCACAGCCGTATAAAGGTTTCCACCGTCGCTGTGGCGCTTTACGGCAGCACTCGTCTTCGCCATCTGCATAAGCGAAAGTATGCCCTCCTGCATTCTCGCGCCGCCCGAAACGGTAAATCCTATAACTGGCAGCGAATGTTTTGCAGCATACTCAAACAGGCGAGTTATCTTTTCGCCGACGACAGTGCCCATGCTGCCCATCATGAAGTTAGAATCCATTACAAACAGGCAGCATGGATAACCGCCTATTTTCGCGGTTCCGCACACCACAGCTTCATTTTCACCGCTCGCAAGGCGTGCATGCCAAAGCTTCTTATCATAATTCGGGAATCCGATTATATTTTTGGAGCGCATATTTCCATCCATCTCTTCAAATGAAGCATCATCCGTGATAAGGCCTATGCGCTGGCGGGCGTTCATTCGAAAATGGTATCCGCATTTTGGGCATACACGCGCATTTTCATTTAAGTCACCGGTGAGAAGGATTGCCTTGCATTTTGCGCAGGATATGCACATCTGATCCGGAATATCCGGCATGGAGTTCTTAATGTGGCTGTCATACCATTCCAGCGGGTTTTCCGGCTTTTGGAACAAACTTTTCGGCAGTTTCAATGTTTCTCACCCTCCAGTTTCCCCATGAAATCCGTGTGGTAGTTACCCGATCGGAATTCAGCACTCGCAAGTATTTTCCTATGCATTTCCTTGTTGGTATCTACGCCTGTAATTACAAGCTCGCACAGGGCAGCCTGCATTTTACGGATAGCTTCTTCCCTTGTTTGGGCATGGACAATAATCTTGCCAATCAGTGAATCGTAGAATGGCGGGACTGTATAATCTTGGAACAGCGCGGTGTCAAATCTCACCCACGGCCCCCCTGGAATATGCAGAAGCGTGATTTTTCCGCTGCTTGGGCGGTAATTAAGATCAGGGTTTTCCGCATTTATGCGGCATTCTATCGCATGGCCGTGCGGCACAACATCATCCTGTGTAAAATTGAGCGGAAGCCCCGCCGCTATGCGTATCTGCCACTTGACAATATCAATGCCAGTCACCATTTCGGTTACCGCATGCTCTACCTGAAGGCGGGTGTTCATTTCCATAAAGTAAAAATTCTGCTTATCGTCAACAAGAAATTCAACTGTTCCCGCGTTTACATAGCCGGCTGCTTTTGCTGCGCGTATGGCACATTCGCCCATTTTTCTGCGTGTTTCAGGTGTAATGCCCGGCGAAGGGCTCTCTTCCAAAAGTTTTTGGTGTTTGCGCTGCACTGAACATTCACGCTCGCCAAGCACCACGGCATTTCCCTGCTTATCGCACAGAAGCTGCAGTTCCACATGTTTTGCAGGGTGAAGGAATTTTTCGAGGTAAACCGCACCATCGCCGAAAGCGTTGCGCGCTTCTGCTGATGCGGTACAGAAAGCATCCGAAAATTCGCCCATGGTTTTTACAAGGCGGATACCTCGGCCGCCGCCGCCGCTGCGCGCTTTAATTAAAAGAGGAAAACCGATTTTTTCCGCTTCTTCTTCAGCCTGAGCAAGATCTTTTACCTTCCTGCAGCCAGGTATCACCGGAACCCCCGCAGCCTCCATTGTCTGCCGCGCCATGTCTTTATCGCCCATCTTGGCTATAACGTTTGACGGCGGGCCAATAAACGCGATATTGCATTTTTCACACAGCGCCGCAAACTTAGCATTTTCCGAAAGCAGCCCGTAGCCGGGGTGGATAGCTCCGGCACCTGTCACTTCCGCTGCAGAAATAATTGCCGCCATGTTGAGATAGCTGTCTTTAAGCTGTGCCGGCCCTATGCAAATGCTTTCATCTGCAAGGCTTACATGAAGCGCGTCACGGTCAGCCTCAGAAAAAACCGCTACCGTGGCAATGCCCATCTCCTTGCATGCACGGATTATCCTAACGGCAATCTCGCCGCGGTTTGCAACCAGAATTTTTGAGAACAAGGATTTCACCCCTTATTTTTTAGGCACTATGGCAAACGAAAGTTCAGCGCGGACCGCCAGTTTGCCGCCTACTGTGCCTTTGCCCTTTGCAAAGTAGAAAGGCGGGCGGCTCCTTGTCATGCTGCACTCAAACTCAATCGTATCGCCTGGGCGCACAGGATCTTTAAAGCGTACCTTATCAAGGCCGCCAAAAAGTGGTATGCTCCCTTTTACTTTATCGGCCATCAAGACACAACATGTCTGGGCCATCATTTCGCACTGTATAACACCTGGCACAATTGGCATACCTGGGAAGTGCCCCTGAAGAAACCATTCGTCGCCTTTAACGGTGTATTTTCCTATCGCGAGGTTGTCTTCTTTCAGTCCTGCCTCATCAATAAGAAGCATCGGTTCGCGGTGTGGAAGAATTTTCTTCAACTCTTCTCTGTTCATAAAGCATCGCCATTCCCCCGCGCAGGTTATAGTGTACGGCATACTCCGCGCGGGAAGGAGAAAGCCGTCACTGCTCAGCGCAGTTTAAAAAGCGTCTGGCCATATTCAACTACCTGCCCGTTTTCCACACAGACTTCGGCAATCTCACCATCCTGGTCAGCATTTATCTCATTAAGCAGTTTCATAGCTTCAATAATGCAGATGACATCGCCTTTTTTTACTGTGCTGCCAACCTTAACATAAGGCTCACTTTCCGGTGAAGGTGACGTATAGAAAACGCCGACCATTGGGCTTTTGATTTCTTTGTAATGCTCTTTTGGCTGCTCTGCAACACTTGCGGCCGCTGAAGCAACCGGTGCCGCCGCAGGCGGCGCCACTGCTCCTGCCGATATAACAGCAGGAACCGGCGGAGGAACAGGCTGCTTTTTTTCCAGTTTAACCCTTAGCCCACCTTCAGAAACTTCAAGGCTTGCCAAATCTGCATCATCCATGATTTTGGCAAGGGAACGGATATCTTCCAGTCTCATATCACGGCATCCTTTCGAATCTTAAATCCGTCTGCCCCATTACTCTGCTTTGCCAAAAACGAGGCAGGCATTATGGCCGCCAAACCCAAGGCTTGTCGAAATGGCATAGTCGATATCAGCGTGCCGGGCTTTGTTCGGTACATAATCAAGGTCGCAATCGGGGTCAGGTTCTTTATACCCGATCGTCGGTGGAACAATGCCGTTTTTAAGAGCAAGTATAGAAGCAATAGCTTCAACAGCGCCAGTGGCACCAAGCATGTGCCCAGTCATGGATTTTGTTGAGCTTATGAGCGCCGTATGTGCCTGCTCACCCAAAGACTTCTTAAAAGCAAGCGTTTCGGTTTTGTCATTAAGCGGTGTGCTTGTGCCATGCGCATTGATGTAGAGTTTCGCATCAGACGGGATTCCTGCTTCACTTACCGCCTGCTTTATGGCATTTGTAATGCCTTCTGCTTCCGGCTGTGGAGCAGTCATATGATAAGCGTCGTTTGTATTGCCGTACCCTAGTATTTCCCCGTAAATTTTAGCGCCGCGCGAAACGGCGTGCTCATATTCTTCAAGTATCAGTGCTGCGCCGCCCTCGCCCATTACAAAGCCGCTGCGGCGTTTGTCAAACGGCATTGAAGAATTTTCAAGGTCATTTGTCTCACATAGTGCCATACAATTTGTAAAACCTGCAATGCCTATGCCTGTTATGCATGCCTCGGCGCCGCCGGCAATGATGGCGTCTGCTGAATCGTTCTGTATAGCGCGGTATGCTTCCCCAATAGCGTTAGATGAAGTGGAACATGCCGTTACAATACAGAGCGATGGACCTTTTGCGTTATGTGCAATGGCGATATTGCCAACAGCTATGTTGGCAATCAGTTTCGGGATAAAGAACGGCGAAACACGCCGCGGACCCTTTGTGTTTAATTTGGTGCACTCTTCCACAAACGTAGAAATGCCGCCAACGCCAGAACCAACATAAACGCCAAGGCGCTCCGGAGCTATTTTGCCGCCGATACCGCTGTCTTCCATCGCCTGAGAAGCAGCAGCCAGAGCATACTGGCAGAAAAGGTCTGTTTTATGTATCATCGGTTTTTCCATATAATCCGCCGGATGAAAATCTTTGACCTCTGCAGCTATCTTCACTTTGTAGTCAGCAGTATCAAACTTTGTTATCTGGCCTATGCCATTTTTGCCGGAAACGAGCCCATTCCAAAATGATTTTACATCATTTCCAATCGGGGTAATGACCCCCATGCCTGTCACAACAACTCTTTTGCTCATTTATAATCCTCCAAAACGGAAAGTACCTTCTTTAAATACAAAGGCCGCCGTCAACGCGGATGACTTCACCCGTAATATAAGAAGCGCCGTCATCTGCAAGGAACACCGCAAGGTTTGCGATATCTTCCGGCAGGCCTGCGCGTTTGAACGGTATAGCACTAACAACGGCATCCTTAGCTTTTTTAGGCATCTGACGCGTCATATCCGTATCTATAAAGCCCGGGGCAATCGCATTGCACGTAATTCCCCTTCCTGCAAGCTCACGTGCGGCAGTTTTAGTCAATCCAATCACACCGGCTTTTGCAGCAGAATAATTAGCCTGGCCTGCATTTCCAGCTATTCCGGCAACAGACGCTATATTTATTATTTTTCCACTGCGCTGATGAAGGAACTGCCGGCAGCAGTGGCGTATCATATTGAAAACGCCTTTTAAGTCTATGGCAATAACATCATCAAACTCCTGCTCTTTCATTAGCGCAATCGAATTGTCACGTGTTATGCCAGCGTTATTTACAAGTATATCGATTTTCCCGAAATCCTTTACAATTTCAGCCGTCGTATCCTTAGCTGCAACGAAGTCGGCAACATTGCACTGATACGCTTTGCACTTCACTGAAAATTTTTCAGCAAGCGTGCATGTTTCTTTTGCCGCTTTTTCATTGCCGGCATAGATAATGGCCACATCTGCCCCATGCTCTGCGAGTTTAAGGGCAACAGCGCGGCCAATCCCTCGTGAACCTCCCGTAACTACTGCAACCTTACCTTTAAGCATCAACAGCGCCCCCCTGCTTGATCGCGGAAACTGTTTTCCGCAGAGTCTCCGCATCTTCCACATGGTAGATTTTAACACCTGAAAGTGTCCTGCGCACGAGGCCGCTTAAAACTTTGCCCGGCCCTGTTTCAATATAAGTATCTATTCCGTTCTCACACATATCTTCCAGTATTTTCCGCCAAAGTACAGGATGGCTCACCTGTTTTACAATATCTTCACATATTGCAACAGAGTCTTTCGGGTACAAAGAAGCCATGCAGTCCGAATAAACCGGTATTGCAGGTGCATTAACATTGTACTCGGCAAGTGTTCTCTTAAGGTTTTCGCCTGCTTCACGCATAAACGGCGAATGGAATGCGCCACTTACAGCGAGCGGAACTGCACAGCCACCTTCTGCGGCAACTTCACTGCACAGCGTAGGCATTTCTTCTTTGTCGCCTGCCACACTTACCTGGCCCGGTGAATTATAATTTACAGGATAAACATGCTTATAGTGCGAACATATCTCTTCCACTTTGCTGTCAGGGAGTTTAAGGACTGCAGCCATACCGCCGCCAGTCTTCTCGGCAGCATCATTCATAAACTTCCCACGTTGGCATACAAACGAAAAACCGTCTTCAGGCGTAAATACACTGCAGAAAGTCAGCGCAGCGATTTCACCAAGCGAAAAACCCGCTGCCGCGTCAGGCACAATGCCAGCTTCGCGGAGAGCCTCAGCCGCTGCCAAATCCACACAGTAAGCGCAAGGCTGAGTATTCACTGTCAGTGAAAGCTCGTCTTTTGACGCTTCGAAGCACTGCTTAGAAGTCCCCGGGCGGATGCTGTCCGCCAAATCAAAAACTTTTTTTGCTGCCAGTGAAGATTCACATAATGATTTGCCCATTCCAGTGTACTGCGTGCCCTGCCCGCTGAATAAAAATGCTACTTTACCCATTTTGACGCACCGCCCAGCAGATTCTCCGCTTCACTGAACATCTCTTCAATAATCTCTTTAGCCGTCTGTTCTTTCTTTACAAGGCCTGCCGATTCTCCGGCGAGGAAACATCCGTTTTTATCATCGCCCTCGCGTGCAGCACGGCGAAGCGCACCTGAGCCGAATTTCTCAAGCTCTTCCTTGTTTATCTCTGTGCTGCGCTCTTTTTTCTGGAATTCCCTTGAAAACGATGTTTTAAGCGAACGCACGGCGTCGCCGAGCACTTCACCCGTTACAATCGTGTCGAGGTCTTTTGCCTTGACCACTTTGTCTTTGTAAATCTGGCTTATCGTGCATTCCTTGGCTACGAGGAAACGCGTGCCTACCTGAACGCCCTGCGCGCCCAGCATAAAAGAAGCGGCTATGCCGCGCCCGTCAGCTATACCGCCAGCCGCAAGCACAGGAATTCTTACTGCATCGCATATCTGCGGCACAAGCGTCATTGTGTGAAGTTTGCCAATGTGACCACCGCTTTCAGCGCCCTCTGCCACTACTGCGCATGCGCCGCGCTTTTCGGCAAGCCTCGCAAACGAAACGGAGGCCACAACAGGAACAACTTTTATGCCCGCTTTAAGCCACTCAGGCATATATTTGCCCGGGTTCCCCGCACCTGTGGTAAGGACCTGAACATGTTCTTCCACTACCACCTTTGCCACTTCATCTGCATATGGGCTCATTAGCATTACATTTACGCCGAATGGTTTTGAGGTGAGTTCACGGCATTTGCGTATTTCAGCACGCAGCTGCTCACCGTTCGAATTCATGCCTGCAATAATGCCGAGGCCGCCGGCGTTTGAAACGGCAGCTGCAAGGGACGCGTCTGCGACCCATGCCATGCCGCCCTGAAAAATTGGATACTCAATCCCTAACAAATCGCAAATCGGAGTCTTTATCATCCTGCAGAATCTCCTCTCTGAAAATCGGTCAGCCCCACCGGATAACACATGCTCCGGATGTCAGGCCTCCGCCGAACGCAACCATTGCCAGCAGGTCGCCGGCTTTAAAAGTATTTTTTCTGTTCATCTCATCCATAAGGATTGGAATTGACGCTGAGGAAATGTTGGCATATTGCTTAATATTGCAGCAGTAATGGTCTTCCGGAATATCAAGGCGCTTGCGCACCGCATTTATTATTTTCTGGTTTGCCTGATGCGGCAGCACCCATGTTATGTCCTGCTGCTCAAGGCCTGCGTCTGCAATAGCCGCTTTCAGCTGTTTCGTCATCTCTTCTACGGCAAAACGGTAAACCCCATGGCCGTTCCATGTAAGTACCGATGGCGGACATGGTGCGCGGTTAAACGGGGAATTGCCGCTCACATTAGGGATAAACATTATTTTGCTGTTGCCGTGCGCTGCAACGCGTATTGAAAGCAGGTTGTCCCCTTCTGCCAGAACGGCTGCCCCAGCACCGTCGCCAAACACACAGCACGTAGTACGGTCATGCCAGTCGAGCAGTTTAGACATATTCTCACATGAAACAATGAGCATTTTCTTAACGCGCTTCCGTGCAAAAAAGCCATCTGCTGTGTCAAGTGCATAAAGGAAACCGCTGCAGGCAGCGTTCATGTCGAACGCAGGGCAGGAAGCGCCGATACGCTCCTGCACACAACATGAAAGCGACGGTGTAAAATAGTCGCCGCGTATAGTCGTGCATATTATGCCGTCAAGCTCCGAAGGCTCGATACCAGCATTTTTCAGTGCAGATTGTGCCGCCTCTACGGCTACGTCTGTGATTGTTTCATCAGTACAGACATATCGGCTTTTTATGCCAGTCCTAGAATAAATCCATTCATCCGACGTGTCCATTATTTTTGCAAGGTCATCGTTTGTTTTAGAGCACACAGGATGTGCACTACCCGTACCGATTATTTTAAAGCTCATTTATACCTCCGTCACGCATATGTTGCAGAAACTCTCTGCATATGCCAGAAAACAAAATAATAAATCCAGTTTGAATCTTATCATTCTATTCTATTCAATTTTTCCTTTTTGTATTTTCTTTAAAGTAATAATAAGTCATCTTACTGCACTATAATGAAATTTTTTCCATAAATGCAGTGCCTCCGACTACTGAATTTTTTAATGATTTTATTTTTTTTGTGTACTTCTTCTTCACCAAGTGCAGCAACTTCTTTGGCAGCCATCTCACGCAGTTTGTATTTTTTTATTTTGCCGCTCGCAGTAATGGGGAAGCTGTCCATAAATTTTACATATTTTGGGATCTTATGGCGGGCGAGATTTGCACCAACAAAATCGCGCACCTCGTCTTCCGTAAGGTGCGCTCCCTTTTTCAGGATAACACAAGCCATAATTTCTTCACCATATTCTTCGCTTGGGACTCCAATAACCTGAACATCCTGAATTGCCGGATTAGTATAGAGGAACTCCTCTATTTCTTTTGGGTAAATATTTTCGCCACCGCGGATAATCATGTCTTTTATCCTGCCCGTAATGCGGTAATAGCCATTTCCATCAACAGCCACAATATCACCAGAATGCAGCCAGCCGTCGCTATCAATAGCCTTTGCTGTCTCCTCAGGCATTTTGTAATATCCTTTCATGATATTGTAGCCGCGGGCACAGAATTCGCCGGGAACATTTAGAGGCTGTGTTTTGCCCGTCTCAGGATCTATGATCTTACCTTCAACATAAGGCATAAGCTTGCCGACAGTCGATATGCGGGCCTCAAGCGGGTCGTCCGTCTTTGTCATTGTGCAGGCAGGCGACGCCTCCGTTTCACCATATGTAATAGTTATCTCGTGCATCCCCATTTCATCCATAACCCTCCGCATCACTTTTTCAGGGCATGGGGAACCCGCCATAATCCCGGTGCGTAAGGTACTGAAATTATATTTTGGAAAATCCTGATGCTCAAGCATTGCGATAAACATCGTTGGCACTCCGTGCACCGCAGTGCATTTTTCTTCATCTATCGCCTTCATAACAAGCGTTGGGCGGAAATACTCAACAGGCACTATTGAAGTTGCATGCGTCAGGCACGCCATAACACCGAGAACAAGGCCGAAGCAGTGGAAAAGCGGCACCGTTATGCAAAGCTTGTCATTTTCCGTAAACTTCATACAGTCGCCAATGCCTTTGCCATTGTTTAGAATGTTGTAATGTGTAAGCATGACACCTTTAGGGAAACCCGTCGTGCCTGACGTATACTGCATATTGATAACATCCTGCGGGTCAAGTGACTCCTCAATTTTATGATATTCAATGTCATCTATTGATTCGCCTAAACGGTAAAGGTCGTTAAACGGTAACGTCCCTGGAACTATCTCTTCACCTACATAAATAACAGTTTTTAAAAACGGGAAATCAGGTTCTGAAAGATGCCCTGGCTTGCTTGTTTTGAGCGTCGGGCAAAGGCCATTTATAGTCTGAATATAGTCGTTCCCTTTAAATCCGCCTATCATGACGAGTACCTTCGTATCAGACTGCTGGAGAAGATACTCAAGCTCCACTTTTTTATAATTTGTGTTTACAGTGACTAACACGGCACCAATTTTTGCCGCAGCAAACAGAGTAATAAGCCATTCCGGGACATTTGTAGCCCAAATAGCTACATGGTCGCCCTTTTTGATGCCTATGGCAAGCAAACCTTTTGCAGCTCTGTCGCATTCGTCGCGGAACTCACTCCATGTTCTGCAGTAAGGGCGGTCGTTATATTTCACGGCTTCCCTGTCCGAAAATTTTTCAGCAACTGAATCCAGCATTGAACCAACAGTACAGTTAATCATTCGTTTTTTACCCCCTGTAAATTAAAATTTTATAATTTGCCTCTACGGCTTTAGGAACTTCTATAATTAACGTAATATTATAAACTGCATAAAGTACTTTTTATAAGTATGTGTAGCATTTTTCAATATGCTTATTATAGCATAGCTATAATAAAATGGCGAAAATCTTCCATGCATTTCAAATTTTCAGCTATATTTACAATATTTCTAACTTTCAATAATTTTTTTGTTATTTTTTCATAATGGTATGTGTTTAAATATTTGATTGTTTAGATTCTTCCATGCGGATTTGTTTTCTTTATTTTTCTATGTTTTTAATACACTTAGGGCAATTTTTAAGGTTAAAAAGTCAGTATTTAGTTTATTCCGCTTTATTTGGCACAAATTTCCGTTTAAATTTGTGAAAGCCTACAAATGTCTGGTTTTATTACCGATTTTATTAAAACTCTATTGAAATCCAGTCAAAAATATTATAAACTCAGCGTAGTAAACTAAAGTTTTGGATATTCGGCATTTATTTCTTCTTATTACTTATTTCATCGATATTTTTTATTATTAATTAATTTGATTACAACTTTGTCCTCACAAGATGGACTACACCATTTTTTCACAAGCGAAAAGCGCTTGCGGCAAAAAGCCGCAAGCGCTTTTCGCTTTTCTGCCTTCTTTATATAAAACAATATAAAACAGGAATTTTTTTGCAAAATAGATTAATACTATTGAAAATGGGAGCTCTGCCTGAAAAGTTGCCGTGCACAATTTTTTATTTTTTAAAAAAATAGTTTTTATAATGGTAGATAGCACTTTTATTTAAATATAAAAGATGTATAATATAAGATTTTTGCTTTTTAAAATGAATTTTGCTTAAAATGTGCTATAATGATTATTAGTGCAAATAGGAATATTGTGGATCGTTTTTCTCCTTTACACTATTTATTTACTTACCACAGATGAAAAGCGAAAAGGAAGGGAATGAAACTTATGCCTTCGTTTGAGACAAGGCTGAAAAGCTGTGACAACACATACCGTGAATTATTCGTACGTTCACCAAACAATCCTATTTTGACCGCAAAAGACTGGCCATACGCTGTAAACACAGTATTTAATCCAGCTGCCACAATATTCAACGGCAAAGTTTTGCTGCTGGCCCGTGTAGAAGACCGACGGGGGTTTTCCCACCTTACAAAGGCTGTGAGTGACGACGGTGTCACTCACTGGCAGATTGATAAATGGCCTACACTTGAAGCAAGCCCTGATTATCCTGAAGAAGCATGGGGAATCGAAGACCCTCGCATCACGCGGATAGATGAACTTGACTGCTGGGCCGTAGTCTACACTTCTTACTCCCATGCTGGGCCTACTGTGTCGCTTGCACTCACTAAAGATTTTGTCACATTTGAAAAAGCGGGTCCCATCATGCCGCCTGAAGACAAAGACGCGGCGCTGTTTCCGCGAAGATTTAAGGGTAAATGGTTACTTATACATCGGCCCATAGGCGCAAGGATAAATGATTTTCAAGGAATGGGGCCGGGAGCACATATCTGGCTTTCTTTATCTTCCGACCTCAAGTACTGGGGCAATCACAAAATCCTTATAAATGCAAGGAAAGGTGGCTGGTGGGATGCCAACAAAGTCGGGCTGTGTGCACAGCCGCTCGAAACACCAGACGGGTGGCTAATTCTCTACCACGGCGTTCGCCAGACAGCATCCGGAGCGACTTACCGCCTCGGACTTGCGCTCCTCGACCTCGAAAATCCGACAATTGTTCTGCGGCGCAGCGATGAATGGATTTTCGGGCCTGAGGAAAGATATGAACGTGAAGGCGACGTCCGCGATGTTGTTTTCCCGTGCGGCTGGATCCTCGACAAAAAATCAGGGACAGTCCGTATGTATTACGGTGCCGCCGATTCACGCATATGCCTCGCAACGGCATCATTGAGCAATCTTCTGGAATATATCAAAAGCTGCCCGTCACAGCTCAGACAGGACAGTTATTGAAAGATCCGTCATATATATTAATTTTCATTCACTGAAATGAAGGAGGAATTGATTTGAAAGCATTATTTCTTGCTGGAGGGATGGGCACAAGGCTCAGGCCTCTGACAAATCATATTCCAAAACCCATGGTGCCTGTGATGGGAGTACCGCTTCTTGCACGGAGTGTAAGGGAGCTTAAGCGCTGCGGCATAAGCGAGATAGTGTTAAGCACATGCTATTGTTCGGATAGAATCGAAAAGTATTTCGGCGACGAAATAAATAACGGCCTGAAGATCCAATGCGTCTGTGAAGGCAAACCCCTTGGAACAGGAGGCGCAATTAAAAACTGCCAGAAATATTTTGACGGCACTTTCCTTATTTTTAATTCGGATATACTCAGCAACATTGATGTTAAGGCAATGGTGGATTTTCACAAGAAAAATCACGCTGATGTCACCATTGCCGCAGCGCAGGTCAAAGACCCCTCAAGCTATGGCGTTATAGAGTATGACTCCGATGACAAGATAGTTTCATTTACGGAAAAGCCAAAGTCTGGAGAAGAAAAGTCGAATTATATCAACGCAGGCGTCTATGTTTTCGAGCCAAAAGTGCTCGACCTGATTCCATCTGGCATACCTGTTTCAGTTGAGCGCGATACATTCCCACTTTTGCTCAAAAAGGGATACCACATGGCCGTATTCCGTAAAAGCGAATACTGGATAGATATCGGCACACCTGAAAAATATATGCAGGCACACAAAGACATCTTCGATGGTTCCTGCTCTATTCCTGAGAATAATTTCAAAAACGATAAAATTTACGGGCTGGCAAACGCCAAACTTGACCCCACCGTGAAAATCAAAGGGCCAGTGTGGTTCGGCAAAAACGTGCATATCGGCGCAAATGCCGTAATAGGGCCAAACGTCGTAATAGGCAACGGCTTTGAAGCAGGGCGCGGATGTGAAATTACGAACAGCGTAATTTGGAGCAATGTTTCAGTAGGAAGCGGTGTAGACATTGAACACTCCGTGATAACTTCCGGGTGCCACATTGAAAACGGCACTCAATGTGCAAACACAATTTATTCTCAGGAAAGCAAATTACCGTTCGCATAAATACTAAGATTTAGAAAGGACTGGCATTTTGAATACTAAAAGAAATCCAGAGATCATGTTTCTCAGCACTTATCCACCGCGCGCATGCGGGATTGCCACATTTACGCAGGATCTCGTCGGCGCTCTTTCAAAAACCGGAAAAATAAAAACCGGTATTGTGGCTGTGAACGACAATGACTACGATTACCCGCCGGAAGTACAGATGACCTTAAAGCAGTACAGCCCTGAAAGCTATCCTGAAACAGCAGAAAAAATCAATTCTTCATCATCTGACCTTCTGATGATTGAGCATGAGTTTGGAATCTATGGCGGTGAATGTGGCGAATATATTCTGAAATTTGCAGAAGCGCTTAAAAAGCCTTACTGTGTAACACTGCACACCGTTCTGCCAAAGCCGCTTAAAAAGCAGGAGACAATAATCCGGCAGCTTGCTGCCGGATGCCAAAAGCTTGTAACCATGTCTTCTTCTTCAGTCCATTTGCTCGAAAATATTTACGGAGTCCCTAAAGAAAAAATTTCCGTTATACCTCACGGTGTACCTGAGCTCCCAATGGAAGACCGGGAATCCTTAAAAAAGCAGGAAAACCTCGAAGGGCGTTTTGTTGTGAGCACGTTTGGGTTGCTGAGCCCTGGGAAAGGCCTTGAATATGGCATTGAAGCTATCGCCCGTATAGCTAAGCAGCATCCCGAAATTGTCTACCTTATCCTTGGCCAGACACATCCAGGCATAAAAAAGCGCAACGGGGAAAAGTACCGCGAAAGCCTTGAAAAGCTTGTTCAGAAGTATGGCATTTCAAAGCACGTGCTGTTTGTTAACAAATACCTTACAAAGCAGGAGATAATACGTTACCTCTGCATGTCTGACGTCTATATGACGCCGTACCTTGGCAAGGACCAGGCCGTAAGCGGCACACTTGCCTATGCTGCAGGATATGGCTGTGCGATAGTTTCCACCCCCTATCCGTACGCAGAAGAAATGCTTGCAGATGGGCGCGGGCTTCTTGCAGAATTTAAAAATGCGGATTCGCTCGCCAAATGTATTATGGAAATCATGCGCGACCATGGGAAGCAGAATATGATGGAAAATAAAATGCTCTCATTTGGCAGGAACATGATGTGGAGCCGTGTAGCGGAAAAATATCTTTCTGTATTCAGCCAATCAATATAAGTATGAAAGGAATTGCTAATGACTGACTCAATTAATCTTCAGTACCTTTTCCGCATGACAGATGATACCGGTATATTTCAACACTCGGTGTTTGGCATTCCTGACCCGTCAGAGGGTTATACTACTGACGACAACGCCCGCGCACTTATACTGGCCATTATGCTGCAGGAACGTTACCATGAGCAAAGGTATGAAAAAATGGCGGCGCACTATTTAAGTTTTCTCCTCTACGCTGAAAAAGGGCGCTGGTTCCGCAATTTTATGGATTACAGCCGCACCTTTACAGAAAAGCGCGGCTCTGAAGACTGTTTCGGCCGCTGCCTGCTTGCCCTTGGATTTGTGGCTTCACGGCAGGATATCCAGGTTTCTATAAAGGGTTGCGCAGAGCACCTTCTAAACCGCGTTGTTTCAAGCTGCTCAAGCCTGTCATACATCAAAGGAAAAGCCTATGCGCTTACCGGCCTTACGCTATGGAATAATCCATGTGCACAGCCATATGTTAAAATGCTTCGCGATTCTATCGCTGATACATATGTCCAGTGCCGCAGAGAGGATTGGCGCTGGTTTGAAGGGAAAATGACCTATTGCAGTGCCATCCTTCCCCTTGCTGTTTTAAATGCATATAAAACAGAAGAACCGCAAATAAAAATTGGCCTCGAAAGCCTTGATTTTCTGGCTGAAACCGCATTTCACAATGGTATGTTTATTCCAATCGGCTGTAAGGGCTGGTTCAGCCTCGGAAAAAAGATGGCATTATATGATGAACAGCCGGTAGAAGCGTGCAGCATGATGCTTACATGCTTTAAAGCATACCAAATAACAAAAAACAGCAAATATCTTGACGAAGCAAAAAACTGCTTTCTATGGTACCTTGGCAAAAACCTGACGAAAACACCTATGGTTGACTCTCAAACTGGCGGGTGTTATGATGGGCTTAAACCCAACGGGCTGAATCCGAATGAAGGCGCGGAAAGCCTTGTCTGCTGGCTTATTGCAGCGCTTATTGCAGAAAAAAATGGCTGGTTTCCAGAAATCAAAAAATAAATTGTCCTTCAAACATTATTCTGCATCTTCAGATGTCTTGACAAGATTGACACCATATGATAAAATTAAAAGGTCATTTGCGAGAATGGCGAAATTGGCAGACGCGCAAGATTCAGGTTCTTGTGGATGACTAAAAGTCCATGAGGGTTCAAGTCCCTCTTCTCGCACCAGCCCAGAAGCCCGCATGAGTACCGATTGTTCAGTATTCATGCGGGTTTTCTTTTTATTTTTTTCTACCTTAATGTCTATTATTATACATTATAATAATTATTAGACATATTTGGCCATTAAATATGACACGGATTCCCAGCTAAAAATACAGCATGGAAGCCAAAATCCAAGCGTTTAGATTATAGTATGTAACACTGGACAAAATAAAGGTCCACCGGAAATTAATCCCGATGGACCTTATCAAGAAGCAGAATAGGTGCGGCCCCTGCTTCTTGCAAATGGATAATAACATTATTGTTCTATATCGTCAATATAATATGCTACTCGTCCCTTTCCGTGATACTGTCAGCTGTTCCCTGCATTGGGTTGTCTTGATGACTATCGTTCGAACCTTTGGAAACCATTTTGAGTAAGATAGGGCAAAGCACAGAAGAAAGAATAATCAGCATGATAGTTCCTACAAGCGGATCAATTCCGATTACCGTTCCATTCGAAGCTCTTTCAATAAGGCTTTTACCAGTTGAATAAACAGCAAGCGCTACTTCACCGCGCGCAATCATTCCTACGCCTATTGTAAGAGAATCATGGTTGCTGTAATGGAAGGCTTTTGCCGTCAGGCCGCAGCCGATAATCTTGCCAATAATGCCAACAACTACAAACACAAGCCCAAACATCAGCTCGCTTATCTTGAAATGGCTAAAGTCAGCGCTTATTCCTATATAAGCAAAGAAAATCGGTGTGAAAAACATATATCCGCTTACAACTACTTTTCGGTCAACGTAAGCAGTGTCATGCATTCCACTAAGCATAAGACCGGCCATATAAGCGCCTGTGATAGCTGTAATATCAAACCATTTTTCTGCGCAGTAAGCGTAAGCAAAGCACATTACAAGTGCAAAAATACCCGTGCGCTGTGTGTGCGGATGATGGGTGACTATCCATTTAAACAGTGCCCGCAGCGGGATACCGGCGCCAATGGTAAAGGCAAAAAAGCCAACAGCTTTCAGCAATGTAATATCAATGCTGCCCTTACCGTTAAGGCTTGTGACAATACTTAGCGCTATAATACCCAATACGTCATCGATAATCGCAGCACTTAGAATCGCCGTGCCTGCACGTGTATCGAGTTTTCCCAACTCACGAAGAGTTTCGACTGTTATGCCGACACTTGTAGCTGCAAGTATAACGCCTACAAACAGGGCGTTCATTAATTTCGCATGGTCACCGAGAGTGTATAGGCCGCCCATAAACATAGCTGCACTTAAAGTGCCAAGTGCCATTGGCACAAGCACACCAACAGTAGCTATAGCTGTTGCGGCCGCCCCGCTTTTTTTCAGAGCTTTAATATCAGTCTCAAGGCCGCTGGAAAATAGAATTAAAATAACGCCAATCTCTGCGAATGTCTCAAGAACGTCCATTTCCGGTTTTGCCGGGTTTATTAATCCTTTAAACCCAATTCCGAGATTGGAAAAAATTGCAGGGCCAATCAGCAGTCCGGAAATTACCATGCCGGTTACCTGAGGAAGGCCGATTTTCCTCATTAAAAGGCCAAGTCCCTTTGTCGCAAAAAGAATAATTCCAAGATACAAAACGATGTGCACTACATCAAATGACATTTTCTCGCCTCTAAATAATTTTAGTTTTCTATACGCCCGCAAAGTGATAAGCAGAAAGTAATTCTTTAATTGCCTGAATCAGCAGAAAACAAAT